>BNJU01000198.1_pt1:0-610000 | contig 671706 bp, 597 predicted proteins | sample 8539281 | NCBI WGS metagenome assembly BNJU01 (sample SAMD00202456, study PRJDB9452) | human saliva metagenome | isolation source: human saliva | place: Japan
TGTTTATTTGTCATTCCTTTTTCGGCAAGTACCACCTTTAGGCGATTGATTTTCTTCCGTTCCATACTTATGTAAGTTTGTTACACCATAAAATTACTCATTATTTCTCAGAATGAATCTCTTTTGAGTAAAAAAAGATGGTCGTTACTAATCAAAAATGTTTTTTTAATTCATTTTTCTTATTATAACCTCAATTCTGGTAAACTATTGATTGCTTCCGACTTTAATTTATCCACCGCACGAGTATATTTCTCGGTATGCTTCAATCCGCTATGCCCCAATAGGCTAGCGACAGTTTTGATGTTAGCACCATTATTCAGGATGTTCACGGCAAAGCTGTGGCGAGCACAATGCCAGCTAATGTGTTTGTTGATGCCAGCACGTTTTACTCATCGCTTTACGGATTTGCAACAACTCTCATACGAGGGAAGATTGAAAATGGAAGAATTCAAATCATCGTGCTTTCTCCTATCAGTGAAAGTAATCCATCGTTCAGAAGAATGACGACACCACTATGCGCCGAATGCCCCTTTGGTTTTTATTCTGCTCAAATTTAAGTAAGCGGTTGGTGTAGTCAATGTTCTTATAGGTTAGATCTTTCACATCGCAGAAGCGCAGACCGCAATATAAACAGAGGATAAATGCTCGTCTGACATTGGGATTTTCGTTGTCGTAATGACATTGAATCAGTGATTGAATCTCATCCATTGACAACACATCTTTGCGCAAAATCTGCTCATCCACCTTGCACACTACTCTTTACACGGGTCTTTCAACATTACTTCATGATCAATTGCGTATCGTACAACCTTCTTAAAACGCTGGTAGATGCTCTTCGCACCTTCACTAACACTTCTTGATTGCAAATATTCCACAAAGCGTTCCATCATATCCTTAGTTATCAAGTCGGGCTTAATGTTAACGTGAGTTCGACGAATTCAGAACATCAAGCTGTGTATCAATAGTCCTTGTACATTGATACACGGCTTCTTTGAAACAGACAATAGGCAGCAATGGCCCCTAATAGGTTGATGATGAAAATTGTCAAGCATCTATGTCTGGAGTGTTCCACCTGCGCAATGTTCTTAAGTTCATCATTCACCGTCTCTATAATGGCTCTTTTTCGGAGTAAAAGTCTGTCTGAAACACTCATTAACGCTCCTTTCATGTTACTTTTCAATTTGGTAAAGATGGCGAAGATGCTTACATACTTTTTCAAGATAGAAATGTTTAAAGCAGCGATAACCGGAAGTGTGGAAAAGAATCATTATCAGCATGACTTCTGCCTTTGACATCGTGGAACTTCGATGATATTTTTCTTTTTCCAGTAGGTTTTTAGCGTATATTTTGCTGTTATAGCATCAAATAACTTGCAGAAGTCGTCTGCCATACAAAAAGATTTCTGTAATTTTTGTCCTCGGTGATCATAGCAATTTTTTTGTTTGTAATTATTTGTATTTCAACACCTTAAAATTACAACAAATTTCGCTAATCACCAAATTTATAGACACTTATAATTCGTCAAACTCACGTTAAATAAAGAAAGATGAAGATAGTAGGGAAGATTTATTGTGCTGATATTCGTGGCTTTTTGCAATGATTTTTCTCGTTAATATTCTGCTTCGACTCATCAGATGCACTCACAAATATTGAGTTGATAGGCGGATGGATTCTCTTTTGGGGAATCGTTCTCTATGGGTTAAAGAAAATGCGAATACTGTGAGAAAAGGACAAACGGAGATTTGAAGAAAAACTTATAAAATCAAGCAACAGAACTGTGGGAGTTGGTGTATCTTTGCCTGTATAAAACAAAAGAAAGAATAATGAAGTACGATAATTCTGGAGTGCGGAGACAGGATAGGTTGCTGGATGAAGAGAGTGCGCTGGAGTTGCTCAAGGATGCTGACTTCGGATTTTTTTGGCGATGCAGGCTGAAGATGGCGGTGGATATGGCGTTCCGCTCAACTATGTTTATGACGAACGTGAGGATGTGGTGTATCTGCACTGTGCGCCGGAGGGGCGGAAATTGAGATGTATAGAGCGAGAACCGCGCGTGACGTATACGATCATCGGGAAGGACTGCCACGTTGTGTCCAATAAGTTTACGGAGGCCTACAAGAGTCTTGTGCTGACGTGTAGGGCGGAGATCGTGAAGGATGAAGAGCGGAGACGGCAAGCTATGCGGCTTTTCGTGGATAAGCTCAGCCCGAACGACAGGATTGTGGGTTATAAATACGTAGAAAAGAGCCTTCACCGCACGGCTATCATCTGCCTGCACGTGGAACACTTTACGGGAAAAACGAAGCGCGTTACGGCGCAAACGCCTATTATCAGTAAGGGAGATTGAAGATTAGAGTTTTCGGAGTACTCGACAAGGATTGCCGACGGCAACAACGCCGGCGGGAATATCGCGCGAAACAACACTGCCTGCACCTATGACGGAATTATCGCCAATGGTGACACCCGGAAGCACACAAACTTGCGCTCCAATCCACACATTATTGCCCACACGGATGGGCTCGGCACGCTCTTCGCCACGATTGCGTTGCTCAACATCGAAGGGATGAATCGCTGTATGAAAACCACACATAGGACCGACGAAAACATTATTGCCGAAAGTTACACGCCCGCCATCGAGGATTTGGCAACCTTTTGTTCATAAAAAAATGATGACCTACGCTGATATTCACGCCATAATCGCAAAAGGAAAGGTTGGAGAATGCAGCACTCGCCCACTCTGCCCCAGAATCTGACGGATGAGCGCATCGCGCCCCTCACTATCAGACGGGTGCAGGCGGTTATAGTCGTAGAGCAAAGCTTGCGTACGCTTCATTTGCTGCCGGAGTTCGGGGTCGGCTGCGGGATTATACCACTGCCCCTGATAATGCTTTTTTTCTCGATCTGTCATCATACCGCAAAGATACATAAAATATAGAAAAAGTTCGAGGCCCTCGGTATTCGCATACGGAGGGCCCCTAGATGGTATTATTAAAACTTTACAAAAGTTACTGTACTTGAGATTCGCATCTGAAGAGACAGCGGAGATGATAAATACTATAATAGATGAGTGTTATTATCATATTCCTCGGAAGAAGAGTCTTTTGCTCTCTTTTCCTTATTGTTGACGCAAAGATATAGGTTAAATCCAAAACTACCAAGCGTCCGCTCAATTATTTCTCAAGATTTACCTATATTTTTGTAAAGTCTATGCATCAATATTAGCGTATGTAGCATTTCGCTCAATAAACTCGCGACGAGGCCCAACATCTTCACCCATAAGCATAGAGAAGGTGAAATCGGCGTTGGTAGCGTTTTCGAGCGTTACTTGCTTGAGAAGGCGCGTTTCGGGGTTCATGGTAGTTTCCCAGAGCTGACTGGGATTCATTTCACCCAAACCTTTGTAGCGCTGCGTCACGATATTGTCTTCTGAGCCTTCACCGTAGTCTTTGATAAACTGCAAGCGTGCTTGTTCATTATAGCAATATTCTTCGTGGTTACCCTTCTTACTTTTTGCAACGATAGAGGGGCGGCATGGCAATGTAAAGATAACCGTCCTCAATGAGTTGTGGCATATAGCGATAGAAAAGAGTCATGATGAGCGTTGCGATGTGCTGACCATCGACATCGGCATCGGCCATGATGATAACCTTGTGATAGCGCAATTTCTCAATATTGGCTTCTTTACTTTCACCGTCCAGGCCGAAGCGAACGCCCATGGCCTGAATGATGTTGTTGACTTCATCGCTCTCGAAAGCTTTTGTGCCACATGGCTTTCTACGTTGAGAATCTTACCACGGAGCGGCAGAATGGCTTTGCGTACGACGACTGCGTCCCTGCTTGGCAGAACCACCTGCTGAGTCACCCTCGACAAGGAAAAAGTTCGCATTCAGCAGCATCTTTACTGGAGCAGTCGGCCAACTTACCTGGCAAACCGCCACCCGTGAGCGGACTTTTTGCGCTGCACACTCGCGTGCCTTTCGCGCAGCGATGCGGGCTGTTGCTGCCACAATCACTTTGTCGACAATGAGCTTTGCCTCCTTAGGATGCTCTTCCAAATAATTGGTGAAAGCCTCACCAACTGCTTGATTGACGGCACCTGTCACTTCACTGTTGCCAAGACGCGTCTTAGTTTGCCCCTCAAACTGAGGTTCGGCCACCTTAACGCTGATGACAGCCGTGAGACCCTCGCGGAAGTCTTCACCACTGATTTCGATTTTAGCTTTCTCAATCTGCTTTGCTGCTGTCTGTTCAGCGTAGTTTTTAAGCACACGCGTGAGCGCTGGCGGAAACCCTGTTAGTGAGTACCACCTTCTATCGTATTGATATTGTTGACATAGGAATGGATATTTTCAGAATATCCTGTGTTGTACATCACAGCCACATCGATGGGCAAGCCATTTTTGTTGGTTGAGATATGGATGACATCGTCGAAGAGATGTGAGCGACTGCTGTCCAGATAGCGAACAAACTCCGGCAGACCTTGTTCACTGAAGAATTCTTGCTGGCGGATGTTTCCTTCATCGTCCTTGCGGAGATCGGTCAGCGTGATTTTTAAGCCTGCATTGAGGTAGGCCAACTCACGCATACGGTTGGAAAGAGTATCGTAGTTGTAAGTCGTGGTAGAGAACACCGTATCATCCGGCCAGAACTGTTGGCGAGTACCTCTCAGTTCGGTTTCACCCACCACCTTTACACTGTAGAGCGGCTTGCCTTTTTCGTATTCCTGTTGGTAGATTTTACCATCACGGAACACTTGCGACTTCATGTGAGTGGAGAGAGCGTTAACACAGCTCACACCAACACCGTGAAGACCGCCACTGACTTTATAGGAGCCTTTGTCGAACTTACCACCGGCATGGAGTACGGTCATAACAACTTCGAGGGCAGAACGATGCTCCTTGGGGTGCATATCTACGGGAATACCGCGACCATTGTCTTGCACAACGATAGAATTGTCCTCACAAATTGTTACTTCAATGTGAGTACAATAGCCAGCAAGGGCTTCGTCGATAGAGTTGTCCACCGTTTCGTAAACCAGATGGTGTAAGCCGCGTTCACCTGTATCACCAATGTACATGGCAGGGCGCTTGCGCACCGCTTCCAGACCTTCAAGAACTTGGATATTGGAGGCGGAATAATTGGAGCCGTTCTGTTCGATTTCTTCCATATATTATGCTTTGTTTTTATCTTGTCTTATATAGGTTACAAATATACGATTTTTTTCCTAAGTAACGACAAAGGTTTAAGGGTAAAAAGGAGGATACTGTTCTACTAAGAATTACACGTCTCTATGGCTCGATGCTTTGGGAGCGTAGATACAATAAAGATGTCGGCTGACAGCCTTATTGTATCAGCTGACGCAATAAGGCTGACAGCCAGCTTCCTTATAGTATTTTAAGGCACAATAGACGTGTTTCTTAACGGCTTTGAAGCAGTATATATCATTCTAAAGGGGATGTGAGAAAAGACGCTTAGAATAAAGAAAGGGACAGTCTTCAGTGAGTGGATTCATACATACACAAAAAGGGCTGCCTCCTTTTGTCGGAGACAGCCCTTGAGAATTATTGAAGAAATGATTTGATTACTTTACCAAAACCTTCTTACCATTGATGATGTAGAGGCCAGACTTCACGTTCTGTACGCGACGACCCTGGAGGTCGTAAACAACGTTAGCCTTATTGCCTTCCACTACGAGGCCGATACCCGTTGAGAGGTTCTCATTGAGAAGCTCCTGAGCAGTAACATTGTTAGGCAGAGCCACCTGGAGGTTGCCAGCTTCAGTAGTCATTGCCAAGCCAGAGAAGTAACCGCTGTTAGCGCCTACATTTCTCATGTATTCGGGATTAGAAGCACGTACGGGAGAGAGAGTTGCAGAGTAGAAGTTCAGAGAAGTGAACTTAGTGATCTTCGTACCATCTACAGTACCAATCATACCGTTGTTAGTCTTACCTTCGAAAGCGAATGTCGGTTGACCGCCATTGAGCGTTACACCTACGTTAACTTCATTTTCATCAGCATCAGCTACATAGTAAACAGGAGTACCTGCGGGGATTGTACCAGAGATTTCCTGGAATGCAAGAACAGTGTCAGTGCCAGTAGCGTGGAGGCCCAAGAATGAGTATGCCTTACCATTACCATAGAAGCCATCGATATCGAACGGCATAGTGATGATTTGACCCTTACCCTTAGTAACAGCTACGAAAGTACCGTCAGTGCTGAGAGCAGATTCAGCCATAGTGAATGCACCATTATTCAAACCTGCCTTGATATCACCGTTGTAGCTACGATACGACCAGCAGCACCAGTGTTGAGATACTTGTCAGTACCCACCTTGATGTTCATTGCGCCAGAGTTAACATCGTAAGCAGAAGAGAGCTGGATGTCGCGAGCAGTGTCAGAGAGAGTTACATTTGCGTTCAACTGGTTCTGGAGATCCATGTAGCGACCAGTACCCATATTCTTCAGACGTACAGTCTGGTTAGCAGCATCAACGCTTTCAACAAGCCAGTTGTAACCATAGTGATCATCTACCTTCACAGAGTCAGCGCCAGACTGGTTAGGAGCCATATAGCGAATACCAGTACCGAAGCCATTGTTCACAGCGTAAACAGGAGCGTTAGCGGCACGACCGTCAGCAGTGCTGCTGGTTGCAGTGCGGATAGTGTAGATCTTACCAGCTGTTGGGAGAACCATCTTAGCTTCGAGCGTCTTCTTAGCTTCAGCCAACTTAGCTTGAGCTGCTTGAAGTTCAGCAACCGTCCAGTCGTTTGCATTAGGCTTGTTGTTTGCGAGAGTAGAAACTTCGTCTACAACAGTCTGAGCAGCTGTCTTAGCACTTGTGGGGAAGAAACCTACAGAAGGAGTATCAGAGAACGGAAGCTTAGTGAGCTGAGTCTTCAGTGCGTTGAGCAGAGATCTAACAGTAGAAGGATCGGGCAGAGCAGCCTTCACCTTGTCGTAAGCCTGAGTCAGAGCGTCGATAGTAGCTTGCGTAGCAGCCTTATTGTTCAACTCGCGACGAGCGTCAGCAAGAGCAGTTTCGAATGCTGCAACATCAGCTGCAGGCACCTGAGAAATTGTAGAGCGAGCTGCGTCGAGCTGTGCGTTGTTGTAGACACGGAACTCACCAATGTGGAAGAACTTGAAGCCATTGAGCTGCTGATTACCCGTTGAGTTGAGGCAGACAATGCGGAAGAACTTATAAGGTTGAGAGAGAGTTGGAGCAACCATAGCTGCGCCATTCTTCAGCGTGTCGCTACCGATAATAGCATTCTGCGTGTAGTTAACACCATAGAGGCCTTCGTCAGCCCAAGTACCAGTTGTATCGTTAGTTGCGAGCAAGCGGAAGAGCTGGAGGTCGTTCACGCCATTTGCGTTGTAACGCTTAGCAAACTGGAAGAGAGGTTTCTGAACAGCATCGTTGAGGTTCACCTGCAGATAGTGGTTCTCACGGATAGCGCCCTGCCATGCAGAGTGGAAATACCAGTTGTTACCAGAAGCACCCTTAGGACCTGCAACGTTGTCGATAAGACCTTCGAAAGAACCTTCGTTGCCTTGCTTAGCATTAGAAGAGAACTGAGCTGCGTCAGTAACAAGACCAGCTTCGTCGAAAGTTACATAACCTTCTGCTGTTCTGTTGGGAACATCACAAGTATAAACGCGGCACTCTGAATTGAGAACAGACGCCTTTCATAGACACCGTTAAGAGCCACATTGAGCTTGTTCTGAGCCACCTGGCTTACAAGAGCTGTAATCTCAGATTCGGGAACCGGAGTGAATACGAAAGCATCACCTGGATCGTTCTTTTGGTTCCACTGAGAGATGAAGCCCTGGCTTGTGTATGTATTCCAAAGACCATCGCTCTCCGTCTTACCAATATTGAATGTATTGCTGCTGAATGTACTCTTAGATACAGTCCAAGCGAACTGATCAGAAGAAGTTGCATAAGCTGTATTAGCACCCGTATACTTCACATAGTTGCTTGTACCGAAGTTCTTGATATAGAACTTACCTTCCTCACCTGTTGGGATGAACTGGAAGATGTAAGCAACATCGTTAACAGTAGCGGGAGATTCATGAGTCACACCGCTCTTGATCATCAGTTTAGAACCATTGTCGTAAGCATGGCTTGCTGTAGCACGGCTATCGTTCAGATAGTAGTAACCAGCAGTTACTGGGTTCGTATTCTTCAGAGCTTCAGCAGTAGATTTGAGGTTCTGAACGAGAGTTTCAGCCTCAGCATCCGTCAGAGCAGGGTTAGCCTGAGCTGCAACAGCAGCCTGGAATGCAGCCTTAGCAGCATCCAATGTTGCTTGAGAGATCTGACCAGGGGGAGAGTACCTACAGAATACTGATCCGTAGTGGGCTCGCCATTGGGATAGAACATATTGATGGCATTGCCGATATATTCTGCACCATGAGCTTCAGACACAGAGAAGATGAGCCATTCTGTACCACCCGTCCAAGGAGCGAGGTAAGGATGTACGTGCTCAGCCTCTATGTAAGTAGCTGTCAGGTTGTTGTTGTTCAGGTATGTGTAAGTTGAAGCAAACACAAAACCACCTTCAACAAACTTACCAGTCACCTTCTTACGGAAGTCGGTACTGTTTTGTTCAGCAGCCATTGCTGTGAAGACAAGAGCATCAGAAGGATTAGAAGTGTAAGGAATCCATGCACCACCCTTATCCTGAGTGTCCATACCACCATCAAGGATTACATTCTGAATGTACTTGCCGGTAGATACTTGCTTGAAGCGATAGGTGGGCTCACCATTCACTTCTTCGCCCGTGGGTTCGAAAATGACGAGACTCTCGTCGCCCACTTGGGCGGTCAGATCCGCATCGCCATTCCAATACTTGCTATGCCCAACATTCTGGATAACAACCTTGCTACCATCTGTCGGGATTGCCGACAGCTGTTCGCCAAGACTGTACTTCTGGGCATACGCATTTACTCCTATCAGAGATAGAAGTAATAATGAAAAAAGGTAAGAAATCTTCTTCATTACGTAACAGTTTTTTGAGTTTAACAATTTATTTAAGTCTCTATTTGCAATCTTTATACGCAAAATGCAGCAAAATGCGCATCCTGAAGATACTCTTCTTTCGCATAAGACGGACAAATATAATACGTTTCTTAAAACATACCAACTTTTTTTGCAAAAGTTTTAACTACTTGAAATGACAAGAGCACTATACAAAAAGAGAAGCTAAAAGCAGAAAAGTCCAACAGAAATACGTAATTTCGCAGATAAAAGAAAAATAATGAACAACGAAGAATACTTACGCAACAAGGCATTGGCTGGTGATGCTGAAGCACAAAGAGAACTGGGCAATCGCTATCGCGAGTTTGATCTCATGATTACTCCTGCTGAGGGAGAAGACCGCTTTGAGCCCACGCTGAAAGAAGCTATTCACTTCCTATCCTTGGCTGCTGAGCAAGGACTCGTCGAGGCACAAGTGGACTTGGCGAATATGCTGTCGCTCGAGCTCCCCACACAAGCTAACTACGCAACGGCACTCACTTGGTACGAGCGTGCGGCGAAGAAAGGCAATCTCAGCGCACTGATTCGCCTCGGGATGATGGCCGAACAAGGACAGGGACAACCGCGCAACTATCCGCTGGCGGCTAAATACTACGAGCGGGCGGCAGACAAGGGACACGCGTTGGGAATGTTCAACCTCGCCCTGCTCTATCGCTCGGGGCGCGGCGTGGAGGCTTCGCCCAAGAAAGCTATCAAATATTTCAAAAAAGCTTCCGACAAAGGCGATCTCTACGCTCCTTATTATATAGGGGAGATGCTCGAATTTGAAAATCCCGACGAAGCGCGCACTTGGTACGATATGGCCGCCTCTCGAGGATTGCTCGAGGCAGAACTCAAAATCGGGCAGCTCCTCCATCGCCAAGGTCACAACCAGGAAGCTCTCCCCACCTCCGTAGCGCGGTTAAACTGGGTGGTGCCGCTGCCCGACAAGCTTTGACCATCTTAGAAGAAATAGGCCTCGAACAATAGACAACGTTTCTCTTGGCATCTGCGCTATAGGGTTAAAAAACAGGAAAAATTTGGTATGTCTGAATTAAAAGCCTACCTTTGCCAACAGAAACGAAAAATAACATACAGGATGTAAAGGATTCTCACTTGTCTAAAGCGAGAGTTCTTTTGTTTTTGTACTATTGTTGAATAACTAATAAAGACAAATAACAATGGCTTACATGACCCAAGAGGGCTACGATAAGATTGTAGCTCAGATTCGTCACATGGAACGAATCGACCGCCCCGCAGCCTCTGCAGCGATTGCAGAAGCGCGCGACAAAGGCGATCTGAGTGAGAATAGCGAATACGATGCTGCAAAAGAAGCTCAAGCTATGCTCGAAATGAAGATTAACCAACTAAAGGAAACTATTGCACACGCAAAGATTATCGACACCAGCAAGCTCAGCAACGAGACTGTACAGATTCTCTCTACCGTGGAAATGAAAAACGTGAAGAACGGTATGACAATGAAGTACACCATCGTGAGCGAAAGCGAGGCCAACCTGCGCGAAGGTAAAATCAGCAGTCGCACACCGATTGCTCAAGGATTGCTCGGCCACAAAGTGGGTGACATTGTTGAGGTAAAAATTCCACAAGGCATCATCCAACTCGAAATCATAAAGATCTCTATTGCTAATTGCTTAATCCGCAAATCCCACACAAGCGGCGAACGCACGATATCTCCATCGGAGACAACTGCGCTCGCCGCTTTTTTATACACTGCTTTCTCGAGAGCAACTCAGACGAGCAGAGGAGAGTGCTGTGCGTCGCATTGCAAGCGTGGAGGGAGTATCTTCCCCTCTCCCCCCAAGAAAAACGCAAATTTTGTTGTCACGTTGTCACGCAGGAGAGAAAGCGTTGATAAACAATAGCTTTAATTGAGTGACAACATTTTTTTGTTGTCACACTGTTGTCACGCCCATAATCTTCCTACTCAAGGTGTGACAACAGAAAAAAGAAAGTCCGATACAAACGGAGCTATAAGAAGAAAGAACTAAGCATTTTTTCATCCACAAAAGAAGGCTGTCACCGATGCAGGAGAGCATCAAAATGACAGCCTTGAATGTTTAGTTTTGAAAAACTAAGTTGCGAAAGGTTTGTGTTCAGTTTGCGGCCGACCACATAAAGTTGGTCGGCATACAAACGGAGCGGTTACCTCAGTTTATTAATAGTTTTCAGCGTTAATCTCGAAGTAGCTCTGCGGATGGTTGCAAGTGGGGCAAACCTTAGGCGCTTTCGGACCAATCACGATGTGGCCACAGTTGCGGCACTTCCAGATGCGATCGCCGTCACGGCTAAACACGATGCCTTCCTCGATATTTTCGAGGAGCTTGCGGTAGCGCTCTTCGTGGTGCTTCTCAATGGCTGCTACGAGTTCGAACTTAGCAGCAATCTCCGTGAAGCCTTCTTCGCGTGCTTCCTTCGCCATAGTGGCGTACATATCTGTCCATTCGTAGTTCTCGCCCGCTGCAGCATCCTCGAGGTTTTTCGCTGGTAGTGCCTATGTTGCCACCATGAAGGTATTTAAACCACATTTTGGCGTGTTCCTTCTCGTTTTGAGCTGTCTCTTCAAAGAGAGCTGCAATTTGTTCAAAACCATCTTTCTTTGCCTTTGAAGCATAGAAAGAATACTTGTTGCGAGCCATACTCTCACCTGCAAACGCGGTTTCCAGGTTCTTCTCTGTCTTAGTTCCTTTTAAATCTTTCATTGTTATGTCTTATTATGTAAAAAATATGTTATGTTCGTTTTTCTCATGTTCTTTTTTTGCTCTTAGATACGCACAGGCTCTATGGTATAGCCTGCTTTCTTGAGCATTTCCACAATGCCAGGGCCTGCATCTGTGGAGGTGAGGTGTAGGAGGCCAACCACGAAGAGGTTCGATTTCTCCTTCATCATGGAGGGCATCACTTTCATCCAGCGATCGTTGCGTTCTGTGAGCGCAATCTGCTTCCCCATTTGCTGAAAGGCTTGCTTGTCGGTAGCTGCCATGACTTGAGCTGTGCGCTGCCCGTCTTGACTCATATATGCCTTGAGCATTTGATGTGCATATACCATCATCCCGTCCAGCGATGTCATGACGTTATATAGCATATTAGCTCTATTGGCGATAGGGCCAAGATTGGCAAGACCACGGTGCATCTTGTTGATAAAGGTGGAATCAATTTTCACTTTTCGGAAGTCGATCATGATCTGAGGGAGCAGACTTTCTGATATTCGAGCGACTCCAACTGAGCGTAGTCCTTGTGAAGAGAATCGGCCAATACGTTCATATACTCATCTATCATGACTGATTTCTGTCCCGTTTTCACCCCAATGTATTCTTGTCCTAAAATGGCATACATCTCCATCGCTAGTTGCACCGCTGATGCAGCAAACACTCCTGGTTCGTAGTGCCACCAACAAGTGTCGGTAGGTACGAGAAATTTCACCAGATGATAGCGGTGTAAGAGCGAATCAACGGTGTGGAATTTTTCGGGGGCGATGACCTGCATTTGGCTATCTGCGGGGAGCATGATATAAGGGAGAATCTGCTCGGAGAGAGCTTTGGCAGACGCCATGTTTGAATCGTTGTACAGCTTGCTTTGGCGATGGTCGATTTCCGTGACGATGCGCTGCACGTTGTGCGCAATGTCCATAAACTTTTGGCTACGACTCACAAACTCGTGGGGCACGGTGTGCACAGACCCGAAGATATACGAGGGCGCAGTAAGTCCATTCCCCGAAATGCGATACATCAGCGCACTCGGAATCGTATCTTTCTTTGCTGTTTGAGCCGAAATCCCAGAGATGCTGAAAGCTACCAGCATCAGAACGACCGCAGCTCTGATCATTCCAGAGCCTCGTAAAATATTCTTTATCATGCTCTTAAAAAGTTTCTGTTGCAAAGTTAGAAAAAAATAAAGTCTTTCATATAAATGTGCGTATAAAAAAATAAAAATCAATCTTGAAACTTTTCAATTCGGTTTAAGAAACGCTCTTTCATGAGTTTCTTAAACCGAATTGGGGTAATTAATTAATAATAATGTGTAAATTTGGAGCAATTCAGATTGATTTTAAAACTTTTTTGCTACATTTACACTCGCTAACTCACGCCGTGCCGATTCTCGCAAGAGGTCGGAGCGGCTACGAGGAGGGAGCACTACATGATTAAAAAGTGTTTGCTAACGCTTTTGTATTTGGTACTATTGAACCTGGGAAACTCAATATCCCAAATCGGATTGCTCTGTACTGAAAAAGGGTGACAGTTCTGTTTGTTATTTGAGGAGTTTTCTCAGGACCTAATAGTACGACGAGCAGAAGTGAGATATCCCGCTTTCTTTATGTAGTTACAAAAGAGGAGTTTCACGCTTGCGTCTGGGTGTCTGGCAGGCTAACTGATAAATGGCGACGTGAAGCCTGCTGGTATCTATCGTAACTATCTGAAAAGAGCAATTGACTTTGTTCTTTCCCTTCTTGCGTTGATATGTCTTTCCCCCATCCTTTTAGTTGTAACGGTATGGCTCCATTTCGCCAATAAAGGCGCTGGCACTTTCTTCTTTCAAGAAAGGCCAGGAAAGAATGGACAGATTTTCCGAGTTATCAAGTTTAAGACGATGACGGATGAAAAAGATGAGAACGGGAACCTGCTTCCTGATGCTCAGCGTTTAACCCCTGTTGGTCGTTTTGTTCGCTCTACCAGTATTGACGAACTGCCACAATTGTGGAACGTATTACGAGGCGACATGTCACTCATTGGGCCACGTCCGCTACTGCCACAATATCTTTCGCTTTATAGCAAAGAGCAGGCTCGTCGCCATGAGGTGCGACCTGGTATTAGCGGATGGGCGCAATGTCACGGTCGCAACGCTATCAGCTGGACGGAGAAATTCAAACTCGATGTGTGGTACGTGGATCATGTGAGCTTTATGACAGATATAAAGGTCATTTGGATTACAATTATGAAGGTGGTGAAACGTGCCGACATCAATGAAGCTGGTCAGGCGACAATGGAAGCATTTAACGGAAAAAACTAATCAAGATATAGGCATATGAAGGATATTGCAATCTTTGGTGCAGGCGGATTCGGTCGTGAGGTGGCCTGTTTGATAAAACAGTATTAACAACCACATTGAATGCGAAGATGACCGTTGGAATCTAATCGGTTTCTTTGACGACGTGAAAGAAAAAGGATTCAAAACAGAATTTGGTGAAGTGCTTGGGGGTATGGCAGAACTTAATCTTTGGCAAACCCCTATAGCGATAGCAATCGGAATTGGATCGCCAAGAGCAGTAAAGGCTATTTCTGGAAAGATTACAAATGAGCATGTCTCTTTTCCTAATCTTATTTCACCAGACGTTACGTTCTATGATAAAGAAAGCGTAAAGTTCGGCAAAGGTAACATTTTTTGCTCACATTGTCTGATTAGCTGTAACGTAAAAATAGGGAACTTCAATATCTTCAACAACTTCATTACCGTTGGTCATGATGTCGTTATTGCTGATTACAATTCTCTCATGCCAGCTGCCAGAATTTCTGGGAATGTAAGTTTGGGAGAATGCAATTTTATCGGAGTAGCTTCCATCGTTCTCCAAACTATGAAACTAGGAAACAACACTACTGTTGGCGCAGGAAGTGTTATCATGCGTAAGACAAAAGATGGTTGCACATACGTTGGCAATCCAGCAAAGAAAGTAGAATATTAACAAATAAAATAAAGAAGACATGGACATCAAAGAATTTATCGAGAACTTCGCCAGCAATTTTGACGATACGGATATCAGCGTATTAACTCCTGAGACACAATTCCGCGAACTGGATGAGTGGACTTCAATGTTAGCACTTTCTACGATGGCGATGGTAAGCGAGGAATACGATGTGGAGCTTTCTCCAGAAGAGATGCGTAAGGCTAATACTATCGAGGATTTGTTTAACGCAACGAAGTCACACTTGTAAACCGTCATGGATAATCTTTTGTCACTACAAGGCAAACACATCTTGGTGACAGGTGCATCATCAGGAATGGGGCGAGTCCTCGCTCAGATGATAGCCAGTCAAGGTGGCATTGTGGCTCTGTTGGCCCGCAATGAAGAGCGGCTTAATAAAACTCTACAGTCACTTGATGGCACTGGGCATCAAGTGTTGGTCTGCGACCTGACGGACGAGGAACAACTAAAGGCTGCAGTGAGCAACATGGAGCCACTCGACGGAATCGTGCTCTGTGCTGGCATAAACGAGTTCGTTCCCGTAAAGTTCATAAAGCAGGAGAAAATCAACAAGATGTTCCAGACCAACTACTTCTCGCAACTGATACTTTTGCAGATGCTGTTGAAGAAGAAACTGTTGAACAAGGGAGCAAGTGTTGTCTTCATTTCTTCCGTATCATCCGTGATGGGCGTACAGGGAACGCTGCTCTATGCTTCATCGAAAGGTGCCATCAATTCTGCTGTGAGGGTTTGGCTTCAGAACTTGCTGGCCAGAAGATACGTGTAAATGCCATTCTGCCAGGTATTGTGAGGACAGAGATGCTTTCTGGTACAAACATAACAGAAGAACAGTTTACCAAACAGGAAGAACTCTATCCGTTAGGACTTGGAACGCCACAAGATGTTGGCCATGCGGTGCTGTTCCACTTGTTCGATGCAAGTCGCTGGTTGACTGGCCAGTGTATGATTCTTGATGGAGGATTAACTTTGAACTAACGATAATATGGCAACAATAAAATATAATGGTGTGGGCATAAGGGCAATGAGTGCCTGTGTGCCTAAGCAAGTGGTTTACAATAAGGATCTGGGCTACCTGATACCTGAGGATGAGATAGAAAAGACCATCCAGAATATTGGTGTAGTAGAGCGCAGAGTGGTAGATGAGGATACGTGTGCCTCTGATTTGGCCTACAAAGCAGCCGTCAGACTGATGGAGGACAACAATATCGACCCTAACAGCATCGATGTGCTGCTCTTTATGAGCCAGACCTCAGACTATCGCATTCCTGCAACAGCCCCTATCCTTCAGCATCGCCTTGGGCTATCTATTGACACGCTATGTTTGGATTTGTCGTTAGGATGCTCGGGCTTTGTTTTTGCACTTTCCACTGCTTTTGCCTACGCCTCGATGGAGGGCATCAACAGAGTGCTACTCCTTGATGGAGAGACATTCTCGAAGATTGTCAACAAGCGTGACAAGGTGGACTGGCCGCTCTATGGCGATGGTGCAACGGCCACATTGGTGGAGAAAGGAGATTTTGCTCCCTCAACTTTCATTCTGAAAAGTGATGGTTCAGGCAAAGATGCTGTCATCATCCGTGATGGTATGAGGAATAAGATTACTCCTGATTCTTGCATGGAAAAGGTGGAAGAAGAAGGGAATATCCGTACAGGTCTTGAAGTGTTCATGGATGGCATGTTAGTCTTCAACTTTGCCATGAAGCGAGTACCAAAGAGCATCAAAGAGATTGCTGAGGTTTCTGGTATCACACTGGATGATGTTGACTGGTTGGTGTTCCATCAAGCCAATAAGTTCATGACGGACTTCTTTACTAAGAAACTGAAGTTCAATCCTGAAAAGGTGCCTTACTGTATTCAGAAATACGGCAACACCAGCAGTACATCCGTGCCATTGACCATCGTTTCAGAATTGCACGACAAGTTGCAGGATGGGCAGCGAGTCATTATAAGCGGGTTTGGTGCAGGACTCAGCTGGGGGACGGCAAACATTGTGTTCAACGGATGCAGAATATCACCTGTTATAGAGTACTGATAGTATGCTTGCTGACTTTCAATTTCATCACATCGGCATAGCAGTCAAGGACATTAAGGCTACTTCTGCTATATATGAAGGTGGCGGTTATAAGCCATCAACAATCATCTATGACCCCATTCAAAATGTTGACATATGCTGGCTAACAAAAGATGATTCTCCAACCTTAGAGTTGCTTGCTCCAGTAAACGAGAACTCTCCAGTTAACAATATTCTGGAGAAGAATGGTGTGAGTCCGTATCATACCTGCTACGTCGTTAAGGACATACAAGAAGCCATATCGGAGCTGAGAAAGCAGAAATATGTAATGATAAGCAAACCTGCTGAAGCTGTAGCATTCAAAGGTTCGAAGGTGGCATTCCTTTTCAACAAGAATGTAGGCTTGATAGAATTGGTGGAGACACCAGCTGAAATTATTGATTAGTAACAGTTAGCGACAAATGAATTATTTCGTTTTCAGAAACAATACCATAGAGCGTTTCTTCCCGAAAGAGTACGCATTCTCTGGGTATGATGACATTTCCAACATTCCGACAGATGTTGACGGCTATGTCTGGTTCTATCAGGTGCCTGTCAAGTTTGACCAAGGTGTGTTGGCTGCTGAGATTGACAGCTACACACAGAAACTGGGCTTTGTGCTATCACAAATAGACAAATCTAAAACGATGATGGCACTGACAATGGAGCGGCTGTATAGCGTGCCGTTTACTGATGATGACCATCGCCTGCGCAGTTCGATAGACCAATACAATGCAGCATTGCTTGATTTGGCTGAGCAGCATACGAACCTGAAAGTTATTGATTTCAGCGAGTTCACCTTGCGGCATAATGCAAAGGAACTTTTTGATTGGAAGTTCTACTTCATTTCGCAGATGGGACTCAATCCTGCACTGCACAAGGAATTCAAGTCGTGGCTTGCGCGTAAGATGGAAAGCATTGCCCTAAAACGCAAGAAGTGTCTGGTATTAGACCTCGATAATACGCTCTGGGGGGGGGTGCTTGGTGAAGAAGGAATTGAAGGCATCAAAATCGGAGATGACTATCCTGGCAAGGCTTTTCTGTATTTTCAAGAAGCACTGCTTGAATTGAGCAGGAATGGCGTGATACTTACGATTTGCTCAAAAAACAACGAGCAAGACGTGCTGGACGCATGGGAGAAGAATCCTTTCCTAATCCTGAAGAAAGAGCATTTTGCCGCCTATCGTAGCAACTGGCAGGATAAGGCAACGAATATCAAGGAACTTGCCGATGAACTGAATATCGGCCTGGACTCGTTTGTCTTTGTAGATGATAACCCCACGGAACGGGAACTGATACGTCAGCTGCTACCTATGGTGAGTGTGCCCGAGTTCCCAGCACAGCCCTACGAGTTGCCCATATTCTTCAAGCAACTGGTGGATGACTACTTCAAGGTATATTCTGTTACCGACGAGGACAAGAAGAAGACTGAGCAGTATAAGGCCAATGCCTCAAGAGCGCAGGCACAGCATTCGTTTACAGACTTCGGGGCGTTCTTGGAGAGTTTGGATATACAGATAACCATCGAGACTGCCAATGAGTTTAATATCTTCCGTATTGCGCAGATGACTCAGAAAACAAACCAGTTTAACCTGACGACCAAACGATATACCGACGCAGATGTGCGACAGTTTATGGAAGAAGGTTGGCGTATTTGGTGTATCAGCGTGGCAGACAAGTTTGGAGATAATGGGATTACGGGGTGCGTGATGGTAAATGACTCTGAGATTGATACTATGCTGTTGAGCTGTCGAATACTTGGTAAGGGTATTGAGTTCGCGTTTGTGAAGACAGTCTTTGCTATGCTAAGAAATGAAGGAGTAAAGGAGTTGGGCGCAACTTATATTCCTACTGCGAAGAACGGCCAGGTGGCAGAGTTCTGGGATAAGTGTGGGTTCTCCTTGGTGTCTGAACAGGAAGGAGCGAAGCACTACTCTGCCAATACAGATTCTCTGAACTTAGAAATAGAAGATTATTATCATATCACAATCAAATAGAAAACGAATATGGAAGAAAAGATTTTAGAAGTGCTGAAAGAGACATTCGAACTGGACAGCGTGGACAAGACTATCTCGCAGCAGAACTGTGAAGCTTGGGACTCGATGGGACAACTTAACCTCGTCGCAGAGCTCGAAGAGGCCTTTGACGTCAGTCTTGAACCTGAGGATATAGGCGAAATGAAATGCTTTGATGATATCGTGAAGATACTAAAGGCAAAGGGTGTGGAGTAAAAGGAGGCAATAGTAATGGGTGTGGTTCTCCATGCAACATTATGAAAGGCAATGCAAATTCACAGAATTTCATTGCCTTAGTTTTTCTTCAAGAATTTCACCTGAATTTCACCGAGAAAAGAACAAGGAGCTAAGGTTTTTACTTAACTCCTTGATTTTCTTTGTGTGGACCAGCTAGGGCTTGAACCTAGGACCTCCAGATTATGAGTCTGTTGCTCTAACCAACTGAGCTACAAGTCCGGCGCAAAGGTCGGTGAGTGAACTTTGCGTTGCAAAAATAGAAAAAGTTAAGGATTCTACCAAATGAGGGGACTAAAATTTACTTTTCGGCCTCGAAAGCGGTGAGAATCTTGTGGGCTGTTTGTTGCATTTCCTCGGCGGAGAGATGGAGTTTCTCCTTGCGGAAATCCATGTCGCCTTCTGTTTGCATAGGGACGAGGTGGATGTGGGCGTGGTTCACTTCCAGTCCCAGGACGGCCATACCCACTTTAAGGCAAGGGAAGGCTGTTTTGATGGCGCGAGCTACGCGTTTCGTGAATACTATCATGCGGCTCAGTTCCTCATCGGTCAGATCGAAGAAATAGTCCTCTTCGCGTTTGGGGATGACGAGGGTATGACCTTGTGAGAGTGGGCTGATGTCTAAGAATGCGTAGAATTCTTCATTTCTGCACAGCGATAGGAGGGAATTTCGCCTGCTACGATTTTGCTAAATAGTGTCATACTGGATGATGTTTTGATGATATAGAGCGAAGATAGTTACTTTTGCTGAAACGTGCTCGCTTTCTCTCGGGTTTATACAGAAATTTTGTGATGTAGCATAATAGTGTTGTAGTAGTTTCCTCCCTTTCGTAATAAAAATAATGTACCCGTCTGACAATTTTTCCTATTTTTGTAATCTCTCTATAAGAGAATTTTAATAATGGCATTGGCACTTTTACTTATTAGCACATTAAGAAAATATGGCAAAAAACATCGCACTCATCACGGGTATAACAGGACAAGATGGTTCTTATCTCTCCGAATTTCTTTTAGATAAAGATTACGAAGTGCACGGCATTATTCGCCGTTCTTCTGTAGACTTTCGTGAACGCATTGCCCATCTTGAAGGACATCCGCACTTTCATCTCCACTATGCCGATTTAGGCGACTCTATGAGTCTTATGGGAGTCATTGGTAGGGTGCGCCCTACGGAAATCTACAACTTGGCGGCACAAAGTCATGTGCAGGTGAGTTTCGACTCTCCGGAATACACGGCCAACATTGATGCTACGGGTGTTTTGCGCATTCTCGAGGCTGTTCGCAATACGGGACTGACGGACAGTTGCCGCATCTATCAAGCTTCAACTTCAGAACTCTACGGCAAAGTGGAGGAAGTGCCGCAAAACGAGAACACGCCGTTCCACCCTTATAGTCCTTACGCTGTTGCAAAGCTCTACGGCTATTGGATTGTTCGCGAATATCGCGAAGCTTATGGCATGTTCTGCTGTTCGGGAATTTTGTTTAATCACGAAAGCGAGCGCCGTGGCGAAACTTTCGTGACGCGCAAAATTACCCTTGCTGCTGCACGCATCAAGCAAGGGAAACAGAAAAAGCTCTACCTGGGAAATCTTAGTTCCTTGCGCGATTGGGGCTACGCCAAAGATTATGTGGAATGTATGTGGCTCATCTTGCAGAACAAAGTCCCCGAGGACTTCGTCATCGCTACAGGGGTTCAGCATAGCGTACGCGAATTTTGCTACCACGCTTTTAAGCGCGTGGGCATAGAACTTGAATTTCATGGAGAAGGCATCAATGAAAAAGGTATCAACAAGGCCACGGGGGAAGTGCTTATTGAAGTGTCGCCCGACTTCTTCCGCCCTACCGATGTTGTCAATCTTTGGGGCGACCCGACAAAGGCAAAAGCAAAATTAGGTTGGAATCCGAATAAAACCAGTTTTGAAGAACTCGTCAACCTTATGGTTGATAGCGATATGGCTAAAGTGGCAGCAGAACGAGCCAGCGAACAAGTCAGAACAAATCTTGTGGAATATTTGGAGAAGGGAATTGTTAAGTAACAATATGTTAGAGAAAACAGCTAAAATTTACGTTGCCGGACACAACGGACTTGTTGGGTCGGCCATTTGTGAAAACCTCCTACAGCGTGGTTATACAAACCTTGTGAAACGTTCTCATCAAGAACTCGACTTGACGGATCAATACGCCGTTGAGCAGTTTTTCGAGGCGGAACGCCCAGATGCTGTAGTTCTTGCAGCAGCTTTCGTGGGTGGCATCATGGCTAATTCGATTTATCGCGCAGACTTCATCATGCAAAACATGAAGATGCAGTGCAATGTCATCAGTAGTGCCTATTCACACAAAGTTCAAAAACTCCTCTTTCTCGGCTCCACCTGCATCTATCCAAAGAATGCTCCCCAGCCCATGAAGGAGAACTGCCTGCTCACTTCGCCGCTCGAATACACCAATGAGGAATATGCCATTGCAAAAATAGCGGGGCTAAAAATGTGTGAGAGCTACAACTTGCAGTATGGTACAAACTACATTGCTGTTATGCCCACAAATCTCTACGGCCCTAATGACAACTTCCATCTGGAAAACTCACACGTCATGCCAGCGATGATGCGAAAAATCTACCTTGCCCGACTCATCCATGACAACAATTGGGACGCCATTCGAACCGATATGAACAAACGTCCTATAAATCCTACGGACAATCTACGAGCACAGATTGGTGAAGGCAATGTGGATGGTGAAGATTCTAAGGAGCGCATTCTTCAAGCATTGGCTTTCTACGGCATCGAAGACAATCGTGTCACGCTATGGGGGGATGGGAGTCCGCTCCGCGAGTTTCTTTGGAGCGAAGATATGGCAGATGCCAGTGTCCACGTCCTGCTAAATGTTGATTTCAAGAACATTATTGGTGTGGAGAAATACTCCAGTGTTTTTTACGGAACACGTACTGATGGCGCTGTAAATCGTGATAACAGTGAAGGTCGAGGTGGAGCTATTCCCGATTTAGGCGAAATCCGCAATTGCCACATCAATATCGGTACAGGTAAGGAAATCACCATCCGTGCTCTTGCTGACCTCATCGTTCATACTGTCGGATTTCAGGGCGAAATCGTATGGGATGAAACCAAGCCCAATGGTACGCCACGAAAACTAATCGATGTTAACAAGCTCCATAGTCTTGGCTGGACTCATCGCGTAGAAATTGAAGAAGGTGTTAGCCGTCTCTATCGCTGGTATAAAGAAAGTCTTGAACATTAGAATAAATCACACCAATTATGTTGAAAATCTTCAGAATCTTCTGAAGATTTTTTTAGCTTTTTCTGGAGGAGATGTGTAGATATAAGAAAGGTAAGCGTAGATATCCTTATTGTGTTTGAAAATACAATAAGGATATGAGCTGAGAGGCTTATTGTGTCAGCTGGCGCGCTTATTGTGGCGGAGATCACAACCCCAAGGGAAGGAAGAGTATGGGGAAGTACGCCCTTCTTGTGTGTTTGTTTTTCTGTTGTCCCGATGTCACACTGTGAGTATAAGTATCTGAAAACATGAATGTTATAAGTGTGACAACAAAAAAACTTGTTATCATTCACCTAAACCACTGTCTTTCAATTATTTCTCTCCTACATAACAACAAAATTTGCGTTTTTCTTAGAGAGAAAGAGTGATGCTCCCTCAACGCTTGCAGTGCGACGCCGCCGGCGTCGGAGGTTCCTCTCTCCTCTTCTCCACGGGTTCACCCTTCGGGCGTCACCCGCGGTTAAGCATGGTGCGCCTCCGCCGGAGGCGAGAGTATCTCTGTGTGGATGCTGCTGAGGAGGAGAGGTGGTATGAGCATCTACAGACTTACGCGATATGCAAGGGCGGAGGCTGGCGAAGTAGTGGATGAGAGCATCCACAAAACTATACACGATATGCAAGAACGGAGGCAGGCGAAACGCCTCCACGTGCTCACCCACTGTCCCCAGAGGGGACACACCATGCGTAACCGCGGGTGATGCCCAAAGGGCGAACCCGTGGAAGGTAGACAAAACCATCCTACGACACTGGCGGTGTCGCACAGCAGCCACCCTACCCATCTGAGTTTCTCCCTCAACGCTTGCAGTGCGACGCCGCCGGCGTCGGAGTTCTCTCTATCCTCTTCTCCACGGGTTCACCCTTCGGGCGTCATCCGCGGTTAAGCATGGTGCGCCTCCGCTGGAGGCGAGAGTGGATTTGTGCGGATGCTCAATGCCTGCAGTACGACGCTGCCGGCGTCGGAGTCCTCCCTATCCTCTTCTCCACGGGTTCACCCTTCGGGCGTCACCCGCGGTTAAACATGGTGCGCCTCCGCTGGAGGCGAGAGTGGATTTGTGCGGTTGCTCAACGCTTGCAATGCGACGCTACCAGAGGCGAGAGTATCTCTGTGTGGATGCTGCTGAGGAGGAGAGGTGGTGAGAGTGTCTACAGACTATACACGATATGCAAGAACAGAGGCAGGCGAAGTAGTGGATGAGAGCATTCACAAGACTATATGCGATATGCAAGGACGGAGGCAGGCGAAACGCCTCCACATGCTCACCCACTGTCCCCAGAGGGGACACACCATGCGTAACCGCGGGTGATGCCCAAAGGGCGAACCCGTGGAAGGTAGACAAACCCACCCTCCGACACCGGCAGTATCGCACAGCAGCCACCCCTGCCCATCTGAGTTTCTCCCTCCACGCTTGCAGTGCGACGCTGCCGGCGTCGGAGTTCTCTCTGTCCTCTTCTCCACGGGTTCACCCTTCGGGCATCACCCGCGGTTAAGCATGGTGCGCCTCCGCCGGAGGCGAGAGTGGATCTGTGCGGTTGCTCAATGCTTGCAGTGCGACGCCGCCGGCGTCGGAGTTCTCTCTATCTTCTTTCCACGGGTTCACCCTTCGGGCATCACCCGCGGTTAAGCATGGTGCGCCTCCGCCGGAGGCGAGAGTGGATTTGTGCGGTTGCTCAATGCTTGCAGTGCGACACCGCCAGAGGCGAGAGTATCTCTGTGTGGATGCTGCTGAGGAGGAGAGGAGGTGAGAGGGTCTATAGACTATACACGATATGCAAGAACAGAGGCAGGCGAAGTAGTGGATGAGAGCATCTACAAGACTATATGCGATATGCAATGACGGAGGCAGGCGAAACGCTTCCACGTGCTCACCCACTGTCCCCAGAGGGGACACACTATGCGTAACCGCGGGTGATGCCCAAAGGGCGAACCCGTGGAAGGTAGACAGACCCACCCTCCGACACTGGCGGTGTCGCACAGCAGTCCCCCTGCCCATCTGAGTTTCTCCCTCCACGCTTGCAGTGCGACGCAGCCAGAGACTAGAATGGAGCTGTATAGTTGTTACTCATCTTCAAAGAAAATACTCTTCCCATATACTTAATAAACTACAAAAAGTTGCGTTATATGGAAACTTTCTTTTTATCTTTGCCCTATGAACAGAAAGATAAGAGTTTATAAAAGATACTTTTTAGACTTTATCGAACAGCTAAGCGAAGGAGAGCGACGAAAGATTGATTATGGCTTACAGCTTCTGAAAACTCAAGAGCGGCTTTCCACAAAGTTTGTCAAACTCATTCGAGAAGGCCTATTCGAATTGCGTACGGAATTTAATGGGAACATCTATCGTGTCTTTTTTATTTTTGATGATGGACAAATAGTTGTGTTGTTCAACGGATTTCAGAAAAAGACACAGAAGACACCGAGCACGGAAATAGAAAAGGCATTAAAAATAAAAGAACAATACTATGCAGAAAAAGAATAACATCACAGACTATGATGCCATATTAGAATCACGATATGGTAAAGAGGGCAGCCCTGAACGCTTGCAATTCGAAGAAGAAGCTAAGGCTTTCTATGCAGCACAACTACTTCTTCAAGCACGCAAGGAAGCCAAAGTATCACAAAGCGAACTTGCCCTGCGTGTAGGGACAACAAAGTCTTATATCTCTAAGATTGAGAATGGAGTGGTAGAGCCTGGCGTAGGATTGTTTTTCCGCTTGATCAATGCGCTGGGCCTGCGTATTGATATTACTAATCCTATAGGGATGTAAAGCAAACGAAGAGAGGAGGGACAGGAGCGGATCACGTGCTCACCCACTGTCCCCAGAGGGGACACACTATGCGTAACCGCGGGTGATGCCCAAAGGGCGAACCCGTGGAAGGTAGACAAAACCATCCTACGACACCGGTGGTGTCGCACAGCAGCCACCCCTGCCCATCTGAGTTTCTCCCTCCACGCTTGCAGTGCGACGCCGCTGGCGTCGGAGTTCTCTCTATCCTCTTCTCCACGGGTTCACCCTTCGGGCATCACCCGCGGTTAAGCATGGTGCGCCTCCGCCGGAGGCGAGAGTGGATTTGTGCGGTTGCTCAATGCCTGCAGTACGACGCTACCAGAGGCGAGAGTATCTCTGTGTGGATGCTGCTGAAGAGGAGAGGTAGTGAAAGTGTCTACAGACTATACACGATATGCAAGGGCGGAGGCTGGCGAAACGCCTCTACGTACTCACCCACTGTCCCCAGAGGGGACACACCATGCGTAACCGCGGGTGATGCCCAAAGGGCGAACCCGTGGAAGGTAGACAAAACCATCCTACGACACCGGCGGTGTCGCACAGCAGCCACCCCCTATCCATATAGAAGTTACTCCCTTCGCGCTTACAATACAGAGATACAGACAGTAAGGGAGGCTATAAATACAACAAAGGGGGAGAATCTCAGCACTTGTGAGATTCTCCCCTCAATTTATTCAAAGATGAAAGGATTATTCCTCGTCTTCTGACCAGTCGGAAGCATTCCAGTTATCTTCACGTGTCCAACCACCATTATTTACTGGAGTCGTTACACCTACATCCGTTTTTAAAGAATCTGCTATGAGATTCTCCAATTCGATATTCATTGCCTTTACAGCAGGTACGACATACTTCTTCATTTGTATTCGTTTTATTTAGTTGTTAAGATTTAGAAATTAGAGAACAACCTTCTTGCCGTTTACGATATAGAGACCTTTCTGAGCCTTCTCTACGCGGCGACCCTGGAGGTCGAAGACCTTCTGAGAAGCGTTGTTGAGCGTTGCAGCATTCACACCTGTTGTAGTGTTATCGAAGAGCAGAGCGCGAACACCAGCTGCTGTTGCTGCGGGGATGTATGCACGGTTAGCAACCAGAGAAGTACCAGCCCAATCGTAGAAACCAACTACACCTTCGTTGTTGCCAAGGAAGAGGTCACCAGCTTCTTTGCATGAGGAGCGAGCGTACCAACCAAAGCATTGTTGGCAACTGTTGCAGCTGCAGCATCGTTGATTGTAACAGTAGCTGTTGTAGCACCTGTTTCGTTCACGAGGAGAACACCTGTGTTAGCAGGAACTTCAGCGATTTCGTTGAGAGTAACAAACTTCTTGCTTGCATCCATCACCAAAGTGTTAGCCTTAGTATCAGCAACAGTTACACCGAACGGTGCGCAGAATGTTGCATAGCTCTTGCCATTAACAGCGTTGAGAGAAACTTCAAAGTGGGTTGCATCTTCTACAGTCCATTGAGAAGCAGGAGAAGGAGCATCCCAACCCACGACAGCATAACCACGAGAATTTGCTACATGCAAATAAGAGAAAGCATCGTCAGGATTAGCAGAAAGAGCAATCACTCCAGGTTTTTTAATATCAACATAGAAGTAAGTGGGATTTTTAGACGGAACAACTATTGTACTATTAGTAGCAGCACCTACATACTGACCTTGAACTTTGATAGCATAGAAATGATATCCTTCACTTTCATACTCCTCAAGATGAACAACAGAATTCACAGCAGGTTTAGCGGCATTACCGATAAACTGCGTGCCATCACCATAGAGATATCCATACTGGCCACCTACCGTATTCTTCAAAGAAGTAGTAACCCGTTTTGGGATATTTCACAGCATGATAGAAATTCTCAACGAAATCTTCGTATTCTTCTCTTGTGCAAGTAGTCTTCAGCGTAGTGTACTGAGCCTTAAGAGAATTGTAGTCTGAAGTAGAAAGCGTGAAATAAGTATTAAGGGTAGGAGTTGTTTCAACATCAAACCAGCTAGAGAAATCAGCAATCAGTTGAGTATTGTAATCATCCTCAAGAGGAGCTTCTGTCACCTTGAAGGTAGAACCTTCATCAGAAGCTACACCGCCCCATTCTGAAGCAGAAAGCGTTGTGATACCATCATCTACACGATTGTGGAGATAGCAAGAAGCATTTTCAGTTGAACGAAGGGTGAAACCATTATCACCATTCTTACAAAGTACCCAAGCCATAGAGCTACCTGCAACAACCTTAATAGGGCTACCAGGACGAGCTACTTTCACTGCATCTTCGTATGCCAAAGCTGCCTCATCGCCTGTTGCCTTGTTGATCACTTTCACTGCATAAGGATTACCAACAAAAGCCCACTTGAATTCTGCTGTATTGAATTTATCAGCTTGCCCCATCATCTTATTTCAGTGTCAGCACTCAAATAAGACTTATTGCTTGCAGGACGAAGTTGGAGATAATACCAAGTAGCGTGTTCTGCATCAGCAGAGAATTGGAAAGGAGCATTGTAAGAAGCAGTGAAGTTTACCTCTTCATCTGTTGCAGAAACAGTTGTCTTATCAGTAGTCAGAGTGACATACGGATTTTTGATTGCTTCAGGAATAACAGGTGCCGATCCTACCTTTTGCCAAGCCGTAGTACTTGCAAGAACCTGACCATCTTTCTTAGCTTGATATCTGAGTTCTGCATACGTAACTTCTTCTACTTCAGGTACAAAAATTTCATATTGAGAATTACCTCCTGTACCACCCCAACCCGTCAGAGTTTCAGGTTTGCCGTTCATGTATTCACCATTAGCACCTCTGAGCAAAAATTTATTTGTAGAGCCAGAAGCCAAAGTAACAGTATATTTACCTGCTTGAGCTTCTTCTTTGGTGTACACATCTTGGTTACGACCGCATTCTCCAATATATTGGTTATTATGACCAACAAAAGAGAAAGTGCCATCAGCGTTTTTCTTTACTGTAAACAAATAAGCGGTTACATCAGTGCCCTGCACAGGAGCAGTTCTGTTAGCACGCACCATCGTGTTAGGAGTAAACGCATCAGTCAAATAAAGATAAGTGTTGCGACCAGTGTTGTGAAAGATAATCTTACTACCTTCCGTTAATTCGGTCACAGCATTGCCCAACGATTTCAACTCATAATGAGTCCGAGTTTGGGCTGCAGATGCTCCTACTGCAAGCAGGAACAACATCAAGAGTGAAGTAATTTTCCTCATGTAATTGAATATTGATTAAGTAATAATGGTATTGTATTGTCGTTTTTGTAATCTGTTGGGCGCAAAGATAAGCAAAGAAATAATAAATATAAAAGACTTTTTTATATTTTTTTTATTCTGTTTGTTTACAAAACGCCTACAACAAATGTTGCAGGCGTTAGGAAATGCTATTTTTCGGTAGGGATTTGGAAGCGTGAGAGTTTTTTTCTTGATAGTATTTTTCTCACATCTTCCCACCGATAGTAGGGTGCTTGCGTAGTAGCAACAGGGAGCGACATCTCGTGCTCGTTGAGTAAAACTTTAACGAGAAGGTCTTTACTTTTCTTTTTGCGATAGAACACCCACTGAATGTTGCACGCCATTGGGAAGATTTCATAATTGCGCCATTTTTCGGCCAACAGATTGGCATCGCCTCCCTGCTGTTTGCCACAATCGCCAAGCTCCATCAAACAGGCTAACGGCAGAACCACCACTTCGTGACCGAAACGCAGCGTTGCACCTGGTACGGACTTCTGCAAACAACTGTCGGCCGTGGTTAAGAAATTGCGCAAGAGATTGTTCTGCAAATAGGGCATCACACCCTTTGAGAGACTATTATCGCCATAACGAATGCTCCACTCCAAATTTCTATATTTCCAAATGCCGTAGCACTCTTCTGGCGTAAAAAGCGATAGAGATCGAGCTTTGTATCGCAACTCTGCATATTAGCCGCCACGGAAAAGAGGTTGTTGGCGAAAGAAGCCACATCCACGCTATCGCGAACATAAGCGGCATCGCGGAAGAGAACGCTCATAAGATGATCTGTCTTCACATTCTCCTCCCAAGCTTTGGTGAGTGCTGCCTTAATGGCGTCGCTATGGCGGAAACGTTGAATGGCGGGTTGGTCTTCATCGTTCATATAATACATATCGTGATAACTGGCATCGGTCTTGATGCGCAAGCGCGGATTCTCCGCTTGCAACTGCAAACACTCATTAGCCATGGAGAGGATACAGCGGATGACAACCGTTGAGCGAGCATCTACCACCGCTCCATCAGCAAACACCGTGGGGAAGTTTTTGTACATGCGCTGTGCAATACCGCGATGTTGGCGCGCACCTTTTTCTGTGAGTTCGCCAAAGCGTTTGTTCGCCATGCGATACACGCTATCCACTGCAACAAGCGCCTGCTGCCCTGCGGGAGTAAGCATTCCTGCTGCAGCAGCTTTCTTCAGGGACTTGCAGCGGCTTGGTGTACTGTTCTGGATGGATGAGCCAGCGCGAACCGTGACGAGCATACGCACTGATATAAATAGGTTCGTATCCCTTCGGTGCTGGTGTCAGTTTGGCATTCGGAGTGGGATAGGCATAATAGTTAGCTGCCGAGCGATGAGCATCGGCAAAGATTTCTTCGCGTGCCACCTGCGCCCAAGTAGTGCAAGCTGCAAAAACGAAGAGAAGGAGAAGTGCTGATTTCTTCATAGAGAGAACGTTTGTTTAATGTCGCGAATTTAGCGATTTAGAAAGACTTTTCAAGAGAAAGGGAGAGAAAGGGAGAGAAAAAGAGGGAAAAGGAAGCCCCCTCCAGCTTCCCATGAGGGGAAGTGTTCGGATACCTCTTGCATTGAGAGGCTTCTCTTTTTATGCTCTAACAAAAAGCTGTACTTTTGCAGTATGAAAGAAGAAAGATACATCCGAGAGCACCGTACAGACGATGTTGCCCGCTTGGCTTTACAACTCAGTGGGCGCAACGACCTCGATACAGCTTACATCCTGCAACAGATTGAGGGGTGGCAACGACTGCGTACGAAAGTGCCGTCGTGGGCGGCAGTGGACGGACTTCGCTATCCGCCACGCTTGGCGTTGGAGCAGTGCTCGGGCGAAAAAGCTGCGCGCTACAAAGCGGATGTAGTGGAACGTTTGTTGCCCGAAGGCGCTACGATGGTAGACCTCACGGGCGGATTGGGAGTTGATTTCTCTTTCGTGGCGAAACATTTCCGAGAGGCCACTTACATTGAGCGCAATGTAATGCTCGCAGAAATAGCAGCGCACAACTTCCCGCTCTTGGGGCTTGAACACGCTCATTGCTTAGCGGGCGACGGCACAGAACTGTTGCGCACGATGAGCACTGTTGATTTACTTTTTCTCGATCCTGCGCGCCGCGATGCTGCTGGGCGAAACGGTGCTGCTGGAAGATTGTGAACCGAACGTTATAGAACTGCTCCCGCTTTTTCGAGAGAAAGCACACTATGTGATGCTGAAACTTTCGCCCATGCTTGATCTTCACCGCGCTATGAGTCAGTTGGATTGTACGGAAGAAGTGCATATTGTAGCGGAGCGCGGAGAGTGTAAAGACCTCCTTCTGGTGCTCAATATGCAGCAAAAACAAATGGTTTCGCCCACTATCTTTTGTTGTGATGAAGAAACATTTAGTTTCCGCGCTGACGAAGATAGTTCCGCCCTACCTGTCTATGCCTCTACCCCCCTCCGCTACCTCTACGAACCCAATGCGGCCATCTTGAAAGCGGGAGCATACAAACTTCCGGCGGTTCGTTTCGGCTTGCAGAAATTCCATCCCAATAGTCATCTCTATACTTCCGACAAATGCATCGAAAACTTCCCTGGTAGAATCTTCGAGGTGGTTCGCTACAGCCATTTCAACAAGCAAGAACTAAAAGCTTTTAAGGGAGATGTGCGCCAAGCCAACTTAACGGTGCGTAACTTCCCCGCCTCTGTGGCAGAACTCCGCAAGCGGCTCAAAATAAAAGAAGGCGGTGACGAATACTGGTTTGCAACTACCTGCGGTGAGGATGAGCATTTGCTGATAGCGTGTTAAGAAAAGCCCCATTTGAGTAAGGTATCAAATGGGGCTGAGTCTTGAATAAAACAAAATTAGTGGAGAAGAGCGCGAGCAGCCGCGGCAACGGGAGAGGAACTTTGAGCTGCTAAGCGGAGATAGTGGTAAGCTTTTGCCGCATCAGCCGTAACGCCTTGACCGCGGAGGTAGAGAATACCGATGTTATATTGTGCTTCGGGTTTGCCTTGTTGAGCGGCACGTTCAAACCATGTAGCTGCTTTTTGCCAATCTTGTGCAGTTCCTGTTCCCGTGGCATAAAGTCGCGCCAAGTTGTATTGCGCTTCAGCATAGTTTTGCGCCGCTGCACGGGCGTAATACTCCAACGCACTGGCAGGATTGGCAGCTGTCCCCTCCCCTGCTTCGAGCATATTTCCACAGTTGTTTTGTGCCTCGGGAAGTCGTTGCTCTGCTGCCCGTTTATAAAGTTGAAAAGCACGCACAGGGTCTTTCGCCACATAATGCCCCTCGGCATAAAGATTCCCTAAATTGTTCTCCGCCTCGGCATAATGCAACGCGCGGCGGCTTCTAAGAATGGTAAACCCTGCGCCACATCTCCGCGACTGAAATAAAGCAGCGCCAGATTGTATTGCGCTTCGGGCAACTGCAAATCGGCTGCTTTCTGATACCAGTATTCAGCCGAGTCGGGACGCGTGGCGGCGTAGTGATAGCCCAAAGTCAGCATAGCTTGCGAATGTCCCAAACGCGCCGCTTGCTGATAATAAGCAGTAGACCGCAACGAGTCTTTTTTCACCCCATCGCCATATTCATACATTCCTCCCAGCATAAAGAGCGCGTTAGAATCGGGGCGCGCGGCCAGTTCGGCATACCAACGCGCCGCCTCTTTGCGATCACGTTGCACGCCATTGCCGCGATAGAGCATCTCCGCCAGTTCGCGCTGGGCTTCCACATTGCCTTGACGCGCCGCCTTGGCGTAATAGAAAGCCGCCGCTGCGGGGATCTTTCGGTGTGCCGATGCCCATTTGCATCATATTGGCTAAGAGGTACTGCCCCTTGGCGTCACCTTTCTGAGCTGCACGCCCATAGTACTCAACAGCGCGCTCATCGTTCTGCTCCACACCTCGTCCTTGATGATAGAGCATACCGAGCTGCACAGCTGCGGCAGGATTGCCCTTTTCGGCCGCCTTTGTGAGCGATTTAACAGCTTCGGTATATTGCTCCGAGCGCAAATAGGCCATCCCCCAGCGATACTCATTTTGCGCGGGTTGTGCAATAAGGACGAGGGAGAGCATAAAGGAGAGGAGAAGAAAGAGGGTACGCATGGTTTGTTGAGGTGAGATAAAAAGAAAAAAGCGGACGAGTCCGACTGGCTTGACCTGTCTAACTCGTCCGATTAAGTATAAAAGCTATTGAGTAGCTTCTGTTGTCTTATTTTTCGCTCTCGAGGCGGTCGATTTCTTTCAGCACATCTTTGGCGATACGCCTCAAAGGAGCAGGTCCAGTTTTGAGCAGTGGCGCAACACTGTCCGTTGCTTTGTCGAAATCCTGCTGCACATCATCAACGCCTTCCATATAGATTTGCGCCAGTGTGACATTGGCGATTGGCACTCCACCTGCTGCTGCCTCCTCTAAGAGTTGCACAGCGCGCTGGGCTTCACGCCCGTTGGGATAGCCGTCCAAACAAAAGATGGCAAGGTTATATTTTGCAGCAGGAAGACCTTTCTCTGCCAATTGCTCAAAGAGATGGTAAGCCTCATCAAGGTCTTGCTTCATCCCCTCTCCGCGCAGCAACATTCCCGCCAAGTCGCAAGAGGCATCGTCCGAACCATGGGCAGCAGCTTTCCGAAGCCATTCGGCTGCCGCTTCAACATCTTTTTCGCCCACAATACCATGCAGAGCATCCAAACCCATAAAGCGTTCGGCTTTGCTTCACCCTGCATAGCCGCCTTTTTATACCAATCATAAGCCTTATCGGAGTTCTGACCTACGCCTATACCGTTGGTATAGAAATGGGCTAACAAACTCTGCCCCTTGGCAAAGCCCTGCTTTGCTGATTTGAGCGTCCAAGCAAAAGCCTTCTTCTGCTGTTTCTTGTCGCCCTCGGACAGGAGAACGCCTAAATTGTACTGTGCCGAAGCATCGCCAGCTTCAGCCGCTGCTGTATATTTTTCTAATTCTTTTTCGTCCATCTTTGAAGATGTTTTGAATGTGTCTTGAACCGGTTCGATGAGCATTGAAAGTTTCTCTTACTTCACTGTGATGAGGAAGTAGTTCTTCTTACCGCGCTGCACGAGGAGATATTTCCCATCGAGGAGATCGTCGGCAGTGATAGTGCGGTCGAACGCTTCGAGTTTTTCTTTGTTCAGACTCACTCCTCCGCCCTGCACAAGTTTGCGCATTTCGCCTTTAGAAGCAAAGCACTTGGTGGTTTCTGCAAAGAGGTCGACGGCCTTGGCATCAAGGGCTTCGGCACGACTCACCTCAAAATGGGGCACACCGCTAAAGACAGCCAAGAGCGTAGCTTCATCGAGCTTGAGGAGGTTCTCCTTTGTGGCCTTTCCGAAGAGGATATTGGAGGCTTCGAGGGCTTTCTTGTATTCTTCCTCACCGTGAACCATCTTCGTCACTTCTTCGCCAAGTCGCTTCTGCAAGGTGCGGCAACCTGGATCCTGACGGTGCTCGTCGATGATGGCTGTGATTTCACTTTGAGAAAGTGTGGTGAAAATCTTGATGTAGCGTTCGGCGTCGTCGTCGGCCACATTGAGCCAGAACTGGTAGAACTCATAAGGAGTGGTACGCTTGGCATCGAGCCAGATATTACCATTTTCTGTCTTACCAAACTTGCGTCCATCGGCTTTCGTGATGAGCGGACACGTGAGGGCGAACACCTGATTTTCAGAACCAAGTGTGCGACGAATCAATTCGGCACCTGTCGTGATATTTCCCCACTGGTCCGAACCGCCCATTTGCAATTTGCAGTTCTTTTCTTGATAGAGATGGAGGAAGTCGTAGCCTTGGAGGAGCTGATAGCTGAACTCCGTGAAACTCAAACCATCGCGAGCTTCACCGTTCAAACGTTTCTGAACGCTATCCTTCGCCATCATGTAGTTCACGGTGATGTGCTTACCGATATCGCGAACAAAGTTGAGGAAGGAATAACCCTTCATCCAATCGTAGTTGTTGACGAGTTCGGCACGGTTGGGAGCGTCGGACTCAAAGTCGAGAAAGCGAGAGAGAGCTGCTCCTTGATGCAACGGATGTTGTGCGCCAAAGTCTCCTCATCGAGCAGATTGCGCTCCTGACTCTTACCGGAGGGGTCGCCAATCATACCCGTAGCACCGCCAACAAGCGCGAGCGGCTTATGACCACAATCCTGCAAGTGGCGCAACATCATGATGCCACACAGGTGACCAATATGGAGGGAATCAGCCGTAGGGTCAATACCTACATAAGCCGTTACTTGTTCTTTTGCAAGAAGTTCTTCTGTGCCCGGCATCATCTGATGGAGCATACCGCGCCATTTGAGTTCGTCTACGAAATTCATCGTTTGTTTATCTGTTTTATGATTTTGCGTACAAAGATACGGCTTTTTCTCGGAATAGTATATGTTCGCACGACAGGAGGTTTTCTCTCTCGCCCTCTGCTACAAATGTGAACGAAAAGAACAAGACATATCGATGATAAATATAGCTTCTCGCCCTCTCCTGAAAATTTCGTCATTTTGTTGTCACGTTGTCACAGATCTTTCAAACATACTGAACGACAAACGCTTATATGCGTGACAACAACTCATGAGATTCTATTTTGTTGTCACACTGTTGTTACGCTCGTAATACTCATTATTTCAAGTGTTTAACCGCAAAGTGTGACAACGTGACGACGTGACAACAAAAATCAAACTACAGGAGAAGAGATTGTAGCTCTCTTCAGTTCAACGTTTCTTAGGTGTAAGCTCTCACACAATAAGCGCGCTGGCTGACGCAATAAGCGTGCTGGCTGACGCAATAAGGATGTGAACTGACAGCCTTATTGTATTTTCGAACGCAATAATAATGTCCCCAGCGGGGACACACCATGCGTAACCGCGGGTAATGCCCGAAGGGCGAACCCGTGGGAGAAGTAACAATCCCCATTTCCGACACCAGAGGTGTCGCACAGCACGCACTTCTACTCGTACACCTCTTCATTCATCTACACTTGCTGTGTGAGGATTCAACAAAAAACCGCAATACCAACTTAAGGATATTGCGGAAAGAAAAAGAGGGTTCATCCCCAAATTGTACAGGTATTTATGAGTAAAGAAAAGTACCAACGCAATTCGGGGATGAACCTAAACATTATATATAACCATGCCTGTTGAATCTCGTAAGTAGAGATTGTACCTACTTGTCTTTATTTTATCGTTTTTTAGGTGACAGGTTGAACTTATAGATGGCGTGAAACATGAAGTAGGAAGGAATGACATTGTGGTAGGTTTCAGTGCGGCCTTGTGCATTGACTGTGCGTGTCACGTTGGAAAGTTCGTGCAGCAGGTCGAAACCATCGAGAGCAAAGGTCAGATTTCCGTGCAGAATGCTGCGCTCGAGGCGAAGGTTCCAAATGAAGTGGTTGGTGTTGAGCTGCGTGTCGGTGTAGCCTCGACGGCTGAATACGGTGAAGTCCGTGCTCAGTCCCACCTTACCCGGCAAGGGGAGGCGTGCAGTCAGTCCGTAACTGTAGTCCCACGCGCTGATCTCCTTGAAGTCGCTGCGCTGGCCGGTCATGCGATTGTAACTGCCTTGCACTTTTGCTCCCAAGTGCCAACCGCGTTGAGAATAGTTGACCGAAAGTCGTTCGCGGAGATAAAGACTACCGATGGTGCTCAACTCATGTGTGGTACTGCCGACCACGTTGGCCATATCGACATTGTGGTCGTAAGAGAAAGAGGAGTGGCTGCTCCAATCGAAAGCTTTGTTCGCACCAAACTGTCCATTGGTGCTGAAAGTGCCGTCGGTGCGCCAGTTGCCGTTCACATTGACCGGGTGCGTCACATATCCTCCTGTGGTAGGATTGTAGATGCGTTCTGTAGCCAACGCGTTGGAAGTGCGTTGGTAGGACAGATTCAAGTCGTAGAGTTTCCTATGCTTTTTCAGCGTGTTCATTGTGAACGAAAGGTTTTGTGTGGTGCTTGGCACCAAGTGGGCATTTCCCCTTTGGATGTAGAGCGGATTGGAACTGTCCTCCAACTCGAGGGCATAGATAAAGTCGGGCATTGCGCGTGACAGCGAGTAGTTGAGGATGAACACATGACTAGTCTCTCCTTTCTGAAACTGTTGGTGAAGATAGACCTGCGGAGAAAACAATGCCTGCGTTCGATTTCGGTCGAAGTGCTGCCCGACTTTGTCGAACAACAAATGCTCCAGTTCCCAACGCAACGGAAGTTGGAAGGCTATTGTAGTGCGGTTTTGATGCTTCGTGCGATATTCCAAGCGCAGGCTCACCTGATGCCGCCGCTGCCACAAGCGCGAGCGTCCGCTATTGGGCGCGTCGAGTGCCTGCATCATGTCGGCCATTGCCGAGGGGAGCATACCTGGCGCAAAGTCGGTGTTGGCGCCCCATCCCGCAAGCCGATCGAGGCGGTAGAAGTTGGTGTTGGCATCGCGATAGTCTTGCGAATATTTGTAGCTCAAAGTCGGCCAAAACGCGCCAAAAGGCATTAAATAAGATGCCTCCGTATTGAAGTTGTAATGATGGGAGGGAGCACTGCGATAGCGGTTGCGGAAGTCGTTTGTTCCACTTCCCGCACCGAGATATTCCAAACGATAGTGGTCGAAAGTCTGAGCGCGATGTCGGTCGTAAACTCCTGAGAAATTAAAAGAGAAGAAGTCGTTCACCCCTGACTGCTGAAAAGGACTCCAACGTAATTGATAGGGTGCACTCAAGCGCCAATTCTCGCCATTGCCGCGCATCAGCGAATAGCGACGGTTGCGTGCCAACTGCTGCAGGCGCGTGCTGCCTGGGCGAAACAGCTCATCGAGCACCTCTCCATTGGGCACCAGCTCAAACGGATTGACGCCCACCTCGCCGGCACGTTGCGTGGCGTCGTTGGTGTTTTTGTCGTAGTTGAAACTGATTTGCCCTGATTGTCGCACCGCTTTTTTCAGAGAAAATCGATGACTCGTGTTGAACCACGTCGTGTGGTTGTTCGCTTCCGAACGACTGAGTGAGAAGGAACGCTGAGTGGGCAGAAAACTCTCATGGTTGTAGGTGGTGAGCGTGTAGTTGTCGGTGTGTGTCACGTCCACATTGCTCGTCCATTCAAACGTCTTGTGGCGATTTTCGTAACTGTATTCCGCTCCGGCCGTTTTGCTCGTTTGCAAGCCCTGCGGCAGATAGGACGGCGACCACTCGCCCTTTGCTCCCGGGCGCCGTGTGTCGTTGGTGTTGTTGATACTGCCGAAAATCGCTAAGCGTGACAAGTCTGAAAACCGCAGTGCAAACAGTCGCATCAAGTACTTGTCTTTCGTGCCGCGTGCAGCCTCCGCATTGGCAATCCAGCCGATGGAATATTGCCGCTTGAGATTGACATCCATCACCAGCGGCCGCTCCATTTCCTTCAGACCCGTCATCTCCTCAAAGTCGCTTTGTTGCTCGTAGACCTTGACTTTGTTGACCATGTAGGCAGGAAGGTTTTCCAATGCTATTTGGGGTCGCCGCGGAAAAAGTCCTTGCCATTGACCAGCAGACTGCTCACCCGCTTGCCGTTCACCGTGATCACGCCGTTCTCATTGAGTTGTGCCCCCGGCAGTTGCTCAATCAGCGCATCGAGCATCGATCCTTGCGAAAGTTGGAAGGCGTCGGCGTTGTAAACGAGAGTGTCGCCTTTCATTACCATTTTTATCTTCGTAGCCCTCACCACGGCCTCTCCCAGTTTTTGCTCCTTGGGACACTTACGCATGAGGGCTTTTTGAGGAATTACCACAAAACCACTATTGCGCGTGCCCAACTTTACAGTGATGGGAAAGTAGAGCGGGAAATAATTGGGGTGCTGAAGCCGAATGATATAGTTGCCTTCTTCGGGAACCTTACAATAATAGAGCGAAGCTGTCCGCACACCGTCATCGATATTGTACGCCCATTCTCCTGGAAAGAGTACCGTAGAATCGGGAGACAATACATCAATAGTTCCATCTTCAATGATTGCACCAGTGAAAGCGTCCGCAATATTGCCATACACCATAATGGAGTCCTTTTGCGAAAAAGCCGGCAAAGAGAAGAGTAATCCAAGAAAAAGGAGAAAATACTGCATATCCATATTATGATTTGCTATGTCTATGTGGCAAAAGTAAAAAAAAAGATTTAAATGACCTAACTTTTTCTAAGTTTTTGGTTCATCCCCGAATTGTACAGGTACTTTTCTTTACTCATAAAAACCTGTACAATTCGGGGATGAACTGTGTATAAGAGGATATGTTGTACTATATCAGAGAACTACAACCAATCATCGTCGGTTTCTTCATGGCGGCGCGTGGGAGGTGTAAGGGCGAAGGATTCCTCATTGCGCTGTTTTCCGAAACTTAAATCAAAGCCCGCATCGAGCAACTGCTGAGCCAAGGCAGGACGACCACGGAAACCATGAATCGTCCATTGCTGCGTAGGGCGGAGCTTTTTCTTGAGTTGCAAGAGAATATCAAAGGCACGAACACAATGAATGATGAGAGGCTTCTGCAAGGTTTCGGACAATGTTACCTGCTGGCAGAACACCGCTTCTTGCAACTCCATACTTCCTCCGCGCAAACGGTCGAGCCCGCACTCTCCCAACGCCACTACCTGCGGATGCTCTAAAAGCTGTTTCAGCCCCACAAACAGAGCCTCAACATCGTCCGCTTCTGTCCACCAGGGATGAATGCCAGCAGAATAGAGCCCACCTTCCACGGGCCGAAACGTTTCTGGCTGCTGCACAATATCGAGCGGCAGATTGACGATAGCCGTTCCTGGTGCTGCTTGCTGATTGTGAGTGTGGAAATCCATGTTTTAATGTGCTAATGTGGGGAATGTGCTAATGTGCTAATGTAGAGAATGGTGAGTTTTTGAATGTGCTAATGTGGGAAATGTAAAACATGGCAGACGAAGCGGCGAATGCCGCTACATTAGCACATTAGCACATTAGCACATTAGCACATTGAGAAAGGTTATGGTACTGGGTCATAGCCGCTACCGCCCCAAGGGTTGCAGCGGAGGATGCGCCAAATGGCGAGTAAGAGGCCTTTGATAGGACCATGCTTCCGAATGGCCTCAACGGCATATTGCGAGCAAGTCGGGGTGAACCGACAAGAGGGCGGCGTCAGGGGAGATATGAAACGCTGATAAAAACGGATGGGAGCTATCAGCAAACGGATGAGAAATTGACGGAGCATTCTGTGAGGATTTTATAAACGAACAATGAGTAATTACATCTCCGTGCACCTCAGAAAGGAGCAGAGGAGTAGTAATTACTCATTGTTATTCTTTTCTTGTTCTTTTAGCAACTTATCGCCAACACCTTGCATCAGCTTAACAAGTCGCTCTTCTACCACGGCCGACTCAACAGGCTTATTGCTCAACCAAAGAAAGCCTATGTGGAGAGCTGCGTTCTCTGGAAGGGCTTCGCGCAAAATGTCTTTGTGGTGGCGGTAAGCCTCACGCAATTGTCGCTTCGCGCGGTTGCGATCTACAGCATGTTTGAAGCAACGCTTGGAAACACTCAGCAACACCTTCACCTTCGGCCCTTTTCCGTCGTGATCCACAAGGCGATAGACAGCGCGCAGGGGATAGACACTGGAGGCTCTACTGCCTGAGGTAAAGAGTGCTTCCACATCCGTCCGCAAACAAAGATGTTCTATTTTCGGGAATCCGAAAGGCTTCTCCATGCTGAGTTTCCCGCTGAAAACGGGCGTTAAATATCTTTACTGATTTGTTTCCTTGAGGAAGAGCTCAAGCGTTCCCGTCATAGAAGGGGCTTGAACAGAAGGAGCTTCCATAGCAACAGGAATACCAGCGTCTTTGAGCGTTTGTGCAGTGTTCTTTCCGAAACAACCCACCAGCACCTTGCCGTCCTTCAAAGAGGGATAGGCATCGGCAATGGCAATAGCACCACTCGGCGTGAAAGGAATGACCATATCATAACCTTCCAGCGTTTTCGGCATATCATTGGGAACAGTGCGGTACATCGTACACTCCGTGTGTTGAAGCTTCTTAGCTTCGAGCATAGCAGAGACTTCATCACCGGCCACATCGCTCTGCGGCAAGAGGTACTTCTCAGTCTTGTGTTTTGCCATAATCTGAACTAGGTCGTCCCACTTACCCGTTGCTCCGAAGAAAATCTTACGCTTACGGTACTGCACATACTTCTGTATGTAAAGCATAATTTTCTCTGAAAGCCCGAAATACTTCATGTCGTCGGGAATAGCAACGCGCAGTTCGTTACAGAGATTAAAGAAATGGTCGATGGCGTGTCGAGAATTGAAGACAATAGCCGTGTGGTCAAGGATTTGCACTTTTTGTGCACGAAATTCCTTCGTCGACACACTTTCTACTCGAATAAAAGGATGGAAGACAAATTCCACTCCATAGGTTTTCGCGAGATCAAAATACGGAGACTTATCAGAGGCCGGTTTTGGCTGCGAAATAAGAATTTTCTTTATCATTTGTCCGGATTGCTTTCTTAATCAATAGAGACTAACGCATTCAACACATAGTTCAAAGTTCTCCACAAAATAAGCGGAGGAAACAATTCTAGCGTGCAAAGGTACAAAATTATATGCAAAAAGTGTAATTTATACTCCGAAAAGATATGAAAGCACTTATAAAAGAGCAACAGCTTGAGGAGGGCATACACGCTAAAGAAGAGTACCAACATGGTTTGGAAGTCGATGTCAAAATATACAACCAAGAGAGCTACGGGGAAGAGAAGCACTCCCATGGAGAAGAGCGACAAGAGATAGGAGTCGTTCCATTGGGAAATCACTTGCGGTCGAAAAAGACATTATTGACAAAGTAGTAGAGTGCAATCTTCAAGAAATAAAAGCCGCCGAAGATACTGGAGGAGACCAGGAGAATCTTATAGGGCGATACTGAATTGAAGATTTCTGGTTTGAATGATTGTATATAATCGAAGGTGAGCACACCCAACGTAAAACACAGCTGGAAGATGAGATAGAGCTGCCCGCGCAACTCATTCTGCGTACGTGGAGCGAAAATATCGTTATACTCGTGGGGCGAGAAGAAATTTTTGATATGGTTTTTGAGGTAGTGACGACTGCGCGAGATGACATAAATCATCAGAAAGAAAGAAAGCATGAGCGCGGTTGTCACAAAATCGTCAGAGCGGAAACGATAAGGCACGGGATCTCCCGCAACGCCTTGTGGACGAAAAGGCACTACCTCTATTTTTTGCTGTAGAGAGTCGACAAAAGCATTCTCCCACAGTGGCTTATAAAACGTGAAGTCGTGGATTTTTCCTTTCGGTGAGAAAAAATCCGTCTGCTCTACCGTGCTCACACGCGTTGGAGCAGCAGTGAGTTGCTCTTCCGTGTAAACAGCATCAGGGTCTGCCTCAAGAGGGGCCATTTTTTCCCACGTATGTTTACGATTCCCCAGCTGGTGCGAACCATGTCCGCTGGAAGATGCTTCGGAGGCTGCCGCATCAAAAGAATAGGCATGGGTACTATCCGACTGAAAAAGTGCGATTGTCTTCTGCATTAGAGTGCAGCAAATTTTTGTAGGTTTTTATCCCATTCGGGTGTTGTCTCACAGAGGTGTACGGCTTCTTCCGCCGTTTCTGCCACTTGCCAGAGTTGAGCGTGTAAAGGACGCATGAAATGTTCTTCAACAGCGCGTTGCAACTGTTCGAGCAACGGACTGAAGCAGCCGTCGACATTGAGCACAACGATGGGTTTGAGATAAAGTCCGAGTTGCTTCCATGTGATGATTTCGAGCAATTCCTCCAAAGTGCCGACGCCGCCGGGCAGTGCCACACAAGCATCGCTCAATTCGGCCATTCGCTCTTTGCGTTCGTGCATATCGCGCGTCACGATGAGTTGTGACATCCCCTTGTGTTGCCAACCCTGCTCTATCATGAATTGTGGAATGACTCCGATGGCTTGACCGCCAGCTTCCATGCAGGCTTCGGCAGATGCTGCCATCAGCCCCATACGTCCAGCACCATTGACCAGCGCATGACCGCGCTGAGCCATTATCATGCCCAACTGGCGAGCCGTTTCAACATAAATATCTTTTACTTGCCCCGAGGAGGCACCATAGACAGTTATCTTCATGGGTCACTTTGAAATGTGGCGGAGCAAGCCCCGCCACGTTTGTTTTTTATTTATTAAAGCCCAAAAGCTTCCTTTATCTTCTCAACATAGTCGAGCTTTTCCCAGGTGAAGAGCTCAACATCCATTTCTTTCACCTCATTGCCGAGGCGGAACACCTTGTGCTTCATGCGCGGGTTGTGGCCCATGTGGCCGTAGCGTGCTGTTTCCACATAGATGGGGTTGCGCAGTTTCAGACGCTGCTCAATGGCGTAGGGACGAAGATCGAAGAGTTGCTTGATCTGTTCTGCAATCTCGCCATCGCTTAAAGAAACGTGCTTCTTACCGTAAGTATTAACATAGATACTAATGGGTTCAGCCACACCGATAGCATAGCTCAACTGAACGAGCATCTCATCGGCCACACCTGCTGCCACCATATTCTTAGCAATATGACGAGCGGCATAAGCAGCACTACGGTCTACCTTCGAGGGGTCTTTGCCCGAGAAAGCACCACCACCATGAGCGCCGCGACCTCCATAAGTATCGACAATGATTTTACGTCCTGTCAGACCTGTATCACCGTTCGGTCCACCAATGACAAACTTGCCCGTGGGGTTTACATGATACTTGATGTCGCTATTTTCGAAAAGTGCTTTGATTTCTGGGGTATTGACACGCTCTTCAATGGTGCGCGGAATGAGGATATTGATAACGTCCTCACGAATTCTTGCCAACATCTGCTCATCGGCCTTCTCCTGACTGCCAGCTTCGGCTGCGGAGATGAACTCATCGTGCTGCGTGGAGATAACAATGGTATCGATAGCCACGGCGTGGTCGTTGTCATCGTATTTCACCGTTACTTGGCTCTTTGCATCAGGGCGGAGATAGGTCATCACCTTCCCCTCGCGACGGATGCGAGAGAGCGTAATCATCAAGTCGTGAGCCAAGGAGAGAGGCAGCGGCATGTAGTTGTCGGTCTCATTATTGGCATAACCAAACATCATACCTTGGTCGCCAGCACCTTGATTTTCTGCATCAACACGCTCAACACCGCGATTGATGTCGGCACTCTGCTCGTGAATGGCACTGAAAATGCCACAGCTTTCAGAGTCGAATTTATAATCGGCTTTGGTATAACCAATATGGGCAATAGCGTCGCGCGCCACGGTCTGCAAGTCGGCCCAAGCGTTTGACTTTACTTCCCCAGCAACGACTACTTGTCCAGTCGTCACCATTGTTTCGCAAGCTACTTTAGAACTGGGATCGAAAGCGAGCAGTTCGTCAAGCACGGCGTCCGATATTTGGTCGGCCACCTTGTCGGGGTGTCCCTCAGACACCGATTCGGAAGTGAATAAATACATAGTTTTTTTGAAATGTAAGAATGAATAAATCTGTAGCGATGGCTTACGGAGGGAACAAAAAATAAGCGCCCTCCGTTGGCGCTTTATCCATCAAGACGGTATTACCATTGTGGACTTAACCGTCGGTCATTTTAGCATTCTTTTTACGAGGTTGCAAGCAGCCAAATCTATCCTCGGTGTTCGTGGTGCAAACGAGGCGTAGCGCAAAAGGCTCATGCCACGTCTTTCCCACTTTGCGTTGCAAAGTTAGCGCCTATTCTCCGTACCACCAAGAAAAGGAGAAATAAATACTGTTATTTTATGTAAAACTCCCCTTTTTGTATAGTTCGGCAAGAGTAAGACATAATAAAAAAATCGGGTCAGCCCGTTCTGTTTGGACTGCCCCGATATGAGGTTTCTCTTACTCGTTAGTGTTTGGAGCTTTATCGATAAGATCCATAAACTGATCGAGCTTCGGCGTAATAATAATCTGTGTGCGGCGGTTGCGCTGCTTGCCTAAGTCAGAATCGTTTGCGGTGATGGGGTTATACTCGCCACGACCAGCAGCTGTCAGACGGGCTGGATTCACACCATACTGATTCTGGAGTGCCTGTACAACGCTGGAGGCGCGGAGGCAGGAGAGGTCCCAGTTGTTGCGGATATTGGTGCGAGAAATGGGCACAGGGTCGGTGTTACCTTCCACGAGCACATCATAGTCCTTATAGTCCTTGATGATTTTTGCAATCTTGGAAAGCGTCTCACTGGCGCGGTCGTTGATTTCATAACTGCCGCTCTTGTAGAGCATATTGTCGGCCAGAGAGATGTAAACAACGCCCTTGAGAACTTGAACATCCACTTCCTGAAGTTCGTCGCGATTGAGCGAACGTGTCAGATTATTGGTGAGCACCATATTCAGTGAATCGCTCTTTGTCTTAGCCTCAACGAGCTGCTTGATAAAGCGATTGGAAGCGTTGATTTCGTCCACCAACTTCGAAATGTTGATATTGCCTTGGTTATTCTGTTGCAAACTCTTATCGAGGGAGCCTTGCAGCGTCTGATAGTCTTTGCGCAAATCTGCCACGCGGCGCTGCTCTTCCGCCAAACGATCTTGGAGATTCTTAGAATTCGCGTTACACTCAGCCAAATTGATACGAGTGTCTTGGTTTTGCAGTTTGAGCTCTGCATTTTCAGCTTTCAATGCCTCAAACTCTTTCTTGCTGGCACAACTGCTCAGCATAAGTGCACCTGCTAAAACAGGGAAAAGGATACTTCTGATTTTCATTATGTACATTGGATTTATTGTTCCAGCTCGCAAAATAGGCCTTTTATCTGAACCGGACAAATCATTTAGTATGTTTTAATGATTCTTGCGGTTTTTACAAGGGTTTCTGCTTATTGCGCCCATTCTTCCCCTCCCACCCTTTTTGCTACACAACCGTTGTTATAATCACGAAAACAAAGGAGCCAATAGCCTTATTAGGAGCTGTTCAAAAATACAATAAGGGTGTCAGCTGACAGCCTTATTGCGTGAACTGACAGCCTTATTGTGTCAGCTGACGCAATAAGGAAAAACACGGCCCACATTATTACTTTATATATCAACGCTTTACGAATGAGCAACATCCCTCTTTTGCTTACCATGAAACAATAGAAGATGACAGGGAAAAGAGGAGAGCTGATTGCGACAATCCGCACAAGAAAGCACACCCGCATAAAAAAACCAAAAGCCAACGCTCACTCGCGCTGGCTATTTTTGGAACATAACAATTTAAATTTACTATAACTCATTGGGGAAAACTTCCACCTTGAATCCGAGTGCAAAGGTAGGGCTGTTCTTATAGGGCTGCAATACCACTAACAGGGTATTTAGAACTGATAGCCTAAAGTAATGAGCCCAGAAACGTTGCGCGCACCCGATTTATCAAAGGAAAGGAGACCGAAATCTGTTTCCACGCCCACGGTGATATGAGTGGGAAATTGATAACCAACTCCTACCGTCAGCCCCGCATCGAAGCGATGAACGCCCGCTCCTTTGAACGTAGAAGTCTTATAAAAGACCTTGCGACTGCCTTCTTGTTCAGCATCACCACGCGTTTTTTGCTGACCGTTGATACCAAGAGCGGCATAAGGTCCCGCACTCAAAACAACGTAGCGCGACTCATCCAGGCGCAGATAGTAGTTGAAAAGGACGGGCACTTCCAAATAATTAGCTGATGTTGTACGGCTCTTTATGCCGGTACGTTGTGTACCATCGGCATTAAGAATAGGATTTCCTTGCTCGTCATAATACTTCACCACCTTGATCCTTGTCCTTCCAGCCTTTAGCATAAGCTGTGAGCCATGGCGTCACCGTCAAGTGCTGACTAAGTTCAATCTCATAGCCCAAACCTGCCTTGAAAGCACCAACAAGTTTGGCATCAGCATGATGGGAAGCAAAACCGCCCCCGATCTTCATTTGCAAATGCTGCGCTGCTGCTGGCATAGCGAGCAACAAGAGCAGCCCCATAATGAGTTTTCTTATCATGTATTGTTATGTTTATTCAAAAAATTTCCGCCAGTCGGCTTCTTTGTTATTTTTCTTCTTCGGCCGTTTCGCTGCAGTTTCTTCCGAGCGACGTTTACGCGGCTTATCGAAACGTTCACCACGAGCACCGCGCTCGCCACGTCCCTTTCCTGCTTGCTTACGTCCTCTGCGTTCTTCTGTGGCAGAAACATCCCTATCGGCATTGTCCACTACAACGGGGCGATCGCCTACCTTGGCGCGGCGCATCTTCTTGAGAACGATTTCGGCCTCGCCTTCGGGAACCTCGAAGAAAGAGCAATTCTGCGTCAAATCAATACGTCCGATTTCCACATTGCCTTTCACATGGCGATTGATAAGGTTGATGATTTCTCGAGCGTAGAAATTATCGCGCTTCCCTAAATTGATAAACAACCGAGTATAACCTGCTTCGGCGCGGCGTGGTCCGTCCTCACGACGTCCACGACGTGAGAAACCGCCGCCTTCATCGTGCTTGCCGCCACGATCTTTCGGCTGTAGGATTTCTGGTGCGTTGGCGTAATATTTTAGGAACTGTCCGAAAGCGTCTGCAACAACGCGCTTCACGAGGTCTTCCTTTGTGAGCCAATCGAGCTTGCGAAGCACTTCGGGCATGAAGGGTGCAATTTCGTTTTCGTCGACCTCCTGATGTTCCAAGCGGTCGATAACGTGATAGAGCTGTTTGGTACAAATTTCCTTGGGCTCCGGCAGAACGCCAACCTCGAACTCTTTACCCAGAATACGCTCTATGGCGCGCACTTTCCCTTTCTCGCGCTGGTGGATGATACAGATACTCGTACCTCGCTTACCTGCACGCCCTGTTCGGCCGCTGCGGTGAGTGTAGCTCTCAATGTCGTCGGGCAATCCGTAGTTGATAACGTGCGTCAGATCGTCCACGTCCAAACCGCGAGCAGCTACGTCGGTTGCCACAAGCAACTGAATGGTATGTTGGCGGAACTTCTGCATCGTCAGGTCGCGCTGCGCCTGGCTCAAGTCGCCATGAAGCGCCTCGGCATTATAGCCGTCGCGAATCAAGTTATCGGCCACCTCCTGCGTCTCCATACGCGTCCGACAGAACACTATAGCATAGATACGCGGATAATAGTCCACCACACGCTTCAGTGCCGCATATTTATCGCGCGCCTGCACCATGTAGTAGATATGATTGACCTTCTCGGCCCCCTCATTACGGGAACCGATAACAATTTCTTTATGGTTGTGGAGATAGTTCTTTGCAATCTTTTCCACCTCTTTGCTCATCGTGGCCGAGAACAACAGCGTGTTTCTCTCCTCAGGCACTCCCGCAAGAATAGCATCAATACTCTCCGAGAAGCCCATATTGAGCATTTCATCGGCTTCATCAAGCACCACGTTCTGTACTTCGTCCAAACGAGCTACACCTCGATTCATCAAATCGATCAAGCGACCAGGTGTAGCCACAATAACCTGCACTCCTTTTTTCAGTGCACGTATCTGACTGTCGATACTGGCACCGCCATAAACAGCCTGCACATAGAGACCGTCGATATAGCGGGAATAGTCTTTCAAATCGTCTGCAATCTGCAGGCAGAGCTCACGCGTGGGGCTTAGCACTATTGCCTGCGTAGATCGGCTACTGGGATTCACCTTTTGCAAAATGGGCAGCCCGTATGCTGCCGTCTTACCCGTTCCCGTTTGAGCAAGTGCAATCACGTCGTTGTTCTCGCCTAAAAGATAGGGAATCACTTCTTCTTGAACGGGCATAGGTTGTTCGTATCCCAGTTCTTCCACAGCGCGACGGATAGCCTCCGAAACGCCGAGTTCTTCAAATGTCTTCAAATCAATGTCTTTTGTAATCGTGGCAAAAGGTACACCCTATAATAAGGAAGTACAAAATAAATTATAGACGGAAGTATTGTGCCCGCTTTCTCTTTTGTCTTGATTTCTTGACATTTCTAATCTTTTTTTCTCACCTGCAGGGAGAAAATCTTACCCCGTGAGCAGAAAAAAAGGCGGAAGTAAGCATACTTGCACGTTCCGAGAAAAAGTCCTTACCTTTGTTCGTTTAAACCAGTATGGACACAAATATGGAAAAAAATTGCTCCATTACGTTTGGCAACACCGAATCTACCCTCTCAGAGCGTTGCACACGGAAGACGGCGCCGAGGTTGACATCATAGATCCCGGTCTACACAACTTCAATGCTGGTCCCGACTTCTTTAACGCAAAAGTGAAAATAGGCGGGCAATTGTGGGTGGGAAATGTTGAAATTCACGAACGTGCTTCGGATTGGTTTCGACATCAGCACCAGCAGGACGCTGCATACAACAACGTAGTGCTCCATGTGGTTTCCGTTGCCGATGAGCAGGCACTTACGCTCGATGGTAAATCCTTGCCCCAACTTGTACTTACGGTTCCGCCCGAGATTCTCCGCAACTATGAAGAACTGCTTCACGAAGACACTTTTCCTCCCTGCTATCGCATCATCCCCCACCTCCCCGACATCAAGAAACACGCATGGTTGGCTGCTCTGACGGCTGAGCGCTTGGAGGACAAAACGAACCGCCTGCGCGGCTATCTACAACGCACGTGCAAAGATTGGGAGCGTACATTCTTCATTGCCTTAGCTCGCAACTTTGGTTTTTCGGTTAATTCGGAAGCTTTCGAGGAATGGGCGTTTCTCATTGAGCCAAGTGCGGTTGGGAAACACCGTGATAATGTGTTCCAGGTGGAGGCTTTCTTTTTCGGACAAGCGGGTTTGCTGGACGATGCAGCAGTGGCGCAAGAGCGTCGGGATGATTATTTTTGCCGTCTGCAAAAGGAATACGCCTTTCTAAAGCACAAGTTCTCACTTACGCCAATGGATTTCCACCATTGGAAGTTTCTCCGACTCCGCCCACAAAACTTCCCCCCACGTTCGCTTGTCGCAACTTGTAGATCTCTACTTCCGGCAAGGCGTCAACTTCTCTCGAGTCCTTGAAACACGTAATCTGAACAGCCTTCGCTCCCTGTTGCGCGCTGAGGCAACGGACTATTGGCGGCGTCACTACACATTCGGCACCGATTCCGTTGAGAACCCGAAGCAGTTGCAGAACGCCAGTCTCGATTTGATTATCATCAACACCGTTGCTCCATTGCTCTTCACCTACGGAAAGGAACGTCTCGATGAAAGCCTTTGTGAACGCGCTTTCAACCTCTTGGAAGAGACGCGGGCAGAGCACAATTTCATCACGCGTTCTTGGACAGCAGCAGGACTTCCTGTACGCAATGCGGCCGACTCCCAAGCACTCATCCAGCTGAAGCGGGAATACTGCGATAAACGCAATTGTATCCGCTGCCGCTTCGGCACAGAATATTTACGCAAAACTCCATAAAACATTCTATCATTATGACTCCTATCTTTGAACTTAGAATAAAAGTGCGCGATTATGAATGCGACATTCAAGGCATCGTTAATAACGCCAACTATCAGCACTATACTGAACACACGCGTAATGAATTCATTCGGTCGCGCGGACTTGCTTTCGACGAGTTGCATCGCCGCGGCATCGACACCGTGGTAGCTCGTTTAGAAATGCAATTCAAGACGCCACTCCGACCAGGCGATGAATTTCTCTCTCCCAGCTCTCTGTTCGCAAAGAAGGCATCAAATACGTTTTCGAACAGCAACTCTTACGTCTCCCCGACCGCCAATTGTGCTTGAAAGCCCAAACCACGGTGGTTGCTATAGTAAACGGCCGTCTGGGCGACTGTGAGGAACTCCAACAACTCGTTCCTTAACTCCACGACACTACTTCAAAACACGGTTTTCCTTTTCTGACCTCTATGAACGAACAACATTTTCTTCTCGCTCTCTCTCGCTTGCGTGGCTGTAGTCAAGCGCAAGCGCTGGAAGCTTATCAAAAATTTGGTTCGGCGCAGGCTGTTTTCGAAAGCGGCAAAGATGCTCCGGAAAAGCTCCAAGCTGCACTAAAAAACGCGCCCGAAGCTTTCAAATGGGCGGAACAGCAGGCGGAATACTGCCAAAGTAAGTCCATACGCATCCTAGGCTTTGACGATGCGGACTATCCGGAGCGTTTGCGCAATTGTGCCGATGCTCCGCTGCTCCTTTTCTATCGCGGAACAGCACAGCTCAATGTGCCGCACATCTTATCAGTCGTGGGGACGCGCCATATCACAGAATACGGTAAAGACCTCTGCCGCCACCTTTTGCAAGACCTGGCGCGCCTTTTGCCCGACACGCTCATCGTCAGCGGCCTTGCTTATGGCGTCGACATCCACGCTCATCGCAACGCCTTAGAGTATAAATTACCCACAATAGGTGTCTTGGCGCACGGCTTAGACCGCATCTACCCTGCCTCCCATCGCGACACGGCTATACGTATGTTGGAAGCGGGCGGACTGCTCACAGAATATCCTTCCAACACGAAGCCAGACAAGGGCAACTTTGTGCGCCGCAATCGCATCGTGGCGGGCATCGCGGATGCCACAATCGTTGTAGAGAGTGCGGCAAAAGGCGGCGCACTCATCACGGCACATCTGGCGCAGAACTACAACCGCGATGTCTTTGCTTATCCTGGTCGCATTGGCGACCTTTATTCCGAGGGTTGCAACCGTATCATCGCACAACAAACGGCACAATTGGTCACATCGGCCGAGGATATCACGCTGGCACTGCAATGGACACAACCGAAAACACTGCAACCCATTCAGCGCGAGCTTTTCCCTGAACTTTCACCCGAAGAAGAATGTATCTGCAAAAGTCTTGCAGATGGGCGCCCTCACACGATTTCCAACCTTGTCACAGCAACGGCGCTCCCTTTCAATAAAGTCAACACGCTGCTCCTATCTATGGAATTACGCGGCCTTATCAAAGTCCTTCCAGGTGGTATGTATCGACTGCTAAAATAAACCCTCATACAACTACTACAAACAGAACATATCAAACTGATAATAAACCATTTAAACAGATTCGTAAGAAAACTAAACAAACAGAAATTATCTGTAAAAACAGCTTACTCTTTGGTCACTACCAAAGAGTTTTTTTATATTCGCGTATTCACACTAAAACTTACAATGATGCTGAGAAAGAAAAATAACATAATAAGCCATACGCTCATACTGCTTGCTCTGATGGCTTTCCTTACGGCTTGCACTGCTTCGCAGAGTGTTTCAGAACAGAAACGTGCGGAAAAGGCGGAACAAGTTTCTACGGCTATGCAGAACGTACTCAACAGTAAGCATTTCACACTAAACGTCAATAATATGTACCCTGTTAGTGCATCGAGCAAATACGTTGGTGGAGAGTTCTTTCTGGAAATCAAGGGCGACACATTGCGCAGCTATCTTCCTTATTTCGGAGCTGTCTATCATTCGTCCTACAATATGGGTAACGCGTTGGATTTCGAACAGAAAATGGAAAGTTTCAGCAAGTTCGGAAGAAGAAAAATTGCACCACCATCTATATCTCAGTGCGTACTGCAGAAGATTTCTTCAAATACACACTCAACATCTTCGACAATGGTCGTTTTGATTTGTATGTACTGCCGGTCAATCGCCAGTCTATCTCCTACGATGGCGAACTCAAATTCTAAATATTTTCCACGCAAGGCATAAGTTCTTAGAACAAAAACAGCCTTACATATACCTCTTAGGCTCGTCGTTTTCCTTATTGCGCCAGCTGACATCCTTATTCTGTCAGCTGGCTTCTTTATTGTGTCAGCTGACGCCCTTATTGTAGCGAAGCACACCCTATAGAAAAGCATCATTTGGCACTTTTTGCACAAAATAGCAATAATCTTAGCCCGCAATTTCTCACACACAGAGCTTGAAAAAAGTAAAACATACTCCAACATTTAAACGAAAGAAACTCTCTATTCAAACCCTCTGCTTATAATCCAAAACATCACAATCGAGAAGAGAGAAGAAGTGGCACAACAAATCTATCTAGAGATTTTCTTCCGACATGTATAGTTTTTACTACATTTGCCTGTCAATAAAAATTAAGCTTTTATGAAAATTCTCAAGTTTTTAGCAGCTGCATTTCTCTGCGCTAATAGCCTATCAGCCCAAGAATATGTAGGTGGCGACATCTCGCTTCTGCCCAAATATGAGCAGAATGGGGCGAAATATTTCGACCATGATGGCCGCCCTGTGACGGATGTCGTCGCTTTCTTCAAACAACAAGGACTCAACTCTATGCGTGTGCGCCTCTTTGTTAATCCAGAAAATGCCTCGGCAACAGATAAGGGACAGGGGGTTTGTCAAAACATGGAGTTTGTCAAAAAGCTCGCTAAACGCATCAAAACCGCGGGAATGTCACTGATACTTGACTTCCACTACTCCGACTCTTGGGCTGATCCTGCCAAACAATGGACGCCAAAAAACTGGGAACAGTTGAACGATGGAGAACTCTACACGGAAATCTACAAATACACCGCAGACGTACTTAAAGAACTCGTAAAGATTGGTGCGACACCTGATTTCATCCAAACGGGCAATGAAATTAGCTATGGTATGCTCTGGGGGAAAGAAGGCTCACAAGACCACAGGTGCTACATCGGCAACACAGCAAATTGGGCACGCTTCACCACTTTGCTAAAACGAGCGGGGCAGGCTTGCCGAGAAATTTGCCCGCAAGCAAAGATAATCCTCCATACAGAACGGACGTTGCAACCCAATGTGCAAGAAAACTTCTATCAGAAAATGGCCGAAGCGGGAGTCGATTATGATATTATCGGATTGAGCTATTATCCTGCTTATCATGGTACTCTCTCTTCGTTAGATAAGGCTCTGACGGCACTTGAAAACAAGTTTGGCGATAAGAAAATCATGATTGTCGAAACGGGCTATCCCTATGCTTGGCCCGTAGGTGGGACAACCTACGATTTGACAAGCACTTATCCCTACTCTGATGCGGGACAAGAACGCTTCACGAAGGATCTAATCACGACTCTTCATAAACATCAAAACGTAAACGGACTATATTGGTGGTTCCCAGAAGCCAACGAAAACGGATTGGATTGGACGTCACACCGTGTGACAGACTCTTGGTACAATGCTCCCTATTCGACAATCGTACGGGGCGAGCCACTTCAGCTCTTTCTGCACTGAAATCGTTTCTATCGCCTACTTCTGGCATCGTCTCTCTATCGACCTCGACAGCAGATAATAGCTGGTACACGTTGCAAGGTCTCCGCATCAACCAGCCTCAAACTCCAGGACTTTATTTGAAGCAAAATCAGAAGATTCTCATAAGATAAAACATTCGTGCAACTTCCTTACGAGCCCCGCCATCACTTACCTTCAAAGAGAGGATAAGAGTATGGCGGGGCTCTGACTAATAATGCTCTGACTTTCACATAATCGCGTATTTTTCGTAATTTTGCGGGTTGAAAGAAAAGTAACTGAATGAACGCAGAATTTAATTTCGATGTCATTGTCATAGGAGCGGGCCACGCTGGATGCGAGGCGGCCAACGCTGCCGCCCGTATGGGAGCGAAGACCTGCTTGGTGACAATGGATATGAACAAAATCGCACAAATGTCGTGTAATCCGGCCATCGGCGGCATCGCCAAGGGGCAGATTGCGCGCGAAGTGGATGCGCTGGGAGGCTTGATGGGCATCGTAACAGACGCCTCGGCCATACAATTCCGAATGCTCAACCGCTCCAAAGGTCCTGCCATGTGGGAGTCCGCGCGCACAGTGCGACCGCGCACGCTACATACAGGAAATGCGCCTCATTTTGGAGAATACGCACAACCTACACATCTGGCAGGATGAAGCCCGCGAAATCCTCGTTGAAAACGGACAAATCACGGGCGTACGTACTATTTGGGATGTCGTGTTTCATGCCCGCGCCGTGGTCATTACTGCAGGAACGTTCTTGAATGGTCTGATGCACATCGGACGCAGCAAGGTGGAGGGCGGAAGGTGCGCCGAACCGGCTTCAAAGTTTTTAACCGCATCCATCGAGCATTTCGGCATACGTAAAGCTCGCATGAAGACGGGTACTCCCGTACGTATCGACAAACGTTCAGTACATTTGGAGGAAATGGGCTTAGAACCCGGTGAAACCGACTATCATCGCTTTTCTTATCTCGGTCCACAACGCAAATTACCGCAGCTTCCCTGTTGGACGTGTAATACAAACGAAGAAGTTCACAAGATTCTGCGCTCAGGACTGGCGGATTCTCCTCTCTACAACGGACAAATCCAAAGTATCGGCCCGCGCTATTGCCCGAGCATCGAGACTAAACTGGTAGTATTCCCCGACAGAGAAAGCCACCCTCTATTCCTCGAACCAGAAGGAGTAGAAACCAACGAGCTATACCTAAACGGTTTCTCATCAAGCCTGCCCATGGATATCCAGCTGCAAGCTCTGAAACAAATCCCGTGCTTTCGCGATGTAAAACTTTATCGACCTGGCTACGCCATCGAGTATGACTTCTTCGACCCTACCCAACTAAAACATTCGTTGGAATCGAAAAAGGTAGACGGTCTCTTCTTTGCTGGACAAGTCAACGGTACGACCGGTTACGAGGAAGCAGCTGGGCAAGGCTTGCTTGCTGGTATCAACGCCGCACTTAAATGCAGCGGCAGCGAAACCCTAACACTTCATCGAGACGAAGCTTATATCGGTGTCTTGGTGGACGATCTCGTAACAAAGGAGTGGATGAGCCCTACCGCATGTTTACTTCGCGTGCTGAATACCGTATTCTGCTGCGCCAAGACAATGCCGATGCTCGACTCACCCCTATTTCATCGCGCCTGGGAATTGCCACACCCGAGCGTACCTCTATCAGGGAAAAGAAACAGAAGAACATCGATGAAATCATCTCTTTCTGTCACAACTACCCCATAAAGATAGATAGAATCAACGCGTTCTTAGAGCAATACAACTCTACCCCATTACAGCGCGGATGCAAACTTTTCGATCTTTTAGTGCGCCCCGAGCTCAATCTCTCTTTATTGTCCGAAGAAATAGATAAATTAAAAGAACTCATCGATAGTTTCGGCGACAAAAAAGAAGAGATTGCCGAAGCAGCAGAAATAGAAATGAAATATTCCGGATACATCGAACGAGAGAAACAATTGGCTGAAAAAATGCAACGTTTGGAGGCCATTAAAATAAAAGGCAATTTCAACTACGAAGAAATAAATTCCCTCTCGACAGAAGCTCGACAGAAATTAACAGCCTTACAGCCTACGACACTCGGGCAAGCCAGCCGAATCCCAGGAGTATCCCCTTCAGACATTAGTGTACTCTTGGTACTATTAGGCAGATAATATCGATGAAAAGGTGTATTCCTATTCAGTTCCACGTGAAACAAATCTTTAAAAACCTCAAGAAATAAAGGAAAGTATGAACGAGAAGTTGTTACTTGACAACCTGCGAAACATTCCCGACTACCCAAAGGCTGGAATACAGTTTCAAGATGTCTCCACGCTATTTAAGAATCCCGATTGCGTAAAGGAGATAAAAGAAGAATTAGTACGTATCTACAAAGATAAAGGTATAACCAAGGTCGTCGGCGTTGAGTCGCGCGGATTCGTTATGGGCGGAATTCTGGCGAGCGAATTAGGGGCCGGCTTCGTTATGGCCCGCAAACCGGGCAAGCTCCCTGCGCTAACCTGCAAAGCCTCCTACAAAAAGGAATACGGTTATGATACGATTGAGATTCACACGGACGCCATCGAGGAAGGAGATATTGTGCTAATCCACGATGACCTTCTGGCAACGGGCGGAAGTATGCAAGCTGTTTACAATCTTTGTGCACATTTCAAGCCGAAGAAGATATACATCAACTTCCTCATTGAATTGGCGATGGAAGGCCTACACGGACGCGAGACATTAGGGGCAGACAAGGACATCACTACCCTGGTCACCGTTCGTCGGTAAATACTGACGAAAAAACCTCTCTACTCAACAATCACAACGGACCTGCCGTACGCTCGCTGTACCGCAGGTCCGATTCAGTCCATACCGGTTAGAAATTCTCTTATATGAAAAAAGAAGAACGCGCTAAAATCGACGAATACCTCAAAGGTATCGTTCTGAGCCTCCCAGACTCGCCCGGATGCTATCAGTATCTCAACGAGAAAGGAGTTATCATATATGTAGGTAAAGCTAAGAATTTGAAGCGTCGCGTAAGTTCCTACTTCAACAATCCAAAGCAAACCTACAAGACCCAGTTTTTAGTGCCAAAGATTCGGGATATTCGCTACATTGTCGTAGACACGGAGGAAGACGCATTACTTCTGGAGAACAAGCTCATCAAGAAATACAAGCCGCACTATAATGTCCTGCTCAAAGACGATAAGACCTACCCATCGCTGGCCATTACCAACGAATACCTACCTCGGCTCGTCAGAGTGAGAAAAAGGACGGGCAAAGGCGCACAATTCTTCGGGCCATACAGCCATACGCCCACAATGTACGCTCTGTGGGACCTCTGCAAAGGCCTCTACAAGCCCCGGCCGTGTCACACAGCGATGACACGCGAGGGAATAGAGGCTGGCAAGTACGAAGTTTGTTTGGAATACCACTTACATAAATGTTTAGCCCCATGCGTAGGGCGTCAGAGCCGACAAGACTATATCAACAACATCGAGGCTTGTCGAGAGATTCTGAAAGGCAATACGGCAGAAGTGGCGCGAAAGATGAAGAACAAATGATGGCCTTGGCCGCAGAACTACGTTTTGAGGAGGCAGAACTCGTCAAGCGACAATACATGATGATAGAGAACTATCGCGCAAAGAGCCAAGTGATCAGCGACATTCTCTATAATATAGACGTTTTCAACATTGAAAGCGAGGAAAAACTGGCTTATATCAACTACCTACACGTGGTGAATGGTGCTATCGTGCAGGCTTTCACTTTTGAATACAAGAAGAAACTCGACGAAACGGACGAGGAACTACTGGCGATGGGCATTGTTGAAATGCGCGACCGCTATGAGAGCGACAGCAAAGAGATTATTGTACCATTCCGTGTGGACTTACCCGACGACTACGCCCTACAGACTATCCCACAACGCGGCGACAAAAAGAAATTGCTCGACTTATCTAAACTGAACGTGAAGCAGTACCGCTTCGACCGTCTGAAGCAAGCAGAGAAGCTCAATCCAGAACAAAAGTCCGTGCGCCTCATGAAAGAAATCCAGCGCGATTTAGGGCTGGAAAAACTCCCCTATCACATCGAACTCTTCGATAATTCTAATATCCAGGGCGAAGATGCCGTGGCAGCTTGCGTAGTCTTTGAAAAACTAAAACCTTGTAAGAAAGAATACCGCAAGTATAATATCAAAACCGTGGTAGGACCTGACGATTACGCCTCCATGAAAGAAGTTGTTTTCCGCCGCTACAGCCGACTCAAAGAAGAGGGAAAGAAACTGCCCGAACTGATTATAGCCGACGGCGGAAAAGGTCAGATGGAAGTTATACGCGAAGTGGTGGAAGACGCCTTAGGCCTCAACATCCCCATAGCAGGTTTGGCCAAAGACAATCACCACCGTACGCGCGAGCTCCTTTTTGGATTTCCTCCCAAGAGCGTAGGAATGAAGGCCAACAGCGAACTTTTCCGCCTGCTCACACGCATGCAGGACGAAGTGCACCGCTTCGCCATCACCTTCCACAGGCAAAAACGCTCGAAACGTCAAACAAAATCAGAACTTGATACCATTCCAGGCGTGGGCGCAAAGACCAAAGAGCTTCTCATCAAGACTTTCGGCTCTGTAAAACGTATCAAAGAAGCCAGCTTGCAGCAACTGCAAGTGGTTGTAGGGCGCGCAAAAGGGCAGAAACTATTTGAAAACCTCCACTCCAATAAGGAAAATCACGAATAAGTTTGTACATTTGCTAACAATATTATGCGAACAGTTATTCAAAGAGTTTCTCACGCCTCCGTAACCATAGATGGTTGCGTGCACGGCAGCATTGAGCAAGGATTTCTTATACTCCTCGGCATTGAGCCTTCAGACACCGAAGCAGATGCCGACTGGTTGGCGAAAAAAGCAGCAGGGTTGCGCATCTTCGATGATGAGGAAGGCATCATGAACCGCGACATCGTCAGCATTGGAGGTAACGCACTCGTTGTGAGCCAGTTCACACTGATGGCGAGCTACAAGAAAGGCAACCGTCCCTCCTATCTGCGCGCTGCTGGCCATGATATCGCCGTGCCTCTCTACGAATATTTCTGTCAACGCCTTTCGGAAGCCATTGGAAATCAAGTAGAAACAGGAGTTTTTGGGGCAGATATGAAAGTAGAACTCCTAAATGATGGGCCAGTAACTATTTGTATGGATTCAAAGAACAAAGAATAAAACAGAAGAAAAGAATCTAAAATAAGAGAAAATCACTCTCAACAATCTGTTAATCAAACTCTTTTCTAAACATCTCCAAGCAAAGAATATATGACATTAGAAGAAGCACAGGCAACTGTGGACAAATGGATCAAAGAGTATGGCGTGCGCTATTTCTCCGAACTTACGAACATGGCATGCCTTACGGAAGAAGTGGGTGAACTGGCTCGCATCATTAGCCGCAAGTATGGCGATCAAAGTTTCAAAGAAGGCGAATCACAAGACCCTGCCGATGAGATGGCCGATGTCCTATGGGTGTTGCTCTGCTTAGCCAATCAGACAGGGGTGAACCTCACAGAGGCTTTGAGCGCAATATGGAAAAGAAAACACGCCGCGATGCTACGCGACACAAGAATAATCCCAAACTAACATCTAATCATTAAAATCAAAAAAATATGCCCGAAAAAAATTTGCATATCCAGAAAGATGCAAGCCAAACTGCAAACATGAGCAAGTACGAACAAGCACTTCAGAAATACGACCTACAGCTCAACGACGATGCGGTAAAAGCTGCCGTAGAGAAGCTCCTCGAGGAGAAATCAGCTCAGTACAACACCCCAGAAGTGCTCCGCTATTTGTTGAGCACCATTGAACTAACCACGCTCACCTGCAACGACTCCGACGAGAGCGTACTGGCCATGGTAGAGAAGTATAATAAAGTGGCCGAAAATCACCCTGACCTCCCACCCTTCTCTGCACTCGTCACCTATCCTCGCTTTGTGGACATCGTGTCCAAGAGCCTTGAAGTGGAAGGCACCAAAGCAGCCTGCGTTGTAGGCGGTTTCCCTTCTTCACAAACTTTTATAGAAATCAAGACCACCGAGACTGCTCTCTCCATCAAAGACGGTGCAGAAGAGTGCGACATGGTGCTCTCTGTAGGTCCTTTCCTTCAAGGCGACTACGAGACTTGTGTCGACGAGATTGAAGAAATCAAGGCCGTGTGCGGCGAAGTGCCTCTCAAGGTTATCCTTGAGACGGGCGAACTCAAAACAGCTGCCAATATCAAGCGCGCAAGTATCCTGTCTATGTACGCTGGTGCAGACCTCATCAAGACCAGCACAGGCAAGACTCCCGTATCGGCAACTCCCGAGGCAGCTTACGTCATGTGTCAGGCCATTAAGGAATACTACAATGAAACAGGCCGTATGGTTGGTTTTAAGGCTTCTGGCGGCGTTTCTACCCCCGAAGATGCAGTTCTCTACTATACCATCGTTCGTGAGGTCTTAGGCGAAGAATGGATAAAGGCCGGCCTTTTCCGCATCGGAACCAGCTCTCTGGCATCACGCCTATTGACGGCTGTCACGGGTGAAGAATTCGAGAAATTCTAAACCTCTGTCAAAACTATAGCTTAAAAAGTATCCGCAGCATCTCCTTCCAGAGGTTGCGGATACTTTATTTTTGCGAAAGGCAAAATAGGAAGCGAAACAGTAAACAAGGGAAAAACATAGATTTCAACCAACTAATTTTCAGCACATTAAAGACACCTAAAAATATCCTTATTGTGTCAGCTGACGCAATAAGGATGTCAGTTCACACAATAAGGATGTCAGCTGACATCCTTATTGTATTTTTGGGGAGAATAAGAGTATTGTAGAGGACGATTGAGCAAGGCTGTGACAAAGCTTTTTTACTGCCTCACGAGTCCTATAAAAAGTCAAGAAATAACTTATAAATCGCGACCTATCGTAAAGTCGAGATAGCGCAGAAGGGCTTCGCGAACCTCCACATTTTGAAAATTGTCCAAGATGCCCAAGGCCTCTGTGCGCATACGTTCCATAGTGTCCCGCGCATAGTCGATGCCGCCAGCTTGCTTGGTATATTCCACGAGATTCGATATTTCTTCGCGCGTGGCTGTCCCTGCCTTCACCTTTGCCGCCCAATCGCGAACATCTTGACGCTCGGTGTGATTGACAGCATAAATAGCCGGTAGTGTGAGCTTCCCTTCGGCCATATCATTTCCCGTAGGTTTCCCTATATTTGAATCCTCATAATAGTCGAAAATATCGTCACGGATTTGGAAACAAACGCCCACGATTTCAGCAAATTTGGAAATCTCCTCGGCAAGCGATTCGGGTGCTCCGGCACTCAGTGCTCCAAGGCGCGCACAAGCCGTAAAGAGAGCCGCTGTCTTGCGCTGAATGATATGAAAATAAGCTTCTTCCGTGCTCACCTCGCTACGGATATTGGCCAACTGGCGCACTTCTCCCTCGGAGAGCGTCCCGCCCAAGAGGGCTATAATATCCACGATGCGCACATCCTTTGTCAGTGCAGCTTGATGAAGCGTTGCGGCCAAGATATAGTCGCCCACTAGCACCGCCACCTTGTTGCCATAAATGGCATTCGCACTGGCGTGTCCGCGGCGTTTACCGCTTTCGTCAACAACATCATCGTGAATCAAACTGGAAGTGTGTAGCAACTCAAGGGCTACGGCCGAACGAAGTGTAGCTTCACGAACAGGACCAAATTCGCGGGCTACAAGCAAAACGAGAATGGGACGCATCATCTTCCCCTGCCTACTGCCTACATACTGCAAGGCGGCGTTAAGATATTCGTCCTCGTGAGTGAAACAGCTGTCAAATAAAGCTTTATATTCCTTCAGCTCGTTTTCAATCGGTTTGCGGATAAGTGATAGTTGGTCCATTAGTATGCACATTTTGAATCGCAAAAATACTAATTTAATCGTGATTGCGAACTATATTATATCTGCAATCGGCACAGACGCGTTAAATTAAAAACTTTTTATGATAAAGAAAACGAAACAAAAAATGTGCGGGGAAAGCTATAAAGCAGAGAGGGAGGTGTGATTTAGGCAGGTGGGAAAAGAGGTGAGTAGGGCCGAAATTGCTATATTTGCAACAAACAAAGCACAGCAATGAAGAAATTCTATCTCCTCGACGCCTACGCGCTGATTTATCGCGCCTACTATGGTCTCATCCGTAGTCCGCGCATCAATTCCAAAGGCCAAAACACGAGTGCCATATTCGGATTCTTGACCACCCTCAACGAGGTGCTACAAAAGGAGCAACCCGATCTCTTGGCCATCGGTTTCGACCCCGCAGGACATACGTTCCGCCACGAACTCTTCCCCGAATACAAGGCACAACGTGAGGCCACGCCGGAGGACATCAAAAAGGCTGTACCCATCATCAAGGACCTCATCAAGGCCTACCGTATTCCCATCTTGGAAGTGCCTGGTTTCGAAGCCGACGACGTCATCGGAACGATGGCAAAAGCCGCAGTGCGGGAGGGCTACGAGGTGCGCATGATTACGCCCGATAAGGACTATGCCCAACTTGTAGAACCCAACTTGCTGATGCAACGCCCGGGCCACGGCAATGCTCCGTGGGAAATTCTCGGCCCTCAAGAGGTGTGTGAGAAATATGGCTTGCAGTCGCCGCTACAAGTCATCGACTATCTCGCACTAATGGGTGATGCTGCCGACAACATACCGGGCTGCCCTGGCGTTGGCCCCAAAACAGCCACCACCCTACTCCAGCAATTCGGATCTTGCGAGGACATCATCGCACATAGTTCGGAACTGAAGGGAGCAGTAAGAAAAAAAATAGAGGAACATGTCGACGAAATCAAACTCTCGAAAATTCTGACGACAATCAAGACCGACGTACCACTCCAATACGACTTTGAACAATTCAAAATAGAAGAGCCGGACAAAGAAGCTTTGCGCCAAATTTTTACTGAGCTCGAATTTCGCTCTTTCCTCACAAAACTCGACGGACCTCAAAAATCCTCAAAATCTGCTCCCGTTGAGCTCTCTCTCTTTGGCTCAGAACCGACCGAAGATAAAGGAGATGATTCTGAACGCCTCTTTTCGCGATTAGAAAACCTATCTTACGAATACAAACTCATTGAGAATGAAACGGAAGCAAAGGAATTAGCCGATTTTTTATTGACAAATGAAATTGTCAGTCTAGACACGGAGACCACTTCCATAGAGGCATTGGACGCCAAATTAGTGGGATTGAGCTTTCAACAGAGGATTTCCGCGCTTGGTACGTTCCAGTTTCACGTGAAACAGAGAAAGCTAAAAAAATCTTAGAAATTTTCCGCCCGGTGTATGAGAACCCGAAAATTTTGAAAGTCGGGCAAAATCTCAAGTATGATCTTACGGTGCTGGCCAATTATGGTATTCATCTCTCCGGCCCTCTTTTCGACACAATGCTGGCTCACTATCTCATACAGCCCGAACTTCGCCACAATATGGATTATCTGGCTGAGATATACCTCAACTATAAAACCATCCACATTGAAGAACTGATTGGCCCTAAAGGACGTGGTCAGAAAAACATGGGCGACCTCGAGCCGAAGGATATTTATAAATACGCCTGCGAGGACGCCGACGTAACGCTACGCTTGATGAAACCATTGGCGGAAGAGTTGCGCAAAAACGGCGTTGAGGAAGTGTTCCAGAACATAGAGATGCCGCTGATGCCCGTCTTAGCGCGAATGGAGCGCAACGGAGTTGTGCTCGACACTGATACCTTGAAGGAGGTGGAAAATGACTTTACGGCGCGTCTCCTGACCTTAGAAAAGGATATCTACGAACTGGCAGGACACGAATTCACCATAAACTCTCCACGACAGGTGGGAGAAGTGCTTTTCGGCGAACTGAAACTCTCTGAAAAGGTCAAGAAAACCAAGAGCGGGCAGTATTCCACCAGTGAGGAGGTGCTGCGCGATCTCCATTCGAAGCATCCTATCGTGCAGAAGATACTGGATTATCGCGGACTCAAGAAGCTTCTTTCCACCTATGTTGAAGCCCTCCCCAAACTCATCAATCCTGCCACAGGACACATCCATACCTCTTTCAATCAGGCCGTTACGGCCACGGGACGCCTCAGTTCTTCCAATCCGAACTTGCAGAATATCCCTGTGCGCGGTGAAGATGGTCGTGAAATTCGTAAGGCCTTTATTCCCGAGGCGGGAGAAATCTTTTTCTCTGCCGACTACTCCCAAATAGAGCTTAGAATTATGGCTCATTTGAGTGGAGATGAGCACATGATTGAGGCTTTCAATGCTGGCCACGACGTACATGCCGCCACGGCCGCCCGTATTTTCCACAAGGACATTAAAGACATCAGCAAAGACGAACGCCGGAAGGCCAAAACGGCTAATTTTGGCATCATCTACGGTATTAGTGCCTTCGGTTTGGCTGAACGTATGGATGTCTCTCGTACGGAAGCCAAAGAACTCATCGACTCCTATTTGAAATGTATCCGAAGATAAAGGACTATATCTCAAAGGCCGTGGACACTGCGCGGGAGAAAGGCTACATCGAGACTGAGTTCGGCCGTCGCCGCTACCTCCCCGACATCAATAGCCGCAATGCCGTGGTGCGCGGCTATGCGGAGCGAAACGCCGTGAATGCACCCATCCAAGGGACGGCGGCAGACATCATCAAAATTGCTATGATTCGCGTGCAACAGCGCTTAGATGCTGAAGGCTGCAAGGCCCGCATGATGTTGCAGGTGCATGATGAATTGAACTTCAGCGTTCCTACCGATGAGTTTGATAAGGTGAAACGCATCGTCATCGAAGAAATGCAAGGAGCTTATAAGATGAGCGTTCCCCTCGAGGCAGATTGCGGCGAGGGCAAGAATTGGCTCGAAGCCCACTAACAGACACAACGAAGCGCGGAAGGATGTTGCTGGTTTGCCCAGTACTCCCTTTCCGCGCTTTGCTTATAAAAGCAACTGCCACCTATAAGGAAAACCTCCATAGGTGGCAGTTGTTATTGTATAGAAATAGTTCGTTTATGCCTTGACAGCGGCTGCCAAACGGCGGCCCAATTCACGCGCGCGCTCCAATACGTCTGGGTTTGCGCCCTGCTTCCATTCCACAGGCGCATCCACCATCTCCATTTTCATACGTTCGTTGTATTTCTCCAGAATCTTAACGGCCTGACCAGCCCAAGAGAAACCGCCGAAAGCCGCCAGCACATGATTGCTGACTTTACGGCCGCAGAGACGCTCCATCATATCGTTGACAACGGGGAAAAGTTCGCTGTTGTAAGTAGGTCCGCCAATGGCCAAACCTTTGTAGCGGAAGATGTCGCGGAGAACATAGGAAGGCTGCGACACACTCAGATTGTGAACCACTATCTTGCGTACGCCTGCTTCCGCTGCTCCTTCGGCAATAGCCTCAGCCACGCGCTGCGTATTGCCATACATAGACCCATAAGCCACCACGATACCTTCTTCGGTCTCGCCAGCCCCCAGACGGCGGTACAGCTCAATGATAGTGGAGATATGCTCCGTCCAAACTGGGCCGTGAGTAGAGCAAATCATCTCTATCTCCAGAGGTGCCAGTTTCTTGAGTCCTGCCAGCACTTGTGTGCCATATTTTCCCAAGATAGCAGCATAGTAGCGTTCCATTTCTGGAAGGTAGGATTCCGTGTCCATATTGCGATCGACAATGTTTCCATTCAGCGCACCGAAGCAACCGAATACATCGCCAGAGAACAGCACCTTATCTTCCTTCAGATAACTTACCATGGTTTCCGGCCAGTGCAACATCGGCACAAGGTGGAACTGGAGCGTCGTGCTCCCCAAGCTCAATTCTGTTCCCTCGGTCACCTCTACATCATCGGCTGTCGGTACACCGTAGAAACCTTCCACCATATCGAACGTCTTTTTATTGCCCACTAATTTGACATCGGGGTAATACTTTCTAAGAAGACTGATGGAGCCACTATGGTCTGGTTCCATATGGTTGATGACAAGGTAATCGATCTTACGGTCGCCAAGGACAGCATGCAGCTTATCAAGGAACTCGAGGAAGAAGTCGGCCTCAACAGTATCTATGAGGGCAACTTTTTCGTCGACAACTAAATAGCTATTATAGGACACGCCTTGTGGTAAATGCCACTGGCCTTCGAAGCGATGTTTTGTGCGGTCGTTCACACCGACATAGTAAATCTTATCTGTGAGTTGCATATCTTTGGATAATTTCTAACATATATCTTTCTCAGAAAGAAGACTTTAGAAATTCGCAAGAGGTTAGGAATCAACGACATGTCACTCTTGCCGCCCCCTATCCCATTTGGTTCGTTTTCCGTCTCTTTCTTACAGTGTGCAAAGATACAAAGAAAACAAGTATGCAACAAGATAGTAACTGCAAGATACCAAGAACGAGGTAGGAGCTTAAGGAAAACATAGAACAACTCAAACCTATACTTCGCCAACTCCCAGAAAATGAGCTATACAGCTTATTCTGTCTACTCTAAAGACCACCAAAATGCCTCCTCTCATAAGGGTATTCATCTATGCAATAAGGATACCCATGGATACAATAAGGATGTCAGCCGACAGAATAAGGCTATCAGCTGACAGAATAAGGATGTCAGCTGACACAATAAGGAAAACCACGAACGCAATAAGGAAGCCTACGCGCTGAGAATGGCGTATTTCGGGCCGGAGGTAGGCACGATGGATTTCAAGCCATTCTCAGGACTGTAGACTGCGAATTATATTTACAAAACACAGTCTTATCAAACTATAAAAGAAGGAAGAAAAACGAGAAAAGAGGAAATAGAGAAAGATAAAATTGCTATGTCGAAGTGTTAAATCTCACCTATTGAGCCGCTTTTTAATGGTTTTCGATGAGCAGATATTCTAAAAAATCCCTTACCTTTGAATCCCTTTACACTGATTACTAACTGTTTTTCTGACTTAAGGATGAAAATAAAACATATAGGTTTGCTTCTTTTGCTCGTTGCTGGAACACTGATTGCGGGGTGCTCTCCATCGGAAAATGTGGTCGATGTGACCACCGATGCGCTTAGCTTCAACTCCGAATATGCAGGCAACACAAGCAGCCTGACTTGGGCACAGAACAGCAAGATAGGAATCTTCGAAAAAAAGAGCGGACAAACGCTCTCGGAAAGCAGCATTGTTGATGGTTTGTCCAACATTCCGTACCAAACCATCGGCAACGGCATTTTCACACACACCACGCGCCCGCTGACCTATCCGCAAGATGGGTCGGCCGTTGACTTCATAGCCTACGCGCCCTTTAGCGACACGCTACGGAGCTACCAAATCAGCGTGGATGTGAGCCAGCAAACGGGCAATCCGTGGCTCAACCTGCTCGCCTCCAACAACATCGTGGCGCGCACAAATACCAAGCAACCCACGCTGCGCTTCAAACGCGCGCTGGGCAAGGTGACGCTCACCATCAACTCCACCGATGGCGGCGACATTAGTGGTTTAGCGGCCACACTCTTTGATATGCCCACAAGCGGCACTTTCGACCTCCGCAACAACACGATGACGGTTACAGCTCCACGCAACGGCACTATCCCCATGACCATGACGGGTAGCAAATTCACCCGAACGGCCACGGCCTATGTCCTACCTCAGCAACTGCAAGCCCTAAAGGTGCGCTTCACAGCTGCCAACGGACTGGTGCGCGAAGTGACGCTATCGCCCAGCGTGACCGTGAACAGCGACAACGCCTTACAGCAAAACGTCACCATCTCGGGTTTGGGCTCTACCACCACCGTTGTGGCGGGCAAACAGCACTGGACGGAAACGCCTCTCATCACTTCCCAACAGAGCAGCAATGTGAACCTGCGCTATATAGAGCACTTCTTCGCCCGCAATGGCCAGAACTATCGCAACTACGCTATGCTCTACGATACGGACCTCAAGATGGCTATTGGGTGGCTTATCCGCTCTGCACTTTCTATACGCAGCGCAACACAGGGCGTACGGATGCTTGGGACTACGACCCCTTGCTCTCAACGGAACAACAGCCCACGATGAAGAACGCAATAGAGCGCTATCAGCGCGGCCACCAGATACCGAGCGCCGACCGCTATGTGACAAAAGAAGCCAATAAGCAAACGTTCTACTACTCCAATATGACGCCGCAAGCAGGTGCTTTGAACGGAGAGGTATGGGCGCGGTTGGAAAGCGCGGTTCGCGGTTGGTCGTCGAACATCGATACGCTGTACGTCGTTACGGGGGCTATGCCCACTACTACGAGTAACAGTTCAGTGACTTACGTTAGCGATAATAGCGGCAAAAAGATTGCCGTGCCCAAATACTACTTCAAAGCTCTCTGCCGCATTGATCGCTCAACGGGTGCGGCCTACACGATTGCTTTCAAGTTTGACCAAGGCAGCCGTGGCACTACAAATGCGGGAACATCTGTGAGCTACTATTCGGCCAATTATATGGACTTCGCGCTCAGTGTGAGCGAGCTGGAAGAGCTCACAGGCTTCACATTCTTCCCCAGCATCCGACAACAGTACAAACTGACCTATGATGCTGGAAAATGGCAATAAGACAATAAAATTATAAACTAAATATCTACACAAATGAGATTAAAGACCTTTATCCTGACAACAGGTGCAATGGCTCTGACTCTGGCTTCTTGTACGGAAGTAGAGGATCATAGCAATTGGGGTTATGGCACTGAGCCTAACTTTACTGCCTACGTGAGTGGAGGCACCTCTATCGGTAAGGCCGATTCCTGGACTACGGGAATCACCGCTGGCGTATTTATGAAAGCAGCCGGCAGCAAACTCTCCGAAGCCACTTCGTGCAACCGCGAATACCAACTTTCAGATCGCGGTAAGCTGACTGCTGCCAATGCAGATGCTACCATCCATTTCCCCTTAGATGGCTCAAAGGTGGACTTTATTGCCTATGCGCCCTACAACGCATCAGCTGCAACAGGGTCTTTCACAGTATCGCTCAACGATCAGCAGGATCAATCGAAGCTCTACCTCATCCAATCGGATGATGCTACCAACTGTAGCGGTTTGAACACCGACCTAAAACTCGGCTTTAAGCACAAGCTTGCCAAAGTATTTGTAGTGGCAACGGCCGACAACGGTGTGACACTTAACAACATGTCAGTGACGCTGACAAATGCAGCCGTGGAAGGCACATACAACTTAGCCAACGGGGCTTTCAAGAGCGTTTCAAAGACGGCCGATATTACGATGCCTGTCACTGGTAACCGTGCAGAGGGCACCGTGATACCCATGTCGACGACGAAGAGTAAGATTGTTGTCAATGTGAACGGAATGACAAAGGAGTTCTCTATCAACAAAACAGCTTTCCTTGCTGGCAAAACCTACGCCCTCCCCATAAAGGTGACGGCAAGTAACCTCACTGCTGATACCATACTATCAGGCAACTGGACAGAGAACCCAGGCGCCACTGTGGCTACTCCAACGCCCAACGTAGACGTACATTTTCAGAATGAGAAGGTGCTGTTTGAAGAGAACTTTGGCACAGCAGCCGTCGCAAAAGTGGACAACAGATGGCCGTTTGTGAGCAGCTTCACTGCATGGTCTAATCCGACGCTCACCTTTAAGGATGCCAATAACACTCTCTCACTGCGTAACCACAGTAATACAAATGTCATCTGGTTCCCCAGTGGTAAGGATTCCGACTTCAGCATCAGTGGATTCGACACACAAGGCTATAGAACACTCACATTGACCTACCAACTCAATGCTAACCTCTACAACGCGGGAGAAGAGATGGACCTCGCGGCCATGACGGGAACGTTCAACGGTCAAGCCTTGCTACACCATCGAAGATAGTAAAGAATCCCGATGACAAGAACACATTCACCACGATTACTATCGAACTCCCCGTTAGTGCTGCAAATGCTACCTCAGAACTACATTTCCTCAGCTCGGCAAATGCCAACACGAAGGGACTCCGCTTAGCAAAGATCAAACTTGTTGGAACAAAATAAAAAAAGATATTATGAACAGACGGAATATCCTTATTGGCGCACTGCTTTTCCCGTGTCTTATCTACGCACAGAAACCTGCGGAGAAAGCAGACTCCACCACTCAGGAAGACCTATCCTTAGTGGGAGTGGTCGACGCGAGTGTCTTCGACGCTGATGGAGAGGACGGCTCCAACGATGCCTCACAGGACATCAACACGACAGTACTCACCGCGCACGACATCTACCTCAATACCGCGGCTTACCAGCTCTCGCCCATGCGCTTCCGCAACAGAGGCTACAGCAACATCTATGAAGAGACATACATCAATGGTATGCCGTTCAACGATCAGCTCCGAGGCGTGTTCAACTATGCTTCAATCGGTGCGATGAATATCCTGACGCGCCATGGAGACCAGACAAACAACGCTATGCCTGGTGCGTTCACCTTCGGAACTATCGGCGGCGCGAATAATATCCTGATGCGCGCTGGCGACTTTGGCAGAGGTGGCCAAGCTACAGCTTCATTCACCAATCGCAACTACTATTGGCGCGGTATGGCCCAACTGTCCACCGGCATGATGGACAACGGCTGGGCCGTAACAGGACTCATCGGCGGACGCTATTCGGGCGAAGGAAACATACAAGGAACTTTCTATCGCAACATTGCCTATGCGCTGCTCATTGAGAAGCAGTTGGCCGGCGGTCGTCACCGTTTCAACTTCACCACAATGGGTTCGCCCGTGGTTCGTGGCCAGCAAAGCGGTTCTCTGCAAGAGGTGTACGACCTCACAGGTAACAACCTCTACAACGCAAACTGGGGCTACCAGAACGGAAAGAAGCGCAACGCGAAAGTCGTTAAGGCTTTCGATCCCACAGCCATACTTAGCTACGAAGGTAAGCTATCCGACAAACTCACACTCAATACTGGCTTGAGCTTCCACTTTGGGAAGTACGGCAACACAGCCCTCAACTGGTTTGACGGAGCCGATCCTCGCCCCGACTACTACCGCTATCTTCCTTCTTACTTCGCCGCCAATGGCAACACAGAAGCAGCGGCGTACTACGAGCAACTATGGAGAAGCGGCGACACAAGCTTTACGCAAGTGAATTGGGACCACATGATTGCGGCCAACCGCCAGAACGTGATGAACGGAAACGGACAGGCTATTTATTTAGTGAATGAGCGCCGCAGCGACCTTTATGAGACTACGCTCAATGCTACTCTCACTGCTCAACTCACTAAACATAACAAACTGACTGCGGGCTTGCTCGGCCGAAACACCGTGAGTCACCAATTTGTGAAAGTGGACGACTTGCTCGGCGCAAACTATGTGCTCGACATTGATAAGTACTCCGACACGGACTATCCCGGTGATAACGACCAGCGTCAGAAGGACCTCCGCCACCCGAACCGTCGTGTTTACGAAGGCGGTATTATCGACTACGACTTCAAACTTCATGTCAACAGCCTTCGCGGTTGGATCAACAATCAGTATTCAAAAGGCCATTGGGACGCTTATTATGGTGTTCAGCTGACTTATACGGATTTCTTCCGCGACGGTAAGATGCAGAACGGCCACCATGCTAACAATTCCTACGGAGTAGGTGCTCGTCACAACTTTACTGATATTATGCTGAAAGGTGGTCTGACTTACAAACTCAACGGACGTCACCTCTTCCAGGTCAATACAATGTACGGAACCGTGGCTCCTCTGGCCAACGACGCTTATATCTCTGCTCGCTACAGCGATGAAACGCCACAAGGTCTCAAGAGTAGCCGTATCTTCCATATTGATGCCAGCTATCTTTTCTCAACGTCGAAAGTACAGGGCCGTATTAGCGTGTTCAACACAAGCTTCTTCGACCTGACAGAACGTTCCACTTACTACTACGATGGGGTTACGATGGTCAACCAAGTACTGACGGGCGTCCACAAAGTACACCGCGGCGTAGAAGCAGCAGCATCTTACAAGCTCGACGACCATTGGACGCTGAGCGCAGCAGGAACTGTTTCTCAGTACTACTATGCTAACAATCCAGAAGGCCAGTTCTCCACCGACAACGGTAAGAGTCTTTCCGACTACGCCGTATCTGAGACCGAAAGGTTTATATGCGCCACGTCATGGTGGGAGGTGTTCCTCAGTTGGCAGGTACTATCGGTGCACGCTACTTCATCAATTATTGGTTCCTCGGCGCAAATATCAATATGTTTGGGCGCAACTTCATCAGCGCAAGCCCTGCGCGCCGCGTTTCCTCTCGTTATAATGGTAACTCGCAGGCAAATACGCCCGCAGTGACGCCTAATAATCAATACTATGATGCCTACCGCCAATTCACACATCAGGAGATGTTCGACGGTGGCTGTACTGTAGATCTCTCTATCGGTAAGATGATTTATGTAGGTCGTTCTAAATCGATCAACGTGAACCTCTCGTTCAACAACATCTTCAACAAGAAAGACGTGAAGACTGGCGGATTCGAACAAGGACGTATCAACCTTGACGAAGCCCTCCCTCTTCGCCAACAAGTACTTCTACATGCAAGGCTTCAACTGCTTCTTCAACGTGAGCTACAAGTTCTAAATCAGTAACAACAATAAAACAACAAAAGAATATGAAACTTATTAGCAAACTTTTGTGCCTCTCGGCAATGCTCTTCGCCTTTGCGTCCTGCGACAAAGACTATGAGCTCCCCCCTCTCACTGAGCCGACATACACTCTGCCCGCTGACGCCAAGACCGTCACTATTGCAGAATTGCGCACCCTTACGAAGGCTGCCACCAAAGACGCTCCCGTGACCATCACAGATAGCATCTGGCTGAAAGCACGCGTGAGCGCGGACGACCGTTCAGGCAACGTCTACAAGCAGATCCTGCTGCAGGACGAAACGGGCGGTATCAGCTTCCTCGTAGACCAAAGCAGCGTTTACACCGACTATGCTGCCGGACAGGAAGTATATGTATCGCTCAAGGGCCTTTGCGTAAGCGTTTACGGCGATGAGCAACAAATCGGTCATCCCTCAGGCTATCTCTATCGCACACCTTATGAAGCCTTCAAGAAGCACGTCTTCAAGAATGGCTGGGCCGATGAAAGCCTCATCAATATCAAGGATTTCTCTGATTTCTCCAAACTCTCCGATAACGCCGAAGCAAACAAGTTCACGCTTGTTCGTCTGACGGGCGTACACTTCGCAGATGGCGGTAAACTCAACTATGCTGAGGCCAGCGGCTACGGCTCTCGCAACTTGGTAGATGCCAAGGGCAACACCATCGTTGTGCGCACATCCAACTTCGCCGACTTTGCAGCCACGAAGCTGCCCGTTGGAACAGGCACTGTTGTAGCTATCTTGGGCCGCTTCAACGGCGCATGGCAGCTCACAATTAGCAACATCAAGGACGTTTATGGCTTTGATGGTGTTCAACCCAGCACCACTCCAGGCACAGGCGGCACTACTGGTGGCGGCGGTACTACACAGCCCGCTGGCACAGAGACTACAGCCTTCACCGAGACCTTTGCACAGAGCCAAGGCCAGTTCACAATCGAGGACAAGATTACAGACCCAGCCGTTAGCAACGTTTGGCAGTGGAGCGACAAGTATGGCATGAAAGCTACCGCCTATATCAGCGGCAACAACCATGCTGTAGAGAGCTGGCTTATCTCTCCTGTCATCGACTTGACGGGCTACCAGAACGCAAAACTCACCTTTGAGCATGCCGGCAAGTACTTCGGCACTGTTGCTGACGAAGCTATGGTAATGGTGAAAGGCACGAGCGGTGCTTGGACTAAAGTTGCCATCGACCAATATCCCTCTGGTTGGGACTACATCACAGCCACCGCAGATCTCACGGCATATAAAGGTCAGAAGATTCAGGTTGCCTTTGCTTACAAGAGCACAGCTACTAAAGCCGGTACATGGGAGCTGAAGAATGTAAAAGTTTCTGGTGCGAAATAATCAATAATGCTACAGCTCCTCAGTTCATCCCACGCGGCACGACTGAGGAGCTTAACACTCTATAGTTTATGACACGGAAAATTCTATTCATACTCCTCGCCCTCTTTACGGCAACGAGCATCACGGCACAGAAGCGCTACGGTATCTACTCCGTTGCCTTCTACAACCTTGAGAACCTCTTCGACACAGAGGACGATCCCAACAATCCAGGCGATAACGATTTTCTGCCAACGGGGCCCTATCAGTGGACACCTGAGAAATATCAGCAGAAGCTCCACAACATCGCCAAGGTCATCGGAGAGATGGCGCGCGAGCACTGCCCCGGAGGCCCCGCCCTCATAGGGGTGGCCGAGGTGGAGAACACACGCGTTCTCGAAGACCTTTGTAACACCGAGCCGGTGAAGGCTATGGGACTGAAAGTGGTGCATTATGAAAGCCCCGACCATCGAGGTATTGACACGGGCCTCCTTTACAATCCTCGCTTGTTCCGTCTCACAGGCAGCAATGCCCATCACACAATGCGCGAAGGCCGTGTGAGCCACACGCGCGATATTCTGGAAGTGGACGGCATCTTAGCTGGCGAACCCGTAAGTATTCTTGTCAACCACTGGCCCTCGAAATATGGTGGAGCAGCTGTATCTGTGCCGCTCCGCGCCAATTCTGCTCGCCAAACTCTGGCCGTTGCCGACAGCATTCGCAAGGCGAATCCGATGGCTAAGGTTATCGTAGTGGGCGACCTCAACGACAACCCCAACGACAAGAGCTGTGCGGAGGTTTTTGGTGCTAAGCGCACGCAGAAGGAAACACCTACTGACGGTTACTTCAATGCTACTTGGCCGCTCTTCGATAAAGGTATTGGTACACTCTGCTATCAAGATGTTTGGGGCCTCTACGACCAGCAAATCATTTCGGGCAACTTCCTCGGGAAAGACTACTCCTCACTGAAGTTCTGGAAGGCACAAGTGTTCAACCCCTCCTATATGATTACACCCACAGGTAAGAAGAAGGGGTATCCGCTGCGTTCGTTCGACGGCTCCCGCTGGCAGAATGGTTTTGCGGACCACTTCCCCACCATTACCTACTACATGAAGGAGCTCAAATAAGAGACTTACACTTGAAGATTAAAAGCACCCGCCAACGTGGGTGCTTTTTTGTTGGGTGGAAAGCTTCCGCAGACCAAGGGGAAGCCCCCTCCATCTCCCCCATAAGGGGGAGTGCTTGGCTGCCACTTGAGATTCTTGAGCGGCTTTATTGGAGTTCGGAAGAGTCCGACGGGTCGGACCAGTCCGATAAGCAGCTCTCTCAACAGAATCTCGGACCTGTCGGATAGAATCTCGGACTTGTCCGACCAGTCCGACTTGTCCGAGAGCACCTAAAATCTCCTGAAAAATTGACAAGAGCTTTTCTTCTAAAAGATGGAGAAATTCTTCGGGTTGTGCTTTCTACCAAAATCTCTGCGGTATTTTTTCTCTTTCGAGAAAGGAAAAATTGGCCAAAATCCTGCGGAAAGAGGAGATTTCGAGGGATTTTCGCATTTTTTCGACCGATTTCGATAAAACTCTCCCCTATCCTCTTCGTCGGTTTCCTTATTGTGTCGGCGGACGCAATAAGGATGCCAGCCGACAGCCTTATTGTACTGACAAATACAATAAGGAAAAACGCGCACAGGAAGGGAATCTTTTTCGCTCTCTCCATTGAACGCGCAGTTTCGAGCCATTCTCAGAGGCGGAAAATAAGAATTGTATTGACAAAGAACAAAGAAAGCGACCAGCCGGAAGCAGAAGGTGCTCGATGGCTGGTCGCTACGCGTGGTACCCCCACTGAGAATCGAACTCAGATCTAATCTTTAGGAGAGATTTGTTCTATCCATTGAACTATGAAGGCAGAGCTTTTGTGTTTCGAGCGCGAAGTTAAGGAATTTCAATTATAATATTTGTCGTAATGCTTTTTTTTTCTTTTCTTTGCCCCCGCAAAAATCATATTATAAACCATCTAAACACATTTACAGTATGTCAACTCTGACACTTGTCATTGTTATCACTTTCGTACTGGGCTATCTCGGTATCGCCCTCGAAAGCTCGCTCAAAGTGAATAAGGCAGCCCTCGCACTCCTCATGTGTGTGCTCTGCTGGACACTCTTCTCTCTCGCTCCCGAAACGTTTATCAGTGGTTTCCACGGGCTCGACTTCTTGAAAGAAGCAGGCAGCGCCACGGCAGCTATGGGCAACCTGCTGAAAGAACATCTTGGAGAAACGAGCGAAACGCTCTTTTTCTTGATGGGTGCTATGACCATTGTGGAAATCGTTGATACCAACGGCGGTTTCAACTTTGTGCGCGACACGCTCAGTACGCGTTCTAAACACAAACTACTCTGGCGCATCGCTCTGATGACTTTTGTGCTGAGTGCCATACTCGACAATCTGACCACAAGCATTGTAATGGTGATGGTATTACGCAAACTGGTCAACGATCCAAAGGACCGTTTGATTTACGCTTCGCTCATCATCATTGCAGCCAATTCGGGTGGCGCCTTCTCCCCTATCGGCGATGTCACCACTATCATGCTCTGGGTGGGCAACTACATCACCACAGCTGGTGTTATGAAGGAAATCTTCATCTGCTCACTCACTTCGATGGTTGTCCCTGCTCTCATCTTGCAGTTCCGCTTGAAAGGCGAATTGGCGCCTGCTGAATATGCCACAGAAGGCGACACGCTCGATTTCAGCCATACAGAGCGCAAGATTGTGTTCTTCTTGGGTGTGGGCGGACTCATGTTTGTTCCCGTGTTCCGCTATCTGACAGATTTGCCTCCCTATATGGGTATTTTCCTCGTACTGAGCTTGCTATGGTTCACAACGGAGATGTTCTACCGCTCTAAGCACCACATCGAAGACAACATGAAGAAACGCGTGACCAAGTTGCTCACAAAAATCGACTTCGCCACAATCCTTTCTTCCTCGGTATCTTGATGGCCGTTAGCTGCTTGCAAGAAGTGGGCGTCTTAACGGGCTTGGGACAGTGGCTCAACGACGCGAGTGGCAACAACCACTACCTGGTGACGGGCGTTATCGGCGTGATCAGTTCGATTGTCGACAACGTGCCTCTCGTGGCTGGCTGTATGCACATGTACCCCATCGCGCCAACTGGAGATATGGCGGTGGACGGCATCTTCTGGCAACTTCTGGCCTACTGCGCTGGCGTGGGCGGTTCGATGCTCATCATCGGGTCGGCAGCAGGCGTAGTGGTGATGGGATTAGAGAAAATCAGCTTTGGCTGGTATCTGAAGAACATCACCTGGATTGCCTTCGTGGGCTACCTTGCTGGTATCCTCGAATACTGGGTGGAGCGCACCTTCATCTTTGTGAACTAACACAAACACAACAACGTTATGAAAAAAAGTTTCTTTTCGCTCGTTCTGCTCCTTTTGATGGCAGCAGCACCCGCCAAGGCCGGTATCGAATTTGGTGTGCTGACAGGCATGAACATGAGTAAGGTAAACTTCCATAACTTCAACAAGAACTTCGATTCGGCCAATCGCTATGGTTGGTACATCGGTCCGAAGATCAACTTCTGCCTGGTGGGCTTCGGTGGCGATGCAGCTGTTGTTTATAGTCAGCTTCGCATGAACTTGGACGATAACTACAGCAAAACTTTCCGCTCGATCGAAATTCCGATAAATGCCCGCTACACCGTTGGTTTAGGCCATCTGGCCAGCGTTTATGTGGCTTCAGGTCCTCAGCTTGGCTTTAATATTGGTGGCAAAGAATGGAACTGGAAAAGCTTTACTACGCCCGAAAACAACGTGCTGAGTAGCACATTCACCCGCAAGAATATGAACGTGAGCTGGAACTTTGGTGCAGGCGTGAAAGTCTTCAAACATCTCGAAGCAGGCCTCAACTACAACCTCATGTTGTCCAGATATGCCAACCCTATCAAGGAGATAACGGGGCAAAACGTTAATGCTTCAGACTATCATTTCCACACCAACACAATCTCATTTCGCGTGGCCTATCTCTTTTGATAATAATAACGCCGGCTCGGAGAATTGCCATCACCGCTCGCAGTGGTAGTAAAGTTCCGCGCCTCTTATATGAAAAAAAAATATGATACGAGTAAACTGTTTCTTCAAGGCTAATGAGGGAAAATACAACGATGCCCTCGAAGCCGCTATTGCTCTTGTTGCCGCATCGCAACAAGATGAAGGCGTAGTGTCTTACGACTGTTTCGAAAGTGCCACACGTGGCGAAATCTTTCTGATTTGTGAAACATGGAAAGACAAAGCTGCTCTCGAAGCCCATATGCAAACTCCTCACTTCAAGGAATATGTGGGTCAGCTGGAGGCAGCTGGTATGCTGAAAATCGAACAATTCGAATTCTAAGTACTGCCGAGCCAGCGACCAGCAGGTTGCAGTGGCCAGCCAGTATAAACAAAGAAGAGCGCACGTCCATTGTGGCGTTCGCTCTCTTTTTTATACAATCTCACGTCCCAAGGCTGTACACTCGCAGCTCTATAAAGTAGACTTTTATCATAAAAAAAGCAAAAGCTTTGCATATCATTATCTTATTCACTACTTTTGCCACACAATTTTTAAACAATCATAGATATGAAAAAGATTTTAGTATTTTGTCTCATGGTACTCTCTACCATGACAGTCTTTGCTCAAACAGCATCTAAAATAGAAGATCTGAAACAAAAGCAAAAGGTATTAGCACTGACAGCTAAACTGAATAAAATGCAGCTCGATTATGCGAAAGAACAGGCTCGTTTTGCTGACATCAGCAATAAAGCTGCCACTATCAACAGTTCAGCAAACACCATGACAACCGACTTTAATACTTCAGATGCTTCAAGCACCGTGAAAGATGCCAAGAAGGTTGTTAAGACTCTCAAAGAAACAAAGAACATCAATAAGAAGCTCGCTAAGAGCCAAAAGACTTTGCAGAAAATGGAAAAGAAGATTGCAAAGATGAAGGCTCGTCTGGAAAAAATGAATAAGAAAATACGTTTTGTAAATCAGTAAGATTTTCTTCAAGAACTATTAAAAGGGAGGCCAGAACAGAGCTGCTGCGCAGCATGTGGGCCTCCCTTTCTCTTTTCTCTATGGGATGTAACGACCGCTTAATATAAGCCCCTCGAAGAAAGGTCATGGATAAAAGCAGAATCAGCCTACACAAAAACAGACGCTACAATACCTATCGTTAAGTACTGTAGCGTCTGTCTTTAGATGTAAACGCAGCAATTTAGAAATCCTGCCTATCAGAAATCAAGAGCGCACTACGGTTTCGATTTCATCAGCCGCAACTTCCTCAGCACCTCTCTTGACATCGCCTTCGTAGGTCACAAAATAGAATCCCTTGCTCGGAGTCCACTCCATACAAAAGAGCTCAGCAGGACTCTCAAAGCCGTTGTTTTTTATGTTACGAATCACCCATGCACAAGTCTTACCGCACTGAGCAAGAGTATGCTCCACGATTTCGCCGTTATTAACAAGCAGATGAGAGAGATCGGTCTTGCTGGGCGAACTAACAGTGACAGCACCATTGGTCTCAAACAAAACGTTCTCCACATCAAACATCGAGAAAACTCCCTTCTGACGGAGCATCAAACGGAATTGTTCCATCTCAAGACTGTTGCGCTTGAATGTTTTGAAATTTATAATGCCGTTCTTCACTAAGTACACACTTTCACCCTTGATAAGGTGACGTAGGCGAGCAGAGCGCATAGCAAATCGTACAAGCATATTAAATACTGTCCAGACCACCAAAGCAAAAAGAATGTGCCATAAGGTCATGTCAGGATTGTAGAGCACACCGCCGACAAGCGCACCTATCACAAATGCGCTCACAGTATCAAGCGGCGTGACTTGTGCCATCTGCGCCTTGCCCGTTATGCGCAAAAACGCCAAAATTCCAATCATGCCCGTGATCAGTTTCAGAGCAATTCCAATGTAGGGTTCGATAAATTCTATCATAGGTTCTATTCTAAAATTTAATATCTATTTTACGGCACAAAAGTACCTTAAAGAACGGAGATACACAAAAGAGACAGGTACAAACGCGCTTATAGGAGGAAAAAAAAGAGAAAAGGAATAGGACAACATCTTGGACGCTTTATTCACTACAAATAGTAGTAAAGATTGTCAAAACTGCACTAAGAAAAGCAGCGGACCATACATGTTGGCACTTTAATTGTATCTTTGCAGCGAAAAAATAAGAAACGATTATGGCAAACCCTATGAGCGCAATGCCGCCCGCTACTAAAAACTTACTCATCATCAATTGTATCGTTCTGCTGGCGCAGACGGTGCTTCAACAGGCAGGGATTGTTGATCTCTCCAGTTGGTTAGGCCTTCATTTTGTGCTGGCTGATAATTTCTACCTTTGGCAGCCTCTCACTTATATGTTCCTCCACGGCGGATTGAGCCACCTTTTCTTCAATATGTTTGCACTCTGGATGTTCGGTGGCATTATCGAACGCACCATTGGCACCCGCCGATTCCTCACCTACTACTTCGTGTGCGGCCTTGGAGCGGCTTTGAGCCAAGAAGTGTGGCAGCTGGCGCAGTATTTCATTGAGGGAATGCAAAATCATCACTTTGTAGAGGTCGGCGGAACACTCATACCCATGGGACAACTACTGAACGCGTGGACTACCATTGGTGCATCGGGCGCGATCTACGGCATACTGCTCGCCTTCGGCTATCTCTACCCCAACGAACGTATCATGCTGCTCATCCCCCCTATCCCACTCAAGGCCAAGTACCTTGTGATGGGCTACATCGTTATAGAAGCTCTCTCGCTCGGTATGTCCGACAATATCGCACACTTTGCGCATCTCGGCGGAATGCTATTCGGCTGGTTGCTACTCCTATACTGGCGCAAGCAGAGCAACCGCACGAGCAATTTTAGAGGCTGGGACAATTACACACCTTCCAAACCTACGCTTTGGCAACGCTTGAAGAAACGATTCGGGAAACAACCAGACATACATATTAGTGGTGGACGAGCGTTCAACAGTCATACATCTGACTACGACTACAACGTGCAGAAAAAACAACAAGAGGCAGAAATCGACCGCATTCTTGATAAAATCAATCGGTCGGTTATGATAGTCTGACGCGCGAAGAGAAAGATTTCTCTTCCGTAATTCTCAATCGTAATAACTCCCATGGCCAGAAAGACACAAAAAGGAAAAGAAACGGGCACATTTGCTAAAAATCATCATCGGTGCTTCATGGACGAGTGTACTCTTATTGTGGGCATGCTCAGCCTCGGTCATGGTCAACCCTACCCACTTTCGGCTACTCAGCATCCTTGGACTTGCCTTTCCCTTTCTGCTGGGTGGCACGCTTTTCATGGCTTTCCTTTCGCTGATTTTCACGCCGCGCCAACTCTGGATTACGCTCTTGGGATTGCTCGTCTGTATTGTGCCCATCCGCACCTACTGCCCGTTCAACCTCAGCTCCTCTGCACCGAAAGGTAGCCTAAAGGTCATATCCTACAACACCGCTGGCTGGGGCGGCGCAACAAACGACACCGTCAACGGAATAACTGGCAACCGCATCGCGCTCTATCTGGCCAACGAGAATCCCGATATTGTCTGTGTGCAAGAAGGCTTTGCACGTGAAGAACATTATCAAAACTATATCTACCCTATTTTTCGCGAACAACGCTACCATCAAGAGGATACTTTCAACGATAGTAAGCTCGTCTTGTTCAGCAAATATCCGATTGTCCGCAGCAAGCGCATCTGCCAAATAGGCAACAACGGAACAATGGCCTACTGGCTCAAACTATCGGATAAGGACACGCTCCTCGTCATCAATAACCACTTGCGCAGCATGGGCCTCACGCAGGACGACAGAGCCGAGTTCCACAACAGCGTGCGGGAGACAGGCGAGAATATCCATAAGAAAGCCGTACGCACCATCATATCTAAGATTAGCCGGGCCAGCATCGGGCGAGCAGCCATGGTGGACACAATCACGGCTTTCATAGCGCAACAGAAAGGCCAGAGCATGATTGTTTGCGGCGACTTCAATGATAGTCCCATTTCCAATACTTACTACCGCATGAGCAAAGGCTTACGCGATGCTTATGTGCGCACTGGCAACGGATTGGGACGGTCTTTCAACCGCGATGCCATTATTGTGCGCATCGACTACCTTTCTGCTCAGACGATTGGCGGCCTTTCTCCGCTTACATAGACAACCGCGTCACATATTCAGACCACTACCCCATCATTGGCTACTTCAAACGAGAGCGTTGAGCCTACATGATGGGGCTTTTCTTTGAGCCTTTGTCGTAAAAAACAAAGCTATTTATCCCCACATTTATAGAAAAGTCTTCCTTAAATACTTGAAGAAACACATTTCCATAGGAATAGAATAAAAATAATTAGGTACTTTTGTCGCTATAAACCTCAAATTTCCTAGAATAATTTATGAAGAAATGTCTCTCTTTGCTTTTGCTGACAATAGCAGGACTCCTCAACACGCTACAAGCGCAGGTGTCGTTCAGCGTGTCGCAGAAGCGTGTTTCCCCAACAGAGATAGACGTCACTTTCAAGGCTAAAATAGCCAAAGGGTGGCATGTCTACAGTACTAATATCCCTGACGGCGGCCCAACGGCGGCTCGCTTTGGTGTGGACAAGGCAGATGGCGCTGAGCCGCTTGGCGCTCTCAAGCCAGGGCCTGGTGTGAAGAGTATGCACGATGATGTTTTCGAGATGCAACTGTCCTTCTTTGAAAACACTGCTACATTCACGCAACGCATCAAACTGACGAAAAAGGACTACAAACTAAAGGCCTACTTGGAGTGGGGCGCATGTAACGATCAGAATTGCCTGCCGCCTTCCACCACGGAGGTCACTGTCAGTGGCTCTGATGGCCCTACCGGTGAGGCAGCCAAAGCGGCGGCAGCCGAAATGGCTCATAAGACTGAACCGGACCCAACAATGCGCATCGCGGGATGGGCCCCCCCCACAATCGATACAACTGCATTGGCCAATGCCATAGACACGGCAGCAAGTCCCACCACAGTGGCCCCTGCCGACTCCTCAGATATTGCTCAATGGTATCAATCTTCTATCGATCAGCTCAAGCTTTGGGGCGAAGACGGCGGCACGCACAACCGCACACTGTGGTACATCTTTCTCATGGGCTTTGTTGGTGGACTCATCACGATACTCACGCCCTGTGTTTGGCCTATCATCCCGATGACGGTGAGCTTCTTCCTCCACCGCAACGACGACCGGCGAAAAGCTATCCGCGATGCCATCATCTACGGCATAAGCATTGTGGTCATCTACGTATCTCTGGGCCTCATCGTCACCTCGCTGTCGAGTGCCAACACCTTGAACGATTTGAGCACAAACGCTGTGTTCAACATCTTCCTATTCCTTTTGCTCGTGGTCTTTGCTGCCAGTTTCTTGGGAGGCTTCGAAATCACGCTGCCCTCCAGTTGGAACAACAAGGTGAACGCTCGGGCCAGCAGCGCATCAGGTTTCATGGGACTTTTCTTAATGGCGTTCACGCTCACCCTGGTGAGCTTCTCCTGCACAGGCCCTATCATCGGATTCTTGCTGGTTGAAGTGTCCACTGCGGGCGGTTCAATCCTCAACCCCACTATCGGAATGTTGGGTTTTGCCATTGCTCTGGCTCTTCCCTTCACGCTCTTTGCTCTCTTCCCCACCATGCTGAAGAAAGCCCCAAAGAGTGGTGGCTGGATGAACGTAGTGAAGGTGGTTCTGGGTTTCATCGAACTGGCTTTCGCCTTGAAGTTCCTCAGCGTAGCCGATTTGGCTTACGGTTGGCATATTCTGGACCGCGAAACCTTCCTTGCCCTCTGGATTGCCATCTTTGGCCTCTTGGGTGCCTACCTCTTCGGCTGGATTAAGTTCCCCAGCGACGACGACGATACCCACACCAGCGTGCCGCGCTTCTTCTTAGGCCTCGGCAGCTTGGCTTTCGCCATCTATATGATTCCTGGACTCTGGGGCGCGCCCTGCAAAGCTATCAGCGCCTTTGCTCCGCCTATGTACACGCAGGACTTCAATCTCGACCAAGTCAAGGTGGAAGCAAAATTCCGCGACTACGAGGAAGGAATGGCCTATGCCAAGAAAGCAGGAAAACCGGTTCTGCTCGACTTCACAGGCTTTGGCTGCGTGAACTGCCGCAAGATGGAGCTGGCCGTATGGCATGATGCCAAGGTGCGCGATATTATGAACAAAGACTATGTGCTCATCTCGCTCTATGTGGACGATAAGACGCGCTTGCCCGAGAATATCGAAGTGAAACAGGCTGACGGCACCACCAAGATTCTCCGCACTGTAGGCGACAAGTGGAGCTACTTAGAGAGCACCAAATTCGGTGCGCAGACACAGCCATTCTATGTACCTGTCGACAACGAAGGAAAGGCGCTCAACCACAGCTTCTCTTACAAAGAGGACATCCCTGGCTACGTTAAATTCCTTCAGGAAGGTCTCAAGAACTACCGCGAGAAGAAATAAGCAAGATTAAGCTTATCTTTCATATTCCCCACGTGCCCCACAGCGCGTGGGGATTTTTGTTGAGGAAAGATAGAGCCCAGCCCAGGAGGAATAAGCCCCCTCCATCTCCCCCATAAGGGGGAGTGCTCAGCATGGGTTCTCAGACTTTTCGGACCAGTCCGACTTGTCGGACCTGTCTGACCCGTCCGAGACCCAATACTGACTCGTGCTCCTTCGCCTTTTTCGTGAACATTCGTGGGCTAAAAACATCAATAGAATTCTTATTTTTTTCTCCTCCCACGAAGCCCACAAAGCCGCGCACGAAAAGGGAGAGAGCGAACAACATTCCTTTCTCGCACGCCAATACAATAAGGCTGTCGGTAGATTTCTTATTGCATCGGCCGACAGCATAAGGAAATCTGCTGACACAATAAGGAAAATGACGAAGAGGATAAGGAAGATTTTTCATCAAAAACGGACTGAAAAGCACGAAAAATCTCTCAAAAATCTCCACTTTCCGCAGGATTTTCGCCCTGATTTTACCCTCCTGCAAAATCAAAAAAATGCTACGAAGATTTTTGGCAGAAAGCGAAGAGGAGAGCTTTTTCTCAATTTTTTTCTGAAGAAGGCTTATTGTCAATTTTTTTGGGGAAGTTTTTAGACGTCATCGGACAAGTCGGACTGGTCGGACAAGTCGGAAAGGTTGTTAAAAGAGCTGCCTATCGGCCCAGCCAGACTCATCGGCCCCTCCCGACCTGTCAGACTTGTCCGACCAGTCAGAAAGTGGCAGCCGAGCACTCCCCCTTATGGGGGAGATGGAGGGGGCTCTTCCTTTGTACAGATTTCACAGTTTTTTCCTATTTTTGTCAGCAGAAACAAAATCGACACAATATGAATCCGTTCCATTCTCTCCTCATTGCCGGACTGCTCTGCACCACAGCGGCATCGGCACAACGCTCGGAAACATTGCTCAGAACCCACTGGCAGTTCCACAGGGGTGAGGCACTGGGCGCAGAAGCCGCTGGATACAACAGCAAAGCGTGGCAAGCCGTGAGCATCCCCCACGACTGGGCCATCTCGGGGCCTTTCTCCCGCAACAACGACTTGCAGCGCGTGGCCGTTACGCAGAACGGCGAGACGGAGGCTTCGGAAAAGACAGGGCGTACGGGCGGACTGCCGTATGCAGGAGTAGGGTGGTACAGAACAACTTTCGCTGCCGACACCACAGGATGCACCACGCTGCTCTTCGATGGGGCAATGAGCGAGGCACAAGTATTTGTGAACGGACAGAAAGCGGCTTTCTGGCCTTACGGCTACAACAGTTTCTTCGTCGACATTACGCCCTATCTGAATCCTAACGGCCAAGCCAACGTTTTGGCTGTCCGATTGGAGAACCGCCCGCAGTCGGCGCGCTGGTATCCTGGTGCAGGACTTTACCGCAATGTCCGGCTCATCCATACAAACCGCATCCATGTGCCTGTATGGGGCACGCAGGTGCTCACGCCGCACGTGGCGGCCGACTACGCCTCCGTAGAGCTTCGCCTCAATGTGGAGGGAGGGGAGGGAAAGCCCTTTGCGCGTGGAGACCACTATCTTGGACGACAAGAATCACATTGTACTCACACGCGAGAACACACAAACCACGATGCACGGCCAGCCTTTCGTGCAGCATTTCACGATAGAACGCCCGCGCTTATGGTCGCCCGAAGCGCCACAACAATACCGCGCCGTGAGCCGCATCTATACGGCCGACGGACAACTGCAAGATACTTACACAACGCGCTTTGGTATCCGTTCCTTAGAGTTTGTACCCGATAAAGGGTTCTTTCTCAACGGTCAGCACCGTAAGTTTCAGGGAGTTTGCAACCATCACGACTTAGGACCACTTGGCGCGGCCGTCAACCGAAGTGCACTCATCCATCAGCTCCGCCTACTCAAGGACATGGGTTGCGACGCTATCCGCACGAGCCACAATATGCCAGCACCCGAACTCGTAGAGCTATGCGACTCTCTGGGCTTCATGATGATGATTGAACCTTTCGACGAGTGGGACGTAGCAAAGTGCGAAAACGGCTACCACCGTTTCTTCGCCGATTGGGCTGAGAAAGACATCGTCAACATGGTGCGTCACTATCGCAACAACCCGAGCGTTGTGCTCTGGAGCATTGGTAACGAAGTACCCACGCAGTGTTCGCCAAACGGATATGCCGTGGCGAGCCGCCTGCAAGACATCTGCCACCGCGAAGACCCCACGCGCAAAGTGACCTGCGGCATGGATCAGTGGGACTGTGTGCTGACAAATGGGTTTGCGGCCATGATAGACATCCCTGGGTATAACTATCGCGCTCATCGCTATCAAGAAGGCTACGAGGGTCTGCCACAGGGCTATGTGCTCGGTTCGGAAACGGCATCAACGGTCAGTTCGCGCGGTGTTTATAAGTTTCCTGTTGTCAAAGCGGATGGGAAGATGTATCCCGACAACCAATCCAGTTCGTACGACTTAGAGGCCTGTTGGTGGTCGAACATACCCGACTGGGATTTTGCCAACGCCGATGACCAGCCTTGGACTTTGGGGCAATTCGTCTGGACGGGCTTCGATTATTTAGGTGAGCCTACGCCCTACGACACCAATGCTTGGCCATCGCATAGTTCCTACTTCGGCATCATCGATCTGGCTTCGCTGCCCAAGGATCGTTATTATCTCTATCGGAGTGTTTGGAATAAGCAGGCGTCCACGCTGCATGTTCTGCCGCATTGGACGTGGCCGGGACGAGAGGGGCAGACTACGCCCGTCTTTGTTTATACCAGTTATCCCGAGGCTGAACTTTTCGTGAATGGGAAAAGTCAGGGACGTCTGCGCAAGGCTGATGCACCGAAATCTGCACCGCGCCGCACCCAGCCCGAGGACTATAAGGATGTGGAGAAACGCTACCGCCTGATGTGGAACGATGTTGTCTACGAACCCGGCGAACTTCGTGTGGTGGCCTATAATGATAGGGGAGAGCAGGTGGCAGAAAAGGTGGTGCGCACAGCAGGTAAGCCCCACCATCTGGAACTTGTGCGCGCCGACAGTGAAGCCCTCCGTGCCAACGCTGAAGATGTGGCCTATTATACGGTACGTGCCGTTGATAAGGACGGTAATCTCTGTCCCGCCGATAACCGACTGGTACGTTTCAAAGTTTCTGGTAATGCCCGCTTCAAAGCTACCGCCAACGGCGACCCCACTTGTCTCGATGCGTTCCAAGAACCGCAGATGCACCTCTTTAGCGGAATGTGTACCGTGATTGTTCAAACCACCAACAAAGCTGGCGCATTCACCCTCGAAGCCGCAGCCGCTGGTTTGCAGCCTGCTCGCGCCACAGGAAAAAGTCAATAAGCACAACCGCCGTTGGAGGGATTTCGCAACGTGCTTCCATCATGTTGTTATCCCTCCCTACTTGTTCTACTATCGTCCTTATAATTCAAAAACCCTTCTTTATTATCTATATTTCTTTTATCTATAATTCTGACAAATCGCCTGTTTCCTCCCTCCTTTTTCTCCCACCTACCCATCAACATAACCCTCTTTTTATCAGCCAGAAATATCAAAATTGCACAGAAATAGGAAAAAAATGTGCAACAAAACAGCAGTTTTTCAGCTGAAAAGTTTGGGTATATCCATAAATGTCTCTATTTTTTGCAACCTACAAAAAAACAGAAAAAAATCATATTAACAACAAATTAATTATTTACAATCATGTCTGAAATCTCTGATAAAGTAAAGGCAATTATCGTTGACAAACTGAGCGTTGACGAGGCAGAAGTACAAGAAGGAGCAAGCTTCGCAAACGACCTGGGCGCAGATTCACTCGATACTGTAGAGCTCATTATGGAATTTGAGAAGCAGTTCGGTATCACTATCCCCGACGACCAGTCTGAAAAAATCAGCACCGTTGGCGATGCAATCGCTTATATCGAAGAGCATACAAAATAATATTTGTATCCATAGTTCCGATACCGACGTTTAACGTTTTCAGAAACGCGCTCCTCAATGGGTGCGTGTTTCTCTTGACGTTAAACGTTGCGCTTTATTAACAGATTAGCTCTCATAAAATGGAATTACACAGAGTTGTAGTGACAGGTATGGGTGCCCTCACGCCGGTAGGTAACACCGCTCCCGAAACATGGGAGAACATCAAGAAAGGCGTTAGTGGCGCAGCTCCTATTACTCATTTTGACGCAGAGAAGTTCAAGACTCACTTTGCGTGCGAAGTAAAGAATTTCAAGGTTGCGGACTTTATCGACCGCAAGCAGGCTCGTAAGATGGATCTCTACGAACAGTACGCACTCGTAGCTGCGCAAGAAGCCATCAAAGACTCTGGTTTGGACCTCGACACAGTGGACAAAAACGAGATTGGCGTTATCTTAGGCGTCGGCATCGGTGGTATCCACACGTTTGAAGAAGAGGCCGGCTACTACGCACTGCATGAAGCTGAGGGCCCGAAGTTCAACCCGTTCTTCATCCCTAAGATGATTGCCGACATCGCTGCCGGACAAATCTCTATCAACTACGGCTTCCGCGGCCCGAACTACACAACGACGAGCGCCTGTGCCAGCGCAACCAACGCCTTGGCTGACGCGTTCAACCTCTTGCGTTTGGGCAAAGCCAACGCTATTGTAACTGGTGGTGCAGAAGCTGGAGTCTGGCCTTGCGGCCTTGGAGGCTTCAACGCTATGCACGCGCTCTCCACTCGCAACGATGACCCCGAGCACGCAAGCCGTCCGTTCTCTAAGAGCCGCGACGGATTCGTCATGGGAGAGGGTGCAGGTATCCTCGTGCTAGAGACGCTCGACCACGCCCTTGCTCGCGGCGCACACATCTACTGCGAAGTGGCCGGCGTTGGCATGAGTGCCGATGCACACCATATTACGGCCTCTCACCCCGAGGGTCTTGGCGCAAAACTTGTTATGCAGCGCGCACTGAAAGATGCTGAAATGCAGCCCGAAGATATTGATTATATCAACGTACACGGTACTTCTACTCCCGTGGGCGATATCTCCGAAGCAAAAGCAATTATGGACGTATTCGGCGACGCAGCTTACAAGCTCAACATTAGCTCAACGAAATCGATGACGGGTCACCTTCTGGGTGCTGCCGGAGGTATTGAAGCACTCTTCTGCGTGCTCTCAGTGGTCAACGACATTGTTCCGCCAACGATCAATCATGAAGATGGCGATGAAGATCCCGAGATCGACTATTCGCTGAACTTCACTTTCAACAAGGCGCAACAACGCGAAGTACGCGCAGCTCTGAGCAACACGTTCGGATTTGGTGGACACAACGCGTGCGTCATTATGAAGAAGTACAAGTAAACAAAGCTACGAGGGACGAGGCACAAGACAGCGTTCAGTAGCTGGCACTTCGTGTCCCGTCCCTTGTCTTTAACGTTGCATATCTCCTACATCGTCATTCATACGAGGGGTATTGTGCTTCGCAGCTTGTACCTCGCAACTCGTAACTTAATAGAATGAACACGAATTTACTTGATAGGATGAAGCTCCTCTTCCGCAAGGACAAGGAGCTTTATTTTCAAATTTACGACATCTTAGGGTTCTATCCGCACAATATAGAGCTCTATCAGATTGCTTTAGCTCATCGCAGCAAGATGTATAAGAATCATTCCGGCCGCGCCGTCAATAACGAGCGACTGGAATACTTAGGCGATGCTGTGCTTGAGACCATCGTTAGCGACATTGTTTTCAAGAAATTTCCGCGCAGGCGAGAAGGTTTTCTGACCAATGTGCGCAGCAAGGTGGTACAGCGCTCCACGCTCAACCTGCTGGCGGAGAAGATGGGACTTAGCAAACTCATCAGTCTCAATACGCGCCCCACAACGAAGCGCAATAACATTGGTGGCAATGCCTTTGAAGCCTTTATCGGCGCGGTATATCTCGACCGAGGCTTTAAGAAATGCTACGAATTTGTGGACAAGCGCATTCTGGGACAATACATCAATCTTGAAGCACTTTCGAAAAAGGAAGAAAACTTCAAGTCGCGCTTGTTGGAATGGAGCCAGAAGAATAAGCTGCGTGCCGAGTTCAAACTGGAAAATACGGAAGGGGAGAACAGCAACTCTCCCGTGTTCAACACCGTCATACTCCTGGAAGGCAAAAAGGCAGGAAAGGGGCGTGGCTACTCTAAGAAAGAGAGTCAGCAGAACGCCGCACGCCAAGCGCTCGAAACGCTCAACAAGGACACCAAGTTTAAGGATAGCATCTTTGCAGCAAAGGAAAGCCGCACCGCCATGGAGGCGCAGGAATTTGCTGCCCTTCCACCCACTGAAGTATCCCCTTTGCTTCCCGACAAAACCGCAAAAAAGTAAGGCTACAATAAGCCGCATCATAACTACAAACGCCCGACCTGTAGAGGTTGGGCGTTTTTCTGTGAGGACAAGCTCTCAAAGAAGCTGCATCCTCAATATATCGAAGCGAAAAGCTTTAGAGGCCGAGTTTCTTCAAACCCTTGTTCACCTCTTCTGAAGTCTTTGCTTTGGCTTTCTCTGCCGATTCTTTCACTGCCTTTTCGGCTTTCTCAGCACCTTTTTTCACTTCTTCTTTCGCCTTATTGGTTGCTGTTTCTTTTGCAGCATCCACAGCTTTATTAGCCACCGTGCTTGCAGCTTCCTGAGCTTCCTGGGTAGCAGTCTTTGTCACCTTCTCCATAGCACCATCAGAAGTTGTAGCAACATTGGTAATTCCGTTCAGAGTTTCATAGAGATTTGTAGCAACATCCACTTTAGCTGCAGCAGCATCCTTCGAAAGGCTCACTTCCGCCTTTGTGAGGGCTTCTTTTACCGCTGCGTCGGTATTGATATAGTTCTGAACTACCTTCGCATACTTTGCAGCGGCTTCCTTGTCACCATTAGCCAAATATTGCTGAAGCGTAGCCTGCACAGCAGTAACAGCTGCCTGCAACTTCTCGGGATCGTTCACACTCGCCTTCAACTGCTCCGTCACGCCCTGAGCTGCAGCGACCACGGGATCATTCGTAGTATCAGCCACCATTGTCGTACTATCAGAATCGTTTACTCCGCCTTTCTCTGTTTTGTTTCCGCCGCAAGAAGCGAAGCTAAAGGCAGCTACTGCTGCCAATGTAAATACAATCTTCTTCATACTTGTTTTTTCTTCTGTTATTATTACATTCGGCGACAAATGTAAGGAGTTCCAACAACAATATGTAAGCAAACGACCTCTTTTAACAAAACATTAGTATTTCTTATACTCTTGTGGCATCTTTGGCTTCTGGGAAACGAAAAATGCCAATGGTCACCCTGTATGACAGGACAACGCATTGGCACGGTATCTTAGTTTTCCGCTTTCTTAATCGCGGCGTTTAGGCGCTGGGGGAGGAGTATTGCCTTGTCCTAAGGAGGAGAGGCCGTTCTTTGCCAGGCCGGCAATCTCTTCGCGCATCTCTGTATCGCCCAAAAGGTTTTTGAGTCGGTAGTAGTCCATCGCACCCATATTGCCATCGTTGAGGGCTTTGGCCAGAGCCAGTGGCACTTGTGCTTCTGCCCGAATCACTTCTGCGCGGGCTTCCTGCGCCTTGGCTTTCATTTCCTGCTCTGTGGCCACAGCCATAGCGCGACGCTCTTCCGCCTTGGCCTGAGCGATGTTCTTATCGGCATTGGCCTGATCCATTTGCAAAGTAGCACCGATGTTCTTACCCACGTCGATGTCAGCAATATCAATGGAGAGAATCTCAAAGGCCGTACCAGCATCGAGGCCTTTGCGGAGCACGAGCTTCGAGATGCTATCGGGGTTCTCCAATACGGTTTCATGGCTCTCTGCCGAACCGATGCTCGACACGATACCTTCGCCCACGCGGGCCAAGATGGTTTCTTCGCCAGCACCACCCACGAGTTGCTGGATATTGGCGCGCACCGTGACACGAGCCTTGGCAATGAGCTGGATACCATTCTTTGCAACGGCAGCAACGGGCGGCGTATCAATCACCTTAGGGTTCACACTGGTTTGCACGGCCTCGAAAACATCTCGACCTGCCAAGTCGATGGCGGTAGCCTTCTCAAAGGTGAGGTCTATATTGGCTTTATTGGCCGATACAAGGGCATGGACCACGCGCTGCACATGGCCACCAGTCATATAATGTGCCTCGAGTTTATCACGCGTAATATTCTGCAATCCTGCCTTGTGCGCCTCAATCATACTGGGCACGATAATACCTGGCGGGACGTTACGGATGCGCATCAAAAAGAGCTGAATCAACGAGATATGAACGCCAGAAACTTTCGCGCTCAACCAGAGGAAGAAAGGCACGAAATAGAAAAAGATGCTTAGGGCAACGATGATGCCGAAAGTCATAAACACGGATACCATTTCCATAGTGTGATGTTTTTTTATGTTTGGTGTTTGCTGCAAATATAAGGATTTTTTTAGATGCAAGGAGAATGGGGAGGAAAAAGAGAAAAGGGAAAAGCCCCTCCATCTCCCCCATAAGGGGAGTGCTCGGCTGCCACTCTCGGACTCGTCCGATAACGGTTCGGATTCTTCGGACTGGTCGGACTGGTCCGATAAGCAGATTTCTCAATAGCATCTCGGACTTGTCCGACCAGTCAGACTCGTCCGATAACTTCTAAAAACTTTCCCAAAAATTGACAATAAGCCTTCTTCTGAAAAATTGAGAAAAGCTCTCCTCTTCGCTTTCTGCTAAAATTTTCGTAGTATTTTTGATTTTGCAGGCAGGAAAAGTCGGGTGAAATCCTTCGGAAAGTGGAGATTTTAAGGGATTTTCGTGTTTTTTCGGCTGCTTTTGATGAAAATCTTCCTTATCCTCTTCGTCATTTTCCTTATTCTGTCAGCTGGCTTCCTTATGCTGTCGGCCGACAGCCTTATTATGCTGGCTGACGCAATAAGGAAACCCACGCGCAGGAAGGCGAAATTGTTCACCCTCTCCCTTTCGTGCGCGGCTTTGTGGGATTCGTGGGAGGAGAAAAGAGGGAATTCTATTGATGTTTTTAGCCCACGAATGTTCACGAAAAAGGCGAAGGAGCACGAATCAGTATTGGGTCTCGGACGGGTCAGACAGGTCCGACAAGTCGGACTGGTCCGAAAAGTCCGAGAATCCAAGCTGAGCACTCCCCCTCATGGGGGAGATGGAGGGGGCTTTTTCCTCCTGGGCTGTGGGGCCCTCCCTTTCCTCACAAAAAAGCAAGCAGGGGATTTGCATCCTCTGCTTGCTCATTAATAGATATATGTCTGTGCTTAAATCTTATTCGCCAATCACGGAGAATTCGGCACCGCTGGCGTACTCTGCGCCGTTCTGCTCACTGAGAGCACGGAAGCGGATGTAGCGTGCCTTTGTGGGCTGAGAGAAGAGAACGCGCTGCGGTTTTGCTGAGTTCGGGAATTCGCCTTCAGCCACCTTGCGCCACGTTTTGTTATCATTGGAAACGTAGATCTCATAAGCCTTCACACGACCATTGACATTGTCCTGACGCGGAGTGTAAACAAAGCCGCGCATCGTGCCTAAAACGCCTGAATCAAAGTCTACCCAGTGGGGGGAACTTCGTAAGCGTAACGCCATATTGCGTATGCCAATAGGTGTCGAGCTTATTGTCGGTGAGATGGGTAGCCTCTCCTTCGTCCGGCTCCATACTGCTGGCATAGATTGCTTCCAAAGGTATCTCGTCGATTTTCCCGAACGACATGCTCGTAGTACTGCTCTTGTTGCCCTTATACTGTACTGTAACTACACCTCCTCGGCGCAAGTTGAAAGGTTTGGTGTATACTTGCTGCTTACCGCCATTGATAGAGTAGAGAATCTGAAGGCCGTGTTCTTTTGTTGAAAGAGTTACTTCACCGGCACGATCACGTGAGAAAGCAATGGGGCTTTCGCCACTGGTCTGCACCTTACCTTGTTCATCTTCGTTGTTCTTGTAACGGGGCGGATAAGGAAGCCAAACATACGGCTTGTAGACTTCACTTGATCTTCCAGCAATGGGCCTGGGCCGCAGCTTGCACCTCCAAGACCGCGCACCTGTGCGTCGAGATGGACATGAACAGCGGAGCTCTTCGGGAGTTTATAGGCATGCGAAGCACCCATAAGCTCGAGCTGACTCCAAGGCAGAGCGGAACAGCTGAAAGTACTGTCGGCACGGAAGAGAACGCCATCGCCGGCATTATCCGTCAGCGACATCCAGCGCACATCCTCGCGGTTGCCCATAGCTTGCGGCTTCGGCAGAACGATATAGCTATCGTCGAGTTTCTGATTGTATTTCTCAATAAATTGGCCTGTCTTGCGATCGGAATAGTTGTTCACAGGGCCGCGGCCGTAATAAGTGTAGTTGTCGTACTGCTTAGGTAGCTGGAGGGCATATCCTATGCGGGGGGGAGATCCACACCCGTATTATCGGCTGTCACAGCACTCTGCAATTCGATAGAACCATCGGGATAGATCGTATAAACTTGCTGTTGAGTGAAAGTAAGATTGCCCGGTTCGGTAGACTTTTCATTGATGCGGTAAACATCGTCGGGATTACGGTCGGTATTACTATAGGTGTTTTGACATCCCGGAGCGGTCTGACTTTCCACGGTAAAGGAAATAACGCAATTGCCCCGTTGCTCAGTAGTAACCGTAGAACTCTTCACCTTATGTGTCAATCTATAAAGACCATTACGGAACCAACCGCCAATCTGCCAATTATCATTGTCAACTGGGGCGCGGAACACATCCAGTTTAGGGCCTTGACCCTTTTCTATTATCTGCTTACCAGCATAAGTAAGCTCACTGATAGCTCCCTGTTGTGTGTCGAACACTGCTTTGAAGTTCTTACCGCTCACTTCTATACCTCCGTTCACGGTCTTTATTTTAGGCTGCTGTGTTCTATCCTGAGACATTTCCACCTCGGGCAAACAATTGGGTGTCTGGAGCAAGAGCTGTTCGTTCATCTGCTCATAACCAGCCTTTGCCCAAGGTTGGTCGGTGCGGGTAAAGAACTGCGCTTTGAGGAAATACTCGGAATTGGCGTCAAGTTCGGCCATCTTATAGTTAGGAACCGTCACCACGCGCTTTTCGCGGGCGGGAATGGCAACGTTATAGTTCCAACCCGAACCAGCTACCTGCTGGCCGTCCTTCCAAAGGGTGAAATGGATGGTATAGTCGAGGGGTTCGAAATAGTTTTTATTGAAGATTTCCACCTGATTGGTTGCGGCATCAACCCACTTAACGCCGACGTTCTGGTAAACCTTCTTCACTTCAAAATATTGAGCCTTCGGCGTGAGATCTGGGCGCATCACACCGTTCATACAGAACATTCCGTCGTTGGGCTTATCGCCAAAATCGCCACCATACGCCCAGTAGTAGGTGGTAGAGGGAAGACCTTTGACAGTATTCTTGCCGTCCACCTTATATTGCGCGTCCTGCACCTTATTCATAGCCTGGTCCACCCAGTCCCAAATGGCGCCACCCATCACATAATTGGTGCTTTCGATAGCATCCCAATAGTGCTGGAGATCGCCCACGGCGTTACCCATAGAGTGGGCATACTCGGAGATGTGGAAAGGATATTTGGCTTTCGTCTTACCGGAAGCCAAAGCCTGTACGCCGCCCACGCTGGGATATTGGTTAGAGCCCATGTCAACTATATCGTTGTTGCGCTCATACTGCACGGGGCGAGAGGTATCAAAGGCTTTGATGGCGGCATAAGCCTTCTTGAAATTGTCGCCTGGGCCGGCCTCGTTGCCAAGACTCCAGATAGCCACAGAGGGATGGTTCACATCAGCGTGTACCATCTCCATGTTGCGCGCAACATGCTGATTCTGGAATTCGGGCACATGGGAAAGCGAGGGAGCTTCATAATAATATTCATGGCTCTCTAAGTTGGCCTCATCCTCAAGATAGATGCCATATTTGTCGCAGAGATAGTACCAATAGGGATCATTGGTGTAGTGGGAGTTACGAACGTGGTTGATGTTGGCACGCTTCATGAGCATGACTTCGTGTTCCATCTGTTCGTGGGTAATAGCATGACCGCGGTCGGGATTTGTTTCGTGGCGGTTCACACCCTTAAACTTGATGGGCTTACCATTATAGAGATAGTAGCGACCTGCCAAACCGAACTCGTCTTGACTTGCGGGGACGTCCTTAATCTCAATCTGTCGGAAACCAACATAAGTGGAGTAGGTGTCGATAGTACGGCCTTTCTCGTCTTTCAGTTCGCCCACAAGGACATAACGCTGCGGGCGCTCAGCCGACCAAGGACGCACGGCCTTACCTACCGCAATCTGCGCGGTGGCCAGCATCTCGCTGCCTTTCTTCACCAGCGAAACGGGAACAGTTCCCTCCACGCCGCTGACAGGCTTAGTGGCATCACCGTAAAGTTCCACCTCGAGCAGCTTATAAGCCAGCTGGAACTTCTGATCCTTTTTGCCGAGATTGGAAACATAGGTCTTCACATTGAGCACTGCATCCGTGTAGTTGGCATCCTTATAAGAGGGAATGGCCACTACATCGCGCACCTGCACCTGTGGCTTCGACGTGAGATAAACATTGCGGTTGATGCCCGGCAGGCGGAACATGTCCTGACTTTCGAGGAACGAACCGTCGCTGTTGCGGTACACTTCCAGCGCCACAACGTTCTCGCCCTTCTTGTTGAGGTAGGGAGTGATGTCGAATTGCGCTAACGTGCGTGAGTTCTTCGAGAAGCCTACGTATTTCCATTGATCCAGAGATAGAAGAAAGAGTCCACGCCATCGAAGTTAATATACACCTGACGACCTTTCCAATCGGCCGGCACGGAGAATGTACGACGGTAGGAGCCTACCTCATTGGGGTATTTCGCTGTAAGCCAGCTGCTGGGAGCTTTGCGCATAACGCCGCCTTTCCAGTCGCCCACTGCCACATGATGGGTAAAGATGACGCGCTGATTAGAATAGATGGGCAAACCATACTTCCAAGAACCGTCGGCCTGGCGCCCTGCCAAGTTCCAGGACATGGGTACTTCAATGTTGTCCCAACTGCTTGCGTTGAAGTCGGGGCGGTAGAAATCTTTTGGTCGCTCAGAAGGTTGCTTCACCCAGTTGAACTTCCACTGACCGTTCAGACTTTCGTAGTATTTAGACGCTGTAGGTTGCACGCGAGCAGCTTCGCTCTCGTTGGCAAACGAGAAGAAGAAAGCGTGCGGCATCTGCTTGTTGTACGCCACGGAGTCTGGGCTTTGCCACTCCCAACCTGTTGGAGCTGCATCTTGCCCATAGTGATAGCCTCGCAACTGCGTTATAGCCGATGTTTGAGCTATTGCGCCCAACGGCAGAGTCAGTCCGAGGAACACCCAAAGGTTTCTTTTTTTCATTAGATAGTGTATTGATTAGTTATATATTCTTTCGGAAAATCGAAACAATGTTTGCCTTTGTCAATAATTATAAGGGCAAAGATAGCACAAAGTATCTATAATTTTCTCACAGCCTTATAAGATTTTCTCCAAAGGAGCTGCTCTCGTGTCTGTGGGACAAGTTTTTCAAAGCAAAGGGGCAGCACGCCAACAAGATATAGTAACTTTGTACTCCACAAACTTTGAAAAAGAATCCCTCACAACTATTTATGACTCCCCCTAAAGTATCCGTCGTTACAGTTTGTTACAACTGCGATAAACTACTGCAAAAAACCATCACAAACGTGCTGCGCCAGAATTACGAGAATCTGGAATATATCATCATTGACGGAGCGTCCACCGACTCTACTGCGCAGGTGATTGACAACTTCCGCCCGCGCCTCACAACGGTGGTATCGGAACCCGACAGCGGTATCTACGATGCGATGAATAAGGGTGTTCGCCTGGCCACGGGAAAATGGGTTATTTTTATGAATGCCGGCGACGGCTTTGCAGCAGACGATGTGTTGCAGAGAGTTTTTGCTGAAGAACGCGCGGCAGATGTTATCTACGGCGACGTAGTGAAACGCGGCGTCATCAGAAAAGCCGAAGCGCCGCATAATGGCCACCGCATGTTCTTCTGTCATCAGAGCGCACTGACCCGTACGAGTTGTTTACGCGAGTATCCTTTCGATATACGCCACCGTATGTCGGCCGATTTTAAGTTGTTCAAACAGCTCTTTCTTGCTGGCAAACGATTTCTACAATTAGACTTCCCTGATTGCCGACTTCGATGTGACGGGCGTTAGCAACAGTCTGCGCTCGGCAGGACTCAAGGACAACATCCGCGTGATAAGCGAAGTGGACAATCTCAAGGAGAGGTTGCGCCTTTTGCCCCGCCTCTATTTCGTCTACTTTATGTGCCGCCTGCGCGGTCGCTAACTCGCTTTTTCAAACCTACAAGAAAGAGCAGATAGAATCAGTAAGTTATCCATCTTCCTTATTCTATCCGCTCTTTTCTTTTTCTGAGTCACCAACAAGTTCGCACTTTTTTTTGTCGCGCACAGAGCCAGCAGCAAATATCTTTATCCTTTAGAACGTTTCGCCCCAGTCGGAGCGGTCCAGATTGCGATAGCCCACGGCTTCGGAAATGGCGTCGAAGCCCACCTCCTCTTGACCTGCCAAGTCGGCTATGGTGCGCGCCATTTTGAGTATTCGCTCGTAGGCTCGAGCACTGAGATCCATCTTCTTCATTGTCATGGCCAACGCTTCTCGCCCAGCTGCATCGGGTTGCGCAAAGCGTTCGATTTCGCGTGCGCCCATCTGTGCATTACAATGAATACCGGGCAAATGGGCAAAGCGTTCGGTCTGCACGGCGCGTGCCTTGGCCACGCGCTCACGTATGGCAGAACTACTCTCACCCTTGGGCGCGCATTGCAGTTCTTCAAGCGGCACGGGCGTTACTTCGATCTGCAAATCGATACGGTCCATCAGCGGACCGCTAATCTTAGACATATAACGCTGAATCATACCCTGATTACAACTGCACTTATGCGTTGGGTCGTTATAATAACCACAGGGACAAGGATTCATAGCGGCCACGAGCATAAAAGAGCAGGGCAGATTGGCGCTATACTTGGCGCGATTGATATTGATAACTCTGTCCTCCAGCGGCTGGCGGAGCGTCTCGAGCGCACTGCGCGAAAATTCGGGCAACTCATCAAGGAAAAGTACGCCGTTATGGGCCAACGAAATCTCACCAGGCTGAAGATTGACGCCACCTCCTATCAAAGCCACGTCGGAAATAGTATGGTGAGGACTGCGAAAAGGACGCCGAGCGATGAGTGAGGTGTTTTCCGGCAATTGGCCTGCAATGCTGTAGATTTGTGTGGTTTCGAGCGATTCGGCCAACGTGAGTTGCGGAAGAATGCCTGGGATGCGCTTAGCCATCATACTCTTGCCGCAACCGGGCGAACCTATGAGCAGCAGATTATGTCCTCCGGCGGCCGCCACTTCAAAAGCCCGCTTAGCGCGCTCTTGACCCTTCACTTCGGCAAAGTCGAGGGGATAGTCGCTCTGTGCCTGGTAGAACTCCTCCCGCGTATTGACCTCAACGGGTTGCAGGAGCGACTGACCATTGAGATGGTCTACGAGTTCGCTGAGTGTACTCACACCGATCACTTTTAGCTGATTGACCACGCCAGCCTCCCGCTCGTTCTCGCGGGGAACAAAGAGCGTGTCGTAACCCAGGCTGCGAGCTTCAATGGCAATAGGCAGCGCACCGCGCACAGCTCGCACGGAGCCGTCGAGGCCTAATTCGCCTACGAACATCATACGCTCGAGCGTAGGACACTTAATGAGGTCGCACACTGTGAGCATGGCGATGGCCAGCGGGAGGTCGAAACCTGAGCCTACCTTGCGGATATCGGCGGGGGCAAAATTGATAGTGATATTGAGGCGGGGGAGACACAAGGACGAATTGATGAGCGCGCTCTGCACGCGCTGCCGGCTCTCCTTTACAGCGTTGTCGGGCAAGCCGACCATAAAGAAAGGCGTTTCTCCAATAGCATCGTGCTTGGCTGGAGAGGCGTTGATTTCGACCATCACGCGGATGGCCTTCAATCCGTTTACTACGGCACTGTGAATTTGGGTAAACAAGGAAGAATAGTTTTAGGATAATGAAAAGAGAAAGAGCATTAGCAGACCACACAATGGGCCTGCTGATGCTCTCACTCCATAAGTTTTGAAACGCGGCTTTCCAAATCGGCAGCCGGAATATCGCGTGCTACGACACGTCCCGCGGCATCAACGAGGATATTACCAGGAACATAGCGCACTCCCAATCTCTCGGCCACAGGCGAACGAAAGGCCTCACCGTCACAAAGTGTCGGAAAAGTGAGCGTATCGGTCTGCACGCGGTGTCGGCAATCGGGGATGCTGGTGTCCATCGAAACGGCCACTATCTGCAGCTTCTTCCCAAAGGCCCGCTGCAATCGCTTCACGTGGTTGAGCATATCAGTGCTTTCGGACGACCAATTTGCCCAGAACACAACGAGAGCAGGCTTACCCTTTAAGGTGGCGTTCGACACAACAGAACCATTGAGGGCGGTGGCGGAAAAAGTCTGCAACGGCATACGCGCGGAATTGGACAAGAGCGGTCGCAGGCGCGCATCGAGAGGCCCTATCAACGCCTTGTTAGGTTGTTTCTGTTTGAGCAAGTCGAGCAGTTGCAGCGCGGTGGGAGCATCGAAATCCTTTTCCCCTGCAAAATATTCGAGGAACAGTACCAAACCATCGGGCGTTGCGGCATTGTCGCGGACATACTGGGCTGCAGCCATCCGCACATTGGAGGCAGGTTTGCTCTGGTTGGTGTGGCGAAACTTTGAGAGGCGTTCGTTGCTCTCCGTCCCACTCACATCCACATCGCTCAACTTCCCAGCATCGCCCGTAATATGGATGGTGGTTCCTGGTTCGGCAACCACCAGCGTGCGCGAGAAGTTGGGATAGAGCAGTGTGAGGACTTCCGTGCCCTCCAAGGCTTTCTCATAGCGAAACTTACCGTCCTCGATGCGAACTGTATCGAAGCCCGCAAACTTTCTCCGTCATTGTAGACGTAGAACTCGGCGTTGTCGAGATTTTTGAACTCTCCAGTGATGCGCACATGGTGTTTGTCTGGGCCGCAAGCGGTCAGAAGCACCAACGCGAGCAGGAATAAGCTGCAAAGGGAACGGCGTGTAAGCATTTATTTCGTGATGTTTTGGAAATCAGCAGTATTAAAGTAGTTGGCAAACTCCAGATCCTTAGCGGCGCGAGCCTTGAGCGTGCTGTCGAGCTTAAAGGCTTGCTCCAGATTCGTCACTACATCGGCAGCCTGATGCGTGCGGGCAGCGAGGATAGCCTTCAGATAGGCCGTTGTGGCATCGGGTTGAGGAATACGAGAGAGCGTAGTGCGCGCCTCTGTATAGTTTTTATTCAGTAGCTGAGCCAGCGCGGCGGAGTTGGTATTCACGCCCTGCAACTGGCGGGCTGCTTGCGCGTACTGTCCACGAGCCAAAGCCAGATTGCCCAGCACTTCGCCGTAGTTGTGTGCCGCAGCAGCTTGTCCCAGATAGTCCTCCGATGTTTTAGAGTCGCCTTCAGCCAACGCCACAAGGGCGAGGTTTGCTTTGGGCTCTGCTGCCTGCTCGTTTTTCTTTGCGGCTTTGGAGAAATAGTCCTTTGCAGCGGCGAGATTGCCCTGTCCGTAAGCCAGCACACCGAGGTTGTTCGCGGCGCGATAGTCAGCGGGGAAAAGTCGGTCAGCTGTTGTGTATATCTTCTCTTTTTCGGCCACATTGTCCGTCAGTGTGGCAGCGTAGAGCAGTTCTTCGATACTGAGTTTTGAAGCATCGGCCTGCAACTGCTGTTGTATCTCGTCGTCGGTTCGTCCCACTATCAGATAGTTGACAGTAAGGCGTGAGCGGCGAAGTTCGGGCAACACCTCATCAGCCAGTTCGCGGAAACCAGCAGATAGGTTTTTGATTTGCTGTTCACGCTGTTCGGGGTCTTGATACATGGAGAGCACGCGCAGAATCACCTCTTTGTCCTGAATGTTGCTCTCACTCACGAGTTGCTGGAAGCCTTCCCAGTCCTGCGCGGTATAATGGGAATTGACCTCACCTTCGAGTTTTATTTTCTTCAGCTGATTCTTCACATAGCTACCTGAAGCATCATCGCGACTCTGTGCCAACTTGGTGTTGAGCTTCTCACCGCCGTCGGGCGATGCGTAGGAACTCACCTCCACATTTCCAATTCCAGGCGTCTGCCATCGGCCTTGATGTTGCGGAGCGTCTGCACAAAATCTTTCACAGAAGTAGATTGCAGTTCGCTGGTGCGGATGCGGGCTTGCTGGATGAGGTATTTGATTTGTGCTTCCTGCTTTTGCTCGATGGTATACTGGAACTTGTCCTCGCCCAAAGCGGCAGTGGCTGAAGCAGCAGTGCGGCGAAGCAGTGTGCTGGTGGCCAGTACGCCGTCGGCAATTTTCACTGCAGGGATGTCTACCTTCTTCTTTCCAACGGTGGCATCAAACGTAACGTAGAGTTCGGAGCGCAGCATTTCGTCGCGGTAGGGGAAAGTGGTGCGCAACTTATAATTGCCGCCCAACAAGTACGAAATTTCTTGATGATTTCCTTGCACCTTCTCGCCCTGGAAAATATCGCCAGTAGCAGTAGACTGCCCGCCTTGGAAACGCAATACGGGAGTGATCTTGACCACAGCTTTCTTTTTCATATACTTCTCAGGGAAACGCCCAGAGATGACCACGGGCACCTGATTGTCCATGGCTTCGAGCGGTGAGGGATCTACTGCAAAATTCTCAGGACCCAAAGGGCCCATTTTGGAGCAGGAGGTCAGACCGAGAGTGGTGGCCAGTGCCAGAAAAACAAGAGGTTTGCTTTGCATGATTTTTCTATATTGGATGTTGTACGCAGCAAAGATAATGATTTTTTTCGTTCGTTGTTCGCGATGAAGAATGCCTACCATTGATTGCCACATGTTTCATGCACTCAGGCGGAGCTAAACCATAGGTTTTCATCCTTCTTCTTCTCGTTGAAACAAGGCGGTGGAGCATCTTCGGCCTTATGAGAAGAATCACTCCCTTCGAGTTACTCAAAAATACAATAAGGATGTCGGCTGACAGAATAAGGCTGTCAGCTGACGCAATAAGGGAAGCCAGCCGACAGCCTTATTGTATCCACGAATAGGCTTATGAGATTTCTCTGTGTGGAGGGGTAAGGGAGCGGCTTCCTTATTGTGCTAATAGGCTCTCCTTGCGTTCTTTTAGTCCAAAGTATCGCGCGCTGGATTTCAAGCTATTCTCAGCGCGTTAGATTTACGTTATTTCTTGACAGTATACGGATGTTTCGAGAAGGCATAAAGAAATCCATCCGCCAAAAGCGGACATCCCAAGAGGGGTGGCTTTGGCGAATGGAAGAATAGGAAAGGGAATGGGTGAATATGCACTTAAGGTTTCTTCTGCGTGGGTTGTTCGCCCAACTTCTTGCAGTATTTACCGCCCAACCAGCAATAGAGGCCGAGTACCACAAAGGGGATGCTCAACATCTGTCCTTGATTCAGTCCGATAGTCTCAACCATCGACAGTTCCCAAGGCTCTTGCACTTCCTTAAGGAACTCTACGAAGAAACGGAAGGCGAAGATACACGTCAAGACCCAGCCAAAGAAATAGCCCGTGCCTACTTTCGTTTTGTAGCGTTTGTAGAGCCACAAACCGATGGGGAAGAGGAACAGATAGAATAGGGCTTCGTAGAGCTGCCCCGGATGTCGCGCAAAATTTTCATGGTTCTGCACAAAGATAAAGCCCAGCGCAGAATCAGTGGGTTTGCCCACAATCTCGGAGTTCATCAAGTTGCCCAAACGGATGAAGCAGGCCGTGATGGGCGTGGCTATGGCGATGTTGTCGAGCACACGCATCAGATTGACTTTGTACTTTCTCACGTAGAACCAAAGGGCTATCATGAGACCCAAAGTACCACCGTGACTCGCCAAACCTGCATAGCCCGTAAACTTCCAACTGCCATCGGCAAGGTGCTTCATGGGGAGAAACATTTCGAGAGGGTTAGCCATGAAATAAGCCCGCTCATAGAACAGGCAGTGGCCCAGACGCGCGCCCAACAAGATACCCACGAAACAATAGATGAAGAGAGGGTCAAACTTTTCATCGGGCAGGTGTTGGTCCTTATAGAGCTTCATAACAACCAGATAGGCCAAAGCGAGACCTACAACCCACATGATGGCGTACCACACTATGGGGTGACCAAACACCGTGAAGGCCACTTTGTCTGGATTCCAGACGATGGACAACAGAGTCGTGCTGTCGATTCCTTTCCCAAAGGAAAGCGGAACCACAAAAGCTTGCAGCTGCACGAGAATATGGGATAAGAAATGAATCATAATGAGATGATTTAAGGGGAAGGGATGGGTTGAAAAAAGACAAGTCGAACTGACCGTCCAGTCCGACTTGTCCGAAAATATCTTTTATACGTTGAAGCGGAAATACACGATGTCGCCGTCTTGCATAACATACTCCTTACCTTCGATATGGAGCTTGCCAGCTTCGCGCACACCTGCTTCCGAACCGTAGCTGATGTAGTCGTCGTACTTAATGATTTCAGCACGAATAAAGCCACGCTCGAAATCGGTATGTATAACACCAGCGCATTGTGGAGCTTCCAACCCTTGTGGAAAGTCCAGGCTTTCACCTCCATCTCGCCTGCGGTGATGAACGTTTCCAACTGTAGCATTTTGTAGGCAGCTTTGATGAGTCGGTTCACACCCGACTCTTCCAAACCGGCCTCTTGCAAAAATTCCTGGCGTTCCTCATAGGTTTCGAGTTCTGCAATGTCGGCTTCAGTCTGAGCCGCCACCACGAGGATTTCTGCCTCCTCTTCCTTGACAGCTTCGCGCACCTGCTCAACATAAGCATTGCCACTGGCCGCACTTCCTTCGTCGACGTTGCAAACATAAAGCACGGGTTTCGACGTCAGCAGAAAGAGATTGCGCGCTGCCTGCTGTTCTTCCTTAGATTCGAAGCTAACGGCGCGGGCATTCTTGCCTTGCTCGAGCACCTCCTTGTAGGCCTTCAGCACATTATACTCAATCTTGGCGTCCTTGTTTCCGCCCATCGTTGCGAGCTTCTCCACCTTCGGCAGGCGGCTCTCAACGGTCTCCAGGTCCTTGAGCTGCAATTCTGTGTCTATGACGGCCTTATCTCTCACAGGGTCGACGGTGCCGTCAACATGGACAACGTTGTCGTCGTCAAAGCAACGGAGCACGTGGATAATGGCGTCGGTCTCTCGGATATTACCCAAAAACTGGTTGCCTAAGCCTTCGCCCTTTGAAGCTCCTTTCACCAAGCCCGCAATATCAACAATCTCCACCGTAGTAGGGACAATGCGGCCGGGATGTACTATTTCGGCCAATTTATTAAGGCGTTCGTCGGGTACAGTGATGACGCCGACGTTGGGCTCTATCGTACAGAAAGGGAAGTTTGCGCTCTGAGCCTTTGCATTACTCAGGCAGTTGAATAACGTTGATTTACCCACATTTGGTAAGCCAACGATACCACATTGTAAACTCATATTGTTTTATTTCATTATATTTCTGCCGCAAAGTTAGTAATTATTCGGTGATATAAGGCATTTGGGCATGGCTCTCATAAGGTTACAGGCGAGAAGAGTCCTTCTTTCCCAAAACAAAAAGGAGTGCTCAATTCCTTTTGCAAGGCAACTGAGCACTCCCTTTAGTGGAAGAACTAAAGAATAGTTCCTATGTTTTTAGATTGTTACTGTAGTCTGAATTCCGGGGAAGAGAACGAAATAGGGGTGTATACCTACGTTGAATTTCTTCACGAAAGAACCATCCTTCTTGTAGACATAAACAAAACCTGGCTTATTGTAGCTCTTGGCATCTGCGTCGGAAGTGATGATAACATAGTTCTGGTTGAGATCCGTAAAGACGCCCGTAGGAGCAGGAGCCATCTCGCGCTCCTCAAAGCGGTTCACTGATTGTCCTTGCAGGCTTGAGCCATCGAAGATCTTAACAGAAGTGTTCACTTTTCCCGTTGCCCAGTCGCTTTTTACGTTGAAGACATAGAGAAGATTGTTCAAGCAAACGATATTATTACCCTCTGCCACTTTTTTCACCTCGTCTGAAGCGGAAATACGTTGTACTTCAGCAGCAACATCAGCATAGTTACCGTTACATACTACGAACACGTTGCCAGCATTGTCCACGTCCATACGGCCGGGGTTCATACCTACAGCGATGTCTTTTGTTTTCGTGAAGGTCTTAAGGTCGATCTTTGCTACCTTCTTTCCGTTTGCATATCCGTTTGCATAATTGTAGCCGTCGGATATAGAAGCGTAGAGATAGTTCTTAGCTACAACGAGACACGCGGGATTTGGACCTACCTGAATGGAATCCTTTGCATAGGTAGCAGTATCGATACGAGTGACATAGCCATTGTTGTTGGCCACATAAACGTTCTTGCCGTCAGTAGTTACCCATTCTGGATCAGTTGTTGAGATAGACTTGATAATCTTCTTAGTGGAGGGATTGAGCACCCAAACCAGTTTACTTGCATAAACCGAAACGTAGAGCTTAGAACCGCACATCACAGCATTCTGAGGCGTATCGCCAAGACTCTGTCCATTGGCAGCCTTGAACACGTTTGATGTAATTGTTCCGTTCCAAAAGTCGTTTGTAGTCATACCCAGTTCTAAACGATCCAATGTACCTTCTACACCTCCGAAGTAGTTACCTTGGTTGAGGACAAGCATTTCCTTCTGAACCGTCACTACTTTCTGGGTCGGTCCATCATTCTCAGAACAAGAAGCCAGTGTGAGACCAGCGAACAGCGCGAGGGCTGCAATTTTGAATGTTTTCTTCATAATTTTATGTAATAATATTAAGTTGATTTCTCTGAGGCATCACCACCGCAGCAGTGCCGAGAAGCGATAGGCTCGCCCTGGCATTGGATAGCGGCGGATGACTTCGTATTGATGATTAAAAAGGTTGGTCAAATCAGCACGTGCCTCCAAATGGAAGCTACGAAAGCGAAAAGTGCGATAAAGTCCGAGATTGACATCGGCATAAGCCGGCACGCTGGTGGTGACAGTATGCTCGTTAGTGGCCCAACGCTTGGAGGCAGCGGTCAGACTAACAACGGCATTGACCCAAGGGTTTTCCCACGCCATAGATACTGCGCCGGAATGAAGTGGCGTATAGGCCAGTTGCTTACCATAGTCCTCCGAAGTCTTATCTGTACGATCCGTGACACGCTGATAAGTGTAAGTACCGTTGCCTATGAGCTGTTGCCCATTGCGCAGCGTCCATGTGCTTTGCAGAGCCACATCCAGCCCCGCAGCCCTCACCTTGCCGAGATTGACAGTGCGCCAAACAAAGAGGTTGTAGGGGATGCTGGAGATTTTGTCCCACACGCGGTTCACGTAACCATCGGCAGTGAGCTGCACCTGCCAGCGAGCGGACAGCATCCCTGCGAAGGTGACGCCTGCGCCCAACTGCTGGGTGCGTTCGGGCTTCAAGTGGGTGTTTCCGAGGTGGTAATAAATAGTTTTCCGTAAAGGTGGGCACACGGAAGTATTCTTTATAGTGGGCGCGCACAAACAAATGGGCGCGCTGATCGGACAGCAGTTTCCACGAAGCCGAGAGGCTCGGCGAGAGTTGGCTGGCATTCTTTGCTGCCTCTGTTCCCGCCGTGGCGTGGTTGCGGAAGATGGAGCTTACAAGGCGGCCCGTCAGTTCAAAGTGGCGGGGAGCGTAGCGCAGTGTCATACTTGTGAGCCAAGAGGTGCGCCACACGTCGTTGTCAACTTTGAGATTGGAGGTCAAATCATTACGAAACCAATCTGTGGCCACTGCTGCCGTGAGCGTTTGCCAAACATACGAAGCACCCGCCGAAGCGTAGATTTCGCCTTGCTTATAACGCTGGTCGAGACGCCCGCCGGGGTATCGCCCAGCAATATCGAGGTATTTGCTTTCTCGCCAATCCGCTTTGCCAGCCCCAAAGAAATTCCAGCGACCATACTGCTGTTCCCATCTCAACTGCGCAAAAGCATTCTGCTCCGTAAGGTGTTCGTTATTGCCACTGACATAGAGCGTGACAGGACCCGGAAGATAACGATGATTTGTAACGTAAAACACTTTCCCCGAAAGCTGTCCGCGCCGCAAAAGGTGGTGGGCGTTGGCTTCCAGCGTCCAGTCGTTCATCTGCGAATTCAAGCGCTTCTCACGATGCGTGGCCACACCATTTTTCACCGTGAAGGGATAGGCGTTATTACCATGGTAGTAGTCAGCACTGACATTCACGGCCGTACGTCCGTTCCAATTTTGGGAGAGCAGCACACTCGGATTCCAAACTCCGAAACTTCCGTGGCGGAGTGCCACCGCGCCGTGCATACCTCGGTTCTGCGCATTGGGTTGCCAAGAGCGGAGCACGACTGTTGCCGCGCCCAACTGCCGCACAGGCACAAGGAGGTTGCCTTCATCGGCCGTGTGAAGCTCAACTCCCGCCAAACGGTCGAGAGAAAAGCGTCCCAAATCGATTTGTCCTTGCTGGGCATTGGAAACCGTCACTCCGTCGTAGACCACTACCGTGTGCTGTGCGCCAAGTCCGCGCACGCTCACAGTTTTCAAGCCGCCCGCTCCGCCATAGTCGCGCAAATTGACGCCCGCAAAGCGGCGCAGCGCATCAGCAGTAGAGGTGACACCCATACGCCGGATGCTCGCAGTGTCAAGTTTCTGCACTGGAGCAGCCGAAGCCACAGAAGCATCGGCCCGAACGCCTAAGACTTCAGCGGACGAGAGATGGCGGTCTTTCCGACTTTGCGCCGTGAGCACAAAAGGCAGAAAGGCAAATGCCAAAAAGCTAAGACGAAGAAAAAACTTGTTTTCCAAGTTGGCAAGTAGTATTTATGCTCTGTTTTGCTGCGGCTGTCCCTCCTCGGGGAGCAGATGCAACCATGATAGATACGGCAGGTCTTCTGACTTACCTCTATGTGCCTCGTCTTCCCGAATAAATTTTACAACTTATGCAGTGACGCGTATTGAGACACACAAGAAAGAGGCTTACAGCAGCGGGACTGTACGGGACTCTCACCCGTTTCCCTTTTGAGCTCTTCTCTTTATGAGCACCGTTCTGCCTGCGAAAGTACAAAGAAATTAAGAAAGATAAAAATTTTACATAAAAAGAAACAGAGAAAGAGACAGCCCCTCCATCTCCCCCATGAGGGGAGTGCTCAGTATTGGTTCTCGGACGGGTCGGACAAGTCAGACTTCTCGGACGAGTCAGAGCCATCCGACCAGTCAAAGAAGCTATTGCCGTTTCTGTTTATCGGATTCGATGAGGGCTAAGAGCTTGTCGACCGCTTCTTCCTCAGCAATATTTTTCTCCACGCATACCTTGCCGCGATAGAGACTCACCTTGCCGCGAGCAGCACCCACATAGCCGTAGTCGGCATCGGCCATTTCGCCAGGACCATTAACGATGCATCCCATGATGCCTATCTTGAGCCCCGTGAGGTGGCTGGTGGCAGCCTTGATACGGGCAATGGTGGTTTGCAGGTTATAGAGCGTTCGGCCACAACCAGGACAACTGATATATTCGGTGCGGGTGGTGCGCTGGCGCGTGGCTTGCAGAATTCCAAAAGCCGTGGCGTCGATGTCGGCATAAGTCATGCGTTGCGCCTTGCCCTGATAGTTGTTGAACAGGAAGATACCATCTGTCAGTCCGTCGAACAGCAATGCGCCGAGATCGGCCGCCGTCTCGATTTGGAAATCTTCTTTCTCGTCGGCACTGTGAGCACTCTGCTCGAAGAATACTACAGGATTCTGGAGGTTTTCTGTCCACATCTCGTGTACCAAAGCCCGCAGTTCGCCCAGTCGGTTCTGGTGATTGCTCTGCGCAATAACGACCATCTCGGGATGGAGGCGGAGACACACTTTCACTTCCTCATTGAGGGCAGGATAGGTGAGGAAGAGGAATTTGAGCGGACAAGGATTCATACCGATGAACGGCAGCGTTTGGTCAGTATAAGCTGGGAACACTCCCTCCTCTGGCTTCCACACGTCGGCATCCACAATGTAGGCCGTTTTTACACGTTTGTCGTGTGGTGGTAATTGATGCCCCGCATAGATATAGTCGGGCAAGAGTTCGCCCACTTCAGTAGAGCCGTTGAGGCGTTCGCTGATGACCACGGGGGCATTCGTTCCACCGATGTTGAGCACAGGGCAAGTGGCGCGGCGCTCAGGCCGAACGTAGTCGAAGCCTGGAAAAGCCATACCCGGAATAAAGGTGTGACCCGCGCGGCGTACCACATAGGAGGCCAACTTATAGGCCACGGGGATTTCGTTCTCGGGAGCTTCGCTCAGACTAACGCGGATGGTGTCGCCAATACCGTCGGCGAGAAGTGCGCCAATACCTGCTGCACTCTTGATGCGGCCGTCCTCGCCTTCGCCTGCTTCCGTCACGCCGAGATGAAGTGGAAAATCCATCCCCTCCGCCTGCATGATGGAGCACAAAAGGCGCATACTGCGCACCATGACCACTGTGTTGGACGCTTTGATGGAGATGACAACGTCCTTGAAGTTTTCTTTTTGACAAACGCGCAGAAACTCCATGCAGCTCTCCACGATGCCCTCGGGCGTATCTCCGTAGCGCGACATGATACGGTCGCTCAACGAACCGTGGTTTACGCCAATGCGGATGGCTGTGTGGTTGGCGCGGCAAATGTCGAGTAGTTGGTGGAAACGCGCTTCGAGACGTTTCAGTTCGTCAGCGTATTCCTCATCGGTGTACTCCAAATGTCGGAAAGTACGCGCAGGGTCGATGTAATTGCCCGGATTGATGCGGACTTTTTCCACAATGGTAGCGGCCACGTCGGCCACGTTCGGGTTGAAGTGAATATCGGCCACGAGGGGCGTGGTGTAGCCCAAGCGCGTGAGTTCGGCTTTGATATTGCGCAGGTTCTCAGCTTCACGCGTGCCTTGCGTAGTGAGACGGACGTAGTCGCCGCCTGCATCCACAATGGCCTTTATCTGGCGCACACACATCCCTCGGTATCGGTGGTTGCCGCCGTGGTCATGCTCTGAAGACGGATAGGGTTGTCGCCCCCCAGCGGCTTATTGCCCACGCGCACCTCGTGAGAATCGCGCGGCGTATAGTTGAATAGTTCTGAACCGGAATGGTATTTCATATAGATATAATAATGAGCCACGGCCCTACTTATGAGGACCTGGCTCGGTTAGAGTAAGACCGTAAAGGGTCTTATTAGTTGGTCTTAAATTCGTATTGCACATCGGCCAAATCAGCATTGGCCTTGATGATTTTTTGCTTTAAGCCTTCCTTATACTTCGTAAGCTTTTCAGCAATTTCGGGGTCGGCGAGGGCGAGCATCTCAACAGCCAGGATGGCGGCGTTCTGCGCACCGTTCACGCCCACTGTGGCAACAGGGATTCCGGGAGGCATCTGCACGATGCTGAGCAGGGCATCAAGTCCGTCGAGCATTCCCTTGATGGGCACACCAATGACGGGAACCGTTGTGGAGGCTGCAATCACACCGGGAAGGGCTGCCGCCATACCGGCACCAGCGATGATGACTTGCAAACCGCGCGCAACGGCATTTTGTGCAAACTCTTCCACCTCTTGCGGAGTGCGGTGGGCGCTCAGAGCCGTCATCTCGAAGGGGATCTCCATTTCGTTGAGAAATTTAGCGGCTTTTTCCATAACGGGCAGGTCGCTGGTGCTGCCCATAATAATACTGACTAAAGGTTCCATATCATAATGAGTTTGAAATTCTAATGTTTGAACGACTACACCAAGAGAACACAGAAGAATCCGCAGAGGATTCCGAGGAGTGTGCCCAAGCCGATGTCGATGAGTTTGTGCTGGCGAAGGATGAGACGGGCCGTACCCACCAGTCCGCATAAGAGAATGCAGAGACAGAGCCAGCTGAGAGGGTTGAAGTTAAACCAAAGCGAGTAGGCACAAAGTGCGCCGACCACGCCACCTGCTGCCGCCGCATGAGTGCTTATCTTGATCCAGTTGTTGAGTACGGCGCAGATGATTTGCAACGTCAGAGCTCCCACGATGATGGCCAGCGTGAAGTGTGGCATATGGAGAACTATCATCAGATACAGAAGTCCGACATAGCAGGTTATAGAAAGAAAATAGGGGATGTATCTATTGACACGACGACTCAAATGATGGCGCGACCAACCATTGAGGCGGCGATAGATGTAGATAGACAAAGTGGGGAGCAGCACTGTGAAAAAATAAACCATCAGCAGAATGACCATTTTATAGCGCAAGGGAAACTGGTTCAGATAACTGAACATAAAAAGCGCTATAAAAGCCACCACGGGCATGTAGAAAGGCGAAAAAATCAGCGAAACTACCTGCGCTGTCAGGATGAGTATGCGATTGTTCATTTTCGTTCGTGTGTCAACTCTTTCTTAGGCCACTCTTGGGGATTCCCAGAAGCTCGCGATATTTCACTACTGTGCGGCGCGAAATGGGAAGACCTTTTTCTGCCATCAGCTTAGAGAGATGTTCATCGGAATAGGGTTTGTGCTTGTTCTCTCCATCTATAATCTCGCGCAAGGCTATCTTTGCTTGTCGAGAGGATAGTTCTTCGCCGCTCTCCGTGGTGAATTGCGAGGAGAAGAAAAACTTTAGCGGATAAACGCCATAGGCTGTTCGTACGTATTTACTACCTGTCACTCGACTGACGGTGGAAAAATCCACGCCCGCCCGTTGTGCTACGTCTTTCAGCGTCATCGGCACGAGAAAAGATTCGTCGTCTTCGTTGCGGAAAAAGTCTTGCTGAATATGAGCAATACTCTCCATCACATTGCGCAGCGTTTGTTTGCGGCGATTCACCAGCTCGATAAAAAGTTGTGCATCGCCCACCTTCTTGCGTGCATAGATGTAGGCTTCCTTCTGCGCACGACTCAGCTGGTTTCCTTTTCCGGAAAATTCGCGCACGGTATCTTTGTAGGAACGGCTCACACGCAAATCGGGTGCATCGCCGTTGTTCAAACTGATTTGTATGTTACCGTCTTCATCTATGCTCAAGTAGAAGTCGGGTATCACCGTTGGAGCGATTTGTGAAGCAGACTCGTTGAGTCCGCTGCCCGGTTTCGGATTCAGATGAAGCAACACCTGCATGGCAGCTTCCATTTCTTCCTGACTGATGCCCAAACGTTGGCGGATATGTGCCCAATGGCGCAGACTGAAATCCTTATAATAATCGTTGATGATGCGCAGAGCGATGGACTTCGCAGGTGATTTCAGCTCAGGGTCTTCCAATTGTATGCGCAAACACTCCTGCAAATCCTTGGCACCAATACCGCGCGGCTCGAACGTTTGGAGCAGGCGTACCATACGCTCCACGTCCTCATCTTCAGCATCGATATTATGATATATGGCCATTTCGTCCGTCAGGGTGTAGACATCTTTACGTAAATAGCCGTCATCATCAAGACTACCGATGAGATATTCCATAATGGCACGCTCACGTTCGCTGAGATCTTGTTCGCCAATCTGGCGATACAGCTCATCGTAGGCATTGCTCTGCTCGCTAATTTGGATTTCGCGCTCTTCTTGCGCATTGTTCTGACGCACAAGATAGTCGGGCACATCGTCCGCACTCAGATAGTCGGCCGTTTGATCATCCATCTCGGGCAGTTCCATATCGCCCAGCTCACCGTCTGTTTCTTCCTCGTGGTTGTCAGTATCGGGCTGAACATCTTCGGGTTCTTCGTCACCACCAGCTTCTTCGAGAGCTTCGTTGTCGTCCATCTCATTGCGAACACGCTCCTCAAGGTCCATAACAGGAAGCTCCAGCAGTCGAGCAAAGCCACCTGAACGGCACTTAGCTGCTGCGTTTGTTCCTCTTTCTGTGTTTGTACGAGCTTCTGCGACATAATCCTGAATCTTTTCTGCAAAAATACAGATTTTTTTGTGAACCTTACAATCTTCCGCCCTTTCCGCTCTGAAACTTGCAGCTACCTGCTCTTCCTCCACATCAATAGGGCGATACATTCCTCTCTGTGCCACTGAAAAAAATATGTTTTTTGTGTTATTTAAAAGTTTCCTTATATTCGCAGACGTATAACTCTTAATACTTGCAACTTTACATTCTAAAGAATCGACAAGTGAGCAAGATATTCTTTAACAGATTCTATTTACCTGCCCAACTTCCCGACACGGCACTCCTAAAAAGCAGAAAAACGAGGAGACAAAAGGGGGAAGCAAAAAATTTATGAGCAAAAAATCACTCAAGAATCTCTGTGCTGTGTTCCTTGCAGGATTCATGGCTTTGTTACTCCTCCCGCAGTCCGCTCAAGCACAGAAGAAGGAAGCCTACGTTGTGAAAAGCAGCGACAAGAAAACGCTGACGTTCTACTATGATGCTCAGAAATCCTCGCGCACGGGAACTGTGTGGGGAATTGACGAGACGAAGGAGGAAGATCAAGAAACTTTTCCTGCTTGGGCGGGAACGATGTATACAGCAGTACCAGAGGTTACTACTGCTATCTTTGATCTTTCTTTCAAGAACTTTCGCCCGAAAACCACTGAGAACTGGTTCTTCAACTTCACGAATCTGGAGGAAATAAAGGGATTGGAAAATCTTAATTCATCTGAAGTAACTATAATGTCTGGTATGTTTGTCGATTGCGAGAAACTCTCTCAACTCAATCTTTCCAGTTTCAATACCGAGAAGGTGCAAGACATGAGTGGAATGTTTGATGGCTGCTCATGTTTAACTTCTCTCAATCTCTCCAACTTCAATACCGAGAAGGTACAAGACATGAGTAACATGTTTTATTGTTGTAAGAGTTTAAGTTCCCTTAATCTTTCCAGTTTCAATACCGAGAAGGTGCAAGACATGTGTGCAATGTTTTTTGGCTGCTCGAGTTTAACTTTTCTCAATCTCTCCAACTTCAATACGGAGAAAGTGGAAAATATGCATGGAATGTTTTATGGTTGTAAGAGTTTAAGTTCCCTTAATCTTTCCAGTTTCAATACCGAGAAGGTGCAATACATGAGTGGAATGTTTTCTGGTTGCTCGAGTTTAACTTTTCTCAATCTCTCCAACTTCAATACGGAGAAAGTGGAAAATATGCATGAAATGTTTTGTGCCTGCTCGAGTTTAAGTTCTCTTGATCTTTCCAACTTCTATACCGAGAAGGTACAAGACATGAGTGGAATGTTTGGTAATAACACCTCTTTACGAACCATCTATTGCAATAATACTTGGACTTGCGCACTATCTAATGAAATGTTCTATAATTGTACAAGTCTCAAGGGTGCAGTGAAATACAATGCAAACAAGGAGGATGTTTCAATGGCGAATCCTAATACAGGATATTTCACGAAGAAATAACAAAGTGGAAGTTGCCAGCGACTGCCAACAGCGATACAAGCACCACGGCAGTTTATTCTTCCCCATAACATAGCCTTAACAAACTTGTAGCGCGGGCTAAACATCGTCCGAATGAACAACGGAACTACGCAGAAGGTTCTGCACAAATAGAGTTCTCCCTACAATAGAACTTTCCCCACAAACTGCTCGCTACGAGTAAGTTTGTGGGGAGTTTTCTTTTAGTATGAAAAACAAAGCGCACATAGATTTCAATAAAAGTTACGCTATCTTCCTTGCTATCCGAGCCATAGCATCACAATGAGTTGAGCTATGATGACACGTGCGAACAAACCGAGGGGATAGACCGTGGCATAGGCAACACTGGCTTGATCGCCTTCTTCTGTTGAATTGATATAGTCCAGCGCGATGGGGTTGGCCATTGCCCCACAGAGCATACCAGCTGCAGTGGTATAAGAGCGTTTGAACCATTTCACAGCTATAATGGCCATGATAGCCACAGGCACAACAGAAAGGAACACACTATAACCAATCCACGAAAGTGCGGCGGGACGCATAACGGTCTCTATAAATTTGGGGCCTGCATCAAGCCCCAGACAAGCCAGATAAGTACTCAATCCCAGAGAACGAATGAGCAAGTTGGCAGAGTTGGTCACATAAGCCACCATGTGGAAGCGCGGACCAAAAGCACCAATCAGAATGCCCATCACAACAGGGCCGCCAGCAAGGCCGAGGCGCAGCGATAAGGACATACCGGGGATGGCAATGGGCAGATAGCCTAAAGCTAAGCCTAAGACCATACCAATGAAGATAGTCACCATATTCGGTTCGTCAAGGGCATGGATTGTATTGCCGAGTTCTTCAGCCACTTTCTTGCAGCTCTCAGGTGAACCTACCACCGTCACGCGGTCGCCCACACGCAATACAAGGTTGGGTTCAGCCATGAGCTGAATATCGCCACGCTTCACACGAGAAACATTCACGCCGAAGCGATTGCGCAGGTGAAGTTGTCCAAGGTGCTTTCCGTTGATATGGCTCCGAGTGATGAGGATACGCTCGCTAACAAGTGTCGTGTCCAAGGTGTTCCAGTCTATGTCGCTCTTGTTCCAGTCCTTCTCATCCACTTTTCCGAAAAGGATAGTAAGGGCTTCAACATACTTCGGTTGGGTGATAACCAGCACGCGGTCGCCTTCCTCCAGCGGGGTCTGTCCCGTGGCCAGAATAACGCGATCTTTCCGCCAGATACGACTCACGATGAAATGCTTATCTGCGAGTTTTGCACACTCTATGATAGTTTTCCCGAAGATTGCGGGATTACTGATTTCAAAGGAGGCAATGTAGGCCTCATCAGGGTCGCGCTTCACTGTGTTTTTCGGATTCTCATGCAGATAGCCCTTGACGAGCATCAGAGCAAAGATAACGCCCACCATACCTATGGGGTAGGTCACAGCCAAGGAGAGAGCAGCGTCCAGTCCGTCGCCAGGATGGTGCATCTGGCTCAGAGCTTGCTGTGCAGCCGCCAGAGCCGGCGTGTTGGTTGTAGCGCCACAGAGCACTCCCATCATTTCGCCCAAGGGGCTCCATCCGAGGAAGATAGGAATAAGCGTGGCGATAGTGCCAACAAAGATGAGCGTCAAGCTGAGCAAGGAAAGCACCGTTCCGCCAGAGCGAAACGAACTCATGAAGCCAGGACCTACTTGCAATCCTAATACATAAACAAATGATAAGTCCGAAATCCTCCGCATAGATCAACATTTCGTGGTCAATAGTGACACCCAGTCCTCCGAGCAAGATGCCCATGAAGAAAACCCAAGTGACACCGAGTCCGATACCCTTGATTTTGAATTTCCCTAACGAAAGGCCGATGGCGCAGCAGAGCGATATGACGGCCACGGCTTTGATTGCTGGCACGTCAAATACAACCTTGTCAAGCCATTGTAAAAAGTCCATAGTGTATAGTTGCGAAAGATTATACATCAAAGACGGCCTCCCACTGTATTTTGCAGAGTGCGGCCGTAATAATCTCGTTTCATGGGGACGAAGTTACGGTAAGACACTCGAAATAGCAAATTTACAGTATAAAAAGGCCTTCCTCCCACTTCCTTATGGGTGTATTCTGCCTTTTTGGTAATAGAAATCGCTTTTGCGATTGAACAGCCCAACATATCCTACTCTTTTATCTCTGCATTAAAGAAGCGTGTGAGAAGCTGAGCGGTGATGAGCGACAGATTCTTCTTTGTCACTTCTGCCCTAAGCATTTCTTCCAGAGGAAGCCCTACGGGATGAATGCAGAGAGCTTCTCGAAATCCAGCATTCAGCAATTCTTCACGATTGGAAACCTTTCCAGCGAGCAAGCAACAAGGCACTTTCGCTCGCTGTGCCCGCTGAAGCACGTGCCAAGGCAACTTCCCCATGAGCGTTTGGCTATCAGCAGAACCTTCGCCCGTGATAACCAGTGCGGCATCCCTCAAGCGGGTGTCGAAGTCAAGTGCATCGAGCAATAAATCTGCTCCCGACTGCATCTGCGCGCCGAAGTATTGCAAAAAGGCATACCCCAATCCGCCTGCTGCTCCTGCACCAGGTAGCATCGAACAATCGTGCCCCATCCTTCGGGCGGCATGCTGCGCCAAACGTTGCAAACGCGCATCGAGGCGCACCACTTCGGTGGGCGTAGCTCCCTTTTGTGGGGCAAAAACAGTTGCAGCTCCTTGCGGCCCATAAAGCGGATTGCGGACATCACTGGCCAACGTCCAACTACATTCATTGCGCCAGCGAGGGAGATAAGTGTCGAAAAAGGCTGCTGGCCCGGCATGAACATAGAGTGCCTTGAGCATTCCGAAACCTCCATCCGTTGTGGCTGTACCTCCCAAGCCGATAATGAAGCGACGGGCACCGCGCTCAAAGGCATCGATGAGCAATTCGCCCACTCCATACGACGTACCGCCCACGGCATCGCGCTCATTGCTCTCCAGCAGCGACAGTCCGCAAGCTTGGGCCGTTTCGATGATAGCCATATCGCCCACTAAGCCGTAAGCAGCTCGAATGGGGCGCATGAGCGCATCGTGACAGTTGCAACTCACTTGCTCCGCACGATAGGCTTGACAGAATGCGCAGAGCATACCGTCGCCGCCATCGCTCACATTGAGCACTTCTACCGTTTCATTCTCCGCTCCCTCTGCTGCTGCCTTCCCCACTTCAGCAGAAGAGAGACAACCTTTGAACGAATCAAAGGCGAAGATGATTTTGTGGGTTGTAGTCATATATATAAAGGAGTAAAAATAAAAGCTACAGGGCGTAGACATCAATGGGGTAGGAGTGTCGGCGGCCTTGCAGCTTGTAGGAGTTGAAAAGTGAGAGGGTAAGAGCGTTATTTCAGCGTTGCCTGATAGATAATATCGGCAGCTTGCGCGTTCTCCTTGATATAATCATGAGCAGCATCGCCCGCTTTCTTCAACAGAACAGGCGAAGAGAGATACACGTCTAAAGCCTCATCGAGCCCCTCTTGATTGTGGATTTCTATGCAACCACCTCTCTTCAGCAAGTCTTGCGCTTCCTTGAATTTCTTATTGTTAGGACCAATGATAACAGGTACGCCGTAGACTGCCGCCTCCGGAACGTTGTGGATGCCTACTCCAAAGCCGCCTCCCACGTATGCCATCGTGGCATAGCGGTAGATACTTGCCAGCAGGCGGTAGCAATCAATGATGAGGCAGTCAGCATCTTTCACGCGCTCCGTATCTGTCTGTGTATAGCGGGCGTAGGGGCGTTTGAGTTTGCTGACAATATTTTGAATATGTGCCTCGCTGACCACATGAGGAGCCAGAACGAGTTTCAGATTTGGGTGTTCGTTGAAGTACTTGATAAGGAGGTCTTCATCGGGTTCCCAACTGCTACCAGCTATGAGTACTGGATTTCGGCGCATCGGGCAGCTGTGATTCTTCGAGGCGTTTGGTCTCATTGATTTCGGTTTTTGTGCGCCCCACAAAAGCTTCCACGATGGGCAGGGGCTTTGCGCCCTCCTTGATGTCTCGAACGCGTGCAAAGCGGGTATCGCCAGCCACGGTCACCCTATTGATGCCATACTTATTGAGCAAGATTTCCGAATCGCGGTTTTGAACAAAGAAATGACAGATGCGGCGCAGACAATGACCGTAGCCACGACCATACCAACGGAAGAAGACCTGATTGGGGCGGAAAATACTGGAGACACTATACACTGGGATGTGGTGATGTACCAGTACTTCAATATAGTTGCGCCAAAACTCGTATTTGATAAAGAAAGCCTTCTCGGGGCGGGCGGCACGAATGAAACGACGCGCATTCAGAGGCGTATCGAACGGAAGATAACACACTACATCGGCATAAGGGTAGTCCTTGCGCACTTCATAGCCCGAGGGAGAGAAGAAAGTAAGCAAAATTTTCTTCTCTGGGTGTTCTCGTTTAAGACGTTCCATGAGCGGACGTCCTTGTTCAAACTCGCCGAGCGATGCAGCATGGAACCAAACGTAAGAATCCTGCCCAATTTTCTCTTCGAGTATTTTCCAGGTGTTTTTCTGGCCTCTCACCAAAGTTCGCGCTTTCGTGTTGAACAGCGCGAAGATTTTAGCACAGATGGCGTATAGATAGATGGCAAATGTGTACATGCGGAGCAAATAATATGAATAATAAAGTCTTCTCCATCTTCCCTATGCGTGTCGGACGATAAGATGCCCTAATGGACAGAAACCTGTTGCTTCACTCCTGCTGGCGAGCATTTGTGCCACTCTGGTTTCAAGCGCTTCTCCAGATAGTGGAGATGGAGCAGACCCTTATTGTTTACTTCAACACCTCAATGGCACGGCGCATTCGCGCAAGGGTTTCATCTTTACCGAGGAAGGTGCTGATTTCGTACATATGCGGACCTTTGCCTTCACCAACGAGCGTCAAGCGCCAAGCGTTCATGATGTTACCCATCTTGTAGTCGTTCGCCGTTATCCAAAGCGTCGACGGCCGCTTCCTGCGTTTCTTGAGAGAAATCGGGCAGTTGTTCGAGCAAATCGGCCAATTCTGTCATACATTTTGCCGAATCTTCTTTCCAACGTTTCTTCACCGTTTTCTCGTCATATTCGGTCGGAGCAACGAAGAAGAAGCGGCAGAGCGGCCACAGCTCCTTGATGAAGTGGACTTTCTCTTTCATCACGTCAACCACCTTTGTTACGCGTTCCATTGGGGCTTCGATACCGTTTTCGCGGAGTATCTTGTCGAAGCTCGGAGCCAACTTATCGCTCGATGTGCTAAGGAGATATTCGTGGTTGAACCATTGTCCTTTCACATAGTCGAAGCGGGCACCAGATTTGGAGCACTTCGTGATGTCGAACTGCTGTATGAGGTCGTCCATAGAAAGGATTTCTTGATCGGTACCGGGATTCCACCCTAAGAGTGCCAAGAAATTGATGACAGCCTCAGGCAGATAGCCACTCTCGCGATAACCGGAGCTGACTTCGCCCGTTTTGGGATCGTGCCATTCCAAGGGGAATACGGGGAAACCTAGTTTGTCGCCATCGCGCTTACTGAGCTTTCCGTTGCCCGTAGGTTTCAGCAGTAGCGGCAGATGGGCGAAACGCGGCATAGAGTCCTGCCAGCCGAAAGCTTCATAGAGCAAGACATGGAGCGGTGCACTCGGGAGCCACTCTTCGCCGCGGATCACGTGGCTGATCTCCATGAGGTGGTCGTCCACGATATTGGCGAGGTGGTATGTAGGCAGTTCGTCAGCGCTTTTGTAAAGCACTTTGTCGTCCAAGATACTGGAGTTGATTTTCACATCCCCGCGAATGAGGTCGTCAACATGAACTTCCACGTTTGGCTCTACCTTGAAGCGCACGGTGTACTGCGCGCCGTCGGCGATGAGGCGTTCTGTTTCCTCCTGCCCCAATGTGAGCGAATTGCGCATCTGCATACGCGTGGAGGCATCGTATTGGAAGTTACTGATTTCTTCGCGCTTTTTCTCGAGTTCTTCGGGCGTATCGAAAGCGATATAAGCCTTTCCTTCCGTCAGCAGTTGATCTACATATTTCTTATAAATGTCGCGACGCTCACTCTGGCGATATGGCCCTTTGTCTCCTCCGAAGCTAACGCCTTCATCGAAATGGATACCAAGCCATTTGAAGCTCTCGAGGATATAGTCCTCAGCTCCTGGAACAAAGCGGTTGGAGTCGGTGTCTTCTATACGAAAAACGAGTTCTCCTCCGTGTTGGCGAGCAAACAAATAATTATAAAGAGCGGTACGTACGCCACCGATATGAAGAGGTCCTGTAGGACTCGGCGCAAAACGCACGCGGACATTCTTTTCTGCCATGTTTCTTTCAGTATTTTTATATTTAATTGCAAAAATACATATTTAGATTTTAGAAAACAAAATAAGCGGAGGTGAATCTGTCTTTTTGACACATAGAAGAAGGTAAAGGTATGAAAATACGGCTCCTCTTTTTGCGTTGGGTAGTCTTTACAACTAATAAGTTCTTTTAAGAACTATAAAAGCGCATAAACATGGGCTTTTCTGTATCTTTGCGCTATTCTTTCTGACAGGGGCTGCAAAACAAAACAGATTTGAGGCAAGAATGAGGGGCTTTATTGTGTGGGCAACACGGCAGGAGAAATCCGCCACTCCCCCTTACACTCCTCACCGTGTCAGTATTTTCAAAATAAAATTTATAAACAATCAAACAAAAACAATTATCAAGTATGAAGAAAATTCTTACAGTGTTCCTCTGCATGCTTATGAGCATCAGCATGGCAACGGCTAAAACACCTAAAAAGAAGCAGGTAGTGACTAAGACGTATGTAACTGACATTCGTTGCGAGAACTGCGTGAACAAAATCAAAAAGAACGTTGATAAACTCGGTAAGGGTGTTAAAGACGTACAGGTGAATCTCGAGAAAAAGGAAGTGAACGTGACTTACGATGCAAGTAAGACCAACGACGCTAACATTATCAAAGGTTTCTCTGACATGAAGGTGCAAGCTCAGGTGAAGGGCTGCTCAGCTCAGCACTCAAAGTGTGGAGACGCTGCTTCTAAGAAGTGTGGCGACTGCAAGAGCAAAGCTGGAAAATGCGATAAGTCGGAAGCTCAAAAGGGCGGTTGCGACAAGGAAAAGAAAGGTGAATGCCACAAAGCTGAGGCTAAGAAGTGCGACGGCCAAAGTGGTGCCACTGAATGCAAAGAGAAAGCTGGTGAATGCAAAGAAAAAGGTGATTGCTGCAAAAAGGACGGTGGTCACTGCAAGAAGGCTGAAGCAAAGCAGGCATAAGGCACTGCAAAGCCACAATAAGGTAACCCCTTCGCTCTCCCTTTCCCTGGAGAAAGCGAAGGGGCTTTTTGTATGCCAATACTGAAGTATTCTTCAACAGAACCGCCGACTGGTCCGACTTTTCCGACCTGTCCGGCAACTCCTAAAATCTTCTAAAAAATTGACATAAGCTGTTTTTCTAAAACTTTGAGAAAATTTCCAGTCTGCACCACTTGCGGGATTTTACGAGCTTTTTTTGCTTCCTTAGAAGATAAAAATGGCGCGAAATCCTGCAAGTGGCGCAGATTTTATAAGACCATCTCCTTTTTTCACTCTTTTTTGGTGAAAAGTTTCTTTGTTCTCTCCATCAGTCTCCTTATTGTGTCGGCTGACTTCCTTATTCTATCGGCGAATGCAATAAGGAAATCTGCCGACATCCTTATTGTATTGATGCGTGAGAAAGGGACATTGTTCGCGCTCTCCCTTTCGTGCGCGGCTTTGTGGGCTTTGTGGGCTGGGAAAAGAGGGAATTCTATTGATGTTTTTAGCCCACGAAAGGACACGAAAAAGGCGAAAGGACACGAATCAGTATTGGATCTCGGACGGAGCAGACTGGTCAGACCCGTCCGACTTGTCCGACCCGTCCGAGAACCAAATCCGAGCACTCCCCCTTATGGGGGAGATGGAGGGGGCTTATTCCTTCGACCCACTTGAGCTTCCCAACAACCGCCAAGAACAGCCAAAGCATAAATTTCTCCTTTCTGTCAGACCTTTTTCTTAAAAACTATGTAAATTCGCAGCAAGAATCAAATTGTCAGCAAGATGAAAGTACTACTGGTGAACACCTCGGAGCAGACAGGCGGCGCGGCCATTGCTGCATCTCGCTTGATGCACGCCCTAAACAACCACAATGTGCAGACACAAATGCTCGTGCGCGACAAGCAAACGGACAACCCGAACGTTATCAAGGCTCGGAATCCTCTGATGCGGGCTAAATTTGTGGCCGAACGGGCTGAGATCTTCGCCATCAACCGCTCACGCGAGAACCTCTGGGCGATCGATGCGGGCACACATGGTATGGACATCACTAAGTTGCGCGAATTTGAAGAAGCAGACCTCATTCATCTCCATTGGATAAACCAAGGGATGCTTTCCTTGGGCGATTTGGCAAAAATCCTCAAGACAGGGAAGCCCGTGGTATGGACAATGCACGATATGTGGCCCATCACGGGCATTTGCCACCATGCCAAGGAGTGCGAAAACTGGCTGTCGCATTGCCACGATTGCCGACTGCTGATGCGACCCAGCGAGCGCGACCTTTCCTACCGCGTATTTGAAAACAAAATCAACACTTATGCGCAGGGAAAGATACATTTTGTGGCGTGCAGCGAATGGCTCTGCAAGCTGGCTTATCAAGCTCCGCTGACGAAGGGTCACGAGGTAGTGAGCATACCAAACGCTATCGACACCAACTTCTACGTGCCAGGCGACAAGCAGGCGGCGCGCGAACGCCTCGGACTCCCGCGCAACAAACGCTTGCTGCTCTTCGTGGCGCTCAAAGCTACGGATAAGAACAAAGGCATCGACTATCTCATCAAAGCCACCCACATCATCGCCGAACGATACCCGGAATGGATCAGTCAGCTAGGAGTGATTCCCGTGGGCCTTGAAGCCGACACGCTGAAAGATGCGTTTGCTTGCTCCTGCTTCCCGCAGGAATATGTGAAAGACGCAGCGCGCATGCGCGACCTCTACCAGGCGGCCGACCTTCTTGTGATGCCCACGCTGATGGACAACCTGCCCAACACCATTGTGGAAGCGCAGTCTTGCGCCTTGCCGTGTGTCGGTTTCAACATTGGCGGCTTACCTCAGATGATTAAAGACGGCCTTAATGGCTACTTAGCGCGCTACAAAGATGCAGACCACTTCGCGGAGCTTACTCTTAGCACGCTCATCGACGAACATTACCAGAATTTCTGCCTGCGCGCTCACCAAATGGCGGAAAGTACGTATAGCGAGCAGGCTGTGGCCGAGAAACACATACAGTTGTATGAGTCGGCCGTTGCGTCTTGCGCACCCTCTCTATAATAAAACATTGCGTGACACAAAGGCCGTGGGAGGACATCTCCGCTTTTCTTTATCAAAATACAACATCGTTGGCCCACAGGCTTATTGCCTGAAAAATCAGAATAGAAAAAGGGCTACTCATTTATATATATGGCTCGACTACCCCTAAAGATAACGGTCATTACAGTGACTTACAACGCTGGCGAACTTGTAGATAGAACGTTCAACAGCGTAGAGGAACAGGATTATCCTTATGTGGAACACCTCGTCATTGATGGTAACTCCACGGACGATACGCTGGAGAAATTCCATCATTATATGGAGCGTAACTCCAATGCGGCCGTGCGCCACGAACTCAACTGTCTTAGCGAGAACGACAACGGCATTTACGACGCCATGAACAAAGGTTTGGCGTTAGCTACAGGTCGCTACATCGTTTTCCTAAATGCTGGCGACAAATTTCATGCAAAAGATACTCTCTCCAGTGTTGCTCGCGCCATACAGGAGGAACAAAAGCAGCCAGCTGTGGTTTATGGCGATACGCACATCGTGGATAGTTTCGGCAATTTCCTACGTCGCCGCCGACTTACGCCACCAGAAAATCTGTCGTGGGAGGACTTCAACAACGGAATGCTGGTGTGCCATCAGAGTTTTTATGTCCGTGCCGATTTGGCTAAGGAGCTGCGCTACAATCTGGAGTACCGATTTTCGGCCGACTTCGATTGGACCATCCGCATCATGCGCGAAGCGGAACGCCGTAAGCTCTCACTGCTCAACTCTCACCTCGTGCTAACGGACTACCTCAGCGAAGGTATGACCACACGCAACCGCCGCCGCAGCCTCTTTGAGCGTTTCCACATCATGGCCCACTACTACGGCTTGGGCACTACTGTGGTCAAGCATCTGTGGTTTGTTGTTCGCGCCTTGATTCACTAATGAAACTTATGAAACCTTTCACCAAAGAAGAGGCCTACAACTGGGCCGCAACGCGCTGTGCACAAAAAGAATACTGCCGCATGGAACTGATGCAAAAGTTTATGCAGCGCGGACTTTCACGCCCCGACTGTGAGGAAGTTCTTGAAAAACTGGAGCGCGAAGGCTTGTGGACGAAGCCCGATATGCTCGCGCCTTTGTACACGATAAGACGCTCTACAACCATTGGGGACGTATGAAAACACGGCAGGCACTGGCCATAAAAAATATCGCCAACGAGCATATCGAACAAGCCTTGGCTACAATCGACGAAGAGGAATACCAACAGATACTCCGCAAACTCCTACTGACCAAAGTACCTACCATCAAAGCCGCCACCGACTACGAATGCGCACAAAAGCTCCTCCGCTTTGCAGCAGGGAGAGGCTTTGAGGCCGATTTAGTGTTTCGCGTGATGGGAGAAGACTAACGGAAAACACAAGGCATGAGCGTATAGGTCATTCTATTCCTCTTCGCCACCCCATACTCCTATCATTCAGGCACATCTACAAGAAAGAACAACAAATATGCTTTCTTTCTACATCCTCCAAGAGAAAGAGAAAATTTATCCCCTAATAATCTTTCTCTTCTCTACGTATTTACAAAACTTTTCTATAATTTTGCGCGGTCGGAAAGACTAATCCTTTCACGGCGTTATTGGCGGGTTCAGTCCGCTTTCATTTAGTGTCAACAATATTTATCTAAACCATCTGAAGCTATGCGCAAATTCTTAGTTTCTCTTTTCTTTGCAGTTATCTGTGCCACTGGAGTTATGAACGCTCAACTGCCGTCCGTCACGCTGAAGGACATCAACGGCAAGACAGTGCAGACCGATACGCTTTCAAACGGCGGAAAACCATTTATCATCGACTTCTTCGCCACTTGGTGTAAACCTTGCAACCGAGAACTCACCGCTATCAGTGAAGTGTATGAGGACTGGGTGGCCGAAACAGGTGTGAAACTTTTCGCTGTCTCTATCGACCAGGCGCAGAACATCAACAAAGTGCGCCCCCCTCGTTGATCAACACGGATGGCCCTATGAGGTGTTGCTCGATCCAAACGGCGACTTCAAGCGCGCCTTAGGCATACAGATGATTCCCTATGTTATCGTGTGCGATGGAAAAGGCAACATCGTTTACAAACACAATGGCTACACGGAAGGAGCCGAGGCAGAACTCATTGAGAAAGTCAGAGAACTCATTAAATAAAAGATAGCGACTTCCACAATATGAAAAAGAAACATTTGCTTCCAGCTGTTGCACTCCTGGCCCTGCCCGTTTGTGCACAGGAGATGGAAAACGATGGACACTATAATCCCTCGCTGAGCGGTAGTGTGCAAAGCGATATGCTTGTCCCACAAGGCACGCAAAGCGATGGTTCTCACGAGAACTTCCGTACTAACACCTACTTGGACCTCAACTTCATGAGTAAGTTTCTGGATGCTGGCGGCCGCTTTTCCTATCTGGATCATCCGCTACCGGGATTTGAGAAAGACTTCAAAGGCTGGGGCGTTCCCTACTTCTATCTGAAAGCAAAATTCCGCAATGTGGAGGTGACGGGCGGTAACTTCTACGAGCAATTTGGTTCGGGCTTCATCCTCCGCACCTATGAGGAGCGCTCGCTGGGTATCGACAATTCGCTCTTTGGTGCACGAGCCATCGTGAAGCCTATTAAGGGTGTTCGCTTGAAGGGTCTTGCGGGTCGCCAACGCCGCTATTGGAACTACAACCATGCTTGGTTGGCTGGTGCGGATCTCGAACTTAGCATCGACCAGTGGGTGAAAGCACTGGAACAGAGCGGCACTTACCTGACGCTCGGTGGCTCCTACCTAAATAAGCGCGAAGGAGCCGACGAAGACGGCAGCGTTTTCTACGATGCAACCCATAAACTGAATTTCCCAGCTTCGGTGGACGCGTGGGATGTTAGGGCAAATTTGCAAAAAGGACCTTTTAGCCTCTTGGCAGAATATGCCCAGAAAACACAAGATCCCTCCTTCGACAACGGATATATATATCGAAAAGGATATGCCGCCATGCTATCGGCGTCCTACTCAAAGAAAGGTTTCAGCGTGTTGGCGCAAGCCAAGCGCACAGACAATATGTCGAGCCGCTCGCGCCGACAAATGAACGGCTCATCGAGCTTCATCGACCACATGCCGGCATTTGCCTACGAACACACTTATACGCTGGCGGCACTCTACCCCTATGCCACACAGTTGGCTAAAGGCGAGTGGGCTTACCAAGGACAAGTGGGCTACAACTTTAAGCGTCGCACGCTGTTGGGCGGTAAGTACGGTACGGGCCTGCAGGTAAATTTCTCCCACATCCATTCCATTGCTAAAAACCCACATGGTCTCGCAGGAATTGCGGGAACTGCTGGCGGTCGCGGTACTGACGGCTACGGCTCGGCCTTTTGGAAATGGGGCGATGAGACTTACTACCAAGATTTCAACGTTCAGCTGGACAAACGCCTCACGCGCAACTTCAAGCTACACTTGATGTACATGAACCAGCTCTACAACAAGACGGCTGTAGAAGGCGAGGGCGGAAAGATACGTTCCAACATCTTCGTGGCAGATGCTAAATACCAGTTCTCACCTAAGACAACGCTACGCGCAGAAGCACAATATCTCACGACGCCAAACGATGAAGGCGACTGGGCATTTGGACTGCTCGAACTTTCGTTAGCACCTCACTGGATGTTTACGGTAAGCGACGAATACAACGTGGGCAAGACTCACAAACACTATTGGAACTTGCTGGCAACTATAATGTAGGCTCTCACCGCATCCAAGCTGGCTATGTACGCACACGTGCTGGCTACAACTGCTCGGGAGGTGTCTGCCGCTATGTTCCTTCCTACCAAGGATGGACCGTTTCTTACAACTACAACTTCTAATCTCCTGAAGGATAGAAACCGCGCATTTATGAAAAGAACATTATTCTATATAATAGGAGCTATGCTGCTGTTCAGCGCCTGCTCTACACAGATTGACGAAGACCAGCGACTCACCTATGTGAAGCCCGCAGCTGTGGGCAAAAACGTTCTGCTCGTCGACTTCACAGGGCAGCGCTGCATCAACTGCCCCACAGCCTCCCACGAGATTGAGAAAATCCAGGAGCAATACAGTGCGGACACGGTTATCGCTGTCGGAATGCACTCCGGACCGCTTGGATTCCGTGGCAACGCAAAGACAGTGGGCCTTAGCACTACTACAGGCGACAACTACTACCGCCAATGGAACGTCGAGTACCAGCCGCAAGGCGTTATCGACTACTTAGGCAAGAGCGACTATACGGCGTGGGCGGGCATCATCCACGAACAGCTCAAGCAAACCGCTCCGCTCAACATTAAAATTGATGCCAAGACCAACGGCACAAGCGGCAGCGGTAGCGTCTCCCTCGAAGGCCTCGACGGAAACATACAAGGCAAGCTGCAACTTTGGATTGTTGAAGACAGTATCACCGCACTCCAAATGATGCCTGATGGAACAACGAACCGCAACTACCTTCACATGCACGTTTTCCGTACTGCCGTCAATGGCGAAGCTGGAGAACCCGTCAACGTGAAGGAGGGAGAAACCACTACCATCAACTTCTCCACCGACTTTGCCGCAATATGGGTTCCGCGCCACCTTTGGCTCATCGCTTTTGTGTACAACGAGAGCGGCGTATTACAAGTGAAACGTGCAGCCTTTAAGGCAAACTAAACAACCCCATACTATAAATCATCCCTCAATAAGAGAGATTCATCCATACGCCTAAACATAAAAACAATACGTCTATGAAGAAAATTTTTACGCTTATCTTAGCTCTCTTCGCAACCTATAGCGTGAGCTACGCGCAGTCGGGCGCTGACGAACTCGACGAGACTTTCAAATTCGTTACTGCAGACGGGACAGAAGTTCCTAATGGCTCTACGTGGACAGTCAATGTGGCTGAGCAGAACGACTTTGGCACCACACAAATAAAGTCGGGACTCTTTCTGAAGAATACCCTCGGCGAAAAGGTAGGTGCACAAGTGACACTCGATGTCCAAAAGCTACCAAACGGCAACATGCTTTTCTGCATGCTCGGCAACTGCAGTTCTTACAGCACAGTAGGTCTACAAACCAAGCAAGGACGCTTGAATGAGAACGCAAAGGACGACCTGCAACTTGAGTGGGAACCTACAGCTTACGGAGAATGTACCACTAAACTACACGTTGATGTTATCGAAGCCGTCGAAAAGGAAGTAGGAGGGAGCAAGCAGCTTGTTTACGGTGATGTTATAGGTAACGGTCCGACAATCACAGTAAAGTTTGTCTACGCTGATCCTACTGGCATCCACTCCACCACCCACGAAGGAGCAAGTGTAGTGGCACGCTACAACGCCCTTGGGCAACGCATCAGCGCAACGCAGAAAGGCCTCAACATCCTTGTTCTGTCCAATGGTAAGACTATCAAACAATATCAGAAATAAATAAGAAACTGGCTTGCCAAGTGTCTATCGCTCTGGCAAGTCTTTGTTTCATTCCGTCATCCCCATAAATCTCATGAGAAAATCTACTTTCTTCCTGTTAGCTGCCATGTGTGGACTCCCCGCTCTTGCGCAGTTGCAGCAACTCCCCGCCAACGAGCAGAGCAAAGCGGGCCTAACTCCAGTTGTCAACCTTCAAGCATCTGCTAAGTCCCGCGTATTTTCAGCCAAAGCTCTCAAACCCATCACTACAGAACCCGTGCTCACACAACCAGAGGGAAAGCTCGTCAACGCAGCTTGGTACGGCAAAGGTTTCTACCCCATCAGCGGCTACAGCCGTATCTTCTCCCACGAAATGGAGGCACGCGCCACAACCTACGTTAATCAAGGCGACACGGCCATTTGGATAAAGAACAGCCTCACCGAATATGAAGGCGAACAAGGCTGGATTCGCATCAGCAAGGTTGATAATAAAGGCAACTGGGAGCTTCGTACGCCGCAGGCCGTCATGGTTCGCACGAACTCCAAGAATGAAAGAAAACATTCTACGTTACAAAACTCGGCGGCAGTACTCCTGCCGCAGTAAACGAGCGCGGCTATACAGTAGGCAATAACTTGAACATACGCTTCCGTATGGACAACAAAGGCGTTCTCTCCCAGGTAACGACAGACGGCTCAGAGATTCTCGGTCTGACCGATGGAGAAGGCACATGGTATCCCTATGGTAGCTATGGCTATAAGTATATTGCCAACGAGGATACACCTGTAAAGAAACCAGCCAATCTGGAAGTAACAAAATACGTTTGGGCCAACACCATTAACAAGCAAGGCTCTGAAACAATCCATACATTTGTCAATGTGGGCTATTCAGGCAATGATATCTACATGAGTTGTCCCGCCGACACCACGCTGTATTTCAAAGGAACAGTCTTAGGCAATAAAGTTGTCTTCAAGTCGCCCCAATTCATGGGTGTAAGCAAAGAGTACAACCGCCTGCTCTATTTCTCTGGCGTACGCTTTGCGTGGGACGATAACAGCCCTGGAGGCTACAAAGTGAGCTTCGTCACTGGCGACATCATCTTCGACTACGATGCCACCTCCCACACATTGGTGCTTCCGAAGGAGTACGCTATCGTTGCTAAAGTCTTTGGTCACGACACCTACAACATCTACGCGTCTCCCAGCCTGCGCATCTATCCTTTCATTGAGAAAGCTGCCACGCCACAGGCTCCGCAATTCTGGAAGCCTGAGAGAAACTTCCGCAACTACACTTACGATGAGCGCATCCAAAAAGGTATCGCACAAGTACAGTTTATCATCTCTCCGCACGACGTAAACGGCGAATACATCAACCCAGACTCAATGTACTACCGCATGTATGTGGACGACCCCGAAACGCCTTTCACCTTCGATAAGATTGACTACCCCGCACTTCCGAAGGACGAAATGACGGAAATCCCCTTCTGGTTCACCGACAAAGAGTACATCATGGGCTACACCAATACGCTCCGCCTCCTCTTCTTCTTCACCGAGGTGCAGGACTCTATCGGTTTCCAGAGCGTCTACAAGGGCGGCGGCGAAACGCGCGCGAGCAACATTGCTTGGTACAAGCTTCCGAAGACCACTTCTATACAAGGTATCCATAATTCCAATAACGGTAGTCCCGCCAAGGTTTACTACGACCTCTTGGGCCGTCGTCAGGAAGGACTCCGTAAGGGTATCAACCTCATCCGTAAGGAAGACGGTAGTGTAGAGAAGGTTATCCAGTAATAAGTATTGAGTGAAAGCCATAGCATTATGGTCACCATAGGTTCTCCAACTTGCCAAACCAGTTTCTCTTGTTTGGCAAGTCAGAGAACCTTCCCTGCTCTTTACTCATTCTTTATAATAATCCATACATCAAAGATATGAAACAAAAAAGACTTTATTCCATTCTCCTGGTACTTGCCTTACTGTGTACAGGCTTCACGACTGCAACAGCACAAAGCACCAACCCCCTCGTTTATGGGGCTTATGAATCTGGAGCCACCACCAGTTGGGGAACTCTCAAGATAGAAAACTGTGGTGTGGCCATGCAGCTCAAAGATCCCTCTCTTGTAGGCCTCACCATCACCAAGGTGCGCATTCCTTTCGAGGAAGACGCAAAAAGTTTGGGCCGTGGAGCTCTTTTCCTCTCTAAGGAATTGAAAGTAGAAAAAGGTGCAGCCACCACCGACATTCACAACGTGGCCGACATCTTAGTGGACAGCTTCGCCATCAAGTCTGGCTGGCTCGACATCACGCTCTCTCAGCCCTACACCATTACGGAAGACGGCGTTTATGTGGGCTATACTTTTAGTGTCAATAAGAATGGTCTGAAACCCGTTAGAACTGTCGACGTAGCCTCTGAGAACAATCTGTGGGTTTTCTCTAACCGCACCTACAAGAAATGGAGCAACAAGAGTCAGCTCTTGGGCAAATCACTCGCTATGCAGGTTCTCCTGACAGGCGCACCCGCCAACGCTGCCAGTGTGAGCTTCACCAGCTCCACCACGCAGCTCAACGCTCAGCCCAAAGTAAAACTCACCATCACCAACCACGGTACGGAGAAGATTAGCTCTATCGACTACACTTACGAAATCAATGGCATTTCCCAAACAGCCCATAAAGCTTTCTCACCAGCTCTGTCCGCTCTCTTCGGCAAAACGGCCAATTTCGACATCACTTTACCCAAGATGACCGTTAAAGGTGCACGCACGCTGACAGTGACCATCGACAAGGTGAACGATCAAGCCAACGAGGACAAAGCTCCTGCCGATTCACAGAAATTAGCCGTTTATTCCGAGATTCCTAAGAAGCGCGCATTGGTAGAAGAATACACCGGCACATGGTGTGGCTGGTGTCCTCGCGGATTTGTTGCGCTGGAAATGCTTGATAAGGAGCTCAAGGAGGATTTCATTGGTGTAGCTTATCACAGTGGCGACCCAATGGCCTTTACAGGCGATTTCCCCATCGGTGTAGACGGTTTCCCCAGAGCTTCCCTCGACAGAGTTGAAAATTCTCTTGACCCATACGGCGGCAAGTCGGGTGGCGGCTTCGGCATGAAGAGACTGGTGGAAGAAAGAAACAAGATGTTCACACCAGTAGCTATCAAAGTAGAGGCTTACTTTGAGGATGAGGCACAGACCATTATCCAGGCACGTAGCACCACTACCACCCCCGTTGATTTGAAGGATGCTAAATACCAAGTGGGTTATATCCTCGTGGCCAATGGCTTGACCGAAGCCGGCGATCCTTATCGCCAAGACAACTGGGCACAGCATAGCTATCTGCCAGGTATGAGCGCTACTTATCCCGAACCAGATTTCAAAACCTTCACTTCCGGAGGCTCACTCGTAACGGGACTTACTTACAACTTCGTGGCTTGTGCGCGTTCCAGCAAACAGGGTATCGCTGGTAGTCTGCCCACGGAGATGACAGCCGATGTGGACTACACGCACAACTACCGTTTCAAACTGGCTCTGGCAAAGAACTCTTCCGCTCACGAAATCTATCAGGACAAGAACAAGTTGGAGGTTGTGGCTTTCATCTATAACCCCGACACCAAGGAAGTTGTGAACGCTTGCAAAACAATGGTTCAGCCCTACGCTGCACATACAGGCGTAACCGACGTAACTACCACTGGCAGCGAAACTCCTGTTGCTTACTATAGCGTAGACGGCAAGCGTCTCAACGCTCCCCAGCAAGGTATGAACATCGTACGCCTAAGCAACGGCACATCTCGCAAAATCTTCATCAAGTAAGTTGCACCATTTGCAACCCTACTTTTCTCCCATAGCGCCCAGCTCTCCAGCTTGGGCGCTTTTCTTTTGTACACGGAGAAATATACTCAGCAATATTTTTGTTGCTCCTCCTTTCTGCTCAATCCAGTAGGAATAATCAGAACTACACAGAATCCACCCAAGAATCCCACGTGGTAGCCGAGCACTCCCCCTCATGGGGGAGATGGAGGGGGCTTTCTCATCAATCCCTCTTCCCTCTCGTCTCTCCAAATAAAAAGGCCATCCAAGAATCCCAAGTGGTAGCCGAGCACTCGGTAATGTCTGAAAAAGTGTGTAAGATTCTCCTCGTCCTTTCCCCCATGCTTGGGTTTCCCAAGCATGGGGGAAATTTGTGATGTTGATATATCTTTGCCATTTTACCTGATTTTCCACTCCCCAAAATACGGTAGCCGTCTTGCATACGTCCCTTCTGTTTTCTCCTTGGCTACAGATCCCAAGAGATAAACTACAGAGGCGGGAGAAGGCATCGCCCCACGCATGAGTAAGGTGCGCTTATAACTTCTATTGAGTCGTTCCACCCAGTTAGTAGAGTAAATCATTCGACGCACACTCTCGGAGAACCTCAAATAGGTAAAATAGGCCGCGTTGCGCTCATTGCCCAAACGGGCAAGGCTCGGGTACTTTTTACCCCAACGCTGCGCAAAGATACGCAAATTCTCATAGGCCACAAGAGGTGTCATGTCGGTATGCTCCATGGGAAAGAGTGCTTTGAGTTCCTCGCCGACCTCGGCTTTGTCTTTCGAGGAGACGGTGTTCAACACTTTCCGTTTGAAATGCACAACGCAAAGTTGGTGCAGTGCCGTGGGAAAAGCCGAACATACCGCATTTTCGATGCCGCTCAAAGCATCGGATATAATCAAGTCGATTTGTTTCACACCGCGTTCCTTGAGGGCTTGCAACTCCATTTCCCAAGCAATTGCGCCTTCTGTGGGGTGATTTACCACCGTGAGCACCTCGCGACTGCCGTCGGGCAGTAGTCCCAACATCGTGTAGTAAGCCTCCTTTGAGACGCTCCCGTCGCGACGCGTGGAACAGAACGTGGCATCGATGTAGACGGCTAAATAGTGAGGAGAAAGTTGGCGCGAAAGCCACTCTTGGATCTCCTTATAACAAGCCCCAGCCAGATAGCTCACCTGCTGTTTGCTGTAAAGGTGACCGTAGATGCGGCGACCCACCTCGGCAATGTCTTCACAGGAGAGTCCACGGGAATACAACTCGTAAAAAAGCTGCGTGCGCTCACGCTCCTGAGAGGATAAAATACCAAGAATCATTGGTTGAAAAGCATTGGAGCGCGTACGAGGGATGCGAAGTTGGAAACTCCAACCATGGCCCCGCCAACGACGGGGACGGAAACCATTGGCTTGTTCACCCGCATGTTCCGCGAGAAAGAGGGCGCGCTCCTGCTTGGAAAAACTATCCAAAAGCACGCGAACCAACTCTTTAAAACCTGCCTCACTTGAGGCCATTTCAGAAATTAATTCCGATCTTTGTTCTCTTGTAAGCTTCATTGTTCTTTCTTTGATTTTTTTATTCACTACAAATATAAGAACTTTGGAGCTTACACACTTTTTTAGGACAGTATCGAGCACTCCCCCTCATGGGGGAGATGGAGGGGGCTTTCTCATCACCCCCTCTCTCCTCTCGTCTCTCCAAATAAAAAGGCCACCCAAGAATCCCAAGTGGTAGCCGAGCACTCCCCCTCATGGGGGAGATGGAGGGGGCTTCCTCATCACTCCCTCTCTCCTCTCGTCTCTCTACACAAAAAGGCCACCCAACACTGCGTTGGATGGCCTTTGAAAAATGTAGGGCCTGATGACCCATTTGAGGTTTGCTTATTCAGTTTCGTGCAAGCTCTCCGGCATCATGATAATGGTGCACTTGTTATTCTGCTTGAGAAGCACGTTTTTAGCAAAGTTCTGAATGTCTTGGCTTGTTACGCCGTTCACTGCAGCCTCGTAGCCTGTGCGGCCGTCTTGGTTCCAGAAAGTTTTGGCAGAGATAAGACCTTGCCAGTAGCCATTATTCTTTTGGCTTTCCTGGTATTCCTTAATCTCAAACTTCTTCACCTTGTCGAGTTCTTCGGCGGTCACGCCCTTTTCTGCAATCTCCTTGATAGCTTCATTCATGAGCTGAAGCGCCTGGTCCACATTGGCAGGCTTCACAGGGCAGTAGAGCTGAACAGAATACTGCGGGTGGAAACCATAGCTTGCGTTAGCACCAGCCTGCGTACTGTAGGCGATGCTGGCCTTTCGCGAACGCTCTGGAGTACGCGGTCGTCGAGCACAGAACCAAAAGCGTTGATGATTTGCGCCTCTTTGAGAGAGTAGGGATGGTTGCCGTGGTAGAGGATCACGATGTTAGCCTTCGGCGTTTCCATAGAGCGTACAAACTTGTTGGTCACCTGACCATTGACAAGTTCGAGTTTCGGATCGCGGCGTACTTCCTTATTCTTAGCAGCTGGGATAGACGCGAGATAAAGTTCGCAGAACTGCTTCAGAGAATCAACATTGATGTTACCCGTAAAGAAGAACGTGAAATCAGATGGGCTGTTGAAACGCTCACGATAAATCTTCTGCATCGTCTGATAGTCATAGAGAGCGAAGTCAGCCTTTTTCTGTTCTGTCGTGCGGAGGCGTGCATCGTGACCATAGATAGTGGTGCGGATAGAGTCAGAGAAAGCCGTTTCGGGAACCTTTTCAGCGTTCTCCAACTGCGTCTTCATGCTCAGCAAGGTATTGTTGTAGGATTCGGGATCGTTACCAATAGCCGTAAACTTGAGGTAGAGCATCTCGAAGAGCGTACGCAAATCCTTCGGAGTAGAGCTTCCGCCGAGACTTTCAGTATCGTTGTTGATGGATGAGCTAAGGCTCACTTGCTTGCCAGCCAAAGCTTTTTCCAGCTCCGTCTGCTTGAAGTTGCCCAGACCCGTACCGTCCACGATATCGGCAGCCATCTGCGCATTGACAAGTGTCTTGGGGTCCTTGATGTTCAGTTCGTTCAAACCACCCGCACTTTGTGCGCTCATGATTATCTGGCTCTCGTTGAAGTCCGTCTTCTTGAAATAGACCACTGCACCGTTAGAGAGTGTCCATTTAGTGTAACCGAAGTCAGCAGCCTCCTGCTTCTTCACGCTGCCAGCCTTGGGCAGTTTGGTGATGAGTGGCTCGTTCTTCACATTGTCTACATAGGCAGTAACATTTTCAGCCATACCTGCTGCAACGGCCGCCTTCATCTGTGCTTCAGTAGGCACAACAACGCCGTCCTTTTCAGGATACATAGCGAGGAACACAAAGTTCGTATCGGTGCGTGCCGTCAGTCCAGCCACCATCTCGCTAACCATAGGAGAGAGCTGCTTAGAGCTGCGGAGCTGCTGTGAAATCATCTTGTAGAGGTTATACTCTGTTTCGATGCTGGGGATAGCGTTACCCTCGAGGAAGTGGCGGTAGTACTGCGGGATGTAGTAGCTACTCTTCTGCTTGTCGCGGTTGTTGTAAACGGCCTCCAAGTTGCTGAGGAATTCATCATCTGCGCGCATCAGCTCAGTCTCTGTAATACCGAATTTGTTAGCGCGTTTGATTTCTGCCATAACAGCCTTGACAGCTTCAGCGTCCTTACCGGGCTTCGGAACGATGTAAACGGACAATGCGTCACACGTCTTGGAGAGCAGATAAGTGCCATAGTCCACTCCTGCCTGAACAAATGGGCAGTCGGGCTTTGTGTCATTTCGCTGAAACGTTGGTTCAGAGCCGAAGTGGCCAGTGCGGTGAAATAGTTCTGCATCAGGAAATATTGTGAGCCACGCATATTGCGGTCCATCGTTTCCGTTTTGAACATGATTTCGATCACGCCCACGGTTTGTTCCTTGTCCTTGTCGATAACATAGATAGGTTCGTTGTTGTCAGGCACAGGATAGCTCTCATATTTAGCTTCGTTCTTCGGGTTGGGCAGGTCAGAGAAGAGTTTCTTAACCTTAGCCTCCATTTGAGCAGCGTCGAAGTCACCCACCACTACTATGCCCTGCAAGTCGGGGCGATACCATTTGCGGTAGTAGGCTTTGAGCTCCTCGGGCTTAAAGTTGTCCACCACGCTCATCAAACCAATTGGCATGCGCTTGCCGTAGCGTGAACCCGGATAGAGCTTCTCGAGGTTGCGGTTCAAGATGCGCTGACTGGCACTTGAGCGCAAACGCCACTCTTCGTGGATGATGCCGCGCTGCTTCTTGATTTCTTCCGGTGTGAGGAGCAAGTCGTGGCTCCAGTCGTGAAGAATGAGCAAGCAGCTGTCAAGGTTAGCCGGCGTCACGGGTACGTTGTCGATGTTATACACCGTTTCGTCCGTGCTGGTGTAGGCGTTGAGGTTCTCGCCAAACTTCACGCCGATTCTTTGCGTGTAGTTGATGATGCCGTTACCAGGGAAGTTGGTGGTTCCGCCAAAGGCCATGTGCTCCAAGAAGTGAGCCAGACCGCGCTGCGATTCCTCCTCCTGCACAGAACCCACCTTCTGCACGATGTAGAAGAAAGCCTGCTTCTCAGGAAGATTGTTGTGACGGATGTAATAGGTCATGCCATTGGGCAGGACACCCATGCGAACTGCCGGATCAATAGGCAGCTGCGGGATTTGCTGTGCAAAAACCTGCATCGCGGGCAAGAGAGCCAGCGTCAGCAGGAATAGCAAGGTTTTTTTGAACTGTTTCATCAGTCGTTGGATTTATGAATAAAAAAAATTGTATTGTATCTATTACAGTATTGCATTATGCAAATGTAAGACATATTCTGCATATCTACACATATTAGCCATAAATTTTAAGCAACAATAAATGCAAAGAAAAACTCACGCATCAGCACAAACGAAGCAGCCTTTTCCGTTGGCCGCGAGAAGAAAGCTATCAATAGGGGAGTTTTAGAAAATTTTCTAACCGCTCATTTTATCGCCGATTTCTTTACATTCATTATTTCGCATCTACACTCTCATTCTTCATCATCTTTGAGAAACGGCCGTTTCCTTCAAAAAATATTGGCCACCGCCATCGCAAAAATTCTCCGTTTTCTCCTGCGGAGTTGTCAGTTTCTCCTTTTTACTGAATTTTTTGAGCTGATTTATGCATTTTTAGCCCAAGGAAACTCGTCGATACAATAAGGATGTTGGCGGACAGAATAAGGCTATCGGCCGACACAATAAGGATGCCAGCGGACAGCCTTATTGTATCCACGAATCCGAGGTTTGCTCCGATTCGCACATACGGAAACGTAGTCAGTTTGAGCCACTGGCGGAGGCATAGAGTGAGAATCTATTTGACAAAAACTGAGATATTCACCCCGCTCTGTAAGCTACGGCTAAATTCCCCTAAGATGGAGGCGAGGAAGAAGGGTGGGGTTGTTGCTCTGTTCAGGCTGCGGAACATTAAGTGTTACTAAAAGGGCGGAATGCTTTTGCATTCCCCGCTGTAAGGGTTATCTTTGCTTTCTTAAAGCAAGAAAATAGAACGGAATGAGTATAACAAAATTGGCGCGCCCGTTTTTCCTACACCGTTTGAAAGCGATAGCGCGCTATGCCACAGATGCGGAAGAAATCCAAAGAAAGGTGCTGGCGCGCTTGCTGCGCGAAGCGGCCCAGACAGCCTATGGGCGTGACCATGGGTTTGGCGAAATCCGTTCCTACGAGGAGTTTTCTCGCACCGTTCCCGTGAACACCTATGAGGAGCTCAAAGGCTTCATCGACCGCATGCGCCATGGTGAGCGCGATGTGCTTTGGAAGGGGCGGCGTGTGAAATGGTATGCCAAATCGAGCGGTACTACCAATGACAAATCTAAGTTTATTCCCGTTTCCTCCGCTGGACTTCACGACACGCACTATGCAGGTGGCACCGATGCGGTGGCACTCTATCTGCACAGCCATCCCGAGAGCCGACTCTTTGATGGGCGCGCCCTCATCTTGGGCGGTAGCCATCAGTCGAACTATAACCTCCCCGGCTCGCTCGTTGGGGACTTGAGCGCCATTCTGATTGAGAACATCAATCCCGTAGTCAATCTCTTCCGTGTCCCCAAGAAGCGCGTGGCGCTGTTGAGTGACTTTGAGGAGAAGCGCGACCTCATCGCGCGCGAGGCACTACGGAAGAACGTGACGAATTTGTCGGGTGTGCCGTCGTGGATGATGGGGGTCATCACGCGCGTGCTCGAACTCAGCGGCAAACAATACCTCGACGAGGTGTGGCCCAATCTGGAAGTGTTCTTCCACGGCGGTATTGCCTTCACGCCCTACCGTGAGCTATACCACAGTTTGATACGCAACCCGCGGATGCAATACATGGAAACTTACAACGCCTCCGAGGGCTTCTTCGGTTTGCAAAGCGATTTGGCCGATCCAGCTATGCTGCTGATGCTCGACTACGGTGTGTTCTACGAGTTCATACCTTTGGAGGAGGTCGGGAAGGAGCAGCCGCAGGTTGTGCCCCTTTGGGAGGTGGAAACAAACCGCAACTACGCCATCGTCATTACCACGAGCTGCGGCTTGTGGCGCTACCAGATTGGCGACACCGTGCGCTTCACGCAGACAAGGCCCTACAAATTCGTTATCTCTGGCCGCACCAAAAGTTTCATCAATGCCTTTGGTGAGGAACTCATTGTGGACAACGCCGAACAAGGACTGGCCGAAGCCTGCCAGCAGACAGGCGCACAGGTGAGAGAATACACGGCCGCCCCTGTCTTTATGGACGAAACGGGCAAGTGCCGCCACCAGTGGGTCATAGAGTTTGCGAAGATGCCCACCAATGTTGGAGAGTTTGCCACCATACTTGACCGCACGCTCCAGAACCTCAACAGCGACTACGAAGCCAAGCGCTATAAGAACATCACCCTCCAGCCCTTGGAAATCATTGTGGGGCGCACGGATCTCTTCCACGACTGGCTCAGTTCGAGAGGCAAACTCGGCGGGCAGCACAAGGTGCCGCGCCTGGTCAATAACCGCGCCATCATTGAAGAAGTGATAGCGTTGAACAAGTGACCTTGAGTTGGGTCGTTCTCGGACTGCTCTGATTGATCCGACCAGTCTGAATACAGATACAGTTACAAGAACCTGAAAGTTTATGAATATATCGCGCAACATCCTCCCTTTCTTCCTGCTGCTCGCTTAGCGGCAGGACTGGTCTCTTGCGCCAATCCAGGGTCAGGCCCCGACGGCGGCCCGTACGATGAGACCCCGCCCAGTGTGCTCCAAATGTCGCCACAATTAGGAGAGAGCAACGTGAAGAAAGCTAAGAAAATCACGCTGACATTCAGCGAGAATGTGAAGCTGGAAAATGCGTCCGAAAAGGTGGTAGTATCCCCGCCACAGCTGGAAGTACCGGAGATAAAAGTCAGCGGGCGACAGGTGAGCATAGAACTGATGGACAAACTCCGCCCTAATACAACCTACACGGTAGATTTCTCCAATGCTATCACAGATGCCACAGAGGGCAATCCGCTCGGGCAATTCACCTACTATTTCTCTACGGGAGAAAGCGTCGACACAATGGAAGTGGGCGGCACAGTGCTTGATGCGAGCAATCTAAGTCCTGTGTCGGGCATCCTCGTAGGCCTCCACTCGAATCTGAATGATACGGCGTTCACCAACATCCCACTGGAGCGTGTGGCGCGTACGGACAGCCGCGGTCGCTTCAGCATCAAAGGCGTTGCCCCCGGCACTTACCGCGTCTTTGCCCTGCAAGACATGGACGGCGACTTTAAGTACACCCGCGGCGAGAAGTTGGCGTTTACGACCAAGTCCTTCGAACCGTCGTGCTACCCCGATGTGCGCTACGATACCGTATGGGCCGATACGATTCATTATGATTCTATCCGCACCATCAATTATACCCATTTCACGCCCGACGATATTGTTCTGCTGGCGTTTCAAGAAACGTCGGTGATTCATTCCCTCTTGAAAATGCAGCGCGATATTCCTACGCGCTTCACAGCTTATTTCACCGCACCGAATGATAAACGTCCCGTGGTGCGCGGCTTGAACTTCGATGCCTCCAAGGCGCTCATTGAAGACCACTCGGCACACAGCGACACCATCACTTATTGGATTCAGCAACCCGATGTGGCCCACAACGACACACTCCGCTTCCTTTACAGCTACCAAGCCACGAACGACTCAACACATCAGCTCTACGAGCGGACAGACACCATGGAGATGGTGCCGCGACTGAGCAACGCTCGCCTCGATAAGGAACGGGCGGAGAAAGAAGCCCGCTGGCAAAAACAGCTGGAGAAGAGACACAAGCGCGGAGACTACACACAGGAGCGTATGCCTGTGGAAGCGCTCAAGATGAGCACACAAACGGCGAGTCCCTTCACACCTATCGACAATGTTAACTTTTCCCTCGAAGAACCCCTCTTATCTGTGGACTCACAGAAGTTTCATCTCTTCCAAAAAGTGGACAGCACCGAAACGGCGGTTCCCTTCCGCATAGAGCGCACAGGCTTACTGAAGTTCCGACTCATAGGAGAATGGCGCCCCGGACAGAAATATCGCCTCGCCGTAGATAGTGCCGCCGTGGTAGGTATGTCGGGATTGGTCAACAAATCGAGCACGCTCGACATCAGCATTGCTACAGCCGAGGAGGTAGGCTCTCTCTTCATCACCATCCCCGATGCCGACAGCACGGCCATAGTGCAGTTGCTCTCGAGCGATACGAAAGTGGAGCGACAACTCAAAGTGAAGAACCACCGCGCCGACTTCTTCTATGTCCGCCCTGGCACCTACTACGTTCGCTGCTTCTTGGACAGCAACGGCAATGGTAAGTGGGACGTGGGCGAGTATGCAACGCAGCGCCAGGCCGAGGAGGTTTTCTATCTGCCCACGCCGATAACCGTTCGCGCCAATTGGGATGTTGACCAAAACTGGACACTTCGCGCACTGCCGCTCACGGAGCAGAAACCAGCAAAACTCTCCAAAGTGAAGACCGACAGCAAACGCGAATCGGCACATCAGAAAAATTTGAACAGAAAGCGGGAGACCAAATAAGTTGACCTAACAGCGACAACGGTTTTGTCTCTCGAAATTCGTAACACATAACTAACACTTATGAAACATCTTAGAATACTCATCCTGACAATCGTTCTGAGCAGCGTTGCAGGCCTTGTCCGTGCGCAGTGCTCCGCTTCAAACACAGCTTTCCAAAGCGGAGAAACGCTCGCTTTTGATCTCTACTTCAATTGGAAGTTTATCTGGATAAAAGTGGGCAATGCCACTTGGAGCGTTTCGCAGACACAATACAACGGAAATCCCGCCTATCGCACGCGACTCATAACGCGCGGTTCGGAAAGAGCAGACAAATACTTCGTCATGCGCGACACGCTGACGGCCTACTCAAGTTTGAACCTCTCTCCGCTCTACTACGAGAAAAATGCAAAGGAGGGCGGACAGTATAGAAAGGAGCGCGTGTGGTACACATACCCCAACGGGCAGTGTCACCTAAAGATGTTCTACAAAAGAGATGAGACGCCAGCACACTGGAAGCAGTTCCAGTCGAAATACTGTGCTTTCGACATGCTTAGCATGATGATGCGTGCCCGCTCCTTTAATCCAGAAAATTATAGTCCTGGTCATCGCCAGAGCTTTCTTATGGCTGAGGGTAAACGCGCGGAATGGAAAACGCTCTTATATAGAGGAAAAGACAACGTGAAGATGGAGGGACGCACCACCACCTATCGCTGCCTCGTGTTCGACTACCTGGAAAAGGAGGACGGAAAGGAGAAGCGCATCGTTACGTTCTATGTGACGGACGACGCAAATCACCTACCTGTCCGTCTGGATATGTACCTGAATTTTGGAACGGCTAAAGCCTTCCTCAGCGGCTGCCGAGGACTGCGTAATCCTATGGGAGCTTTGGTGAAGAAGTAGATATTTCGTTATTCATCTATCGCATTGAAACTTATCATTGACAACGCCATTCCTTTTATAAAGGGAGAGGCGGAGAAACTGGGCGAAACCGTGTACAAATGCGGGGCCGACATTACGGCAACCGATGTGCGCGATGCCGACGTACTGATAGTGAGGACGCGCACCCGCTGCGACCGCGCTCTGCTTGAGGGGTCGAAGGTTCGCCTTGTTGTGACGGCCACCATAGGCTTCGACCACATCGACACAGCTTGGTTGGCCGAAGCGGGCATTCGGTGGACAAATTGCCCAGGTTGCAATGCCGCGAGCGTGGGTCAGTATGTGGCGTGCTGCTTGTTAAGATTGCAGCAAGAGAAAATGCTTGAGGTGAGAAATCTCACTATTGGCGTGGTCGGCGTGGGACACGTGGGCACAGAAGTAGTGGCAGCTGTCGAGCGATTGGGCTGTCGTGTTTTGCAGTGCGACCCTTTCCGCGCCGAAGCCGGCGAAGAAAGTTTCGTGGAGCTCAAGACCATTGCCGAACAGGCGGATGTTGTCACTTTCCACACGCCGCTGACCACGGACGGCCCTTATCCTACGCATCATTTGGCCAATGCTGATTTTTTCTCCGCTTGTCGGGCGAAGCAGCCACTCATTATCAATGCTGCACGCGGAGGAGTTATTGACGAGCAAGCCCTACTGGCGGCTATCGACCATAAGCACGTGAGGGGTGCCATTATAGATACGTGGGAACATGAGCCACAAATCGATCAACGCCTCTTGGAAAAGGCCATCTTTGCTACTCCTCACATTGCCGGCTATAGTGCCGACGGAAAAGCCAACGGCACACGGATGTCGCTACAAGCCGTGGCCGATTTTTTCGGACTGGACATAGCATTCAACATCCTTCCACCTGCTCTTCCGAACAATTATCGTTACAATCCGTTCGAGCAGCCTGCCTGTGAGCAACTAAGACGCTACGATCCGTTAGTGGACAGTATGTCGCTAAAGAAGTATCCGATGCTTTTCGAGCAACTTCGTGGCAACTATCCGCTGCGCAGAGAGTGCTCGTTTTGAGCCACGAAAGAGAGATTGCAAGCCATCTCTTCATCGCTCGCAACCTCGCGCCCTTCCGCCACATACTTGTGACTTTCAACACTTTCAAGTAAATTTGCAACAAAATATACACAATAAATAATATGACAGACCATAAACTTTACATCTACAATACGCTGACGCGTACCAAGGAGCTATTCAAACCTATCCATGAGGGGCGTGTCGGTATGTATGTATGCGGCCCTACCGTTTACGGCGATCCCCATTTGGGACATGCGCGTCCAGCCATCACCTTCGATATTCTGTTCCGCTATCTCAAGCACCTGGGCTACAAAGTGCGCTATGTGCGCAACATTACAGACGTAGGCCATCTCGAACACGATGCAGATGACGGCGACGACAAAATAGCTAAGAAAGCAAAGCTCGAACAACTCGAACCGATGGAAGTAGCGCAATTCTACACAAACCGCTACCATCGAGCAATGGATGTACTCAACGTGTTGCCTCCCAGTATTGAGCCGCACGCCACAGGCCACATCATCGAGCAAGAAGAACTTGTAAAGGAGATTATGAGCAATGGTTTCGCCTACGAGGCTAATGGCTCTATTTATTTCGATGTAGAAAAGTACAATCAGAAGTATCACTACGGTGTGTTGTCGGGACGTAATCTCGACGACATCATTAACCACAGTCGCGATCTGGCTGGCACTGAAGAAAAGCATAATCAAGTGGACTTCGCCCTTTGGGAAGAAAGCCCAGCCCGAGCACATTATGCGCTGGCCCAGCCCTTGGAGCAATGGTTTTCCTGGTTGGCACTGTGAATGCACGGCGATGGGCCGAAAATACCTCGGCACAGAGTTCGACATACATGGAGGAGGAATGGACCTCGTGTTCCCCCACCACGAGTGCGAGATAGCGCAAGCTGTGGCTTCGCAAGGGAAGCCGATGGTTCACTACTGGATGCACAACAACATGATAACCATCGAAGGCAAGAAGATGGGGAAAAGTTTGGGCAACTTTATCACGCTGTTCGAGTTCTTTACCGGAGAGCACGAAAAGTTAGACCAAGCTTACAGTCCGATGACTATACGCTTCTTCATCTTGCAGGCGCAATACCGCTCAACTGTTGATTTCGGCAACGAAGCTCTCCAAGCCAGCAAGAAAGGCCTCGACCGCTTGATGGAAACTATTGCAAATTTGGAGCGCATTGAGCCAACTGCCAACGGAAGTATTACGCTGGACTACGCCAAGGAGCTGGAGGCGAAATGCTATGAGGCAATGGACGACGACCTTAATACGCCGATCGTTATCAGCCACCTATTCGACGCTTGCCGCGTTGTGAATCAACTCATAGATAAGAAGCAGACCATCACCTCCGATGCGCTGACCAAGCTGAAAGAGGTATTCCGCACTTTCTCTTTCGACATCCTCGGTCTGAAGACCGAATCCGACGGCAATGCCGCACGCGAAGAGAGCTTTGGTAAGGCCATCGATCTCCTTCTTGAGGTTCGCGCCAAGGCCAAGGCAGCTAAGGATTGGAGCACCAGTGATCAGATTCGAGACGAACTTGCTGCCTACGGATTTGAAGTAAAAGACACCAAGGACGGTGCCACTTGGAAACTGAATAAATAAGTCAACAACAGGAGACAAGGGAGAAATTCAAACGCAACCTTTGGGCCGAAGCGTAGAACCATCCTCCCTCGTCTCCTGTTTGTTCTATTTTTTACTCCCCAACTTGTATCTAATAACATTTTTAATATGAATAAAATTATCAGGACACTGTTACTTCTGACCTTTATGGCAGGCTACGGCCACATGCAGGCGCAGGACGTAATGGTTATCAGCAAGACCAACGGAAAGGACGTGCGCTTCAACGCAAACAATGTCGATTCCGTTTTTTATGAATCTGTCTATTCTCTTCCTTATTCTAACGCTCTGAATGGAGAACAAGGCAATTTCTCGGTGCTGAACAAAACGATGCCGACAGGCTTCGCTTCGGTTTGGAAAGGCGACAGCAGATACGCATGTATGAAGGCGTCGGGCTATGCCAATAGTCAAAAGTACGACACAGAAAGCTGGCTCATCTCTCCGAAAGTCGGACTGCTCAACACAACCTCTGCTACACTCACTTTCGAGCACGCAGGGAAGTATTTCCAAGACATCACGCAGGAAGTCTTTGTTTACGTCAGAGGCGACAACGGTGTGTGGGAGCAGCAGACTATCAGCACCTACCCCACGAGCTACACGTTCAAAAGAGTCTCTATCGATCTCTCCAAGTACCTTGGGCAAGCCGTAGAGGTGGCCTTTGTCTACACCAGCACCTCTGCTTCTGCTGGTACATGGGAGGTAAAGAACGTGTCGATAACGGGTTCTTCCAATCCATCAACCAATCCTGACACGCCACCAACGGGAGTTAACGGCTACGTGGAAGTACCTTTCATCACCGACACCCAGCGTGCGAAAGAAGAACTCAAATATATTCAGCACAGCTTCAACTATGGCGGTAAGGAAGTACGCTCCTATGAAATGCTCTACGATACAACGCTGAAAATGGCCTATTGGGTGGCGTATCCCCTCTGCGCTTTCTACACGAAGAAGAACGGCGAGCGCACCAACGCGTGGGGCTATGATCCCAAACTTCCTGAGTCTAAACAATCAACCATGAAGAAAGGTCTCGGTCATGGTTATGATCGCGGTCACCAGATACCGAGTGCCGACCGCTTGGTTACGGAGGAATCTAACAACCAAACGTTCTACTACACCAACATGACCCCGCAATTGTCGGGTCTGAACCAAAGAACGTGGCAGCAATTAGAGACTGCGTTGCGCTCAAAGTATATGCCCACCACTGACACCCTCTACGTGGTGACTGGAGCTATGCCGACCACAGCGGAAAATACTACAATTACATATATGAAGGACAACAAAGGTGTCGATATAGCCATACCGAAGTACTACTTTAAGGCCATCTGCGCTCTCAACCGCACAACGGGCGAAGCAAAGACCTTAGCTTTCAAGATAGACCACAAAGCCACCAACGACAACTATATGAACTACGTTATCTCTGTTGCCGAATTGGAACGCCTTACGGGATTCACCTTCTTCCCCAGCATCGATCCAAAATACAAGAAATCCACTTCGTGGTAACTCATACAGAGGCTTCTCTCACCTTATGGGGGAGAAGCCTCTTCTCTTTCTTCTCGTTCCAGCTCTTTGAGGCCTTGGTTGAGAAGAGCATACAAAAAAGCTGGACTCTTTAGCAGAAGTCCAGCTTTTATTATAGGAAAAAATGCGCTATTATTTGCGCGGTTTAGCAGAAGCATTGGCTTTGAGCAATTCCACCTTGAAAATCAACGTAGAGTTGGCCGGAATTTGCTGCTGATTATTGGAGCCGTAAGCGAGTTCAGCAGGGATGTAAAGTTCCAAAGTGCTGCCCTCGGGCATGTGGGTGAGAGCCTCAACCCAACCTTTGATAACTTGGTTGGCCTTAAACTGAGCCGGCTGGTTGCGGCGGTAGCTGCTGTCGAAGACAGTACCATCGATGAGCTTGCCCTCGTAGTTCACCTCCACAGTAGAAGTGTCGGCAGGCACAGCTCCCGTACCCTTCACGAGCACCTTGTATTGCAAGCCGCTCTTTGTTGTAACAACTCCCGGCTTCTTTGCGTTGGCCTGCAGCCAAGCCTGATTAGCCTGCTTGTAGACGTTCTGCGTGTAGGCAGCCTGCTGCTCGATGAGCTTCTGGGCTGAATCAACGGTCAGCGTAGTGGGCTCGCCCAACACAGCCTGCGAAAGTCCGCGTACATACTCTGCAGCATCCACGTAGTTTGCATCGCTCTTACCCGCAGCTTCTTTGTTGATAGCTGGGATAATGCGATCTGTGTTCATCTTAGCAATCTTCAAACCAGCGGCATAGGCCATAGCTTTCTTGGCCTCGACAGAATTACCGTCGGCATTGAAACCGCGAACGGCATCACTGATATATGCTGAATCAACGCCTTCGCGTTGGATGAGATAGTCCTTCAAACTACCGCCCTGAATCACACCGAAAGCATAAGAAAAGACCTTTGCATCAACAGGCTTGAGCTGTTGAGCAGGAACAAGCTGAGTTGCTTTCACAGTCTTGGGTTGTTTCTTCTTCTGAGCCACTGCCGGCACCATCAGTGCTGCCAGAGCAAGGGTAAATATGGTTCTGATTTTCATTTTCTTTGAATAATGATGGATGATTTATAAGAAACGAATTACGAGGTACGAGAGAGAAACTGCTCAACAGTAGCCTACTGCATCGCACATCTTCTCCATCGTACCTCGTAGCTATATTTACTGACCGATACCTTCAAGTTGTACCTTGAAAATCAGCGGAGAGAACGGAGGAATAGGACCTTGTCCAGCTTCGCCATAAGCCTGGTCGTAAGCGATATAGATTTCCCAGATAGAGCCTACGGGCATGTGGCTCAAAGCTGCCTTGAAACCAGGGATTGACTGGCCTACGTTCATCGGTACAGCCTTGCCGCCATTGTTGCGCGCCGTTGAGTCGAAAACTTGACCATTTGGAAGTTTGCCTTCATACTGAACGCGCACCACGGAAGTATCGGAGGGGACAGCGCCAGTTCCTTCCTTGATAACCTTATAATAAACGCCGTCGGCAAGTTTCTTAACACCCGGCTGCTTAGCCATCTTCAAGATGAAATCTTGCGCAGTTTTGCGCTGTGGGCCATACTGTTCTTCCATGGCTTTTGAACGCAAAGTTTGGAAACGCTTATTGGCATCTTCGCCAGCTTGTTCCGGACCGATTTCAACACCATTGATTTTGAGCGCAGACTTATGGCGCACACCAGCCGTGAAGCCAGCCAGATAGTTGCGCAAAGAGAGTTTCTTCGTGCTATCGTTGCCAAAGATCATTCGCTCAATACCTGGGAACATCTGGGTCTTCATCTGCACACCAGCTTGTACGCCGGCGTAGTAAGCCTGCTTCTTCTTGTCGTCGCCAGCCAGCGCACCGTCCTTCACACCACGGAGGAAGTCGTCGATATAAGCCGAGTCGATACCAGACTGTTGGAAATAGTTCTCGATGCCCGCTGTTTGGCTCAAACCAATCTCATAGCTGAGCGTGTCGACATCGTTCTTCATGCTTGCTTTCGGGCTTCCGTTGTTGCAGGAAGCAAAGAGCGTGGCTGCTGCAATAACAGCCAAGGATAAAATCTTCTTCATATAAAGAATTACATTACTTTGATTAGTTCAACATCGAAAACAAGAGCAGCGTAGGGAGGAATTGAATTGCCAGCTCCGCGCTCTCCGTAGGCCAGGTTATAGGGGATGAAGAAGCGGTACTTTGCGCCTTCCTTCATCAGCTGTACGCCTTCCGTCCAGCCGGCAATCACGCCGTTGAGGGGGAATACGGCAGGCTCACCGCGCTGGTAGCTGCTGTCGAATACAGTTTCATCTATCAAGCGGCCTTCATAGTGACACTTCACCTGATCCGTAGCCTTTGGTTGCGCACCTGTGCCTTCAGTCAGCACTGTGTACTGCAAACCGCTGGGCAACACCACAACGCCATCCTTCTTAGCGTTTTCGGCCAAGAAGTCCTCGCCTGCTTTGCGCATGAATTTGCTGCGTTCTGCTTCCTGCTTCTGCATAAACTCCTGAACGGTTGTTTGTGCTTCAATCGGCGTGAGTTCTGTGCTCTTTCCTGCAAGAACGTCAGCAACAGCCTTCGCAAAGTCGGTCGTGTCCACATTGTTTGCGCCCAAACCTTTGAGGTTTTCGGCAATCACCATACCAAGGGCATAGCTAAGTTTGTCCATACTAAATTTTCTTTTTTATTATATGTATTGATATTTCGCGCAAAAATACAACAATTTTCCATAAGTCTACCTACTTTTTTGCGCCATCTATAGGAGAATAACCTACACTTTTAGGTATTTTTGCGAAAACTACCTACTCTTTTCTCCTTCATGCTCACGGATGAAGCCCTTCCGCGCTGCCAGAAGAGGGAGAGAGCCTGATTTAAGACCTATGATTATGAAGAAGAAACTCGTTGTATTGACCGGTGCGGGCATCAGTGCCGAGAGTGGTTTTGAAACGTTCCGCGATACAGGCGGACTGTGGGAGAAATACCCCGTGGAGCAAGTGGCCACGCCCGAGGGATGGCTGCGCGACCCCGATTTGGTGACAGATTTCTACAATGATCTGCGCAAGCAGTTGCCCACGGCTCAGCCCAACGCTGGGCACTTGGTGCTGGCTGAAATGGAGCAGGACTACGATGTAACGGTGATCACGCAGAATGTGGACGACCTGCACGAGCGCGCGGGCAGTCATCGCGTCATCCATCTCCATGGTGAACTCATGCGCGTTTGTTCGAGTCGCGACCCCGATAATCCGCGCTGCTGGGAGACCCTCACTGCCGACCGCCTCGAGGTTCGCCACGGCGAGAAGGCCAAAGATGGTTCGCTGCTTCGCCCGTGGATCGTATGGTTTGGCGAAGCTGTGCCCAATCTCGACTTAGCTGCACGCGAAGTGGAGCAGGCCGATATTTTTGCAGTCATAGGTAGTTCGCTCAACGTTTACCCCGCAGCGGGCCTCATCCGCTATGCGCCAGCCGACAGCCCTGTTTTCGTGATCGACCCGAAGCCGGTGCGCGTGCCCACACGCCGCGAGGTGGAGGTTATCCAGGAGGTGGCATCGAAAGGAGTACCGCTCTTGCGCGACCGACTAAACAACTGGACTAAAGCGTTATTCTCCCGACTGACATATACGGAAGCAGTGCTCAACAAACCTCATATTGCGCACTGCTTTTTTATGCCGAAAAAGTAAGAGATTATTTTACAAACCGCTTTCTCCTTTTAGCGCGAGAAAAGAGTGGAGCGGCCAAAATTTTTCTTTGTCGGAGGATTTTGCAGGATAGTTTTGGGTGAGATTTTCCGGTTTTTATAGTTTTTCACCTCAAAAACTGCACTTTTTTTCATTTTTCTGCTCGTTTTCGGCCTTATCCTGCCCGTCAATTTCCTTATTGTGTCGGCTGGCTTCCTTATTCTGTCAGCTGACGCAATAAGGGAATCCGCCGACAGCCTTATTGTATCGGAGCGCAGGAAGGCTGGATGGGTCGCTCTCTCCCTTTCGTGGAGGATTTTGTGGCTTTCGTGGGAGAGGGAAAGTGAGAAATATGTTGACTGAATTTAGCCCCCTCCACCTCCCCCATGAGGGGGAGTGCTCAGCTTTGGTTCTCGGACTGGTCAGACTGGTCCGACTGGTCGGAAAACCAAAGCTGAGAAAGCGAAAATCCAAGAAGCCGTTGAAGAATCCTGCTGCAAGTGGCAGCCGAGCACTCCCCCTTATGGGGGAGATGGAGGGGGCTTTTTATTTTCATATAATCTTCTTAACTTCGCGCCAAACTCTGAAATCATGCAATACTTCTTTTTAATAACAGGTGCGCTCTTGCTGGCCTATATCGTGTATTTCTCATGCAATAAAGGTATGGCGCGGAACGCTCGCGGGCAACAAACGCGGCGCTTGGGCGTAGCGGCTGTGCTGGCCTGTATTCCGCTGACGGTGGCGCAAGTTCCGGTGACAACTCCGAGCCTGCTGCTGGTGGCGGGGATAAGTGGGTTGTGGATGCTGACCTATCCGCTGCTCTATCATCTCACTCATCGCAAATCGTCGCCCGATTATGAAAACTATATGGATATAGATTCGGTCTCTATCTCTTTGGCGGTCTTTCAGGTCTGCTGGCTCTGCTGACGGCTTTCTTACCGGACAGCAGGATGGTGAGCACCTTTGTGGCGACAGCTGAAGTGGTACTGGTGTTTATCCCTTTGTTTCAAATCATCTATTATTTGACCTATCGGGTATGTATCGACTCAACGGGGATGAAGACTATTCAAGAGACGGACAGGAATGAGATTATCGAATTTTTCCGCTCGTTTGCTTGGTGGCAGAACTTAGCGGCTGTTGTGCCTGTGGTGGCGGCTGTGGCGGGCGTATGCTTCGTTAATTTTGCATATCCCGTTCCCGCACCAGCGTTTGGGCGATTGGAGAATGCGGAAGCTTGGGTGCGCCTGACGATAGTGGGCGGACTGACGATTTTCTTACTCGTCTACACTTGGAAACGCCATCACGGCGTGTTTGGGCGCACGGGAATCGCCACGCTCTATGCAGATGTGAAAGAATACATTGAGGGCTATCGCCACTATGCGGCCTCTACCGAAAAGCGCGTGAGCACCCTCGAAGCGGAAGCCTTGGGACAGCCAACAGAGAAGCCGGGGACGGTGGTGCTCGTGATAGGCGAATCGGGCTGCCGCGACTTTATGAGTGCTTTTCATGAGGACTTGCCCGAGGACACAACACCGTGGCTCCGTGCGTGCAAAAAGGATAGTGAACATTTTGTGCTCTTTCCAAACGCCTACTCTTGTTCGATGCAAACAGTGCCTTCGTTGGAACGTGCCTTGACGGAGTTTAACCAATACAATGATAAGGATTTCAGAATCCTGTTCAGTGGTTGACATGGCCCATAAGTTGGGCTATCGCGTGCATTGGTATAGCAATCAAGGACATTTGGGCACTTTCGACACACCTATTTCCCTCGTGGCCGAGACGGCAGATGTGGCAAAATGGACGCATCAGGAAGTGGGGAAGGTGCAGTACGACGCGTCGCTACTCGACTTCCTCGATGAGGTAGATCCTACGAAGAATAATTTTGTTGTGCTCCATCTGATTGGTAGCCACTTCAATTTCATCAACCGCTACCCGCAAGAATTTACGCGCTGGGGGAAACCGGGCGTTCAGGATAATGTGGTGAACTACAAGAACTCACTGGCTTATACGGACATGGTATTGGAGAAAGTGTTCGATTATGCGCGCCAACGGCTCAACCTGCGCGCCATGGTGTATTGCAGCGACCACGCCACAGAACCTGGGCGACGCCGCAAGCCAAACTTCGACGGATTTCAGATGACACGTATTCCGCTCTTTGCTTACCTCTCATCGGAATATCGCTCGCTGCATCCTGGCCGCATGGAGGCCTTGCAGAGCAATGCGGAGAAATATGTGACCAACGACTTGCTCTATGACCTCATCTGCGGCATCTTTGATGTTCGTTCCAACTGCTTTGATGAGAGTCAGTCGCTGGCTTCTTTCAGCTATCGCTTCAAGCGCGAAGAACTGCTCACCTATGAGGGCAAAAAACACATCAAGGACGACGATGAGAGCGACAGATGAAGAGAAAAATACAGAGACTTTGGTGAACAATAAAAAAGGCGAGAACGTAAGGTTCTCGCCTTTTCTGAAAAATATCAGAAGTCGATTGGTATATTCAACTTGATATTGAATGAACGGCCCATACTGAAGATGCCGCGACGTCCCGTGACGGGATTTTCATCAGCATACTTCAGACGACTAAGATGGTTCTGGTAAGCACGATCAAAGAGATTGTGAACCGTCAGCACGAGAGAGCCGAATTTACGACCGTTGATGCGAATGTCTGTACCAGCGGAGAGATTGACAAGCGTATAGGACGGAGTGGCAGTTTCGGTGCCGCCTTCAGCATAGAAATGGTTCTGGCGCAGGTTCACCTCGCCACCAACAGCAGCATAAGCGTTGTTGAACACGCGACCGTCGCGGATAAAATCATAACGAACATCGAAATTCCAACGCGGGGCGGGCGTGAAAGGCAGATACTTGGACTCTCTGGGCTGATGGAGCTGCACACTATTGACATAAGAGAAGGTGTTGGAGATATGGAGCTGTTCGAGGGGATGAACGTCGACCATCAATTCTCCTCCCATCAAGCGAGCGTCGCCACTCTGGTGCTGATAAACTTCGTGATCGTCCTTGATGAGCGGTTTGCCCAGAGCATCGAGCTGACGTACTGAATAGACGTAGTTCTTAATGAGGAGGTTGGCAAAGAGGGAGAGCTGAGCTGAAACGATAGGGGAGGAGAAATCTGCACCCATATCGAGCTGCCAACTTGTTTCGGGCTTGAGCGAAGAGTTGCCCTTCTCGTAGCGAAGAGAACCTTCATGGACACCATTGGCAGCCAGTTCGCTGATGGTAGGAGCACGGAAACCGCGAGCTATATTGGCGCGCAGAAGGAATTGTTCGTTGGCCTTATAAGTAGCACCTACACTTCCCGAAACGCCAAAGAAGTTTTTGCGGAGAGCTTCGAAACGTTGCACGCCATCATCAACAAGGGCATCGCTACTGATATGGCGGCGGTCGATACGAAGACCACCATTCAAACTCAGACGGCCGAAGTCATGGCTCGTAGTAGCAAAGAGACCGAAATCAAAGAGACGATAGTCGGGGATTAGGAATTCTTCGCTCTTATTCTTCTCGCGCTGGAGCATACCATTGATGCCCGTCACAACTTTCCAGCCCGAAAGCTCAGGCAGCGTATAGCGTGCATCGTAGTTCAGCGTCTGCAAGAAGAGATAAAGGCCGGGAACATTGGGATGAGCCACTTCCTCGTATTCTTTACGTTGGTTCTGCTGAAGACCTAAGATAAAATTGAGCGTACCTTTGGGCAAGATGAAGAAGTTATCGCTGACGAGCTTGGTATGATAAACGTGCTGATAGGGAAGTCCGTGGCGATAAGAGAGAAAATCGTTGTGCGTAGCTTTTTTCCCGTCGGGACGAAGGAAAGAACCATCGGCCGCGCGCTCACCTTCGGCAATGTCGGGCATAATATGATAGCGTTCGAATGTCAGATGGCTGTAGCCCCAACCACGATTAAGACCCAGCATGACAGAAGCCGCACGCTCTTGGAAACCTGTACCATAGACATAGCCGTCATACTTGTTCTTGTAGTCGTGCGCATATTTATCACTGAAACGTCCGTTCCAGACAAAGCCTTTCTTATTGCCGGCAAAGTTGAGTGAATAGTTCAGCAAGCCGTTATTACTCTGGTACTCGGAAGATACTTCGGAGTGCATGGTACCTTCGGCCAATGTGGGAGCTTCATGGAAAATTACGACGCCAGCTAAAGCATCTGAGCCGTACATCAAGCTGGCCGGACCTTTAAGAACCTCGACCGAATGAACACTCTGCGGATCTATCTCGATACCATGCTCGTCGCCCCACTGTTGTCCTTCCTGGCGAATACCATCATTAACAACCACAATGCGGTTATAACCCAAACCGCGAATCACTGGCTTGGAGATACCGCTACCCGTAGTGATCTGTGAAATACCTGGCTCGTGTGCCAAAGCATCTATGATGTTGGTAGAGGAAATACCGCGCAATTTGTCGTTAGAAAGGAGCGTTACAGGCGTAGAGAGTTTCTGTAGACGAGTTTCTCCCGTCACACCCGTGACAACTGCTTCGCCCAGACGAGCATCACGCTCTAAGAGAACGAAATCTTTGTGTGTGTTTTGAGTAAGATTGATTTGCTCAACGATAGTTTGGTGACCTTCGTAAGAAACTTCAATCTGTGTGCGAACACTTGGTAGACCCTCGAAGTGGTAATTACCTTCGGAATTGGTTACTGCCGAGAGTTTCAGTGCAGGAAGCTGAACGCGAACGCCAAAAAGGGGCTGTCCGTCGGGACCATCTGTCACGCGGCCGTCCAGACGGGCTGTCTTGTTCTGCGCGCTTAAGGAAGTGGCGCACAGGAGTATGAGGAATGTAAATAAGATATGTAATCTTTTCATTTTTGTTTATTGTATATATGAATAGCTTGTTGCAAGACACGCAGAAGTGTCCAGCAATTTGCAAAACTTATTATTAAAAGTAGATGGAGATTTGAGATGCAGAACAATAGCCCAAAGCCAATGATCCACCACTCATAGAGACACAAAGACAGAACACATCTGTGCGAAAACACATCCGCACACAATGAGAAATACCTTGTATCTATTCAGAAAAAACTAAATGAAAACGGGCGGTGCTCTTGGGATAATAAATGACAGAACGCCCAGAGCGCGGCGTTGGTCCAACCGAGGTGTGAATAAAACAAAGAGAGCAATAGGCACTATAAAGGCTGGTGCAGCTCCCTGAAGGAAAGGCAGCGACGCTAACTCGCAAAGCAAGCACGGCTGCAATGAAAAATGCTCTGCAGACCAGTGGCCACTGTGCCGAATATGGCTGATGCAGAGTTCGCAGGAGCTATCTACGCTCTTCACCTCTGGGTGGCGGTGGAGCATAGTGAAAGCCAGCATCGTGAGGAACAAAGTCAACAACAGACGGGCTATACGACGGCGGCGAAGGTTAATTTTACTCATCTTTCGCCTACAAAGGTAGCGAATACTTATTGTGTCGGACAAGAAAAGAAAGTAAAATTTTCATAGTTTCCTCATATTGAAGTAATTTTGCACACATAAATAGAATTATAATAAGAGAAAGAAATAATATGGAAAAGAAAGACTTCAAGCGCACCCTTGTGACGGCCGCTCTGCCCTATGCCAACGGCGGTGTTCATATCGGACACTTGGCGGGAGTTTATGTGCCGGCCGATATCTATGTGCGCTATCTGCGCCTTCGCGGACGTGATGTTCTCTTTATCTGTGGTTCCGACGAACACGGAGTACCTATCACCATCCGCGCTAAGAAAGAGGGCGTCACTCCGCAAGATGTCTGCGACCGCTACCATAAACTCATCAAAGAATCTTTTGAGAAATTCGGAATAAGCTTAGTATTTATAGCCGTACTACTTCGGACGTACACGCAAAAACCGCGACCGAATTCTTTGAAAAGCTCTACGAAAAAGGAGAATTTATCGAGCAAGAAAGCGAACAGTACTTCGACGAGGAGGCAAAGACTTTCTTGGCCGACCGCTATATTAAAGGTGAGTGTCCCCACTGCGGAAATCCCGACGCATACGGCGACCAGTGTGAGAAGTGCGGTAAGGATCTTTCCCCCACCGAACTTATCAATCCGCACAGCACCATCAGCGGTTCAAAACCAGTATTGCGCACAACAAAGCATTGGTACTTGCCGCTCGACAAAGCCCAGCCATGGCTAGAGAAATGGATACTTGCTGACCACTCCGATTGGCGTTCCAACGTGGTGGGCCAATGTAAGAGTTGGTTTGATATGGGCCTGAAACCGCGCGCCGTGACCCGCGATTTGGACTGGGGCATCCCCGTACCAGTGGAAGGCGCAGAGGGAAAAGTAATGTATGTCTGGTTCGACGCTCCCATTGGTTACATCTCCAACACGCGGGAGCTGTTGCCCAACGACTGGGAGAAATGGTGGAAGAGCCAAGACACGCGCCTCGTCCACTTTATTGGAAAGGACAACATCGTATTCCACTGCATCGTTTTCCCTGCTATGCTCAAGGCTGAAGGCTCATATATTTTGCCGGACAACGTTCCTGCCAACGAGTTTCTCAATCTGGAAGACGACAAGATCTCTACTTCTCGCAACTGGGCGGTTTGGCTCCACGAATATGTGGAGGAATTCCCTGGAAAACAAGATGTGCTTCGCTACGTACTTACCGCCAATGCGCCGGAGACTAAGGACAACAACTTCACTTGGAAGGACTTCCAGGCGCGCAACAATAACGAACTCGTGGCTGTCTACGGCAATTTCGTCAACCGCGCCCTTGTGCTGACGCAGAAGTACTTCGGAGGCAAAGTTCCGCCTTGCGGAGAGCTGACTGAGCAGGACAAAGAAATCATTGCAGAGTTCCGCGACGTCAAGACAAAGGTGGAAGAGCTGCTTGAGAAGTTCCGCTTCCGCGACGCACAAAAGGAAGCGATGAACTTAGCCCGCATCGGCAACAAATACTTAGCCGACTCTGAGCCTTGGAAGGTCTTCAAGACCGATCCGAAGCGCGTGGAGACGATTCTGAACCTTTCGTTGCAGCTGGTGGCTAATCTGGCCATCGCTTTCGAGCCTTTCTTGCCGTTTAGCTCTGAGAAACTTCGCAACATGATCAATATGCCCGACCTCAAGTGGGACAATCTCGGCCAGACCGACCTACTTGTTGCTGGACATGAGCTGAACAAGCCAGAACTACTCTTCGAGAAATCGAGGACGAAGTAGTGGAAGCGCAAATCAAGAAGCTCGAAGAAACGAAGAAAGCCAACGAAGCGGCCAACTACAAGGCTGCGCCCATCCGCGCAGACGTTGACATCGAAGAGTTCTCAAAGATGGATCTCCGCGTGGGCACTGTGTTGGAATGCGAAAGGTTCCCAAGGCCGACAAGTTACTCCGATTCCTCATCGACGATGGTTTGGAGAAGCGCCAGATACTGAGCGGCATCGCTAAGTACTACAAGCCCGAGGATCTCCTTGGGAAGCAGGTGGTTTTCATAGCCAACCTCCCCGCTCGCAAGCTCCGCGGTCTCGACAGCCAAGGTATGATTCTCAGCGCCGTTAACAACGACGGCAGCCTCTCTGTGATTACCGTCGACCGCCCTGTTAAACCCGGATCGGAAGTAGGATAAAACCACCAATAGGATAGGAAGCCCCCTCCATCTCCCCCATAAGGGGGAGTGCTCAGATGCCTCTTGCAAGCAGACAGAGCCCTCCCCTCTACGGGAGAAATAGAGGGGGCTTTTTCCGCTCCTATACGTATTATTTCTCAGAACAGTCGGCCGGCTCGCCTCTTCTGATGTTTTCTCCCTTATCCTTTATCTGTTAAACACCCCAATAATATGTCCCGCCTTCTTATCTTTCATCCTGCCTTAGCCCCTTATCGGCTTGATTTCTTCAATGCGCTGGGGAAGATTTTCGACTGTAAAGTCGTTTTCTTGCAGCGGCAGAACGACGAATTGCTCATTCAGCAGCAAGAACTGCTCAAGAATGCCACGTTCCGCTACGAATATCTCGACCAACACTTCAAACTCTTTGGGCGCGACATCAATCTGGGCTATTGGCAAACCATTCGCGCCTTTCAGCCCGATGTGGTGCTTTGTTGCGAATATACTTTATCGCTCTGGGCAGCTCTGGCCTATCGCATGCTCCACCGCAGCAAATTTCGCCTATATACTATGACCGATGACAGCCAAGACATGGCCGAAGCGCGGCAAGGCGGAAACGCCGCCGACAAATGTACCTGTTGCGCCACATCGACGGACTGGTAACGATTAGTCCCGAAATGGCCGATTGGTACAAGCATAACAGTCCGGCGCGCCGCTTATTCAGTTTCCCCATCATCCGCGATGAGGAACGCTTCCGTGCAGAACAATCGCTCATCGCCCCCTTTGCCGCCACGCACGTGAGCCGTTGGCAGTTGGAGGGTAAGAAGGTGTGCCTCTTTGTGGGGCGTTTCGTGGCGCTCAAAAACCTCCGAGCACTCATCGAAGCCTTTGCAACCGTGGTCAGAAAGGAAGAAGAAAAGGACAGCCTGCGCCTGGTGCTCGTTGGGCAAGGCGAAGAAAAGGACAACTTACTGAAAACGGCTGAGGAAAACGGTGTGGCCGACAAAGTCCTATTCCCAGGGGCTTACGGTGGGCACGAACTGATGGCTTGGTACCGCACGGCGAGCGTCTTCGTCCTTTGGAAGCTGGCAGGAAGCCTTCGGAGCTGTCACCAACGAGGCTCTGCTCTCTGGTTGCCGCGTCATGGTGAGCCGCTACGCTGGTTCGCGCTCCCTCGTAACGCCCGAAAACGGCCGCGTCTTTGACAGCCTCAACGCCGACGACTTCCGACAGACCCTCGCTTCCCTTCTCGCCACAGCCACGCCCACACCTGCCAATGGTTTTGAGCGGCCGAGCCTGATGCCCGTCAGCTTTCAAGAAAGGATACGAGCCTTGTCGGAATTTCTACAATAAAACCGCCATATTGCCGAGTAACTTTACTCGGCATTTTCTTTACACCTGACTTTTCTCTTCTACGCTCCGATTTTTCAGTATTTTTGAAAAACTTGGATTTTTCTCAAAGATTTTCTTCGTCCAAAATATAAAAACGCCTCATTTTCTCCATTAAACTCTCCGTTTTTTCCTTTTCTCTGAAATTTCGGAGCATATTTTCCTTTTTTTAGTCCAAAGCTATGCGTGAATACAATAAGGGTATCGGGCGACATCCTTATTGCGTCAGTTGATAGCCTTATTCTGTCAGCTGACAGCCTTATTCTATCGACGAACAGAAAGCTTTCTCCCACTCACCCACCAGAGAAAGATTCAGATTCGAGCCACTCTCGATGACGTAGAATAAGAATTTTATTGACTACAACAGTTTTATCATCTTCCCCCATATCCGAAGATAAGAACAAAGCCATACCGAAGAAATGAAAAAAGGTTCTCCGTCACAACTATGTGCAGAGAACCTTTCGTGCGTATCAAATGTATTCGCTATTTGGCAGGCGCTGCCGTTGCCTCAAACGTGCTACAGGGAAGCGCAGCACTATTGACGAGATTGGCGCGTGTGAAGGGCTGCCAGCCATAACGCACAGAGACGGGATTCTTTACGGCATTGCTCTTCACCACCACTGTTGTACCCTCGATTTGGGCCATAGCTGCGTGGTAAACGCCGTCTTCTCCGGCCACTTCGAAGCCTATCAATTTGGGCCCATTCGCCGCCAATCCGTCGGCATGACTGAAACGCAGGCGAAGCGCATCGGCCTGCACACTGACACCTACACACACAGGGCCTTCGGCCTCAAGCGTGTGGCCATAAGTGTGGGAGAGCGCCAAGCGCGCCAAGCGTTCGCCAACGGGTTGCTTGAGGGTGTAGTGAACATCGAGGGAGTCGCCCAAATCCGTTGTTACAGCCATCCACGTTTGGGGTAATTCTGCGGCCAAACGGCGTTGAGAGTCACGGAAATGCGGCCAAGATGGGCGGTTGAGACTCGAGAGTTGGACAACATAGAAAGGCAGTTGCGGACGGCCAAAGAAGTTGCGCCAACTCTTTTCTAAGAGCGGGAAAAGCTGCTCATGCAGCTCCGCGTTGTGAGCATTGGACTCGCCCTGATACCAAGCCACGCCGCGGAGAGCATAATTGGCCAACGGACGCATACCTGCCTCAAACATGTAGGCAGGTTCGTAGGGGTGGCGCTGCAAGGGGTTCTTGCTCTCGCTGATGTTCTGCAACGCGCGTTGGCGCGCCCAAGGCATTCCGAAATCGCCCCGATACCAGTCGCGCAAAATCAAAGGAAAGTCCCACTCCAAGGTATGTCGGTCGATCCAGGATTCGGTTGTTGTGCCGCCCACGGCATTGCAGATGATGCCCACGGGAACTTTCAAACTGTCGGCCAAAGCTGCTCCAAAATGGTAGGCGACGGCCGAAAAACCTTTCAGACTTTCGCGAGAACATCTCTGCCATGGTCCGAGGCGGAGATACTGATGGTGATTGACAGAATCGCAGGCAGTGGCCGACCACTTTACGGCATTCGTGGCGTAGATAGCGGGCATATTGAAGAAGTGGAGCAGCGTTCGGCTGTCGGCTTGAGCTAAATCGGCATCTCTGCTGGACACTGAAGAAACGGGTAGTTCCATATTCGACTGCCCCGAACAGAGCCACACCTCTCCTATATATATATTGTCAATAACTATGCGGCGGCTCGGAGCGGATAAGGTTGCTTTGTAAGGGCCGCCGGCCGTTTGAGCGGGAAAGGTGAGTGCCCACTGTCCCGCGGCATCTGCCCGACAGGAAAGCGTGCGGCCGCAAAAACTAACCTTGACTTGTTCGCCAGCATTCGCCATGCCGCGAAACAACTGGTTCATTTCGCTGCATCACCATACCGTCCGTGTAGAGCGGCGGGAGTTGCAAACCGCCGTAATTACCCGTCAGACCGCTATATACGGTCTGAGCGATGATTGCAGCCCCTTCCGCGCTGGGATGGATGGCATCTGCAAAAAGATCGGGACGGGAATAGAGCGGCGCATGTAGGTCAATCAGCCCAACGTTTGCGGCTTTGGCCACCTGCCGAATATGCTGCTGGATGGCTGCATGCCAATCGCGCGTTCCGCTACAAAAGCGGGCGTGACGATCGAATATGGGCGACATCAGACATATCCATATCCGCGCTTTGGGATTGGCCGCGCGGAATTGACTGATAAGGCGCAAATAGTCGGCGTTAAAGTCCTCGCTATAATTCGGCCAATTGCGCGGATCGGTATCATTGAGGCCGAGATGGATTACTACCATGTCGGCCTTGAAAGCTAAAGCCTCTTCATACTCTTTCTGCTTCACGTAGGGCCTATGTCCTTTCTCGAGAAGCGTAGTTCCCGAATGTCCGAAGTTGCGCACCTCGTAGCCATCGCCCAACAGACGTTGCAATTGCGCCGGATAGCACTGAGTTTCGCGTTCGGGCAGTCCGTAGCCCCACGTTACACTATTGCCCACGCACGCCACCTTTATCTTGCTCGCTGCAAAGGAGGTGAGCATCGTTAGCAATAGGCTGCACAATAATATGATTTCTTGTCATAAATATAAAAGATGAATTTCGTTGCATAAAGCGCCGGCCGTTCAGCACCCTGCTCCCCAGCGCGGCTGCAATTTTCGGAAAATTCCCCGAGATAAGCAAGCCTTTCGATACTTACATGAATAACAATCGCTTAAAAGCAGACAATGACGGAGAAAATTATAGGAAGGAAAAATAAATATGCTATAAAACATATTTTCAATATAGTGACTCATGGAAATTATAAATCTTTCTGATTTTTTGTCATATCTATTGGTACATCTCTCCTTTTTTCTGTAGATTAGGCCCCGACAATATGTCATCACTTAAATTATATCACCTATGAGACGAAACTTTACTGCTTTATCAGTGTGCTTCTGCTTATGCCTACCTTTGTTGCAGGCGAGAGCACAAGTGTTGAAGAGTGTTGCGTGTAAGCCCAAAGCAGAGCTACGAGCTGCACAAGCAATCACCACAACAGATGCACAGTATGCTTTGCCAGTCCCGTTGCGAAACATTGCTACAATCAAGCAAGAGGACAATGCAGTGTGCAATCTGTTAGTTAGGCACAAAGCCATCAATGGCGGGGCTTGGCTCTTGGCTTCAAAGGAGCGAAATGTGGTTTTCAAGGATGCGTCAAAAAATGGACCTACAGCGTGGAAGTGGACAATACCTGGAGCCACCGTTAGCTCCCAGCAAACGCAGGACGCCTCAGCGAAGTACACCGTTGAAGGCCTTTTCGACTTCCCCACACTTGAGGTGACGACAAGCAAAGGCGTAAGCACTTATAAACCTGACTTGAAAATCAAAGCGGGCGGTACTGCTGAAATCACAACGATCGATATGCGCAAGTGGGGATCTACTTACCAGCTGGCCCTACTTCCCTTCAGCGAAGGACTGGAAGTAGGCGGCTGTTTGGGAGGTACTAACAACAAGGGGATTGTTGGAGTAGGAAATTTATTTATGATGGGAAGCGATGATATGTACCTTGATGGTGTCAATGTGTACCTCCATCATAAACCCAAGAAATATAAGGAAGATGCCACACTTGTACTGAAAGTTTGGATGGTGAAACTTCCTGAGGGCGGCGAACTTAAGTTTACCACGCTGCCCGTTGAAGTTCAGACGATGAAGATGAAGGATATCAAAGCAGACGGCGAGGACGGCGCATGGGCACCCGTAGAGGGCGGCGCAGTAGCAGCCTTCCGTTTCGACGTACCTTTGGATCTCTATGGCAAAGGTTTGTTCTTCATATCAATAGAAGGCTTTAGCAACGACCCAAGTACAGAGGACTTCTGCATTCTGACGGACCAAATCGGCATTCCCCTTTCTGAAGCCGACGCTAACAACCGCTTAGCGCACAATTCCTTTGCGCGACTGAAGGGCGAGACCGACTACTTGCGCCCCATCAGTATGTACGGCGGCGGCACGGGTAGCTTGCCATTTGTCCGCTGGTTCGCGTTCCGCTCGAAACCACGGGTATCGGTTCGCTAAGAACTTCTGATAACGCTTCCTTCAAGGCTGTTGTTGCCCAGGACCAACTTCAAATCACAACATCTCAAGCGGGTCGCGTGAGAGTATTAGACTTAGCAGGGAAAACCATTAAGAGCCTCACGGTGAAAGCTGGTATGACCTCACTTCCTATAAGCCCACTGAACCGCGGCCTATACATCGTGGAAGGTCCGCGCGGCGAAAGTTGCAAAGTTATATTCTAATTTATCAGAAAAACATTTAGAGTTATGAATACATTTATCAAAGGTACGTTGGCGTCTTTATGCGCAATGTTTTTCATTGGTGGAGCGAACGCTCAAAGCCACCAATGGCAGTTTGTCACTACTGGCGAGGGCAGCACATACGCTATTGAGAAAGACGGCTCCCTTTGGGCTTGGGGCTGGAACGAGAGTGGCCAGCTGGGCATAGGAGGTGGTGCACAAAAGGTATCCGTGCCCACACAGGTAGGTACTGAAAAGACATGGAAATATGCCGTGGCCGGACAATCATACGCCTTCTTCATCAAAGCAGACGGCACACTCTGGGCCGTAGGAGATAACACCAAAGGCGTACAAGGCGTGGGCGACGGAATGGGACATAAGACGCCCATCCAAGTAGGCACAGATACCAATTGGAAAAGCGTTTCTGTTTCGCGCTTCTTCGGACATACCGCCATCGGCCTTAAAACTGACGGTACGCTCTGGGGTTGGGGCGAAGGAGAGCTCGGAACTCTTGGTTTGGGCAACTATAAGAACCAAACCACTCCTAAACAAATCGGTACCGACACGGATTGGGCGCAAGTGACCGTGGGAGATAACACGACGCTTGCCTTGAAAACCGACGGCTCTCTTTGGGGCTGGGGTTGGAACGATAATGGTACGCTGTGCGACCTGCCTAAGAAGACAAAGACGCCTGCTCGTATCGGTACGGACAACGATTGGGTGCAAGTGTATTCAGTTTCTACAACTGCCTACGGTATTAAAGCCGACGGCTCTCTTTGGGTTTGGGGCTCAGACGATAAAAACATTCTCGGACTCAACGATGAAAACATTACAAAGGTGCAGCAACCTCTCAAGATTAATGCTTTCAAAGAACCGGTAGCCTTTATCTCTGGCTACAGAAACGGTAGAGTCGTGGGTATAGGTTCGGGCGGCGTAGCCACAAAACTATACGCTTGGGGAACAAATGAGGACGGCGCATTGGGCAACGGCACAGGCGTGGCAGTAGATAATCCCACCGGTGGAATTACCTATACAGGCGCACCAGTAGAAGTGAAGTTGCCGGCCAACACGAAGGTAACTCAGCTCACTTCGGGCGAGGGCTATTCTATCGTACTTACCGACAAAGGAAAGCTCTACGGCTGGGGCAAAAACAGAGGTGGACAATTGGGCGACCACGCCACAGAGAGCCAGATGACTTTCTCCAGTATGCCAATCGTTGCAGGGGAGAAAGCTGAGGAAGTGCAAACTACGTTCACGTTTGACGCCGAGAATATTCCTGCATCTCTCAAAGAAGCCAAAGTACTGATCCTAACTGGCGCGTGGGGCACTGAAGATTTCGCTAAACTCACGGCAGCTATCGGTAACAACTCGGGATTCCCACCAGTGGGCAATACTACGATTGAAAGTGGATATGAGCCAGGCCACCATCAAGGCTAAGACCTATCTCTATGTTACTTATGGTGTGAACAACGTGGGTACTTTCCAGGGCTGCAAGGCTCTCAAGGAAGTGGTGATGCCTGCTAATGCTGAGGCCGCTAATTTCGTAAGCTTCCGCTCGGCATTCCAGAATTGCCGCGTGCTGGAAAGCATCGACATGAAGGGATGTAGCAGTGTGCGCAACCTGACGGACGCTTTCTTCGGCTGCGAAAAACTGAAGCGCTGCGACCTCTCAGCTGCCGCCAACATTACGATGACGGAGAGCATGTTTGATCAATGTTCAGAGCTGGAAGAGGTAATCCTGCCTGGAAGTATTGCTTTGCAGAAATATGCTTTTGGAAACTGCTTGAAGTTGAAGAAAATCGATTGGAGCAGGTTTACAGGCAAGAAAGCTCCTGTATTTGCTAAGGATCTCTTCCAATATATCACCGACTACAAGGCTATCACGCTCATCGTTCCTGAAGCTGCCTACGAATGGTTTACTGCTCACGCTGATTGGAGCAAACTTAACATCGTGAAGGCTACAACTACTGGTCTCTCCGAATTGCAGCCAAGCACCCCCGCTTATGCTGGAAAAGTGTATGACCTGCAAGGTCGCTATCTAACTACTGTTGCCAACGAATCAGAGCTGAACCGCCTGCCCGTAGGTATGTATATCTGCAATGGCAAGAAAGTACTGGTGAAATAAGGAATAAGGCTAAATAGGATCCCCCTCCATCTTAATGGGAAGCCCCCTCCATCTCCCCCATGAGGGGGAGTGCTCAGCTACCACTTGTAGCAGGATTCTCCAACGGCTTATTGGATTTCTGCTTTCCCGCATTTGGTTCTCTGACTGGTCGGACTAGTCAGACCAGTCATATATTCAGTCCTCCGACCAGTCGGACAAGTCGGACAAGTCCGAGAACCAAAGCTGAGCACTCCCCCTTATGGGGGAGGTGGAGGGGGCCTAAAAACATCAACAGAATTCTTACTTTTTCCCTTTCACGAAGACCACAAAATCGAGCACGAAAGGGAGAGAGCGCCCCATCCAGCCTTCCTGAGCGTCGATACAATAAGGCTGTCGGCGGATTTCCTTATTACGTCGGCTGACAGAATAGGGAAGCCAGCCGACACAATAAGGAAACTGACGGGTGGGATAAGGCCGAAAACGAGCAGAAAAATGAGAAAAAGCAGTTTTTTTGAGGTGAAAAACTATAAAAACCGGAAAATCTCACCCAAAACTATCCTGCAAAATCCTCCGACAAAGAAAAAATTTGGCCGCCCCACTCTTTTCTCGCGCTAAAAGGAGAAATGGGTTTGTAAAATAATAGGGCGGTTAAGCAGCATAAAGATAAGAAATTAGAGAAAGGAGATGTAGATTAGAACTATTTTCTTATTTTAGAGGATAACTACGATTATATTTTGGCAAATCTGTATTTATCTGTAATTTTGTACCACTTTACAAAATTTATTTATGCTTTTTCCACTCAATAGTAAGCACACAAAGAGAAAAAAGAATGGGCCGTTAGCACTCAGCCCTATGTTGTTCATGGTAGGAATGTTTGTGCTCCTATCTTTCATTTGCGGAGGCTTCTCCAAAGTGCCTCTACTCATCGTTTTCATCACTACATCCATCTTCTCCCTTTTCACGCTGCGCCACACGCCTTTTGAGGAGCGTCTGACGATATACAGCAAGGGCGCGGGGCAGGATAACCTGCTCTTGATGATATGGATTTTTATTTTGGCAGGTGCTTTTGCCGCCACAGCGCGACAGATGGGGGCAGTGGATGCTACCGTCAATCTGTGTATGCAATTATTGCCTCCGTCGATGCTCCTTCCTGGACTTTTCTTGGCTTCGTGCTTCATCTCGATGAGTATAGGCACAAGCGTTGGAACAATTGTTGCACTCGTGCCTATCGCCGTCGGAATGGCTGGTCCATCGGGACTGACAGAGCCCATGATGGTGGCCAGCTGCGTGGGCGGTGCTTTCTTTGGCGACAACCTTAGTTTTATCAGCGACACCACCGTGGTGGCCACTCGCACGCAAGGGGTGAAGATGAGCGATAAGTTCCGAACCAATTTTGCCGTGGCTCTGCCGGCCGCTCTCCTCACGTTTGCGCTCTACATGTACTTAGGGTGGGGCACTACGAGCCATATAGCCGTGGGTGCAGTGGACTATTGGAAGATTCTGCCCTATGTGGCGGTCATCATCACAGCCATTCTGGGGCTCAACGTCTTGATAGTGCTCACGGGTGGTATTCTGCTCACGGGCATCATTGGCATTTGGGCGAACAGCTATGATGTTGCTGGCTGGCTTTCCTCGATCTGCGAAGGCATTGGCGGTATGAGCGAACTGATACTTATATCCATGATGGCGGGCGGCCTGCTTGCCGTGATTCGTGCAGGCGGAGGTATCACTTGGCTAATCCATAACCTGACGAGACAAGTGAAGGGTGTGCGCGGCGGCGAACTGGGCATTGCCACCCTCGTTAGTCTCACCAATCTCTGCACGGCTAACAATACCGTGGCTATTCTTTCCGTGGGTCCGTTGGCCAAAGCCATCAGTCAGCGCTTCGGCGTAAGTCCGCGCCGCGCGGCAAGTATTCTCGACACCTTCTCATGTGTTGTTCAAGGCATCATACCCTATGGTGCGCAACTCCTCATGGCCGGCGGTTTAGCATCGCTTGCGCCCACGAGCATCATGCCTTTTCTCTTCTATCCCTATATCCTGGCTTTCGCTATGCTTATGAGCATCCTTGTTAGAAGAAAACAAGTAGGTTAATGATATAGAAGGACATATATTCAAATCAAAGATAGGAAGTAAGAAAACTGTACTTTCGGAAGATAAAAGCAAGGAAAAAACGTTCTTTCTGCTATTTTTCATACAGTTTTCTTACTTCATCAATCAAAAAAAAAGACAAAAGATAATATTTCCTCTAATTTTTCTCTACATTTATATTATAATATCCATCAGAAAAAGATTAACTTTGCTAACGGTTTAAGAACGCATAAATAAATTATATTATATAAATGGAGAAGATAGATAATCTAGATTTGCATATCTTAGGTGTTATTACTGAGAATGCTCGAGTTCCTTTCAAGGACGTTGCAGCTGTTTGTGGAGTTTCCAGAGCTGCCATTCACCAACGCGTACAGCGTCTCATCGAAGCTGGTATTATCGTTGGTTCTGGTTATAATGTAAATCCAAAGGCCATAGGCTATAGCACCTGCACTTATGTTGGTATTCGCTTAGAGCGCGGCTCTATGTACAGAGATGTAGCCACAAAACTCGACAAGATACCTGAAATCGTGGAGTGCCACTTCACAACGGGTAACTACACTATGCTGGTGAAACTTTATAGCCACGACAACGAGCATCTCATGGAGCTACTCAACCATAAGATTCAGGAAATCCCCGGCGTAATCTCTACGGAGACTCTCATCAGCCTCGAACAAACCATCAACCGCGAGATACCTATCCCTACAATAAACATTGTGGAGAAGAAACCTCGCAAGCCTCGCACTCCCCGCAAGAAAATAGAAGTTGCGGATATGGAAGACATCGACTAAATAAAGGGCTATGTACTTCGAAGGTATCCTGATAGGATTTTGTACCTTTCTGATTATCGGCGCCTTTCATCCAGTGGTCATCAAGACAGAGTACTATTTCGGTACACGCCCTTGGTGGATTTCTCCTACTCGGACTCGCTGGCACAATAGGTGCAATATTCATTGAGAGTACTTTCTGGAGCTGCCTCTCTGCAATCACTGGTTTCTCTCTGCTTTGGTCCATTCTGGAACTCTTTGAACAGAAAGAACGTGTTAAGAAAGGCTGGTTCCCGAAGAATCCTAAACGAAAATACTAAGCTGATGGATGAGAGCCCGAGGTTCTCATTCATCAGTCTTTCTTTTCTGACATTCATCACATCTCGCCCCACAATCGGCATCTGCTTGGCAAACCAGTGCCAACAAAAGATACAGAAAGCGAGATGCCCACAACTTATATACACATATAATTATGTCCTTCAATATCAACTTAGATTACGACAGCGTAACAGATCATTACCCCAACCACCAAGCTCGGCCCATCATCGGAATTACGGGAAATTTCGGTGAGAATGGTTGTACGCTCGGCGAAGGATATTATAAGAGTCTGGAGGCGGCAGGTGCTATTCCAGTTGTCCTACCTCCTACGCAGAACATTACAGAAATTCTCACGCTCCTTGATCGTGTTGACGGAATTCTCTTAAGTGGCGGTGCCGACATCAATCCGCTCTATCTGGACACTGATCCTATCCCCGAATTACATAGTATCAATCCCGAACGCGACCGCTTCGAGTTGTTGCTCACTCGGTTTGCGTTCGACCGCCAAATACCTATGCTGGGCATTTGTCGCGGTATGCAGGTGCTTGCAGCTGCACTCGGTGGCAGTCTTCATCAAGATATTCGTGTGGCCCTGCCTGATGCTCCACTCTTGAAGCACTCCCAAGATGCTCCCCGATACTTGCCCACACATTTTGTTGAGGCAGAAGCGGACAGCACCATAAGCAACCTGTTAGTTCACGCTTTGCGGTGAATAGTTTCCACCACCAAGCCGTCAACGAAGCAGGACCTCATCTCCGCGTAGTGGCTCGCAGCGCCGACGGCGTAGTAGAAGCCGTGGAAAGCAACGAGGAAAAAAGTATCATAGGTGTACAATGGCATCCCGAATGCTTTATTCAGAACGGCGATGAAAGTATGCTGCCGCTCTTCCGCTGGTTCATGACGCAGGCCGAGTCCTTCCGCCGCGCTCGCAAAGTACACCAACAGATCTTTACCCTTGACTCGCACACCGACACCCCTATGTTTTTCGAGCAAGGCGTCAACTTCGACCACCGCGACCCAAAGGTGCTCGTCGATCTCCATAAGCTACACGAAGGCATGATTGATTCTGTCATCATGGTGGCTTATCTAAAACAAGAAGGGCGCAGCACAAGCGAACTCGAAGCAGCCACCTGCAAGGCGCAGCGCATATTGCAAGAAATCAGAGATATGGTAGAAAATGTGCGCGGAGCTGAGATAGCCTACACTCCGAAGGATGCCCACCGCCTCAAATCCATCGGACGGAAAGCTATCTTCCTCGGAATTGAGAACGGCTACGCTATAGGGCGCGATTTGACAAACATAGCACGCTTTCGCAATGAGGGAGTGGTCTATATGACCCTCTGCCACAACGGCGATAACGACATCTGCGACGCCGCCTCCCGTTCTAACAACGAACACAACGGCTTGAGCCATTTCGGCAAGCAGGTTGTCGACGAAATGAACCGCGTGGGCATGATGGTAGACCTTTCGCACGCTGGCGAAAAGAGTTTCTACGACGTCTTATCCTATAGTCAGTTGCCGCCCGTCTGCTCCCATTCATCGAGCCGCGCCCTTTGCAATCATCCGCGTAACCTCACGGACGATCAGCTGCGGGCTTTGGCCGACAAGGGAGGCGTTGCGCAAGTCACCTTCTACCACGGATTCCTCCGCGAAGACGGTCAAGCCACAATTAGCGACGTTGTAGCCCACCTGCTCCATATGATAGACGTGGCTGGCATTGACCACGTCGGCATCGGAAGCGACTTCGATGGCGACGGAGGCGTTCCAGGATTGGCTTCAGAGGCTGAAATGCTCAACCTTACCCGTCGGCTCATCAACGAAGGCCTTACAATGCACAGCTCCGCAAGATATGGGGCGGTAACTTCCTCCGAGTGATGAATCAGTGGCAGAAAATATACTAAATAAAAGTTCCCTTTATCTTCTTCATAAAGAAAAACGTTCGGATATGGCTCATCGGAGCCGACAGAACCTAACTATCTATGAAGAAGATAAAGGGATTTTTCAATAACTTATATCTATATGAAACTTTCTTTCAAATTCCTCACAACAGCTTTAGCCGTCGGACTGGTAGGTCTGACAAGTTGCAAAAGCAAACAGCAGAACGACGCGGTAAAACCCGACGCTGAACTGGCAAAAGTGCAATTCAACGCCGACAGTGCCTATCAGTACATCGTGGATCAATGTGATTTCGGAGCACGTGTCCCAAATAGCGAAGCCCACGACCGTTGTGCTGATTACATCGTCAAAGCTTTCAAGCGATTCGGACTGACCGTCAACGAACAGAAAACGACTGTCAAAGGATGGGATGGAAAAATGCTCCAGTGTAATAATATCACTGCCAGCTATAAGCCCGAACTCCGTGAGCGCATCGTGATTTGTTCCCATTGGGATAGTCGTCCCTGGGCCGATGCCGATCCTGATTCGTCAAAGCATCATGAACCCGTTATGGCCGCGAATGATGGCGCGAGCGGTGTGGCTGTTATGATGGAATTGGCACGTCAGATTCATCAGCTCAACCCTTCTGTTGGTGTCGATTTCGTATGTTTCGACTCAGAGGATTATGGTGCTCCCTACTGGGGTCCACAAACCAAGGACGAGAACGATTGGTGTCTCGGCAGTCAGTATTGGGCCAATAACTTTACCTAAGGACTACAAACCGCGCTACGGCATTCTCCTCGATATGGTAGGCGGCGACGATGCACAATTTAAGTTTGAATACTACAGCATGCAGTATGCGCAAAACGTTGTAGCAAAGGTGTGGAGCGCGGCACAAAGTGTGGGGGCTGACAACTACTTCTTGCAGCAAGACGGAACGGCAGTCACTGACGACCACATCCCCATGAATCGTATTGCAAATATCCCCACAATCGACATCATCTCCGACAACGGCAACGGTTTCTCCCGCACCTGGCACACCACCATTGACACGCCGCAGAACATCTCTCGCGAGACGCTCAAAGCCGTAGGACAAACGCTCATACAAACGCTTTTTGAAGAAAAATAAAAAGCTTTTATTTATCAATCATCGTAACTTCAGAAACAATGACAATAGAAGAATCACAGCAAGAAATTATTGAAGAGTTCAGCGAAATGGACGACTGGATGGATCGCTACCAGCTGCTCATCGACATGGGGGAGGAACAAGCCCCTCTGCCTGCTGAAGAGAAAAACGAAAGTAACCTCATCGATGGTTGCCAAAGCCGCGTATGGATTGTGTGCAACGAACAAAACGGTCGCCTGCACTTCCGCGCTGAGAGCGATGCGCTGATTGTGAAAGGCATTATCGCGCTTCTCATCCGCGTTATCAACGACCACACGCCGCAGGAGATTCTCGATGCCAAACTCCATTTCATCGACGACATAGGCCTTCGCGAGCATCTCTCGCCTACGCGCTCCAATGGTTGCTGGCCATGATCAAACAAATCAACTTCTACGCCTTGGCTTACAAGGCAAAAGGATAACAACACAGAAGGCTCACCCCATCACACAACAAGGTGAGCCTTCATTGTATCCGTTCGAGAAATCGACACACGGGATACTATGAAGCACAACCCATTTCTTGTAAACTCTTTTCGCATTCTATGCGGCTGAGAATAGCGCGAAATCCAACTCAGAATTATCCGATCGAAACAACGCAACTATGGAGCGTTCGGTTTCCTTATTGGACAGATAGTTTTATACTGAAATTCTCATTTTTCTCTTTATTCTGACAAACAGAATAAGGATAACAGGGATGAAGAATATAGAAACTATCGAAGATAGAATAAGGATATTTGAAAATAGAATAAAGCTGTCGGCTGACTTCCTTATTGTATCCGCCAACGCAATAAGGAAAATGACGAATAGGCTTATTTTAGAAGTAAACAAGCTTATTGCGTGATACAATAAGCTTGCTATATTGAAAAACTCAATTGACAAGAAAAAAGACAGAAACTATTTATTCGAAATCAGAAGGGAGAAAGGATTTTTTTTTAATTCTCAGACTCGTCGGACCAGTCGGACCCGTCCGAAAATCAAACAATTCTGCTCTTCCTCTCCTCAACTATTTCGTAAAGCCCAATTGTCGGGCAAATTCCCACATCACGATGCCGGCCGTGACACTCACGTTGAGCGAATGCTTGGTGCCGAACTGCGGAATTTCAATACAAGCATCCGAAGCATCTACCACTTGCTGCTGGACGCCCTTTACCTCATTGCCCATCACCAGAGCATAACGGCCGTTGGACGGCAGGGAGATTTCGTCGAGCTTGAGGCTTCCCTCCACCTGCTCAATACTGTAGATGGTGTAGCCTTCAGCACGCAATGCTGCCAAGGCCTCTTCCGTTGTGGGATAGTATTGCCAGTCCACACTGTCTTCTGCCCCGAGTGCCGTCTTATGTATCTCCTGCTGAGGAGGACATCCCGTGATGCCACAAAGACAAACGCGTTGCAAGCGGAAAGCATCGGCCGTCCGAAAAACACTCCCCACATTGTGAAGACTCCGAATGTTGTCGAGCACCATCACTACGGGCAATTTCTCGGCCGCCTTAAACTCGGCCACTTCCAAACGCCCCATTTCTTCCACTCTTAGCTTGTGCATAGTTTCGTATCTTTAATAGGGCCATACGGCGAACTATTCTGCCCGTCGGTAGATGCCCAAATTTTTGGCTGCAAAGTTAAGTTATTCCTGTTGATAAGTAGTGGAAAAGTCGTTGAAAACTGGTGGAAACACGGCTAATAACCTACTGCCGACAGAAGAGTTAAAGCTATTGACAGTTTTCCACTATATACCACTGTTTTACTCCTATTTTACGCAGCTTTTCCAACGGAAATTGACCACTATAAAAGACCTTTTTTCAGCCGTTCAAAACTTATCCACAGGCTGTGTAAAACCCTCTATAAAAAGGATTGTAACTATTTAAGAACAGATACTTATAGTTTGTTTTCAGGTGTGGATATTGGCGTGGAAAAGTAAGCTTTCTTTGTGGATTACATAATTTCCAAATTTTATACAAAAAACTTATCCACCGTTTCCACAGGCAATTATCATCAACATAACTTTCTTTTCTTTTTCTAAGAATAAAAAAAGAAAAAAGAATATATAGATAAAGTTTTGCGTGGTGGATGGTGGAAAACGAGAAATCAATTCTTCTGATTTCTCGGAAAGTGTTGCAGAATCTGATCCCGAAGAAAGCGGCGATCAATGTGGGTATAGATTTCGGTTGTACTGATGCTTTCGTGTCCCAGCATGGTCTGAATGGCGCGCAGGTTGGCTCCGCCCTCCAGCAGGTGGGTGGCAAAGCTGTGTCGGAAAGTGTGGGGCGAGATGGTCTTTTGGATGCCCGCTTGTTCGGCGTAGACCTTGATGTTGTGGAATACAGTGATGCGCGATAGGTGCTTCTTGCGCGCCGCACTGATAAAGACGTAATCTTCTTCGCCAGGTTTAATGTTGATGGAATTGCGGAAAGCGAACCACGACTTTAGTTCGCGAATGGCGCGCTCAGAGATGGGCACTAACCGCTGCTTGTTGCCCTTTCCCGTGACGCGCAGAAACCCTCGTCGAGGAAGAGATCGGAGAGCAGGAGGTTGCAAAGCTCGCTCACACGCAAGCCGCAGGAATATAGCATCTCAATGGCCGCGCGGTCGCGTTGCCCTTCCGGTGTGCTCACATCGATCACTCCTTCGATAGCATCAATCTCCTCCACGCTAAGTACCTCGGGCAAGTGTTTTCCTATCTTCGGCGATTCGAGAAGTTCCGTAGGGTCTTGTTCCAGATAGCCATCGAGAACAAGAAACTTATAGAACGAACGGACACCCGAAAGAATCCGCGCAATGGAACGTTCGCCAATGCCAACATCCATAAGGGCCGCTGCAAAAGAATGGAAATGTTCGAGCTCCACCTTGAGAAAATCAATCTTTTCATCCTCAAAATAAGTAAAGAGTTTCTCTACGTCGTGGAGATAAGCCTCGCGCGTGTTGTTGGAAAGTCCTTGTTCGAGCGTGATATAGCTCTTGTATTTTTTCAGAATACTGTTCATGGATGAAAAGAACGTTGGTGGGTGGCAAAGATACGGATAAATCGTGCGGCAAAGCGAAAAAAATGAAGTAACTTTGTAGCCTAATAATATATAGGCCTATGAAGATACTAATTATGAATGGTCCTAATCTCAACTTGTTGGGACAGCGCGAACCGAGCATATACGGCACGGGAACAATGGAAACCTATGTGGCAGAACTTCGAAAGCTTTATCCCGAAGTTGAGCTAGAGTATTTCCAAAGCAATATAGAAGGCCTCATGATTGATCGCCTGCAAGCCACTCTCAGAGATGGTACAAACGGCGTGGTTCTCAATGCTGGTGCCTACACACATACGAGTATTGCACTGGGAGATTGCATCCGCTCGCTAACGTGTCCCGTTGTGGAGGTGCATATCTCCAATGTGTACCAGCGCGAAGAGTATCGCCACCGTTCCATGATTAGTGCAGCCTGTAAAGGTATTATTGCTGGCTTCGGCCTTCATAGTTACCGCTTAGGTATCGAGGCTCTACTAAAAGATTAAATTTGTTTCAGAAAAAAACAAGATAAGGAAGATGAAATACAAGAAGACCAAGATTGTTGCTACCATTAGTGACGCACGTTGCGACGTATCGCTGATACAGAAACTCTATGATGAAGGCATGAACGTAGTGCGCCTGAACACGGCTCACCAAGGGCCGGAAGGCATGAAGCGCGTAATTGATAATGTGCGCGAGGTTTCTAGCCACATCGCTCTGCTGGTGGATACGAAAGGACCTGAAGTGCGCACAACGGTTTGTGACGCCCCCATCACATTCAAAACTGGCGAAACAGTGAAGATTGCTGGACTGCCGGGGGAGAAGACCACGAAGGAGCGCATCTGCGTAAGCTACCCCGAATTTGTGCGAGATGTGGCTGTGGGTTCGCAAATCTTGATTGACGATGGTGACCTCGGACTGCGCGTTACAGAAAAGAACGCTGATTGTGTGACTTGTACCGTGGAAAACGAAGCCACGCTGGGAGCGCGTAAGAGTGTCAATGTGCCAGGTGTGCGTATCAACCTGCCCGCTCTGACGGAGAAGGACCGCAACAACATACTCTTTGCCATCGACTACGACGTTGATTTCATCGCCCACAGCTTTGTGCGTTCGAAAGAAGACATCCTGGAAATTCGCAAGATACTCGAAGAGAAGAAGAGCGATATTAAAATCATCGCCAAAATTGAGAACCAAGAGGGTGTAGACAATATAGAAGAAATTTTGGAAGTAGCCGACGGCGTGATGGTGGCTCGTGGCGATTTGGGTATTGAAGTGCCGCAAGAATACATCCCTGGCATTCAGCGCCGCATAATTGCAGCCTGCATCCGCGCCCATAAGCCCGTTATCGTGGCTACGCAGATGCTTCAGAGCATGATTCGCAACCCACGCCCCACGCGTACGGAAGTGACCGACATTGCCAATGCTGTTTACAGTCGCGCCGATGCTGTCATGCTGAGTGGTGAGACTGCTTACGGCGACTATCCAGTTGAGGCTGTCCACGTTATGTCTACCGTGGCACGCCAGGCAGAACTCGATAATCTGGACGGAGTGACAGCCGACATCGACGTACCTCTCTCTCAGTATCCTACTGTGACGGAATTTTTCGCCAAAGAAGCAGTGATGGCCACTAAGACTATGCAGCTCCATGGTATTATCATGGATAGTTTCACGGGTCGCACAGCGCGCTACGTTTCTTCCTTCCGTGGTCGCAATACGGTGTTTGCTCTTTGCTATAAGCCCAAGACAGTGCGCCATTTGGCACTGAGTTTCGGTGTTTATCCCATCTATCTGCCGATGAATACCTTTGGTCACGCCTTCCTTCTTGTGGCGTTGAAGAAACTGATTGCTGAAGGATTGCTCCATTATGAAGATCGCATTTGTTATCTTGGTTCTCACTGCAAAGAACAAAGCACAAGTTTTATGGAGATGAACATCGTGCGCAACCTGCTGGACGAAGAAGAGAAGGAAGTGTATAGAAACTAACATTTGAGGAATGAGTGGCGAGGTATAAGCCCGTTTTTTCGGAGCTTATGTCTCGCAACTTACAACTCATGTGTAGTAAGAAATAACTCAACTGTGCAACATCACCACACAAACGGAGCAACGCAAATACCGCTGGCAGAAACTGACAGCGTAGAGCTGTTGTACGACTACTTGGAGGCCCACTGCACTCCGGAGGATGAATACATGCACCGCCTTTATCGAGCCACCAACACACAGCTCGTGCGGCCGCGCATGGCCAGCGGACACATGCAGGGAATACTCCTGCGGATGATTGCACAAATGGTGCGCCCTCAGACCGTACTCGAAATCGGCACTTACTCTGGCTATTCCGCTCTGTGTCTGGCTTCGGGGATGGAAAAAGGTACTAAGATCTATACTTTCGAGGTGAATGATGAGCAGGAGGACTTTACCAAGCCGTGGTTTGATAATTCTCCCTATCCGGCCGATATAGAAATGATTATCGGCGACGTTCTGAAGTTGCTCCCCGATATGGATCTTCGTTTCGACCTCGTTTTTATCGATGCCAACAAAAGGGACTACCGCGCCTACTACGACCTTGTCTTTCCACGCCTCAATCCGGGCGGTGTGATTCTGGCGGATAATACGCTCTGGGATAATCACGTTATCGATCCGGCTTATGATGACGATGTGCAGACAAAGGCTATTAAAGATTTCAATGATTATGTGGTGCAGGACAGTCGTGTGGAGAAAATCATTCTCCCGCTGCGCGACGGACTCACTATGATTCGTAAAAAATAAGACCAATATGGAAACTACCCGTCAACAGAAAATAGACCGCTTGATACAGAAAGAGCTCGGCGAAATGTTTCAACGCCAAACTCAAGCTATGCGAGGCGTGCTTGTGAGTGTAAGTAATGTGCGCGTAAGCCCAGATCTCAGCGTGTGCAACGTTTATGTCAGTGTTTTCCCTTCAGAAAAGGCCGATGAGATAGTAAAAAATCTCAACGACAACGTTCGCAGCATTCGCTACGACCTCGGACAGCGCGTGAGACATCAGCTCCGAATCATCCCCGAACTAAAGTTCTTCAAAGATGATACCCTCGACTATATCGAGCACATTGATGAACTTTTGGGTAACAAGTAAGTAGCGACAACCATGTCGTTTCCATTCTACATTGCGCGCCGCTATCTTTTTTCTAAGAAGCAGCACAACGTTATCAACCTTATTAGCGGCATCTCCGTGGTAGGGGTAGCACTGGCTACACTTGCCATGGTTTGCGTTATGTCTGGCTTCAATGGTTTTCAAGACCTCATTGGCAATCTTTTTACTGCCTTCGATCCGCAGTTGGAATTGGTTCCAACGCAGGGTAAGGTAATGGCGGAGGACGATCCTTCGCTCGTGGCGGTGAAGCGCAATAGCAAAGTGGCAGCGGCCACAAACAGCTATGAGGACAACGCCCTCATACTTTCAAAGGACGCCCTTTGGTGATCATGCTAAAGGGTGTGGACGATAATTTCACAAAGACGTCTGGAATTAAGAATATTCTTTACGGACAAGGAGAGTATTTGCTCCGCCGTGGCAATTTGAATTACGGTATCCCAGGTTATAATCTCGCCCTGCAAATGGGAGGTCTGAATTTCGGGACGTTGCAAATCTGTGTACCTAAAAAAGGCGAGCAAATCAATCTGGCTAACCCGATAGAAAACATCAATGTTGACGATTTGACGGCTTCAGGAATCTGCTTCCAGGTTAATCAACAGAAGTATGACGACAATCTCATGCTTTGTTCTCTGCCCTTTGTTCAGGGACTTTATAATCAAGAAGGCTGCATCACTAAGTTGGAACTCAAACTCAAAGATGGCGTTGACGAACAAGTGGCTAAAAAGGAATTGCAACAATTGGCGGGGCCACGATTCAGAGTGCTCGATCGCTATGAGCAACACGAGGAAACGTTCAACGTGATGCAGATAGAAAAACTCTTCGCCTTTGCTTTTCTCACCTTCATAGTCCTCGTGGCTTGCTTCAATATCATAGGGAGCGTTTCGATGCTAATTATTGACAAAACAAAGGACATATCCACGCTTCGTCACCTCGGAGCCACCAACAAGCAGATAGTGCACATTTCTCTTTGAGGGATGGCTCATTTCCTTTATGGGAGCGATTATCGGCATTGTTCTCGGTCTCATTTTATGCCTTTTGCAGCAGCAGTTCGGGCTGCTAAAGCTCGAGCCAACAGGCGGCGGCAACTTTATCGTGGATGCGTACCCCATCAGCGTTCATGCGCTCGACATCGTGATAATCTTCTTCACCGTCATCATTGTTGGTTTCCTCAGCGTGTGGTATCCAGTGAACTATCTGAGCCGCAAAAGCATGGATTCGCAAGCATAAGCTAACGTTTAGACTTATTGAATCCTATTGTCTAACTCCCCATATTTTTGAATATAAGCACTTGTCTTTGCTGCGAACTTCGTAAATATATCTACCGCTAAATTTAACTGTAGAAGAAAGTATAGCATCTTCTGCTTCTTTGCAAGATTTTAGAATGGCAGCAGGCGATGTACCAGGAGCAAAGTATTGACTATTACAGTTTAGTCCATTTTGTTTGTAAGAGTCATAGTATGCGTTCTTTATTATTTCAACTTCTTTATTATCACTTGATATTGCTGAAGTTAAACCACAATAATAAATTTCAGGTTCTTCATTATGGCTGCATGAATATATAAGGCAGGATAATAATATAGATAATGCGATGAGTAGATAGTTTATGTTCTTCGACATAATTGATTATTTTTAATATTACTTTTATGTATTAATAAGCTGTAATACAAGATTATTTCAATAAGTATAAAAAGTAATTTGTAGCAATTAAAACACAAAATCATTTTTATTATATGATTTGGCAATAATGGTAAATCTAATTCATTCATTAAACTATCTGATAACCATTTATCTTCTTTTTTTAACATAAGGATTTTTTTCAGCCAGTTCTTAAATGCTGTATTAAAGATTGTGCGGTGTTCACATACTACATAATATTTGTCTAGAATAAGCATGCATGTCGATGATGAAAGCTTCCCTTTTTAACTTCAGATATTAGCATTTCTCTTAAATGTTTATTTAAACGTCTCGGATTATGAAGAAAAAAATTACTAATAATGATGCATTTATAGATTCTTTATTTGAATACGTTTTACCAAGAACTTTTCCATCGATCCATCCATATTTTTTTCTATAATTTCTGTTGCCCGTTGAAAATTAATAGAATCTACAGAGATGAGAAATGCCCTTACATCCTCCTTTTTCATAAATTGGTGTAATGAAGAGTCTCTAACCCCTTGGTCTAATCCGTATATTTCAGAAAGAACTAAGGCTATACTATCTGTAGGAAAATTGGAGTAAGATGTGAGAGATACTTTGGGAGAGAGGGAGTAAGAGCAAAAAGAGTATTGTCAAAAAAATAAAAGAGTGGCAATTTTTTTATTCTTTTCATATATTTTTTTATTATTTCTTAGTAAAAATAGTAAAAGGAAATTTCTATTACAATATGGGTTACTTATTACTTAATAAGCTCCCTTTGAAGATGAATTTATCGAGTTATCACCTGGCTCGAGAATTGAAATAACAATAGGTTCTCCTTTTCTCACACGACCTTTAGGATATTCATTCTCTATAATAACTCCGACTTCTATCATTTCTGTAGTTGTTGTTCCTCCTACAATTTGGGACATTTTAGCTTTCTTTATTTTTTTATTTGGAAAAGATATGACTTAAATGGTTAATTCTCAATATGATAGGTCTTGCTTTTTCCTATTTGTTAGGGCAAATAGTATACAAAAAAATATTATTAAATAATTATATATAACTTAATTAAAATATACTATTAATAATAATTAACTGATAGAATACTTTTATAATGCTACTCCTACCAGCAAAACATATTTTTTGTTGTCACGTTGTCACAGAGGTGTAAATGTGTTGATAGATAGCTGTTTATAAGCGTGATAGCAGTGTGACAACAAAATTTTATTGTCACCTTGTTGTCACGCCTATAATATGTACGTTATCAGATAGTTAAGATCAAAGTGTGACAACGTGACGACGTGACGATGAAAAAACAAAATGTAGGGAGGAGGGAGAGCATGTATAGATATAGTTTTCTTTGTTCTGTGCTCCATTGCTATAAAGGTGCTGACTGACGCAATAAGGATGTCAGCTGACGCAATAAGGATGTCAACTGACGCAATAAGGATGTCAGCTGACAGAATAAGGCTATCAACTGACACGCTTATTGTATCTGCTGATAGCCTTATTTTATTTGTGACTATTTAGACAATCGTGATGTGGCTCTGCCCACTGCTGGGGAGTTTCTCTACCCGAATTTGTGGGCTGATTTGGTTGCGGATTTGGTCGGTATGACTAATGACGCCCACCTTTCGTCCCTGCGAGTCTTCGAGGCTTGAGAGAGCTTGCATCACCAGTTCGAGGCTTCGTGATCGAGGTTGCCGAAACCTTCGTCAATGAAAAGTGATCCGATGCTTAGGCCGCTGGATGAGAGATTGGCCAGACCGAGGGCCAATGCTAAGGAAACGACAAACGTCTCCCCGCCGCTGAGCGAGGTGACATAGCGTTTTTGGTCGAACATATCGCGGTCGATGATTTCGAGCATCAGCGTGCCAGGCATGTTTTGCAGGCGATAGCGCGGACAGAACTTCTCCAACTGTACATTGGCGTGGTTGACGAGGAAACGGAACGTGTAGCTCTGCGCCAGTTCGCGGAATTTCTTTCCATCGGCCGAACCGAGCAAGTGGTCCAATCGCTGCCATTCGGCTGCGTTGTCTTTTGCTTTTTGGAACTCTTCTTTCCGTTCTTGGGATTGAGCTATACTGTTGTTGTGTGCTTGTAGGCGTGTGCGCAAGCCTACAATCGCTTCGTTGAGTTGTGCTTGCTGTTCGATGAGTGCCTGCTGCTGTTCGATGAGCTGTTGGCGCGTGTTGTCGTCAGTATTGGCAGGACGATTGCTTTCAGCTGTAGTTGGAGCAGTGCTTTGCGCACCTGTTCCACTTGGTGCGCTGCGAGCGTTGCTGCCTTCTTGCGCGCATCGAGATTGGTGCGTAGCTCGTTCCAGTTGCGTGTGTCGGAGAAAATCTGCTTTAGCTCAGTCATTTGTATAGGAGCGTGCGTTCCGTTGAACTTGAGAATCCATAAGTCCATTTGGGACATTCCGTCGCTGTATTCCTCTTGTTTTTGTAGGCGCGTTTTCTCCAAATTTTTATGTTGCCCCTCCAGCCGGTTAAGTTCGTTGTTGGTGCGGTCGAAAGCCTCCTGTGCTTTCTGCTGTGCTTGCAACATACCGGCGATATACTTCTTGAGGCGTTCCTCCTCGAGGCTGGGCGATGATTCGCCAAAGAGGCGGCGCATCTCCTCGCGTTTGTCGTTGAGTCGTTGAAGGGCAGCATCCTTTTCGTCGCGCGCCTGCACCAGTTGGCGGTTGGCTTCTGTTTCGTTGTCCTTCATGGTCTTCACTTCCTCGCGCAGAATGTTGATTTTGCCGTTCAGATCCTCCAGGCTGTTATTGGTGCGGTTCCAATCCTCGAAGAGATTGTTGAGGCGCAGGCGGAAGTTGTCCGAGTTCTTTTGCCATTCTGTCAGCCAACTTGAGAGCGTAATCATGCTGTCAAGGTCGCGGTAGAGTTCGCTGCAAACGCGGTCGCTTCTGTGGAGGTTTTGTTGCAGTCGCTCAATGTCGGACTGCTTTATCTTCAGGTCAGAGCGGAACGTGTTTACTTGGTTTTCGTTGTTCTGAATACGCGTATTGAATTGCTCAATCTTCTCTGTGATTTCGTTGATGAGATTCTGGTGCTGATTGAAGGTGTCCATTTCTTTTGTAGACTCCTCACAACTCTTCATTGCGTTGTCGATGAGCATACCAAAGAGGGTGAAACGCGCACTGCGGTTGGTGGTTGGTGAGCAGTCGGTGAATGAAGGATCGAGGTAGACATAGTTTTGCCATTCTGTTTCGTCCGCCGCTTGGCTTTGTTCGAGTTCTTTCAGATAGGTTTTGTCGGCCTTTAGTTCTGCTTCATCGGCCGCCAACTTATTAGAGAGTTCCGAAAATTTCTGCTCCGAAGTTTTGAGGAGTTCCTCCGCCTCTTCGAAGTCCTTACTGAGGTTTTCGATGAGATTGCCCAATTCGCGTTGTGTCTCCGTGTGGTAAGGATGATGTGTGGCACCGCAAACGGGGCAAGCCGTACCTTCTTTGAGACTTTTTGCGCAACCGCTGAATGTTCTCACTATTGGAGAGCATATAGCTCTCGCGCTTTCGTTCGACATCCTCTTTGCGCACCGCCATCTCCAGTCTTGTTCGTTCCAAGTCCTTACGCGTTTGTTCGAGATTTCCCGTGTCGCGCGCAATTTTTGCTCGGCGTTCGTCAATACGTTCATAGCCCGTCACGATACGTTTCCAGAGTTCGCGTGCAGGTTTGAGCCCTTGCAGGCGATTGCGTAGTTGCGAGAGGCGCAGTTGGAGCTCGTCGCCGTTGTGTCCTTGATTGGCTTGGCGATGAATGAGCAATTCTGATTTTAGTCTGTTGAGTTGTGCTTGATCCTCCTGCTGTTTTTTCTCCAAACGCTCCAAAGTGTCGGAGATATTCTTGTGTTCGGATTGTTTCGTTTTCAGTTCGTTGTTGTCCTGCGCATTCTGTGTGGATTCCGTTCGGAAACTCGCCAGTTTGTCCTTGACAAGTTCGAATTTATCGAACATGATGCGGTGCACATTCAGTGTCTGTCGGTGGAGTTCCTTTTCTTTGATTTCCTCCTCCGTTTTTTCCATCACGGCAAGTTTCTCACGATAGCGCGTTTGCCTATCTATGAGTGTGTCCTGCGCTTGTTTGAGTTGCTGCAAGAGCTTTGTCACCTGATTTTCCGCTTCTGAAATTTCGCCCGATAGCTTATTTCCTTGATTGATAGCCGGCTGCCAACGCATTTGTTCGTTCTCGGCATCGGCCGTTTGCTCTTTGCTGGTGTCGAGAGCCGAAGTAGCCTGCTTCAGGCGTAGTCTGCAATCTGATAGCTGGCTTATGATTTCTTCGTCCTGGGCTTTGAGCTGCTCTATGTCGTTGGCGCGCACCTCTATCTTTTGGAAGAGCGGCAACACCTCCTGCACAGAGTCGTAGCGTTCCAGTTTGAGCTGTTCGCCTCTCATTTCAACCACGCGCTTCTGGGCTTCCATGTTGTGGTTTTCGGCAGCTTCCAGTTGGGTTTTGGTTTGTGTATAATTATTGAACCACAGTAGTTGCTCATCAATGCTTTTCTGTTTTTCGCCCACAAACTTATGGGTAGCGGTCTTCTGATGAATCTCGTTGTTGAGTTCGTCGAGTTCTTCAGGCGTCAGGCAGTAGCTGAGCAAACCTTTGATATTGCTATCCAGTTCCAGCACCTGCTTTTCAGCATCAGCGTGTAGTTCGTGGATTTTCTGCGAGATACGGCCGTAGATGTCTGTACCTGTGAGTTTCTCCAATAGCGACGACTTATCGCTCTTCTTAGCTTGCAGAAAAGTGGCAAAACTGTTCTGCGCCAGCATCACGGTGCGCGAAAATTGCGTATAATCGAGTCCGATGATTTCCGTGATTTTCTGTTGTATTTCACTATTGCGACCGTTGAAAGTAGTCTTCTTTGGCGCGAGCTGACGGAAGGAGCGTTGCACATCGTCATAGTTGCCCGTGCGCTTCATGCGGCAGCTCCAGCCAGCCTCATAGCGCGCTCCGTCGGGCATAGTGAATTCTACCCGTGCATAGGCTTCTTTCTTCCCTCGGCGCAAGAGATTTCGCGTGTCGTAGGTCTGAAGATTTCACCACGCTGTCGTCCTGCGATAGCATTTCTTTGTTCAGCCGTTCTGCGTTATCGAGGCGCGGGGCTTCATCGTAGAGCGCTAAACAGATGGCATCGAGCAGTGTGGATTTGCCCGCGCCCGTATCGCCACAAATAGCGAAGAGACCAGCCGAACGCAGCGGTTCGGCTGTGAAGTCAATGACCTGTTCTCCTTCAAAGGAGGTGAGGTTGGAGAGGATTATCTTATCTATTTTCACCGTAGTATATTCTGCTCAGTTAAATATCGGTACATTCCTTTTCTGCTTGTTCAAACCGCAGGCGGAGGGAGTCGGGCATTTCGCTGCCGTAGCGACTGTCGAACACCATTTGAGCCATTTCCATGGGGGTCAGATTGCGTATGGTTTCGATGCTTTCTGTTGTTGTGGAAGTAGGAGAACTCGTTTTCGGTGTTTCGCGCGTCATGCGGCAGAAGAGTACTGCTTTTGTGCTCAAGGCTTCCGTCACCTCATGGAGGAAGTTTGGTTCTGGTTGTTCCTCCAGTACGCGGAGTTCCAGATAGGGCCATGCTTCTCCATTGTCCTTCTTTCGCGCTCCGGCAGTTTGCAGATTTCGTCCATAATAGTGACCGGAGTGGCAGATCCTTTGGCCGGAATGGTGAGCAAATGGCGCAATGGGTTGTATTCAAGATGGCTCACAACAGTTTCGCCGTCTTCACCGATATCCACCATTTCCACGCCGTGATGATAGAACCTTTCGCTGAAACTCATTGGGAGAGCCGATCCGGCATAGTAGGTGTTGCTGCTCACTTGCTGGGCTTTGTGGATATGGCCCAAAGCTACATAGCTGAATCCTTCACCCATGATGTCGGCATCTACGCGGTCCTGACCGCCCACCACGAGGCGTTCGCTGTGTTCTTCGGCGTTGATGTCGGCCCCTGCGGCATAGTAGTGAGCACAAGCCACAGTGGGCAAAGCCTTAAAGGGCGATTTGCGAAAATGCTTCTGCAAACCATTGAGGAAATAGCGCAAACCCTCTTCCACGGACATTCCTGCTGGATAGTCGCCGCTGCGCAGATAGGGAATGGCGAAGCAAACCACGCGGGCCTCGGCATTATCGCGCAAACTCAAAGGGAGGAGATACTCGTCGAAGTCTATCTCTCCTTCCTCGTTGCGGTGTATCAGTCCGCGCACATAGATGTTGTGAGTTTTCAACAAGGCTTGCGGAGCTTCCAATCGGCCTGCCGAGTCGTGATTACCGGCTGTGATGACGATTTGAATACCCGGAACGGTCTCCGTAGCATCGTTGAGAAACTGATAGAACATTTCTTCCGCGCGGGCCGAGGGATTGGCCGAATCGAACACGTCGCCGCTGATGAGCAACGCGTCGGGCTGCTGCTGGCGGAGCGTTTCGAGCATCCAGCGCAAGAAATGGGTGAATTCCCCCTCACGATCGTGTCGGTGGAAACTATTTCCCAAGTGCCAGTCGGCAGTATGAATGAGTTTCATTTTCTTCTGTTTATATTATGATACAAAAGTAATGATAAGCGCGAAAATAGAAAACGCCACGCGTGGAATTATTCGTGGCGTTCAGCAAATGAGGGCTCAGAAACTGACGGGATTGCATCTACTTTGGAACAATCCCCTCTGCTGCTTTTTGGAGTATGTACTTAAATAAGAATCTGAAAAAGTTGCTGATTTATTGATAAAATATTTTCAGCAACATGATGCTGAAAATGGAGAATCTACCCCTTCTGTATCAATTTTTGTCCACTTTTTGGTGTGACAGATTTGATAAAATGGTGGAGGAAGTAGCAGGTAGTGCTGTTTTTCATAGTTTTTCCTTCTTTTTCGGTCGGATTTTCCCTAAAATGCGTCCGTACCTCTCTGTCGGTTTCCTTATTGTGTCCGCTGGTTTCCTTATTCTGTTGGCCGGCGCCCTTATTGTATCGGCTGACGCAATAAGGATATTTGCGTTCAGGAAGGCTGGATTGTTCGCTTTCTCCCTTTTGTGGAGGGTTTTGTGGCGTTTGTGGGAGGAGAAAAGTAAGAAGATTCTTGATATTTTTAAGCCCACGAATTTCCAAAAGGGAGCCCCCTCCACCTCCCCCATAAGGGGAGTGCTCAGCTTTGGTTCTCGGACTAGTCCGACTAGTCCGACTTGTCGGATATTCAGTCCTCTGACTTGTCCGACTAGTCCGACCAGTCAGAAAACCAAAGCTGAGAAATCAGAAATCCAATAAGTCATCAAAGAATTCTGCGATAAGTGGCAGCCGAGCCCTCCCCCTTATGGGGGAGATGGAGGGGGCTCTTAATTATCTCCCATCACCTCAACCACGCTTGCGGGTTGAGAGTAGCGGTTTCTTTGCGAATTTGGAAATGGAGCGTGCAGTTGCCCGAACCGTCGGGAGCTACAGCGCCGAGAGTTTGACCTCCGTTTACTTGTTGCCCGTTGTGGACAGAGACAGAAGAGAGGTTGCAATAAACGGTCATGTATTCGCCGTGGCGGACAATGACATTATACATTCCTCCGAGGGAGAAGATGGATGTCACCTGACCTCTGTAGACAGCGCGCGCCTGCGCACCAGGGCGGCCCGTAATGTTGATGCCCTTGTTGTCAAGCTGAATGCCGTTCAGACCGTTTACGTTGTAAGAGCCATAGCGCGCGGTGACGGCGAAACTACCCGTGATGGGCATTGGTAGGCGACCGCGGTTGGCTGCAAAGCCACCACTGATGGCGCGGTCCATATTGTCGGCTGCAGAGAAGGTAGGTGTGGGTTCTGGCGTATCGTAGCGATTAGGAGCATTCTTAGCTGCTTCAGCCTTTTTAGCTTCGGCTGCTTTTGTTGCAGCAGCCTGGGCTGCTGCGCGAGCTTGTTGTGCTTTCTCAGCTGCTGCTTTCTTAGCTGCGGCAGTCTTTGCGGCTGCCGCTTTGGCCGCTGCTGCCTTTGCTTCGGCTGCAGCTTTTTCGGCGGCCTTCTTAGCTTCGGCGGCTTTGGCTGCAGCCGCTTTTGCCGCTGCGGCACGGCGTGCTTCTTCTTCCTGCTTCTTCTTGCGGGCAGCTGCTTCAGCGGCAGCTTTGCGCGCCTTCTCGGCAGCCGCTTTTCGGGCGGCTTCTTCAGCAGCACGGCGGCGAGCTGCTGCGGCAATTTCGGCCTGGATGAGGCGATCTATCTGCGCGTTGAGAGAAGCATACTTCTGGCGTTGCTGCGCTATGGAAGTTTGCAACTCCTTTTGTTTCTGGTTCAGTTCGTTTACCACTTGCTGCTGCTGCACTCTTTTGCCATGGAGCGCTTGCTGTTGTTGGCGTCCCTCAACGAGCAGTTGGTTTTTCTCCGTCTTGATGCCGAGAATCTGGTTCTTCTTCTTCTGAATGGCTTCTTCCTTCTCGCGGATGATTTCGCCCTGCACCTTTTGGTATTTGCTGTAGTTGTTCACATAGCGCATACGGCGGTACATATCGTTAAAACTGCGCGCGTTGAGGATGAAGAGCCACTTGTTGTTGAGCAGCTTATTGCGGAAGGTGTAGAGAACGGCCCGATGGTATTTTTCTTAATGATATCGAGCTCTTGCTGCAATACGCTGAGTTCTTTCTCCAGTACGCTGAGGTTGTTGGTAAGAACAACCATTTCGTTCTGTATGCCTTCAACATATTTCTGCTGTTCGCCAATCTGCGTGTTAAGGACGAGCAGGTTGTTGAGCTGCGAACGGACGTCTTTCTTTGTGGTGTTGAGGAGTAGTTCTGATTCTTTGAGTTTTTTCTGCATGGCCGTGCGCTCCACCTTCAGACTATTGATTTTTTTCGTCTGGGCGTGGATGGTCAGAGGCAACATGAGAACAAACAGGAGGAATACGAGATATTTTCGCATAGGAGATAGTTTTCTTCTTGCGGCAGAAGCCGTGCTACTAATTCATTTGAATGAGTCGGCCGAGTATGTCGTCGGCTGAGCGTTGCTTGTAAGTGTCTTTCACAGTAGTGCGAGTTTCCCAGTCGCTATTGTTGTTGGGGCCGGTGAGTTCGATATCGAGCTGAGCGTCCTTTCCAAGTCCCGTTATATTAAGGGTGATGGCTTTTGGGAATGGTTTTCCGCCCACATTAACAAAGGAAGCGTATTTACACACCAGTTGTCCTTTCTGCCCCGCTTGTTTGCTCTGCACGGTGATGCGGTCGAGCAAAGCAGTGCTGGTTTGTGTCAGAAACTGGTAGTCGAGTTTCGGCGCGTCGGGTAAGGATAGCAACGTGTGGTCGCCTGCCGACGAAAGATGGAAGCGGTTGAGGGAATTGTTAGCATTGTGTTGTCCTGGAATGAAAATCTCGTTCCAGAAGATAGCTTGCAGCGAATAGAAATCAATATTAGCTTGCTGGAGGAAGCGAACCTCGTTGTAGTTGCCACGACAATACTGCTTGTTGATACGATCAATAAGCAGAACGTTTTGCGGCGTGAATTCGAGACGGCCTACTTCAAAGCCGAGGAAAGAAAGGGAGAGTTGGATGACATCATTGCGCTTCATATTGAGTCGCCCGTTGCAGCTAATGTTTTTTCCCGCAGCGTTGATGTTTACCTTGACACGGCTGGTGAGGTAATTAGCGGTCTGTGCGTTCTGAACGACCTTTCTTTTGTAAGCTGCCTCGGCGTTGTCGATGGCTTTGGTGTGCTCGGTCGTGTTCTGAATGTTTTTAGTGGTATGACAAGCCGACAAAAGGAGGGCTGCCAGAGGAAGTATTTTCAGAATGTTCATATTCTTAAACTTGATAATGGTGCTGGCGCTTAGGGGCGGCGGCGCTGAATTTTTCGTCGCAGCTGTGCGCGCTGTTTTTTATCGGAAGAAACGTTGAGAGCCTTGCGCCAAAAGGCAAGAGCCGAACGGCGGTCGCCACAACGATAGTATATATCGCCAGCATGGAGGTAGAGCGTAGCACTTACCTCGTCGTTGGGAGTATGTTTGAGAGTTTGGTCAATATAAATACGCGCCTGCTGATAGCGACGGTTCTGGTAGAGAATCCAAGCATAGGTGTCGAGATAAGTAGCGTTCTGCGGCTCAGCATCTACTGTCTTTTTGCTCATAGCTTCGGCCTGGTCGAGATTACGACGTTCAAGGCTGAGAAAATAAGCGTAATTATTGAGGCAAAGAAGGTTGTTTGGATTGAGATCTGCCGCCTGTTTATAGAGTGAAAAGGCTTTTCGTGGCGGCCCTTTTCGTGTTCGATGTCAGCCAGCATGCTGAGCATATCAGAAGCCGTTTCTTTGTCGCTCTCATTATCAATTCTGCTGATACCTTCATAGAGAACTTTCAGCGCCTCCTCTGTGCGGTCTTGCTGAAGGAGTGTAGCACCCTCGTAGTAGTAGAAAACGATTTCCGAAGGGGAGTAGTTGATGCCTTCGCGGCAGAGGCGCAACACTTCCTTTTGGTTCTGATGATTTATAGCTATCTGAAGCAGTTGCAAACGGGCTTGCTTGTAGTCTGGCTCTACTTCCAGAATTTTGTTCATTATAGGTGCAAGCGAATCGACAGGCATATCGAGTGCCGCAACATAATAGGCGCAAAGTTCAGCCAAGGACCTATCTGCCTGCGGCTGGTCTAAAGCTTCGCGGAAGAGGGGGAGAGCAGCGAGCGAGTCCCCTTTTTTGAGTCGTTGTTCCAATGTAGCCACGCATGGCCTCTACTTTAGCGTCGCTTTGCGTTTGCGGATTGAGCACCACCTCTCGAACCATCTGTTGATAGAGCGAATCTTGGTGCGTCTGGTTGTAGTATGCCAGCATGGAGATTTGAGCAAACGCGTTGTCGGGTTCAGAAGTCAGTACGTCGCGATATACCATCGCTGCCTGCTCGGGATGCCCGTTTTGGAAATATAGGTCGCCCAGAAGAACGCGATACTTGAGTTCGTTGGGATATTCGGCGCAGAGATCCTCAATCGTTTTGTAGGCGTGGTCATCATCCTTCTGGCCAATGTACATCTGAAACTTCTCGAGCGCTAAGTCCTCGTTGGGGCCCACTATGTCCTCTAAGCGGTTGATTGTTTGTATAGCTCCCTGAAAATTTCCGGTTTGCTCGTATAGTTTCATCAAAGTGCCGAGCGTTTCCTCCGAAGGCTCCACGGCAGCAAGTTCTTCGTAGAGCTGCGTAGCTCCCTTGAAATCGGCGCGGCGAATGAGTTCGTTGGCGAGTGTTTCTTTATAGAAACGATTTGCTGGGGCTAAATCCACAGCACGCCGTAGTAACGAATCGCCTTCATTAACAAGTGTCGTGTCAAATGCCCCACCTTGGGCAATCTTTAGGAGGGCCATATCGAAAACAGCCTCGGAGGCATCAGAATTCAGTTCCAAAGCCCCAGTAAGTAAGTCGTAAGAAGCATCATAATTGTTCTTTTCACGCTGACGTACCGCCTCGAGATAGAGATCATTGAAGCGTCGCTGCTGCTCATAAGAAAGCGTGCGGCGAGGTACTTCATGCTGTGCCGCATCCTTATCTTTTTGAGCAGTCTGCGGCGCAGAACAACCAACAGAAAGTAGCAGCACAACCAGCAAGCAGCTGTGCACCCACATCTGATATTTCCAACTATTCTTCACTTTATACGTATCTTTCAATATCATTTTTCTCCGCTGTGTCCGAAGCCACCTGCGCCACGCTCGGTCTCGTTGAGCTGTTCAACAGGTGTCCACTCCACCGTTTCGTGGTGGGCTACAACCATCTGTGCAATGCGGTCGCCGTCGTTGATAGTAAAGGCGTCGCGCGAAAGATTGATGAGGATGACGCCTATCTCACCTCTATAGTCGGCGTCGATAGTTCCCGGCGTGTTTAGGCAGGTGATACCTTTCTTTATAGCCAGTCCTGAGCGTGGGCGCACTTGAGCTTCGTAGCCCTCGGGTAGAGCTATGAAAAGTCCCGTGGGCACGATGCAACGCTCCAAAGGTTGCAGCGTGATGGAAGTATCGAGGTTGGCACGCAAATCCATGCCCGCACTGAGCGGCGTCTCATACTTAGGGCAGCGCGTGGTGGGAGCGGTTGACAATTTCTATCTTCATGGAAATTCTCTTGTTTGGAATAGGGAACAAAATTACTGAAAAGCGTTTACATACTTCCATATTTTTATGGAAAAATCAGCGGGCTGCATAGTTTTTTTACCGTATTTTTTGCATTTCCCCTTCCTTATGGGAGGGACAAAAAGAAGTATAGTATGGATTGGAAGCAACTTATCTCTTGCAAGCGTTTTTTGGTAAGGAAGATGAATACCGCGTAGTGAATGAACGACGCACCGAATTTCAGCGCGACTACGACCGTCTTATCTTTTCATCGGCCTTTCGTCGCATGCAGAACAAGACACAAGTTTTTCCCTTGCCGGGAAGTATCTTTGTTCACAACCGTCTGACCCATTCGCTCGAGGTGTCGAGTGTGGGACGCTCTTTAGGTACTGACATCGGCAACGAACTTCTCCGCCGGCATCCTCATTTGGAACGTGCTGATATGGATGCTCTCGGCTCGATTGTTAGTGCTGCTTGTCTGGCCCATGATATGGGCAATCCGCCTTTCGGACATAGTGGCGAGCGCGCCATACGCAGTTTTTTCCTCGAAGGGCGCGGCGCGATGCTCCGTGAGCAATTGTCGGCCGACACATGGGCAGATATTACCAACTTCGATGGTAATGCCAACGCCTTTCGCCTACTTACTCATCAGTTCAACGGACATCGCCGCGGCGGCTTCGTTATGACTTATTCCACGCTGGCTTCTATTGTTAAATATCCCCGTTGCTCCCATCTGGCCGGTAAGCGTTCCAAGTTTGGCTTCTTTTATACTGAAAGCGAGGATTATCTGAAGATTGCCAACGAACTGGGAATCCCTCGCTCTGCTTCACATCCCGACAGACTTTCTTATGCCCGCTATCCGTTGGTCTATCTCGTTGAGGCAGCCGATGATATTTGCTATGAAATAATGGACATTGAGGATGCCCACAAGCTGCGCCTGCTTTCGGACGAGCGGACGGAGGCTTTGCTTCTCGGCTTCTTTGACGAGCAAACCCGTCAGCGGCTTCAGCAGTCCTATGATGTGGTGACGGACTTCAATGACCGCATCGTTTATTATCGCTCCTGCGTTATCAACGCTTTGGAGCAAGCTTGCGTCCGCGTATTCCTCGACCACGAAGAAGAGATCTTGGCGGGAACATTTGAAGGAACGCTCATCGGACATTTACCCGAGCCACTGAAAACTGCCTACAAACGTTGCGAGGAAGTAGCCACCAGCAGGATTTATAAGGCCAAGGAAGTGACAGATGTGGACTTGGCCGGTTATCACATTATTTATACGCTCCTCGAACTTATGACCGACGCCGTTCTCTCCCCCGAAAAGGCCTACTCCCGCCTTTTGTTGAGCCAGGCCTCCCGTCAGTACGAACTTCATTCAGAGAATCTCTCCACCCGCATTATGGCCGTCCTCGACTACCTAAGCGGCATGACCGACGTATTTGCGCTCGACCTTTATCGCAAATCTCCGGCCAGAGTCTCCCTATGGTGTGAAACCTTTTTCCTATACATGAAGAAAGACACCTATAATCATGTTCTGAAATACACCGGCTTGTTGGGCGGCGTACAAGTGTTCTATATACTGATGTCTATAGTCCGAAACAAATTTACGGCTATGTTCATCGGGGCTTGGGGTATCGGATTGGTGGAGACCTATAATCGCGCCGTCGATCTGATAGCGAACATGACCAATTTCGGTATTGGATTCAGTGCTGTGCGCCGACTGTCGGAACTTCACGAGCAGGGAAAGGAGGAAGCCATCAGGATGTATATCCGCCTCATACGTTCGTGGGCACTCGTCACGGCTCTCTTCGGCACGCTGATATGCCTCTTGACCGCTCCGCTATTGAGCTATTGGACTCTCTCCGACTTCCATACCACCAAAGGCTTTGTCTTGGTAGCTCCCATGGTGGGAATTTTAGCCATCACGGGCGGAGAAGTGGCCATCTTGAAGGGGTTGCAACGCCTCAAGCAGATGGCCGCCATCAGTGCTTTGGGAGCGCTGGTCACCATGCTCTTGACCATTCCCGCCTACTGGTTGCTGGAGCTGCATGGCGTTATTCCCGTGCTGCTGTCTACTACGGCTGCTGTCTGCCTGCTGAATCTCTACGCCACAACCCGCGACTATCCTTACCGCGTTGGGCTTCGGAGCATGAAGCTCATGAAGAGCGGTGGCCATTTATTGAAGTTGGGCGGAGCTTACATACTGGCAGGGACGATCGGCAGTGGGGCAGAACTCATTGTGCGCTCTTATGTCACCAATTCCACGAGCTTGAACCGCGCCGGTCTTTATGCCGTGGGTGTGACCCTCATAGTTTCCTACGCACGCCTGGCTTTTGTGGCCATGGATGCCGACTTCTTCCCTCGACTCAGTGCAGCTGGCGACGACCGCAAGCGGCGCAACAACGCCATCAACCGTCAAATTGATGTACTGGTGCTGTTGATGGCCCCGTTTCTCATAGCTTTCGCGCTGTTTCTCCCTATTATTGTTCGCGTACTCTATACCCCCGAATTCCTCCCTGTGGTTTCGATGGTGCTTTGTGGCCTTTCGTTTATGTATTTCAAGGCTGTTTATACGCCCATCGCCTATCTGCCGTTGGCGCGGGGCCATTCGCGGCTCTACTTGTTGATGGAATTTCTTTACAACGTAGTGTTCACGGTACTCGTTATAGTGGGGTATCACGTTCGCGGTATTGTGGGGGCAGGTATAGCCCTCTCGTTGGCCAATCTCTTTGATCTTATCAATATCTCGCTGGTTTATGCGCGCGTCTATGACTTTCGCTTCGAACGCCGCACACTGCTGCGTTGCATCGTGCAGTATGCCCTTTTGGTGGCAGGTATCGGAGCGGCCACTGTGGCCAGCTGGGGAGTGAAACTTCTCTTGGGGTTGCCCGTGCTTGGCCTAGTCTGTGGCTCGCTTGGAACTTGCTGAGAAAGAAAACGAATATAGTTGACAAAATTAAGAGTATAGTAAGGCGGAAAAAGCCATAGTTTGCTTGCGGTTTTAGCCCACGAATTTTTACGAAAGGGGCGAATGTTCACGAATTTCTCTATCATATTCGTGGGTGTTCGCCCTTTTTGTGAACATTCGTGGGAGAGAGTTTCGGACAAGTCCGACAGGTCGGAAGAATCTGAGAAAGGTGATGGAAAACAGGTTGTTTTTGTAAACAGAATTCTTAATTTTAGCTGCTCGTGGCTGGCTCGAAATCAAGCGCAGGTGGTAGCCATCGAAAAGAACGCAGCAGAAAAGCGTCCGTACAATAAGGCTGTCAGCTGATAGTCTTATTGTGTCAGCCGACCCAATAAGGATGCTGAAAAATACAATAAGGAAACCGACGGACGGGAGTGGAGAAAATTTTCGGGAAATACGCTAAAAATGATCGGAAAAAGGGAGAAAAGCTCCGATATGTGCCTTGTGTCGGTTGAGAGGGCTAACAATCTTCGTGAAAATCTTTGTGTTACCCACCGATAAAGCTATCTTTGTTCGCTAATAAGTATAGAAGAATAATCAATAAATCGGAATGAAAATAGAAACAGCACTGGTCGCTGCCGTGCAGAAAGCGGTTGAAACGCTCTACGGGCAGCAGATCGACGAGAAGCAAGTACAGCTGCAAAAAACTAAAAAAGAGTTCGAAGGCCATCTGACCCTCGTGGTGTTCCCCTTCGTACGTCTGGCGCGCAAGAAACCAGAGGAAGTGGCACAGGAAATAGGCGAACAGTTGCAGCAAACCGACATAGTGGCGAGTTTCAACGTAGTGAAAGGCTTCTTGAACCTTGTCATCGCGCCCAAAGCTTGGATAGAGCTCTTGGCCGATATTGACGCGGCGGACAAGTACGGCTTCGTGCCCGTTACAGACCAGAGCCCGTTGATGATGATAGAGTATTCCTCGCCCAATACCAACAAACCGCTCCACTTGGGCCATGTGCGCAACAACCTCTTAGGATGGTCGCTGGCTCAGCTTGAGGAAGCCAACGGTAACCGCGTTGTGAAGACCAATATCGTTAACGACCGCGGCATCCACATTTGCAAATCCATGCTCGCATGGGTGAAATATGGCAACGGAGAAACTCCCGAGACCAGCGGAAAGAAGGGCGACCACCTCATTGGCGACTACTATGTGGCTTTCGATAAGCACTATCGCGAAGAGGTCAAAGAACTGCAAGCACGCTATATGGCGGAGGGGCTGAACGAAGAAGAGGCCAAAGCAAAGGCCGAACAAGAAGCTCCGCTCATCAAGGAAGCTCACGAAATGCTCGTGAAATGGGAACAAGGCGATGCGGAAGTACGTGCGCTTTGGGAGAAGATGAACAGCTGGGTGTATGCCGGATTCGATGAAACCTACAAGGCACTTGGCGTTAGCTTTGATAAAATCTACTACGAAAGTAATACCTACCTCGTTGGCCGCAAGAAGGTGGAAGAAGGCTTGGAGAAAAACCTCTTCATCCGCAAGGCGGACAACTCCGTTTGGGCAGATCTCACGGCAGAGGGACTGGATCAGAAACTATTGCTTCGTTCTGACGGTACGTCCGTTTATATGACCCAAGACATTGGTACTGCTGAGATGCGTTTCAACGATTACCCCATCGACAAGATGGTTTACGTTGTTGGCAACGAGCAGAACTACCATTTCCAAGTCTTGAGTATCCTGCTCGACAAACTGGGCTTCGAATGGGGCAAGAGTCTTGTTCATTTCTCCTATGGTATGGTTGAGCTGCCCAATGGTAAGATGAAGAGCCGCGAGGGAACTGTTGTCGACGCCGACGACTTAATCGCTGAAATGAAACGTCAGGCTCGTCAGACCATTGATGCTGCCGGTAAGTTTGGCGAACGTACTGAAGAAGAGAAAGACGAAGTGGCTCGCATTGTAGGCCTCGGCGCACTGAAATACTTCCTCCTAAAAGTTGACGCCCGCAAGAACATGCTCTTCAATCCAGCAGAGAGCATCGACTTCAATGGTAATACCGGCCCATTCATTCAATATACCTACGCCCGCATCCGTTCCATCCTTCGCAAGGCCGAAGCTGAGCAGATGCAGGTTTCGTGCAACTTTGCCGCTACGCCTGAAATCTCTACGAAGGAAGAAGCCGTTGTTCAACATCTTAGCGACTTTGCCAGCGTAGTGCGCCAGGCTGGCGAGGAATTCGCCCCCCCAACGCAATTGCTAACTACTGCTACGAATTGGCAAAAGAGTACAACCAGTTCTACCACGACTATAAAGTGCTGGGCGAAACAGATGAAAATAAGCGTCAGTTCCGTCTGGTTTTGAGTCGCAACGTTGCTAAGGTACTTCGCTTAGGTATGGGCCTGCTCGGCATTGAGATGCCAGAGCGCATGTAAAACCTTTTGACAAGCAGAGTTGTGGCAAAGGAGAAATACTATGTAGTTTGGCAAGGACGCAAACCAGGCATCTATGAATCGTGGGCAGACTGCCGCGAACAGGTGCATGGGGCTGAAGGAGCCAGCTACAAGAGTTTCCAACACGAGCCGAGGCGCAGGCAGCGTATGAAGCCGGCGCACCCGCCCGTCAGCAACGGAAAAAGACCACAACAGTTGCAAAGACCCGCTCCGTTAGCGCGTTGCCCGACAACCCGCCCGAAGATCGCCACGACACCGTACTGAATCTCCCGTCCGAGGTGACGGCCAATGCATTGGCAGTGGATGCTGCCTGCTCCGGTAATCCCGGCAAAATGGAGTACAGAGGTGTCGATCTGGCCACGGGACAAGAGGTCTTTCATTTCGGACCTGTTTGGGGGACGAACAATATCGGCGAATTTCTCGCCATAGTCCACGGATTGGCGTGGCTAAAGCAGCGAGGCGAAAAGAAGACTATCTACAGCGACAGCCGTAATGCGCTGCTCTGGGTGCGCGCGAAAAAATGTAAGACAACCTTGGCGCGGACAGCTCGCACCGAGGAACTCTACCAAATCATAGCACGCGCTGAGAAATGGCTGGCAGAAAATCGTCGCAATGTGCCGCTAAAAAAATGGGAGACCTCCAAATGGGGAGAGATACCTGCCGACTTCGGTCGGAAATAACTGATAAGCTCAGCAGCAGGTGCCGCCTGGCCGTGCGAGTGGGCTTGATAACAAACGCTACAATCAACCAATGAAAGAATTTTTCGAGGTTCTGCGACGCTATGTTGCTCCTTATAAAGGCTACCTTTTAGGTTCCCTTCTGTTCAATATTCTCTCTGCCGTGCTCAACGTTTTTTCGTTTGTCACGCTTATGCCGATGCTCAAGATTCTCTTTCGTATTGACACGCAGACCTATGCTTTCATGGCGTGGGATGCAGCTGACAAAAGTTTCAAGGATGTGCTCGTCAACAATATGTACTACTACACGCAGACATGGATGGGAGAATTTGGCGCAAGTGCAACACTGCTCTTCCTCGGACTATTCCTCATCACGGCTACATTACTGAAAACGAGCACCTACTTTGCTTCGGCGGCCATTATGGTACCGATGCGCACGGGCATTGTTAGAGACATTCGCAATTCGGTGTATCACAAAATCACGGAATTGCCGCTCTCGTTCTTCAGCGAAGAGCGCAAAGGCGACATCATCGCCCGCATGTCCGGCGATGTGAACGAGATAGAAAACAGCATCACGGGTTCGCTCGAGATGCTCGTAAAGAATCCAATTCTTATCCTCTGTTATCTCGGCGTGTTGGTGTACACCAGTTGGCAGCTCACTCTATTCACCGTTCTGGTGCTTCCGCTCCTGATTTGGGCAATGAGTACCATAGGCCGCAAGCTGAAAGCGAAATCGCTCGCTGCACAAACTAAATGGAGCGAGACAATGGCACAACTCGAGGAGACCTTGGGCGGAATGCGCATCGTGAAGGCATTTACTGCCGAACAGAAAATGCGAAATCGTTTCGAGAACGTTACGGATGACTACCGCCGCCTAACAAATAAAGTGAGCATCCGTCAGGCCAGCGCACACCCCGTGAGCGAATTTTTGGGAACTGTACTCATCGTCATCGTTCTCTGGTATGGCGGTACGCTCATCCTTGATGGAGAGAACCCGCCCATTGATGCGCCGCAGTTTATCTTTTATATGGTGATACTCTACAGTATCATACAGCCGCTCAAAGACTTCTCGAAAGCCAGCTACAATATCCCCAAGGGCATGGCAAGCGTGGAACGCGTCAACAAGATACTCAACGCGGAAAATACCATCGTGGAAGCTCCTGCCCCGAAAGAGGTGAAGAAGCTCGAAAAGGAGATACTCTTCCGCAACGTAAGTTTCTCCTACAATGGGCGGCAGCAAGTGCTCCAGGACATTAACCTGCACGTGGGCAAAGGCCGCACGGTGGCACTTGTGGGCCAGAGCGGTTCGGGCAAGAGTACACTTGTCGATCTCTTGCCGCGCTATCACGATGTGACAGGTGGGGAAATCCTCATCGACGGAATAAATGTGAAGGATTTCCGCCTTAAAGTCTTCGCGGACTTATTGGTAATGTCAATCAGGACGCTATTCTTTTCAATGATTCTTTCTTCAACAACATAGCCTTTGGAGTAGAGAACGCAACGATGGAACAGGTGGTGGAAGCCGCCAAGATTGCAAATGCTCACGACTTCATTATGGAGAGCGAGCAGGGCTACGATACCAACGTGGGCGACCGCGGCTGCCGTCTGTCGGGCGGTCAGCGTCAGCGCATCAGTATAGCCCGCGCAATTTTGAAAAACCCAGACATACTCATCCTCGACGAGGCTACGTCCGCGCTCGACACAGAGTCGGAGCGACTCGTGCAAGAGGCGTTGGAGCGCCTGATGAAGACGCGTACCACCATCGCTATTGCGCACCGCCTTTCAACAATCAAAAATGCCGACGAGATTTGTGTGCTCTACGAAGGAAAGATTGTGGAGCGCGGCACACACGACGAACTCATCGCTCTGAACGGTTACTACAAGCGCCTCAATGATATGCAGCAGCTTTAGAGGGAGGCGCAGCAGCGTTGGTGGGAGATAATGAACGGCAAACGCCAAGAAATCTCCGGCAAGTGTGGTAGGACTGATCCTTCCGATTGTTCTGAGAAAAGTTAAGAAAAAGAAAATGACAGATACAAAAGAGAAAATACTCATCACAGGGGCGAGCGGCTTCATCGGAAGTTTTCTCGTGGCGCGCGGCCTTGAACTGGGATTCGATGTGTGTGGGCAGCTGTCCGCAAATCCAGTTCGCGCCGCTATTTGCAAGACCCGCGCATCCATTTCCTCGAACTGGATTTCGATGACGACGACCTACTTGCTGCGCAGCTTGAGAAACACGTTGCCGAACACGGGGCGTTTGCTCATGTGCTTCATGCAGCTGGTGCCACGAAAGCCCGTAGTGAGGCCGAATTTGTTCGAGCAAATGCTGAAGGCACGGCACGTCTCGCTCGACAGCTCCTGCAGACCAAAGCACTTCCCGCTTCCACAGGCCGTTTTGTCTTTTTCTCCAGTCTCTCTGTTTATGGTCCTGTTCGCGAGGAGGATAATCGCCCCATTTTGGAAAGTGATGAGCAAATGCCCGATACGGCTTATGGTCGGTCGAAGCAACAAGCCGAGCAAGAGCTGGCTCATATCCCCGATTTGAACTATATCATCCTTCGCCCCACGGGAGTTTACGGCCCGCGCGAAAAGGATTATTTCCTGATGGCCAAATCTATCATTCAGCGCGTTGACTTTTCCGTTGGCTACAAGCCGCAGACCATTACCTTTATATATGTCCGCGATCTCGTAGAAGCCGCCTATCTCGCGCTAAGTCATGGAGAAAGCGGCCGCGCATACTTCCTTACCGACGGACACAATTATAGTAGCCGTGATTTCAGCGATTTGCTCCAAAAAGAGCTCAAGATCCGCGGCGTACTACATATAAAAGCACCCATCTGGTTCTTAAAGCTGGTGTGCTGCATTAACGGCGGACTGGCGAATCTCTTTGGTAAAACCACCACGCTCAATATGGACAAATTCAATATCCTAAAGCAACGCAACTGGCAGTGCGACATACGCCCCGCCGAACAAGAGTTGGGCTATCGTCCGCAGTATCCGTTGGAGCGCGGCGTAAGGAAACTGTGAATTGGTATATACAAAACGGTTGGCTCTAAAGCCATAACCACAAGCAAAGCCATCGGGCTGAACAATAAAACAAATGAATCGGATAGCAATACCGAGAAAATCAGAAGCAGAAGGCTTCCGTCTGTTGCCCATCGAATGGGCCACCATTCTATATGCGCTCTTCACCACAGCGCTCTTATTCTTATTTTGGCAAAATATGCACGCGCCCGGCTTTCTCCTTGCTGAGCGCATCGCCGTGTTAGGAGGTGTTGCTGCCTTTGCCAGTCTCAATCGTTTGCTACCTTTGAAGAGCACACGATTACTCCGTACGCTGTTCTCCCTCAGCTTACTTGCCTACTGGTATCCGGACACTTACGAATTTTGCCAGCTCTTTCCCAATCTCGACCACGTCTTTGCTCACGCTGATTTGGCGCTGTTCGGTTGTCAGCCTAGTTTGGCCTTCAGCGCAGCATATCCCTCATGTTTCTCCAGCGAACTATTCCACATGGGCTATTTCAGTTACTATCCCATGATAGCAGTAACTTGCCTATTGCCTTTCTTTGTGAAAGGAAAGAGCGAAGAGTCGCGTTTGGAAACGTATGAGCACATGAGCTTCATTGTGATGGCTGGATTCTATCTTTACTATGTTGTATTCTTATTTTTGCCCGTAGCTGGTCCTCAATTCTACTTTCAAGCCATTGGTTTCGATAATGCTTCCAACGGCTATCTCCCAGCTTTGGGCGACTACTTCCGCTACCATACCGAGCTCCACAAGTCGGGAGAAAGCAGCGGCCTATTCCAGTGGCTCGTAGAGTTCACGCAGGGTGCTGGAGAACGCCCCACCGCCGCCTTTCCCAGTTCGCACGTCGGAATGAGTACAATAATGATGATACTCATCTTTAAGCAAAAGCGCGTTGTAGCCTATTGCTTCTTGCCTTTCTACCTTCTGCTCTGTGCTTCCACCGTATATATCCAAGCACATTATTTAGTAGACGTTATCGGCGGCTTAGTAACTGCTGTGCTCTTCTATTATATCTGTCAGAAAATATATAAGAAAGCGATGAGGCAATAAAGCCCTCTCCCGCGAGTAGAACTTTTCCCATTCGCTCAAGGGCTGTATCATTCAATATCCCGAATTTCCTAACTACCAAAACAGTATGAAAAGAATTCTTACCTTAACCTTTGGCTTGCTGTCTGCAGTGGCTTTCGCCCAAAAGAACGGCGCCATTACAGAAAGCATGCTGCAACAAATCAAGCAGCAGAACCCACCAACCGCCACCGACCGCGCGTTGCGCAATGCTTTGGCAGCTAACGGAATTAACGACCTAACAAAGCGTGCCGATAAAGCACCTGTTGACGGCAACTTCACTTATCGCGTTCCCTCCAATGGAATCACCGATCAACAGTCCAGCGGTCGTTGCTGGCTCTTCACGGGACTCAACGTGATGCGTGCCCGCATGATTAAGGACTACAAGCTCGGAGAGTTCACTCTCTCCCAATCTTTCCTCTCCTTCTATGATCAGCTGGAGAAATCAAACCTCTTCTTGCAGTGTGTCATTGACTACGCCAAGGAACCGATAGACTCCCGCCAGAACACCTGGCTCTTCGAGCACCCTTTGTCCGATGGCGGCACGTTCAGTGGCGTACAAGATCTCGTGATGAAGTATGGTGTTGTTCCGGCCGAAGTATTCCCCGAGAGCTACAATGCTAACAACACATCGAAGATGGCAGAAATCATTTCCTTGAAGCTTCGCCAGTACGGACTTGAACTGCGCGACATGGTCAGCAAAGGAAAGAGTGCTACCGATTTGCAGAAGCGCAAAACAACGATGCTGGGCGAAGTGTACCACATCCTGCAAATCTGCCTCGGCACACCCGTTGAAAAGTTTGTTTGGACCCTCCGCACGGCCGACGGAAAAGCTGTCAGCACAGCCGAGTACACTCCCAAGCAATTCTATCAAGAATTTGTGGGTAAGGATCTCAAGAATGATTACGTGATGCTTATGAACGACCCGACGCGTCCTTACTACAAACTCTACGCAGTAGACCTCGACCGACACACATACGACGGACGCAACTGGACATATATCAACCTGCCGATGAGCGAGATTAAGGCGATGGCCGTGAAGTCACTCAAGGATACCACCATGATGTATATGTCCTGCGATGTAGGTAAGTTCCTCGACAAAAAGACCGGTGTTCTCGACGTTGATAATTATGACTACGCTTCGCTCTTCAATACCACCTTCCCCATGAATAAGGCTGAGCGTATCCAGACCCATGCCTCTGCTCCAGCCACGCCATGACGCTCATGGCCGTAGGGCTTGACGCAACTGGCAAGACCACAAAATGGATGGTAGAAAACAGCTGGGGCCCAACGTATGGCTACAAAGGACACCTTATCATGACCGACAAATGGTTGGATGAATACCTGTTCCGCTTGGTAGTGGACAAAAAATATGTCGACGCAAAGACGCTGGACATCCTTAATCAGAAACCAACCCTTCTTCCTGCTTGGGACCCTCTCTTTCAGGCAGAACAGTAAGAACACACCTTTTGCGGCTTTGGTCGCTTATATATATAATGAGTGGCAAGTGAGAACTTGTCACTCAATTTTATAAAGCTCATGAAAAATCCAGAACTGGAACGCGCTCGGCAGATAGTGGAATGGACAGGTACCAACCTGTTTCTCACAGGTAAAGCAGGAACAGGGAAAACCACCTTCCTGCGGCAGCTCCGCGAACGCAATCCCAAGCGCATGGTGATACTTGCACCCACCGGAGTAGCCGCTATCAACGCCGACGGCTCTACTATCCACTCGTTTTTCCAGTTCGACTTCGGTCCTTACCTGCCCGGGCGGACGAAGATGGAGTATAAGTTGCGCAAGGACAAGGTGAAACTCATTCGCAGCCTTGACCTCATCGTCATCGATGAAATATCTATGGTTCGCGGCGATATGATGGATCGCATCGATGAGCTATTGCGCCATTATCGCACTCCCTTCCAACCATTCGGAGGTGTACAATTGCTGCTCATTGGCGACCTCCAGCAGTTGGCTCCCGTAGTGAAAGATGACGAATGGGAACTGCTGCGCACCAACTATCCTACACCTTATTTTTTCAGTAGCCGAGCACTCAATCAGAGCGGTTATGCCACCATCGAGCTGCACCATGTTTATCGTCAGAGCGACCCACATTTTGTAGAGCTCCTCAATCGTGTGCGTAGCAATACGGCAGATGCTGAAGTGCTCCGCCTTTTCAACGAGCGCTATGTGCCCGATTTCGAACCGCCCGAGGATGCTGGCTATGTGCGCCTTGTGACCCACAACCATCAGGCCCGAGCGCACAACGCCCAGGAGTTGGACCGTCTCTCTACAAAAGAGTATGTGTTTGAAGCCAGTGTGGAGGGCGTATTTCCCGAGTCTTCTTACCCGACCGACGAAGAGCTTGTGCTCAAACAAGGGGCGCAGGTGATGTTTGTCAAGAACGATGTGAAGCACCGCTACTTTAATGGAATGCTCGGCACAGTGGAGGAACTCACAGACAAGCGCATAGTGGTTTGTCCGTTTGATAATGATGAGCGCATCGAAGTAGACATCGACGCATGGGAGAATACGCGCTACGAGATGAATCCGCGTACGAAGGAGGTGGAAGAACGCATTGTGGGAATGTTCAAGCAGTATCCACTCAAACTTGCATGGGCCATCACCGTCCACAAGAGTCAGGGACTCACCTTCGAACATGCTATCATCGACGTACACGCCGCTTTTGCCGCCGGACAAACTTATGTGGCTTTGAGTCGCTGCAAGTCGCTCGAAGGAATGGTACTCAGTGCGCCCATTCCTCCGCGGGCTATCATCACCGATGCCAATGTAGATCGCTACCACCGCGAACTGTCCGCCCGCACCCCCGACGAATCTGGCATCCGCCAATTGCAGCGCATCCATTTCGTCAACCTAATAGCTTCTCTCTTCGACTTTCGCAGCATCGAGCATCTCCTGTCTCTCTTTCTGCGCCATCTGGAAGAGCATTTCTACAAGGAGTATCCCGCCACACTGGAGCGTTTCCGCAAAGAGCAGCTGGCTCTTCAGCACAACCTCTTCCCTGTTGCCCATCGCTTTCATATTCAGTATGAGCAGCTGGTGGCTGCCTCCGACGACTATACCAATGATGCGCTTTTGCAAGAGCGCATCTCGAAAGGTGCCACCTATTTCCGCACACAAGTGAGTCCGCTCCAAACGCTTTTGGCAGATACAGATTTGGCTTCCAACAACAAAGAAGTGCTTAGCCGCTATATGGATCTCGATGCTGAACTCAATGATGCCATCCGCCAGCGCAAAGCCCTTTTCGATTATGTCCTGCGCAATGGTTTCCACATGGCCGACTATCAGCGGGCGCACGCGCTGATCATGGCAGGCGAGAAGCCGAGGAAGAAGGAGAAGCATACAGAAGAGTGAGGAAGCCCCCTCCAGCTCCCCCATAAAGGGGGAGTGCTCGGCTACCACTTGTTTGTATTTCTGATTATCCCTATTCTGAACATTCCCCCTAATGGGGGAGTTGGAGGGGGCTCCCTAATTCGTGCCCATTCGCCTAATTCGTGCTCTTTCGTGGGCTGAAATTATCAACAGATTTCTTACTTTTACCCTCTCACAAACGCCTCGAAATTACACACGAAAGGGAGAGAGCGAACAATCTCACCCTCTTGCGCACGGATTTCCTTATTGTGTCAGTCAGCACAATAAGGATGTCGGCTGACAGGATAAGGAAGCCGGCCGACACAATAAGGAAAATGACAGACGGAATAGGGACTGCTGACGACCGAAAACGGCTGTTTTCTTCTGAAAAGAATAGAAAAAACGGACTTTCTTCGATTTTTGGTGGATTTTCTCTCACTGATTTTTTGAGAAAACCACTTTTCTCAACGAAAAAAGCTGTACAAAAAATCTCTTTTATCAAATGCGTTTGTTAATAAAAGCGTACGTTTTTACTGCGGTGGTAATCCCCTTTTTAAGCAGAAAAAGGCTGCTGGAGGATAGGGGGAAGCTGTGGAAGAAGCGCCTAATCCTATCCCGCCGCCCAAGCATAAGCGTAGCTTTTTTCCCTAAATACGCAGAAAGGTAGAGCCTTTTTTGTATTTTTGTAGGCCTTTCCCAGCTTTTGTGAAAATAAACTAAGGGAGGAATACACTAAAAAAGAAAAATATTACGTTCTTTAGGGTAACAGACACTACAGTCTCTGGCAAGCCTTCAGGCCATCCCAACAACCATTATGCTCAAGATATCCATCATCACAACAGTCTATAACAATGGTAGCACTATCGAGGACACAATCAAGAGTGTTCTCGCGCAGGACTATCCCAACATAGAGCACATTATTGTGGATGGTGGGAGCACGGATAATACTTCGGCCATCATCGAGAAATATCGTGACCAGATAGGGCAGTATGTTTCCGAACCCGACAAAGGACCTTACGACGGCATGAACAAAGGTGTGCGCATGGCTACGGGAGATGTTGTGGGAATCCTCAATTCTGATGATTTTTTCACCGCTCCCAATGTTGTGAGTCAGCTGGTTGCCGCTTTCGAGAAGTATGACTGCGACGCCGTTTACGGAGATGTTCACTACGTTCGCCCAGAGAATCTGAAGAAAATCATACGCTACTATTCTTCGCGTTATTTTCGCCCGTCGTGGATGCGACTTGGTTTCATGCCCGCGCATCCTTCTTTCTACTGCAAACGCTCTGTTTATCTGCAACACGGACTTTTCGACACTTCCTATAAGGTGGCAGCAGATTTTGAGCAACTGCTCCGTTTGATTTATATACACCGCATCAAGACCCACTACTTGCCGCTGGACTGCGTGACTATGCGCATTGGCGGCTTGTCCAGTTCGGGTGTGCCCAGTCACCTACAGATTTTCAAGGACCACAAGCGCGCCCTGAAAACCAACGGAGTGAGAAGCAACAGTTTCCTACTGGCATTGCGCTATATTTATAAGGCAGGCGAACTGCTGGTTAGCAAAATTCGCTATTGATACACACGGCAGAAGGGAGCAGGGAAAAGAAGAACCGCCTCCTGCATCTCGCACCAAGCCACTGCCGCATATTTCAAGAAGAATCAAAGATTTTGATTATGGAACAAAAGACAAAGGTTTCGGAAATAGATATCATCGGGATGCTGCAAAAGGTACTCCGCCGCTGGAAGCTCCTCTGCATCTATGTGCTGGTGGGAGCCGTTGTCGGCATTGTTGTGGCTTTCAACACGCCAAAGTTCTTCACAGCCAACGTGGTGTTAGCCCCCGAAATGCTCAGTGGAAGTTTGGGACTCTCAGAGAGTTTGAGCGACATGGCCTCTTCCTTTGGTCTCGACTTGGGAGGAAAGGGCAAACAAAGCGTGGATGCCATCTATCCGCAGATATATCCCGACCTCTTTGCCTCCACTGATTTTATCATACCTTTGTTCAGCGTGAACGTAGTGACCAAGGACGGACAGAAGAAGACATACTTGAACCATCTCGTGCAAGACGTTAAAATTCCTTTCTGGCAGAAACCAAAACTTTGGGTACTGACAGCCATCAAAAAAATGAAGGAAAAGAACGCTGCACCAGGCACAACGGGCATCGGAAAGATGAATCCCTTCCGCCTGACAGAGGACGAGGAACAGATTGTGGACATGGTGCGTGGCTCCATAGGGTGCCAGATTGATAAGAAGACCAACGTTATCAATATCAGTATAACAGATGCCGATCCGCAAGTAGCTGCCATCATGGCCGATACTCTTCAGATGCGTTTGCAAAAATATATCACTCAGTATCGTACGAAGAAAGCGCACGCCGACGAACGCTACTATACGAAACTCCAACAAGAGAGTCGCGAGGCTTATCTAAAGGCGCAAAAGAAATATGCCGATTTTGCCGACTCCAATCAGGATGCTACGTTGGCCTCGGTGCGTTCACAAGAAGATGAGTTGGAAAACGAAATGCAACTCAAATTCAACGTCTATAGCCAAATGCAGGCACAGGTGCAACAAGCCCGTGCAAAAGTGCAAGAGCAAACGCCGGCTTTCACCATTATAGAGAAAGCCACTGTGCCAAACAAACCGAGCAGCACACCAAGATCGATGATTTTGCTCTGTTTCCTGGTGTTGAGTGTCTGCCTCCACGTTGTTTGGGTGCTTATGATTTCTCCAGTTCGGCAAAAGAAGCGCGAGCCGGTTATAGAACTTGACGAAGAATAGTTGGGCATCGCTTTAACTCTACAACTATTCTGTAACGTTCAGTAAAGCAAAATACAAATGTTAGGAAAGATAAAAGCACTGCTGGCAAGTAATGACAACCGTTCAGTAATGCTGCGGCGGAACATACTCTTGTCTGTTGTTCTCAAAATAATAGGCTTGGCCACTTCGCTCTTGATTGTGCCCGTCACGCTCCACTATCTGCAAAAGGAAGAATACGGTATCTGGATGGCTATCTCTTCCGTGCTCTATTGGTTTTCCTTTTTCGACATTGGACTGGGTAATGGTATGCGCAACTACTTGACCAAATCCATTTCGACAGGTCACTTAGAAATGGGGCGCGCCTATTTGAGTACGACGCTCTGGGTACTCTTTCTTATTGCTTGTGTGCTGGGGCTAGTTTCTTTCTTTGGGCTGAATTATATTGACCTTACCAAGGTGCTCAACACGCAGGCAGTGTCCGATGAAGTGCTGCATGGCGTGCTGTTTACAGCTATTGCGTTCACGCTGGCAAACCTCGTGGTGCGCAACGTGGGCTTTGTATTTGTGGCTTTGCAAAAGTATGCGCTCAACGACTTCCTGCTCATCTCGGGCAACATTATTTCGCTCATCGTCATCTTTGTGTTGAGCAAGACCGCAGAGCCGAGTCTCTTCAAGGTGGTACTCGTGTTTTCTGCCACTCCCGTATGTATCTTTCTCTTGGCGGCAATTCCGCTTTTCCGACATTATAAAGGTTTGCGTCCGTCCTATCGTGCTGTTGACCGCCGTTTGGCGGGTGGTATCATCAGTAAGGGGATGGGATTTTTTGTTATTCAGATCACCAGCTGTCTCGTTATCTTCGGTTCGTCCAACCTTTTCATCTCCCATTATTACGGTCCGGCTGAAGTCTCCGTGTATAATGTTGCTTACAAATACCTGAATCTTCTGGCTGTAGGTTATGCTGTAGTGTTAGCTCCCATGTGGAACGCTTACACCGATGCTTATGTGAAGAACGATTTCGATTGGATTCGCCATGCCTACAACAAAGCCTTCCGCATCTGGCTACTGACGCTCGCTGGCGGACTCCTTATGCTGCTGTTGTCGGGCTTATTCTATCATTTGTGGATAGGGAGGTCGCTGAAAGTGCCCATAGAGATGTCGATCAGCGTGTTCCTTTACATTTCATTCTTCAACTTGAATAATTGTGCCACATATCTCATCAACGGACTCAACAAAATACGGGTACAAATCTATACGTCTGTTGTCGTAACAGCCATTTACGTTTTGGTGATGTATTTCTTTGGTACGCGCCTTGAGCCACAAGGCATCGTGCTCGCTATGGCCGCTTGCTACGCCGTGATGAGCCTTATCCACTGCTATCAGTGCCACCTGCTCATCAATCGCCGCGCTCGTGGTGTTTGGAATAAATAGTTTATAGCGCGTTGAAGCTGCTGATGGAGTCCTACTATGTAAGCCTGTTTATTCATACCTCAAAACTTCCTTTCTATGCAACATAAAATCAGTGTTATAACAGTGGTCTACAATGATGTGAAAGGCATCCGTCAGACCCTCGAAAGTTTCTTTCACAAACGTGTGCAGAGAAAGAAATCATCGTGATTGATGGGGGAAGTCAGGACGGTACGGCAGATGTCGTGCGCGAATATGCCGACCGTTTGGCGTATTGGTGTTCGGAGCGAGACGAGGGAATTTATGATGCCATGAATAAGGGTATCGCTCACGCCACGGGAGAATGGATCAACGTTCTCAATGCTGGTGATGTCTACGCCAATGAAGCTACGTTGCAACAGGTGGTGGATTTTATGGCAGAACAGGGTGCAACGGCCGATGTGATATATGGAGACAGCATTGCAGTAGGCCGCGACTACGACCAATTAGAGAAAGCTTCTACTGATGTAAGTCTGATGGACTACTATCCCATATATCGCCATGGAAGTTCCTTCGTCCGCACGGAAGTGCAACAGCAGTTTCTTTACGATTTGAGCCAGCGCGCTCGTTTGGGGTATGCACTGGATTGGCACATGATTTATCGTGTTTATAAGGCTGGTTATCGTTTCCAAAAAATAAATATCCCCATTGAGCGATACCTTGTGGAAGGAGCATCGAGCAACGTATATCGTAATTTCTACTATAATTATAAAGTCACTTCCGAGGGACGTTTCAATTTGCGCCACTTTTTGGTGCTCGCAAAGAGTACTGTGCGCTATGCTTTTTCTCGCTCTTGGCTGTACCGATATTTGAAGGGTTTTGGAACGGAAGTGATGGTGAACGATGTTTTGCCCCATCTGCCGTGGCTTTTGCGCCGTGCATACTTGAAACTCTTAGGTGCAAAAATCGGCAAAGGCTCTTTCGTGATGAAGCGCACTTATTTTATGGCTCCGTGGCATGTAGAAATCGGTGAGGGAAGCCATATAAACCGTGGTTGCACGCTGGACGCCCGTGCAGGCATTACTATTGGCAATAGCGTTTCTATTTCCCATCAAGTAAACATTATGACGGGTAGCCACGATGTGCGTAGTCGTCGTTTTGAAGGTGTATTTGAACCCATAACAATTGCCGACTATGCTTGGCTGGGCATAGGTTGTACGATTCTGAAAGGCGTACACATAGGCAAAGGTGCTGTGGTGTGTGCAGGCGCAGTTGTAACAAAGGATGTCCCTCCTTATGCGATTGTGGGCGGTGTGCCCGCGCGTAAAATCGGAGAACGGCCGCAGGATTTGGATTATCATTGCTATTGGAACGAGCCTTTTACATAAGAATCTCTCCGACTTAGATTCTCATTTTCAGTAGAGACCTCTCCCGTGGCATCTCCTATGTCTTTCTTGTATAGCTTATGAAAAGTTTCAGCAAAAGAAGCTTGGCTGAAACTTCACCGAAACCTTTTCAACGTTTTCTTGGAGTGCATGCGCAGCCGCTATATATGTAGTTGTAAATACCCTTATTGCGTTTGAAGATACAATAAGGATGTCAGCTGATACCCTTATTGCGTTAGCCCGCGCGCTTATTGTATGGGAGGTTGCAATAGAGGCGCTGACGGATTCTCCTATTCGTATTTGCGTGTGAAGAGTTTGCGGAGCGTGGCAGCTACGCGTGTGTGAGAAAGAACGGGAAGTTGTAAGCGAAAGGTCGGCGCAGGAATAGCGCGAGATAGCTAAAGGTTAGGCCGAACGCCACTTGCAGGCGGTAGCTGTAAGGATAGGTCTTATGAGAGGCAGAATTATCGCGATTGCGAACGTAATAAATTGCATCTTCGCCCGACATGCGGATGGAGCGGATTCGGCGGGAGATGGTGAACATGAAGAGGGAGTCTTCTCCCAGTTTGTATGCTTTGTTGAACCGTTCTGTGCCGATAACTTTTCTTGGGATCAGTTTGCAGCAAGAGCTGGAAAGGAAACTCCGCGCATTGAAGAAAGTGAGTTTTTGGCTACCTTGGAGGCGTTGGAAAACAGATGTAAGGAAGTAGTCCATTTTCTCGCCTGTGCTATCGCGGTACTGTATCACGTTGGCATGGACGATGGCTTCTGGTGTGGCGCGTTGTAGCAATTCTTCGAGATAGTTATCGGTTACCCAATCATCGTCATCAAGAAAGGAAAGATACTCTCCCGTTGATTTGTCGATACCTATGTTGCGAGCGTTCGATACGCCCCCTTTTTCGGTTTGAATGAGCTGGAAGTTGTGAAGAGGGTGCGCATGGATGTATTGCTGTATGCGTCCGAAGTACGGCTCGTTGCAACCATTCAGAACGATTACAACCTCAAACTCTTTGGGCGCTAAGGTTTGGCGACAAAGAGAGTCGAGACATTCCCAAAGATAGTTGGCGGGCTGATAGGTGGGGACGATAACGGAAATCTTCATACTTAACTATTTGTAGCGAGAATCTGTGTGTAGTCTGGGCGGAGCTTTTCAGCGGTGGCCACACACTGGAGTGAGGAATCCTCTGAGAGTTGTTTCAGTAGCTGGCACATTTGTCCTATGTTGTCGAATATAGGGTCGTAGTTGTAGAACTGCCGGCAATAGTTGAGCGAAGGATTGTGGAAAATGAGAACCTTTTTGTGGTTACTGACACATTCGAAACTCACGCCGCTCACTTGGAAGCGGAACTGGGGCGGATAGGCCAATAGGATAGTATCTGCTTGCAGGAAAAGCTGCTGATACTGCGACTGTGTGAGATAGTGATTGATAAAGCGGATATTACCTATCTCTGTTTTTCCTTCTGGGTGGTTTCGCAGGATGAGTAAGATGTTTTCTCGTTTCAGAAAATCCTGTAAATCGGTATCCTTGAGCAAATGTTGCATAAACTCCCTATCTGGACTGGCCGAAGGATGAAAGACAACGTGCCGATAAGCCGACAAGTCGGGCAGTGTGTTAGTGGCGTTTGACACCTGAAAGGGAGGGATGCAGCCATGGGAGATGATGTCAACATTCTTTATTCCGTTTTCAAGAAAAGGCTGAGCCATCTCGGAATTGAACACGATGAAACGATTGTGGCGAGCCAGCCGCCGAAGGAAGAACGTTTTCAGTTTGCTGGAATCAAAGCTTTGCGCATTGCCATGACAAATGATGTGCATATTGCGACAAAGAGGGAAAAGTCCCAGCGTGATTTCCTCACAACTGGATACAATGACGCTGCGATACTTCTGCGGGCGTATCTTCCAGCGGATGAAGAGCAGGGTGAGGATAAAGAGGAGGCGATTGAAAAAAGGTCGGTTGTCCCGTTGGTAAAGCCAAGAGGGAAGAATGGCCGCATACTCATCTTTGGCGTAGGGCAATTGTTCTGCCAATTCTTTATGTAGCACCAAGCGAACAGTGCGATGGGTGGACTTGAGCGCATCAATATGAATATGGTCGAAATTAACGTGCCCCACTTGGTGGATATAATCTACATAAAGGATATCTTTCACAGCTTTAGCCATAAGCTATTTTGATGTTGTGTATGTTCTTAACGTTATCGAGTTTCTCTTTATTGTATCTGCCTTACTTAATCGTTTCGCTGTACACATCGAAGGTGATGCGCCGCAGATTATAGCTTTCTGTGCTGAAGATAACGTTGTCGTAGCGATAGATGACATTGTTGGTGGATTGGTATATCTTCAGCATCGAATAGATAAAGAGGAAGCAGACGAAGAGCCGTCGGTTGTTTTGCACCGCGAAACATTTGATCAAGTCGAGCCATATCACCCAATAGCCAAAGGCAAAGAGATAAGAGAAACGAACACTCAGAACCCGGAATTCGCTTAGGAAGAAGAAGAGTGCAAAATAGATGAGGAGCGCGTTGATAAAGAGGTCGGCATCTTTGCGTATGTCGTGGAGTTTGTTGTAGTAGATAAGTACCAATATCCCCGTGAAAAGGCGTTCCAGATAGCCAATGCTGATTTGGAAACCTACGCCAGGTGCCATTTCCATATAAGCATCGATTTTTTGCTTTAGTGTAGGGTCGATAATGCTTGATGCAAAGCTCACTATGTTCATGAGCATAGGGATTCGCATGAGGTAGACAACGTTTCCGATAAGGAAAACGATGAGGAAAGTCCAGCGCCCCCATTTCCGGTGTAAAAAGAAATAAAAAGGGATGAATATCAACGAAGTGGAATGAAAGAGAAACGCCACGCCGCATATAAGGAAATAGGGGATAGGTCGGCGTGCCTCTAAATAGGGCAAGGCGTTAAGGAAGAGCATGATAGCGATAGAGTTTCGCATCAAGTCGGTGGACATCACCAAGCCGCCCATGGCCAGGTATATGATAAGTGCTAATGGCGTGTTCTCAACGTAGCGCGAGAGGAAGCGGGCGAACAAAACGAGGTTGATAGCTGCACAGACGAACGAGAAAAAGAAATAGTTGCTCGAAATGCTCTTACACGTTAGCATTAGTACCATGAAGCCCGGTTCGTACTGCCAATCGGATATGTCTGTCTTGGGTAGTTCCCACCATTTCCAAGTCATGAATACTCGGTAGTATTCTGTCCAGTCGTAGAAACAGAATCCTCGGAAACCGAAGAAGAAGAGGAACACGCCTAAGGCTAACCATGTGAGGCGCTTGCGGATCGTTTCGTTTTTAGTATCATTCGACCACCAGGCCAAATACTGAAAAAGACAATCAGTGCGAGGTAAGGGATTGAATACTCCATCAGCTTTGGCTTTTAGTGAATGAAACGCGCTCTTTGATGACTACAACCCACAAGCCGTCAAGTACTACAAACAAAAACATCCATATCAGAACGATGGTTAGTGGGGACATTCCGCTCGGATGATTAGGAATCGTAGGGCTTGAAAGCTCCGCAAATACGGGGGCCGCATACTGCACATCGGCTTGTGCCTTCTTCATTTGTTTCTGGCGTTGTTCGTAGCGCTGGTAATTGATTTGCATCTCGTTTTCCAGCGTGGCGAGTTGCGTGCCAATAGTTTGCAGTGTCACATCCTGATTGGCGTCAGCAAAGGCAGTATAGCGTTCTTTTGCTTTCTCATATTCAGCTCTGCTCTCATGCAGAGCTTTCTGTGCGTTGCTTAAAGCGATGCGTTCTTTCTGCGTTTTATAGTCCACCACAAAGCGTTTCAACCGATTCTGAAGCGTATCGGCAAGCGAAGCAGCCACGCGCGGATCTTGATCAACTACTGTGATACACAGAATGCCCACTTTGCGACTATAGATACAAGCCACCGAACCTTGAATAAGTTCAACCATATCTTCTTGCTCATCGGTGAGGCGGAACGGATCGAGCTTATCTTTGCCGGACGTGGCTGTCTTTTTCTTCGGGATGAGGCCCATGAGGCTGCGTTTCGCCTGTGCGATGAGTCCCAGTTTAGTGTCTTCCACAAGGTGGCGGTAGTAAGTTTTTCTTTCCCCAGTTTCGAGTGTGACAGGAACAGAGAAAAGTTTGATGATGAACGATTTTGTCGAAAAAATATCGGGATACAATGCCGGATACACCCCATCTGCACTCGTGTTAGTATTGAGATCCACATCCAAGGCTTTAAGCGTATTCTCCACGTTCTCAGAGAGAGAGGACTTTCCTGTTTGTTCCGGCGCTAAGAGGGTTTGAGCTGTATAGTATCGTGGAGTTTGTATGGCAACGAATATGCCTACGAGCAGACCAAGTAGTAAGAAAACCACCAGACTGATACGATCTGTGATGATTTTCTTACATATATATTCAAAATCAAATTTGTTTTCTTCACTCATTTGAGTGTGTGCCAAAAAAATTACTATATAGAGCAAAAAGTAATTTATTTTTTTCCCGTTATTCAAAAACATCAGTTTAGATTTTCGCGCCTTCTGTCTTCCCCGAAAAAGAAAGTGCACTTTTAGATTTTCCAGTATAGCTCCGTGTTTGTTCGTCTTTTATGTGAATATTTATGGACTAAAAATACCTATGATTATCTCAATTATAGTCAATAATATTCTTACTTTTTCGTTCTGAGAATGGCTCAAAAATTGGCGCGGAAGGGAGCGGATGAATCGTTTCTCCTTCTTGAGCGTGGATATCCTTATTGTGTCCGCCAGCGCAATAAGGATGTCGGCTGACAGAATAAGGAAACCAATGGATACAATAAGGATGCAGACGAGCAGAGTAAGGGCGTTTTTGAACGAAAAAGAGGAAAGAAGCGGGCCGTTTGTGTTGTTGAGCGGAGCGTTAGAGGAATTTTTCGGAAAAATAGGATAAACTGCTTGCTCGACAAAAGAAAAAATTGGCAGAAAGCGGAGAAGTATGCTTTTTTAGGAGAAAAGCGAATGTCAAATAATGTGGCGGTTTTGCAGGCGTGTTTTCCTCTATCCGAAACCTATTGAAGGAATCAGCGCATGAGCATCAAGCGATGGACGGCAGGGAGAAGCGAGAGGAGAGCTGGGAAGTGTTGGTGATTTACTGACTTATGGGCATAAAAAAAGGGATACCACTGTATCCCAACCTTGTTAACCTTAAATCTAATACTATGAAAAACACGTTGCAAAGGTAAGGTAGTTTTCTTTATGTTGCAAGTGCTTGAGTGTGTTTTCTTTCTACAAAATGCTGTTTTTAAAGAAATTTAGCAGAATGAGTATCTGTTTGCTCTGTATATTAAACTCCTTTCACAAAAATATTTAAGCTATTGGAAGAGCAGCAGGAGTGCGTGAAGGAAGGATACAGAGGTGCTGACAAATACACTCATTAATATATATAAAAGCTATAATTTCAACGCGGTAAACCTTTTGTATTGTGAAAAAAACGTATATTTGCACGCTAATTGTACCTATTCTGGCACAAGCTTCAAGCAAATTCAATAAAAAACTAAATCAATAAAATCAATGCAAAACAAAGGATTTGTAAAAGTCATTGCAGTCCTGCTTACGCTGATTTGCCTCTTCTACTTCTCTTTCTCTTTTGTGGTGCGCCACTACGAGAGCAAGGCGGAGGCTATGAACGCGAAAGTGGCAGGCTCGGGTGACCGCTACCTTGATTCAATGCGCAACGTGGTTGTTTATCCCGTTGTTGGCAAGACGCTCAAGGATTGCGAGGCCCTGCAGATTGGTCTGGGTCTTGACTTGAAGGGTGGTATGGATGTCATCCTCGAAGTTTCTGTTCCCGATGTAGTGAAAAACCTTGCAGGCGATAATGCTAATACGCCAGCTTTCAAAAAAGCTGTTGAATTGGCTTATGCCGACTACAAGCAAGGTAAGGGCGACTTCGTGGATATGTTCGTTCGTCATTACGACGAAGCCAACGGCTCAGGAAAGTTAGGTGCTGTATTTGCCACCGGCTTAAAGGCAAAGAATATCACATTCTCTTCTTCCGACAACGACGTTCGTAGCGCGCTCAACGAAGAGGTAAATGCTGCCGTTGAGAATGCAAACCTCGTGGTACGCCAACGTGTTGATAAATTCGGTGTGGCTCAGCCCAATATCCAAATCCTTCGTGGTAAAGGCCAAATCGGTCAGATCATGGTCGAGATGCCGGGTATCAAGGAACCGGAGCGTGTGCGCAAGCTGCTTCAGGGAAGTGCCAATCTCGAATTCTGGGAGACTTACAACCGCTCCGAGATCCAGAGTCAGCTGGCAAGCCTCGATCTCATCGGTACTGCTGCCGATACCACCGCAACTGATACTACAGCTACAGCTAAGCCCGCTGCCAAGACCAGCACGCCTGCTCGGAAGTTCAGCCAGCTTGTGATGAACGCTGGCGGCCGTGAAGGTTGCTCCGTTGGTCTGGCTCGCTTGGCCGATACTGCCGCAGTAAATGCTATCATCAATAGTCCGGCTGCTAAGGCAAGACTGCCGAAGGATTTGCGCCTGGCTTGGGATGTTAAGGCAAACAACGGATTAGTGACGCTCTATGCGCTCAAAGGCAACGGCAACAACCAGACACCGACTATGCAAGGTGCTGTGATTGCCGATGCAAAAGCCGACTTCAACCCCACAACTCACGCTCCTATCGTTTCGATGGAGATGACGAGCGACGGTGCCCGCGACTGGTCCACTATGACAGGTAAGAACGTGGGTCGTGACGTGGCAGTTGTCCTCGATGGCGTTGTATACAGTGCTCCGCGCGTAAATGGTCAGATTTCTGGCGGTAAGACTGAAATCTCCGGTGCTTTCACTATCGACGATACTAAGGACCTTGCCAACGTGCTCAACTCTGGTAAGATGCCTGCGCCTACGAAGATCATCTCTGAAGAGACTATCGGTCCGTCACTCGGTGCTGCCTCTATCCAGGCCGGCCTCGAGAGCGCGATTATCGCCTTCGTTCTGTTGATGGTCTTCATGTGCTGCTATTACGGTATTATTCCGGGTATGGTAGCAAACCTCGCACTGATTCTCAACTTCTTCTTCACGGCCGGTGTCCTTACATCGTTCCAGGCTGCCTTGACGATGAGCGGTATTGCCGGTATGGTGTTGTCGCTCGGTATGGCTGTCGATGCCAACGTGCTTATCTATGAGCGTACGAAAGAAGAGTTGGCCGCAGGTAAGAATATCAAGAGCGCGCTGGCAGCTGGTTACGGCAATGCCTTCAGTGCAATCTTCGACTCCAACCTTACTTCAATCATCACCGCCGTTATTCTGTACAACGTTGGTACAGGCCCCATCCGCGGTTTCGCCCTCACGCTGGGTATCGGTATTTGCGCAAGCTTCTTCACCGCCGTTTGGATTAGCCGTATCATCTTCGAACACTTCCTCAACAAGGACAAGTGGCTCCACCTGACGTTCGAAACGAAGCTCAGTCGCGGTCTGTTGCAGAATAGCAAGTTCAACTTCCTCCAGAATGCTCCTAAGCTTATGCTATCTTTGGTATCGTTCTGCTCGCAGGACTTGTATCCTTTGGGTGTGCGTGGTCTGAGCAAAGGTATCGACTTCACGGGTGGTCGCAACTTCGTGATCGAATTCGAGCAGAAGAACACGACGCCAGAGCAAGTGAAGGAAGTGGTTGCTAAGACCATTCGCCCGTTGGACAACAACGCCACTGTTAATGCCATCGAGGTAAGTACCACGCAGGGCAAGGCAGTGCGTCTGACAACCAACTATATGATCAATAGCGATGCGGCAAATGCTGATGAACAGGTAGAACAAGTAATCTGGAAGTCGCTTCATGACGCAGGTCTCATCAAGGCCGACTACAATACGTTCAAGAACCGCGACGACCATACAGGCGGCTCCATCGTGAGCGCACAGAAGGTGGGCGCCAGCGTAGCTTCCGAAATGACGAAGGATGCTATCTTGGCTACGGTGCTCTCCCTTATCGCCATCTTCGTTTATATCCTCGTGCGTTTCCGCAACGTTGCGTTCTCCATTGGTTCTGTTGTAGCGTTGACCATCGATACGTTGCTCATCATTGGTATGTACTCCCTCTGCTGGGGATGGGTTCCCTTCTCGCTTGAAGTTGACCAAACCTTCGTTGGAGCTGTGCTAACCGCCATTGGTTACTCAATCAATGATAAAGTGGTGGTATTTGACCGTATCCGCGAGAACCTGAATCTCTATCCGCAACGTGAGACGGCGAAACTCTTCAATGATTCTATCAACCAAACGCTGACACGTACGTTGATGACTTCATTGACCACGTTGCTCGTATTGCTTGTATCTTCATCCTCGGCGGTGACAGCATCCGTAGCTTTGCTTTCGCAATGATTCTCGGCGTTGTCTTCGGCACGATGTCCTCTATCTTCCTCGCTGCTCCTATCGCAAACCGCGTGCTGGGCAAGAAGCGCGCAGCTGCAGCAACGGCAGAATAAGACTCGAAAGACATATACATATATATAATATAGGAGTGGTTCTCTCGCAGGACCACTCCTTTTGCTATTATAGGAGGACTAGAGCAGAGGTCAGCAGCAAGAAAAAAATTAGTATCTTTGCAAATCAAGCAAAAAGGCTCTTATGGAAGAAAAGATCCGCGTGAAAGGTGCACGCGTCAATAATCTCAAAAATATAGATTTAGAAATCCCCTTAGGTAAGTTTGTCGTGATCACGGGCCTTAGCGGTTCTGGTAAATCGTCGCTGGCTTTCGACACGCTCTATGCCGAAGGGCAGCGTCGCTATGTGGAGAGTCTGTCGGCTTATGCCCGTCAGTTTCTCGGGCGCATGAATAAGCCCGACTGCGACTATATTAAAGGACTTCCGCCCGCCATAGCTATCGAGCAAAAGGTGACGGCCCGCAACCCGCGCTCTACCGTGGGGACATCAACAGAAGTGTACGACTATTTGCGTATGCTCTTTGCGCGAGCTGGCCCACACGATTAGCCCCGTCAGCGGGCAGGAGGTGAAGAAGCACAGTAGCGAGGATGTTGTCAGCTGCATGCTGTCCTATTCTCCTGGCACTCGTTTCACGCTGTTGGCACCCATAGTGTTGCGCCACGGCCGAACGCTCCGTGAGCAATTGGCTGTATATCTAAAGCAAGGCATCTCGCGCCTCGATGTCGATTTACCCAACGGTTCCTCCGACACCTTGCAGGGAGGAACGCTCATCCATATCGACGACCTCCTGACAGACGAGGGAAAGTTCAGCGAGATAGAGGCAGCCTGGAACGCGCAGCAGAAAACCACGGCTACAGAAAGCGGAACGAGCGGCGTGTACCTACTCATCGACCGCCTCGCGGTGGATAATTCCAAAGATGTCCTAAACCGCTTCCGCGATTCGGTAGAAACCGCCTTCTTTGAAGGAAATGGCGAATGCTTGTTGCGCTTCTATCCGAGCCGCGCTCTGCACCACTTCTCCATTCGCTTTGAGGCCGACGGCATTTGCTTTGAAGAACCCAACGACCAGATGTTCTCTTTCAATTCTCCAGCTGGAGCATGTCCAACGTGCGAAGGCTTTGGCAGCGTGATAGGTATAGACGAAAAGCTCGTCGTCCCTGACACGTCGCTCAGCATCATGGACGGAGCTGTGATTTGTTGGAGAGGTGAGAAAATGGGGATGTGGAAGCAGGAATTCGTACGTAGGCAAAGCCCGAAAGGTTTTCCTATATTTAAGCCTTACTATGAACTCACCCAGCAAGAAAAAGACATACTCTGGCACGGCGACGCTGAAGAACGCCAACGGGAAAAGACCGACCAAGTATTTATAGATGCCTTCTTCGACATGCTCCGCGAGAACCAGTACAAGATACAGTACCGCGTCATGTTGGCACGATACAGAGGCAAAACGATATGCCCCACCTGCCACGGCTCACGTTTGAAGCCCGCAGCAGCGTATGTACACGTGGGCGGCCGCAACATTATGGAACTGGTGCGTATGCCCATCAGCGATTTACAACAGTTCTTCAACAATCTCCAGTTAGATGAAGCCGACGAAAAGTGTCTCGGCGTTTGCTGACCGAAATCCGCAACCGCCTGAACTTTTTGTCCGATGTCGGCCTCGGCTACCTCACACTGGATCGTCTCTCCAACTCTCTTTCCGGCGGCGAAAGCCAGCGCATCAATCTGGCCACCAGTCTTGGCAGTAGTTTAGTAGGTTCGCTTTATATTCTCGACGAGCCCAGCATCGGATTACATTCCCGCGACACGGGCCGACTTATACACGTGCTCAAGCAGTTGCGGGACTTGGGCAACACCGTCATAGTGGTGGAGCACGACGAAGAAATCATGCGCGCCGCCGACTATATCATAGACATCGGTCCAGAGGCCGGACGCCTCGGCGGACAGGTTGTGTTCGCTGGCGAAGTAGCTCCGCTCTTGTCCGCCCATACTGCGGAGAGCAACGCGACTGTTCAGTCTGTCGCCACAAGTTCTCAAAGCCACACCGTCAACTATCTGCTCGGGCGCGAAAAGATTCTGTTGCCGAGCAGCCGGCGGAAATGGAACAACAGCATAGAGGTGAAAGGTGCTCGAGAGAACAACCTGCGCGGCATAGACGTGAAATTCCCGCTTAACATAATGACCGTGGTCACCGGCGTAAGCGGCTCGGGCAAATCCACTTTGGTAAAGAAGATTCTCTACAATGCGCTGAAGCGTAAGTTGGACGAACCCAGCGATACGCCGGGCGAATTCTCCAGTCTCTGCGGCGACCTCACGGCTATCAAAGGTGTAGAGTTCGTTGATCAAAACCCCATCGGCAAGTCCTCCCGCTCAAATCCCGTCACCTATATCAAAGCCTACGACGAAATCCGCAAACTGATGGCTTCGCAGCCTTTGTCCAAGCAGATGAACTTCACGCCCGCGTTTTTCAGCTTCAACGCCGACGGCGGACGCTGTGAAGAATGTAAGGGCGAGGGAACTGTCAAGGTGGAGATGCAGTTTATGGCCGATTTGGTGCTCACCTGCGAATCCTGCCACGGTATGCGCTTCAAGAAAGATGTGCTCGAAGTGCGCTACCAAGGTAAGAACATCCACGACATCCTTGAGATGACCGTCAACCAAGCCGTGGAATTTTTCACTCAGTATGGCAACGAAAAAATCTCCAAGCGCTTGCGCCCACTCCAAGATGTAGGTTTGGGCTACATCAAGTTAGGGCAGAGCAGTTCCACTCTTTCTGGCGGTGAAAATCAGCGTGTGAAACTGGCCTACTACCTAAGCCTGGAGCGCACCGAGCCCACACTTTTCATTTTCGACGAGCCTACCACCGGTTTGCACTTCCATGATATTCAAAAACTCCTCCATAGTTTCAACGCACTCATTGAGCGCGGCCACAGCATTCTCATTATTGAGCACAACATGGACGTTATCAAAATGGCCGACTACGTTATCGACCTCGGCCCTGAAGGCGGACGTGACGGCGGACAGATTGTTGCTGTTGGTACGCCCGAAGAACTCGTGGCGCAGGGCAAAGGTTATACGGCGCAGTATCTCAAGGAGAAGTTAGAATAAGTGCTTACTTAGGCTGCATCCGCCCCTTTCTGTCGTTCAGTCAGTGGCTCGAGGCCGTCAGAATATCCTGAAAAATCATCACTCCCCTTATCGTGTTCATCATCGCGATAAGGGGAGTTTTTTGCACCTAAAACCCTATAATTTGCAAAGTATGGATGCTAAAATATAACTTTTTTGTGTAATTTTTTTGATACATAGAAAATACTCCATATATTAGGCGTTCGAATCAATGAAAGCATACATACTGACAAGAATATTAAACCTTAAATAAAAACATTTATGACTGTAACTCCTCTTTTCTGGCTGGTGCCCATCGCATCAGTAGTGGCGTTGGCCATGGCCTGGTTCTTCTTCAAGAGTATGATGAAGGCCGACGAGGGCACACCCCGTATGCGCGAAATTGCAGAACACGTCCGCAAAGGCGCAATGGCTTATCTCAAGCAGCAGTACTTCGTGGTGCTGAAAGTCTTTTTAGTACTCGTCGTTCTCTTTGCTTTCATGGCCTACGTCCTTAAAATTCAAAATCCTTGGGTACCTTTCGCCTTCCTCACAGGCGGTCTTTTCAGTGGTTTAGCTGGCTTCTTCGGCATGAAGACCGCCACCTATGCTTCCGCCCGAACCGCCAATGCTGCGCGCAAGAGTTTGGACGGTGGTTTGCGTATTGCTTTCCGCTCTGGTGCGGTAATGGGGTTGGTCGTTGTAGGCCTCGGACTGTTGGATATAGCCTTGTGGTTCATCGCCCTCTCTTATGTCTACGGCACTGACCACGTTGCGCTCGTCACTATCACTACTACGATGCTCACCTTCGGTATGGGAGCTTCCACCCAAGCCCTCTTTGCCCGCGTTGGAGGCGGTATTTATACGAAGGCAGCCGATGTAGGCGCGGACATTGTTGGAAAAGTGGAAGCCGACATCCCAGAGGACGACCCGCGCAACCCTGCCACCATTGCCGACAATGTAGGCGATAACGTGGGCGACGTAGCTGGTATGGGCGCCGACCTTTATGAGAGCTATTGCGGTTCCATTCTTTCTACGGCAGCTTTAGGCGCCACGGCCTTTGCTTCAGCTGGAGAGATGCAGATGCGGGCTGTCATCGCCCCCATGATTATTGCAGCCGTCGGCATCTTCCTTTCGCTCTTCGGCATCTTCCTCGTGCGCACCAAAGAAGGGGCAAGTATGAGTCAGTTGCTCCGTTCGCTCGCCGTCGGCACCAATACCAGTGCTGTGCTGATTGCAATTGCTACGTTCCTCATCCTTTATGTCCTCGGCCTCGACAACTGGGTAGGCCTGAGTTTTTCCGTCATCAGCGGTCTGACGGCGGGAGTTATCATCGGACAAGCCACAGAGTTCTACACCTCGCATAGCTATAAGCCCACCCAGACTATTTCCGAATCGGCCCAGACAGGACCTGCCACGGTCATCATCAAAGGTATCGGTACAGGCATGATTTCCACCTGTATCCCCGTGCTTACTATCGGTGTGGCCATTATGTTGAGTTATCTCTGCGCCAATCATTTCGATCTCTCCATGAGTGCTGAGAGCATCTCGAAAGGACTCTACGGTATCGGCATTGCAGCTGTCGGAATGTTGTCCACGCTGGGCATCACACTTGCTACTGACGCTTACGGCCCTATCGCCGATAACGCCGGCGGCAACGCTGAGATGAGCGAGCTAGCGAGGAGGTGCGCCACCGCACGGACGCACTCGATGCGCTCGGCAATACCACGGCTGCCACGGGCAAAGGCTTTGCCATTGGTTCGGCAGCACTCACCGCGCTGGCCTTGCTGGCTTCCTATGTAGAAGAAATAAAAATCGCCATGACGCGAGCCATGGAGGGCGGACAGCAATTCATTGATGCGGCCGGTAATGCCTTTGATCCTTCAAAGGCTTCGATGCCCGAAATGATGGAATACTTCCAAGTGACGCTGATGAACCCGCGCGTACTCGTAGGCGTATTCATTGGTGCGATGGCTGCCTTCCTTTTCTGCGGCCTCACCATGGGTGCTGTCGGCCGTGCCGCAGCCAAGATGGTCGATGAAGTGCGCCGCCAGTTCCGCGAAATCAAAGGAATCCTCGAAGGCAAGGCCACGCCCGACTATGGTAGCTGTGTCGAAATCAGTACGCGCGCTGCCCAGCACGAAATGATTCTGCCCTCGCTCTTAGCCATCATCATCCCCATCGTCACGGGTGTAGTCCTCGGCGTTGCCGGTGTGCTTGGTCTTCTCGTTGGTGGCCTCTGCGCTGGCTTTACGCTGGCTGTCTTCATGGCCAATGCTGGTGGTGCGTGGGACAATGCTAAGAAATTCGTGGAAGAAGGAAACTTCGGCGGCAAGGGTAGCGACGTCCACAAAGCCACGATCGTTGGCGACACCGTTGGCGATCCGTTCAAGGACACATCAGGCCCAAGTTTGAACATTCTTATCAAACTGATGAGCATGGTCAGCATCGTCATGGCCGGCCTTACGGTGGCCTGCAATCTGATGTAGTGGTGCACGTATATAATCAATAAAAAGCCCGACACTACCAGTCTTTTAAAGGTAGTGTCGGGCTTTTTTATGAATTGCAGTAACGCATTAAATTGGGAGAATCATATACATCTCCTAATGACCTGTTTTGATTCTCCTGTTTCTTTTTTCTATTTGCGGACAGGTCGTATATAATATCCCACAAAGCGCTCCTCCGAAGTTACACGATAACCGTCTTTAGTAAAATATAATGCGAATGCCTCCATGTTGTTTCTCTTGCTAAGTGAAGATGTCCAATACGCGCCAGATTTAAACACATAACAATGTTCTATCTCCAAGTGAAAACCAGCAGCAGGCAAGAATATAGATTTTCCATTCTTTTTACTGACAACTTTGTATCCTGCTGTACCTTTCAGTTTGGTCCATGTCCAATTACATTTATCAACCAATTCTTGAAATTCTGCTTGTGTTGGCATACGCCAAGGAGAACCGAGTCGGACTGTGGCAACATCGTCCTTTGCTTCAAGTGTAGTTTTATTATCGGCAAATCCTTTCTCTCCTTTGGTAGGTGAATAGCCCATATCAGGATCAGTACAGTACTTGATTATCCATGTTTCTGAAACAGTGTGCGGATAAAAAGTCCAGTCAAATTCAGGGGTTTGACCATGTACTTCCCCATGACACAAAAGAGCCAAAGTCCTGAGGAGCATTGGCACCAAGATTACATGTAGCCCACTTTACACTAAGTCCCAAATCAACATAGGAGGAAGTATTCTCTGTTGCTTTCCCCGCCGTTGTACCTTTGGCTTTGGTGTTTTTCCCAGCTTGTTGATGCGTCGTTGTTTTGGCTTTTCTGGTCGGTTTTTGCTGGATGCTTCCATTTCCTCCGAACATAGGCAGAGACCATAATAACATAGCTGACAACAGCAATTTAATGTGACATTTCATAAGCATAATTTTTATAGTAAATGAGTTTGAATATTTCAAAAATCCTAATGCAATAAAAGGTTACACAAGATATAGCCATACAGGGAATTCACTTATTTTCATGCTGCTAAACGAAAGTATTTGAAATGTTTTGATGGCGCGATAAAGGTAACGATAAAAATGAAAGAGAATTATCTTTGATAGTTTTTTTATCATTCACATTAGGTTCTCGGGGAGAGCAGGAAAATTGCTTGATAAAGATAGTTGTAGGTATCTTTAGGAACGCATGGCATGATTAACATTCTTAGTGCCGCCCGATAAAGTCTACGATGGCTTCCACAACGGGTGCAGCGATGAGTTGCCGAGCGGCGTAGTCATCGGGGCGGGACATGTTCGGACTTTCCGCCATCAGATGGTTCAGCGTAGGCATCCAGCGAAAGTCCACGTTGGGTCTCTTCCCCAGTGCCTGCTGCCATAGTTGGAAGTCGGTTTGGCGCACCTGATAGTCGTGTCCACCTTGTAGGAAAAGCATCGGCACTGTAAGCTGCTGCGCCGTTCGGAGTGGTCGGTATTTGCGGTCGAATTTCAGATACTCCTTAGGGAGCGGTGCGAGGGCGGCTCGGTATGCGCTGTCGATTTCAGTAGGCGCGATATGGTTGAGGTGTCCCAGATAGTTCAATTGTTCTTTCATAATCTCGGCGAGAGGGCGCGCAGGAGAGGCCAGAGCTATCATGCCCGCCATGGGCGTTGTGGCGCGTTGCGCTATGCGCGGCAGTAGCATTCCGCTGAGCGAATGCCCCACCACAAAGATGCGCCGTGCATCCACTTCGGGCAAAGCGCAAGCCTGCTGAAGTGCCGCGAGTGCATCGTCCACAATTTCTTTGTCGTAGTCCATGCCGCCACTGATTTCTACGCACACCGACCCATACACAAGGGTGCGTTTGTCGTAGCGGATAGAGGCGATGCCGTGGAGCGCCAACGAATCGGCCAAATCGCGCAACAAAGCGTTCGGTCCGATAGTCTCGTTGCGGTCGCAAGGGCCGCTGCCCGCCAGCAACACGGCCAGCGCCACTGGTTTCTTTCGTTCAGTGGGCAGCGTGAGCGTTCCAGGTAGGAATATCTTACCGTTCTCAATCTGCACCTCGCGGTTCTCCACGCCTCCTACCGCCACTGTCTGCGGCGGCGTGGTAGGTCGGAAAAAGAGTCCGCAGAGCTGTCCCTCGCCATTCCAAGAGAGGAGCGCCATGAGCGATGTCTGCGCAAATCCAGTCGTATCCCATCCACTTCTATTCCTCCTTCAACCACCGTCCGTTCCCATTCGCCACGGCCGTTCTCCGTGCCAGCCTGTTGCACAAGCTGTGCGTAGATTCCTCCTAATTGTTGCGTGGAGAGCGCCGCTTTCATTTCGGCATTGCAGAGCGCATACACGGAGTCGCCCTTTTGTTGTTGCAACCAGTCCAACACGCGTTGCGACCGCCCGAAGTCTTGTGCCACAGCCGCCGATAGGCAGAGCAGTAGTCCGAATAAGATAGAGATGCGATGTTTCATGTCCTTTTCGTTTTTTGTAGGCAGTTATTGTCCGCCTACTTTGCAAAAATAGGGATTTTTCTTCAGAAAAAGGCGGGAAGAGGGAAAGCCCCCTCCATCTCCCCCATAAGGGGGAGTGCTCAGCTGCCTCTTGAGGCTCGAGCAGCTTTATTGGATCTCGGACTGGTCCGACTGGTCCGACCCGTCCGACAAGCACCCCTCTCATCAGAATCTCCGACTTGTCCGACCCGTCCGATTTGTCCGAGAATACCAAAAACTTCCCTAAAAATTGACAAGATGCCTTTCTTTGAAAATTTGAGAAAGGCTCTCCTCTTTGCTTTCTGCCAAAATTTTCGCGGCATTTTTGTTTTCGCGGACAGGGAAAATCGAGCGAAATCTTGAAAAAGCGGGAGATTTCGTGAGCTTTTTTGATTTTTTCGGCCGTTTTTGCTGAAAACTCTCCTTATCCTGTTCGTCGGTTTCCTTATTGTGTCGGCTGACTTCCTTATTCTGTTGGCGGACGCAATAAGGAAGTCAGCCAGCAGCCTTATTGTATCGGCGCGCAGGAGGGGGAGGTTGTTCGCTCTCTCCCTTTCGTGCGCGGATTTGTGGCCTTCGTGGGAGGGGAAAAGTGGGAATTTCGTTGATGTTTTTAGCCCACGAAAGGGCACGAATAAGGCGAAGGAGCACGAATCAGTATCAGTTCTCGGACCCGTCGGACCCGTCGGACTTGTCCGAGAGCTCTCGCAGCAGTCTTAGCAAACAAAGGCTGGTGCGCGACTGTCCCTATTGAAAATCTTAAATTTGCAGCAACTTAACAATAGCGCAGTAGCAATACAGCTTATGAAGTACAACAAAGACCTTGATTTTTTTAGGGCCATCTTAATAGGGTTGGTCATTCTGATACATATCGTCAACTTTGGCAATATCTACCCCGACATTAAGAATGCAATTCTCGCATTTTTTATGCCCGCCTTTTTGGTGATAACTGGCTATTTGGTAAACATCGAAAAGACGCTCCGGCAGTTTGCCTTATATCTTTGGAGGATATGGTTGCCCTATATGTTGCTCGTCTTGGGCTTTGCAGGGCTTTCGCTGTATCTGCCCGTCCGCGATGGTATCACGTCGTTCGATGTGCCAACGGTGCTCGATGTGCTCTTTGTGAAGTCGATTGGCCCCTACTGGTTTCTGCACGTCATGATGGTGTGCGGCATTCTCTATTATGCAGCTTTCCGCGCCTTGCCCAAACTCGACATTACGGCCAAATACTCCCTCTTTGCCGCCCTCCTCATTGGCGTATCGCTCTTCACGCCTTTGCTGGACATTCATACCGCATTCTATTATTTCTTAGGCGTGGGCGTGCGGCAATATATCGGGGATTTCTCGCGCATCTATAAGGCGAGTCTGTGGCCCATACTTCCGTTCGGTTTGCTCATCGTTCAGCGCGAGTATTGGGGCTGGGGGACAATCGCCATGCTCGTTTGTGTGGTGTCGTTTTTTTGTTTTGCCGCTTATTTCAGTAGTCTCACAACGGGGCGGACAAAGCAGGTCATCGACTACATTGGGCGAAACACATTCCCCATCTATATCTTCCATCCCATATTTACGATGCTGTCGAAATACTACCTGCCTCTCTTCGGCTTTGACCCTACAGGACTGCTCCACGCCTTTGTGACCGTTGGCGTGGGTCTCGGAGGAACTCTTGCGCTCGCCCTCTTGCTCGACCGCACGCGCTTGTCTATCTTTTCGGCCGTAAGAGAATTTTGCGATAACCAAGCAGCTGGGAAAGGATAGAAAGAATGTGTTGATAGGAAAAACAAACAAAATGCGGCTTCTCTCAAAGGCTTACTTTGTGAGCTACATAGAAAAGCGTAATTTTGTCGGAAATAGTTATAAATAGAAATGTCAAGTCTGAAAGAGAAAACCGCAAACGGACTGCTATGGGGCGGTATAGCCAGCGGTTTGCAGCAGTTGCTGAACCTCGTGTTCGGTATCTGTTTGGGACGCTTGCTCACCGATGCCGACTACGGTATGGTGGGCTATCTCACCGTCTTTACTCTCATTGCCGGTTCGCTGCAGGAAGGCGGATTTATCTCGGCACTCAATAAGCGGAAAAACGTGACCCGCGCGGATTATAATAGTGTGTTTTGGTTCAACACGCTGATGAGTCTTTCGCTCTATACGCTCCTTTTTTTCTGTGCCCCACTGATAGCTGATTTTTTCCATGAGCCGGATTTAACTCCCTTAGCTCGCTACGTCTTTGCGGGCTTTGTCATCTCGAGTCTGAATATTGTGCCGCGCGCTTATCTCTTCCGCGAACTCAAAGTGAAGCAGAACACGATTATTAGCTTTGTTGCGCTCCTCACTTCGGGCATTGTGGGCGTGACCATGGCGTGGCAAGGCTTTGCTTATTGGGGCATCGCCACGCAATCCATTGTTTACGCCGTCTGCACAACCCTCGGAACGTATTGGGTCACCCGCTGGTGGCCCAGCATCCATTTCTCGTTCCGTCCCGTCAGGGAGATGTTGGGCTATTCCGGCCGCCTGATCATCACCAATATCTTTGTGATTCTCAACCAGCAGCTGTTTTCTATCTTGCTCGGTAAGCTCTTCAATCGTCGCGAACTGGGTAAATTCACGCAGGCTAATAAATGGAACACAATGGGGCATAGTCTCATTTCGCAGATGCTTTACAGTGTGACGCAGCCCCTTTTTGCCAAGGTGGACGACCGCAAGCAGCAACGCGCTGCTCTGCAAAAGATGGTGCGTCTGACCGCATGCCTCACTTTCCCCGCCATGTTCGGTTTGAGCATCATTGCACACGAGTTCATCATCATCACCATCACGGAGAAATGGCTCGCTTCGGCTGCCATGCTGCAACTCCTTTGCATTTGGGGCGCTTTTGTTCCGATGCAAACGCTTTTCCAGAACTTCCTGCTGGCGCGTGGGCGTTCGGGGATTTATATGTGGGGAACCATCGGGCTGGCCATACTCGTGTTTGGTGCTGCATTACTGGTGAGCCCCTACGGATTAGAGTGGATGTTGCGCGTCTTTGTGGCGGTCAACATTCTCTGGCTCTTGTTCTGGCACCACTTTGTTCGCCGCTGACGGGCTATGGGTTGTTGGCATTTCTAAAGGATATGGCGCCCTACTTGGGGCTTTCCGTCGTGCTTTGCATAGGGGCGTACTTCCTCTTCTCCAGCGTGACCCATCTTTGGCTGAGCCTGTTGGGCAAAGTCCTATTTGTAGGCACAACCTACTGCCTCACGCTGTGGTTGAGCGGCTCTGTAATCTTCCGCGAAAGCCTGCTTTTCCTCTGTAAGAAAGGAAAAGCGTCCTAAATTTTTGATAGCGTTTTATTAGAGCCTTATTCTCTTCTTCCGAATAAGGCTTGTTTCTTGCGATATTTCCCCCACAGTTTTTCGCCACTCTGCCAGGCCGCCACGCGCAATTGGTCGAGCAGCGTACAAGCCAAATAAACGGCACAGAGCATCAAGGCAACGCCCAAGAAGTTGAGGCCGAACGGCAAGGAGGTATCTATGTCCTCGACCCACTGAGCATATAGCGGACGGACAAGTGTGTTCTGATGTACGAGATAAACCGTGAAAGCTCCCGCCGCCAGCCAGTTGATGGGTCGCGAAAGACTGGGGCGCAGTTGTAGGCGGTCGAAGAGAATCAGTAGAACAATTGCTTCTAAAACGTTGATAGGGAAAGAATAGGTGAGAAAGAATGTCTTTGCGATTTGATAGAAGATAAGTGGTAACCAGCTCGCAGAAGCAAACGTGAAGAAAGCTGGGAGCAATAGGCACGCGGCATACACGATTAACAAGGTGCGTGTGCGCAAGGCTTTATAATCAACATGGAGGCGAATATAACGAGCCAGAACGTAGAGCCCCATAAAGAAAATGGCAGAATAACCCCACCGAAAATCATCGGAGAAGTGTGCAGCCAAGTCGAGCGTTGCGAAAGTGAAAAACGCAATTAAGAAACCCTTCAACTGTTGCTTTCCTGCCGTCTCCACAAAGGCATTGAGGGCGGGCGCAAACAGATAGAGGAGCAGATACGACCATACAAACCAATAGGAGATAAAGCTTTTTGCAATAGCTATCAGTCCGCCCGTGGGCATACCCTTGAGTAGCAAAACCGTCCCCGAAGAAAGCAGGGCGATGAAGAACACCTGGAAAAGCAGTTTTACGGCTCCTTTCAGCGAGGTGCGTATGCCAAACCAACCCGAAATAAGGATGAAGACATCCACACCTATGATGGCCCAATGTTCCACTAATATGCGTACGCCCCAAACCTCCGGAAGCGTCAGAATATCACGCTGCTGAGGCCATCCGAAGCAGAAATAATCGGCATGGAGGGTGAGAATCATAAACATCGCCATGAAGCGGAGCAGCTCCATATTGGCCAAACGCGGTTTCTTCTGTATTGTCATGAATTTGTCTTTTTTAGAAATCGTTGGAGTACTTTTCCGGCAAAAATAAACAAAAAAGCCCAAAAGTCAGTATATTTGCCTTGAAGCGCCTGCGGCACTTCGGCGAGAGGAAAAAGCTGAGTCGGACTGGTCCGACCTGTCCGACAGGTCTGAGAATAAGCTATCTCTCTCCCTCCTCCCAAAGCCACTTCCGCCGCCAAGGCTAAAACTAAACATCATGTTAACAACCCTCAATATCCGCTGTAAGAACACCGGCAAGTCGCACAAAGTGCCCGCCGGCTACAATCTGGAACAAGTCTATGAGATGCTGGAATTGCATCTGCCCTACGGATGTACTTCCGCAAAAGTCAATAACAAAGTGGAAGGGCTTCATTATACCCTCTTCAACGATAAAGACATCGAATTTCTCGATATTACTTCCGCTTCGGGAATGCGCACCTATACGCGCTCACTCTTCTTTGTGCTCTACAAAGCAGTAGTGGAACTCTACCCCGAAGCCCGCCTGCGCGTCAGCACTCCTGTCAGCAATGGCTACTACTGCCGCTTGGATGGCATCAGCTCTGGAGTGACGGATGAGGTGGTGGACGCGCTGCGCAGTAAGATGCAGGAGATCATCGCTGCCGACCTGCCGTACCACCGCATCACCTGCCCCACGGAGGATGCTGTACGACTCTTCCGCGAAAACGGACAAGAAAGCAAAGCCGAACTCTTGGAAAGCTACGGCTCGCTCTATACCAATTATTACACGCTGGGAGAAACGCCCGACTATTTCTATGGTTCGCTACTGATACGTACAGGACAAATCACACTTTTCGATGTGATACCCTACTACGACGGTATTCTGCTGCGCCTCCCCGACCCCGAACATCCGCAGCAACTAAAGCCGATGGTCGACCAGCATAAGATGTTCTCCGTTTTTCAGGAGCAACACAACTGGCAGCATATCCTGGGCATCTCCACCATTGGCGAACTCAACAAAGCCAATGAGGAAGGGCGCACCAACGAACTGGTGAACGTGAGCGAAGCCCTGCAAGAGAAGAAAATCTCCCGCATGGCGGATCGCATCGCTGAGAACCCCAACATCAGAGTAATCCTCATTGCCGGCCCTTCAAGTTCGGGAAAGACTACCTTCTCCAAACGCCTCGCCGTGCAACTCATAGCGAGTGGCAAGAAGCCCGTCGCCATCAGTTTGGACGACTATTTCGTGAATCGCCATGACACGCCGCGCACGCCGGAGGGCGAACTGGACTACGAGAGTGTCAACGCGCTCAACATCCCCTTACTCAACAGTCAGATCCAGGCTCTCATTGCAGGAGAGGAAGTGGAACTGCCGCGCTACAACTTCCAAACGGGACTGAGCGAGAAGAGCGGGAAACGCCTAAAGCTAAGTCCAGAAACGCTCATCATCTTTGAAGGTATCCACGCCCTTAATCCCATGCTCACTTCCGACATCCCTGCGGAGAGCAAATTTAAGATCTACGCCTCAGCGCTTACGACAATCTTGCTCGACGACCACAACTATATCCCCACAACCGACAACCGCTTGCTCCGCCGCATTGTGCGCGATTATAAGTACCGCGGATATTCGGCCGAAGACACTATCAAGCGTTGGCCGATGGTGCGCGAGGGTGAGAGCAAATGGATTTCCCGTATCAGGAAGAGGCCGATGAGATGATGAATACGGCGCTGCTGTTCGAATTCTCAGCACTTCATCAGCAAGCGCTCCCACTGCTCGAGCAAGTGCCCGAAAGTGCGCCCGAATACTCCGAAGCCTACCGCCTGCGCAAGTTCTTGAGCTATCTGAAACCCATATCCACCAAGGGACTACCTCCCACATCGCTCCTCCGCGAATTCTTGGGCGGCAGCACATTCAAGTACTAACAGCCTTTTGGCTTATTCCGCTCTTGTGCACACAGGACTTTTCTGTCTGTTCTCACTGGAAAGTGGCCGACTGCTCCCGCTGCGCAGAGCTTCTCCCAAAGCGAGAGACTAACACAATACTTGTTCCTCTCGCTTCTTTTCTCTAACTTCGCTCGAAAATGAAGGAAGATGGATTTCAAACAGACTTTCGATTATTTCGCAGGAAAGAAAATCCTGTATGTTCACGGCTTCGGCTCGAGCGGTGCTACACATACTGCCGCACTGCTGCAGCAGAAAATGCCAGACGCTAAAGTGCTCCACCCCGACATCCCACTGGTGCCCGCCGAGCAACTGCCTTTTCTCAAGGCCCTTTGTGAGGCGGAACAGCCCGATTTGATTATCGGCACATCCATGGGCGGAATGCTCGTGGAGAAGCTGCGTGGCTTCGACCGCATCTGTGTCAATCCGGCAATGCACATGGGACAAACGATGGGGACAAGCATAAAATTCGGTGAATACCCCATTGCTACGCCCCGCGAAGATGGAGTGACGAAAATAAACGTTACGAAAGCCCTCGCAAAGGAGTTTGATGAGGTTTGCGTTCTCAATTTTGAGGGACTGGACAGCGAAGATGCCGCCCGCGTGGTGGGACTCTTCGGTACGCGCGACCCCTTTGTGAATTGCTTCGACGAATTTAGTGAACACTATCCCTCTTCGGCCTATTTCGAGGGGGAACACCGCCTCACAGACGACGTTCTGCTCCATTCCGTCATGCCGATTGTTCGCCGCTTCTGGGAACGTCAGGCCGCATTGGACTCTCCCGCCGTTTTCATTGATTATGCCACCCTCCGCGACGACTATGGCAAGCAACGCTCCTCGGCACGCCTGGCCTTCGAGACCTTGAGTCAGCGATACAATGTTTATTGTGTGGCACCGCAGGATGCACAGCCCCAGCAGTGGTTGCAGGAAAACATCGGCGTTCCAGCGTGGAATCACCTCTTTCTTACCAACCACCGCGAACGCCTTTATGGCGACTATCTCATCACCTTGGACGCGCGCGATGAGGATACTTTCCTCGGCACAACGCTCCTCTTTGGCAGTCCGCAGTTTAAGACCTGGGATGCCCTTCTCGAATATTTCGACCAATTGGGAGGACAATAGCTCAAATCTCTCCTTTCTGTTGCCAGTCAGCTCTGTCTGCCTGGTCAGCCCGAACCTCTCACCCCAAAACAAATGCGCAATATAGCAATCATTTTAGCCGGCGGCAGCGGAAAACGCTTCGGCGCCGATATGCCAAAGCAGTTCTTGCTGATGGCGGGAAAAAGGATCATCGAACATTCCATTGAGGCTTTCGAACGCAATGCCCATATCGATGAAATTTGCGTGGTATCGAATCCCGATTTTCTGGAAGAAACCCAGAAGATAGTGGCTCAGGCCCACTACCAGAAGGTGCGCCATGTGATTGCGGGTGGGCAAGAACGCTCGGATTCAACGATTAACGCCCTTCGTCTCTATAAGGCCGAAACGGCTAACCTCATCTTCCACGATGCTGTGCGCCCACTCGTCAGTCAGCGCATCATCGATGATGTTTGCCACGCGCTGAAAACGCAGCGCGCCGTCAATGTCACCATTCCGTCGGCCGATACGCTCATCGTGCGGCAAGGTGACTATGTCAAACAAGTGCCCGACCGCCGAAGGATAGAACGGGTGCAAACGCCGCAGGGATTCCATGTGGGCACGATTGTGAAGGCTTACGCTGAGGCTCTTAAAGACCCCGCCTTCAAGGCAACCGATGATTGCGGCGTCGTGACAAAGTATCTGCCCGATGTGCCCGTATTCCTCGTGGCGGGAGAAGAACGAAATCAGAAACTCACTTATCGGGAGGATTTGCCAGTGCTGGAGAACTTATACAACCGCACTCTCTGCCAGTCGGCCGCCTCCGCGCCCTCTCCTGCCGCTCCTTCCGCCGCCTCCGCGCCCGATTCCTATCTCCGCGAATACCGCCAGCGCGAGTTGCGCCCATTGCAACTGAAGATGCTGGAAATGCTCACGACCATCACCGACATTCTCGAACGCAACAATATTCCTTATTGGCTCGAGGGCGGAACCCTACTGGGAGCGATGCGCCATGGAGGCTTTATTCCTTGGGATGATGATGTCGACATCGACATTCTGGCTACCGACACGGAGCGCATGAAGGAAGCGCTGCGCCGCGAGCTGCCCCCAACGATGATCTTACCCGACCCACCGGCAAAGACTCCTATCTATAAGGTGCGCGACTTGAACAGTTTCTTTGTTGAGTTTGCGGACGATTTCCGACAGGACTACGCCAAGGGCGTTTATGTAGACATTTTCCCGAAGGTGGAATGTCCCTCTTTCCCGCGCGGTTTCACCAAACGCATCGCTAAAGGCTATTGTCGTTCCAATTCGATTCTCCACAAGCAGCACTACTACAGTTGGCGCTCCGTTGCAGAACTGTTCTATTTTGGCACAAAGCGCGCGATCTGTGGGGCTATTTGGCACACGGCTTCCCTCTTCTTCCCGAAAGGTAAGTATGTTTCGATGATGCTGAAAAATAATGGTTGCGGTCTGATGCACCGCAAGGACAAACTCTTCCCCTTGAAAAAAGTGAGATTTGAAGACCGCGAATTTTTTGCCCCTGCCGACCCCGATTTCTTCCTCCAGGAATGCTTCGGAAATTGGCGAGAACTGCCGCCCGAAAACCAGCGACAATTGCATTCTATCTACTACGATGTGGAGCTGCTCTAAGTGCAGCTCCTCCGCACATTCCTCTCACTGCTGGTTAGGTCCTCTTATCCAGCAACAGCAAAAAGCTCCTGACTCTTCAGAAGCTTTATTTTTTGCCGTAGCCTATTCACGAAGAATACCGCGAAAAGGATGAAGCGCCCTTAAAGACTTTCTTTTTCTGAAGTTGTAGTGAAGTTTTTCTTCTTGATAATAATTTTGGAACCAATGTTTTATGTTCACAAAGAAGTTTCTAAATCTTTTCCCAAATATTTTTGGAGGAAATACATCTAATGATATAGTTTCGCGCAAATATCCTTATTGTTCTTGGGAGTATAATAAGGCTGTCAGTTGATAGCCTTATCGTGTCTGTCCACGCCCTTATTGTGCTTGAGAATTCCATAAGCTTCTCCACTCGCATCCTTATCGCGTTCGTCCACGCCCTTATTGTGCTTGAGAATAGAATAAGCTTCTCCACTCATACTCTTATTCTATCCGCCCACACCCTTATTGCATCGACTCTCCCCAGCGACATAGCGTACTCACCCACTGTCCCCGGAGGGGACACACCATGCTTAACCGCGGGTGATGCCCGAAGGGCGAACCCGTGGGGAAAGTAATACATCCACCTCCGACGCCAGCGGCGTCGCACAGCAGCCACAGCATCTCCTCCTTGTCTTTATTTTCTGTTGTCACATCGTCACGTCGTCACTCCTCGAGTATAGCCACTTGAAAACGTATACCTTACGTGCGTGACGACAACGTGACAACAAAAAAGCGAGTTTTTTCTGGGTAAGGAGGAGAGTACTCGCACCTACTTATTCCTAATGAAGATGCACTATGATAACTATGTGGGAGGTCTGAGTAAGGCAATAGCACTCTCGTGTTAGAGTTGCTTTGGTTTGTAAATCTTGTATAATTAGAAATAATAGATTTTATTAGAATTTTTTGTATTTCTCATTTTTTTATTTTACACTTGCAAGTGAAGCTCTTGTCCTTACTTCCTATCTTGCAAAGTATGTTGGATATTATTTGGCAAGGGTAGAGAATCTGTATTATCCTCTAAATACTAATATATAATGTCAGTGAAGAATGTATTATTTGCAGTTATAACTTGTAGCATTTTATGGCTGCTCCCGATGTCACTTACAGCAACAGATCCTTATAAGTTGCCTTCAGTAAGGAATTTGAAGTTGAATGGTCTGATGACCTATGATAACCATAAGGATGGAAATATCTTTGGTTTGTATTCGTATAGTGTAAACAATCCAAGTGAGCGAAAGCTACTTACTCTGATGCCTTTTGTTGCTCCAAATGGTGGCGCCGTGTATCGTAATGGCAAATTCTATATGTTTCAATCAAACGTTGAGTATGGATATGTAATGAGTGCCTCTTATTCTACTTATGATGCTACGACAGGTTCGTTATTGAAGACAAAGAATATGTCGAAAGAGGATGCTCATACCGTTTATATGAATACAGCAACAACAGCGGCCGTTAATCCTACAACGGGTGATGTCTACGCTTGCTCTTATTCATATCATGCAGCCACAAAAAGTTTAAGCTATGTACTATCCAAATGGGATCTTGAGGGTATGTCGAAAGATAGTATCGCTTCCCTTGAACGTGGAATGCGAGTGATGGCTGTTGCTCCAGATGGTACTCTTTATGGAATAACCATGAGAGTGCAAAATGGTGAAGAAAAGGGCGGGATGCTTGTGAAGATAAACACTCAAACAGGGGAGTTGACTTCTGTGGGTAAGACAGGGGTGGATTTGGACTATTTTCAAAGCGCAGTGATTGATAAAAATACAGGTGTTTTCTACTGGTTTGGAGTTGACACTAAACAGCAAACGAAACTTTATACTGTAGATTTAACAACAGGTAAGGCTACTTCTATCGGTGAGTTGCCTGGAGCTGATCAAGTGTTGGCAGCTTATGTTCCTGCCCCTGCTGCTGTTGATGGAGCACCGTCTTCAGCAAGCAATTTAATGGCTAAATTTACAGATGGCAGTTTGGAAGGAGTTGTTTCTTTTGACACTCCTTCTGAGACCTATGACGGAAAAGAGTTAATAGGCAATCTTTCTTATGAAATTGTTGCAAACGGCACAATTGTCGCTTCTGGTACTGCGCAAGCCAATACTCATGTTGAGAAACCCATTGTAGTTACTGCCTCTGGCAATTATTTATTACAGGTTATATTGAAAAACACAATCGGTGAAAGTCCGAAAATTGATACAAATCTATATATCGGGCAAGACACACCTAAAGCTGTTTTGAATCTTAAGGCTTCTCGAGAGGGAAACACAAATACTGTGAGTTGGGCTGTACCTACAGAGACTGTAAATGGAGGGTATATGAATCCTGAAAATGTGACTTATCGTATTGAACGCACTCCTGGAGACACTGTTTTAGAGACAGCATTCTTAGGAACTAAATATACGGAAGATTTGACCGCAGAATATATTACTGCATATAAATATATTGTTACTCCTTGTAATGGGAAGATGAGAGGAACTTCTACAACTTCCAATGCAGTGAAAGTGGGCGAAAGTCTGAAATTACCTTTCACTGAAGATTTTTCGGATAAAAACAGCTTTGACTTCTTCGATGTTATCAATGCTAATAATGATGCCAATAAGTGGGACTATCATGATGGAACGGCTCGTTATCGTGGTAGTTTTACTAAGGTTGCAGATGATTGGTTGGTATTATCACCTATAAAAATGAAGAAGGGATATAGTTATGATTTGTCTTATGATGTAGCAGGTTCTAGTAATCGATACACACAAAAGTTGACATTGATGATGGGGAATCAGCCTACGCCGGAAGCCATGACTACTATTGTCAGAAACTTGACAGAATATAAGACGCGTTCTTTCCAAACTGAAAAAGTGTGTGTAAAACCTGAAGCAGATGGCGTTTACTATATCGGCTTCCATGTGACAAGTGAAAGCAGTCAAGGTAATCTTCTTATTGATAATATAAAAGTATCAATCGGGAAGTCGACAGCTGTACCTGGAAGTGTTCAGAACTTAAAAGTCACAGCAGCTCCTTTGGGCGAATTGAAAGCTTCGTTGATATTTACTTCGCCTACGCTGACTGCCGAAAAAGAACCTTTAGAAGATCTAACAAAGTTTATGATTTTACGCAATGGTGAAAAAGTAGGCGAAATTCAAGCAACGGGATTAGCAGAACAAAAGTATAACTATACTGATGAATCAGTTCCAAATGGAAAGAATATATATACTGTTTTTGCCTGCAATTCGGCAGGTGTGGGTGCAGGTGTGAATGATACCGTTTATGTTGGTCTTGATGTGCCCAAAGCTCCTACTCGCCTTGTCTTTAAAGATAATAATGATGCCACTGGCCATCTGACATGGGCTGCAGCAGAAGAGAAAGGAGAGAATAACGGGTATGTAAATCCTTCAGAAGTAACCTATATTATTACTAATGGAGAAGGGGTTCTTATTGCGCAAGATGTGAAAGGGACGGAGTATAGTTTAACTGGTTTATATCATGGAACTCCTCAAAAACTGCTAAATTTATGGTTCAAGCAAAAAATGCTATAGGAGTTTCTGCTGTGACAACTATCAATGACTTCTTGTTAGGGCTTCCCTTTGTTGCTCCTTACAAAGAGGGCTTTGATAATGCGAAATATCAGAATGGGCCATGGATAAGCAATACTATAGTAGGGAAAAGTTACAATGGGCGTTGGACACCGCGTCCAGACCAGGATCACGATGGCAATGGAGGCAGTGCAGATTTTCAAGGATATGAAAAAGGAGCAATTGCACGTTTGTCAAGTCCCAAAATAGATATATCACAGATGGAAAACCCTCAACTGAGTTTGTGGTACTTGTTTAAGAATGACCTTTGTACTTCATTGAAACTTCAAGTTTCAATAGACGGTGGTGAATGGCAAGATGTGGCCGATTTGACACCGCAACAAAATTCAAATATTGTAGCATCAGGTAATGTTAGTTCTTTAGAATCTACTGAACCATGGCGTGAAGCTTTATATTCTTTGGCATCATATAAGTCCAAAAATGTGCGTATAGGATTGTTGGCTCAATGTATGAAACCTTTCAATTTTGCTTATGTTGACCAAGTCTCTGTGTACGATGCTAGTACAACATCTATTGCTCAATCATCGATAGAGTTAGACGAGAGTCGCGGTATCATAGTTGCATTAAATGGGAAGATCGTGAAGTCAGGAAATATCAATCAATTAGAAATAAGAAACCTTCCTGCCGGTATTTATCTTATCAAAACTGCATCAGGGATTAGAAAGATTGTAGTACCATGAATATAGATAATTATAACTAAAAGTTTTTCATAAAGTCGTTCCTTAGAAATACTCTCTTCTATGGAACGACTTGTGCTATATGACTTTCTATCTCTTTTTCAGATAAGCAAAAGGGAAAGTCTCTTTATTTTTTTACCGTTCAAATTCTGGATAAACAAAGTTTTTAGGAAATTCCTAAAATATTGTGTAAATCATTGACTTTATCCTTATCTTTGTCCAATAGAGCTTTATCTGCCTCTTAATCAGCCGAAATACTCATATCTAAAATATCTATTATGAAAAAGTCTTTACTTTCTGTCTTTTTTCTATTGCTGTCCACAATCGTGTCGGCACAGACCATTACGCTTAAGAGCTCTATGCCTAAGGATGAAGCACTACGCCTTTCGATTGCTGCTCGCGGAGGTAGCGTGAAGATTGGAACAGGTGACGGCACAACAAGTGTCTATTCGGTTTCGGAGAATCTCGAAACGCCTACATTCCTGCCACTGAAAGCTACAGCCAACAAACCTACCATTACGATTGAAGGCGATGTTTTAGGACTCGAATGCTCCTCGCTTAAACTCTCTTCTATCGACTGTTCTCAAGCGGCATCGCTGACAGTGCTAAAATGTGATATCAACGAACTTTCTTCGCTTGATGTATCGAAGAACACAAAGTTGAAGCGTCTCTATTGTAACGACAACGAGCTCACGGCGCTCAACTACGGTGGGGGAGCTGAACTCCTTCTGCTCTATTGCCAGGAGAATCAGTTGTCTTCGCTTGATCTTTCTCAGGCAACTCATCTCACAGAACTGGCCTGCTATCGCAATCAATTGAAGAGCATAGAAGTCTCCCATTGTCCTAATTTGAAAGTACTGAATTGCAGTCGCAACAAGATCGCAAAGCTCAATGTGAGCAAACTGTCGCAGCTCAAGATGCTCTATTGCGAACAGTGCAAACTGGATGAACTTGACGTGACAAATAATCCGCTTCTTACTCATCTATATTGTGGTGATAACAAGCTTAAGTGCTTGATGTGAGTAAACAAACGGCACTGGAAGAACTCAACTGCAAGCTCAATGAGCTCAGCACGCTCGACCTCTCTCAAAATACGGCACTCGAGGAGCTTTACTGCTTCAGCAATCAGCTCAAGGAACTGAGTGTAACCCACTTGGAAAACCTCATGACGCTGAGCTGTGGCGACAATCAGTTGCAGACACTCGACCTCTCTCATAACGCTGCACTCGAAGAAGCAAGTTTGAGCTATAACAAACTTACAGCCTTGACCATCGCAGGTAATGCTTCCCTCCACTCATTAGCCTGCGATCACAATCAAATCAGCGAACTCTCAGCAACGGGTTGCAGTGGATTGCGTGCGCTCCTCATGGACCACAACAACCTTAGCGGAGATGCCTCGCTGCGTCTGATCCAGAGTTTGCCAGAAGTGGACGAGGGCTATTTGATGCTGTTCAATCATGCGGAAGATCCTACCCCCGATATGAACTGTATAACAGATGAGGGGCTTCGACAAGCTACGGCGAAGAAGTGGTACGTTTTGAACGGTGAGGAACTTGTTAAGACGGGTATAGGAGAAATTCAATTCTCTAAAGAAACGAATCAGCCTGTTATTGCTTCCGATGGTCGTTCCGTGAGCTTTACGGGAGGGAGTACCAGCTGGAGGCTCTATGCTACCAATGGTATGTTGTTGCAGGAGGGCTTCGGAACAAGCGTACGTTTCCCCTCTCTCCCCAAAGGCGTATATATATTGAGCTACGGCCAGTTCTCCAAGAAATTCATAATGAAATAGGAGAGAAGAGATACACAGCAAGATGCTTAGTGCAGCTTGCAAGTTGTGTAGGTCTGTTCCTTATAAATTTAGAGTCTTCCCTAACAGGCACCCGAGAGGGCACTGTTAGGGTTTTTCGTTGTCTTGGGTGGAACTGTGCAATCAAGTGGCTCAGAAAAAAGTAGTATCTTTGCAGCCATGAAGCATTTATATATAGAAACTTACGGTTGCCAAATGAATGTGGCCGACTCTGAGGTGGTGGCTTCTGTCATGAAGATGGCGGGGTACGAACCCACTGAAAATATAGATGAGGCCGACGCTGTCTTCCTCAACACTTGCTCAGTGCGCGACAAAGCTGAGCAACGCATCATTCATCGCCTCGACGAACTCAACGGCTTGCGGAAACATGGGCGCCAGCTTATTATCGGTGTGCTGGGATGTATGGCAGAGCGCGTGAAGGAGGGACTTCTCAATGAGCATCATGCAGACCTCGTGGCGGGACCTGATGCCTATCTGACGCTGCCCGACTTGGTGGCGCAGGCGGAAACAGGGCATAAGGCGATGAATACGGAACTCTCGCTCACGGAGACCTACCGCGATATCGTTCCCGAGCGCGTTTGCGGCAGTCAGTTGAGTGGTTTTGTGAGTATTACCCGCGGATGTAACAATTTCTGCCACTATTGCATCGTGCCCTATACTCGTGGGCGTGAACGTAGCAGGGATTTGGAGAGTATTCTCCAAGAAGTGAACGACCTCCATGCTCGCGGTTTCAAAGAGGTTACGCTGCTCGGGCAGAATGTCAATAGTTATCAATGGGTGAGTGCCGACGGAGAGCGAACGCTCGGTTTCCCCGAATTGCTCCGTGCCGTAGCGCGCGCCGTCCCTAGTATGCGTGTGCGCTTCACAACCTCTCATCCGAAGGATATGAGCGACGACACGCTCCGCGTCATAGCAGAAGAACCCAACGTGTGCCGCCACATCCACCTTCCCGTGCAGAGCGGGTCGGACGTGATACTGAAGCGTATGAATCGCAAGTACACCCGCGAATGGTATTTAGATCGCGTAGCTGCCATTCGCCGCATCGTTCCCAACTGCGGTTTGAGCACCGATATCTTTGCGGGCTATTGTGGAGAAACGGAGGAAGATCACCAGCAGAGCCTTTCGCTGATGCGCGAGTGCGGTTATGACAGTGCATTCATGTTCAAATACAGCGAGCGACCTGGTACTTACGCCTCTAAGCACTTGCCCGACGATATTCCAGAAGAAACTAAAATCCGCCGCCTTAACGAACTCATCGCGCTTCAGAACGAACTGAGTGCCGAGAGCAATAAGCGCGATGAAGGAAAGAATTTGAAATCCTGGTGGAAGGTGTGAGCAAGCGCAGCCGCGACCAACTCTTCGGACGAACGGAGCAAAACAAAGTGGTCATCATCGACCGCGGAACGCACCACATTGGCGACTTCGTGCGCGTTCGCATAACGGAGAGTAGCAGTGCCACGCTGAAAGGTGTAGCGATATAAGAAGTCATTTCGACCCAATCATTATTACGATCACAGATAATAATGATTGGGTCGAAATGTAAATAGATGAAGCTATTTCTGCAAGGTGCACGATAAAAGAGGAAATTAGAAAGACGAAAAAATATGAATAAAAAGCAATCCATACAGCTGTTTGAAGAAAAAAAAGTACGTACTTTTTGGGACGAAAAACAGGAGAAATGGTACTTTTCCATTGTGGATGCTATTGCTATATTGACGGATAGTATAGATCCTGCTGCTTATTGGAGGAAACTGAAACAGCGTCTAAAACAAGAAGGGAATGAAACCGTGACAAATTGTCACGGTTTGAAAATGCGTGCCGCAGATGGTAAAATGCGACTAACAGATGTAGCTGATACAGAACAACTTTTCAGGCTGATACAGTCAGTGCCTTCCCAAAAGGCGGAACCTTTTAAGTTGTGGATTGCACAAGTGGCACGTGAGCGTTTGGATCAGATGCAAGATCCAGAGTTATCGATAGATCAAGCGATGAGTGATTATAAACGTTTGGGATATTCCGATAATTGGATCAATCAACGTTTGAAGAGTATCGAAATACGAAAAGAACTTACTGATGAATGGAAGAAACGTGGACTACAAGAGGGATTGCAATTTGCATCTTTAACAGATATTATTTACCAAACATGGGCAGGTAAAACAGCTAAAGAGTATAAGAAGTTTAAGGGATTAAAGAAAGAGAATCTACGTGATAATATGACTAATACAGAGTTGGTTCTTAATATGTTAGCAGAGTTGTCGACAAAACGTATTTCGGAAACAACTAATCCAGAAACGATGAATGACCATAGTAACGTGGCTCGTCAAGGAGGAGAAATTGCACGTAATGCACGTCTTGAATTAGAAGCAAAAACTGGTGAAAACGTAATATCTCCTTTGAATGCAAAACACGGACTTTGTTGAATGAAAAGAATACTCAAAAAGATTAAGGATTTAGTCCTATATGATTTTCTGAAAATCATATAAATATACACATTCTTTTGCCGGTTTCCTTACATATTTATATTTTTGCATCAATTTCCCTTTAGTGGGTCCTTATGTAGATTCGTTTAGACGAAAAATACAAACTATGAGCAAAAGAAAAAAGCATATTGGCGGCCGCTTTGCAACGGTGACGTCCTGCATTAGTACAACGATGGTGCTCATCTTGATGGGTATCGTGGTTTTCTTCGTTCTCTTCGCTAATAATTTCAGCCGTGATGTTCGCGAAACAATGCCTGTGGCCGTAGTGGTCAATAACGATTTGTCGCAACAGGATTTGTACCTCCTTCAGCGGTATTTGCGCGAACAGCCCTACACGCTGCGCACCAGCTACGTATCTAAAGAGAAAGGAACGAAGCAAGTGTCGGAAGTGATGGAGGATTCGCCCGAGGCTTTTTTAGATTATAATCCGATTCCAGCCGAGTTTGATGTGTATTTGAAAGCAGAATACGCCAACTTGGACAGCCTAAAACATTTTGTGCCCATCTTGAAGCAACGCGCTGGCATAGCCGATGTGGTGTATCCCATCGAGGAGATGCGCAGTCTTGACAAGACGATTCCCACGGTGAGCCTTGTTTTGCTCGTGCTGGCCGTACTCTTAGCATTTGTTTCCTTCGCGCTTATCAACAACACGATACGCATGAGCATCTATGCCCGCCGCTTCACCATTCACACGATGAAGCTTGTGGGAGCTCGCTGGAGTTTCATCCGCCGCCCATTTATGTGGAAAGCCTTTGCGATAGGTCTGATTTCAGCCCTTATTGCCAGTGGGCTTATCGGCGTGGGCATCTATCTGCTGTGGATGCAGGATCTCTACATTGGTAGTCTGATTACGCCAATCATTGTAGGCGCTACGATAGGCACTATCTTTGTGAGCGGCTTGGTGATGACCTTGGCGTGTGCCTACATTTGCGTGAACCGCTATCTGCGCATGAGTGAAGGACAGATGTACCTCAAATAAATTTCGGAAAAATCAAAAAAACATATTTCCAACAATGGAAAAGAAACACGTATTTGCGTTTGATCGCACCAATTTCATTCTGTTAGCCATCGGTATGGCTATCGTCATCTTGGGCATGATACTCATGTCTGGAAAAGGCTCTGATGCCACACATTTTAACCCCGATATTTTCAGCGCAATGCGCATCAAGGTAGCTCCCGTTGTTTGCCTCTTCGGCTATCTCTTTATGATTGTGGGCATCATCCGCCGTCCGAGTGACAAAGAGGATAATACTACTTCAGTGGAGAAGTAAACACGTTAGGAGTTATCATTATGTTTGACATATCTCTACTTACAGCTTCGGCCGATATGAATTGGTTCGAAGCTATTGTGCTTAGTATCGTTGAGGGTTTGACGGAGTTTTTGCCCGTTTCCTCAACAGGCCACATGATTATCACGGAGGGACTCTTCCATATGGAGAGCACGCCGTTTGTTAAAGCCTTCACCGTTATCATTCAGTTTGGCGCAATCTTGAGCGTCGTATGCCTCTATTGGCGTCGCTTCTTCAACCCGCCCGTTGAAGTAGGGAAAAACACCTCTTGGTGGGGACGAATCTGGCCTTTTTATTTGAAACTCATCGTGGGCGTACTTCCCGCCGTTGTCGTGGGGCTCAAATTGGGCGATTTCATTGACGAAAATCTCGGTAGCGTAAATACCGTTGCGGCGATGCTCATCATTGGCGGAGTGTTTATGCTTTATTGCGACAAACTTTTCAACAAAGGCAGCGAGCAAACGCCGCTCACCTATAAGCGCGCCTTGATGGTGGGTCTCTATCAGTGTATCGCCGCGTTGCTACCTGGCACCTCTCGTTCGATGGCGACCATCGTGGGCGGTATGCAACAGAAATTGACGCGCAAGGCAGCCGCCGAATTTTCGTTCTTCCTCGCCGTCCCAACGATGTTTGGAGCAACGTGTAAGAAAGTCTACGACCTCCTGAAAGACGGAACTGGCGATGCTCTCTTGCAGGGTAATCATCTCACGCTCTTGCTGGCGGGTAATGTCATCGCCTTCCTTGTTGCCATTCTGGCCATTAAGTTCTTCCTCAACTATGTGACGAAGTATGGTTTCAAAGCCTTCGGTTGGTATCGCATCATTGTGGGCCTACTCATCTTCGGAATGGCTCTCTGCGGCTATCCGCTCACTATGGCCGATTAAAGAAAACTCTCTTCGGAGCATTTCCCAAAAGTATATTAGCACATTATTATTCCTTATCATATTTCTGCCTTGAACTTCTTCGACGGAAAAATTCTGGCTTTCGACAAGCCTTACAGAGCCACCTCTTTCAGCGAGGTGGGGCATCTTCGCTGGTTGCTGACTAAGCGTATGACGGGACATAAAATCCGCGTGGGTCATGCTGGTACGCTCGATCCCTTAGCCACTGGTACACTCATTATTTGTACTGGTAGAGCCACACGTATCATCGAGTCGTTGCAAACTCATACCAAAGAATACATTGCTGAGGTGCGTTTAGGGGAAACAACGGCCAGCTACGATCTGGAACATCCCGTTGATCAGACTTATCCCACAGAACATATCACCGAAGCTATGGTGCGCGAAGTGCTGCATAGTCTCGAAGGCGATATTATGCAAATTCCCCCCCGCTTATTCCGCTTGTAAAATCAATGGAGATCGCGCTTACCAACTGGCGCGTAATGGCGAGGAAGTGCCTCTGAAAGCCAAGTCCGTCCGTGTGGAAGAAATAGAACTTTTAGAAATGCGCCTGCCCGATTATCTGAAAATCCGCGTTGTTTGTGGGAAAGGCACTTACATCCGTTCTATCGGTCGCGACATCGGCGAACGTCTTGGCAGCGGTGCCCACCTGCTTTCGCTGCGCCGTACTCGTGTGGGCGACATCCGCGTGGAAGATTGCTGGAAGATGGAAGACTTCGAGCGTTGGTTGGAGAGTCAGACTCTCGAAACCGAGCCACCATCTGGCCCAATACCTTCCGAATTTCCTTTCCTTACGCCTGCCAACTGTCTAGGCGAGGAACCCCTCACCACTTTAGGTTAAAGCATACTCACAATAATAGAAACAAAACTCCCATCCGTAACCATGAAGAAGCGGGCAGGAGAAAAACATAAACAGAAAAGATATGAAACTCTCTCAATTCAAGTTCGACCTCCCTCAAGAGCAGATAGCTCCGGATCCGAACCCTCATCGCGACGATTGCCGTATGATGGTGCTTCACCGCAAAACGGGAGAAATTGAGCACAAGCAGTTTGGCGACATTTTGAGCTACTTTCAGCCCCACGACCTTTTTGTTTTCAACGACACAAAGGTGTTTCCCGCCCGCCTCTATGGACGTAAGGAAAAGACAGGAGCACGCATCGAAGTGTTTCTGCTTCGCGAATTGAACCATGAGCAACACTTCTGGGACGTGCTTGTAGATCCAGCGCGCAAAATCCGTATCGGCAACAAGCTCTACTTTGGCGAAGCGGAGGACATCGTGGCCGAAGTTATCGACAACACTACCAGCCGCGGCCGTACACTTCGTTTCCTCTACGAGGGGGGAGCATGAAGATTTCAAGCGTTCCCTCTACGCTCTCGGCGAAGCCCCCATCCCTCGCTTCACCGGACACGTTAGCACACCCGAGAATCGAGAGTTGGACATTGAAAACTTTCAGTGTATCTTTGCTCGTCATGAGGGCGCGGTGACTGCACCTACTGCTGGTATGCACTTCTCCAAAATTCTGATGAAGAAGATGGAGATACAAGATATCAACACGGCTTTCCTCACGCTCCATTGCGGACTTGGCAATTTCCGTTCTACAGATGTTGAAGATCTGACCAAACACAAGATGGAAAGCGAAGAGATGATAGTGGGCGCGGAATGCTGCGCCGCTGTCAACAAAGCTAAGGACGAAGGTCGTCGCATCCTGGCTGTCGGTACAACGGTACAACGCGCTTTGGAAGTGTGTGTGGGTCCAGACCGCCGCATCCGCGAGTTTGAGGGACATACCAATAAGTTTATCTTCCCACCTTATGATTTCCTTGTGGCCGACTCTATGGTTGTCAATTTCCACTTGCCCGAATCCACAATGGTCATGCTAACTACGGCGTTCGGTGGCTACGAACAAACGATGACAGCCTATGAGGAAGCTATCAAAGAAGGATACATGTTCGGTCCTTTCGGCGATGCAATGCTGATTGTAGACTAAGAGCAGAGCACCGCGTAAGACATCCACAAGGCTATGAGTACTGTCTATATAGGTCTGGGTTCTAATCTCGGCAACCGTCGGGAGAACTTGGAGCGCGCTGTGACACTCTTAGAGCAGCGAGTGGGCACATTGCTGCGCCTTTCTGCTTTCTGGGAAACTGCTCCTGTAGGCTTTGAATCGGAACATCAGTTTCTCAACGCTGCAGCTGCGTTCTGCACCTCGCTCTCTCCCATTGAGTTGTTGCCACTTACGCAACAAATTGAGCGCGAGATGGGACGGACGCAGAAGAGCCTCAATGGTGTGTATCACGACCGCACTATCGACATCGACCTCCTTTGTTCTGATGGAGAATCCGTATATACGGCAGAACTGCAACTCCCTCATCCTCATCTCTCCGAGCGGCGTTTTGTTTTAGAACCTTTGGCAGAAATTGCTCCCGAACTTTGGATTGACGAACAGGGTTATGTATCAGACTTACTCGATAAGCTAAACGGTCACGACATCCGTCCGCTCACACCAACCGATACTCCTCTCTTCGAACAGTTCAATGCCTTGTTTCCCCAACTATCGAAACAAGTGCGCCCCCCTCACTGCCGAAGAAATCATAGCTCTTTTGCAACGACCCGACACATGGGTTTATGTAGCCTTTACTCCCGAGGGGCGACTCGTTGGAACTATCACGCTCTGCTTAGCCGCATCCCCCACAGGCACAAAAGGCTGGGCGGAGGATTTGGTAGTAGACACATCCGTGCGTGGAGCAGGATTTGGCAAAGCTCTCATCCTGCGCTCTGCTCGTGAAGCCTTTCGTCATGGCGCGGACTCTGTCAATTTCACCTCGCGTCCTTCGCGCACTGCGGCAAATAATCTCTACGTTAGTTTGGGTTTCGAACAGCGCGAAACAAATGTGTATCGTTGCAAGCAATATGATAGTCTGAAGCTGCACTAAATCCCTCCCTATGCCTCACACCTCCAAGCAAAGCACGCTTTTCATAAAGAATATGGTCTGCCGCCGCTGCATCATGGCTGTCGAAAACATCTTGCAGCGCAACGCCATTGAGGTGCAGTCCGTCAGCTTGGGTGAAGTGGTGCTTTCCCGCCCCCATCTCACCTGAGATGCGAGAGAAACTGAGTGCAGAACTTGAGGCGGTGGGCTTTGAGCTTATCGGCGATCGCCGTTCGCAGCTCATTGAAAATATCAAGCGGGAAACGATAATCTACGCTCGAGCAGAAAGCGGTCTTTCCCATCTTCGGCTCTCCGATTTTCTGCAAGAACGCCTACATCTCGACTATCATTATCTCTCCGATCTCTTTTCTGCTGTAGAAGGGCAAACGCTGGAGAAATTTTTCATTGCCCATCGCATCGAACGCGTCAAGGAACTTCTTGTCTACAACGAACTCCCGCTTTCCGACATTGCCGTGCGCCTGGGTTATTCCTCTACGGCTTATTTGAGCACACAGTTCAAGAAACAAACAGGACTCACGCCCACGCGTTTCAAGCAACTTACGTCGCAGCGCCGCCGTGCACTCGATGAGCTTTAGCCCTCTTTTCTCAATCCGCATCATGTTATGAAGAATCTTCTCTATAAGTTTGGTTTTGGTTGCGTATGGCTTTTTTCATGCCTACCTTTAGGGCTGCTCTACGTTCTCTCCGACCTCTTATTTTTTCTCGTTCGCTATGTAGTGCGCTACCGCCTTGCGGTGGTGCGCCGCAATGTTGCACGCTCCTTTCCCGAGAAGACGCCAGCGGAGAGAAACCGCATCATCAACGGTTTCTACCATTATTTCTGCGACTATATTTTTGAAACGCTCAAGCTCTATTCCATGTCTGTGAGCGAGATACGCCGGCGCATGGTTTTCACCAATATTCCCGAGGTGGAAGCCCTCCTCCGCGACCATGATTTTGTCTTCATTTATCTCGGCCATTATGGCAACTGGGAATGGGTTTCTTCCCTCGGTGTCTGGTTTAGTGAGGGCATTTATCCCTGCCAACTTTACAAACCCATCCGTAATCACTTCCTCGACGAACTCTTTCTGAAGCTCCGCCGCCATTTTCGTTCTCACAACATTGATAAGAACCTCATTCTGCGCGAGATTCTTCGCCTCAAATCGGAAGGGAAAAAGGTGGTTTGCGGCTTTATCTCCGATCAGAGTCCCAAGCCCATCGATATCCATGAATGGGTGGATTTTCTCCATCAGGACACCCCTTGCTTCACAGGTGCGGAACGAATTGGCAAAAAACTCAATGCCGCTTTCGTCTACCTCGATGTAGAGCGGAAAGGTCGCGGCCACTATGAAGCCACCTTTGAGCTGATGAGCAACAACTCCCGCAAAATTCCCGATTGGCAGCTCACGGCCGATTTCATGCAACGCTTAGAAACCACTATCCGCCGCCAACCCGAAATTTGGCTTTGGAGCCACAAGCGTTGGAAGCACCAACGCTCATAAATCATACTTTTGAGCAGCATAGAGATAAGAAAATCAATTATTTCGCCGTATTTTTCTTGTTGCTCCAATAATTTTATCTAACTTTGCACCCGCTTTCCTCGGAGAGCACAATTATAATATCATTTAATTCCATTACAAACTATGTACTTAGATTCTGCTAAGAAACAAGAGATCTTTGGCAAGTACGGAAAGTCTAACTCTGATACTGGTTCCTGCGAGAGCCAGATTGCATTGTTTTCATACCGTATTGCCCACTTGACGGAACATGTGAAGGCCAACCGTAAAGATCATAGTACTGAACGTGCCCTCGTTATGTTGGTTGGTAAGCGTCGCCGCCTCCTCAATTATTTGAAGGATCGCGACATCGAGCGCTACCGTGCCATCATCAAGGCTCTCGGTCTTCGCAAGTAATTCCGATTTCTTGCACAAAAGCTTTGAAACGTCACTCCTTGCGAGCGGCGTTTCTTTTTTTTATCCTATTGTTCAACGCGATATGGAAAATTCTCAACTCATTGAGGCTCTTCGCCTCTGTCCTTTGTTCAAAGGGTTCTCCAACCAGGAGATGGCGGAACTCCTTTCTCAGATTCATTACAAGCTGGTGGACTATTCACCAAAGGATATATATGTGCTGGCCGGTATGCCTTGTCGCCATGCCGACATCGTTGTCAGCGGACAGATGATAGCCCGCATGGTAGGGCTCTCGGGTAAGTTTGTTGAAGTGGACCATCGTGGCCCAGGTAGTTTGATGGCTCCTGCTCTCATCTTTGTGCCAGATAGTCAGATGCCCGTGAGTGTGGAGACCGAAGAACCTACGCGCATTTTCCGTATGACGCCTGCCGAACTCAAACGCCTCATCGACAGCAACGAGCGTATCCGCACCAATTTCATCCTCGTTCTGTCACAAATCAATTATTTCCTTACTCAGAAGATGCGCGTGTTGGCACTTTTCAGCGTGCGCGAAAAGTGGTTTCTTTGCTCAAGCAGATTGCCAGCAAACAGCAGTCGGAGGTCATCACGCTCACGCGCTCTCGTCAGCAGATTGCCGACTCCTTTGGCATACAGAAATTCTCCCTCCTCCGCGTCTTAGCCACGCTCGAAGAGGAAGGAGCCATCCGCGTAGAAGGAAAAACCATCCGCATCGTGGATCGCAGCAAACTCTGATTCGTCAGTCTCTTAGGTGGCTCATCGGCCGTAAGCTGGTGAGCCATCACCTTATCTCAGTACTAAAAAAACTAAAATTCTACACGCAGATAACATTTGTTACCATTCTCCGGATGAGGGTTTCATATTTTTGCGCCCATTAACGCATAACTATTTAAATTATTCTGAAGTATGGAACCTCAAATGTTTTGTTATCAGTGTCAAGAAACCGTGAAAGGTACAGGCTGTACGCTTCGCGGCGTGTGTGGGTAAACTCCCACAGACCTCTACTTATATGGACCTCCTCATTGCCGTTGCTCGCGGCGTGGGCTCTGTTGATCATTTGCTCCGCACTGCTGGCGTAACCACTGAGCAGGCCGTGGGCGATTTCATCGTCGACGCGCTTTTTGCCACTATCAGCTGTGCCAATTTCGATGATGAAAGTATCATGGCAAAGGTCGATACAGGCCTTCTCCTCAAGCAACAACTCATCGGCTTGGCTGAACAAAACGGCGTGGAACTTCCCAACTGGGCTGAAGTTACATGGACTGGCAGTCGCGAGGACTATTATGCTGAGGGACTCCGTCAGACCATTCTGCGCATACCCAATGAGGATATCCGTTCTATGAAGGAAATCGTAGTGCTCGGCCTCAAAGGAATAGCAGCCTATTATGAACACGCTTCCCGCTTGGGACATCGCGACGATAGCCTTATCGCATTTATGAGCGAAGCTCTTTACGACATCACCAACCCCGATGCCACGGCCGATGCGCTCTATACGCTCGTGCTTCGCGTGGGCGAATATGGTGTTCCTGCTATGGCGTTGCTCGACAAGGCCAACACCGCTGCGTATGGTAATCCCGAAATCTCTCGCGTCAATATCGGAGTGGGCAACCGTCCTGGTATTCTCATCACGGGACATGACCTGCGCGACCTCAAAGAACTTCTCGAACAAACTGAAGGGACGGGCATTGATGTCTACACCCATGGCGAAATGCTTCCTGGCAACTACTATCCAGAACTCAAGAAATATAAGCACCTCGTGGGTAATTATGGCAACGCATGGTGGCGTCAAAAAGAAGAATTCAGTACGTTCAATGGCCCGATAGTATTTACTACCAACTGCATTGTACCGCCACTGCCCAACGCCAATTATAAGGATCGTGTTTTCACTACCAATTCCACCGGTTATCCTGGTTGGAAGCACATCTTGCCCGATGCTAACGGCCACAAGGACTTCTCCGAGGTTATTGAGATGGCCAAGCAGTGTCAAGCACCTACGGAAATCGAGCACGGTGAGATTGTAGTGGTTTTGCCCACGCCCAAGTGTTCGCCTTGGCCGATAAAATCGTGGAAGCCGTCAAGAGTGGTGCCATCCGCAAATTCTTTGTGATGAGCGGTTGCGACGGACGTATGAAAAACCGCAACTACTACACCGAATTTGCCGAAGCACTCCCCAAAGATTGCGTGATTCTCACCAGCGGCTGTGCCAAGTATAAATACAACAAGCTCAACCTCGGCGATATCAACGGTATTCCTCGCGTGCTCGATGCAGGCCAGTGTAACGACTCCTACTCTTGGGCACTGGTAGCTCTCAAACTGAAAGAGATTTTGGAGCGGCCGATATCAACGACCTCCCCATTGTGTTCAACATCGCTTGGTATGAGCAGAAAGCTGTCATCGTGTTGCTCTCGCTTCTCTACCTCGGAGTGCGCAACATCCATGTAGGTCCAACGCTCCCCGCCTTCATGTCGGAGAATGTGCGTAAGATTCTCATCGAGAAGTTTGGTTTGGGCACCATCTCTACCGTCGATGAAGATCTCCAGAAGTTCTTAGCCTGATTTCTCTCTCCCCTCTGCCAATCCTAATATAGGTTAACAGAGGGGAGATTCCTTTTTGGTGCTATTTCGCCTCTTTCGCGAATATTCGTGGGCTAAAAATATCAACGAATTTCTTACTTTCCCTCTTCCGAGAATGCCTCAAAATCCATCGCGTCAGCTTCTGATGAGATAGGCGAAGCCTCTCGCGCATCGCTACAATAAGGCTGTCGGCCGACGGGCTTATTGTGTCGGTTGGCGCAATAAGGAAGTTGGCGGACACCCTTATTGTACGGACGAAGAGGATGAAGCTAAAAATCTCCATTTTTGTTGGAAATCTCAGTTTTTTAGGACTTTTGAAGTATAGAACTGAGCTGTCATTGCGAAAAAGGGAGAAGCATCCCAGTAGAATCCGCGCGCGGATGACTAAAAGGCGCATTTTCTCGCGCAAAAAGAAAACCGCTCGATGTCAAGTAATCGGGCGGTTTTTCATGCCTATTTGGTACATCGTTTTCTCCCTCTCGCTCTTTATCGTCTCCTACCCACAACGGGGGATACTGAATGCACCAATAATAAAGAATGGTTTTGCTATCCTACAAATTGCAATTTGCAAGTATCATTTATAGCGAGCACACTACCGCAAAAGGGTTAAAATGAATCAGAACATAGGAATGATAAGCTTTATTCCAGATAAAAATAGCACAAAAGGTCCTATTAATGTGTAATTTTGCAGTGCCCTTGGAAGTGCTCCACCTTGTGTCGGATACATTTGTGACCGAGCCATGCAGCGGCATGACACTTGTTTAGAGAGCTGGGCAAATGCGAAAACATATTACATAACCCATAACGACAACAATTATGAGAAATGAATGGAGAGGTTTTGCTGAAGGCCAATGGACTTCAGAAGTAGACCTAAGAGACTTTATCCAGAAAAACTACACTCCCTATAACGGTGCAGAGGACTTCCTTGCTGGCCCAACAGAGGCTACTGATAAGCTCTGGGGTATGCTCAAGGAACTGCAAAAGCAGGAGCGCGCTAAAGATGGTGTACTCGACATGGAAACCGAGGTGGTTTCTTCTCTCACGGCCTATCCCCCTTCTTACATTGGCGAAGGCACAAAGGAACTGGAGAAAGTTGTGGGCTGCAAACTGACAAGCCGCTCAAGCGTGCTTTCATGCCTTACGGTGGTATCAAAATGGCCGAGCAGGCTTGCACCACTTACGGCTATCAGCCTTCTCAACAACTCCACGATATTTTCACCAAATATGTGAAGACACATAACGATGGCGTGTTCGATGCTTACACCACGGAGATGCGCCGCGTTCGCCACAATCATATTCTTACGGGTCTGCCCGACTCTTATGGTCGTGGCCGCATTGTGGGCGACTACCGCCGCGTGGCTCTCTATGGTATCGACTTCCTGGTGGCTGAAAAACAAGCCGATTTGGAAAATATGGGCGATCGCGAGATGAGTGACGAAGTCATTCGTCTGCGTGAGGAAGTGTCCATGCAGATTCGCGCCCTCAATGGTCTCAAGGAAATGGCCGCTGAGTATGGTTTCGACATCTCCCGCCCCGCTGCTAACAGCCGCGAGGCAGTGCAGTGGCTCTATTTTGGCTATCTCGGTGCCATCAAGACGCAGAACGGTGCTGCTATGTCAGTGGGCCGTATCTCTACGTTCCTCGATATCTATTTTGAGCGCGACTTCAAGGAAGGCACGCTGACAGAGTCCGACGCTCAGGAGCTCATCGACCACCTTGTGATGAAATTCCGCATGGTGAAGTTCGCCCGCATTCCTTCCTACAACCAGCTCTTCAGTGGCGACCCCGTTTGGGCTACGCTTGAGGTAGCAGGTATGGGCATGGACGGACGCTCCATGGTGACGAAGAACGACTTCCGTTTCCTTCACACGCTGGAGAACATGGGTCCTTCTCCCGAGCCCAACCTCACTGTGCTCTATTCTTCACGCCTGCCGCAGGGCTTCAAGCACTATGCTGCTAAGATTTCTGTGGTGACCAGCTCTATCCAGTATGAGAACGACGACGTGATGCGTCCTGTTTGGGGCGACGACTACAGCATCTGCTGCTGCGTGAGTGCCACTCAAACCGGTAAGGAAATGCAGTTCTTCGGTGCGCGTGCCAACTTGGCTAAGTGTCTTCTCTATGCTATCAACGGCGGTGTAGACACTAAGAGCCGCGAGCAGTGCGGTCCAGCTTACCGCCCTATCACGAGCGACGTGATTACCTATGAAGAGTTCATGCCTCGCTTTGAAGATATGATGGAATGGTTGGCAGGTGTTTATGTGAAGACGCTGAATCTCATCCATTACATGCACGATAAGTATTTCTACGAGGCTGCTGAGATGGCACTCATCGATACCAACGTGCGCCGAACCTTCGCAACGGGTATCGCTGGCTTTAGCCACGTAGTCGATTCTATCTGTGCTATCAAATATGCCAAGGTAACGGCTGTCCGCGATGAGGAAGGCTTCGCTATCGAATATAAGACCGAGGGCGACTATCCCCGTTATGGCAACGACGACGAACGTGCTGACGAAATCGCAGTTTGGTTGCTCAAGACATTCATGAAGAAGATTCGCAAATTCCATACTTACCGTAACTCAGAGGCTACAACGAGTATCCTGACCATTACTTCTAACGTGGTTTATGGTAAATATACCGGTGCAATGCCTGATGGCCGTGTTGCCGGCACGCCGTTGGCTCCGGGTGCCAACCCTTCTTACGGTGCAGAAAAGAATGGTTTGCTCGCTTCTCTCAACTCTGTGGCAAAACTGCCTTATGAGTATGCCCTCGATGGTATTTCTAACACGCAGACCATCAATCCGGGTGCACTGGGACAGAATGATGAGGAACGCTCCAACACGCTGGTTGGCGTAATGGATGGTTATTTCGACCGCGGTGCGCACCACCTCAACGTGAATGTCTTTGGTGTCGACAAACTGCGCGATGCTATGGAGCATCCCGAGAAGGAAGAATATGCCAACTTCACCATCCGTGTGAGCGGATATGCAGTGAAGTTCATCGACCTCACTCGCGAGCAGCAGCTCGACGTTATTGCGCGCCACGCACACGAGAATTTGTAAACTAACAGAACAGGGAAAGTCCCTTCCATCTCCCTCATAAGAGGGGGGTGTCCAGAACCTCTTGTTTGAGTCTCCAACTGATCGAATAGATCGGATGAGTTCGAAGCAAAACTGGACATTCCTCTCGATACGAGAGAGGTGGAGGGGGCTTGGCTTTATCATTATATGACAGGTCACATTCATTCTACGGAATCTTTCGGTTCGGTTGACGGACCAGGCATCCGTTTCATCATTTTCTTTCAAGGTTGCGGTATGCGCTGCCGCTATTGCCAGAATCCCGACACGTGGGAAGTTGGGCAGGGGCAGGAGATGACAGCCGAAGAGCTTCTCTCCAAAGCCGAACGCTATCGCTCCTATTGGGGAAAAGAGGGTGGCATCACCGTGAGCGGTGGAGAACCGCTGCTCCAAATCGACTTCCTGACGGAGCTTTTCCAAAAGGCCAAGGAGCGCGGCATACACACCTGTATCGACACCTGCGGACAACCTTTCACTCGGCGAGAGCCTTTTTTTAGCAAATTCCAGAAGCTGATGGACTACACGGACTTGCTCCTGCTCGACATCAAGCATATCAATTCGCTGGAGCATCAGAAACTCACGCACCATCCCAATGAGAACATCTTGGATTGTGCGCGCTATCTCTCCCGAGATTGGAAAACCCATCTGGGTGCGTCATGTCCTTGTGCCGGGTATTACTGACAACGACGATTACCTCACGGAGCTTCGCCACTTCCTGCGCCCGCTACAAAACATCCAGCGCATCGATGTGTTGCCCTATCATTCGCTGGGACTTTTCAAATGGAAACAGCGCAACATCCCTTACACCCTCGAGGGCGTGCCATCGCCCACGGCAGAGCGCGTAGCAAATGCACGCCGCATCTTGACGGAAGATTGATAAGAAAGTATAAAACTGTTCGCCACATAGCCGAACAGCTCATTTTCCCTATCCGCAACACCTCTCAAACAGGTGTTGCGGATTTTTACAGCTTCAGAAGCTCCATTTTCCCATACTCTCCGCGCAGTAGAACCCACTAAAAGTATGATTACCTCTTAAAAAAATCATTCAGTGAAGCTTCAATAACGGTTTTTATAAAGTTGTCGCTTAAAAAGCGTTGTTAAGCGACAACTACTTATAAACTTGCAACGAAATTGTTAAAGTAGATTGACACTACCCTCAAATATAACTATCCCCATGAACAGTTCGTTCGTGGGGATAGTTATAGTATAATAACCTCTCATAAAGGTGCTGTTGCACCATGTTCTCTTGGGGAAAGACGGTTACTTTCCGGTGAGGATTTTCTGAATATCGTTGAGCTTGTTGAGGGCTTCAATGGGCGTGAGGTTGTTCACGTCGATACCTAAAAGCTCATCGCGGATTTGTTTGAGTATAGGGTCGTCGAGTTGGAAGAAGCTAAGCTGTACATTCTTTTTTCCATCCACTGATGCAAGCTGCTCCATTCGTGGGCGTTCGCCGTTGCGCGCATTGTTAGCTTCCAGATCCGCCAGAATTTGTTCGGCGCGTTTCACGATGTTTCCCGGCATTCCTGCAATGCGAGCCACGTGGATACCGAAAGAGTGTTCCGAACCACCGCGCATCAGTTTACGCAGAAAAACAACCCTATTGTTCACCTCCTTCACACTGACATTCCAATTCTTTATGCGGGAGAAAAGTTTCTCCATCTCGTTGAGCTCATGATAGTGTGTGGCGAAGAGCGTGCGAGCGTTGCCGCGCGGGTTTTCGTGTAGATACTCCACGATGGCCCACGCAATGCTGATGCCGTCGTAGGTAGACGTGCCGCGCCCCAATTCGTCGAAGAGAACCAGCGAGCGAGGCGTGAGGTTGTTCATGATATTGGCTGCTTCGCTCATCTCCACCATGAAAGTGGATTCCCCCATAGAGATATTGTCCGAAGCTCCCACGCGGGTGAAGATTTTATCCACGATACCGATGTGAGCACTCTCTGCCGGAACAAACGAGCCTATCTGCGCCAGCAACGCGATAAGGGCAGTTTGGCGCAGCAAAGCACTCTTACCCGCCATGTTAGGGCCGGTGATGATGATGATTTGTTGCTCCTTGTCGTCCAGGCTCACATCGTTAGGCACATACTCTTCGCCCGGCGGCATCAAGGTTTCGATGACCGGATGGCGGCCTTGGCGAATGTCCAGTTGCATGCTGTCGTCCACCACGGGGCGCACGTAGCGATTTGTGCGGCTCACTTCGGCCAACGAGAAGAGGCAATCGAGCGTGGCAATCTGAAGCGCGTTGCGCTGCAATAAGGCGATGAACTGATTGGCCGTGCTGACCAATTCGTTGTAGAGCTTTGTTTCGAGCGACAATATGCGGTCTTCCGCGCCCAATATCTTCTCTTCGTATTCCTTCAGCTCCTGCGTGATGTAGCGTTCGGCCTGCACGAGCGTTTGCTTACGAATCCATTCGGCCGGCACTTGCTGCTTGTAGGTGTTACGCACTTCTATGTAGTAGCCAAAGACATTGTTGAAACCAATCTTGAGCGACGGAATCCCCGTAGCCTCACTTTCTCGTTCCTGAATATGTTGCAGATAGCTTTCCCACTGGTGGAGATGCTCCGCAGTTCGTCCAGTTCGTTGCAAACGCCCGCGGCGATGACGCCTCCTTTGTTGACGAGCGCAGGAGGGTCGGGGAGGAGGTCGTGAAGGATGCGGTCGTGGAGTTCTTTGCACGCATCCATCTTCAAACCTATCTCCTGCATCTGCTTGTTGGAAGCATGGATACACGCTTCCCGCAGCAGGCCGACGCTCTCAAGTGCCATGCGCAGCTGCTGCATCTCGCGCGGCGTTACACGCCCCACAGCAATTTTTGAGACGATACGTTCCAAATCGCCAATCTTGCCCAGTTCGTCCTGACAGAGTTCGCGAAATTCGGGTTCTTTAAAGAAATATTCCACCCCATCCTGTCGCTGCTGAATGTCCTTGACGCTCCGAAGCGGAAAGAGGAGCCAGCGGTGGAGGGAGCGCGCCCCCATGGGCGTGAGTGTGCGGTCGACGATGTCCAAGAGGCTCTTGCCATCGTCGGACATAGGGTGGATCAGTTCCAAGTTGCGCACGGTGAAGCGGTCGAGGCGCACATAATGGTCTTCCTCAATGCGCGTCAGGCGCGTGATATGTCCGGTTTGCGTGTGCTGTGTTTGTTCGAGGTAGCACATAATTGCGCCTGCTGCCACAACGGCAGCTTTGAGATGGTCGACCCCGAAACCTTTGAGGTTCTTTATCTGAAAGTGGTGCGTGAGCTTCTCTTTGGCTGTTTCTTCCGTAAACGCCCAATCGTCGAGCTCAAAGACATAGTATTTAGTGCCGAAGAGTTCCTGTACGCGCTGTTTCTGTCCGCGCACCACGAGTACCTCCTTCGGCGAGAAATTAGACAAAAGTTTGTCGACATATTCGGGCGTACCCTCTGCCACTAAGAATTCACCCGTAGAAATATCGAGCAATGCGACACCAATACTGGACTTCCCGAAATGTACCGCAGCCAGGAAGTTGTTCTCCCGACTGTTGAGCGCGGAGTCGCCCAAAACCACGCCCGGCGTAACCAGTTCGGTGATTCCGCGCTTCACGAGCTTCTTCGTGAGCTTCGGGTCTTCCAACTGGTCGCAGATAGCCACACGCTTCCCCGCTCTGACGAGTCGTGGCAAATAGGTGTCGAGTGCATGGTGCGGGAAGCCCGCCATCTCTGTTTGTCCTGTTCGTCCCTTGTTGCTACGATGGGTGAGCGTAATACCGAGAATGCGTGCCGCCGTCACAGCATCTTCCATGTATGTTTCATAGAAGTCGCCACAGCGAAAGAGCAAAACTGCATCTGGGTGCTTAGCTTTCAGATCGTAGAATTGCTTCATCATCGGGGTTACTTCTTCTTTTGCCATATTTCAGAGGGTTGTATGATAGGACAAAGGTAGTAATTTCGGAAGAAATGGGGAAATGTGAGAAAAGAAGGAAGAGGCCCCCTCTTTTTCAAGAGAGAGCCTCTTTTCTCATATTTAAGGCAAGAGAGAACTCGGTTGCCACTTATTTTGAAAAGATTCATTCGGATTTTCAGATAAGCGGACTGGTCAGAGAATCCTCTTGATAGTTCTTTTCCTTACGCCCATTTGAGGCGCAGACTGTTGCTGACGACAGATACAGAGCTGAGTGCCATGGCGGCAGCAGCAAACATGGGCGGCAGAGCAAAGCCGCAGATAGGGATGAGTACGCCAGCGGCGATAGGAATCAGCGTGACATTGTAGCAGAAAGCCCAAAAGAGGTTTTCGCGAATGATGCGCGTGGTTTTGCGGCTCAGGCGGATGGCTTCCGCAATGCGTGTGAGGTCGGACTGAATGATGGTCATCTGTGCAATATCCATCGCCACATCCGCCCCTTTTCCCATGGCGATGCTGAGGTCGGCTTGTGCCAGCGCAGCACTGTCGTTGATGCCGTCGCCTGCCATCGCTGTGTGGTGTCCAGAGTTTTGGAGCTGCTTCACATAGTCAGCTTTATCCTTCGGGAGGACGCCGCCGCGGAAATGAGTGATGCCCAACGTTTGCGCCATGGCAGCCGTGGCTTTCTCACTGTCGCCCGAGAGCAGGTGTACCTCAATGCCCATTTGTTCCAGCTCTTTGAGTGCGGCGCGGGAGGTAGGTTTCACGCGGTCGGCAATGTGGAGCGTGGCGAGTAGGGCGTTGGGCGTGAAGAAGTAGATAGTGGTCAACGCCTCGTTCTCTGTTTTCCCCTCCGATTGAGCTGCCAAATGAGGCGCTTGTTCTTTCAGCAAGCGTTCGCTACCTACAAAATAAGTAGTGCCATTGTGCTCACCGCTCACACCGCGCCCCGTCAGGCTTTGGAAGTTTGTGATTTCCACCGCTTCCGTATCTGCGAGGGAGGTGGTGAGAGCTTGTGCCAGCGGATGTTCCGAGCGGTTTTCGAGCGACAGGAGGATGCTGCGCTGTTCGGGCGTGAGAGCAGTGAGCGGCTCAGAGAGCGTGGGGCGTCCCTCCGTGATCGTGCCGGTTTTGTCGAGCACGATGGTGTCGATGTGCTTCGCCGTCTCCAAGCTCTCCGCGTCTTTGATGAGTATGCCTTTCTCCGCTGCCCGTCCGATACCCACCATGAGTGCCGTGGGCGTGGCAAGTCCCAACGCACAAGGGCAGGCGATGACCAGCACCGTGACAGTGGAGAGCAAAGCCCGCGTGAGATTGCCGCCAGGCTCGTTGCCGAAGAGGAACCAAAGGAGGCCGGAGAGCACCGCCAGTGCGATGATGGTGGGCACGAAGATAGCCGCCACCTTGTCCACTATGTTTTGAATCGGAGCTTTTGAGTTTTGCGCTTCGCGTACCATCTCGATGATGCGCGCCAGCATCGTTTGTGCGCCCACTTTTTCGGCGCGGAAAGAGAACGAGCCTTTCTGATTGAGCGTGCCTTCAAACACCTTGTTTCCTTGTTCTTTGAGTACGGGAACAGGTTCGCCGCTCAGCAGGCTCTCATCAACATACGAACTACCCTCAACGACCGTTCCGTCGACGGGTATCTTCTCGCCAGGGCGAACGAGCAGGAGATCGCCACACACTACTTTGCTGATTTCTATCTCCTCCTGTCGTCCCTCGCGCAGGATGGTCGTCGTCTTCGGGCGCAATCCCATGAGTTTTTTCAGGGAGGTGGCCGTGTTGGCCTTTGCGCGCGCTTCGAGCAGGCGGCCTATGAGAATGAATGTGATGATGCCGCAAGAGGAGTCGAAATAGAGATGGGCGTCCTTGCCCAGCACCTGCGGGAAGAAGAGGTTGAAAACGCTAAAGAGATAGGCGATGCCTGTGGATAGTGCAACGAGCGTGTCCATGTTGGAGGTGCGCTGCTGGAGTTGCTTCCACGCGTTGATGTAGAACTGCCTACCGGCGAAGAACACCACCACTGTGGCGAGCAGCCAGAGCGGGTAGCCTAGGCGCGGGTCGCTCTCGACGAAGAACATATTGATGATCATGACCACTGTCGTAAGGAGAACGGCCATGATGGTGCGGCGTTTGGCTTGCAGGAAGTTCTGCGCACGCATTTCCTCAATGTCCTCTGTCACATTGTTCTCCGCACCGGCTTGTTGCTGAAGAACAACAAGTTTGTAACCAGCTTTCTCCACAGCTTCGGCCATTTCGTTGGGCGTTACGCGGGAGGGGTCGTAAGTCACTTGCGCTTCCAAACTAGCAAAGTTGCACACTGCATTCTCCACACCCTCCATATTTGAGGGCGCGTTCGGTGTGCATGGCGCAGTTTGCACACATCAGTCCTTCTACAGGGAATGTCTCAGTTTTTATCATCTGTGAGTTTTATATTTTCTATGGAGCAAAGAAACGGCTCTATCAGTTAGAGCCGTGTTTGCGATAAATGCAGAGAACGCTTTCTTCAATGTTCTCTACCGTTTGTCTTTAGTAGCGATTTATTGCTACTTTACCACGAGTTTGTAGCCCTCTTTCTCCACGGCTTCGGCCATTTCGTTGGGCGTTACACGGGCAGGATCGTAAGTCACTTGTGCTTCCAATTTTTCAAAGTTGCACACTGCATTCTCCACACCTTCCACATTTTTGAGAGCGTTTTCGGTGTGCTTGGCGCAATTTGCGCACATCAGTCCTTCTACAGGAAATGTTTCAGTTTTCATTGTTTATACGTTTTATATTTTCTACGGTGCAAAGATACTGATAACTTATAAAGCCATGTTTACAATAAACGCAGAGGAAGTTTTGAAATTCGCAGGGGGGGAGAGGGAAGAGCCCCCTCCATCTCCCCCATGAGGGGGAGTGCTCGGCTTTGGTTCTCGGACTCGTCCGATTTGTCCGACTTGTCCGACTAGTCTGACTCGTCCGAGAGCCCATCCTGATTCGTGTTCATTCGCCCCCCTTTCGCGCCCATTCGTGGGCTAAAACAAGTAAAGAAAATTCTTACTTTTCCACCCTACGAATGCCACAAAATTGCGCACGAAAGGGCCGGAGCGATAAGCATCCCCTTCCTGCACGTGGATTTCCTTATTGCGTCAGCCAGCACAATAAGGATGTCGGCCGACAGAATAAGGGCGTTGGCCGATACAATAAGGAGGCTGACGGGTGGGAATAGGGCACAAAATGAGCGGAAAAGGGCGGGAAAAGAGTAGATTGAGGAAGAAAAGAACAGATGGGCGGAGGTTTGGAACAAACAAAGGGAAGCAATGTGGGAGATGAGGCCGCTGAAGCAGATGTTTTGCGCGTTTTCAGACAACAAGGCATCGTCAAAAAAAGCGACTGCTACTCGCTCCTTTCGGAGTAAGTAGCAGTCGGGGAAATATGGTTGGATGTTGTGGGAGGAGCTTAGTCCTCGTCGGCACTCCAGTCGGAAGCTTTCCAGCCTTGTGGGCGTGATTCGAAAACTACGCCGCTCTGGCCAGGCTGTGAGGGATAGCCTGTAGAACCTGCACTCGTGTTCATCAGGCTCTGGCTTTCGAGATCGATTACTCGAAGTGATGGTCGTTGATATTTAGTTTGCATAGTTGCTAATGTTTTAGAGAATTACCTTTTTGCCATTGATGATGTAAGTCTGGCCCTTCTTGGTGGTCAGTACGCGGCGGCCTTGGAGGTCGAAGACTTGGCCTTTCTCAACGCTCATTGTTCCGTTGTCGAGGGTGATAATGCCCGTGACTGTTCCGTTGATGCTAATGGCGAAGCTGCGCGCACCTGCTGCAGCGTTGGATACGCTGAATGCTGTGCGATAGCGGTTGAGCGTGCCGGTGGTGGCTTTTACGAACTGGCCGTTGCTGTAGCCGTAGTAAGTATTAGTAGCATCCGATGCCAGCACTTTGGCCTCGCCGTAGTTACCTTCCTGCTCCACACCGACACCCGTATGAGTTTTCACCTCGGTATCAGCATTGGCCACAGCCACCGTTACTGCGCCATTGGCGAAGAGGGCTGCGTTGTTGGCTTCGAAGAGGTAGGGCTTGTTGGCCTCAATGGTGGTGACAGGAGCAAAGTCGAAAGCAGAGCGGGCAGCGTTGAAGCCTTTCAGCTCATAGACTGTACCGTTGAGCGTGCTTGCTGCTGTTGCCACGGGGAGAGCAAATGTGGTGTAGCCCGTTGTGGTGAAGTTGCGATCGTAAGAAGCCTTGTCAGCAGAGAACTGCGTGGGCACTTCGATAGCAGCTGCATCATTGAGCGCAAACTCTGTGGTGCGGCCGTTGCTGATAAGGTTTTTGCCTGTCAGCGTAGAGGTAGAGGGGAGGTAGTAGAGCGTGTTGTTAGCTGCAACAGCACCCTGCTTCAAATCGTCTGCAGTTACGTCAGCAGCCACTGAAGCTCCGCTCATATCAACATAGGTCATGGGTTTATCCACGGCAGCTTCATTGAGATGGATAAATTTCGTTGATGCCTTAGATATGTAGCCGCCAAGAGTTTGTTTAGCATAGGCTTCATCACCTTCGGCATTACTATTCTTTGCTGAATTCTCGTCAACAGTGAATGGAACATAATCAACGTGAATGCTAGAGAACATGGCCACTGCGGGGTTGGTATTGCCCGTTGTGATGATGTCGATGTCGCCTTCAAGGTGCTTATCGGTGGTGCTGATGAGGTTCATCTTCAGCGACACCGGCAGGTGACCGAGTGCGGAACCGATGGCGCTCTCGTCGTCAGAGGTGAGGCGAATGGTACGAGTAACATTGATGTTGTTTCCACTAACAGGAACGTTGGCCACATAAATATCGCCGACAAGCATGCTACCAAAACTGAAGTTGGGCAAAGCTACATTATAAGTGCCATTACTGTTCTTCGTCAGTTGGATAGGTGCGTTGGTAAGCGGAGCTACTATCTTGGAAGACCACTGGCTGATGTTGGGGTGAGCACTACAGAGAGTGAACCAGGATACTGACCTGCTTCAGCAGCCGCTACGGCATCAGTGAAATGCAGCACGTAGGCAACTTCATGGTTGTCAGAGTCCTTTACTTTTAGCGTAATGGTCTTTGCACTGTTGTCATAGAAAGCGTTCTCTGTTGCACTTTCAGCTACCAGCGTGCTGTTTGCAGCTGCCACGCCCTCAACCACGATGCCGCGGTGGTAGGCAATGGGGAGCGTGTAGGTGGTAGTGGCGGGGTTGAACGTTAGGCCGAAATCGGCGAGCGACTGACCGCCTACGCTGATAGAAGCCAGTTTGGGAGCAGCAGAAGCCGTGGCAAACTGAATCGTATAGGTGTGGACATTGGTAGGGTTCACCGACACATCGTTACCCTTAACCGTGATGGTGAGCAAGCCCGTAGTTGCATTGTAGTTTTTCTCGATGCTTGCTCCAACGCCATTAGCCGTCAGCGCGATTTTATTAGGATCGTATGCCTTAGCTACATTCATAGCCGTTGCCACGCTAACACTTGCGCCGTCGTAGGTGACGGAAGCGAGCTGGGAGTTGTAGATGTAGGATAAATCGTCAATAAGCATGGCGTCGCCTTCTACACCATCTCCAGGAGTGGCACTAGTGGCGAACGAAACCAATGCGTATGCAGGAGTCAATTCCTTATTGGTATATACAAACGGAATGGTCAGCTCTTGCCAAGAGTTCTGCGCCGTGATGTCTGTCTTAGAGGCAGTGGCCACGAGTTGAGCATTCACATAATTGGGATTGCCCAGCGGATCTTGGTAATATCCCTCCGTGTGAAGCACAGTTGTGGCTTTGGCCTTCTTTGTGCTACCAGTAAACTTTATATAAACCCGCATTGCATCAGGTTTTCCTGTGAAGGGCTGCTTGGCAGAATTATCATTAGGATTGGTGTAGTTGAAGTTGCCATCCAGTTTGGTAATAGTTTTTCCAGCGGCTGTTTTTCCAGGGTTGGAAGCATTAGAGCTACCCATATTTACACAGCCTGTAGTAAGGTTTCCTTGGGCTGTAGCTAGAACAGCACCAAAGAATTTAACAGCTCGGCTATAAATCTTTGCAGAATATGTACCGCTGTGCGCATCTGTAGACTTCTCTAACTGATTGTAGCCTGCAAAAGATTTCATGCTACCAGTACCCGTCAGAAAAGAGTTCCAATGGAGAGGTTCTTCACCTGTAGTTCCACTGTAGGATACAGACTCCCAATTTTCAAAACCGGAGTTCCCAACCTGGTATACTCCAGTCTGAGCGCTGACCGTTAAGGCGGCAGCGCTCAGAATAGTAAATATCATCTTTCTCATTATAAAGGAAAATTATAGTACGTAAAGAAAAAGCTAAAGCGCGATAAGGCTTTAGCGGATTACCTTTTTACCATTCAGGATAAAGAGGCCTTTGCTGGGGGCTTTCTGAAGGCGACGGCCCTGCAAGTCGTAGATAGCGTTGGCAGCATTCTTTGTAGCGACCTGCTGAATACCTGTAGAGGTTGTTTCCTTCTTGCCCTTGAACTGTACATAAATGGGCATATCCTCTGAAGCTTTCCAAATCACGTCTACATCAGCGATCAGAGAGTCGCCCTTTATGATGCTGGAAGTTTCGTTGATTTTAGCTGTAGCCACGATTGCTCCGTCCAAGAAAGAGAAAGTCTTGATGGCGTTTTCTCCAAAGAGAATTGAACCGTTAGTCTGCTTCTGAACAGGAATGTTCGGGAGGACGATGTCGCCAAGATTCATGCCCGAGAAACCGAAATTATTGAGCGCGAAGGTAACAGTATTGTTTCCATCGGCAGTAAGGACTACATTGTAGGTTTCTTCTCCAAATTGAAGATCTTCCTTAGAAGTGAGACTGATGGCAAGTTTGCCGGTATAATTGCCCGCTACTTCGTTGGCAACCGTTTGTGCTTGGGTTGTACCAGCCATTAAGAAAAGAGCAACGAGCGAGAGTAGAAATTTTTTCATACCTTTTAGTTATTGAACGTTGTTATAAGTTAGTTAAGTTATCAGTTTGAAACAGTCGGCGGCAAAGATAATACTTTCTTTGTGAACTCAAAACGAGCGAATTTCTTCCTACTAAAAAAGATAAGAGAAGCCTAACGTTCCATAGATAGGATAAAGTGCGAAAGAAATAGTCTTGAAGTCGGATGGGAAAATACCGTTCAATCCCCAGTCAAGATTAGCGTTGACATAGAGGTGCTTATAGGCGTGGAAAGAACCTCCCACCTGCAAGCCCCACTGAAACTTGCGCAGATTGTTGGAAAAGTCGTAGGTGGCGTGAGTAACGTTGACATTTTCGCCAAGTTCGTCCGGCGTGCGGATATAACCATCGTGGACGTAGCCATCAAAGTCGCCGTTGAGCATCAAGCTGAAGTAAGGGCCGGCAGAAACCATCCAGCGCGGATTGGAAAAGGTATAAGTGGCCAGCACGGGTACTGTAATGTACGTTGCGCGGTACTTCGTGATGACTGGGCCGTTCCAACCGCCCTCCATGTGGCCTCCGTCGTCCTCGATGATAGCCATGTGGTAGTTTTTCACATTGGCGTTGGTCTTCATGCCTTTTGTCTCGAAGCGCAGTCCGAGAGCCATTCCCCAGCGCGGCGTGAAAGATTTGTAGGCCGTGCCTTCGAGGTAGAGATTGAGTAAGGGGTTGAACGAATTGATTTGGCGGATGGAGCGAGGGATGGGCACTGGCGATGCGCCGCCCATTTCCAATCCTGCGCCCACAGCCACTTGCCAGCCTTTAAGTGCCGCCAAGATAATGTTGCGGTCGTTGCTCGAATCGCGAATAGTATCGGGGCGAACAGCCGTTGCGGTTGTCTCAGTAGGTTCGAGCCATGTAGTGGCATCTGCGGCTTGCGCGCTGATGCCCATCATAAGGCTTATGATGGTGATAAGGAATATCTTCATGATTTGTTGGCTTGTGTTGAAAAACAAAATAGAGGGAGCGGAGAACTCCTTATTTATATGTCACTTTTATATCGTCGACCCAGAGCGTAGAACCCACGGCTCCTTCAAAGTAAGCCCCCTGTCGGCTGCTGGTCATAACCACACTGATGGCATAACCGTTGCGCTTGAGACGAGCTGTATCGAAAGTTTTGCCATTCATAGGGCGGAACGGCTCTTCAAAGTATGTCCATGTGCTTGGCTCCCCTGGATTTGCAATTCGGGCTATACTTACGATGCGCTCGCTACTGAGAACATTTGCGCCGTTGAGGGACTGGAAATTGTCAGGGTCCACCTCGAAGAGAACAGCATAGATATCAGCGGTGTCTCGGCGGGAGGCGTCGACAGTTTTGTTACGGTCCGTAAATTCTGCTCCAGCTTTATATTTGTACCAACCAGAGAGCTTCAAGGGTTCGCCTTTGACAATCTGGAGTCCGAAGCGTGTAGCCTCGAGCGGAGCCAGCATAGCTTTGTTGAGATTGAATGTGCCGATAAACAGATTGCCTGCGGCGATGGGCATAGGCGGACGTGTCAGCATGCCGAAAGTACCTGTGCTCCGCGTCACGAGCTTTGCCGCTAAGCCTTATGGCCGCCGCTAACGAAAGATGTGGGAAAATCGGTTGGCGAAGCTGCCATTCCCGTTAGATTGTAGCCCGCATTTCCGCTGCTCCATATATTGGAATTGACCGAGCCGTCCTCCTGTCGTTGTAGCAACGTCATGTATTGATGACGATCATTGTTGTAGGCGAAATCTTCAAAGTCGCACGAATCGAGAGGCTGCGGCACTTCAAAACTTACCACGTAGTCCTTCGTGAAATGTCCGTCGGCCGAGCGAACGCTATAGGTCTGAGACTCGGAGAAGTCGTGGTACGCTGCCGAGTCGAAAGGCACACGCGCATTACCATCCTTATAGAGGAGCGTTGCCCCTGCGGAAATAGTGAATTGCGGGTTTAATGCCTTGACGCGATTGTCTTTCTTATTGATAAAAAGAGTAATAGAAGCCGGCGTTGCCTGCTTGATGACGGGCGTTCCCAGTATGAGACCCGCGCCTTTGTTGTTGAGCCATTCTTGGCTAACAGACGTGATGTCGCATTCAGGGCTTAGGGCCTCCTCGCGGATGCAGGAGCTGAACAGCAGAAGGCTGCTGGCTGCCACCGCGCTTATAAGTTTGATGGTCATAACTTTGCAAAAATTTGCTGCAAAGTTACAAAAAACTACAGTGTACTTCGTTGAAAAAGAGAGAATAAAAACTTTTGCAAACGAAAGCGTTTCAAAATTTCTTTCCCGAAACGATGCTGATGAAGGTCTTAAGGAGAATCTTCAGATTGAAAAGGAGAGACCGGTGTTGGAGGTGGTAAAGGTCGGATTCAAGGCGCGTGAGCATCTCCTCGAGGGTTGTGGCGTAGCCGTTGTGCAGGGTGGCGTAGGACGTCACGCCCGGGCGCACCTGGTAGAGGTACTTGTAACGCGGGTCAACGGCCATAATCTGATCTATAAAGTATTTGCGCTCCGGTCGAGGCCTATAAACGCCATGTCACCTATGAAAACATTCCACAGCTGGGGCAGCTCGTCGAGGTGGTGGTCGCGAAGGAGGCGTCCGATACGCGTGAGGCGGTCCTCGTCCTCTTTGATGCAGAGCTGAGGCTTTCCCTCCTCGGCGTTGATTTTCATGCTGCGAAATTTATAGATGAAAAACGGCCGTCCGCCTTTTCCAATGCGCTCTTGGCGGTAGATGGCAGGGCCGCCGTCCTCGCGCTTGACGGCTATGTAGCAGAAGAGCATCAGCGGAGAGAACACCACGAGGCAGAGGAGCGATATGAACCAGTCGAAAGCGCGTTCTATGAAAGCAGACATACGCGACCACCGACTGAGCAAGTAGAGCTCGTCGTTCTTATCCTGCATCTGCCGTTTGTCAGTAGGGAGCAGTTGTTCCGTATGTGTGTCTGTGGTATTCAATGGAAGGGGAAATGTGCTAATGTGCTAATGAGGCTTTTTAATGTGCTAATGTGCTAATGGGGAGCGGCGTATGCCGCTTTTGAATGTGCTAATGAGGTTTTTTAATGTGCGAATGGAGCGTGGGAATGTGCGAATGGAGCGTGGGAATGTGCTAATGAGGTTTTAATGTGCTAATGTGCTAATGGGGCGTGAGAGAAGTCTTTTTCTTTCTCCGTCCTATTTCTCAAATAATTCTTTTGTTCTCTGCGTTGCGTGGACGGGGAAGATAAAAGCCATTTCAGTAGGGGCGAAATCGAAGAATAGGAGCGACTGTTTGAGAACTACTAATGCCTTTTGCACGGTATGGGCCGCAGTTTCTTCTGTAACCAGTGGTTTGTTTTTTCGCCCAAAGTTGCCGAAGTGCATGACGGCACGATAAGCGCGCTCTCCCCGTCGGGCATCTTTCTGGGTCAGCGTGTAGGGAAAATCCTCTGCTGGCAAACCGAGACGATGTATGAGAATCCAGCCGAAGGCGCGGAAGCCATTCACCATTCCCAGTGCTTTCAGATGTTGGCGGAGTAAGTCTGTGTCCAACTCGTTGCGGAGCGCGTGGAGCGAACAAGCCAAGTCGCACACCTGCCGAATGCCTACACCGCCGCGGATGAGGTGGAAAAACATGTGGACATAGGTGAAGAGGACGTTCAAGTCGGGCGGAAGCGTCGGTATGTCCACTCCGTTGATTTTTACGCGCATGGGCCGCTCTCGCAGTGCCTTGTCAACAACCTCGCTGAAGTAGCGCTGATGCGGTGCATAGTAGAAATCCGCCAGTCGGTGGTGCATTTCGTATTCCACCCCATTTCCTTGGAAATTGATATGTTTTTCTTTAGTGTCTGGAATCGTCTTACCGATTTGTTTCTCCACAACGGCCTTCACGCGCGGGAAGTTTTCCGCATCGCAATAGAAGTCTACGTCGCCCGGATTGCGCACCTCGGGGTGGGCATAGAAGGTCCCCGAAACCTGCCCTTTAACCACTGCCAAGCTCAGTCCCTGCCGTTCGATGAAAGAAGCAAAGCGCGAGAGTTCTCTATTGAGATGGTCGTTGCCCTCACGCGTGTGCTGCAGCGCATATAAGCAGCGCGGCACGAGTTGCTTACCAATGGGAATGTTGTTGTCCACAAGTGCTCGAGCAGCAATGGTTTCCACCGCGTGCTCTCTGGCCTCGTCGAGTAGTTCCTCGGCTTCTTTGGGCGAGAGCGAAAGTTGGAGTGGCGTTTGCCACAGTTCGCTGCGCAGCGCACTCAAGAGATTTTCTTCAACCGGAGTCATTCAGTGTTTATTTTTTGCAAAGATAGAAAAAAAAGAACTCTTCCGGCTTTTGTGCGTAACTTTGTGAAGCGAGAACGCCTTTCGCAGAGAGTTTCTAACGCACTTTTGACGGATGAAAGAAGCGGAGAAACTTTCCTATTTCTTTACAATAACACCCCACAATATAATGCAGCGAATCTCCCCCTCCTCTATGTTTTTCCGCGTGTTCCGCTTGCGGTACGCTCTCTTTCTCCTCCTCTTTCTTGCGATAAGCGCACAACTTTCCGCTTCCCGTCCGCTCTTTTCGCGCGGTCGTTCAGTTTATAGCATTGTGCTTTCCCCTAATGCCTCGGTGTCGGAACAAACAGCCGCCCGCGAGTTGCAACAGTATTTACGAGAGATGAGCGGTGCAACACTCCCTATCTCGCGCGACCTCACCACTGCAGGGCCGTGTGTTTATGTGGGCTATAACGCGAAGGTCGAAGCTTTGACCCACGCCCCGCAGCCGGCTGTCGACGACGAGACCTTCACCTATCGCACCATCGGTCAGCACCTCTGCATCTATGGAGGACGGGAGCGTGGCACGATGTATGGCGTCTTCGCCTTTCTGGAGCAGCAGCTCGGCGTCCACTGGTACACGCCCACTTTCACCAAGGTGCCACAACGGCGCACATACCTCCTGCCAGCTCTCAACCATACGGAAAGCCCCGCTCTGAAGATTCGCCAGCTCTACTATCATGAGGCCATGGAAAATCCAGTATGGTGCGCCCACAATCGAGTCAATTCCATTCATTCTTCAGTGCAGAACGAATATGGCGGAATGTATTCCTATGGTGGCATACATACGTTTGAAATTTTGATCTCTCCTCACGAGTTTTCGCCACTCACCCCGAGTTTTTCAGTCTCTACGATGGCCGCCGCATTGCTGATGGGCAACTCTGCCTTTCCAACCCTGCAGTGCTGCGCACCATGATTGCCCGCCTTCGCACCTATATAGATGAGCATCCAGGGCACTGGGTGTACAGTGTGTCGCAAAATGATAATGAGAAACCCTGCCAATGTGCCAACTGCCGCGCTTTGGAGCAGCGCTATGGCGGCCATTCGGGGTTGATGGTATGGTTTGTCAATCAAGGTGGCAGCTGCTGTAGAACAGACGCATCCGGGCACACTGGTGAGTACGTTTGCCTATCAGTACACGCGCCACGCGCCGACGGGCATTCGGCCGCGCCATAATGTTGTTATCCGCCTTTGCGATATTGAATGCTGCCTGGCTCATCCCATTGCTTCCGATGCGCCGAACGCGGCGTTTCTGAAAGATTTGCACGATTGGTCCCGCATTGCTCCGCGACTTTATATATGGGACTATGTGGTCAACTTTAGCAACTATCTGCTACCTTTCCCAAATTTCAGCGTGTTAGCCTCCAATCTTCGCACCTTCCGCGACAATCGTTGCATTGGCGTGATGGAAGAAGGGCAATATCAGTCGGACGAGAGCGAATTTTCTGAACTCCGCGCGTGGCTCTTGGCTCAATTGATGTGGAACCCAGAGCAGGACACCGATCGCCTTATTCGCTGCTTCATCACCGACTACTACGGAGCAGCGGCACCCTACATACAGCAGTATTTCTCAGCCTGTCAGGAGCTTGTAGGCCCTAAAGTTCATTTCAGTGCCGCATCTATGCCGATGATGCAATGTACACCGACCGCTTTCGCCTGCGTGCTGCTCAACTCCTTGAACAGGCGCGCCGCGCTGTGGCTGCCGACACGTTGCTAAGTCGTCGTGTCGACAATGTACGCCTGCAAATGCTTTATCTCAATTATGCTCGCTCTGGCAATCTCCAAAACCCTCCCGCCGAACTCTTGCGCATTCTTCGCCGTAGTCGTACGCACATTGCTGAACCTCTTTCCGCCGAGAAATTTTTAGAAGGGAAGCGGTGAGGAGGTGGAGGAGCCCCCTCCATCTCCCCCATGAGGGGGAGTGCTCTGTTGCCTCTTGTTTTGGCTTGGGGTAATTGTTAGGAAAAATTGATAAAAGCTTGTTGAGTTTGGAGAGGAGAAAATCTGTGCGTGGGCGAAGATGCTGGAAAATATTTATGGAAATAGCTGTTTTTTTGTTCCATAAAAATTGAAATCTGCTGGATTTTTGTGGGAACGAGGCTTTTTTGCCGTTTTTTAGGCTTCGTGGGGTGAAAAAAGGAGCTTTGTTTGCCCGTCGGTTTCCTTATTCTGTCAGCTGACTTCCTTATTCTGTCAGCCAGCGCAATAAGGCTGTTGGCGGATAGCCTTATTGTATCTGTGAATATCCTTATCCTGTTGTTTTGTGAGAAGGGGAGAGCGCCCGGAATTTGTATGAACGTTCGTCGATGCGCGCCTTCTCCGGTGCAGAAAAGTTGGACTTTCTTTGACAGTAATAAAAAACCTCTAACGCCAAGTGAGCACTTGTTGTTAGAGGAGGTCTGTATAATCCGTCGTTGGAATTAGACGGCTCTGAGTTAAAGTAAAAAAAGTTATGTGTTCGTGTGTAGTAAGAGAACCGCGGCGGCTGCTTGTGAGACCATCGCTACCGTGGGCGGTTACTTTAAGCCGGTTTTTCGCCTCTATGTTCCGTGTTCTCTCGTGTAGTTCTGTTCTGAAAAATAGCCCAACGGGCTTTATTCCTTGGTAGGAGCACTCTTAGGGTTAATTTTCTCAATCATATCATCGAGCACAGGAATGATTCCTAAAACCGTCTCTACATCTAAGCCACATTGAGTGAGGTTGTGGCAGATGGCAGAAGGGAACTTGGCTGCTTCTTGCTCCATAGCGCGCCCCTCCTTCGTGAGGGAAACAATGCGCTGGCGCGAGTCCACCATTCCGCGGGTGCGTACCACGATGCCCTGTTTTTCCATGCGCTGGAGGACAGGTGTGATCGTGTTGGTCTCCAACTTGAGGCGGTGTGCAATTTCGTTGACGGGCTGGTTGTCGTTCTCCCAGAGTACCATCAGCACGAGGTATTGCGGATAGGTGATGCCTAATTTGTCGAGCAGTGGCTTATAGCTCTGCGTGATGAGGCGGCTCGCCGTATAGAGGCGGAAGCACAATTGGTTGGACAGTTTGAGTTGCTCGTATGCCATCGGTGATGTGTCAATTGTTATGGTTATTGTGAGGGCCGTTTAGAGCATTTTCTCGATGTCCTCAACGAGTTTGTTCGGGCTTGTGATAGGGGCGTACCGCTTGATGGTATTTCCGTCGCGCGAGATGAGAAACTTGGTGAAGTTCCATTTTATGCGACTGCCCAGAAAGCCTTTCGTGTGGCTCTTGAGATACTTGAAGATGGGGTCGGCCTCGCTGCCGTTGACATGCACCTTCTTCATGATGGGGAACGACACCCCATAGTTTAGTCGGCAGAACTCTTCCGCTTGTGAACCGTCGGCCAGTTCTTGATTGGCAAAGTCGCCCGAGGGGAAGCCAACTACCACGAGTCCGCGATCCCGATACTTTTGGTATAGTTTTTCCAAACCAGCAAACTGAGGCGTAAAGCCACATTTGCTGGCCGTGTTAACAATGAGCAGGACTTTCCCTTTCAGTTCTGCAAGTTGTAGTTCTTTCCCGTTGCTTGTCTGTGCTGTAAAATCGTAGATGCTTGCCATGTTTACTTGTTTGTTAAGTTCCTGTGTGGTTATACTATTCTGATGTACTGGCGAGCTTCTCTTTTTTCAGTTCGCCCTTGAGCGAGCGGTGATCACCATTATCCTGTTTGTTAACGCGCTTTATATCGTTCGCGACGCAAAAGTAGGGCGTTTTCATAAAATAAGCAAGATTTTTGACCGACTTTTATGATTATTTAGCAAATATCGCACGCGATGCAACGCGGTTGTATCATTTATAATTCTTATTAACGTTATCTTGGTAATGTCTGAAAGTGTGTAAGATTCTCCTCGTCCTTTCCCCCATGCTTGGGTTTCCCAAGCATGGGGGAAATTTGTGATGTTGATATATCTTTGCCATTTTACCTGATTTTCCACTCCCCAAAATACGGTAGCCGTCTTGCATACGTCCCTTCTGTTTTCTCCTTGGCTACAGATCCCAAGAGATAAACTACAGAGGCGGGAGAAGGCATCGCCCCACGCATGAGTAAGGTGCGCTTATAACTTCTATTGAGTCGTTCCACCCAGTTAGTAGAGTAAATCATTCGACGCACACTCTCGGAGAACCTCAAATAGGTAAAATAGGCCGCGTTGCGCTCATTGCCCAAACGGGCAAGGCTCGGGTACTTTTTACCCCAACGCTGCGCAAAGATACGCAAATTCTCATAGGCCACAAGAGGTGTCATGTCGGTATGCTCCATGGGAAAGAGTGCTTTGAGTTCCTCGCCGACCTCGGCTTTGTCTTTCGAGGAGACGGTGTTCAACACTTTCCGTTTGAAATGCACAACGCAAAGTTGGTGCAGTGCCGTGGGAAAAGCCGAACATACCGCATTTTCGATGCCGCTCAAAGCATCGGATATAATCAAGTCGATTTGTTTCACACCGCGTTCCTTGAGGGCTTGCAACTCCATTTCCCAAGCAATTGCGCCTTCTGTGGGGTGATTTACCACCGTGAGCACCTCGCGACTGCCGTCGGGCAGTAGTCCCAACATCGTGTAGTAAGCCTCCTTTGAGACGCTCCCGTCGCGACGCGTGGAACAGAACGTGGCATCGATGTAGACGGCTAAATAGTGAGGAGAAAGTTGGCGCGAAAGCCACTCTTGGATCTCCTTATAACAAGCCCCAGCCAGATAGCTCACCTGCTGTTTGCTGTAAAGGTGACCGTAGATGCGGCGACCCACCTCGGCAATGTCTTCACAGGAGAGTCCACGGGAATACAACTCGTAAAAAAGCTGCGTGCGCTCACGCTCCTGAGAGGATAAAATACCAAGAATCATTGGTTGAAAAGCATTGGAGCGCGTACGAGGGATGCGAAGTTGGAAACTCCAACCATGGCCCCGCCAACGACGGGGACGGAAACCATTGGCTTGTTCACCCGCATGTTCCGCGAGAAAGAGGGCGCGCTCCTGCTTGGAAAAACTATCCAAAAGCACGCGAACCAACTCTTTAAAACCTGCCTCACTTGAGGCCATTTCAGAAATTAATTCCGATCTTTGTTCTCTTGTAAGCTTCATTGTTCTTTCTTTGATTTTTTTATTCACTACAAATATAAGAACTTTGGAGCTTACACACTTTTTTAGGACAGTATCGTTATCTTGTTTATCCGCAAGAAAAACGAAGCAATATAGGCTATGCTGATTGACAGATGGGACACAGCAAGCGCGGGATAAAAAGAATCGGCACGCATCTTTTGGGAGATGCATGCCGATATGCTAATGGGCGATGTTAGGGAGGCTTTATTTGTAGCCGTGACTAACGCGCCAAACGAAATGCCAGAGGCTGTAGATGGGATAACCGATGACGCCGCGCGGATAATGGAGAAGCAGGTGCTTGTTATCGTTCATCGTGCGGAAGAGATGCCCCCATTTTGTTTCGCCTGCCTTTTTGCCCCGCCCGCCACGGGAGAAGTTGCCACCCTGCATAATGGTTTGCATCAGAAAGTTGCCTTCTTTGGCGTCTGGCTCGCAGAGTAAATACTGCTCTTCCAGTCCGAGAACGCAGTGCTGTACGAACATCATGGCGCGGGCAAACTTGTACATACGGATGCGCTTGAGCCATTTCACCGTTTCTTGTCTTTCCTCCTCCGTGAAGCCTTGGCGCAGGATGTAGTAATAGTCCACAATCTGTCGCAAGCCGATGCCCTCGCTGAAGAAGTGTTTGTAGATATGCGCCAGAGAGTAGATGCGGTCGAACTCAGCCGTTGGAACTCCAATTTCTCCCACACCTTCAGGCAATTCGGCACGGTGAGAGAATTGCTCTTCTTCCAGAGACTTTGTGAAACGATTGACTTGCCAGAAAGAGTAAGGCCATTGTGGATTGGCCGGAATGAAGTGTACTTCCACTTCCGCATCATCGAAATCGGATATTGAGCATGGTGGAATTCCATCTCCAGCGGTTGGCCGATTTGTTCTTTCAAATAGCGGTACACCTTTTTCCGTCCGCCTTCCACCCAGATGTCGATGTCGCCCGATTGACGGCAGTAGGGATTGGGATAGAGACGGGCCACGCCTTGTCCCTTCAAGATGCAGGAGCGAAAACCATCCTGCCGAAACTTCTCGGTCAGTTCCGCAGCGCGCAGGTTGAGAAGTCGGTTTTTCTGTTCTATTTTCTTCGCCAACACAAACCATTCCATCATCAGTTCCGTAGGTGGTTGCAACTCTTTGGGCAGTCGCTGAATGCCCACATAGAGCAATCCTGCCACAGCATGGAGTCGGGCCGTGTCGTAGATTCTTTCCCACTCGTCCGGACTGATCTGATTTTTGAAAGCCACCTCGTGTCCCAACGACACTCTTAGCAGTTTGAAGAAAGGGTTCATAGTTGAAAAAATAGAAACTAAGGAAAGAAAAGCGCCTTTCTCTTTAGCGCTGCGAGAGAAAGGCGTTGTGCTTGTTTGTGAAGAAGGTTATGAGTGGTTGCTCATGAGCTTGATGAGCAATTCCATTTGTTTGTTTAGATTAAAATTCTGCTGGCAGTAGCGTTTCCCGTTTTCGCCCCAAGTTCGGAGTGTAGCCTTGTCGGTCTGTGATAATTGTATCAGTCGCTTGGCCAGCATCTCTGGATTTTCGGCAGGAGAATGTAGCCCGCATTGTGCCTCCTCGATGACGCTCTGTCCCTCGCCATTGACCACCGCTAAGATGGGTTTGCCAGAGTTCATATAAGCTTGGAATTTTGCAGGAAGCGTGAGGCGGAAAATAGTGGTGTCGTGGAGAGATACGAGCATCACGTCGGCTCGCTCGAAGAAGAGCGGCATGGATTCCAGCGGGTGGCGCCCCACGCAGTGTACCGTGTTCTGCAACGAATGCTGCTGTACGAACGCCTCCACCCAAGGACGTTTTCTTCCATCGCCAACAATAACGAAGTGGATGTCCTTATGGTCCTTGAGTAGGCGGGCTGCTTCCATGAGTGTCTCAAAATTCTGTGCCTCTCCAATATTTCCAGCAAACATGGCGATAAAGCCCTCGGGCAGCGCAGGCAACTGGTAGGCTGTTTTCTCTTCGAGGGCTTTGTCGGCCCAATTAGGGAAGTAGACGATTTTTTCTTTGAAATCGCCCTTCTCCAGTATGGACTTTTCAAAGCCGTGGGAACTGATGAGGATTTTCTTAGAGTTGCGGTAGATCCAGCGAGTGATGCGAGAGAATATTCCGAGAACTGTTTGATTGTGGATATTGCCTGCATATTGAAGGCTCTCGGGCCAAAGATCCAGTACCCAAAAATAGACAGGCGTACGTCGGATTTTCTTCGCGATAATAGCTGGAACGCCTATGGTCACAGGCGATGTTTCGTGAACGAAAATAGCATCGTAGCGGTGGCGCAGCGACAAGCAAGCAGCCCAAACGGATGTGGTGATAGCCGAAGAAAGGTAGTTGAAAGCGAGGCGCAAGGCGCCAGCTTTTCCGCGTGGCAACTGGAAGGCGCGGTAGACTGTAGCGCCAAAAACCTTTTCCTTGCGCCGGCGGAAAATACCGTAGCCATCGTAGAACTTCCCCGCAGGATAGTCGGGGATATTGGTGAGCACCGTCACATCGTGTCCTCGTTCCACCAGCTCCCGGACAATGTCGTTGGCCTTAAACTGTTCTGGATAGAAATGCTGGGAAATTACAAGTACTTTCATGAGGGCAGAATTTGGGAAAATGCAGCTATGCGCGCGCTCCTTTGGATATGAGATTTTCTAGAATTTGCGCCACACCATCTTATTGACAACGCCCACGTAGCTTTGGATGATTTTCACCACCTTGGTGCTGACGTTCTCGTCCGTATAGTTGGGCACGGGCATACCAAAGTCCTCGTTGCGGTTCATCTCTACAGCCGTGTCTACAGCCTGCAAAAGGCCTTTTTCATCAATGCCAGAGAGGATGAAGCAAGCTTTGTCGAGCGCTTCGGGGCGTTCGGTGGATGTGCGGATGCAGACAGCGGGGAACGGATGGCCCACGCTGGTGAAGAAACTGCTCTCTTCGGGGAGTGTGCCTGAATCGGAAACAACGGCAAAGGCATTCATCTGTAGGCAGTTGTAGTCGTGGAAACCGAGAGGTTCGTGCTGAATGACGCGGCGATCGAGTTGGAAGCCGCTCTGCTCAAGACGCTTACGGCTGCGCGGGTGGCAGGAATAGAGAATAGGCATGTCGTATTTCTCCGCCATTTTGTTGATGGCTGTAAAGAGCGAGGAGAAATTCTTTTCAGTATCGATGTTCTCTTCACGATGGGCAGAGAGCAGGATATATTTGCCCTTTTCAAGGCCAAGACGCTGATGGATGTCGCTGGCTTCGATGTCGGCAAGATTCTGATGGAGCACTTCGGCCATAGGAGAGCCAGTGACATAGGTACGTTCCTTCGGTAGGCCCGTATCAGCCAGATAGCGACGCGCATGTTCTGAATAAGCCATATTGACATCGGAGATAATGTCCACGATGCGGCGGTTTGTTTCTTCAGGCAGACACTCGTCCTTGCAGCGATTGCCCGCCTCCATGTGGAAGATAGGGATGTGGAGACGCTTAGCACCAATCACGCTCAAGCAGCTGTTAGTGTCGCCCAATACCAGGACGGCATCGGGCTTTGTTTCCACCATCACTTTGTAGCTCTTATCTATGATGTTCCCATCGTAGCTCCGAGGTCGTCGCCAACAGCCTCCATGTAAATATCGGGATCTGCCAGTTTCAGGTCTTTGAAAAAGACACCGTTGAGGTTGTAGTCGTAGTTCTGACCCGTATGAGCCAGAAGCGTGTCGAAATAGGTACGACACTTATTGATGACTGCTGCCAGTCGGATGATTTCAGGGCGTGTGCCGACGATGATGAGCAGTTTGAGTTTTCCGTTGTCTGCGAAATGTTTCATTGTAATAGTCTTATTTGATATCTTCTGGGCGAGACGGTTCATAAGAACCAGCCTTTACTTCAAGAATAACAGAAGGTTCATAAACTTCTATGGTGTGCCACTGACCAGCTGGGATTTGTAGGCCGTAGAGTCCGTTGGCCGTATTGAAATGATGGCGCGCTGTTTCGTTGCCATTATCATCGTAGAAAATCTCATCTAATCGACCGCGGAGCAGGAGGCAGGTTTCAGAGGTTGTGGGGTGGCGATGGATGGGTACAATGGTTCCAGGTTCGAGTGCGTTGAGCATTCGTTGCGACTGCTCGTTGGCATCGTTGCGGAGGTCCATAGCCGCGCGTCGGCGCTCCGAAGCTTGGGCTTTCTGTTGTAACTCGTCTAAGAGTTTATCATTGATTTCCATGAAGCAAGAGAGGAGTTAGTCTTGTTTTACAACAGGTTCGCCGAACGTATCAGGGTGATTCGGGTTGAAAATCTCATTGGCCCACATCACTGTGACAAGGTTCTCCGTTTCTGAGAGGTTGATGATGTTGTGCGTATAGCCTGGGAGCATGTGGACAGCTTGGATGTTGTCGCCGCTCACCTCGAACTCTATGATTTCGTCCGTTCCAATCTTGCGTTCCTGGATGAGGCCGTGGCCGGCAACAACGATGAAGAATTCCCACTTAGTGTTGTGCCAGTGTTCGCCCTTCGTGATGCCCGGTTTAGATATATTGATGCTGACTTGTCCGCAATGCGGCGTGTGGAGAAGTTCGGTGAAACTACCGCGCGCATCAATGTTCATTTTCAGCGGAAAAGCCACTTTTTCCTTGGGTAGGTAACTCAGATAAGTGGAATAGAGTTTTTTTGCGAAGGAGTTGTCTGGAATCTCGGGCATCATCAGCGTTTTGGGCTGCTCATGGAAGGCGTTGAGGAGTTCGACTATCTCGCCGAGTGTGGCCTTGTGTGTGATGGGTGCGTAGCAGTAGCGACCATTGGACAGCGGTAGGACCTCGAGCCCTTCAAACTCGCAGCGGTGTGCTTTCCCCTCCAAGGCATCCAGCATCTCCTGCACGAGGTCGTCGATGTAGAGCAGTTCGAGTTCTACATTTGGGTCGTTCACCTGAATAGGTAGGTCGTTGGCGATGTTATTGCAGAAAGTGGCCACCGCAGAGTTGTAGTTGGGGCGGCACCATTTTCCAAACAAATTTGGAAAGCGGTAGATGAGCACTTTTGCCCCAGTTTCTGCAGCGTAGTCGAGGAAAAGATCCTCACCGGCTTTCTTTGAACGTCCGTATTCCGAATTGCCAAATCGGCCCGTTAGGGATGCTTGCTGAGAGGACGATAGCATGATGGGGCAGGTGTTGCCGCACGCCTTCAAGGTGTTGAGGAGCGTTGTGGCAAAGCCGAAGTTTCCTTTCATAAACTCCTCTGGGTCTTTCGGACGATTGACCCCCGCAAGATTAAAAACGAAGTCGGCTTGTTGGCAATAGGGAGTTAGGAGCGCGGGGTCGGTATCGATGTCGTACTCAAAGACTTCTTCGATATGTAGAGCTGGTCGAGTCCTGTCTTTCCCCGCTTTTATGTTTTGGAGAGCACAGCAAAGATTTCGTCCAACGAACCCCTTTGCCCCCGTGATAAGTATCTTCATTGTGATGTGTGGTTTGATTAGTTTCTGAGACTATGCTGTCTCACGGTAGCAGCAGCCTATCTGAAGCTCCCCTTGTTTGGCTCTCGAACAGATAGGACCAATTAGAGAGGCCAAACCAGTAGGAGAAATTTTCTATCATTCGAGCGAAGCTCATGTGCTGCTTCTTCAGCCTATTCGCTGCGAATGTCTCGAGCCTTGGCACGTTCTTGCAGTCCCAAGTCCTCGCGGATGAAGCGCAGTTTAAGGAGCAACTCCTTCATGCCCTCCACATCCAAGCGGCGCGTATTGTGAGAATGGTAGTCCTCAATCTGAGACACCTTTTCATCCCCTTCCTGGAAGAATTTGTCGTAGTTCAGATCGCGCGTGTCGCAGGGAATGCGGTAGTAGTTGCCCATGTCGATGGCTCGCGCCATTTCTTCGCGCGTCACCAAAGTCTCATAGAGCTTTTCGCCATGGCGCGTGCCGATGACCTTTACCTCTGTCTCGCCATATTCGGGTTTCACTTTGACGTAAGTCTGCTTCAGAGCCTCAGCCAGCGTGGAGAGCGTGGCAGCAGGAGCTTTCTGGACAAAGAGATCTCCGTTGTGACCGTGAGAGAAGGCATAGATAACCAGGTCTACAGCGTCGTCGAGCGTCATCATGAAGCGCGTCATGTTCGGGTCGGTAATGGTGATAGGTTTTCCCTCCTCCATCTGTTCCACCCAGAGAGGAATGACCGATCCGCGGCTCGCCATCACGTTGCCATAGCGTGTACAGCAAATGGTGGTTTTAGCCTCTTCGCCCAATTCGCGCCCTTTGGCAATGGCCACTTTCTCCATCATCGCCTTGGAAATACCCATGGCATTGATGGGATAAGCCGCTTTGTCGGTGGAAAGAACCACAACATTGCTCACGCCGTGTTCGATGGCCGAGAGCAACACATTATTGGTTCCTTCTACATTCGTGCGAACAGCCTCCATCGGAAAGAACTCGCACGACGGCACTTGCTTCAAAGCAGCAGCGGAAACACATAGTCGACGCCCGACATAGCGATGTCGACCGATTCCTTATTGCGCACATTGCCGATGTAGAATTTCACTTTCGGATTCTGAAGCATGTGGCGCATATCATCCTGCTTCTTTTCATCGCGGGAGAAGATGCGGATTTCCTTAATGTCGGATTGAAGGAACCTGCGAAGTACGGCATTGCCGAACGAACCAGTTCCACCAGTGATTAACAGCACTTTGTCTTTGAAAACGGACATAGATATGGTAAATTTAATTTAGTATTGTTGTTTTATTGAGTATATGTTCAAAAAGAGAGGGTAAATGTAGCAAAAAATATCCTTATTGTGTCAACTGACATCCTTATTGCGTCAGCTGATAGCCTTATTGTGTCAGCTGACATCCTTATTGTATTTTTGGCTAAGTAGTTATACTGGAAAATTTGGTCTTAAAGAGGTGTAAGAAGCAGGCTAAAAGCCAGAAAGAGACGGCAGTTTTGAACGGATAGTATGTGACTGAAATTTCCCTTATCAGTGTTGAATGAGATATTCTTGTAAATGCTAAAGATAGAGAAAGAGAGGTTTCTCTTAGCCTCCACATTGTGCTGACTTTCGTTAGTCGTTGCAATAAATCAACTTGATGAGTTCGTTGATTTTGTTCTTAATCTTTAGTGTGGAATGAGGAAGAGGGTTCTGTTCGTAGTCTTCGATGGCCCTTGCTATATCGTTAGCATCGTAGGGATTGAAGACCGCCGTTGGGCTGCAAACTGCGTGAGTGAAAGGAAGGTCGGATGCTATAATGTCGCATCCTGCTGTAGCTGCTTCTATGAGTCCTAATCCTAAACTCTCGTCATGGGAAGGATAGACAAGCGCCTTGCATTTTCCATAGATGCTGACCACGTCATCAAAAGGAATGCACCCATGGTTGATGATTTGTACTCCCTCTTCTTTTGCTTTTTGCAGCTTTCCCAAAAATGCGGTATCTGTTGGACCTATCGTCAAATGTAGAGTTCGGTCGATTCCTTTCTTGTGGAGAATCTTCCACGCCTCAAGTAGTGCATCATGGCCTTTTGCTCCTCCATAGTATGCACCGATCAGCGCGTAGTCCTGTCGCGTTTGTTGGTTTGCACATTTGTATAGACTCTCAGGAATCTTGAAGAAAGGGAAGAGTGAAATCTTTTCTTGTGGTTCTTTTAGGTGCTGCTCCAGTTGATAGGCTGTATTCTGAGTTTGTACCAACCAATAATTGGTGTTGCCTTTGAGACATCTAAATACTTGTCGCTTCAACCATGCTTTCCAATATGTTTTTGGAGAAAACCCTTGGAGTGTGAGTAGCGAGATATTGTGGAAATAGGTATATACAGGTACTTCAAGTTTGATAGGAGCAGGAATGTTACCGAAGCAGAGCACTGCCGAAAACTCTTGAGAGTGTTGTTGATAGAATCTTCTGCGTCCTCGCATGGTCGCCTTTAGACTTTGCTGGTGTGGTAATCGTCTAAATTGGCTGCCACATCTTTCATCCGTCAGCAAGAAGAATTCTTTTTTTTGCTTTTGTAACTCCTCAACGAGATACTCCAGCAAAATGAGTCCTCCTCCAGCATTTATGTATAAAGAGTCTATGAGAATCATTCTATTCTTTTTACTCTCCGCTCACAAAAGCTTTTACTTGATTTTGAGCACGTTTAAAAAAATCAAGTTGAGATATACCTCTTCTTAGATTATTGTAGAAGTTGATGGAGCAGATTTTAGAAATCTGTTCTTGGAGAGATTCTAGATTCTCACTTTTGAATACTAATCCAGTATTAGCGGTAACAAGATCATAATGACAGCCTACTTTATCACTTACAATGACAGGTGTTCCATTATTTAAAGCTTCCTCGACGACCAGTCCCCATACCTCTGATTTACTCGGTAAAATAAAGACATCTGCATTTTGATAATACTTAGCTAAATCTTTGTTATTAACGGCACCTAAAAAAGTAATGTTTTTATTTGCAATACTTTTTAATTCTTCTTCTAATGGGCCAAATCCAATAATATCTAAGTGTAGATCAGGAGTCTTATTAAAGGCCGTAATTAATAGTTTAAGATTCTTTTCAGGTGAAAGTCTTCCAACGTATAAAAAATTATGAACTACAGTTCTCTCTGAAAAAGGAGGTTGAGAATTATAATTTAAAATGCCACAGCCTCCGAATTTGATAATTTTTCCATGGAAATTTAATTTTCTAGCTAACTCTTCTTGTGGAATACCTGATGCATATACTGTGCTGATGCGTTTTAAGAAAAGTCGTTTTAGTAAACCAATGCCTCCTGAGGTCTTGGATTCTAAAATGCTACTTTCAATAATACACCCGTTTTTCTGCTTTTTTGAATAAAGAACACTAAACCAAAGACTGGTGTTATTCCAACCACTTACTAAGAGTCTGTTGTAGTTTGTGGTAGATAGTATTTTATATAGTAGCTTTATTCGCTGAAAAAAAGACTGAGGTAAAGTTGTTGATTGAAAATGAATGCTTCCATTATAGAAATCTGAATTTCTAGAACTAGAGAGTGTATTTGTAAAAATAACAAATATACTTAGCTCTTTTCCCAATTTCATTAAATAGTTTTGTTTTGTAAAATGAAGGGGAAGGTGTGAGTATTATTAGGTCAAAAGTCATGAGAGTATTTGTATTTTGTGTCAACAGCATAACCAATAGCTAACCAAAAGATGTATGCTAAAGGCGAGCCAGATGCATAAATATATCCTTCTGCAATCATGTGGATTAAGAAAAATGTAAGAATTCCTGCTGCTAGAGATTTTTGGAAAAGATCTCCATAGCCAGCAACAATTTTATAGCTATCAAAAAACAGGAAAGAAATAAAAAAGAACCCAATGATACCTGTCATTGAAAGAACAGCCAACCATGAAGATCCAGGCTCTACAGTTCCTGTCTCTCTTTGGTAAAAGTCATCACCGTTGGGATCAACCGTACTAAATCCAATGCCAATAATAGGACTCTGTGTAAATTCTCTAATTCTACTTCCGTATTTTTGTGTTCTACTTCCGAATGTACCTAATTCAGTATTATTGTCTTGCTTCATTTTTAAGCGATCTAATCCATGACTCCAAAAGGGGAAAGAGACTCCTCCTAAGAAACAGATAATAACGGTCCATTTAAAAAATGTTTTTTTAGAATTTGCATTGATAAAAAGAATCACAGAGAGCGCACATATAACGGCTGCAAATGCTGATCGCGAAGCTGCGAATAGTACAGTTCCAATAGCAAATAACAATAGAATGAAATATATGATTTTCTTCTTGACAAGATAGGAGGTTAAAAGAAAGCAGCATGCGACTCCACTGATAGGAGCGAGTAGCATAGAGTGCTTTGTAAAACCTCCAAATGTTCCTGCGTATTCTGCATATTCAAGAATATCTCCGGCTTTATTTCTAACCATGTTTATACCCATGAAATAGGCAAAAAAAGAAGCAATACAAAGTGTAGTACATATTAAAATTGTATATTTAAAACATTCATTTCTGAACGCTACAAAATGTCGATTTTGGAAACAGGGAGATATAAGAGCTAGAAGGATTGTAAAAGAGAGAAATCGCTCAAGCGGTCGGAAAACAGAATCTGGTTGTAGAAATAAAAGATTAAAGGCTATATAAATGAGTAAGGAAAAGATAGGCCAGTAGATACGTATGTTCTTTCGAATGCAAAAGATAAAGCAGACTATAAGGCCTAATATTTTTAGGGAAGTTGGCGCAGATGGAATAAAGCCAATGATATTACTTAGATAAAAAACAGTGAGTACTAATGCTAATATCGTATAAAAAAAGAAAATCTTAGTAGTATGTTCAGTCATCTGTTCTGATATGTATTAAGGTTGTTTGATGTCTCGACCTTTTGCTAAGGTCCCACAAATTAATTGTCTCTTTGGGAATGTACCCTTTACAATACTTCCTGCAGCCACTATTGAACAATCGCCGATATCACTTCCTCCGAGAATTGTTGCTCCAGTACAAATCCAGCAACCATTGCCTATATGAATAGGGAGGTTGTAACCTTCTCCAGCAATTTTATTTTCTGTTATCAAGTTAATTTTATGAGATCCAGTGATAATGCATGTACGTGGAGCAATGTCGCAATTTTCTCCAATTACGACATTAGCTGAGACTAGGAGTAGGCTTTGAGGGCCAATCCAAGTATTTTCTTTGATTGAGAGGTTTCCGCTACCAATGATTCTTGCTGAAGAGCAGATGCGAACATTCTTTCCAATAGTGATACCGCAAAATCTATACAAAGCTCTTTTTATTCCAAAAAGGCGTGTTTCAGGGATTAATGGTAAAATTAGGTTGCAAAGAAAAAGTCTGAATGGAGACATATACTACAGATTAACTATTTGGAGATGCACTATATTTTCTGAATAATAAGAGATAACAACCCAGTGTAATAGTGGCAATGATTAAGTTTATGATAGCAAAATTTAAGGCAGCATGATAGCCATTTGTTATATTCAAGGTGATGTATAGACAAAAGAGAATAAGCAGATCTCTAGAAACTCTGATCGTAAATAGAAGCCAATTCAACCCCATTGAGATCAGATTAGATTGAAAAACATTTGTTAGAGTTGTAATAATTGTTTGGAAAATGGTTATATTTAAAACAGCCTGCATTCCATGAAATGTGCTTCCATACATAGAGGTGATGATACCTGATAAGATGAATACAATTAAAAAGGGTATAAATGCAGTAATGAAATTTATGAAGAGCATCCTTTTGATTATTTGCCTATGTTTCTGCGTATCATCTGTATTTTCCGAAAGGTAAGATAAAATAACATTTGCTAATAATCCAGGAATAAATAAGATGATAGCATTCCATTGTGTTGTTGCAGAATATATACCTAATTCTCCAAGAGAAGCATATTTAGTCAAAATTAGCATAGCTCCCCAGTTGCATATTGTAAAGGATAGCTCTTGTAGGGCTACAGGGAAAGAGAACGTTAAGAGCTTTTTCGTGAAGAAAGTGTCGGAAAAAGGATATTCTTTGTATGACTTACCTACTAGAATTAAATTTAATACACTTAAACAGAGTTGAGATAAAAGAAGGGATAATAAAGCTCCTTTAAGTCCCCAATAATATGTAAAAGGAATAGCTGTTCCAAACATTACTATTCCTGATATTATATTATTGATGCCTAGTTCTTTAAACTTTTTTAGACCGGCTAATAAGCCAGCTCCTGTCGTGCTTAGAGCTCTACAAATAAGAATTAAGCCTAAGAATCGAAATGGCGTTGCTAGCTGAGATGCATTGATGAAATTAGCAAGTGGCTGTGCAAATACAAAAAGTAAGATGCACATAGAAACACTAGAGATTAGAGTTATCCTAAATGATGCAAGTATAATTGCACGAATTTGCTGTGTATCTTTTTCTTTATATTCAGAAATGAATTTAGTAGATGTATATCCTAGTCCAAACGTTGAAAAAGCAGCTATATAAAACATTGTTGTTTTGACAATGCCATATTCACCATATAGATCTTTTCCTAAAAAACGTGCAATGATGATACCTGCAATTAATAGTAATAAATTTCCTAATCCATTACCAAAAATTGACCAAAAAGAGTCTTTGGCCAATTTGTTTGTTTTTATTTTTTGATATAGAGATGGTAGATCAATCATGTATTCTATCTAGAACTTATTTCCAATACGCCTCAAAGACGTGGTGGCTCACTTGTTTTTCTTTGGGTGGGAGCTGCATATAATCTCCATAAGTCGAGGTTAGGTAATCATCGTAGCCAGTCATCGCTTTGAACGTGTATTGTTCGAAAGGAATGTCAACGACTTGTTCCATGTCCTGTTTCTTGAAGCTATGGCGGCAGATTCTTCCTAGGCAACATTCAAAGATATGATTGTAGCCCTTTCCGTTGTGCTTTTGACAATATCTATCTATGATTTGGCTAATTTGCGGAACGACCAAGGCGACAATAAGAGGCTGGCGCATGAGGCGAAGAGGTTTTTGCTCAAAGAGCGTTCCTTTCTCCAAGCCAAGGTTTTTAGCGTATAACAATTTTGTAGGAAACGGCGGCGTTTGTCGAACTTTTCCCATTCAGCTTCATCATCGGGAACATCGTCTATAGGGAAAACATCGATGCCTACTCCCATGTTTGGAATATTGCTTTTGACTGCCTCCACTTCTATTGTTCGTGTGTCGAAAGCTTTGGCGTAGGGGCGATTCCAAAGCGGATTTCTTTCGAGCGAATTAAGGGAATATTTTCCGTCTAAAAGAGAGGGGAAAGCAGCTACTAATTTATTGTAGTCTTCCCGAAGCAGATAAATATCTATATCGTCATCCCAGGGGATGAATCCTTTGTGGCGAATGGCACCGAGTAGTGTCCCACAAGCCAGTGAGTACTTTATGTTGTGTTCCTTGCAAAACTTGTCGATAGCAAGAAGGATATCGACTTGTATCTGCTTGAACTCTTCAACGGAAGATATGGGAGTCATAAGATTAGATGTTAATACTCTGCTTTTCTTATCCCCCATTCATACACTTCCTTGATCTTTGGAATCTGAACTCCCTTTTCTTGAGCCAGCTCAATGATGAAGCGCATACCGAAAGGGAAATCCTCGGTGAAGTAGCGGCTGTGGAAATCAGGGAGAAAGCCTCCTTCCACTTCTTTCATAGGGGAAAGGATGCCTTGAAAGGCGGGGATGGTGCGGAGTTTATGTGCCAGCGATGCTGCATCGTGGCTTTCGTAGTAGGTGAGTACGTCGGGAATGGCTTCGTGGCGCACGGGGAGTGTGCGGAGCAATGTTTGAAACTCCGCATCCATGTCTATATATAATTGTGCTGCTTCCTGTGTCCAATCGGCGTAGAAATAGGGATTCTTATCGTAAACAATACCTTCGTGCCAGTCCTTCCAAAGCGTATAAAGGCGGGAGGGATGGAGCAAGGGGTTGCTGTTGGTAAGGCTTGCCTCATAGTGGCTTTGCAACAACTCCGTGGGTGTGTGGAAAGTTGCTCGATAGTGAGGCGCAAAGCCTCTTTGTCGGCCGTTTGCTCTACGGCAAGGTTGAGCAACGGCTTGTAGCCTTTCAGTTCGGCACTTCTACCATATTCGGTGGTGCGGGAGATGAACGGAACGCGCTGAAAGCCAAACAGTGGTTGCTCTTTGGGCAACAGGCGTTGAGCTTCAAAGAAAAATCCTGTACTGGAAACGATGCTCCCCACTGCGGTAGTGGCCGACAGATAGGGGCGAACTTTCTCCAGTTCCTCGCGAATGGCGAAACCTGGGAGGCAGAGCAGAACGATGTCACTATGAGGTATAACATCTTCTGCCCGATTGGTGATCTGCGCAATTTTCCCAACATACTGCTTTCCGTTAGGATCGGTCACCGTCACAGTATCTGCCCATCGCTGCGGATGGTTTGTTAGTAGGCTGACGCGGTTCTGAGGTTGTGCAGCTAAGACGCCGAGGACAACATGGCCGAGGTTTCCTCCACCGCAGATGCAGATATTCATTCCTTACAGTGTTTTGAGTGCTTCGACAAGCGTGTCGTTGTCCTTTTGGTCGCGCACAGCGATGCGCACATAGTTTTTGTTTTTCAGTCCGTCCTTATTGTCGCAGTCCTTGATAAGGATATTGAAATCCATGAGCAAGCGGCGTGTGAGTTCCTCGCTGGTGTATTTTTCAGTAATCTGGCAGAGGAAATAGTTGGCCTGACTCGGGATGACGCGGAGGAAAGGAATGTCCGTGAGGCGCGCCATGAAGCGTTTGCGTTCGGCTATGAACTTCTGGCACGCGCGGTCGTAATCCTTCTGATATTTACCGAAGATTTGCATGTAGAATTCCGCAAAACTATTGATATTCCAAATGCTCACATCGTGCTTCATCCAGTTGATGAGCGCTTCATTGCTGCTGGCCAAATTCCGAGGCGCAGACCTGGAACGCCATAGCTCTTGCTGATGCTCTTCATTACGGCCAAGTTGGGATAAGCCTGGAGAATCTCGTTGTGGAGCAAACTATTGTTGCGGAAGTCCTCGCTGAAATCCACAAAACTTTCATCGACCACGAAGAAGATACCGCGTTCCTTACACCAAGTGGCCAGGCGCAGCACATCAACCATTGGGATGAAATTGCCGCTGGGGTTATCGGGGTTGATAAGTAGGAGCGTTGATAGCTGTTTGTCGGCATAGAAGCGGATAAGATCATCGGCCGTATAGGTGAGATCGTCATTATCGGGCGTGAAACTATAATCTCCGTTTGTTCCTTGCGGTTGGGATATTCCTGGAAGGTGGGATAGACCACACCGATGCGGCCTTCCACGCGTTCCATCAAACTCTTGATAAGTTCGGCCGCACCATTTCCTACCACGGTGTATTTCTGTCGGATGTCAAAGTATTTGGCCGCAATGAGGCTATTGACATACATTCCGCTGGGGTATTCCGAAAGCAGAATGTCGAAGTTGGCGCGCAACTCATCCTTCATGTGCGCTGTCGGGAAATAGGGATTGACAAGATAACAGAAGTCGAGGAGTTTCGGGAAACGCCAGTGCCCACCAAACCGCATATTGTAGCGGTACATAAACTCGTCTTTGTCGGCAAACAATGTTTCGGCAATATCCAAATCCTGTACGTCGTCTATTTCGTACCATTTAGCCCCGTTTGTGATAGGGAGTGCTTTTAGTTCGGCATTATCAATCAAGGTGATAACGCGCAACACCTGCTCGTAGTATTCATTGTTGCCCAGTGCCTTACTGTAGGCATCGAGGAAGGGGACATACTTGTTTTGCGAGAACTCACGGGAGAATTTGTAGATATTGACCGTTTTGTAGTAGCTATCTACATCTTTATATTTGAACGCCTTTTTAGGAATGAAATTGACGATATTGTTGTCCTCATCGATGCGAACCATCGTCCCGTCCATCCAAGTCTCGTATTTATCCACAAGGGCGAGGTTGGGGTAGGGATTATCCAGAATCATGCGGAAGAGGCTATCGTCGAAAATCAAGTCCGATTCGATGAGTAGCGTGTCGTCCTCCTGCAATTTATCTTTGGCAAGTGAGAGCGAATAGATATTGTTGGTCTTGTCATAGACAGGGTTGTTGACATATTCAATCTTGAGACGGTCGTCGTAGCGATGGCCTATGTAGTCAATAAGGTTCTGCCCTTTGTAGCCCACAACAATGACAACGCGGCTCAGTCCCAGTTGTGAGAGCTGACCGAGTACGCGGTCGATGAGACGCTCCCCATTGACGGGTAACATACATTTGGTGTTGTCTCGGGTATATTCCCCCAGACGGCGGCCCATACCAGCCGCAAGGATAATGGCTTGCATTATGTGTTGTTGCTTATTTCAGTGTTTTATATTTCATACCATACAGCAGGATGGCGATGTAGCAGATGAGGGGGACGATAAAGGCTTGAGCCAGACCGGAATGCTCGCCGATGAAGGCCATGATAGTGGGGGCTACTGCGCCGCCCACGATGCTCATGATGAGATAGCTGCTGGCTTGCTTTGTCTGCTTGCTGTCCAATCCGCGGATAGAGAGGGCGAAGATGGTGGGGAACATGATGCTCTCAAATAAATAGACAAAGAAGAGAGCAACTGTGCCTATCATGCCGCCCGTGAGCAGGATAACGAACGTGGCGAGGGTGGCACCTAAGGCGCAGAAGGTCAAGATACGTTCGGCGCGGATGCGGCTCATGAGCCAACTACCGCAGAGGCGGCCCACCATGAAGAGACCCATGCAGCCGAAGGCGAGGATCAGGGTGGCTGTGGTCGTGGAGATGCCTACCGCGGGGGCAGTGGTGTAGTTGATAAAGAAACTGTTGACTCCCGTTTGTGCGGCCACATAGAGCATCAGCACGAGGATGCCGAACTTAAAATTGCGGTGTTGCCAAAGGGTGCGGGCTTTCGTTGCGTTTTCTTCTGCTGCATCGTTCTCTGTTCCTACTTCTGGCAGGGGAACTCTACTGAAAACTATTGCCATAAAGAGGACTATCACGCCTATGACAGCGTAGGGGATGACAACATCGTTGTTCTCTGCTCCTTCTCGGAAGAGAAACAGACCTACGAGCGGGCCGAGAATCCACCCTAAGCCGTTGAACGATTGGGCGAAATTGATGCGTCGCTCTGCTCCTTCTTTATCGCCCAATACTGTGGCGTACGGATTGGCCGATGTTTCGAGGCAGGTAAGGCCACAGCCGATGACGAAGAGGGAGAAGACGAAGAAATAGAAAGTGAGGAGCGGACTGCTCAGTAAGCTACTGGGCACAAAGAGTAGTGCTCCAAGGGAGAAGAGTACGAGGCCTGTGAGGACGCCGGCTCTATATCCGAATCTGCTGATGATTTCCTGCTGGAATGGCCATCAAGAAATATCCTCCATACACGGCGTTTTGCACGAGTGCTGCCTGCGTCATGGAGATATTGAGCGATACTTGAAAGTGCTTGTTGAGCACATCCAACATACTGTGGGCAAAACCCCACATGAAGAAGAGGATGGTGATGAGGAGGAACGTGAGCCTCACCCCCTTACCCCTCTCCAAGGGGAGAGGGGAGTGTATGCCTTTGTTGGGTGTGTCTGTTTTTATGTGGTGGTTAGGTGACATGTTGTTTTGTAAACGTGGTTTTCTGTGTTTGGATGTCTGTTTTTATGTGGTTGTTGGGTGTCAGTTTATTTGTTCAAGACGTAGTCTTTTATGTGGTTGATGACCGTTTGTAGGCGATAGGTGACGTCTTCGTTTGTGAATCGGAGGATTGTATATCCATAGGTCTCGAGGTCGTGGGTTCTTATTTCATCATGAGCCTTTTGTTCGGGGCTTTCGTGGTATTTTCCGTCCACTTCAATGATGAGTTTTCTTTCCAAGCAAATGAAGTCGGCAATATAGTCGGCTATGGGGTGTTGTCGGCGAAACTTTATGCCACAAGAAAGCTTTCTGAGTTTTTCCCACAACACCTTTTCGCACGGCGTCATCCCTGCGCGATTCTTGCGCGCAAATTCTTTTAGTAACCCATACCTATCCGGATTGGCCGTTTCATAATCGTACATAACTCATAGTCATAGTATTAGTATTCCGTTCTTATCCGACATCGTCTTTCACAGGAGTATTCACTCCCCTCTCCTTTTGGAGAGGGGTAAGGGGGTGAGGCAAGGGGGTGAGGCCTTTTCTTTTTAGCTCTCGGTTCAAGTAGAAATGCATAGCCGTCCACACCAGAATGTCGATCAGAACAACGATGTTGATGTTCAGGATACGGCTCAGCGCGAGTGTCAGGACTACATAGCCCATAGCAATAAGGAGGATGGTCACCATGGTGCGGCGATGTGTGAATCCCAGGGCTAAAAACTTATGATGGATATGTGTTTTGTCGGGATGGAAAGGGCTTTTACCGCGGCGCATACGTCCCACCATCACACGGATAACGTCGAAGCACGGGACGAGGAGGAGACTGAACACCACGATAAGCGTATTGGGTAAGTGGAGAATTTCTGGAGCGTGTCCCAACATGCAGAAACGCACGGACAGCATACCGAGAATCAAACCAATGGTTTGGCTGCCACAATCGCCCATAAATATCTTATGCTCTGTCTCGGCACGTCCGAAGACATTATAATAAAAGAAAGGAGCCACTACGCCGAGCGTAGCAAAAGCAATGATACTGAAAGCAGCGTAGCCATAGAGAGTAGCAAAGATGCCAAAGAAAGTGAGGGCTATCATGCTCAGCCCCGAGGCCAGACCGTCTATGCCATCGATAAGGTTGATGGCGTTGATGATACCCACAATGAAAATCACCGCCAGGAAGTAGCCAACGAATGGTGGTATCTCATAGATACCCAAAAGGCCGTAGAGCGAGGTGAAATAAGTGCGAGAAAGCACCAGCGCGATAGCACAAATGAATTGGAAAAAGAATTTCACTTGGTAGCTGAGTCCAAGCAGGTCATCGGCAATTCCTTCGCTGTAGATGAGCAGTATGGCAAAGAGACAGTAGGCAACGGTGCGCCCATCGACGACAAAGAAGGGCGAGATACCAAACATAGAGGCGATGACACTCAAGAGCGATATACTCATGATGATGCTGGGAGTGAAGGACACTCCCCCTAAGCGTGGCACTTGTACGGTATGCACTTTACGGCCGTCAATAAGGTCGAAGAGTTTTCGCTGGTAGGCTATGCGGAGAATTTCTCGTATCATCAGCGTAGCCATGGCTGCACTGAAGAAAAAAGCTAAGAAATTATAGAGGAATATCATGGGATTTAGTTATCTGTCTGAACCCGAGAGCTTTCGGGATACAGTTTGTGGGGCCATATAGAGGCGAGAAAGAACACGTTTTTACCTAATCGATTCTGGCTCGACAGTTTGCAAAGAGGTATTCTCTTAGCTCCCTGCAAACGATGTATGCAAGTGAAAAACAAGAGGCTACAGAGAAAAAGCTGTAATCTTATGCCTCAAAGGGGCAAAGCAGAGATAGACATTGCCCTATTGTAGGCCTGCAAATATACAGCTATTTTACTTAAAAATAGGGAATAGTGACAAATATCTTACAAAGTGTTGTAATATGAAAACAAATAGAAGCACTTGAGAGGCGAAGTGGATGCACTTTTCAGAGAGAAAGTGAAAATCATAGGCCTGTAGCTTTCCGTTGCCGAGTTGTGTAAGAATACTTATGGTTTGAAACCGAGAGGGTAGAGAGACATAAAGGGGGAAGCGTTGCCATGTCCTGTCTGCTTCTTTCCATGTTAGCTTGGCTGAAAAGTTTCTCCGAAATCTCAGAGAGTAAATCATTCTTTTGTAAAAATAGTTCTTACTTTGTTGGTGAGAGAAAGGCTGAGAAAGCTTCGCTTCCGTATCAGTTCTTTCTGTTGGCCTTTTATGAGGGCGTTTTTTATGATTGTTTTCGTGAATACAATAAGGATGCTGGCCAACATCCTTATTGCGTCAGTTCACTTCCTTATTCTATCTGCCGATGCAATAAGGAAACTGACGGATGGCAGAAGTGTGTTGCTCTCTTCAAATGCTGCGTTTTTTGCGAAAACGAAGCAGTTTTTAGAGGAAATTGAGTAGATTCTTATTTTTTAGGGGCAAAAGGAGGGTTTTCTTTTGCTGACTTTCCTCTCTCTTCGACCGACACCTGTTTTTCTTTATTTTTCTGAAGAAAATACGCTGTCAATTTTTAGGGCGGTTAATCGTGGTGGTAACTTGTCGGGTAGTTCTATCGGATGGGTCCGACTGGTCTGACTGATCCGATAGGTGGGAGGATTGATTGAAGGGTGTTTTTCAGTGCGCAAAAAAGGCTGCCAACTGACGGTAGGATTCTGTCAGTTGGCAGCCTTGAGAATGAGGTGCCTTTAAGAGACTTGGTGAGAAACGAGTCAGTGTCAGTTGGGTTCTACTTCCGTAGCTTTGTCCAACTCTTCATATTTTGAGTGCTGACTCTTATATTCTGGTACGATTTGCTTCATGATGCGCACCGTTTCCATATCGTTGAACTCATGGCTGGCAGCCACAAGCGCATCAATTTGCTGTTGAGCCTCCTTGTAGTCATACTCACGCACGGCAGCGATACGGATTTTCTTGTGGAAAGTGGGTTTCGATTCTTCTTCGTTATTGAGCACTTCTTCGTAGAGCTTTTCGCCATCGCGCAAGCCTGTATATTTGATTTCAACGCCCTTGGCTCCACTCATTTTTATCATACGCTTGGCCATGTCGGCAATGCGTACCGGTTTGCCCATATCGAAGACAAAGATTTCGCCACCTTTACCGTGTGTGCCAGCTTCGAGCACCAATTTGCAGGCTTCGGGGATGAGCATGAAGAAGCGAATGATGTCCGGATGAGTTACAGTAACGGGACCTCCGGCTGAATTTGGCGACGGAAGAGGGGAATGACTGAACCGTTAGAGCCAAGTACGTTGCCGAAGCGCGTCGTAACGAACTGCGTCTGTCCCTCTACTATGCCGTCCTTTTCAGCACGGTTGAGGCTCTGCACATAAATCTCGCAGATGCGTTTGGAACACCCCATGACGTTTGTGGGGTTCACAGCCTTGTCCGTAGATATCATGACAAATTTCTTGACCCCGTATTTCACGGACATGTCTGCAATGATGCGCGTGCCCTCGATGTTGTTCTGAACGGCTTCTGAAGGATTGCTTTCCATCATGGGCACATGTTTGTAGGCCGCAGCATGGAAGACATAGTCGGGTCGATACGTCTTGAAAATTTGCTCTATGCGATCGCGGTGGCAGATATTCGTGACGATGGTTTCGGTTTGGATATCAGGCCATTCATTCTTCATCATCAGCCGGACATCGTGTTGAGGCGTCTCGGCCTGGTCGATGAGAATCATTTGCTTAGGATTGTAGATAGCTATCTGCCGTACCATTTCTGAACCGATAGAACCTGCCGAACCGGTGATGAGGATACTCTTTCCGCGCAACATGGTGCCGACGGCGTCCATATCCACTTGAATTTCATTACGAGGGAGAAGGTCCTCGATTTTTACTTCTTTCAGTGGTTCAATCTTATCGCCTTCTTTCCATTCTTCGGCCTTGGGCATCATGAGGATGCGGATGTCGGCTTCGATGAGTGCATCTTGAAATTCCTGGTTCTGACGGAGCGCATTGCTACACAAGGGGGAGACAAGCAAAACTTGAATGCCGCGCTCTTTCATCAGCGGTACGATGTGTTCATCTATGTGATGAATGCGATGCCCCATAAGGATATGCTTGGCTTCGCTCTTGTCGTCGGTGATGAAACCGCGAAGGTCAAATTGCTGAGGCTTCATATTGCGGATGCTCTTAGCGATGCTGATACCGCCACCTTTCACGCCATAGATAAAAGCCGTTTTAGCTTCAGCTCGCGTAAGGCTCAACTCATAGAGCGACTTAACAATCATACGCGTGAACCAGAGCAGAAAGGTGGCAGAAATGGTGGCAACAAGAATGTCCCGGGTGCGAATGTTGGCCTCAAACGAACGCTCATTTTGGAGATAGAACTGCAGAGAGACAAACAGAGGATAGTGGAGCATCCAAGCCAAAACACCACCGATGCTCATCATTCCCATAACGCGAAGCAGATCGATGAACGAAGAGTAGCGGAATATGTCGGCATACGTCTTGAAGATGCGCATACCGATGAGATAAGGTGGGAGGAAGAAGAGGAAGCGTAGGCTGATCCACCCCAGAAGTTGGAGGCGTTCTGCAGAGAGTCCGAAATCTGCCCAACGTAGGATTTGGGGACGGAAGATGAGATAGGTGACAGCATAGGCCATGAGAATGATAAGACTGTCGGCCAAAACAATGGCCCAATAGGGCAGCGCCTTCCTATTGAAATACCAAGTGGAGAATTTATGCAAAAAAGACATAGGCATCATGGAAATAAAGGTTACAAGGGGTAGTATGTAGGCAAAAGGAGAAAAGATTTGAAATAGTGACTCTTTCTTTCGCTTTCCTATAGGATTTAAAGAATTGCTTCTTTAATGGATTCTACAATGCGGCGAACATCATCGTCAGAAATATAAGGTCCGGCGGGCAAACACATACCTATGCGGAAGAGCCCATCTGATGTGCCATTGACATAGCGCGGTGCATCTTTATAGCAAGGCTGTGCGTGCATCGGTTTCCAAAGTGGGCGACTTTCTATACCTGCCTTGTCGAGCCATACGCGCAGCGCTTCCACGTTGCGGTTCGGTTCGAGATTTGTGTGCAACGAACCTCCTGCGTGAACCACGCCTGCTGCTCCGCCCACTGCGCCTTCAATGGCTGTTTGTAGACGTCTTCTTCTCCTTTGATATGGAGGTCGGGAGAGATAGTGATGGTGCTCAACCAATAGTTTGAGTCGTAGCGACTGTTAGGATTCAGGTGTACGTCGATGCCCTCTACATCGCGTAAGAGTTCGGCATAGAGCTGAGCCACGTGCTTGTGGTGGTTGATGTGGTCTTCTAAGACGGTCATCTGTCCACGCCCGATACCTGCACAGATGTTTGACATGCGATAGTTGTAGCCAATTTCTTCGTGCTGGTAGTAGGGGTAAGCTTCGCGCGCTTGGGTGGCAAAGAACATCACGCGGTTTTTAGCCGCTTCTGTGGGGCAGATCAGTGCGCCTCCACCTGAAGTGGTGATCATCTTGTTACCGTTGAAGGAGAGCACGCCGTATTCTCCAAAAGTGCCAACTACTTGTCCGTCGAAACGAGAGCCCAGACCTTCAGCAGCATCTTCAACAACGGGAATGTCGTATCGGCGGGCGATTTCCAGAATCTCATCGATGCGGCCTGGCATGCCGTAGAGATAGACCACGATGATGGCTTTCGGCTTGCGTCCCGTTTTTGCAATGCGATCTTTGATAGCCGTTTCGAGCAGTGCGGGGTCCATATTCCAGGATTCCTTTTCCGAATCGATGAACACGGGCGTTGCACCCAAGTAGGTGACAGGGTGACTGGATGCGCAAAACGTGAAACTCTGGCAGATGACTTCATCGCCAGCCGTCACTCCAAGGGCAAGTAGCGACAAATGAACCGCAGCCGTTCCTGCAGATAATGCCACCACCTTTTTGTCTTGTCCAACATACGTTTCGAGGTCTTTCTCAAATCCGTTCACGTTTGGACCGAGAGGCACGACCCAGTTAGTGTCAAACGCCTCTTGGATATACTGCATTTCGTTGCCGCTCATGTGAGCTAAGCACAAGTAGATTCTATTCATATCTTGTTTGTTGATTTTTGTTATAGTTGGATTGGGAGATAGATTATGTGATAAGATTATATTGCGTAATGAGCTTTATTGATATCTACGATTCGACCTCTAAACCCTTTACCAAAGAAGAAACTACGATTAAAGCAATATCCGGCAATGTGTTCGCTTTCTTTTTCTAAGAGAACATATCCCAAGAAAGCTTTATTGTGCTGAAGTTTACGAATGGCATCTGCTGTAAACCCATGTGGCTTAAAGAATCGGAAAGCTTCTTCGGGTTGCTGTTGAAAGAAGTGAACCATGTCCTCTGTTGGAACATCAGAGAGGCGTACAATTTTTAGGCTTTCATTCCTTTCTTGATGGAGCGACTTTTCAATCGTCTTGAGTTTCTGCCCATATCTTATAGAGAAGAGGAAAGAATTGATCCAGTTCACCAAATCCCAGACCCATGGCGTTTTGTCTCTCAAAAAATGTGCAAGCGCGTAGAGCATAGCGTTTTATTTGTTATTGAGGAGCATTTTCCTATATCTTTCAAGCAGCGCATTCCAAACCTCTTGTTGAGAAAAGCGCGTGCATACCATTTCTCGCGCTTTAGCAGCCATTGATGAAATGCGTTGAGGTTCTTCCATGAAAGAAACCATCGCTTTGAAGAGCGCCTCCTCGTTTTTCGGCGGGATGATAATGCCGTTTTGCTCGTTGATGATAATCTCGTTCGCCCCATTTATATCTGTAACGATGGCGGGTAATTCCATTGCGCCGGCTTGTAGTACAACGTTGGGGAAGCCTTCGCGATAGGAAGGGAAGACTAAGGCATCAGCGGCAATCAGGTATGGACGAATGTCTGTTTGCCAGCCCACATAGCGAACATCGGGAGAGGTTTTGAAGAACTCTTCATTATTGTCTTTCAGTGGGTCAAGCGTGCTTTCAAAACTACCTACAAGAATTAGCTTGCATCGTCCTTTGAGTCGTCGCATACAAGAGGCTAATTCGTTCATGCCCTTATCCGCCACAATTCTTCCTACAAAGACAAACGTGAAATCATCGGGAGAAATGTTCAGTTCTCTTCTTGCCTGCGCCCTGTTAGCAGGGCATTCTTGAACGGAAAAGTAAGAGACGTCTACACCATTTATATTGCCATTCAAAACAACTTCCAGCGGTTTTTTTGTGATACCATCTTCTCTCAGCGCGTTTAAGACGCCTTTTCCTTCGGGGATTACGTCCGTAGCGAAGTGGCACGTCAGCTTTTCCATAGACTGGAGTAGCCATCTGAATTTCCCTGTCACGCCTTGGTAGCGCAGGCCTGTGACTGTGTAGATGCGGACGGGAATTCTCGCCATCCAGGCAGCAATCATTGAGAGCAATGAACCTTTGGGCGTATTGGCGTGAACAATATCTGGTTGCTCCCTGCGGAATAAACGCCACAAGGTCCATAAACACGAAAGATCCGCCCAGAGCGAAATCTCTCTATGCATTGGCACATCAATAACGCGAATCCCTTCTCTTTCTGCCACCTTTTGCAGTTCGCCCGTATCTGCTGCTACCCCAACAACCTCAAAGTATTGACTGAGAAAGCGGAGTTGTCCTTTCAGCAAGCCATTGAGGCTGATGTCGTGTGTGGTTACGCGTAGGAGTTTAGGCCTTGACATGGTAGAACGTAAGTAGTTTTCCGATGTTGGTATTGACATCGTATCCGGCTTGTGCGATTTTCGAAAAGTTGTCCGGCTTTTTGTAGGGGAGAGAATTACAAAGTGTGTCAACCCACATACTGAGGGAATCGTTCAGTGAAAGAAACCGTATGTCGCCTGTCACATCGACCGTTTTGTCTATAGTGTCTGCCAGAACACATTTTGTGCCTGCTGCCTGGGCTTCGATTACTGACACGGGGAGTCCCTCGTACCACGAGGTTAAGATAAATAGGTCGAAAGCTTGCTGGAGTTGGTCTATATCGTTCCGAAGTCCTGTAAGTAGGACATGATGACCGATGCCCAAGTCACGTATCTGGTTTTCTATCTTCTCCCGTTCATCACCTTCCCCCACTAACATGAGGACTGCATTGGATTGCACTTTCAGGAATTCGTTAAATACCCTGATGGCAAAGGCGTGGTTCTTTGCAAAGTTGAGGCGTGCAACCATCCCTATGACGGGGGCATCTGCGGGGATGTTGAACTCTTGACGGACTTTGTTGCAGACGTGCTCGTTAGAGCGAAACTGCTGTGCATCAATGGCATTGTAGAACAGGTGAAACGGCATCTTGCCGAAGCAGGAAGTTCCGGCTTCTGTCCGCAGGCCAGGAGTGTAGTGTAGTTTCGTTTGAGAAACTGCAACGCGAATTTCCGAAATGGATATCTGATATCGAGCGGGACAGCAGCACAATGACTGTGGGCAATCCTTACCGGTACTCCGTATTTTGCTGCATATTTCAGAACAAACCCTCCGTTTTCCTGAATGTGCGTGTGTACAGCGGCATATTCTCCGCGGTGTTCTCTGAAAAAGTGATTCAGCCAACGAAAATATTTTAGATAATGGCCCGGACGAATAGAGCATGTGCGGAATATCCTTCCTCCCATACGTTCTATATCATCTTCATATTCTCCTCTATCTTCTCGATGAACCAGAAAGTCGAACTGAACTTTTGTTCGGTCCAATTTGCGATAATGGTTCATGATAAAAGCCTCCGCCCCTCCATGGTTGAGGATGGTAAAGACTTGGAGAATCCTTTTAGGAGTATTCATTTTTTGAGCCGTGCTACCCATTTTGTATAAGTTTTTTCGCCGAAGACAGGGACAATAATATGCATTCTGATAAAACGGATTACTCGTGTAGTCCAGGGAATCCACAGCAGTGTGTGCCAATGGATAGCGTAAGAGTTTTTTGTTCGATGAGGCTTGCCGCTGGTAAGACTCACTACGTGAAAATAGTCATCGGGATACACCTTGATTCCTTCTGAAAGATGTTGTTCTTTGTTGGCCTTTACATAGCCATAGTTCTCCAGCAGATTCTGAAGCAGGAGGTTGTTGACTTCCGTATTGAGCGACCCATCGGGGAGGACAAAAAGACGACTTTTGTATATGTCAAGCGCACGAGTGAAGAATGGGTGCTGCGGTTCTGCAGCCATGAACGCCGTGAGCGAGCCGGAGTCATCCGTGCCAAGCACCATCCGTTCTTTCAGAAATACGTCCAGCGGCTTGATGATTTCTATGTCCGTATCAAGATATACTCCGCCTTGTGTGGCTAACGCAAAAATCCTGACAAAATCCGAGACAAAGGCAAATTTTCTATGTGCATAGGCGTCTCTTGTAAATTCGTAAGCGTTGACATCGAAGGACTCTTCGTTCCACAGCACGAACTTGTATTCGGGTAACCATTTCTTCCAACTCTCTATGCAGTATTCCACCTTTTCGGGTAGCGGCTTGCCTCCAAACCAAATGTAATGTATAATCTTAGGAATCATGCGGTTCTTTATTTTAGCTTTTCCACTATTCGTCTGCAAGCCTTGCCGTCGCCATAGGGATTGACCGCAAGACTCATCAGATTGTAGGCTACAGGGTCTTCGATGAGCCGACTCACTTCTCCGACAATCTTATCATAATCTGTCCCAACTAGTTTTACCGTTCCAGCACTGAGAGCTTCTGGGCGCTCGGTGGTGTCGCGCATCACGAGTACAGGCTTACCTAATCCTGGAGCTTCTTCTTGTATGCCTCCACTATCTGTAAGAACAATGTTTGACTTCTCCATTAAGTAAACAAAACTGAGGTATTCAAGCGGTTCGATGAAGAACATATTTCCCAGGTCGTTAAGGTCTTCTCCGAAAACTTCGTGGATGGGTTTACGCACGTTCGGATTGAGATGCATGGGGTATACAAAGTCAACGTCTGGATATTTTTTATTGAGAGTTTGTATAGCTCGGCACATATTGATGAATCCATTCCCGAAGTTTTCTCGGCGATGTCCTGTGATTAGAACGAGACGTTTCCCCTTGTTGAGGCGTTTAATATCGTATCCTGCCTTGTTAAGAATTTGCTCAAGTTGCGCATCCAGTTTTTTGTCGTTTTTGATTTTATCAACGACCCAGTAGAGAGCATCTATGACAGTGTTACCTGTAACAGTTATATTTTCTTCAGCAACATTTTCTTTGAGGAGATTCTCTCTGCTGAGCGAAGTCGGAGCAAAATTATAGGTGGCGATTCTTCCTGTAATTTGTCTGTTCATCTCTTCTGGCCACGGACTGTATATGTTATGTGTTCGGAGCCCTGCTTCAACATGCCCCACTGGGATTTGCTGATAGAAAGCTGCTAGAGCTGCTGCTGTGCTGGTTGTGGTGTCTCCATGTACGAGCACTACGTTTGGTTGAACTTCTTTGAGGACATCTCTCATTCCAACAAGTACACGTGCTGTAACATCATAGAGATCCTGTCCTTGTTTCATAATGTTGAGATCGTAGTCAGGTTTGATGTCAAAGATGGTAAGTACTTGGTCTAGCATTTCTCTATGCTGACCTGTTACGCAAACGATAGTGTTGAACGTGTCTGGGTATTTTTGAAACTCCTTTACGAGTGGTGCCATCTTGATGGCTTCGGGACGAGTCCCGAAAACGAGCATTATTGTTTTCATATGATGTAGCGGGCGTTCAGATGTTAATGTAAAATGGGTTGTCGGTACTGATTATCTGTTGATTATGCAATATCTGTAAAATTTCTTATTGCGTCAGCTGACAGTCTTAATTGTATCTTCGATTCCAATGAAGATAGAGTGCCCATCCGAATGGCAGAGTAAGAGCCACGATAAAGGGATAGGGCATTTTGAATATAGCGGAAAGCGATTTGTGGGCAAACAAGCTATACGCCACATAGATTATGCTCATTTTGATACGTGTGCGAAGGTCGAAGGCCAGGTTCATTCCAATGAGGGCGCTTTCCCTTCCTCCTTGCGGACATTTGATTCGTAAAGTCCTGCCTGAGCGCGAAAGCCCTCCTTCGAGATATTCGGTAATGTAGATGATTTTGTTGACCATCAGCATATCGCGTTTGAAGGCTAATTGTGCCCACATCCAGCTCTCTCCCATGAATCGTTCTCCTTCAAAAACCGGAAATCTATATTCTTTTAAGCATTCAGTTACCCATACTTCTGCTTTATCGCCGTCAATGTGTTGATTAAAACGAACTTGATTGAAGTTGTCTATAACATGATCTTTGGGGTGTTTGTCGCCGATAACAGTATCTGCGGAATATCCACGAAGGTATGAAATACCGCAGAGGTCTTTATCTTTTATGGTTTCCCAATCGTTGAGAATAGTTTGTATGGCATCCACAGTAAGAAAATCATCGCTGTCAACGATAAAGAACAACTCTGTTCTGACAATATCAATGGCAAGATTGAGGGCTGTGTGCTTTCCTCCGTTGTCTTTGTAGACATATTGCACTTTGAAGTCTTGCCCTGCAAACTCCTGGCATAACTCTTTAGTGTTATCATTGCTGCCATCATCGATGATGAGCCAGTCGAAGTTCTGGTTCGTTTGTTGGCAGAGACTATCGTAGAGATGAGGCAGTGTATGTGCCCGGTTGTAGGTTGGAGTTACAATTGTTATAGTGGGTTGATTCATATACTATCGGATGTTAAGAACGAAGGTAAAGAGTGCTTGTAGAAGAATTATCCAGCCTATTTTCTGTTGTTGCTTTGGCCAGATTTTATAGTTAAGAGCTGGATAAAGTAACAGGAGTGGAATGAAAATCCAGGAAAGGTATCCGAAGCGATCAGAGAAATTTGCTCGAATCACCAATATCCAGACACCATTAGCAATTAGATAGGCATTAACGATATTGATATAGAAAGAATCCTTAACTTTTTTCTTGTAGATATAGTAATAGACAAGAAGGGCTGGAATCAGACTGTATATGATAAAGTCGAAGCGAAATCCTGATTTATACATCTTATCTTTTTCAATAAGATACCCCTTGATGTTTAGCTGAGTGAAGTCAGTCACCAAAGGTTGTGCAAGTTGTTGGAAATAGCTTCCAGCAGAGAAAGACAAGGGGATGCAGAGGAGCCAAAGTAGAAATATACTTTTGTGTTTTTATAATAAAGTGATAGAACTAATGCCAAGACTGGAAGCCACATAGAAGAGTGTATCTGAGTGGCGCAGAAGAGAAGAGAAAAGTATATGGGTTTGTTAGAATCTCGCCAAACTAACGCGTATAATAAGAGTGATGCTGCTAATCCTGCTCGCATAGTGTTGACAGCATACCCACTGAAGAAAAGGAATGTGATGTAGCCAACAAAGAGAGCCGTAGACTCTACTTTACATTTCTTTCTACTCAATTGATAGATGCCCAGAACGTAGAGAAAACCCGTTAAGAAAAACCACATGTCAAGCTCCATAATTTTTCGGCAGAAGTAGTTGTAAGCCATAAATAGTACGTCACGATTTGGTTTCCATTCTGTGGCCTGTAGAAAACCTTGTGCGTAGAGTTCACGGTCTCCTCCTAATCCCTTGTAAGGAAATGTTCCGATATAGAAAATCAGTATGGCAAAGATAAAAAGAGCAGGTATTTGATTGTCCTTTTGAAGTTTGTCCTTATTAGCAATATAAAGTGTGTAGCAAAGTGCTAAGAGGAAGCTGCAATAAGTAAAGATCGTTGTATATAGCAGTAGAGCTTCTTTCATGAGTTTTTATATGTAGTTGAGAAGTTTGTGTACTTCCTGCGTATTATCGGAAATATGATTTTTGAGATACTGGATGTATTTATCTTGTAGGTTTTTATCGTGAAGAAGTTCAAGGATATGCTGAGTAGCACTATCTACATTCATTTCACAGATGCTAGCATTCACGCCGTCTTCGAATTGATCGTGTACGCTGGAGAAGTTTGTAACAACAATAGGTTTACACAAGATTTTTGCCTCATCAAGAGCGATGGATTTTCCTTCGAAGCGGGAAAGGTGTACAAAAATATCAGCTTCTTTGATGTATGGATAGGGATTCTCGACGGGGCCTAAGAAGCGGATGTTATCTTTTAAGTCAAGCTGTTCAACGTGATGTGCATAATCCATATCTTTGCTGATAGAACCAGCAAAAAGCCATTCGAAATCTATCCCTTTCTTTTTTAGCTGGACGGCTACTTCTAATGCAATATCGCTTCCTTTGTTTATGCAGATGTGCCCCAGTGAGAGAAGCACATATTGGTGCTTTCTTTTAAAGTCGATATGTTCGAGCGACTTCTGCTTAATGGCGCGCGGATTGGAAATGTTTTCCATTAGTTTCACTTTGTTTGCCGCTCCGGGAAAGAGTTCTTGAAGCGATTGTACACAGGTTTCTGAAATGGTAAAAATAGCGTCCGCTTTCTCAAAATATTTCTTGTCCATCGCATAGTAGTAGGGCCACTTTCGGTAGTCGCTATGGAAGAACGTCACTTTGTGTTTCCCTCGTAGCTTGTCAATCATGTAGTAGAGCATGTGCTGCCCGTTGTAGTCCACTATTAAGTCGTATTCCTCCTTATCTATTGACGGCATGAGCCGAGACAGCCACCATCCTGCCCAGCCTTTGTTGATAGTAGAAAGAATGATGCGGAGGATGCTTCCTAAAGCCAGAAGGATATGTCCCTTTTTGATAAGCTTAGGAAGACCTCTAACTCCTTCAGTTAGGAGAGATAAAGTGTTATTCTTTAATATCTGAACTCCTGCAGGTACATCTGTGTCGGACTTTCCTAAGTAACTCCCGATAAGTAGCGATACGTTGTATTCCTCCTTATCGATAGCATCTAATAAGCTGAGCAGGCTTTTTGTAACTCCTCCTCCATCAAGTGCTCCTATGGTAAAAAGAATGGATGAATGGTTATTGTCCTGTGGCATGAGTTTGAATGTGAAAAGCAGTGGGATTGAATGAGTAGGGGAGCGTTGTAGACTGTTTGGGATTTAGAAGGAGACGTGCTACAACGAACGATAGAAGTCGATAACTTTTGTTGCCCAAGTTTCCAGCGAATATTTGCGGACATTCGTCTTGCTGGTCTTTCGGCATCGTTCTTCTAATTGAGCGGGATCGTATTCCATTACCTTTTTCATCTGCTCTGCAAGGTCTTTAATATCTGGAAAATGGAAAACAAAGGTGGAAGGGTTTCTTGCGTTCCACATGGTTGGTTCTATGTCGCTTTGTACTACGGGAAGCCCTGAAATAGAGGCCTCACAAATGGCGTAAGAAAAGGTTTCGTGTTCAGACGTCGAAACAAAACACGAAACTCTATCATATAGCTTGCTGACATCTGCCTGCTGCTCTACAATCTTGAGCCAAGAGGGAAAATTGTTTCCTACAATTTCTCTGGCTACTTGCTGTGTGTCCGTTCCGTTTGTAAGCCATACTTCGAAGTTTTGTTCTTTTTGTTTATGGAGCAGTTGTGCTGCACGAATGAGTAGGTCTATACGCTTGCTTATATTTCGCCCGCCGAATGCTAAGAAGATAAAAGGTTTTCGAGAGCGCGTTCAAAGGTGATATGAAGCCGTTCTGTATCAGCACCATTGGGGATGAATGCAATAGGCTTTTTGTTGAAGCGGTGGACAAAATCTACATTTTCTTCAGAAACGGAGAAAATATGAGCAAATCGTCCGTAGTATCCGTAATGGCGGTAGAAACAAAATCTCTGATATAAGGCTTTAATGGGATGCGGAATGTAGGATAAAGGATCATGAAGCTGCCAAACCACTTTGCAGTGTTTTTTCATATCGAGGTGACGGACAGCTTGCACGGCCGCTATGTCATAGCCCTCAAAATTGCAGTGAACTATATCGGGATGGAAATCCTGTATGATGCTTTCGAGTTCTTGGCAGCTTTTTGGGGATACAGGAGATGCGAAATAAACCTTATGCTTGATGTCTTTAATCCAATCCCTTTCTTTTGTTTCAAGTGGGAAGACAAAAGCAATTTCAGATACATATTTGGATAGGAAAAGGAAAGATTTGATAAAGTTGCCTGCATAAGGAGCACTATAGTGCGAGCAAACGAGAATGCGCTTATTCAGTAGTTTCATAAATAAGAGATAAATAGACCTGTATTTTTAATAATGTTATGTAGGAAGGAGTGATTACAGCTTGTAAATCTCTCTCACCGTGTTTTCTACGCGAAAGTTTTCAACACGTTTTTTGGCTTTGTCTGCAAAGGACCTTCTTAGATCAGCATTTGTATACATTTGCATAAATGCTCGGTAGATGGATTCGTCATCGTGTTGACAAAGTATTCCATATTCGTTTTGCAAAATTTCGCGGGGGCCATCGGTCTCTGTCGACATGACAGGAACTCCGAGAACCATAGCTTCGCAGATGACAAGACCGAATCCTTCAGCCATAGAACTACTTAGTAGCATGTTGGCAGCCTTGATGTAGGGGAACGGGTTCTGTTTGAAGCCTAAAAGAGAAACCATATCTGTTACGGCTAATTCTCGAATCTGTTCTTCGAGTTCATGCCTCAATTCTCCTTCTCCAATTATCTGAAACTGAACATCAAGAATGTTTTCTTGTTTCAGTCTTGCAGCCAACCGCACCACCCGGTCTGTTGTTTTTTGAGGAGTCAACCTGCCTATTACCACGACTGTGAAAAGCTTATTAATAATGTTTTCTTCATCTGCCATTTGGCAGATTTTTTCAAAATCAATGGGGTTATATATAACTCGGGTTGTTGTTTGAAGTTCAGGAAACCTTTTATGAAACGACCTCTCTGTGTCATTAGCCACACAGATAACAGCATTCATTTGCTCATACATCTTCAATTCTTCGCCTTTTCTAAATTGATCCGCTTCGTAGGGAAATTTGAACAAGTCGCAATGTACCCAAGAATAATGTCTCCCATGAAGCCCCGAGAGAGCATGCAATTTTAGGGGCATTCCTTCTAAAAAACTAATGACTACGTCATATTTATCCTCTAATTTATCTCGAAGCTTCTTTTTGAGTAGGCAGTTGATGCCTAAATCTTTCGACAGATGGTTTGCAAGGCGGAAGCTGAGGGTGTATGACGGCCATAGGTGAATGACTTTCACTTGTTCTGGTATTTCTTTTTCAAGAGATCCACCAGGGCAAAGTAGACAGAGATCGACTGAGTACTGAGAATAATCGAAATTGCGGAGAATATCTACCAACACTCGCTCTGCTCCTCCTCCTCCGAGAGGGCCATCAATAAAGAGGTATTTCTTCATACTTCATTTTATTTAATCAAACTCTTGTTGATGGATTATGGTTAGTTATTATCTAAAGCTTTAAGCAGTCTTTCTTTACAGAAAGTTCCAAACTTCTGTTGGTAAGTATGGAAAGTTGTAAAATTCATTTCTTCTTGACTTAATGCAACTATCTTTTCGCTAATTCTATTTGTCAATCCTATATCTGTCAGAAAATCAGTGATTCTTGTATTCATCCGTTTGTAAGAATGGATGAGTGGAACAGTTATAAAAGGTGTAGTGTTGATGAGAGAAAATACTGTTCCATGAAAGGAGTTTGTGATGACTAATTCTGCATCGCGAATCAGTCTTAGCCACTCAGTAATGGATGGGTATATTTTGGGGAAAGAATCATATTGTCCCTGTGAAGCAATATATTTTACTTCAAGTCCTCTTTGTTCTGCCATTTTATAAACATCTTTGACATTTATATTTGTGGGAGCGCCTAAGAGATAAAGTAGAATGTACGGTTTCCCCGAGTTACTTTTCGGAGGTAACAGTCGGTAGTAGTCTTCTTTGGAGAGGAGCAGTGTAGGGTCGCACACTTTTATGGCATCAGAGCGTCCAATGTCTCTGCACGTCTGCACCCCCGATTCTTCTCTCATTCCAATAAAGGCGAAGTCCTCCAGACACGTCCGGACTTCTTCCCGATAGGTAGGAGTGAAATTCGACACTCCACCAAATGACGGTGCGTAGGCAATCTTTTTCTTCCCCTTGGGAACGAAATCCAAATAGTAAGCTGCATCTCCTCCCCATATCTGGTCACTTCCACAGATGTAGGCATCCGCCTCCGGTGGTTGCTCCGTGATAGTCCAGCGGTCATATATGACAGGTGATGCTGCAATATGTTCTTCGATGAAACTCCGGAAGTTGCGATCATGTTTGGCCTCTTCCCGGTAGTAGGCCGCCTCTTTCCGTCGTTGCTGGAAGAGGTGGTAATACGTGCCAAAGTGTTTCAGATAGCGCAACACGCTTTTCCGTTCTCCGCCAGCAGCCCTGGACGTTCTGTTATCTCTGTATCGAATCAGAAAAGGCTCGTGACCAGCCTTGCGCAGAAACTCTTGGAGGGCGAAACATTGCAGAACCTGTCCGTAATTGTCGCGTGAGTTGCAGAAAGTAAGGATGCCGATTCTCATTAATCCTTGTCTATTGTGGTGTGTTTTATGTTAGTAGATTGCCAAGAGTGAGAGTGTAAAGATAAGCTCCCCTCTTCTTTTTGTTTTTAGCTGATTCCCTTGTGTGGAAACAAATTCTCAGCTCCTTCAAAAGTTACTTCTGAAGTTGTAAAGTATTGATATAGTATTTCTTAACATGCTGTAAAAGAAAGAAATCTCTTCAAATGCAACTCATTCTGTGAATGAGTCCACCATCGCAAATATAAGGTTTAAGTTTGGAAATGTCGGGAGAAACAGAGAGAAAAAGCAGATTGTGTGCGGAAAGTAAGAAACTGTGCGGCGTATTGCACGGAAGAAATCACAGAAAAAAACTTGATGGTTCCCGTATGGCTTTTTCTATTTGAGATGTATGATTCTCAACGCATTCCAAATTATGCCCCGGATGTTCAGAGGACGCTTGCAGAGTTTTTTGATTCTTGCTTCAATGGATGTGTTATGTTTGTTCCAAAATTCCTCTTTCAATCTGTTGGGAGTTGTAGAGTGTATGATGGCTGGGTTTCTTTTGCAAAGGTCTTTCCAGTTTGCGGTGCTCATTCCGACACCTTTAATCGCCTGTAGGTACGCTTGCCCTTTTTCGGTGTTTACTACAACGGCAGAGACACCTTTGTCGTCATCCAATTCAGGTTGAGTGATAGCAATGCCCCAATAATCTCCCAATGTGATGTCGCTTCCGCTTTTGAGTTCTTTTGCCGGACAGGCAAAGCAGGAAGGGCGCGTGTATAAGTTGGCCAAGAACCCACGCATGAAGGGATTCTTGCTACTTGTCTCCGAAAAGGTCCTGCCGTCTTTGTTCTTTATGATGATGGAATAGTTCTTCCATCCCTTCTTTTTATTTCTGAAAGAAATGTGCCGGATGTCCGCAATTCTCCATTTAAGTTGCTGTAGTTTTTCTGTGAGATATTGTTGCCATATTCCTGGGCTGGGAACACTGTGACAAATGACATCTACTGTAAGTAGATTTTTATAATCCCGTCTTAGAAAAAGTTTTAAGCCTGCAATCTGACAAGGAGTTCCGGTGAACATTACTTCCCGTCCCGCCTTTAGAAAGCGTTCTGCTTTCAGAAAACTGTCGCCAATTACACTTTGCAGATATTTGGAACTGCGGAAATTGGACAATCCTTGTAGGTTTTCTGTGTAGTCATGCTTCACCTTCCACTCTTCATTCCAACAAGCACCAAAGACCACCCCTCCTTTTTCGATGACATGTTCGGCCAATGAGGTGAAAAGTCCACCGGAAGAACTTGATAGGCGGTAGGTGTCATTGAGATTCTTGGCAGCCAACACCTCCAATGGAGTTCGTGGGTCACCTTGATGGATGACGGGGCATACTTTCTCACACAAATGGCAGTTGATACACTTGGATGCGTCTGCCAGTGGGTAGGGAAAGAACTCTTCGTCATCATGCATGGCAATGCAATGTACAGGGCAACGCTGTACACACGCTGAACATCCGCAACATGCTGACTTATCCTTGATATCTATCATTGTTTTTCTTGAATAAGGGAACTTTTGAGAGTACGAATTTTCTCTCACTATCTGTCAGACCTAAAAGCATGGATACTATCCCTACGAGAGCAGCTGTTGTGACTGTCACCAATACGGCTGATGCAGTTGTGTCGGGAAGGATATTTTTTATAGCAACAGACAGGATGATCGATGTGACGGCTACATAGAAGCATGGCACTATCACTTTGCTGATGTAACTGCGGATGGATAATTTTATCAAGTTTCTGACGATGAAGAGACGAGTGAAAAAGGCCACTATCGCTATTGCTAAATGCACGAGAAAGACGGCATAGGGCGCTGCTCCTAACTTCAAGGCGAGGTAAGAAAAGGGAACGATGGATATCAAAATACCTCCAACCACGGATTGATAGATTTTTACGTGTCCTGTAGCTGCGGAGGCCGTCATGAAAGGGTTGGACACAGCGTCAATCATTGAAATACACAGCATGAGGATTACAAACACGTTGGTGTAAGCCGGGACCTCCTTCAGCCATAAGTTCAGTACGAAATTAATCTCCAGAATCAGGGGTAGCATCAGGCAAAGCAACAGCATGAAAGAGAACTTGGCAGAGCGCAATAGGAGCATGTGCATTTTCTGCATGTCACCGCTTGCATAACTGGTCATGATTTGTGGGTTAAGTGCGGTTTGGAAATTGACGGCGAACATTTGTACTGCACTCTGTACCTGGACTGCAATTCCGCGAGCTGCATTGATGGCAGGACCAAAGAAGATGTTGAGTAGTACGTTGATGCCTTGCCCCATCAGTGTCCCTGCGATGCCTCCCCATAAGTTCCACCCCGTGAAAGATAGCATTTCTTTCAGTAGTTGTTTGTCGAAAAACCAATGAAATCCGGACTCTGCGAAATGAAGTCTATTGTAGTGTCGATAAACAAGGACGACAACTATCTTGGTAACCAAGTATAAAATGGCATAGAGCATGAGTTTGTCGGGTGTCCCGATGTGCAGAAGAAACACAATGCCCAGGTTGGCGAAAGCCTCAAAAATGGAAATATAGGCGAAAGCGGACATCCGCTCATGGGCAATGATGTTGGCATTGTAAGGGAAACTCATAATCAAGACTATCGTGGAAGCAACAGAACACTGATAGACGACCATTGCTGCCGTCATCCTGTTGGCCGGAATGACCAACTTTTCTAAAACAAACCAAAGCCCGACTGTTTCGGCAAGCACGAAGATCAACAAGGCAATCAAGCCATGTGCAATCATGCATGTGGAGAAAACTTTCTTGATTCGCTGTTTGTCACCTTTTCCCAAAGCAAAGGTGATGAAGCGTTGTGTGCTTCCGCTCATGGCCCCGTTTAAGAAACCGAACATTCCGATAAAGCCTCCTACTACGTTGTAAATGCCATAATCGTCAATGCCTAATGTAGCCAACACAATACGGCTGGTGTATAATGATACTGCCATTAGCAATATCATGCGCAAGTATAGGTAGATGACATTCTTGGCTATGCGTGCGTTGTTGGCAGCAGGAGAGTCGGATATTTTTCTTCGTTTTGGAAACGTTCTGTTCTTTTCATTTATAGTATTACGGTTGCTATTGCTGTTTTACAGCTTTCGTCCTTGAAAATAGGTGTTCCAGGAATCTTCGGCGTAGCCACCGCCACGGTAGGTGAAGTTCATGGTGGTGGCGCCTTCCACTTTGCGCCCGCGATAGTAGACCGCCCAGTTGTCGGTGGCATAGAAGCCGCCAACGAGGGAGAAATTCATGGTGGAAGCACCTTTGATTTGTTTACCCTCGAAATAAACGTACCAATCGTCCTTTGCATAGCCTTTGCCGAGGTATCGGAAACTCTGTGCTGAAGCGCCCTCGATTTTTCGGCCGTGATAGAGCACGCTGTTGTTCATCTGCACATAGCCACCTTGTGTGAAGTTTCCACCGTAATAGAGGTTGTAGGTGTCTTCGTCGATGTCGTCGTCCACTAAATCTTGGGCGGGATCTGGGCCGTAGGGTCTGCGTTGTGTCACGAGGCGAAACGTGGCGGGGTCTACATACTCCAGGATTTGGCCGAAGAGAAACACATAGCGGTTGTCTTTACCATAGCCGTGTCCCAGATCTTGGAAGTAGCGCGGATTGGCTTCGCGCAGCGGCTGACCTCTGAAATAAACATAGTCGCGCGTGATGGTGTATTCGCGGTTGAACACTTGCGCCTGACTCTCCATGAGAACCACGGAGGCGAGCAGCAGCGTGCAGAAGCATATCAATATTTTTTTCATCATCATGGTTTGTTTTATGAAATCTTCGGTTGTCTTTGTCGCAAGATAAGGATTAGTTTGTGGTTTGCCCTTTTTAAGAGTGTTTTTTGTGATTTTATAGGGAAAGATATTTCTTTTTTAATCCTACTTACGAGCGTAAAAGTTTTCGTTTTATTTTACATTGTTGTGCACGTGTGGAGTGGCTGAAAAATCAAGCACCAGTAAAATTTGCGGAATTTTTTGGCGGTTGTGTTTTGCTGTGGAAAGGAGAAATGGATGAAAAGCTGGCGGAAAGAGGTGGATTGGTGCGTTTTTGCCACTTTTTTGGTCTTTTTTCTTAAAAAACGGCCGTACCTGTCGGTCGGCTTCCTTATTGCGTTGGCAGACATCCTTATTCTGTCAGCTGACACAATAAGGATGCTGGCGGATAGCCTTATTGTATCAGCGGGCGAGTGGCTTCGGTTGCGTGGTGGGAAGGAGAAAAGCGTGGATTGGAGCCGTTGGTGGGAGGCTAAAAATAGGAAGTTTCTTTACGGATGTATCGAACTTCGTGGATGTTTTTAGCCCACGAAATTTTACGAAAAGAGCGAAATCTTCACGAATAAGATGAAAAACTTGCGGAGTGCGTGGGCGGATGATTGGAGTAGTGGCATCAAAAAATCCCGCCCAACCTCTGTGGGAGAAGTCGGGCGGGAAAAGCTATAGAATAGAGAAAGTATGTCGGTTTGTTTTATTTCTCCGAGAGCATGGTCACTTCTATGCGGCGCTTGCTTTGGAGCATATTTTTGGCAATGCGTTGGACGTCGGCCGCTGTGGTTTTCTCCACAAGTTGCTTATAGTTCTTGTCGAAATCAACACCATAGCGCAGCTGGTTGTAGAGCACATAGCTCCAATAGTCATTGGTGATAACGGCTTGGTCGTACTGCTTGAGGAGGTATTCCTTTACCTTTTTCAGACTGGCAGCCGCAGGGCCTGATTGGGCAATGTGTTCTATCTGTCGGTAGATGATGGGCATTACCATTTCGTATTTGTCTGGGTCGGTGTCGAAGGATACTTTCAGCAGCGCGCGTGGGTTGGAATATTTGTCGATACTGCTGCTTAGACTCACGCCATAAACGCCGCCTTTGTCCTCACGAACAGAGTCGACATAGGCAATAGAAAGCACGCGGCGGAACATATCGAGCTGCAAGTCGGACTTAGCGGAGTAGGGTTCGTTCCAGGTGTAGATGATGCTCACCTTTGAGATGGGTGTGTTCATCTTCTTCGTCCAGCGGTGCGTTTCGTTGCAATTGCGCACATTGGGGTAGGTGTCGGCAAATGTTTCCTTCTTGCCCGTTGATGGCAGCGAAGCGATGTACTGTTCGAGCAAGGGGCGGAGCGTTTCGAGCGAGATGTTGCCCATCACAATCAGTTTGAAGTTGGAAGCATTGCTGAAACGTTCACGATAGATCTGCAGCACGCGGTCGTAGTTCACCTTATCGATCGTGGCAGCCTTCACGGGCTGAGTGCGTGGCGAGTTGCCGTAGACGATAGCCGAAAGCGAATCGTTGTAGCCCACCTTCGGACTGGCCTCACGATTGGTCAGGAAGGAGCGCATGCGGTTGAGTTCTGCACTGAAAGCCTGATCGTCGCGCCGCAGGTCTGTGAAGTAGAGGTGTGCAAGCTCGAAAAGCGTCTTCACATCCTTCACGGAGGATTGTCCGCTGATGCTCTGAGTTTCTGCACCTACGTTGGCGTTGATGCGCACCGTCTTGTCGGAGAGATACTTGTTGAGAGCGAGTTTGTCGAACTTTCCAAGTCCGCCTTCTTTAATGGCAGTGGCGAGGAACTGAATGTTGGGGATGTCGGCATCAGGGTAGAGCGATGAGCCGCCCTCTCCGAAGAAGCGCAACGTCACTTGGTCCTTGTTGAAATCCGTTGGTTTGAAATACACCTTTACGCCGTTGCTCAGCGTGAGCTCTGTGGTGCCGTGGTCGAAGGCTTTCTGGCTCACGATGCGGCCCTTGTTGGGTAGTTTCTCAATGAGCTTCGTGTCCACCTTCTTTTCCTGGTAGGCGGGATACTTGCGAGCCTGCGCTTCCAGTACGTAGCTCTCCAGTTCAGCATCGGTGGGGATGTGGAAGTCTGCTTTCTCGGGTGCGTAGACCACAAGCACTTGGTTGCGATTGGTGATGGCCTCGCGCATAGCTGCATTCACGTCCTTGAGCGTCACCTCGCGGTCGAAGCGTTCGGCCAGTTGCTTGTCGTAAGCCTCGGTTGTGATGGGCTCGTTGTTGAGGAAGTTGTTTTGCGCCTTGCGAACAAAATAGCTGTTGCGGCGATCGTCGCGCTGGTTGAAGCGGTTGTTGATAAGCTTGAGGTAGAAAGCTTTGGCGCGGTCCAATTCGCTCTGCGTGAACCCATGCTGGCGAATCTGTTCGATACAGCCCACGGTAGCGTCGAAAGAGCCGCGGATGTTTCCTGGCGCGCGCCGAAGGAGAGAGTGAACGCTTCCTTTGAGCGGCTCACGAGGAACTGACCGATGCGTGCTGATGCGCTAAGGCAGGGCTTACTCGGACTTTCCTGCACCTCGTTGAGCCGCTCGCCCACGATATAGCTCACGAGGTCGTCCAAGTAGGCATCGCGCTGATACTTCAGTGTGTTCTTTCCGTGTCGGGCGCTGCGTCGCGCTTCATATAGAGATTCACGAGCATGATGGGCTGCTCTGCATCTTTCAGGGAGGCCACAATCATCTTGTCGTTGTCGGGCACAGAGAAGTACTCGCGCTTGGCAGCGTTCTTTGGCATGGGGATAGGGCCGAAGACGTCCTTGATCTTCTTCTCCATGGCGTCCACGTCGATGTCGCCCACCACGATGATGGCTTGCAGATCGGGGCGATACCATTTGTGGTAGTAGTCGCGCAAATCTTTATACGGGAAATGGTCCACAATGTCCATCGAGCCGATGGGCAGGCAGTCCTCATACTTAGAGCCTTTGTAGATGATGGGGAGTGCATTCTCCATCATACGCTGTGTGGCCATGCCGGCGCGGTGCGTACGCCATTCCTCGTGGATGACGCCCCGCTCCTTGTCTATCTCCTTATCGGTGAGCAGGAGGTAGTGGCTCCAGTCGTGGAGAATAAGGAGGGTGGAATCCACCGTTGAGTTGTTGCGAACGGGAACAGCTCCAACGTGGTACACAGTCTCGTCAACGGAGGTGTAAGCGTTGAGATTTGTACCGAACTTATGCCGTGTGCCTCGCACCAGTGGACAATGCTCGGGCTCTTGGGCGTGTCGCGGAAGTTCTGCGTTCCGTTGAACGCCATGTGCTCCAGAAAGTGGGCTAAACCGCGTTGGCGCGGCTCTTCGAGGATGCTACCCACGCGCTGGGCAATGTAGAAATCGGCCAAACCAGCTTCTTTCGCGTTGTGGCGTATGTAGTACGTCAGGCCGTTAGGCAGCTTGCCAGTTCGGAAGCTTCTGTCGGTCTCTACGTTTTGTGCCGTAGCTTCTGTTGTAAGGAATAGCAAAAAAATATAGGATAAAATTTTCTTCATTTAAGAGAGATATAATAATGAGTGCTGAGGGGTTAGAACGCACATCCGATGGTGAGCGTCACCCCCGTATTGTCGCGTCCAGCCAAAAAGGCGTTTCTCACGTTGGCCTTGTGGTGGACAGCATCGAGATTGATGTAGGTTTTCATGCGAGTGGCGGGGAAATGGAAGGCATAGCCCACCCCACCGCCAAAGGTGTATTGCGGAGCAGTCAGATAGAGATATTCTCGATAGAGAAAGGCCTCCATCTGGGGAAATCCCTTTTGCTTGTCGGAGGGCTTGATGAAAGTACCATCCTCATAAGCCGCGCCACGGCCTTTAGCATACGCCACGCTGCCGCGCAAGGAAAGCACACCGCTGCGAAGGAGCAAATTGCGCTCAGCTTGCAGATAGCCTTCCGTTCGAGTGAGTTGCTGATGGCGGAAGTAAGGATAGTCGTAGCCCGTCTGCTTGCGGCGGTTCACATCCAGTCCAGCCTGCACGCTCCAAAGGGGGAGTTCGTTAACGATACCCCAGCGAGCGGTGTAGCCCACATGGAAATCCTGCCACAGGCGGTTTCCCGTCTTCACTGCATCATAGTATTCGTAGTAGGAAGCCCCCGATTGGTTCAGCAAACCTCGGTAAGTGTTGCGCAGGTTGCGGAGATTCTCCTGCGTGAAGTTGAGGTCCACGCTGTGCTCCTGCCTCTTGCCGCGCCATTGCAGGCGAGTGGTGTAGCCCAGTAGGTGGCTGTTGTGATTCATAAAGGTGATGGAATATTGCGACTTCCGCCCGTAGTATCCATGGCGGTAAGCGAGCCAGAAGTCGTTGTACCAGTTCAGTCCGGGCAGGGGCGTCCAGGCTGCTTGTACACCTGCACCTTGATATTCGGTCAGGAAGGGATGCTCAGAACCGCGCGCGGTGAAGCCTTGATCAGAGAACTGCTCCGCTTCCCCTATCCACGGGCCGTAGTTGATAAAGGAAAGTAGTCCTTATCGTTTCCGGCGTAGGTACTGAAGGAGACGCTCTCCGTGTTGCGGCGGTACTGATAGTTTGCGCCAAAGCTGAGCGTGCGGCCTACGGGAGCATAGATGGATGCCAAGAGGTTGAGGTCCATCAGCTTTGTTTTGTGGCGCAAGTCGCGGTACTTAGCAGCGTTGGCAGCAGTGAAGTCGACCTTCGCTCCTATAGCCAGTCCGCGCCACATTTGCCAGCCGAGTGCGCCAGTGAGGTGATAGGTATCGAAATGCTTTTTGCCCGCATTGGTCAGCGAGTCCTCCGCAATGTCGAAAGGCTTGCGGTGGGGACTGATAAAGGCAGAGCCCGTCATTTCTCTTCCCGAAAAACTATCATAAGTCATCTGTCCGTAAACAACCATGCGCGGCGAGAGCCGGTAAAAGGACTCCACGCGGCCCGTAGTATTCCATGCTCGTGGCGATTCGTTGTAGTTGACGAAACCTCCACGCTGGTAATGGGTTGAAAGTTCGGCGCGCGAAATGTTACGACTCTGCCAGCGCGTGAGTGCTGCAGCATTGTTGCCTCTCAGCCATGCGTCGCTCGCCCCCACGAAGTTGAAGTCGCGCAGGAGCAAGCTGTCGGCCGTTTGAGAAAACAAGCCGACAGGAACAAGTAATGTCCCTGCCAGCAAGATGATATATGATGAAAGTTTTTTCATTTATTTAGTTGCCTCGAATAGAGAACTGCTTGCGTTCGTGGAAGTCGACCGTAGAATTGTTGCTGTCCTGGTAAACGATCTTTGCACCATTCTTGATAGATGCTTCAGCATCAATTCCGCTGGGGTCATTACCTAAGGTGTAGCCGTAAACGAGTTTTGCCTCGTTGCCTGCGATGGCCTTTGTGGCTGCTGCATCTACGTTGCGATACACAGTATGGCCTTGACGATAAGTCTGTTTTACGAAACCAGCGTCTATGTCGGCTGTGAAACGCTTCTTGCTTTTGCCAACATTTATGTCTTGGTATACTTCAACACCATCAATGATCCACGCTGTAGGAACTTTCAAGCAAGCAAAAACTGGGGTTGCTGGTTTGCCAGCTTCATAAACGATGTTGGCTGTATTATTGGCATAGTCGCGAGGGGTAACGCCTTTGGTCTGGAAGATAAAGAAGGCGGGCGACGTCACGCTCAGCGGCCACGCGTTAGCTTGACCATATTTCACTGCCTTTAAGTAGTGAGCAGATGGAATAACATCGGCTGGTGTGGGATAGTATTTAGTGTTGCTATAGCCCGACTCTAGATCGTACATTGCATAATAGTCTGCGTTGGCGTAATTAACGCTCTTGCTGTACGTCTGCGTGTTGTCGATAGAGCCCATGCAGCTAACTACCACTTGAGAGTAGGGAGCGAGCACCAAAGCCTGCTGGAAATACCAGATACCATTAGCTGCTGGTACCCATCCTTGAGAAGCGTAAGAAGGTTCGGTGCTGGACTCATCGCTGTACCAACCGTTTTGTGCCTGCGCATTATAGGGGTTGAGAATACCTACTGCCAAGTTGTTGACAACAGCCGTGTCGGGACAGTTATTATAGATAATGAAGCCCTTATCCATTTGGAAATTTAGAAGCATCATTGTCGTAAGGAACGCCTGAAGTGTAGAGCTCCTTGATAATAAGTTGGTCGACGTTTTTGTCGCGGAGCTGGAACGTTACGTTCTTCACGGCCTTGGTTGAGATAGTGTCTGTTGTGCCGTCAGTATGTGTAACGATCATGTTCCAAGACTGAGCGTTGGCGGAGAGTGACACTGTCAGGAGGGTCACTAAGGAGAGTAATAATTTCTTCATGATGTATTTTGTTTTTTGTTTGTTACTAAAATGTTTTACTTGTTGAGAACTTTGAAGCTCTTGCTGGGAGTGCTCAGGATGTACACACCTTTGGGGAGGTTGTTGAGGTCTACGCTGACTTTTCCTTCAGCATCGGCCGTGAGAGAGTGCTCACTGCCACGCCGCTGATATTATAAACGCGCACCAAAGCACCTGCTTTCAGACCGCTGATTGTGGCATTGCTGAATGCTACGTTTGAGGCGGGAGTTGTTGAGTACTGCCAGTGGCGGGCACGTCCTTGATGCTCGTCGTTATTTGCTCAGTGGTGAACGAATAGTCGCGGAGGCCTTCGAGTGCAGTCATTAGTTGGTCGCTTCCACAAGTAACCACGAGACTGTCGCCTGCATAGCTAAGTACGGGAGCCTCGTTCAGCGAGAACTTGTTGATAGTTCCGTCGGTCTGCGTCAGCACGAGATAGGTCACTGTCTCCGTTCCGTTGGCGGATGAAGCCTGGGAGTGGAGCGGAGCCAAAGTCATTATGGCCGCTGCGACCATAGTGAGGAGGGTTCTTTTCTTCATGTTGTTAATTATTTTTATTGTATCTATTCTTTAGTGTACAATGCGCTTGCGCGACATTGTGAGAGGGAGCGTGAAGGTATGGGCCGAGTCGCTGGTCACTACCACCTGACTGAGCGTACCATTGAAGAAATAGCGATAATCTTTGGTGGTTTTCTGTGCCGAACTACGAACGCTATAGATACCTGCCGGCACCGTGAAGTGAGCTTCGCCCTGCGTGTCGGTAGAGTCTACAAACGTACTGGCCGTAGTATTGAGCAGTTCAACGCGCAGTCCGTCCAGTGGCCCATCATAGGTCTCAGGGACTTTCAGCTTTATGTTGATTTTGACCACATCCATCGTGTCGTCGTAGTCCGCACATGCGGCGGGCAGCAACAGTAGGAGCGTCAGGAGTATGTAAGAGATACGTTTCATCAGAGTTTGAGTCTTAGCGAGAGTCCATAATAGAAGTTGGGAACATAACCGCTTCCGAAGAGCGACGTCTCTAATCCCGTCTGCGACGAGTGTACACGGCGCAATGTATTGAAGAAGTTGTTGGCGTAGAAGGATAGAGAAACGTGGTCGCCGATCTCCTTCGTCACACTGATATTTGCCGACCAATACGCGCTTAGTTTGTTGGGATTGAGCGTAAAGGGATAGTTCGTGCGAACAATCAGTTGTGAGAGGTCGTTGTAAAGGTTGCGGTCGTTATCGCGCGCCTGGCGGTACGCATCGTAAAAAGGTTTCTTTTCCGTGGGATTATCCCAGGTAGAATAGTATTCGGGAAGTACGGCAACAGTTTGGTTGCGCGTTTCCATCATAAGGCTTGTCGAGATTTGGTTGGCCGTTTTCAACGAGATAGCCTTGCGAACTTTTCGCCCGACTATAACGATAGAGAGAACTCTCCACGCGCAGAGCCATGATAAGGCGCAGTTTGGGAATATGAGTAGTGAACGTAGCGTTTAAGTTCACTTGGCTCGACACATTCCCATTGGTCACGGCAGCATTTGCCGTGTAGTCGGTGGAAGAGGCACTGCCGCCGCGGTAGTAACCGATGTACTGATAGAGCGCACCGTCGGATTGGCGGTTGTGCAGTCCCAGTGGGACATCAGCAAAGAGCGTATGATCCATACCTTTATAATGGTAGTAGTTACCATCAAGGCGTACCTGTGTGCGTAGTGGACGAATCTGCGTGAAATCAATGATCCATTCCAGTCCGTAGCGGCTTACGGTCGATGCATTTACGTAAGTGGCGTTGGTCACGTATGTATAGCGGTTTTCATAGGGGAGCGTGATAGCTGGGCGCTTGCCCGTCACGTCTGTCACAGTGACAACGCCCGTTGTGTGGTCCATACTGAACGCTCGGTCGCTTACGGGGATGCCGCTCTTTGCAGCGCCGATGGCGTGGTGTATTTATAGGCGAACGGCGTAAAGATGTTGGTGGCCATGTAGGGGCGGAACGTCTTGTTGTAGAAGGCCGACACGTTGATGTCTGCGATGCGCGTCTTCACCTCTATTCCCGCATCGTATTGGTGGGTGTACTGCCAACGCAGGTTGGGGTTGCTCACCGTTGTAGAAGGGTAAGTGTAGTAAGCGTAGTAGGAACGGTTTTGCGCATCGCTTGTGGATGAGAATGCGAGCATATCTCGGTACGAGGGCGAGGGATAAAGGATTTGGAAACTGGGAAGTTTCACACTCTTCCCCCATCCTGCGTGTAAGCGCAAGTCGGAAACCCATGTTTTCTCCCAGAAAAGAATACGTAGCGACTGTTGATGCGCGGCGACAACGAACTCACGCGTGGATACTTCGAGTGGCGGATGATGGTAAGGTCCTCGCGCAAACCAGCTGTCAGTTCAAAGAGACCGCCTTTTGCTGTCGGGACGCTCACTTTCTCTTCCGCGTAGAGCGCCATATTGTTCATAGCGGGCTGTGCATCGTAGCGATATTCGCGCCACGTAGGGGCGTAGCGCAAATCATCGTAGTAGGTGCCGCGTCCGCCGTTGTGCGTGCTAGTCCACTCGGCTCCCGCCATGAGCAGATTCCTCACGCTGCCAAACGTGTGGCTCCAATCGGCCTTCAGTTTTACGGAATAGTTGAACGGCTTTGAGTCGTTGAAACCTTTCACATACCAATAGCCTGTTGGACCTAAGATGATGTTGGCCGAGGGGTTCTTGTCGTAGTCTTCAGCAATGTTATAGCCCTCTGTGAGCGTATGTAGATAAGGCTGTGTGGACGCGCTGCTTGCCGTGGAATATACCTCTGAGCGGCGGTCACTGAATGAGGCCGCGCCCATCAGTTGTAATGATGTGAGCCAAGGTTGGTTGAGCTGCCAGTTCAAGCGAATGTTTCCGCTCAAACTGTTGTCCCGCGCTTTCGAGTAGCTATTCAAATGCTCGTCGGGATCTGCCTTCGAGTTGTAGCCACCAATGTTTCCGCGAACCCCCACATTGACCGTCAGCGGTAGGTGATTTTTCATCACCACGTTGAGATAGTTGAGCGAAAAGGCGTTGCGCTGATAGGCCGTATACGGCGAAGCGGCATCAGAAAAGGAACGCGCGTGTTCAAACGAAAGGTTGATAACGCCACCGTCCTGCCCCACACCAAAGCCCTTATTGACGGCCAACTGACGTGTGTGCTGATTGACAGAGCCTTCAATGATAAATGGAGAGCGACCGCGGCGCGTGTTTACTTTCACAATGCCGTTGCTCAAATCGCCGTATTCCACGGAGGGAATACCTGCAACGATTTCCACGCTCTCAATGTTCGACGCGCTCAGCGTGCGGGTACTGGCGCCCAAGCTCTCTCCTGTTGTTGAATTGTTGTTGAGGCGCACGCCGTCCACTTCAACGGCCGTGCCGAAAGAAGCATTGCCGCGCTCCGATGAAGCACTGCGTAGCGACATACGCCTATCGTTCATCAACGAAGGATTAACACTCTTCCCGCCTGGAAGGAGTGTGGAGATATCGCTAAGGTTGATGATTTGCTGGTTGTCCAGAGTGGTGCGATTGATGGAGTAGGCTGTTGTAGCATCGTCGCGCTTGCGCTTTGCCACCACTACGGCTTCACCGAGTTTGAGGTCGTTCTCGTCGAGCGTCACATCCATGACGATGTCCTTGCCCGTAAAGTTGATGGTTTGCGTGCGCGAAGCATAGCCCAAACAACTAACGACTACTGTCGTCGGCCCTTTGGGTACGTTTGATGATAAAGTGTCCGGATTTGTCTGTATAGGCGTAGAGATGGCTTTCTTTCAGTGTGACAGAGGCAAACATAATGGGCTGTTTGTCCTTGGCACTAATAATGGTGCCTCTCACGTTCTGCGCGAAGCCCACAATACTAACACTCCCTAATATAATGGTTAAAACGATATCTCTCCTTCTCATTCCGAATGAAAATACGGCATTTTGGATAGGCAAAGATAGGCCTTCCCAATGAGAGGTGAGATACCCTGTAGGGGGTATTCCTACTTAATGAATGTGAACTCAAACGTATTGGCAACTGCGTTTGAGGGAATCTTGAGCGTCTTTTATCGCTGCAATCAGAAGATTTGGAAAATGCCACTTACATGTACGTAAATGGCTAAGAACGTATAAGTAACGATGCCCACAATAAAGCTGATGATGGTCCACATTCGTGAAGTTGCAGCAGCCATGCGCGCATCCATGGGGCGTTCTTCATCATAGAGGCTATCCGCTTGTCGCGAGTAGATAAAAGATACTATGCCCAAGGGGAGAAAAAGACAGCTGAAAGAACAGCCCAAGCAAAGTTCGTTCTCCGCTTATGTGAACTGTGTTTTTTTGTTGAATTTGTTTCCATAAATACTGACGATGCACATCTCTTCCGAAGCCCCCGCTAAATAGGGCTTTCGTAGCAGACGACACGGCCATAAATTGGTAATAGCGGTGCAAATGTAATAAAATGTCGGAATATTTGCTGTTTTTATAGTCTCTTATTTGACGATTTGCTTGAAGAATGTTTTGATGGGGTTGTACTCGTTGTTGATAAACGCATCTAAGATTTTATTCGATACACCCGATTTGGCGGGGATAATATCGCAATCGGCCACGGCGGCAGGCAGGAGGCAGGTGAAGCCTTCTCGGAGTAGGACTTGCTCGCCCGTGGAGCGCAAACGGATATAACTATCGCCCTTGATGGCCATTGTAACAAAGAAACTGTCGTATTTGATTAAGTCGCGATGAATAGGTGCGTCGAAATTGACAACTCGGACATTGAAAAATTTACTATCAATGACCAGAGTGGCACTATTGTTCTTCTCTTCGTAACGAGTACGATACTGACTGTCCACCTTGTAGTTGAGAGCCTGCTGCGCTAAGTCGACGTGGAGTTCGCGCGGTTCGCCGTCCATTCCGAGGCGGTTGTAGTCGAAGATGCGGTAGGTGAGGTCGCTGCTCTGCTGCACCTCGGCCAGTAGGATACCTTTGCCGATGGCGTGGATACGACCAGCTGGGATAAAGAATACATCGCCGGGCTGCGCCTCATGACGTGCGATAACCTCGGTCAGGCTTCCGTCGGCAATGCGCTGGCGCAGTTCGTAGGGCGTAATCTCTTGTGCAAAACCGCTATAGATACAAGCTCCAGGTTCCGTTTTGATAACGTACCACATCTCGTTCTTACCCATCTTTCCGTGTACCACTTTGGCCATTTCGTCATCGGGATGCACCTGTATGCTCAAGTCTTCTTGAGCATCAATAAACTTGATGAGCAGTGGCATTTGCCCATCGTAGTGTTTGTAAACGGCCTCTCCGAGTACCTGCCCTTTGTAGGTCGCGATGACCTCATTGAGCGTTTTGCCGGCCAAAGGTCCGTTAGCAACGATGCTGGAGCAGTTGGGAATGCCGCTGACCTCCCAGGATTCACCAATAGGAGTCTCGGTATGTGGAAGCTGCTTCCAGTTGGTAAGATAATGTCCGCCCCAAACAGCCTCGTGTAAATTCGGCTCAAAGAGTAGGGGATAAAGAGTTGGAAGACTTTGCATGTTGCAAAAATACAAAAAAATAATAATCTCTCCACTCTCGCCTTTTTTAGCTCTATCGATCTGATGCCTCTTTTAGACAAGGCCTCCGATTAGTCCGACTTGTCCGATTCGCTCGTCCTGTCTTTTTTTCGAAAAAGTCAAAAAACTTCTGATTCTAAGCCTCCGAGAATGGCGCGAAAATGAGCTGCTCAATAAAATCTCTGAGCAACGCAACGCTGAGCTGCTTGAAAAGAACAGCAGAATAAGGGTGTTGATAAATACAATAAGGATGTCGGCCAGCGCAATAAGGCTATCAGCTGACGCAATAAGGATGTCCGTTCACAGCCTTATTGTATCGACGCTCTACTGGTACAGAATCACCTCTTTCTCCCTCCTTTTTCTCGTTTTTTCCTTATAGCAGTTTCGCACCTCTTAGGTGTTCTTCATCAAAACTCTCTTATTTCAAACTTCATCTAATAAATCGCCGCGAAAATCCCTTTCTTTTAACATTTAGATTGTCCGATTCACTTGTCAAATTATCAGACGATAAAATAAAGCTTTCCGGTGCATCCTTCTTAGCCATTGGCACATTAAAAAAGCGGCACTCGCCGCTCCTCATTAGCACATTAGCATATTAGCACATTCCATTGGCCCATTTCCTCGCGGCATTAGCACATTAAAAAAGCGGCACTCGCCGCTCCCCATTAGCACATTAGCACATTTCTTTGCTGCATTAGCACATTCCCTAAATCTGCCCGCTCTCCACCAGTCGGCACACGCGCTCCGTCAGGCGGTCGTCGCCGTTCGGGTCGTAGTGTTTGTTGAGGTTTAGACCAAACATCCAGCCGATACTTTGGTAGAAATTTGCCCGTGCAGTACCGAGGAAGGCTCGCGCAATACTCAAGCCCGTCTGGTTGCACTCACGATCCACGAGCTTGATAAGCAAGCGGCCCTGCGAGCGAGTCAGGCGGCGCACCATAGGCTTGTACTCGTTCACCAAGTCCTGCTCCACGCGTTTCCAGTGGGCATCTCTGCTTCGCTGGTCGGGCAAAGTCTCCACATAGTTATAAGTCTCGATGATGGTATATCGGGCCATTTTAGCCAGCGGTAGGAGCTTCTTGATGTTTTCCACCAAGCGATTGTAGCGCGCCTTTTCCTCGTCGTTCTTAAAAACAAGCGGGGGATATTTATATACAGGGTCGACGAGGCGGATAGCTGGGATACTGTCGCCCTTGTAGAGTGTCTTCTCCACTTTCACAAAGTGGGGCATAGCCACATTCTCCAAGTTCTTGCCCGAACCAGGATCTTCAATGTCTTGCGCTTGGAGTGTCACTGCGAATGTGGCACAGAGCAACAGCAGTATGGCTCTAATCTCTTTCTTCATAGGCTGCAAAAGTAGGAATATTTGTCACAGCCCTGCGTTATTTTATATTAAATGAGAGGAGAAGTAGTTTTTTTTAAGGATATTTGCAAGAAAGTGAGCTATTTCTGGCTCACGCAAAACTATATCATATATGGCAAAGTCCAAGAAAACCTCGCGCCGATTGTCTAAAAAAGACATCGTGCAGCAATTGTTAGAGCTCTTCGAACAGAACCCAGCGAAAGATTTCAAGGTGAGAGAACTCTTTCAGGAACTTCATGCTACCAATCATCCGCAGAAAATGCTGATGCTCGACGTCATTGATGATCTCATTCTCAACGATTATATAGCCCGTGACGATCGCGGTAACTACCGCTATGCGGTGCGCTCCCAAGTGATGGAAGGTACGTTTGTGCGCAAGCGCAACGGCCGCAACTCGTTCGTTCCAGACGATGGCGGGCAGAGCATCCTTGTGACGGAACGTAATTCGAGCCATGCTCTCGACGGCGACCGCGTCAGAGTGACCATGCTGGCCCGCCGACAAGGCCACACCCGAGAGGCCGTAGTGACGGAAGTACTCGAAAGTCGCAACGACTCCTTTGTGGGCGAGTTGAAAGTGGACAAAAACTTCGCTTTCCTTATCACCAACAGTCGTTCGCTGGCTGCCGACATCTTCATCCCAAAGAAATTCTTGAAAGGCGGTAAGACAGGCGACAAGGCCGTAGTGAAAATCATGGAATGGCCGCACGACTCGAAAAGCCCCATAGGCAAGGTGGTCGACATCCTTGGACATCAGGGTGAAAACAATGCAGAAATGTGCGCCATTCTTGCGGAGTACAATCTGCCGTATTCCTATCCCGAAAAGGTGGAACTGGCTGCGGACAACATCCCCGTAGAGATTCCAGCCGAGGAGATAAAGCGGCGCGAGGATTTCCGTGATGCCGTGACTTTCACCATTGACCCGCGCGACGCTAAAGACTTCGACGACGCCATTTCTATACGTCGCATCAGTGGCAAAGGCCTTCCGCTCTCCACTGCACGCCCTAAAACCACCAGCAGTAAGGCTGTGTGGGAAGTTGGCGTACACATTGCCGATGTTTCCTACTATGTGAAGGAGGGCGATACCATAGATCGTGAAGCCTACAATAGAGCCACGAGTGTCTACCTGTAGACCGCACCATCCCGATGCTGCCCGAAAAACTCTGCAACCAACTCTGTTCGTTGCGACAAGACGAGGAGAAGGTGGCATATTCCACTATTTTTCATCTCAACGAGAGGGGCGAAGTGCTGGATTGGCACTTGGCGCACACCGTGATACGTTCCAATCGTCGCTTCACTTATGAGGAGGTGCAATACATCCTGGAACACAACAGCGAGGCTTCGGCGGCCGATCTCCAAACGCCGGGCGACCATCCAGAAGTCCTGCCCGAGGGAGCACCGCTTACGGGAGAATTTGCAGAAGAACTCGTTGTGCTGAACCGCCTGGCAAAGCTCCTGCGCGACAAACGCTTCAAAAACGGAGCTATAGGCTTCGACCGCGCTGAGGTGCGCTTTGAAATCGACGACAAAGGCCATCCTATTTCTACGTATCTCAAAATTGCGCGCGATGCCAATAAACTTGTGGAGGAATTCATGCTGCTGGCCAATCGCTCCGTGGCAGAAAGCATCGGCAAGGTGCCTCGCGGTAAGAAACCCAAAACCTTTGTCTATCGTATTCACGATGTTCCCGATCCAGAGAAGCTGGAGAAACTGAATGGATTTATAGGCCGATTTGGCTACAAACTAAGGACGGAGGGCTCTAAGCAGGAGGTGAGCAAGAGTCTGAACCAGTTGCTCGAGGAAGTTCATGACCATCCCGAAGCAAACATGGTGGAAATGGTGGCGCTAAGAGCAATGATGAAGGCGCGCTACTCTATCCACAACATCGGCCACTACGGACTGATGTTCGACTACTATACACATTTCACGTCGCCCATCCGTCGCTATCCCGACTTGATGGTGCACCGTCTGCTCACGCGATATGCGGAGGGCGGTCGAAGTGCCAACGGTCCGCGCTTTGAAGAGTTCTGCGAACACGCCAGCGCCATGGAGCAACTGGCAGAAACGGCAGAGCGCGCCAGCATCAAATACAAGCAAATCGAATTTATGGGCGACCGACTCGGAGAAGAGTTCGATGGCGTCATAGATGGGGTAACGGAGTTCGGCCTCTATGTGGAAGTGACGGAGAACGGCTGCGAAGGAATGATTCCGCTGCGGTGCTTGGAGGACGACTACTATGAGTTCGACGAGAAGAACTTCTGCCTCATCGGCCGCCGCTTCCGAAAGCGCTACGCCTTGGGCGACAAGGTGCGCATCTGCGTGGAGCGCGCCAACTTAGACCGCCGACAGCTCGACTTCTCGCTCGTGGAAACCGAAGAACAAAAGGCGCATCCCGCCAAGTCGGCTAAACCTGCTGCTAAGTCGGCATCGCGCCCCGCTCCGCAAAGCCGGCGGCGAAGAAGAAACGTACTTCGCGCGGGAAGAAGAGCGCGAAATGATGAAGGGGTGAGACTTGCCGCTGAGCAACTGCTGGCGGCTCGTCTTTCGCCTTATCCACTGCTTTATCAGCTGTATCGGACAGAGCAGCAAAGCCCGAGTGTCCGACAATAAAATAGCCTGCGGCGAACACGCAAGTATCCTACCCATCAAAGGGAATAGCTTGTGTGTTCGCCGCAGGCGTTTTATGTTCGGTTTGTTGCAGCAAGCTTTCGCGCAAAGGCAAAAGCTTGTCGCGCCACCGTTGATATTTCTTTGTTAGTGGCTCATCGCCTTACGCACGACGGTTGCGCTGGTTGGCAACTATCACCTGCGAAAAAGTGCGACCATTGTTTGCGCCTTTGCTTGCCTTCTCGTTGGCGCGCACCTTTGTTTGCGCCTTTGCTTGCACGTTTTTATTGGTCGACACCTTAGAGGCTTGAGCCGAAGCGCCCGTTGTGAATGTCACTTTCTTCACGCTGTCCGTTGGTATGCGGAATGTCTTCCCGTCTTTCTGCTTCACAACCATGTGGTAGTGCTGTGCGGCAGCTGGAGTGGTAAGGCCCATGATGAATAGGGCTGCAAGAAGCATCTTTTTCATTATTCTGTTCTTTACTTGTTTACTACTTTGATGATGGCCGAGCCGGCTGTGATAACGTAGGTGCCGGCGGGGTATTGGCCGAAGCTGATGTGGGCATCGCCATTGCTGTTGGCTTTTGCGCTATGCAGCAGGCGGCCGTCAGTGGCATAGAGGCTAACGAGCGTACCTGTAGGTAAGCCGCTGAAATGTGCCGTTCCATTTTGCAGCGTGGGGCGCGTAGTGGGAGCGTTGAGGCCTGTGGTGAGCTGTTGGAGAGCATTTATCAACGCATCGGCATACATCTTTATGCTGCGTCCACTTTCGTCGGAATGGGGATGTACGTCATCAGGGCAGAATTCTTTGAATGTATTGCGACCCGTGCGAGGAGAATGGTCGGAAACATCGAGTAATTCCCACACACGCAGTAAAGGCACTTGTGCTTTGTTGGCTAACCATTCTTGCATCTGACAAACGCCTTTGGTATTTACATACTTGGACGTACCATCAGCATTAACGCCTATCCACGCTTCATGGTTGTCTGAAAAATAGCCAGCCAGAATTATTTTGGCATGAGGTGCGCGTTTACGGATTTCGTTGAAGAGAAATGCTACAGAACCGGCATAGGTGTTTTTATCTATATCGAAAGCATGAGAATTACTATTCAGTGTAGCCAGTTCTTTATCAATCAGTTCTCTATCATTATATCCATGGTCGAAGATTACTATATCTGTGTTGGAGTTGATCTCCTTGAAAACTTCTTCAAAAGAAGCGTGAGTAGGAGCAGATGCGCCCCACATCTTTTTCATCTCAGCTTTGGTCATGGATAGGCATGAGTGTGGGTCTAAAGAATTACCTGGTTTAATGCTGCCCATTGATATGTAGGAAGCACCAATAGCACGGTTTTTCAAATTCATCCCGAGACGTTTTGCAACAAGTTCAGGGTACTGACGACCCGGTACGCCAGCAGGAATAGACGTTCCTATCCAAACGATGTTTTTGCCTGAATAAGGATTGGATTGCTGGGCGAAAATTGTGGTGATGTATCCTATTATTATGAGAGCCAATAAGAGCAGTCGTTTCATTCTATGTCGCTGTTCTTTATTTGTTTACTACTTTGATGATGGCCGAGCCAGCTGTGATAACGTAGGTGCCGGCGGGGTATTGGCCGAAGCTGATGTGGGCATCGCCATTGCTGTTGGCTTTTGCGCTATGCAGTAGGCGACCGTCAGTGGCATAGAGGCTCACGAGCGTACCCGTAGGTAAGTCGCTGAAATGTGCCGTTCCGTTTTGCAGCGTGGGGCGCGTAGTGGGAGCGTTGAGGCCTGTAGTGGGAGATTCAACAAAGTAGTATTTCTGCACGTTCGATAAGTCGGTCGTCACTTCATTGCTACCGCCCATTGCCTTAAACGTAGTGCCAGCGTAAGTAATGACAGGGTTGTCGGAAAGGGAGAAAGTGATTTTTTGTCCGTTTTTGAGTGCCACTACAAGGTCTTTGGCTTGCAATCCAGCAACGCTCAGGAGCAGCATCATAAGAAGGGTGATTCTTTTCATGTGAGTAGGTATTTACAAGATAGATAAATGGAAGAGCAGGTGTGTACGTATTGCTTCGTCCGGCCCTTCCAAAATTTTATGGAAACTTTATGCTTTCACCTCCGGTAGTTCAATCTGCGTCACCTGTAAGTGGGATTCGCGGAGGAATATAGCTGCTGTTTCGCGGAATTTAGATTCTTGTTCGGTGGTGAGGTAATGGCATTGCCCCATCTTGCTGCACTGCGCCTCAAGTTCGGGATGTCGCTTGAGATAGTTCACCAAACTGCGCGCCACATACTCGCCTTGTTCGATGATTCGGACCCCCTCGGGGACATACTTCATGATTTTGTTGATAAGCAAAGGATAGTGAGTGCAACCCAGTATGAGCGTGTCGATTTCTGGGTCGAGGCGCATGATCATATCGATGCGTTTCTTCACGAAATAGTCGGCTCCAGGCGAGTCATACTCGTTGTATTCCACCAGCGGTACCCACATGGGGCAAGCCAGCGAGGTTAGTTCGACATATTTCTCCAAGCGGCAAATCTCCATTTTGTACGAACCAGAGTTGACGGTGCCAGGTGTGCCGAGAAGGCCCACATGCCCCGACCGCGTAATCTCAGGTACAGCCTCCACCGTGGGGCGAATCACGCCCAGTACGCGGCGGTCTGCTCCGAGGCGCGGGAGGTCGATTTGCTGAATGTTGCGCAAGGCTTTGGCCGATGCCGTGTTGCACGCCAGTATCACCAAGCGGCAGCCGCGGGCGAAGAGCGCCTCCACAGCCTCGAGCGTGTATTTATAGATCACCTCAAAGGAACGAGGCCCATAAGGTGCGCGGGCGTTATCGCCCAGATAGAGATAATCGTATTGCGGCAGGTATTGCCGTATCTGGCGGAGAATGGTGAGTCCGCCGTATCCGCTGTCGAAAATACCGATGGGATAGCGTTGCTTATTAGAGTCTTCAGACATCTTTCTTCTTCTGTTGTGCTGTGGATATAGCGCAGCGTGTGGAATAATTCAGGGTGTTTATCGCTGGAGTTTTTCTCTGACGTAGGGCGTGGCATCCTCTCCAAATTGCGGATGCACAAAGGGCACTGTATTATTGTCGAGATTAAGCACAAACTGATAGCCGTGCTCCATGCCCACTTCGCGGATAGCAGCATCCAAGCGTTGGCGAACGGGCTGCAGGAGGTCGACAGCAGCTTTCTTTAATAGTTCTTCAGCCGACTGGCGGAAAGCGATGCTTTTCTCCATAGCCTCCTGCAAATCGCGCTGACGTTTCAGCAGAATGTTCTGCGGGAAATTCTTCTGTCCTTGCAGAAATTCGGCAAATTGCCGTTTGAATCCCTGTTCGTTATAGTCCGTTTCTTGCTGATATTGTTTGCGGAGCGTTGCCAGCTGCTCCTGTGCAGCAGCATAGTCGCTCATCTTCACCAGCAGCGAGTCGTAGTGTAAATATCCATATTTCAGAGCGGTTTGCGCCTGCATTGCGGCACAGCCTACAAGCAGCAAAACCATCAGGAGTATTGTTCGTTTCATGCTTATATATAAATGTGTGTTCTGCAAAAATAATGATTCCCCTCCGAATCTGACACATAAACGACAATAATAACTCAAAAAAGCCAGCATCAAGCATTTGGAGTCTTCGGCAGAACTTTTCGCCTGGCGGCTTTCTCCCTGCCGTTGTTTGGCAAGATGGGTCTTTTTCTCTTCTCCTTTTTCACCTATCGATTTCTACAAAGGAGAAGCTGAAAAATACAATAAGGATGTCAGCTGACAGCCTTATTGCGTCAGCTGACACAATAAGGAAGCCAGCTGACACAATAAGGATATTTTTGGTTTCTTTTATGATGTTGTAAATCAGCTTGATACAATGAATCTTTTTCGCTATTGGAGAGAGAGGAGTCTCCCGAAGGATTATTCGAAAAGTCGGAAAGAGGAGCGGCTTCTCCTGTGTGTTTTTACAGCAATATATATCTTTTTGCTATTTTCACTTTGCAATTTATGGAATAGTCTTTACCTTTGGCCCATCTAATATTTCGCAAACTAATTCTAAAAAACGTAATACTATGGCAGAAGAGAAAATCCCCGGCCTAAGTGCGGCGTTCTCCCCCAAGAAGCTTTGGGAGTTCGTCGGCATCATCCTTGTGACCACCATTGTTTGGAATCTTCCTATCGACTTTTTCGGTATCAACGGACTGACAGTTGTGCAACAGCGCATCATTGCCATCTTCGTGTTTGCCACGCTCTCTTGGCTCACAGAGTGTATCCCCTCTTGGGCCACTTCGCTCGGTATCATCACCACGATGTGTCTTACTGTGACCAACAATGCCCTCCTTCCTTTCAAGGGCGAAGGCGTGGGCGAGTTGCTCAAGTCGAAGGACGTCATGGCTTCCTTTGCCGACCCCGTCATCATGCTCTTCTTGGGCGGTTTCATCCTTGCCATAGCGGCCTCTAAGTCGGGACTCGATGTTCTGCTGGCTCGCTCCATGATCAAGCCCTTCGGTCGCAAGAGTGAGAATGTGCTGTTGGGCTTTTTGCTCATCACGGGCGTGTTCTCCATGTTCGTAAGCAACACGGCCACGGCGGCCATGATGCTCACTTTCCTCACCCCCGTGTTTGCTGCTCTGCCAGCCAGCGGTAAGGGGGCGCATTGCGCTGACGTTGAGTATCCCCGTTGCAGCCAATCTCGGCGGTATGGGAACGCCCATCGGCACGCCTCCCAACATGATTGCCTTAAAGTATCTCAACAGTCCGGAGGGGCTGAACATGGACATCGGCTTTGGCACGTGGATGATGTTTATGTTGCCACTCGTCCTCCTGCTGCTCGTCATCAGTTGGCGCGTGTTGCTCTATTTCTTCCCCTTTACAAAGAAAACTATCGACCTCCACATCACCGGTGAAGTACACCGCGGTTGGCGTATGTGGGTGGTGTGTGCCACTTTCATTGTTACCATCCTGCTTTGGGTCATTCCGAAGGAGATTACGGGTATCGATTCCAACACTGTGGCAATGGTGCCCATGGGTGTCTTTGCGGTGACGGGCGTTATCACGGCGAAGGATTTGCAGGAGATAAACTGGAGTGTCATTTGGATGGTAGCGGGCGGTTTCGCTTTAGGTCTCGGCATGAATGGCTCAGGTTTGGCAGAGAACGCCATCGACAGTATCCCATTTGGCTCTTGGAGCCCTGTGGCCATCTTGCTCATTTCAGGCCTTATCTGCTTCTTCCTCTCCAACTTCATTAGCAACACGGCCACGGCAGCCCTGCTCGTTCCGATTCTGGCCGTTGTGTGCAAGGGTATGGGCGGTGCGCTCGGCTCTATCGGCGGCACGGCAACGATTCTCATTGGTATCGCCGTTGCTGCTTCTAGTGCGATGTGTCTCCCCATCAGTACTCCGCCGAACGCCATTGCATACAGTACGGGCCTCGTGAAGCAGAACGAGATGTTGAAAGTGGGGCTAACAATGGGCATCGTCTCTATGGTGCTCGGCTACTTGGTGCTCTATTTCGTAGGTTCTATGCACCCTGATGGCTTAGTGGCTCTTGACAAATAGAAAAGAGAAGTCCCCGGTATCTGCAAATACCGGGGACTTTCTTATGCTTAGGCCGTTGTGGCGCGTCTCACCAATTCGGGTTTTCCACATCCGTGATGAGGAAGTGTTTGTTCTTCTTCACGATTCTCACACGTAGGGTGTCGCGCTTCCCTCTTGAAGTCATTTTGACCACATACCAGTTGTCCTTCGCTGGTTGTACCGAAAGCGTGCGCAGCATCTCGGCGTCGTCGGGGTCTTGCCCGCCGCCGCGGAAGAGCCATACGGCAAGGCCCATTCCGTCCTCGTCATCGTACTCGCTCACAAATCTTTCGTGGAGCTTCTCAATCAACTCTTCGGAGAAGTGTGCTCTGAATTTCGGATTGCTGTGTACGTCCTTGCCTCCCAAAATATAGGATTTGAGGAAGTGCTTATAGAACTGTCGCACTTCGTTGATGTTTGCTTTGTTGGCCGCCTTTTTCTTAGCAACCACCACTTTGTGTTGGCCACTCTGTGCCTGCGCTTCAAGGGCAGAGCCGCTGCCAGTCCATGCCAGTAGGGCAAGGCAGAGGGGGAGAAAGATTTTTTTCATGATGATATAAAATATGTTGTTAACTATTTGTCCAATGACTGAAAGGAACGCCGAATTTCTGGACGATTTCCAGTTCTACGCCGTAGGGCATACGCGGAGCAGGCACACCGCTTTGCAGCATAGTGGCCGACAGTTCCTCCCACGCTTCGTCCCAAAGGCCCGCATCGATGAACGACTGCAAGGTTTGCGCGCCGCCCTCAACGAGGAGGCTCTGCACGTTCTGCCGGAAGAGCGAATCGAGCATGGTTTCGATGTCGGCAAAGCACTGCCAACCGCGTGGGAGTTCTCCCTCGGCCACGCGCCCCAAGACAACGGGTAGCGGGTCGGCTCCGTCCCAGGCTCTCACCGTCAGACTCGGGCGATCGAGGCGCAGCGTGCTGTGTCCCACAAGGATGGCCTGATGCCGCGCCCGCTGATGGTGCACCGCCATCTGTGTGAGCGGTGTGGAGAGTAGGGCGGGTTGCTGCGCCACTTGAGGCGTTGCTTCTTCAGTGTATTCCCCTGCTGGTTGGGAGGAGAGGGAATCTGCTGTATCCGCATCGAGGAGCGTCTCTCTCCAATGGTCCAGAAAACCATCTTTGCTGCGCGCCCATTTCAGTGTGATGTAGGGACGGCGGTGAGTATGGAACGTGAAAAACTTCCTATTCAGTGCGCGGCATTCTTCTTCCAACACGCCGACAACGACCTCCACGCCTGCATCCCGCAGCATCTGTATGCCGCGCCCATGGACCTTTGCAAAAGGATCTTCGCAGCCCACGACCACGCGCGGGATGTGGCAATCGATAATGAGTTTGGCACAAGGCGGAGTTCGGCCGAAATGAGAGCAAGGTTCGAGACTCACATAGATTGTGGCCTCCTGCAAGAGTGGGCGGTCTTCGGGGCGCACGCTGTTGATAGCATTCACCTCAGCATGTGCCTGTCCGCAATGAGCATGATACCCCTCGCCAATGATACGTCCCTCGCCAACAATCACCGCGCCCACCATCGGATTGGGAGCTGCTCCGTTTTCGCCCTGCCGAGCCAGTTGGAGGCAGCGGCGCATATAGAAAGTGTCCGTTGTACTTTTTGATTTATTCATTACCTTTGCCTTATGAAATCTATGTTTCGCCAAATTGTTGATACGCTCGTCCCGAAAGTGGAAGAACGGGAAGCCCGCGCCCTGGCGTTTATAGTGTTGGAAGATGCCTTTGGCCTGTCGCGCACCGACATCTACCTGGGCAAAGATACGGCATTTTCCGAAGACGATACAATAAGGCTGGAAAAAATTCTCCGCCGCTTAGAGCAGGGCGAACCTGTGCAATATGTCATTGGTACAGCACAATTCTGCGACCTCACCTTTCGCGTGACGCCCGACACCTTGATTCCTCGGCCGGAAACGGAAGAACTGGTGGGGTGGGTGGCTTCTCTGCTGCCCTTCGAGGCTCCTTGCTCTGTTCTCGATGTGGGAACCGGTACGGGCTGTATTGCCATCTCTCTGGCCAAGCAGTTTCCACGTGCGCAGGTCACGGCGTGGGACATTTCGGAAGAGGCTTTGGCCGTGGCGCGACAGAACGCGGAAACGAATGGCGTTACAGTGGATTTTTGCCGGACGGATGTGTTGGAAGTGGTGAATGAGAGCGCGGCGCGCGAGAACTCACACGATGTTCTCTACATTGTTTCCAATCCCCCTTATATTTGTGAGCGCGAGCGCGCGGAAATGGAAACCCACGTTTTGGACTATGAACCGGCCTCGGCTCTCTTTGTTCCCGACGCCGATCCCCTTCTGTTCTATCGGGCTTTGGCGCACCTCGGTCAGCAACTCAACGCCGCAGCGGTGTTGGTGGAAATCAACCAAGCCTACGGGCAAGAAACCGTAGAAATGTTCCAATCAAGCGGCTATTCCAACGTGGAGCTGCGCTGCGACATTTATGGGAAAGACCGAATGATAAAGGCTGTTCGCTAAGCTGTTAACCCCAATTCTGACATTACCGTTTATGATGCACTCAACACGTAAAAAAGTGCCCAAAATGTGGCTCTTTTCACATGGTTTGCAAAGGGCATGATACTGGTATTGCAACGACTGTAAACGCTATTCAAGCGGTCGGAAAAAGCCCTCTCAAGAAGCTATTTTCAATCGATATAGCCAAGGTACATTTACCATAAAAAGCTCTCTGAGGAATTCGGTGTTTCCCCTTCCTCTATTAAGCGAAAACTCAAGAACTACCCCCCCCTATCAATATAGCACATTCCCCACGAAAAGTGGTAGTACAAATGGATACCACGTATTGGGGGAGGAACTTTGGCCTCGTCCTTTTTATGGATGCTGAAAGTCATCAGATTCTCCATCATTTTTTCATTTATGGGAAAGAGAGAAATAAAGATTATAACCAAGGATTAGAACATCTCAAGAGTTTAGGATTTGACATAACTGGAGTCGTTGTAGATGGACTTAAAGGATTAAGGCGCAGCATCTTGTATGTCCCCTATCAGTATTGTCAGTTTCACCAAAAGCAACGCATTCGTCAGCTTCTCACTCTGAAACCTCGAATGCTGGCAGCACAAGAATTATAACAAATTGTAGCGCAATTAACCCAGAGCAATCGTATTGATTTCTCTAGCCTTCTATAGGATTGGAAGACGCGCAGGGATGAGTTCTTGAGCGAGAAGACCTATGATGAAAATGGAGTAAATTTCTGCTATACTCATCGCAAACTTAGGGCTGCATATCGTAGCTTAAAGGAACACTTGGACGCTCTTTTTACCTACCAAGATTTTCTATCTAGAACGATGCCAAACACAAATAATGCACTTGAGTCGTTTAATAGTTGGTTGAAGAAGAAATTGCAGTTACATTCAGGAATTTCACGCAACCGAAGGGAAATGCTAATTTCCAACCTTATAATGGCCTATAAGCCTCGATATAGACAGGGAAGTTGAACTCTTTTAGGAGCATATTTGACCCTTAGTTGAATTTCAATTGATTAAAGCACTCTTTCCAGGAGCATATTTGACTCTTAACCCTTTTTTGAGGAAAAGAAGAACTGCTTATCCCTGAATTGGGGTTTATAGGTAAAATAGAAGTAGGAGATAAGGTGGGATAAATGAAAAAATGGGAAAACGTACAGATTTTCAAAAAAATAAATCAAATTATTCTTCCGTCTACAATAAAAAAGTAAATTTGCAGTAAACCTTATAACTGTACAGATAAATAAAATCATCGTATGACGATAATAAATAGAATCAAGGTTGTGCTTGTGGAGAAATAACGCACAAGCAAATGATTGGCAGAGCAACTTGGAAAATCCGAGAATACAGTTTCCAAATGGTACTTACAAATAAGAATTTATCACGCTTCAATATAAATAAATGGTAATGAACACTACGTCTAATATATTTATATCTTTGTTACGAGAGTTGAAAAATCCCGTATACAAAAGCTTTTTCATTACGTACCTACGAAGAACACCCATACAAGTACACTTTTTTTGGTATAAAATCACTCTGCGAAATGTATAGAATCAATACAGAGGGGTATTTTTTTTATGACAAAGCTGAGATTCTTACTATTACCGCTCCATTCATTGCTGACTATGCTAATGATTATGTCTTGGTAAAAAGTTTGTCATCGGAACAAATTATTATAGAAATATATGGTACGACTGCGACATTATCTCTTGATGATTTTAAAGAGAGCTGGGGTGGTAATGCTCTATTATTTTATCCAAAAAAGAATAGCATTGAGCCCAATTATGAAGCACATAAACGTAATGAATTGTACCACAAAATAGAATGGGCAGCACTTTCTATATGCATTATATTTGTTTTGGGCTTATGTGTTTCGCTTAGACCCTTTATATCTTTACCTGATAGTTTTACTATTATCTTGGCGATATTGGGAGTACTTGTTTCCTTAATGCTTCTATCGCAACAACTAAAAGTTCACAATTCTTTAGTCGAAAGCGTTTGTCACTCTTTCAAGAAAAGCAGTTGTAATGATGTACTGGAAAGTAGTGCCTCAAAAATTTTAGATCGATATTCTTGGTCAGAAATAGGGTTTAGCTATTTTTCAGTCAATCTTGTTTATCTACTATTATCTAATCAGTATGATATCTCTTTAGCATATATTGGAGTACTAGCAGTACCTTACAGCATTTGGAGTATTTGGTATCAACGACGCATCTCTCAGTGGTGTCCACTTTGTCTTTTGATTCAAGGGGTTATAGTTTTTCAGTTTACCCTATTCCTATATAGAGGGTACTATCAGCAACCTCTTAACGTTAGTATGCTAAATATAATGTGTATACTAGCATCATACATTGCGTTTGAATTGATTTTACATAAGCTAATACTCCTTTTGACTAGGTCAAATGAGCTACAACAAGCTCAGTGGCAATACAATCATCTTAGGATAAACGATAAGGTCTTTCATTCCTTATTAGAAGTCGAAAGAAGTTATCCAACAGAAAGTTCTTCTATTATTTTCGGAGACATAAATAGTAGTTTTTGTATCACAATCTTGAGTAACCCCTATTGTAATCCATGTGCAGCTATGCATATGCGTATGCAAAAGTTGATAAATGAAACTAATTGTCAAGTTAGGTATTACTTCACCTCGTTTAAACCTGAGTGGAATATCATCAATAAGTATATGATAGCTGCCTATAAGCAATTGGGTGCTGAAAAGTCGTGGCAACTCTATACAGAATGGTACGACAAGGGTAAGCTTGAAGAGGAGCTTTTTTTTGATGCTTATCATCTGAGTATTGACACCGAAGATGTAAACAAAGAGTTCAATAGACATCAGAGTTGGCTGGAAGCTACGGGACTAAACTCTACTCCAACCCTGCTCGTGAATGGTCACAAGTTGCCTTATGGCTATGTTTTAGAAGACATGCTGTATTTTATATAATTAAAATAGTCTTTCTTATGAAAAAAAAACTCGCAGGTAAATAAAAAGTGAAGGAATTACCTATGTAATACTTTACTCTTACGGAGATAGCATTACTATGTTAGACGAAACATTACAACTATGGATAGATTGAAATTCAATAAAGAACAAAAGTTGCTACATCATTTAATACTTCATTCATATGATACACCTATGGCATTAGGTTTATTTGATGGTATGGCAGGTGTAATGCTTGTTTTGGCAAACTATTCTCGAGAGCGCAATGAGCCCATTGTTGAGTGTGTGTCTGATTTCTTGATGGAAAAAATTATTTCACACATACCCAAAGACATGACAATCGGATTGGCTCACGGATTGGCAGGAATAGGTTGGGCGATAGAATATCTCATTCAAAACGGTTATATGAAAGGATGTGGTATTGATTTAACAGAAGAGATTGACAAGCAGATTATGGCTTTGAATATTCATCGCATTAAGGACGAAAGTCTTGATACGGGGTCACTCGGATTGGCACATTATGTTTTAGCACATATGCAAGGCGCAATACAACAAAGAAAGTTTGCTTTTGATCAAAAGTATTTGGATGATTGGGAAGAACTTCTTACAATAAACAAAGCTAAAAATGATATATGGAAGTCATTAGACCATACCTATAGTTGTATTATTAAAGGAAATATGATTTACGACATGAATCCCTATCAATTCTGTCAAGTACCCAAGCGTGTACCTATGACAAACTTGGGATTACGGAAAGGATTGGCAGGCTACATAGGGTTACACTTGTTATCATGAATAATAAATAATACTCACAAATGAAAAGGATATTTATCATTGATGAATATATTTCTTCTAAACAGAATGGAGTGGGAACTTATATGAAGTTTTTACTTTCATGTCTGTGTACATTAGACGTAGAAGTTAATTTATTATCTTTCAACTCGGACGGAAAATATTTTGAAGTAAATCAAAATGACAAAATTCGACATTTCAAATTTCCCATTTGCCATGGAGGCGCATTTTCTAGAAATAGGTGGTTTATGTTGGCCTTTGTTTAAAATGTATATACCGATAATATTGACAATGCATTTATAATAAGTCACTCGCCATGCGTGGATTTTTTAAGACAGTTGCGCCGTCAATATAAAAAGTCACAATTGATTTTCGTGATACATGACCAAGGTTGGACTGATTCTTTATTAGGCAATAAGATTCGTTTGCAAGAGATTCTCTCTAAAACCTCTCAACAAAAAGAACGATATGAGATAGAGTCATATTGCAAAAAATTCTTTATCCAGGAGCGGCGGATGTACAGCATAGCAGACTATGTGGTGTGTCTCTCTGAAACCACGAGAGAACTTCTCTGCAAGACCTACAATGTTCCAATAAAAAAAATACATCTCATTCCTAACGGTTTTTCTATAGCTCCTAATTATAATATACCACTGAGTAGAGTGCAAATACGTAAAAGATTGGGAGTTGGGGAGAAGGAACGCATAATACTTTTCGTTGGGCGTACGACAAAGCTAAGGGGATAGAGGAACTATTACAGGCATTTGAAGCATTGTATCAATGTTTTGATAATCTACGTTTAGTAATTGCAGGAGAGGTTTTCAGATTCAATGATTTTGTCAAGATTACACCACAAAGTGCATCGTGCATCGTATATACAGGATTAATAGACAAGGAGCGTCTGAATATGTGGTATCGTGCTGCTGATATAGGTGTGTTGCCATCTTACACAGAGCAGTGTAGCTATACAGGGATGGAAATGATGGCAAGTGGTCTATTAATCGTAACTACAGACGGTAATGGTTTGACTGATATGTTCCATCATGGCAAGAATGCTTTAGTGGCTCATGTTAACTCTCATCTTGCTAAAAACTTGGAAAAGACATTAATCAAAGCTCTGAATTTAGAAGATGATTTGCGTCATTCCATTTGCAGTAATGCTATGGATTATGTGCAAACTAAATACTCTATATCTCTTATGAAGGAGGGGTATCGAAAATTACTTTTTGAGCCGCATTATTCGACTATATAATTAAATTATTAAAGTTTTTAATTTATCAAAATGAAGACAATTAAACCAATCGCCTTGAAAAAGGCAACTCTTCTCACCAATGAAGAGATGAAGAACCTCTTTGGAGGCAGTGCTATTAACTTAGGATCTAGCGTTTGTAATCCTGAGGGAAAACCTTGTAGGTTAATGGTCAAACTTTCTGGTCAAACAGGGTATTTACCATTCTCAGGGAAATGTACTACTATTACTAAAGGTGCATGGAAACGTTGTGCTTGCGTTGCTGGTGACTATTCATCAGATCCAAGTCATGCAAGTAATGCTTGTAGTTAGTACAAAAAACAGTAAAGTAAGGTACTGATTTATTATCAGCACGTTACTTTACTATTCTTCTTTAAATATTAATTCTATGAAGATTTACAGAAATACCATCCTTACACTATTATTTATAGTTTCGAGTTGTCTTCGTCTTTCGGCTAGTACAAATGATAGTGTATATGTGGCAGGAAAATTGGTAGATGCAATTACAAACGAACCGATAGAAGATGCTAATCTTACCTTCATGCGTACCGATAGTCTTGTGGTAAGTCAAGGGCGACCAATCGATTGGTGCAAGAAATATGGGATTACGGATGGTACCGTCTTGATTACTTATAACATCCCAGTACCCAATACGGGCAAGTATATCATTCATATTACATCGCCCAAATATGAAGACGAGTATATAGATATAGAGATACCTGACAAGCTACATGGAAAACGGCCCGAATCCTTTGATGTTGCCGACATTAGGATGAACAAGGTGCATTTACTGGGAGAAGCTGTAGTGCATGCTTCGAAAGTGATGATGGTGAATAAAGGAGATACGATTGTTTACAATGCTTCTGCTTTTCAATTGGCAGAGGGATCTATGCTGGATGCGCTCATTGCCAAGTTACCCGGAGTGCGACTCACTGAAGACGGACAAATATTTGTCAACGAGCAATATGTCAGTTGCTTACTTGTCAATGGTAAGGATTTCTTTCAAGGGAATCCCTCTGTTGCACTTAAAAACCTCCCAGCCTATACGGTGAACAAGATTAAGACATATAGGCGAGGAGACAAAGCAGATTATTTGTTCAAACGAGATTCTATCGAACGGTTGCAAGATGATTTGGTGCTGGATGTTGCCTTAAAGAAAGAGTATATCGAAAGTTGGCTTGCCAATGCGAATGTTGGCTATGGCACAGACGACCGCTATGTAGCCCGACTTTGGAATGCGCTTTTCGAGCAAAAGAAGAATAGCCGCATTTGCAAATCTGAATAATATTGGTATCACGCAGCAGCCAGGTGAAAATATTGAACATTCTGCCGAAATCTTACCAATACAACCTTTTACCGACAAGTCGGTAGGTATGGACTTTTACACGGAATTTGGAGAAAGCAAAAGCTCTTATAGCTCTGTGTTCACTGCAACACATAGCAATAAAAATGTCATTACTGAAACCGCAGCCAATAGTATATTGGCTGACTATCATGCGTTTTCGCGTTCTCTCTCCTCAGCCCAATCCTCTCGCACAGAACTAACTTGGCGCAATTTGTTGTGCTTACCATTACCCAAAATTTATACAGAATTTACTTTGGGTGGTGAATACGGCCGATTCAGAAGTGATGCCACGAGCCGAAGCATAGAACTAGATAAACTACCTTACGAAAGTTACCGCCTTGCATCACTCGACAGCGTGTTCAACCACACAGCCCAAGCTGACGTGCTCCGAGCGTTAGTGAATAGCTACGAACGCCAAACTTTTGAAACGACACATCGGGGCTCATTCATCGCATCAGGGCTTTCGAAGTGGGAAAGTCCCTTTACAGGAAATCCTCTCTCTCGCTGTACGCTGAATTTGCATACGAGAAGCAACATTACAGTAATACGGCGGCGTACACGCTGAACAGCATCCCAGCGTCCAATACGCTATCTCAAAAACAAGCAGAAAAATCTTATTATGAGGATACTCGTGGCAAAGCCTCTCTTAATTACGAATACTCTTTGCCTGCCAATCTGAAGCTGCTTGCTAAATATGAATTTGCAGCTCAGCGTACAAATAGCGACCGCCGCCTCGATACCCTTTACATATTGCCTGATGTAGGTGTTGCCCAATTGTTCGCAGCCGACCTCCACAATAGTTTTAATCGGAACTTGCGGCGCATCACCCATACCCCCGAAATGCAATTGCGCTATGCTTCTCCCCGATGGCTCGTATCCCTACACGTTCCTCTAAGAATGGTCAATGTACGCTTACACGAGAGTAGACTATCAACCGAAGCTTCACACCCTCGCCTAAGTTATACCGTATTCGAACCCTCACTGACTATCAATGGCAACAGTTGGGCTTTCTCTTACGCCTATCGCGAAGAAGAACCCAATATGGTGTATTTTACGGGCTTGAGCGACACGAGCGACCCACTAAGTGTAATGATAGGCAATCCTTCATTGCACAACAAGGGTCTCCATACCGCAAGCATCAATTACTCAAAGAGTAACGCTGAAAAGGTGAGAAATTTTGGATTGTCGGGTACTTTTTCTGTCTCACACAATGAGACGACGCTACAACGCCTTTACGACAGGCAGACAGGTGTTTCCACTTATACTCCGCTCAATGTCAATGGTAATTACGACTTGCAGTTGCATGGCAATTTCACACAAGCCATTGATAAACACAAGCACTTTTTTCCTGAAATTACAACTCAGATCGACATCGCAAGGAGCGTAGGCTATGGTGGAGTACTGGGAAACAACAATGTGTCTTCGCGTATTGCGATGAAGAGTTTTACATTTAATAATCAGCTTGGCATCAAATACCAAGCGGGGGATATCTCCCTCAAATTCCTAATACGGAGCGAGTGGTTGCATGGTGTTTCATCCGAAGCAACATCAACAGACATCAGCATACGCAAGTTTCGCTATGCTTTCGTTGCATCGTTACCTATTCTTTGGGATATTCAGTTGGGAACAGATTTATCGCTTTATACCAAATACGGCTACGAAGCACAATCCATGAATACCAACAATCTCGTATTAAATGCAACCCTATCTAAGTCCATTTTGCGCAATAAAAACTTAACGTTACAACTTACGGCTTTCGACCTCTTTAATAGCCTGAGCAACATACAGCAAAGCATTAACGCGCAAGGGCGTATAGAAACTTGGTCGAATACGCTACACCGCTACGTCATGCTGCATCTGATTTATAGATTTAACAAAAAGTCCAAATAACAAGCAATATAACGATGGCTTATAAACTCATGTCTCCTTTGGTATCAATTATTCTCCCCAGCTATAATGTTGGCAAATATCTTCAAGAGGCTGTAGAGAGCGTAATCAATCAAACCTATACATCCTATGAACTACTTATTTCGGATGACGGATCTACTGATGGTTGTACTGATTTCCTTAATAACATTAATGATAATCGTATCTGACTAATAAGACGAAAACATAATTACATCGCTACAATCAACTATGGACTATCTGTAGCTAAGGGGAAATACATAGCTCGTATGGACGCAGATGACAAAATGTTTCCTACACGATTAGCAGACCAAGTGGCTGTTCTTGAAAGAGATAAAGATATTACAATTTGTGCTACTTATATGCAACAGATGGGAGGTAACAATATTTATAATAATGGAATAGAAGGGACAATTAAGCCGTTTGCTTATATTCTTCTCCTAGGCAACTTCATCGCCCACCCAACAGTAATGATTCGTACAGCCATTCTTAATAAACATCGTTTGAAGTATCGTCCAAAGTATATTTATGCAGAGGACTACAAATTGTGGGCAGAGATTGCTTGTCGCGGTGGCTCATTATATATCATTCCAAAGCCTTTGATAGAATATCGCACTTCTGAAGGACTAGTAAGTCGCATACATAATCAGCGGCAGATGGAAACCGCAAATCGAATTCGCAATGAACTCTTGTTTTTTTGATAAAGAACAAGTCAAATGGTTATGCTGCACATCTAAAAAAAGTTGCTTAACGCTTATGCATTGCCGAATGAAGATGGTCTCCTTGATGAAAACTATATTTTTCACAACTACTATCAAATTTTCACAAATATCTTTGCTAAAAATGAGCTATAACATCTCGTTTCCTTTTTATCCCCAATTTGATGCAATGGATTGTGGACCTGCGTGTTTGAGAATGGTCTTAAAGTACTATCACAAGCACTACTCACTTCAAACACTACGTAAAAAGTGCTATATCACGCATGAAGGGGTGTCTATGCTTGGCATTAGTGATGCGGCAGAGAGTATTGGTCTGCGTTCATTAGGAGTCCGTATCACAATTGACGAACTAGTAGAAAAGGTTTCATCTCCTTGTATTCTCCATTGGAATCAAAATCACTTTGTAGTACTCTATAAGGTTAAAACAGTCCGCAACGGAAAATATTCATTCTATATAGCCGACCCTGCGTCAAAATGCATTAAATATACTCAGGAAGAATTTGAAAAGTGTTGGTGTAGTACGACCAATGGAGGTGAACGAGAAGGAACAGCTCTCTTACTAACACCTAGTTCCGATTTTGGAACGATAGATGAAGAGGCAGAACACACTACAAAGCGCGATTTTCTCTTTTTCGCTCGCTACCTAACTCCCTTCAAGGGACAATTTGTGCAACTCTTAGTTGGTATGGCATTGGGAAGTCTTTTGCAATTTGTTTCCATTTCTTACTCAGGCCATGGTTGATGTAGGTATCGGTGATCGCAATCTCGGATTAATCACACTAATCCTTATAGCCCAGCTTGCTTTATTTATCTCACAATTATGTATCGGTTTCCTGCGGAGTTGGATAATGTTGCACATAAATTCTCGCATAGATATTGCCCTCATATCCGATTTTTTGATGAAATTAATGAAGTTACCTCTCCATTATTTTGACACGAAGATGACTGGAGATATCATGCAACGCATTGGTGACCATGCACGCATCAAATCATTCTTGATGGGCAATACTATGGGTATCCTATTTTCTTCTGTCAACTTCTTTATTTTTGCTGCCATACTAGGCTATTATAATCCACTCATTCTTTTGATATTCCTTTGCGGAAATACCCTTCTATTTGTTTGGGTATTGGCTTTTATGCGTTTTCGTCGAGAACTTGATATTAGGAGATTTAATCAGTCTGCCGGTGAACAAAGCAAAATTATTCAACTTATACAAGGAATGCAAGAGATAAAACTCAACAACTGTGAGCGGCAAAAACGTTGGGAGTGGGAGCACATTCAAGTAAAACTCTTTAAGATAAATGTGCGTGTGCTATCGCTTGGTCAAATTCAACAAGCGGGTTCCTATTTTTTTACACAAAGTACTAGCTTAATCGTTAGCTTTATTGCTGCCAAAGCTGTTGTTGATGGACAAATGACCCTTGGTATGATGATGTCTCTCACCTACATTCTTGGGCAAGTAGCTGCCCCAATCAGCGAATTTATAGATTTTGCTCAGTCATTTCAGGATGCAAAGATTAGCCTTGAACGATTGAATGAAGTACACAACCAAGCTGATGAAGAACAAAATATCGAATCCAAACTTGTTCGGTTACCCGACAATCGAGACATCCATCTCAAAGACGTTTATTTCAGTTATAGCGGCGCGAACCGAGACTATGCTCTCGATGGTGTTAGCCTTACCATACCAGCCAACAAAATTACAGCAATTGTAGGTGCTAGTGGCAGTGGTAAGACGACCATCGTTAAACTTTTGCAGGGATTCTATGAACCTCTTCGTGGGCAAATTACGGTTGGCAATAGTCCTCTATCTCTCATAAATCCCCATTTATGGCGCAGCAAAGCTGGTAGTGTAATGCAAGAAAGTTTTATCTTCTCAGATACCATAGCTCGTAATATAGCCATATCTACCGATGAAATTGATATAGAACGCCTGCACCATGCCGTAAAGGTTGCAAATATTGATGAATACATTAATTCGCTACCATTGGGTTATAGTACCAAGATAGGTATGGAAGGTAAAGGACTCAGTGCTGGACAAAGACAACGTATTTTAATAGCTCGCGCAGTATATAAAAACCCAGAGTTCATTTTCTTTGACGAAGCAACCAATTCACTAGATGCAAACAATGAAAGCATTATTATGAATAATCTCCAATCTTTCTATCAAGGAAAGACTGTCCTTGTGATAGCCCATCGACTTAGTACCGTGTACAATGCTGATAAAATAATAGTACTTGACCATGGTAAAGTTATTGAAGAAGGTACACACAAGGAACTTTTCGAACTCAGAGGTGCGTATTATACACTTGTCAAGAACCAACTCGAACTTGGCCAATAAAGCTATAATTCTATGGAAACGGAAAATAATACTCTAAAAGATAAAGGTCTATCTATACGCAGTGAGGAAGTCAACGAGGTGATGGGAACTATTCCACATTGGATAATGCGATGGGGAATTGCATTGATAGGATTTATCATCCTTATCTTCGGTATAGGGGCTTATACCTTTACTATTCCTGAATATATAGATGTGTCTTTTGTGATTAAAGGGTATGCAGAACCCATTGCCCAATTTGCACCTAGTAATGGTACACTATTGAACTTAGCAAAAGAAACATCTTTTGCTAATATACACCAAACTATTGCGCAAATAAGAACGCAAAATGGAGAGCGTATCGTGATGGCAAATACAGCTGGAAGGTTCTATCACAACCTCCAATACAAGAATAGTTCAATGGTATCAGCTGGAGACACTCTCGGATGGATTATTCCACCAATTAAGACAAATCCAATAATCCTTTTACAGATACCAGTAGCAAAAGGATTGAAGATAAGGGTTGGACAACAGGTTTTGTTAATACAGACTGATAAAAAAGACTACGTAGTTGGTCGGATACAAACAGTGGCTGGCGTTTCGACAGGTTCTATGCTATTGGCAGAAGTTGTACTTACCAATAAGCCATCACAATTTGATAATTTATACATACAAGGCAGTGGTAAAGCAAAGGTAATTATCGGCGAAATACGCTTGATAGATAAAATAGCTTTTTAAAATAATAAATTGAATAAATACATAATATTGGATAACACAATAGTATCTCAAATAGTTGTTAGATCTATTGGTCCGTTTGTAGGCTGAAACATTGCGCCATTCCCAATAAATACTGCCTCTGAGAGGATACCAAACGTTTGAAGGGAAGGATGGCTTGGGTTCTTTTACTTCCTTATTAAATGCTTAAGATTATTTGTAATGCGCTCTATTTCTATAAGAGCTAATATTTCCTGTTTTTCGGACATTACCAGGAAGTGAGTGAGGGTGGCGCACAGCAGTCACTGCTGCCCATGTCCGCGCGTTTTCCTCCACACCTTCAGTGTGAGGTTTCAACAAAAATCCGCAATACCCACTTAAGGATATTGCGGAGAGGAAAATAGAGTTCATCCCCGAATTGTATAGGTATTTATGAGTAAAGAAAAGTACCTATGCAATTCGGGGATGAACCCTGTTTATTTGTCAGCGATGGTTATGCTGGTTCTTCTTCTTTGCGAGGTTTGCGAAGAGCGATTACGAAAGCAGCGATGAAGCCCACGAGGATGAGAGCGATGGAGATGAACGCTACCGTTTCCTTATAGATTAGCCACTATCAAGAAATTTTGAATATAGGCATTTTGTGGCAGCCGACTTGCGCTTAATTATGTCCTCGTTAGTGAATGTGAGGGGCAGTATTTGTTGCTTTTTAGTTTTAGTGGGACTTGTGTGTTTATTTGATGAACCAAATATTTGCATAAACGCTTTTATTTTTAGAGAAAATAGATTATTTTTTGCAAAATATTTATCAAGATTAAAGCTTGCAAATAATATGTTATTCTAGATGTTCTAATTAGATTTTTTTGCATTTCTTTGCCTGTCTTAATATTGAATGTGTGTAAGAATTTCGTAATTGATTTATAAAGAAAAAATGAATGTAATGTTTATCAATTTATTGGCTGAAGAAATCACGATCCATTTACATCAGCAAGAATCTTGGTACTGGATTCCTGCATTAATTCTACTTGGACTTGGGGGGAAATTCATTTATGCTTTATCAGAGGAAACTAAAACTAAAAAATTAGAAGGTAAAAGCATGGGTATCTTAGGAATGTCTGCATCTGGAAAAACTCTTTTACTTAGGAGCTTACAAGGAAAATCTTATGAGGAATATGAGCAAACGAGTAATGAAGAGTATGATTCTTTTACCTTAACAATAGGTACGAGATCTATAAAAATAGCTGCGGGAAAAGATATAGGAGGAGTAGATGAAAACGTTCCGATGTATTATGAGCGTTTTCTGAAGGATAAAGATATCTGTATGTTTTTATTTGATTTACAGAGATATCTTAATGACTATCAATACATGGTAGATACAAACGCTCGCTTTGACCATATTTATAGGCATCTTATTAAAGAAAAAGAATGTGCCATTATTGGTTCACATGTAGATAAGGTAAAAGATTAAAAAAAGGGAAAGCATTATTAATATTGTACAAAAGTAAAGTGGTAGGTAAACCTTATGCTAACTTATTAAAAGAAAATTTTTTTGCTTACAATTTGACAGATAAAAAAATGATATAGAAACTTTAGTTGAAAAAAATTATTTTTAGTTATATATGAATAGTATATTGTGGTCTCAAGGAAAAACACCAACAGAGAATTCTGTTTTTGTTATTGATGGCGAAATAAGTAGTGAACAAAATTCTTCTGTCAATCAATCAGCGTACGAAAAGCTAATTCGAATGAATGATTTGCCAGCAATTCATCCTAATGTTGTTCAATTTCTTCAGGGGAGAGGATGTGTAGTTTCACGCCAGTTGAAAATAACTCATAAGAAAGGAGTTGGAATATTCTTTAAATCTGTTTATGAGAGTTTAGATGAAGTGGGTCGAAATATAACTTATATGTTTTTTTGTAAAACTGATGATATAGATTATGCTTATAATATTTTTTTGTAATGCTTCAGAAAAAAAGCAGGCAGAAAAGTGCGTAAATCAGATGAGAAAAATTTTTTTAAGTTATTATTCCGCTTGAATATGTATGCTGTTATATTTATTTCAATAGCTCTAATTTTATTTTTTTATGGAAGATTCTAGATTAAAAGATATATTATATATTGCTCCAGAGGAGCGTGTTATAAATTACAAATGGGAAAAGGATAGTGAGAATCTTGATCCCAATATAGCTGTTGTTTCTATGAAGGATATAGATCAACTACCAAAATTGGGCTATGAAATAAAGTCTGGTTCTTCTTTTTATGAGGGAATGGTTTTATGTAAGCATCCATATATTCAGAAGTGTTATGTGGATGCAAATATAGCTGAAACAGAACTTTTTAGAGATAAGGTACACAGCATTGGTGAAGTTGCAAAATATCTAGGTGTTAAATCTATCTCTGCAAAAGCGATGCTTATAAATAAAAAGAAGCGTGAGTTTAATGCAGATGGAGAGATGAAATATAAGATTGTGAAAGCAGAGCTCTCATATCGAAAAGAGGAAAATGAAAAGTATACAAGTACCTATAAGATAGAGAGTAAATATTCTGGTAAATATACAACTGAGGACTATGAGAAAGCAGAAAAACTAGTTAAACAGTATAAAATGCCTGAACTAAAACATCTTTTGAAGCAAAGAGACCCTAAAGATCATAATCAAATGATAGAACATACAGAAAATATTGAATTGTCAAAAAGAATTAAATATGCTTACTGAATGCGCTTTTTCTTTGAATGTGATGCCCATGTTTTCTTTAAGTACAGGCTTGCAAGAAACTCTATCTATTGAAAAAACTGTTAGATTTGAGATAGAATTGAAATTTTGAAATTCTGCTTCCTTATAAAGGATAGGCGAAAAGTTTCCCATTTCTAACTGCTTATCTATTATATTGTCGCTATAGGGGAATATCAAAGCTTTAGATAAAGAAAAATATATTTGATGAGAAAAGAAGCAATAGATATCGACCAACAAATATGCCTTCTGAAAGAAAGGGGCATGTTAATAAACAATGAAGATAAAGCAAAGGAAGTATTACTCGATGTAGGTTATTATCGTTTGGGCTTTTATTGGTTTCCATTTGAAATTTCATATCCATGTAAGACTCGGAGAATACATAAATTCCGTGAGGGTACAAATTTTGATGACATCGTAAAATTATACTACTTTGATTTCACTCTTAGAAGTATTCTTACAAAGTATCTTAATCGCATTGAGATTCATCTCAGAACTTTTATTACTTACCATGTTTCAAATAGTTATAAAGGCTCTCCAACTTGGTTTGTAGATCCTGCCATTGTTTCTCAAACATATGTGGACAGTTTTGAAAGGGAAGTTTATACAAGTAGATTCAGGCAGACACCAGCCATAAAGCAGCATCATAAAACACATGGAGACGATAAGTATGCTCCAGCGTGGAAAACTTTGGAGTTTATGACTTTAGGAGGGATCATACATCTTTTTAAAGCAATTAACGATCAACAAATTCGTAGAAATATAAGTGAGCATTTCAATGTATGTCAGCTGAAAGTCTTTGAAAGCTATCTAAGTTTGATTAGTACTATAAGAAATCACTGTGCTCATGGCAATGTCTTATATGATATAGCATTGCCGAAATCTATACGACGTGGTCCTGCTGGAAGAATGGCAGAAGCAGATTATCAGAATCTTCATGGTGCGATAAAAGTAATCTATTATATGATTGGCATTGTTTCAAGGAATAGGCAAGCAGATTTGAAAGAAGAGTTGATAAAGCTTTTCAATAAGAACAAGAATTGTGAGAGAGTTCAAAAGACGATAGCAAAGGCAACAGGAATAAAAATATTTGCGAAATATTTGCATGAGCTAAAAGTAAACACTATCTTTGCGCAAGAAAGTGCCGATAAAGACTCTGTCGCTTTATTAGCACTCTAAAAAGTAGTAAATGGGGCTGTACACATTGTCTGTACAGTCCCTTCCTTTTTTGATTTTCCTGAAAATTAGGGATTTTTATTATTCTGTGTGTACATTTACTTTATCTGTCCTAAAAGCTCTAATAAAGAAAAATCCTCGGAGGCTCAGTGGGAGCTGTCCGAGGATTTCATGTTTTTATATGTCAGCGAGGGTTATGCTGGTTCTTCTTCTTTGCGCGGTTTGCGAAGCGCGATTACGAAAGCAGCGATGAAGCCCACGAGGATGAGAGCGATGGAGACGAAAGCTACCGTTTCAGTGGTGGATACACTCGCGGGGCGATAGGTGAGCACCAACTCATGTTTGCCTGCAGGCACTTTGATGGCGCGCAGCACATAGTTGACGCGGCCAATGTCTGTGGGTTTCCCATCGATGGTGGCTTCCCATCCGGGGTAGTAGATTTCGCTCAGCACTGCCACGCCACCCTTTGGCGTTACTGCTTGATAATGGAGTTCGTTGGGCTGGCGGCTGGTGAGCTGTACGCTACCACTGTCGAGCGGAGAGCCTTCGAGGACGGCGCGGAACTTCTCATCGGCTACTGCAGCGTGCTTCGTATCAAGCCCAGTTAGGCCCGCCATTTCAGCATCGGCACCTTTGACGAACCGGAGTGTGCGGACAAACCATCCGTTGCCATTGGCGTAAGGATTGCGAACGGCCTGGTTGGCGTTGGCTCCGAAGATGAGGTAGCGCGTATTGAGCATATTGAGTACAGGTGCGAGACTGTCGCCAGGCACTTTCTTCATGTCGCCTTCAGCTTCCGAGATAGCAGAGAGATAACGACTCATCTCGTTGTTGAGTTGACGATCGATGAGATCCTGATAGCGGCGAAGTTTCACAGCGTTGTAGCCACCGATGCTCTGGTGGAAATAGCCACTGTGGTTGCTCGTTTCATTGAAGGGATTGCCCTGCGAAATATCGAGCACGCGTCCGTCTGCCTTATCTTGCATCACAACGCGGTCGGCTGCTGTTGGTGTGAGATTTTGGAGTTGTACAGGATCGGTGAAACTCTCGTTGTTGAGGTAACGTTTATCAATGCCCCAAAGGTCAACGATACTGATAATGCCTAAAACGAGGACGAGCCACCATCCGCCTTGTGCCTTCTCGCGGTTCTTATTGAGCAGATAGTAGAGGCCAATAGCCACACCGCCCAGGAGGATGACGAAGAAAGAGCGCAGTGCGGATGCACTGAGGATGGCGTGGTGCATCGAGGTGATGGCACCCGAGTAGGCCGTGGTGAATTCTGGTCCGCCAGCTTTGGTGAGGTAGTCAAGTACCTGCTGATCCTGACTGCTTATGCAGTTGCCCGCCAAACTCGGGAATAAAGCCAGCATGAGGCAGAGACCCGCCGTTAGTAGAGAGCTGACGATGAGACCAACTTTTTCTCTTCGGTTTGCCCAAAGCGAACGAGGTTCGCGGAGGATGCGCGCCAACGCCATGATAGCCAGAAGCGGCATTGTGAACTCTGCCACAACGAGCGCACTGGAAGGCGTGCGGAATTTGTTGTACATGGGCAGGTGGTCGATGCAGAAATTAGTGAACGCCGGACTGTTGTGACCCCACGCAAAGAGGAAGGAGAGCAGTGTGCCCCCGAGGAGCGCCCATTTGATTGGACCTTTGACAGAGAAGAGGCCTAAGATGAAGAGGAAACAAACGAGTGCGCCCACATAGACAGGGCCAACCGTCATGGGTTGTTCGCCCCAGTATTGGATAAGTCCTGGAGGCGTAGCTTGCTGATTGCTCTGCTGGAGAGCTTGCTGTGTGGCTCCCGCGCATTGATAGAACTGATCGTAGCCTTCGAGGTCGGTAGCATCAGGGCGATCAAGGATAGAGGAAGATCCGCCACCTTTGAAGTCGGGGATGAGCAGTGTGAGCGTTTCGTCAACGCCATAGCTCCATTGCGTGATGTAGTCGCGATCGAGACCACCATTGGTGTTCTGTGATTTCTCTTGCGGCAACGGGCTGAGTTCGGCCGCACCGCGGATAGACGCCTTAGAATACTGCCAAGTGTGGTAAAGGTTGGGCAAGTTGGCAGCTATGCCGAGAAGTCCCGCCACGAGGATTACACCCGTAGCTTTGAGCCATGTTTTCGCCTCCTTCTTGCGCAGTGCATCGATGCCGTAAGCCACGACGATGAAGAGCATAAGGAACACGAAGTAGTAGGACATCTGCACGTGGTTTGCCTGAATCTGGAAGGCGGTGAAAAGTGCTGTGACGACACCGCCCCAAAGATAGCGACCACGATAACACAGCACGAGACCAGCAATGGTGGGCGGGATGAACGTTAGCGTCATCACTTTCCAGATGTGGCCTGCTGCCATGATGATGAGGAAGTAGCTACTGAATGCCCAGAGAATTGCGCCCAATGCTGCAAGGTAGGGTTTGAAGTTGAACGCCCGCAGCAGGATGTAGAACCCTAAGAGGAAGAGGAACAGATAGCAGAGTGGTCCGCTCGTCCCTACGGCGTAAATCTTTTGGAAGAAGCCCAAGAAGGACGACGACTTGTAAGACGGTGCGATCTGGTAAGTAGGCATACCGCTGAATACGTTGTTGACCCAGCGTGTGGTTTCGCCCGTTCGCTGCGTGTATTCCATATTCTCGCGTCCTTGCCCAATGGAGGCCTGTGCGTCGTGGCCGCCAAGGACGAGTCCCTCGCTCAGCGGCGTGAAGAAATACGCCAACGAGATGAGTAGGAACAAAACGACGGCGGCTGCGTCGGGGAGATATTTTTTGAGAGTATTCATTCGTGAAAGGATATTAGTAACGATAATGTTCAGCCTTGTAAGGACCATCAACACTCACTCCGATGTAGTCGGCTTGAGCTTTGGTGAGGCGTGTGAGGTGGACGCCGATGCGTTTGAGATGGAGGCGTGCCACTTCCTCATCAAGCTGTTTCGGCAGGCGATAGACGCCCACTTCGTAGTGGTTCTTATAGAGTTCTATCTGCGCCAGTGTTTGGTTGGTGAAAGAGTTAGACATCACAAAGGAGGGATGCCCCGTTGCACACCCTAAATTGACCAAACGGCCATCGGCAAGCAGCGTGATACGGTGCCCATCGGGGAAGAGGTAAGAGTCCACTTGCGGTTTGATATTTGTGACCTTGATACCGGGAAACTTTTTCAGCCCTGCCACTTGAATCTCCGAATCGAAATGGCCGATGTTGCAAACAATGGCTTGATCGGGCATCTGCTCCATGTGCTCAACGCAGATGACGTCGATATTGCCCGTAGTGGTGACAAAGATATTTCCCTTCGGAGCGGCCTCTTCCATCGTCATGACTTCATAACCTTCCATGGCGGCTTGCAGGCGCAGATGGGGTCGATCTCAGTGACAATGACGTGAGCACCATAGGAGCGCATGCTTTGTGCACAGCCTTTGCCCACTTCGCCGTAGCCCGCCACAACAACGGTTTTTCCGGCTATCATCACATCCGTGGCGCGTTTGATGCCGTCAGCCAAACTCTCGCGGCAACCGTAGAGGTTGTCGAACTTCGATTTTGTCACGCTATCGTTGACATTGAAAGCAGGGAAGAGGAGTTCGCCACGCTCCATCATCTGGTAGAGGCGATGTACGCCCGTTGTTGTTTCCTCGCTCACGCCCTTCATGTTTTTGGCGATGTTGCTAAAGAACTGTGGGCGCTCTTCGAGAACGCGGCGAATGATAAGCTTGAGTTCGGCTTCGTCCTCGCTCTCGCTTGGCGTGTCGAGCACGGTGATATCCTTTTCAGCTTGTACGCCGAGGTGAATCATGAGTGTGGCGTCGCCACCATCGTCCACAATCAGGCACGGCGTATGTCCGTCGTCGAAATTTAAGGCTTGTAGTGTACACCACCAGTAGTCGGCCAGTGTTTCGCCTTTCCACGCAAAAACGCCCACGCCGTCTTGCGCAATGGCTGCTCCGGCATGATCCTGCGTAGAATAGATATTGCAAGAGCACCAACGCACTTCAGCTCCCAGTTCGAGGAGCGTCTCGATGAGCACCGCCGTTTGGATAGTCATGTGGAGTGAACCCATGATGCGTGCGCCCCGAAGCGGTTTCTCATCTCCGTATTTCTCGCGCAACGCCATCAGTCCGGGCATCTCATGCTCCGCGATGGCAATTTCTTTGCGACCGAACTCGGCCTGAGACAAATCGGCTACCTTATAGGGCAACCTACTGAAAAGTTCTTGTTGCATATTAAATATAATCGATTATTGTGGTGCAAATGTAATAAGAATGCGCGAGAATGCAAAAGCGACAGCCGGCAGCTCGAAGGGGATATTTCCCTATAGCTGCCGGCTGGTTGTGGAGCTCTTTCCGTTGGGTGGAAAGAATGTTTAGTTGATGTGAAGCATCTCCATGAATCGTTTGACCACTTCGGGCTTTCCAGTGTGCTTTCCGTGGTCTTCCGAAATCTTGCACGTGTCGTTGTAGAACGGCCACGACTCGGTGATTTTCACCGCCACCAGTTTGATAACGATGTTCAAGGTAGTCGACGCCCTCAAAGTCGTTGGTGAAATGCGTACCGATGCCAAAGCTCGGGATGCAGAGTTCTTTTGCGTATTGTTGGATTTCGATAGCGCGGTCGGTATCGAGCGCATTGCTAAAGATTACCTGCTTGCTGAGTGGGTCGATGTTGAGGCTCTTGTATTTATTTACAATCAGCTGGAGCTGTTCGCGGTTGTCGCCACTGTCGATGCGTAAACCCTTGAAGAGGTTAGCGAAATCCTCGGAGAAGTTAAGGCTGAAGATATTCCAACCGAAAGAGTCGTAGAGGTACGTCCCCAGTGCGCCGCGGAAGGTGTTGCGCCATGCTTCCATCGCCATGTGGTTGGCCATTTGGGGGCCGTACATGCCACCGATAGCGCAAATAAACTCATGCGCCATTGTTCCCACCGGCACTAAGTCGTGCTTCATCGCCAGATACACATTGCTCGTCCCGACAAATCGACCTTCCCATTCTTTGGACGCATAGCAGTCTTTCATCGCCTCTACAGCCACATCTTGAGCTTGGAGAGAGGCGCGGCGGCGTGTTCCAAAATCGCTATAAACGCAGCCCGCTCCCAGTAGGCGTTCGGCTTTGGCATAACTGCGTTGGTAGTAGTCTTGATAGTCGAAGCGACTGTCTTCACCTGTCACTATATAGTAGAGTTCGGAGATGATAGCAAGTATCTTCACCTCGAGGAGGATTGTGTCGGACCAGTCGCCCTCAAAATCCACGTGGAGGTGTCCCTTTTCGTCTTGCCACGCCTTCACCCATTCGCGGCGATAGCGGAAGCCGCGTAAATATTTGAAAAACCAATCGGGGATGTAGCTACAGCGGCGGCGCATAAAGGTTTCCTCCTCATCGGTGAAAACAACGTTCTCGAGCATAGCTACCTGCTCGAGGAGCAAATCGGCAAAACCTGCTGGATAAACGGTGTCGTTGCGGTCAACAAAGGAGTATTTTACCTGAGCGCGAGGGAAGTTGTCGATAACGGCGCAACACATTGTGAGTTTATAGAGGTCGTCATCGGTAAAATGTTTGATGATTTGTCTCATGGCGAGATCTGCTTTTTGTGATTGTCTATGCGGGCAAAGTTAAGTATTTCTGTGCCCTGCCACTTCTGTGCTTGTTTATTTGGGCCAAAGCCTCGTATAGTACGAGAAAAAAGTAGTAAAAAAAACAACAAAGCGGCCTGTTTCTTGAAAGAAGAAACAAGCCGCCATCAATATTTAGTTGTTGTGTGGTTCAGAAAACCTATTAGAGCTGAGGACCAGCAGCTACGAGAGCCTTACCTGCCTCATTACCTTCGAACTTCTTGAAGTTCTTGATGAAGCGAGCAGCGAGGTCTTTAGCCTTCTCTTCCCACTGAGCTGCGTCAGCGTAAGTATCGCGAGGATCGAGGATGTGAGAATCAACACCTGCGAGCTCTGTTGGAACAACGAAGTTGAAGTAAGGAATAGTCTTCGTTGGAGCAGTCTCGATAGAGTGGTTCAGGATAGCGTCGATGATACCACGAGTGTCGCGGATAGAGATACGCTTGCCAGTACCATTCCAACCAGTGTTAACGAGGTAAGCCTTAGCACCTACGCGCTCCATCTTCTTAACGAGCTCTTCAGCATACTTCGTGGGGTGGAGTTCGAGGAACGCCTGGCCGAAGCAAGCAGAGAATGTAGGAGTCGGTTCAGTGATACCGCGTTCAGTACTGCCAACTTAGCGGTGAAGCCAGAGAGGAAGTAGTACTGAGCCTGCTCGTTGTTCAGGATAGAAACGGGAGGAAGTACACCGAAGGCGTCAGCAGAGAGGAAGATAACCTGCTTTGCGTGAGGACCCTTGCTGATAGGCTTAACGATGTTGTTGATGTGGTAGATAGGATAGCTTACACGAGTGTTCTCAGTAATCTTCTTATCTGTGAAGTCGATCTTACCGTTAGCATCAACTGTTACGTTCTCGAGAAGAGCGTTACGCTTGATAGCACCGTAGATATCTGGTTCGCTTTCCTTGTCGAGGTTGATAACCTTAGCGTAGCAACCACCTTCGTAGTTGAACACGCCCTCATCGTCCCAACCGTGCTCGTCGTCACCGATGAGCTTACGCTTCGGATCGGTAGAGAGAAGTTGTCTTACCCGTACCAGAGAGACCGAAGAAGATGGCTGTTTCCTTCTCGTCCATGCTTGTGTTAGCAGAGCAGTGCATAGAAGCGATACCACGACGTGGGTTGAAGTAGTTCATCATAGAGAACATACCCTTCTTCATCTCACCACCGTACCAAGTGTTCAGGATAACCTGTTCCTTAGTTGTTACGTTGAATACAACAGCTGTTTCAGAGTTCAGACCGAGTTCCTTGTAGTTCTCAACCTTTGCCTTGGAAGCGTTGTATACGATGAAGTCCGGTTCGAAGCTTTCGAGCTCCTCTGCTGTCGGACGGATGAACATATTTGTTACGAAGTGTGCCTGCCAAGCCACCTCAACGATGAAGCGAACTGCAAGGCGAGTTGCTGCGTTTGCACCGCAGAAACCATCAACAACGAAGAGACGCTTGTTAGAAAGCTCCTTCTTTGCGAGCTCCTTAACAACGTTCCAAGCTTCTTTGCTTGCTTTGTGGTTGTCGTTGGGGTACTCAGGAGTGTTCCACCACAGAGTGTCGTGAGAAGTCTCATCATCAACGATGAACTTATCCTTAGGAGAACGGCCAGTGTAAACGCCTGTCATTACATTTACAGCGCCGAGTTCTGTCTGATGACCTACTTCGAAGCCCTGGAGGCCTGCTTTCGTTTCCTCTTCAAACAACTGTTCGTAAGAAGGATTGTGAACGATTTCCGTTGTACCGGTAATACCGTACTTGGTCAAATCTAATGTTGCCATATTACAATATATGAATTTAAATTTATGAATTTCTCTTTCAATATGGTGTGCTCGAACTAAATCTTAGTTCTTCACAGCGCAAAAATACTTATTTTTTCAATCAAACAAAAGTTTTAATGTGTTTAATGAACGCACAGCCTTTCCATTTAACAACATTTACCCATAATGCCTCTCTCCTCCCCAACTTTGATAGCCTTATGTTGCAATTCTCGTCACCCCCTCCTTCCTTTCCCATCATCAGACATTTTTCCAACATTTCTATATAAAATTTCCGTTTTTTTTGTCTTTTAAGCAGAAATAAGTACTTTTGCCCAATTTGAAAAATTTCTAACACCGCATGAAGGTTATCAATCTGGGAGCAACAAGCTCCGTGATAAATTGCTACATGGCCCAGTTGCGCGACGTCACCGTGCAGGGCAATCGCACTCTTTTCCGTAATAATTTGGAACGCATAGGCCACGCTATGGCTTATGAAGTGAGTAGAACACTGAACTTTTCTCCAAAGACTATCCAAACGCCGCTCGGCGTGAAAGAGGTGGAAACCTATGACGACCACATTGTTGTCGGCACAGTGCTCCGCGCAGGCTTAGCTTTCCACGAGGGCTTCATCGATGTCTTCGACCAAGCCGACTCCGCTTTTGTTGCTGCCTATCGCGAAGAGGGAAAAAAGGAGAATCTCAAGATTCATCTCGAATACCTCGCCGCACCACAGCTCGATGGCTCTACTTTCCTCATGGTCGATCCTATGTTGGCAACGGGCGGAAGTCTCGAACTCGCCTACAAGGCATTCCTCAACAACGGTACGCCTAAGAAGCTCCACATCTGTGTAGTCATTGCTGCCGAAGAGGGCATCGCACACCTCCAGAAGTGCTTCCCCTCCGACGATGTCACTCTCTGGACAGCCGCCATCGACCCCTGCCTCAACGACGACGCTTATATCGTCCCCGGTCTCGGCGATGCAGGCGACCTCAGTTTTGGCCCAAAACTCAGCTCGAAGTAAAACCGGTCACACGCCTTTTTGACCAACCAGCATCAAGCAGTTCTGCCCATCCTTCGAGCAGAACTGCTTTTCTTATAGGTCAGAACAGCGGTTACACCCAGCCCATCTCCCCCTTTCTTTCTCTTTCCAGAGTTTTCCCAAATAGCTTCTGAAGCTTCATCCCATAAGATTCTCCGCTCACGCGCTTATTGCGTTTGAGAATAGAATAAGCCTATCCGCTCACACTCTTATTCTGTCTGCTCATGTGCTTATTGCGTTTGAGAATGCAATAAGCCTATCCGCTCACATCCTTATTCTGTCCGCTCACGCGCTTATTGCGTTTGAGAATAGAATAAGCCTATTTGCTCACACTCTTATTCTGTCCGCTCACGCGCTTATTGTATTTGAGAATAGAATAAGCCTCTCTGCTCGCACCCTTATAGCATCCACTCTCCCCAGCGACATAGCGTGTTCACCCACTGTCCCCGGCGGGGACACCCCATGCTTAACCGCGGGTGATGCCCGAAGGGTGAACCCGTGGACAGACGACAGCCCTACCCTCCGACGCCGGCGGTGTCGCACAGCAGCCCACTTCTGCACGTCTGAGTTACCCCTCCACGCTTTCAGTGCGACGCCGCCGGCGTCGGGATCAGAGTAGTCTGCCTGTCCACGGGTTCCCCCTCGCTTTGGCTCGGGTATCACCCGCGGTTACGCATGGTGCGCCTCCGCCGGAGGCGTTACTCTGTGTGGATGTAGATGCGGAGGAGGTGCAGTGAGGGTATCCACAAAAGCATACATACCATAGAGAATGTGAGAGAGTGGCGATCGGCGAAGTAGAGAGCGAGAGTATCCGCAAGAGCATAGACGATATGCAGGGATGTAATTGAGCTGAGTATCCCTCGTGCTCACCCACTGTCCCCGGCGGGGACACCCCATGCTTAACCGCGGGTGATGCCCGAAGGGCGAACCCGTGGATAGACAACATCACAAACCTCCGACACCGGCGGTGTCGCACAGAAGCCCACTTCTGCCCGCCTGAGTTACCCCTCCACGCTTTCAGTGCGACGCCGCCGGAGGCGGTTTCCTCTATCCTCTTCTCCGCGAGCTTTCGTCTTTGCTCTGCAGCGTGAGTCTCTTCTCGTGTGCTGGGTATGAAGCCTTTCACAAATAAAAAAACTCCCAATGGCGTGGGCTATCGGGAGTTTTTTATTGAGCTAAATCTAACAACTAGAACATAATTACAAATATGTATATAAATGCGTTTTTATATATTATTTGGATATAAGTGCAAATTATTTCGCTACCTTTTACTCTATTTTCTTTGTGCTGTCAGGTAAGATTATTCTAAACCTCTGTTCTATATTATTTGTGTCGAGAACCTTTAACTGCTCTTTTGCCATCTTATGAAGAATCCCAAAACGTTGCTCCCTTGGCAATCCACGTTTTATCATTTCTGAATTAGCAGACTCCATATTAGATAGTACCACCAACTGATTAATACTTGCAGTTTCTCTAATATTCATCCCTTTAGATGCCAATTTGGGGTTTGCCAAGCACCATTCCTTTGCTTTACACCCAAAGAGAATAATATTAAGCATATCGGCCTCTGTTGCGTAAATAATCCCTTGTTTGATAGTTTTAATATCCATTTTGGGAATAATTACGTTTTTAATAGCATCGGTATGAAGTGTATAATTAGTCTTTGATAGTATTCGTTTTGCGTTCCATTCCAGCGAAAGTGGGCTACTTTCCAGTTCCTTTAACCTTTGGTATTCCTTTACGATGTAAAGTTGGAATGTAGGACTAATCCACATACCGAAATTAAATGCAATATCCTTATGCGCATAAGTACCTCCGTTTCGTCCTGCTTTAGAAATGATACCAATGGCATTAGTTGCTTCAATCCATTTTCTTGGGGTCATATTAAACCTATTCAATCCTGCCTCTTTCATAAAGGTGTCGAATGCGACACCTTTAAATCAGGATTGTTCAAACTTTCCCAAACGCCAAGATATTCTAAGGTGTTTTTGTTTCTCATCCAATTACGGATATAGTCTTCTCCTTCATTGGCTTTCACCATATCCGTAAGGACTGATGTAATCGTTATTATCTCTTCCTATCAGAACGGATATTTCGGTGTTCTGCACCGTCATCTTCTTTGATGTATTCATAATCTTACTCCTCCCCCGTTTAGCTCATTCGTGAATTTTTCAAGTTCAACCAAGCCGTTTGAGTGAAATGTTTTACTCCCTGCTACGTCGTTAGGTGAAACTAAAAGATGACATATGAGCAGGCCAAAATCATCGGCAATAATCACTGAGCTTGTTTTTTTAGAGCGTGATGTAACGGTCACTCTTGCTTGCTATTATTTTAGTGTCGCTCGCGGCGAACGGAGAAGGTGGCGTTGCCAGTGGACGGACCTGCTGTGCGGCGTGGGGTGCGGCGGCTCACGTTGGAGCTGCGGCGGCTGGTGCCAGAAGAGCTGCGGGAGAGCAGTCCGCGGCGGCCAGATGTTGGCTTTGTGGCTTCGGTGGCGAGGGAGTCGGTTTGGACTGTGTCTTGCTTCACGCTGTCGCCCGCCCATACATGGTTGTGGAAAGCCGTGAGTTCTTGCTCGATTTTGTTTTGAGCTGCTTTCAGGGCGGTATCCGTGCGGGCTGTTTCGGCCAAAAGTCGGTCTTGGAGATTCACCACCTTATAGATGTCGCCCGCATAGCGGTTCATCGTGAAATAGTCGTCGGCGGAAATGGTGGAGGCATTGTTCAGCGAACTCTCCATGAGCATCAGCTTGCCCAAATAAGGAGCTGCATCGCTGTATTTCACCCAGAAAAGTGGATATTCCGTTTCCTCGCCGCCGAAGTCGGCATCGCCGCGCACGAGGACGGGGCAAAGCGCTGTCACTTGCGTGTGGAAAGTGGCGGTGTGTTGGTCGTAGTAGACGCTCTCCTTGATGTAGTAGCGCGTCACATCGGTTAGCGAGAGATCGGCATCGTCCACGCGCATCCGTCCATCCGTCACGGTATAGTATATGGAGTGATCGTCCATAATTTTCTTTGCCGAGATGGCGTTGGAGCGGCTGAAGTCCTCATTTCCCGTTGCTACGTTGTAAGCATAAGCCGTCACTTGTTGGCGCAAGATAAGCTTCATCAGATACGTGAAGAGATTGACGCGTCCTTCCTGCGGCGTGATGGGATAGTAGAGCGAAGCGTTTCTGTCCTGCTTGAGGTTGAGGCGGCGATAGATGTCGCGGCGCCAACTAACGTCGGTGGGCATTTCAGCAGCCACGGGGAAGTCGCGATAGGACACGCCGCGCGGAGCGTTCTGGGTGCGCTGTTGCTGCTGGGCGGCTGCTTCAGCCTGACGCTTAGGAGGCTGAGCGGAGGCAGTGAGCCCCATCAGGACGGCGATGAACAATATGATTCGTTTCATATACTTATGTTTTCGGAGAGTTAGTTGATGATGACTTCCAGTGCTTGCGGAAGTGTGCGCGTGGTGCCATCGGGGCCGGTAGCAACCACGCCGCGAATGTAGAATCGACTGCCGTTGCGCAACTGACGCATGAGTTCACGCTGATTCTCGGAGAAGCGTGAGCCTGCGGAGCGTTCTACGCGAAGTTCGCCCATACGGCCTGCGAAGACGCATTCGAAGCTCTGAACGCGGAATTCGATGTCGAGCAGACCATCGTCGATAGCTGCATTGAGGCCTCCAGCGTTGAGGATGGCACCTTTCGTAAGGCGACCGCCTTTGAAGCGGGTGTCGCCCAAGGCGAGATAGGCGGTGGGGTCGGGTAGGCGGCGCACTTTGAAGGTGTAAGAACCCATGGTGGTTTGCTTGCCGTTGACCTCGCCCGTCACAGTGAAGGTGACGTCCTGTCCCACAGCGGCGGGGCGTGCGATGTACTTGCCCTTGCCTTGTGCCGTGAGGCTGCCGCCCTTCATGCTCAAGTGGACCTTGTCGCTACTAATGCCGCTGGCACTTACGCTAACGGGGTTGTTGAATCCGGCGTAGAGCACGTTCATCAAGTCGGCCGCTACGGTAGCTCCGGAGGGGGGCGCAATGACGTTGTACTTCTGGGTGAAGTTGCGGCGTATGATGTCGCCCGCGGCATTGGGCATGAGGATGTAGCCGGAGAAGCTATACTCGCCGGGTGCTCCAGCGGTGAAGCTATAAGAGCCAGACGAACTTATCTGTCGGCCGTTGACGAAAATCTGCGGGCGTTGTGTCGTATCGACAGCAGCCATGAAAATTTTGCTATTGAAGACTTCACCAGGCATGAGCGTGGTGCGCTCTGCTGCTACATAAGCGTTGAGTTCGTTTACACGAATGTCTTTGAGGTCGATATTGGCGCGGAGCGTGTGGAGCACTTGATTCTCGGCCTTTCGAATATCGCTCTGGAGCTTTGAGAGCATTGTGATGGCGGCCACAGCGGGCATATCCTCGAACATATACTGCTGCCAGTTCTTGCCCAATAGCGTGTTGTCGTTTTTGGGTACTGCGGTGCTGAGGTCGGAGGCGATGATGGCGCGTTGGCGCTGGTCGGTGATGAATTGTAGGATGAAGTCGCGGTAGGCATTGATACCCTCGAAAAGTTGCTTACCTTTCCCATTGACTGGCGCAAGCATAACGCGGCTGGCAGCCTCCAAGTCCTCTTGATTTCTAAGGGCGTCGGGCTTTCCTTCAGCTCCGTCGGCTTCTCGAGCGATGGCCCATTTCATTTTTTCGGCGAAGTTGTAGAGTCCATCAGACATCTTGCGCACGCTGAGTGCTTTGTCGTACCAGGGCTTAATCTTCTCGGGGTTGAGCTTCATCTGAGCGGCGAAGTCGTCGTATATGTCGCGGTTTTCCTTGTCGGCGTTGGTTGTGGTGCGCTGCAGGCTGTCGCCTACGAGGCGGAAACCTTTGAGCACGTCGGAGGAGACGTTCAATGCGAGCATGGCCAAGAGGAGGACATACATCAGGTTGATCATCTTCTGACGTGGGGAAACCGGTCTTTTTTTGATAGTGCTGGACATTATAATAATGTGCTAATGCGGAGCGGCTAATGCCGCTTTTTTTATGTGCTAATGTGCTAATGAGGGAATGTGCTAATGAGGAGCAGCGAGGGCCGCTTTTTAATGTGCTAATGCAGAGTGAGAATATGCTAATGTGCTAATGGGGGAATGCTCTCATGCAAATTATTGCTGCGGGGCTTGGTCTACACTGCCTCCGTTGCGCACTACGTTGACGGTGAGGGCGTCAATCATGCGACCATACACTTGGTTGAGGCGTTGGATTTGTTCCGCCAAGATTTGGTTTGATTGTTGATGTCGTCAATCGTGCCCACTTGCAGAGAGATGCTCTTGAGGTGTAGCTCATAAACCTTGTTGATGCCCGTAAGGGTGCGGTTGAGGTTCTCCATCTCTTCGCTGTCGCGGGTGAGTTTGAGATTCTGTTCGTCCACTCTCGCCAATGTCTCGTTGAGCGTGTTGAGTTTGTCAATATACACTTTTGTGGCTTCCTCCATTTCGGGAGAGAGTACAGCTTGCGCGCGGTGGAGCAATTCGTCATTGGCCAAACGGATGATGCTTGCCAACTGTTCTGCATCTGCATCGTGCGGAATGCTAATGCCTTCGGCGGGAGCATTGCCAGCTTGCGACTGAGTGGCTACAGCTACTTGTTGAACTGGAGCACTTGCGGGCTGAGCAAAAGCTGCTGCAGGCTGATAGGTGGTTGCTGGTTGCACTGTTGCCGGAGTAATGGTTTCTGTTGAAGTGGAGGTTTCGGGAGCCTCTTCCTCCTCTTCGTCCTCATTCATCCGTGCTTCAATCTCTTCGTCGGTGAGGTAGTTCTTGGGGAGTTCTTTGCCAATCTCTTGTTTGTCGAAAGGACGGTCGAAGGCGCTCAAGAAGAACACGACGACCTCTGTGCCCATACCGACGAACAACATCATGTTGCCCCCCCGGAAGGTGGGTCAGTTTGAAGAGCGCACCAAGGATAACGATGGAAGCGCCCCAGCTATATGCGTAGTTGAGAAATGTCTGACCTGGCACGCTGTCCATCCAGTGTTGCAGGCGGATGATGAAATTTATTTTAGACATTGTTTTGCTGTGCTAAATTATCGTATGTGTAGGTAGATGGTAGGGGAATACCACCTTAGTTTTTCTTTCCAACTCGGGGAAGTTTGCCCGTGCGAGTGCCTGCCAAACTGCGAACGCAGCGGAAGCCTATGAAGGAGCGCGGGTGGTTCTGATATTCGTAGGTGCGCCATGCGGAGCGAATCAGGCTCAAGGGGTCTTTCCACGAACCGCCACGAACGCTCTTGCGCTTAAGGGCGTAGGGGTCTTCCTTTGCGGCATTGTAAGACAGCTCAGGGTTGATGTCGGCCATGGCTTTTACGCCCGCACTGGTGTAGGTTGTGCTTGTCCATTCGGCCACATTGCCCGCCATGTCGAACAAGCCGTTGGAGTTGGCACCATAAGTGCCCACCTGGCTTGTCACGAGATTACCATCATCGGTATAGTCTCCCTCATCAGGCTTAAAGTTGGCGTAGTAGCAACCTTTCTTGTTTGTTTGTATTGTTATCGTCTTCGGCTGGCGTCCAAGGGAAAGGATTCTGTTCCTTACCGCGTGCAGCATATTCCCATTCGATTTCGGTCGGCAGACGATAGCGCTGAATGTAGCGTGCCTGAGGGCCAAGACCTTTGAGGAGATACTGCGTGCGCCAAGCACAGAACGCATTGGCTTGTTCCCACGTCACACCAACAACAGGGTAGTCGTTGTAGGCCGGTGAGGACCAATAGTTCTTCATGTAAATCTCATTGTTGGCGTTCGTAAAGTCGTTCACCCAGCAAGTTGTGTCGGGATATACATTCACTATATAAGTGTTGAGGAAGTCCCACGGGCCGCTCAACGGGCGCTCGATGGTTTCGCGCACAATTTTCCCGTTTTCGTCCACATAGGCCGTGTCCTTGCTGATCATTACTACCTCGTCTGGGTCAACGGTGTGGTCGGTGTTCAGATCGCGTTCTTCGGGATTGAGGCGGTACTTGCGGAGTGCTGCCTTTTCGTAGTCGTAGATTTCATAGCGGTAGTTGAGCTGGCGGAAGTCAATCATCTTCGTCCCATCAATGGGGTTGGTGAAGTAGAGACTCTCGTAAGCTCGCTGCTGGTCTTCGTCCATCTTTTTGGGCAGAGCTTTTGCCCAGTTGAGATGAGGCTTCACAGGATCGCCATTCTTGTTCTCTGTGATTTTATAGGAGTCGTCACCACCAAAAGAGGGATCGGCGAGGCGTTCGCGGAAGATGGAATCGCGCACCCATGTCACAAACTGGCGGTACATGGAGTTGGTCACTTCCGTTTGGTCCATCCAGAAGCCGTCAACAGAGATGTCACGCGCAGGAATCTCTTTGCCCCAGAGCGTGTCGTTTTTTTCGATACCCGTACGCAGGTGGCCGCGCTTAATCTCTACCATACCGTAGGGAGTGGGCTCACTCACGGTCGTGCCGCGTGAACTTGTTACTTCTCCGCCGCTATTCATGGCTCTGTTGCTGCCGAAACAGGAAACAAGCGTCATGGCAACGCAGGCGGAAGCGAGTATTGTAAAAAGTTTTTGTATCATGTTTGTTTTCTATATTCTTAAAGTAGTCTACAAATAGCGAACACTTCTGTGTAAGTTTTTGCCGCGTTTCTGCAAATTGAGCGGCATACGGTAGCTGATGAGTAGTTCGTGATTGCCCGCGCCAAGTCCCATCCCAGAGGTGTTGGCTTCGTAAGCGTAGCTGATGTCAATGCCGTGGAATGTTCCACCAATGAAGAGCGTGGCGCTGTGCTGCGGAGCATAGGTGGCACCCGCGTAGAGGCGCTTGTTCTCATGTGTGTAGACGAGGCGACCCGTGAAATCAGCACGAAAATCCGTTCCATCGTAGCGCATCATTACCGAAGGCACTATAGTTAGTAACGGACTGCGCGTTTTTATATTGTATCCAGCCGTGAAATTATAGAGCGGTTTGTAGGTAATCTGGTTGCGCTCCCCCAAGAGTACGGTGGGAGCGGTGAGGTGCTGCACTCCTATTCCGGCATACCATTGTTTGCGGTGGAAGAAGAGACCTGCTGAGGCGTCGAGTTTCGAACTGTCACGTCAGACGTGGGGATTGCTGGGTCGGAGCCAGCACCATCGGCCAGGTCCGCCTTACTTCCTTTGAAACTCTCTGCGAGCATATCAGCTTCTGCGCCGAGGCTCATCACGCCACCAAAGAGGCGGAAGTGATAGCTATATTGGAGTGCAAACCGTTTGTGGCTGAACAAACCGATTTCATCGTTCTGGAATGTTGCGCCTACACCGTGGCGCGTTCTCCCTATCTGAAAAGCCATGTCAGCTCCTGCATACATCGTGCCGCCTGCATCGTCGTAGCCCATAGGGTGGGTCATATAAGCCGCGTTGATAGAGAGCTGGTCCGAGCGGCCTGCTGCAGCGGGATTGAACTGCGGCTCCATGTCCCAATAGTGGTTGAAGGCTGGTTCTTGCTGGGCATGAACTGACGCACCACATAGCAAGAGCAATGCGGCGAGCAGGAAACGTATGTGAGTCGTTGACGTCATATTTTATTATCAGAACGTAAAAAAACGGTCTTTATTGTATATGTATCGTTTTGTTGCTTTGGTGCGGGGAGGAGCGAGTGGTGCAGAGAGCGAAGCTCAAGAAGCTTTTGCCACTGTCCGATAGAGGTATTTTGAAAAAGCAAGGCAACGACGGTAAGTTTCCGCCATTGCCTTGCGATTCGGCAGGAGGCACAACTGCGCCAGTCCTTTTAATATTCGTCCTCGTTGAAGAGGAACAAGGCATATAAGTCTTAGGTAATAATGTAGTTGTGTCAGCCTTTTCGCTCATTTTATTTCGTGGTGAAATACCATAAATGGGCAAGTGGTTCATACAAACAACTCTGTCATGCGAAAGAAGTTTCCATAATGCGAATATTGAGACACTTCTCTATCTCCGCTATACTCTTGAATGAGAAGTTTGTGTGACCAGACAATATCTTGCTGACATACTGCGGAGAACACCCAAGGCGTGATGCGATGTCTGCACGTGAGAGTTTGTGTTCCTGCATATAATCAATAATCTTCATGGCGATGCCTTGCGACCATTTAAGCCACACTTCATTCTCTTGCCTCCACTTTGCTTCCTCTGCAAATGTGGAAGGTTCGCTACTAAGATTTTTCTCAAGAAATTTTAATGTTTTCTCTTTCATAATCAATCCTCCTCATAACAATCTATGAAACTATCTTTATCAAAGACTCCTTTCTGCTGCAAATAGTTTCGGCAAGCATTGAGCTTGTCTAATTCTATTTGAGTATGTTCTCTGTCTTGCATTTTTGCAGTGAGTTTTATGGCTCCACCTGTTATAATGTAGATATTTGGTTCTATTCTTATGGCATATATCCGAAGCCAACTTGCATGTCGTTCTCTGTCCCAATGGCGCGCTTTCTCACGCGTCAATTCATGAATTCTGTTATCTGTCAGACTTAATGGATGGAAAAGTTCGTCCAACTGTTCGGTGTATGGAAAGTCTAAGATTAGGCGTTCGAGGGCTCTTGCATCTTCCATCGTGTCTTTAATAGCATCACTTATTTTCTCAACATGGAAGAATCCTTGTAGATCGTCTATATGGGCAAGAAAGAAATCAAGCAAATAATTGGCATTGCTCCACTTACGGAAAAGTATCGTTAGCTCGTCCGCTTCTTTTGCTTCATCTCTGACAGCCCAAAGATGATTGTATCCTGCTATAGCCCTTACAAATTTCATCTATAATATGTTTCCTGGTGCAAATATAGATATTTAGGATGAAATATGCAACTTATAAGTTGCATACCGTGCTCTGTAAAAACTTTTTTGGCCTAAAAAAGCGAAGCAGGAATCTTGCTGTGAAATTCCTGCTCCGCTTTGTGTTCAACGATTTAAGCTGAGATGCTCAGCTCATAGGCCATTAATATTCGTCCTCGTTGAAGAGGAAATCCTCTTTCGTTGGGTAGTCGGGCCATACGTCCTCGATGGTTTCGTAGACCTCGCCTTCATCTTCCAATTCTTGGAGATTCTCGACAACCTCCATAGGTGCGCCCGAGCGCATAGCATAGTCGATCAATTCGTCCTTTGTTGCAGGCCATGGAGCATCCTCCAGTTTTGAAGCCAATTCAAGCGTCCAGTACATAATCTATGTATGTTTTTAATGTGTTATTTATTTCCCGTATTTTACGGCGTGCAAAAATAGACTTTTTCTAAGAAAAGAAACAATATCTTATAATTTTATTTCCTCCGAACCCATAAATTTATTTAAATATCTGGCAAATAGGAAGAAAAAGTCGGACAACCGATTGATATATACCATTGTTTCGTGTGGCAGAGCCTCTTCGCCCAGTCGCCAGATGGCACGTTCGGCACGGCGGCATACGGTGCGGCAAACGTCGGCTTGGGCAGCGGGCATCGTTCCGCCCGGCAGGACGAAACCACAGAAGCGGCCTTCCGATGTGTCCACGCTGTCGATGAGTTGTTCCATATCTTCAATGGTTTCGGCCGTGGGCAATCCTTTCGGCTCTTTGAGGAGTGCCAGTGCGCCATTGATAGCAAAGATGCGGCGCTGAATATTGTAGAGATTCTCCCGTAGTTCCTCGGGACACATAGCCGCCAGGAGTCCGATGTGGGAACAAAGCTCGTCGAGCGTTCCGTAGGCTTCTACGCGGTCGTCACATTTCTTCACGCGGTGACCATTGGCCAAGGACGTCATGCCCTTATCGCCGCTGCGGGTGTATATCTTCATATTGTACTAATAATTTATGGTGTAATCTTGTTTGTTCAGTCGTGCCTCAAAATAGGCCAACCCTAACCAGTAGAGATCGAAGGTGACGCGTACAGCTTCCGTTTTCTTCCATTCGCACCAAGCTTGTAGTGTTGAGCGCGAACGGTGTATGCCATAGACAATGAAGAGTGCGTGCTGACCAGCGTAGGGGAGAAGTGCATCAAGTATGGGGGCTATGGGTTCTGAGGTATTCAGAAAGAGGAAGTCGATATGCCCCATCTTGCTTGCTTGTTGCACCGCTTCCTCGGTGGTGGCTGCGCTGTAGCAAGTACATTTCTGACAAGCTGCTGCCACATACAGCTGTTCATCGGCCGTATCGGGCCCAACAAATAAGGCCGTGCGCGGTTGGCTATCATTGGCCAGACGGAAGAGTAAGCGGTCGTCACGTTCAGGAAGTGCTTGTCCTTTTCGTTCCTGATGCAGCCGCTCGTAAGCGTAGTAGTACCCACGCTGGTAGATCACTCCTTTCACCAGTTGGAAAGCAAAAGGAGAATGGATGTTGTAGCCCCGCCGCTGACGAATGCGCCAACACCACACACCGATGCGCTGTAGATAATAAATGAACCGTTGCATATAGCGCGAAGGTAAGCAATTCAAATCACATTCCTTTCCTTTCGCTCCGGAAATACATTTATATATAGGAATAGATCTTTTATTCCTAACGAAGTTTTTCTCCCTCCTTTTTACTCGTTTTTATCTTAAAATCTTAGAAAATAGCTCTTTACTTCTAAAATAAACTTAAATAACTGCATTTTTCTTTGAGAAAGTTTGGAGGGTAATAAGAAAGCCGTATCTTTGCAACGTGTTTTTCATAGTATTAGATTTAAGGTTAACAAGGTTGGGATACAGTGGTATCCCTTTTTTTATGTCTATACTTCACAACAAATAGGTCGGACGCTTCGAGAAATTACTGTAAGGTAAACGCATCTCGTTTCGTCCGATTTTCTTTATTAGCATGCCTCTTCTGTTCTGAAGGGGAAACTCGTGGAAGAGGGTTTTTGCTGATAATATAGAAACTCTCTTATGAGGCGTACAAAAAGAGCCGACTGACACGTAAATTGTGCCAGTCGGCTTTCTTTATAGCGTGCTCATTGCTTAGGAAATACCGATACTCTCAAACAATGAGAAAATAGATTTTTTAATTCACAGCCACTTTCTTACCATTCAAGATGTAGAGCCCATGCGTGGGATGCTGAACGCGACGGCCTTGCAGATCGTAGATGCAATTCTGCTCGTCCTTAGAAATGTTGGGCGCACTGATAGCCGTGATGGTGCGTGGACTGGGATAGATGCACCAAAAAGAAGCTTGGTCCTGTTTGTTGAAAGGGCGAACCTTGTCGCTGGTGGAATTGTTGAGCGTGGCGTAGGAAGCCGAAGTGGGTTGGGTGCAAGTGAGCAAGCTCCACCCTTCTGAATTGGATTCCACGCTAAAGGCGATGGCTTCACTGGCTTTCACTGCGGGCACTGGGCGGGTACTATAAGATGTCTTACCCGCATAAAGGCCTGTGTTGACGTGATGGAGCAAGTAGTTTCCGTTACTATCCTTTTCAAAGGTGAAAACCTGTGCCGAATCGTTTTCCACGCTGTAGAGCGAACCTTGTGCGGCATTGGCGGAAAGGAAATGAGTAGGGTTCACTTTGTTGTACACCATGTACTGACGCCCGGGTTCGATGGTGACGCGCTCCAGCGTAGGTACTGCAGCCATCACCGCCCACATATTGGCTTCGGTCTTTTGTGTGTTGAAAGCATCGAGCAAGGGGCGGAGCGCCGCATCCGATTTGTACATTCCCACCGCCTTTCCCGTTTTGATTCCAGCAAGGCGCTGTTGCAGGGCATCGTTGAGATATGCATCGCGAGGGGAGGTGGCATCGAGGGTATACTTGCCGCCTGTGATAGAATCAAGGCTGAAGCTCTTGAAGACGATGTTGTAGCCATCGTTGTAGGCCACATCCTCGAAGAGCAAGCCGATACTATCGTTTGCATAAGAATCATCGTGGAGTAGCAAGAAGAATTTTTCGTCACTTGCAAACCTTTCACCCAGTTGGTGGCCATCTTTTCACCGCTATTATAATCGGAGTAAGTAGCCAGTTCTTTGTAGAAGAAACCCACCTTTTCGCGCACGTTGCTCAGTGGCACTGTTTGCAGCGCCACAAAGAGCTGTTTGCCATCAGCCTTGCGGCGAGCGGGAAGCACGAGTACTTCGCCGTTGCAAGCGTTCACTTGGCCGCCCGTCATGTTGGCAGGCATCGTGCTCTTGTCCCATGTGCCAGCAGCTGTGATGGGATCGGAATACGTGTAGATATTGAACTGTCGACCGCCACCCTGGTTGCGGCAACTCAGCAGTACTGTGCCGTCGGGGAGTTCTTCCACTTTCGATTCATCGGCAGCATCGGAGGGGATAACGCCAGCGCCGCCCAGCACCTTCCAATTACGGCCGAAGTCGTCGGAATAGATGACGTAAGTGGCAAATTTATTCTTTGTCGTCGTGCGCAAAGGATGGGCAATGTAGATACGGTAGAAATCGCCCACTTTGATAGAGCGGCTCTGCATAATCTTACCACTTGTCAGGAAGATTCCCGCCACCTGTGCGTTGCCAGGAAGCGTACCATCATAGAGACCATAAATCTGTTCGGTTTGGTCAGTACCCTGATCCCAGGTGCGTCCGCCGTCGGTGCTGCGGAAGAAGGCGCAGCGCTGCGGATTATTACGCGTTGAACTGAAATAACCCACCTTGCCACTCACACACTGCATCAAGACGTTGTCGCTCGTGCGATCGGCTACGATACTTGGGTCGCCGAAACCGGTGCGCCAAACTTGGCTGGCGTGCTCATCGCCACTTGCCACGACAACTGTATCGCTCCATGTGTGGCCATTATCCGTGCTCACTTTCATCACGTTGTCGATTCGATAGAGTCCGTTCTGGTTGTTGTAGCCAATGTCCGTTTTGCTGATGCGATAGTCGCAGTCGGCCAGAAGTCGGCCGTCGCGCGTCTGTGTCAAAGCTGGGATACGATAGGGAACTTTGCTCGTAGCGTTATCAAAGACAGTCACTGTGTGGGCATTATCCACTTCGTCGGCCTGACGAACAAATACGCGGAAGTTTTTTACTTGGCCATTGCCGGCAACGGTGAAAGTTGTTAAAGCCTTATCAACGTTGCTCACTTCAAAGTGGCCGCTCTGCTGCGTAACCTTTCCGTCGGTGGTTATGATAGCGGTGAGCGTGGAAGGATAGTCGAAGCTATAGCCGTCGATAACGTAACCCATCGTTGGAGTGGAGAGCGTGTAAGTGCCCGATATGGCATCGGTGAGCAGGAAGCTCTTGCCGTCGGCTGAGGGCTGGAAGCTGGTGTTCATGGTGGACAATCTCAATGCCGCCGGAGCAGTGAGCGTAGAGTTCCATAAAGAAGTTTCCGCCGGCGTATTAGCGGCGTTTTGAACTCTCCATACGCCGTGCCCACTTCAAAGTCGACCGCTACAGGCGTGAAAACAACAGTCGAACCGCGATCCTTGCCGCCCGTCCAGAACGCCATCTTGTTGTCGCGGTTGTTAACGCCATAGTTCGTTCCGTTTTGGCAAAGATAGAACGCTGCCGCACCCGCAATGTCTTTAGAGGATTCCAGTTTCCAAAGACTCTCGTAGGTTGTTGTGTTGAGGCCGTCGAGGGGCAAAACCACGGGATAGGCCGTGCCGCCAGTTGTTCCGCTCATTTCGCGCGGCGAAACAAGAATCTTGTTGGCAGCAGCTGCGCGATTGTGGAGCCGATAGCCCGCTGTGTTGTCGCCAACGAGACACCAAAGGGCTTCGGGCACGGCGTTGGTGAAACTGCGCGCCAGCGAGAAGGGTTGGTTGTCGGCCGTATAAACCAGCGGGAAAGTGCTGGTGCCTTGACCTTGCCCCACGGCCACTGTGTACCAAACCGTGTTGGCAGCGAAGCGGCCGTTGGCGGTGGTAGTGGTGTGGAGGCGTTCGATGGCTGAGGCTGTTTTTTTGATACTCACTACGAAATTTGTGGGTACGGCGTTGGCTTTGGCAGCAGTGCTGGAAACGGAGAAACGCGTTGTGTTCTCCTCCAAGCCTGTCACGCTCACCGTTGCAGCAGCATCGCTGGCAGAGCAGGTAACAGCCGCGCCGCCTTTCTCAGGCGTGATGGTCACTGTGGCGCGTGTTGTGGAGGTCGATGAACCTTCAAAACCTGTATAGTTGAACGAATAGCCCGTGATGGCATAACCGTCCGGAACACTGAGAGAAAAGGTGGTTTTGTAGAGGTGGTAGGTGCCGTTGGCGTCCACCCACATATCGTTGTTGGCAGTCTCGAGTGTGAGCTGCGGGGCGGTTTCGGTGGAGCTCCACTTGTACTTGTACGCACTGGTGGTGCTGTTTTGCTTATTAACGAAACTACCCGTTGCTGTGGACACCGTACGCGTCCACGTGGTTGGAGCTTGTGCCCTGAACAGGGCTCGCGCACAAACTCGCCAATCCCATAAGGGCCAGTGTAAACAAATGCTTCATAGATAGTGAATTGAATAGATATGAGTGATGATTGCAAATATAATGGTTTCTCTTTATTTCTGTTTGGTTGGCAAAGAGAAAAATAGGCCACGCGAAAAAGTGGCGGAGCGCAGCACGAAGAGTGGGACGCGCAAAGGCAGTTTGTTGAGATGAGAGAGAGGATGCGAAAGAGCCGGAAAGAAGGCTTTGTTCTTGTCAATGAAATTCTTATTTTACGCCTCCGAGAATAAAAGAAAATCCAACGCGAAATAAGACGTTCGATTCGCTTCGCTCTCTTGAATGGCAATGAAATAAGGCTGTGCGTCAGCAGCATAAGGCTGTCAGCCAGCGCGCTTATTGTGTCAGCTGACAGCCTTATTCTGTCGGCCAGTATCCTTATTGTACTGACAACAGAGAGCGGATGGAAATACACATAAAAGCACAACTCCCAGCCCACGCAATAAGGAAACGGAGTGACGCAGCAGAGCGACGCACCACTCCGAAGACTATTTTCTCCCACATCCTTGTTCTACGGCCCATTTTCTTGTTCCCGTTGCGCCAAAGGCTTTGTTAAGAAAGGGCAGTTTTGAGGAACGAATGATGACGTGGCGTGCCTCGTTCCGTCCAATAGGTTTACCTCTCTCGCTAATAAGAACCTCTGTTCTCGCTTTTGAGAGCTTTTTCAGCAGCATAATGTTGTAGGTCTTTGTCTTAGATTTATTATTCTTTTTATTTATTGCTGGAATTTACAAAATATTGTAACTTTGCGGCATATTAAAAATGCCCCCTCATTTATAAGGGGACGGAAAAGTCAAGATAGCTCAATCATAAAACATTACATAATTTAATTTTCAAAACTCTATGTGGTTAACAACTTCATCCGTAGGACGGAAAGTTATCATGTCGGTAACCGGCATTGCTCTCGTTCTGTTCCTCACCTTCCATGCTTGCATGAATGTTGTGGCGCTTTTCTCCGGAGATGCTTACAACATGATTTGCGAGTTTCTTGGATCTAATTGGTATGCCGTTGCAGGAACGGTAGTTTTGGTGGGCCTCATCGCTCTCCATTTCATTTATGCCACTATCTTGACACTGCAGAATCTCAAAGCGCGCGGTAATAACCGCTATGCAGTGGTGGAGACTCCAGCAAAGGTGGAATGGGCCAGCCAGAACATGTTCGTGCTCGGTCTGATCGTATGCTTGGGTTTGTTCCTCCACTTGTTCAATTTCTGGGCAAACATGATGGGCGCAGAATTCTACAATGGCGGTATGGCTCTCGTGGGCGACTATGAAGCAACAGACGGCGCAGGTTTGATTCAGTTCACCTTCGGCAATCCCATCTATGCTGTGCTCTATCTCGTATGGCTCGCCGCGCTGTGGTTCCACCTCTCTCATGGTTTCTGGAGTGCTATCCAGACTCTCGGTGTGAACAACAAAGTGTGGTTCAACCGCTGGAAGCTCATCGGCAACGTTTATGTAACACTCGTTATGCTGATGTTTGCTGCCGTAGTTGTTTATTTTGCACTGGGCTGCAAACCCATCTGTGGCTAATTCTTATAACAAACGATTACAATTATGTCTGATAAATATATCGTTCCCGTAACGGAGAAGGTAATCGACTCAAGATTCCCGAAGGTCCCGTTGCTGAAAAGTGGACTAATTTCAAGGCTCATCAGAAGCTCGTTAACCCGAAAAACAAACGTAAGCTCGATGTTATCGTCGTAGGTACAGGTCTGGCAGGTGCCAGTGCCGCTGCATCTCTCGGCGAAATGGGCTTCAAAGTGAAAAACTTCTGCATACAGGATTCTCCCCGCCGTGCACACTCCATTGCAGCACAGGGAGGTATCAATGCAGCAAAGAACTATCAGAACGACGGCGACTCTGTTTACCGCTTGTTCTATGACACTGTGAAAGGTGGCGACTATCGCGCTCGCGAAGCTAATGTTTATCGTTTGGCTGAAGTAAGTGCAAGCATCATCGACCAATGTGTGGCACAGGGTGTTCCTTTCGCTCGCGAATACGGCGGCACACTGGCTAACCGCTCTTTTGGTGGTGTGCAGGTGAGCCGTACTTTCTACGCCAAAGGTCAGACCGGTCAGCAGCTCCTCTTGGGAGCATATTCCGCGCTGATGCGTCAAGGTACACGAAGGCACTGTTGAGCTCTACACTCGCTATGAGATGCTCGACGTTGTGATGATTGACGGCCGCGCTCGCGGTATCATCGCTCGCAACCTCGTTACTGGCGCAATCGAACGCTTTGCCGCACACTGCGTTATCTTGGCAACGGGTGGTTATGGCAACGCTTATTTCCTTTCTACAAACGCTATGGGTTGCAACTGCTCTGCAGCTATCGCAGCCTACAAGCACGGCGCATATTTTGCCAACCCCGCTTACGTACAGATTCACCCAACGTGTATCCCCGTTCACGGCGACAAGCAGAGCAAACTTACGCTCATGTCCGAGTCGCTGCGTAATGACGGCCGCATCTGGGTACCCAAATTCAAGGAAGACGTTGAGAAGCTCCGCAGCGGAGAACTCAAAGGCCGCGACATCCCTGAGGACCGCCGCGACTACTACCTCGAGCGCCGTTATCCGGCTTTCGGTAACCTCGTTCCCCGTGACGTGGCTTCACGTGCAGCTAAAGAACGCTGCGATGCAGGCTTCGGCGTGAACGGTACAGGCCTCGCCGTATTCCTCGACTTCCAGCAGGCTATCGAAGACTTCGGTCGCGACGCCATCGAAGCACGCTACGGCAACCTCTTTGATATGTACGAAGAAATCACCGATGAGAACCCCTACGAGAATCCGATGATGATCTACCCCGCTATCCACTACACAATGGGTGGTCTGTGGGTTGACTACGAGCTTCAGACAAATATTCCGGGTCTCTTCGCTGCTGGCGAGTGTAACTTCTCCGACCACGGTGCTAACCGCCTTGGTGCATCTGCCCTCATGCAGGGTCTGGCCGATGGTTACTTCGTTCTGCCGTATACTATTCAGAACTACCTCAGCGATCAAATCACTGTGGGCCGCTTCACAGGTAAAGAACCCGAATTTGAGAAGGCTGAAGCTAAGGTGAAAGCTCGTGTAGAACGTATTCTTAATATCAATGGTAAGCGTTCTGTGGATAGCATCCACAAGGAACTCGGACATATCATGTGGGAATACGTGGGCATGGCTCGTACGAAAGAAGGTTTGCAAACCGCTCTCGATAAGATGGCTGAACTCAAGAAGGAGTTCGAGAAGAACGTCTTTGTTCCGCACATCGACGGCGTAAACATCGAGCTCGAAAAAGCTCTCCGCCTCGAGGACTTCTTCACAATGGGCCAGCTCGTTGCTATCGACGCTCTTAACCGCGAGGAATCTTGCGGTGGTCACTTCCGCGAGGAACACCAGACCGAAGAGGGCGAAGCTAAACGCGACGACCAGGGCTGCTTCTACGTGAGCTGCTGGGAATACCAAGGCGAGGACGCTCTCCCCCGTTAAGTATAAAGAGCCGCTCAAATACGAGGCTATCGAAGTTAAGACGAGAAACTATAAAGTCTAATTGATCAGTGACAAGACGAGGTGCGCTTGCACAAACGACTCTGTAGCTACACTCGTTACGATTCACTCGTCACTTAAAAAAGAAATTTCATTATGGCAAAGAATATATCTTTTAAACTAAGATACTGGAAGCAGAATGGTCCTAAGGATGCCGGCCACTTCGACGAGCGCGAAATGAAGGATATCCCCGATGATACCAGCTTCCTCGAAATGCTCGATATTCTCAACGAGCAGCTTGTTGCAGAAGGTCAAGAACCTTTCGTTTTCGACCACGACTGCCGCGAAGGTATTTGCGGTATGTGTTCACTTTACGTTAACGGTACGCCTCATGGCAAAACGGAACGCGGAGCTACTACTTGTCAGCTCTATATGCGCCGTTTCCAGGAAGGTGAAACCATCACCGTTGAGCCTTGGCGCTCTGCTGCCTTCCCTGTTATCAAGGACTGCATGGTAGATCGCTCTGCTTTCGATAAGATTCAGGCCGCAGGCGGTTATATCAGCGTGCGCACAGGTGCTCCTCAGGATGCCAACGCAATCTTGATCGACAAGGACTCAGCCGATGAAGCAATGGACTGCGCCACTTGTATCGGTTGCGGAGCTTGTGTTGCTGCCTGCAAGAACGGTTCTGCAATGCTCTTCGTTAGTTCTAAGCTCAGCCAGTTTGCGCTGCTGCCCCAAGGCCGCGTAGAAGCTGCTAAGCGTGCAAAGGCTATGGTTAGCAAGATGGACGAACTCGGTTTCGGTAACTGCACCAACACGCGTGCTTGTGAAGCCGTTTGTCCGAAGAATGAGACAGTGCTCAACATTGCACGCCTCAACCGTGAGTTTATCAAAGCTAAGCTCGCCGACTAATCCGATGTGATTTCGCCCACGCCCCACCACGCAGTGAGGCCGCGGGCTGTACTCCCACAATATCTGGCTGCCACTCATAATTATATATATGAGTGGCAGCCTTTTTTCATGGATAAACGCTGTTTTCATCGGTTTCTGTACACGATGAGAAACTGTGGAAAGTGAGATTTGTGGATACATCCTTCTCCTCTTTTTCAGCAAATTGAGCGGCGCGTGGGGCTTTTTTGTTATTTGTGTTGGAAATTCGTATCTTTGCCTAAACAAATTTTTTAGAATCGTGAAGAAACTCTCTCTCATACTTTTTACGCTCGTCAGCGTCCTATTGCTCACATTGGCTGTTCCCCGTGAAGGCAAATTTGTCTTTGAGTACAAAGAGGGAACACCTTGGAAATACGCGCCGCTGATTGCTGATTTTGAATTTCCCATTATCAAATCGGAGAAAGCCATTAAGATGGAGAAGGACAGCGTGTTGCAAAATTTTCAGCCCTTCTTCAATAAGTCCGTCGCAATAGGTCAGCAGCAGGTTAAAGCCTTTATAGCCGACTACAAAGCACGCCGAATCCCAGTTCCAGAGGAAGTACGCCAACTATGTGATAAAGCAGTTGGGGCTCGTCTATAACACTGGCGTGATGTCGCCCTCGCAGATGTCCGATTTGGTGAGTCATCGCTATCAGAATGTGCATATCGTGGAAGGGCAAGATGCCGTCACGCAATCCACCAGTGCTATCTACACCACGCGCACCGCCTATGAAACCATCATGGGAGCCGACTCAGCGGGCTATCTCCATGATGTGTTGGCACTTTGCAATATCAACAACTATCTCACGCCCAACCTCACGTTCGACAAAGCTAAGACAGATGCGGCTCGAGAGGATGCGCTCAACTCCGTGATCACTTCCAGCGGAATGATTGTTGCGGGGCAGCGCGTGATAGATATGGGTGAAATCGTCACACCGCAGTTGAAACTCGTGCTCGACTCCTATATGCAAGAGAGTGCGCGCCTCAACACCACGGATAACAACCTCTGGAAACAGATGCCGGGGCAGGCACTCCTCATCTTCATCATTCTGAGCATCTTCCCTCTCTATCTCCTCACGTTTCAACCAAAGTACACAGAGAACGTTCGCACACTGGCCCTCTTCTATGTGCTGATCACGATTTCCCGATTCTGTCCTATATCATGGTGCGTGAGCATTGGTTCAGCGTCTACCTTGTGCCCTATGCTATGGTGCCGCTCTTTGTCCGCGTTTTCTTTGATTCGCGCACGGCCACGATGGCCATGATCACCTCCTTGCTCCTGACGTCTATCGGTCTGACAGGTCCTTTCGAGTTTTTCATGATCGAAAGCATCGTTGGCTTCGTCACGGTCTACGCGTTGCGCGAGATGACCGAGCGCGCCCAGATTCTTCGCATCGCTTTGTTTGTCGTCGTTGTAGGTCTCCTTACGCAGTTTGCCTACGATATGGCCGCCAGCACGAATATTTCCGATTTGGATCATTCGCGCTATGTGTATCTCGCCGTGTCAGGTGTGGCCCTTCTCTTTGCTTACCCTGTTATGTATCTCATTGAGCGCATCTTTGGCTATACGTCGAGCGTGACGCTCATCGAATTGTCCAATATCAATCATCCGCTACTCCGCCGAATGTCGAAGGAGGCACAAGGCACGTTCAACCACTCCATGCAGGTGGGAAACCTCGCAGCGGAGGTGGCTAACAAAATTGGGGCAAGTGCTCAACTCGTGCGTACGGGGGCTCTCTTCCATGATATAGGGAAAATGCTCAATCCGGCTTTCTTCACCGAAAACCAAAGTGGTGTCAATCCCCACGATTCGCTGACCGACCGCGACGATATGTCGAAGGAAGAGCAGTCGGCACAAATCATCATCAGCCATGTGACGCAGGGGCTGCAACTGGCAGAAAAAAATAACTTGCCTCAATCTATTCGCGATTTCATTTCGACGCATCATGGACGCAGTAAGACGGGCTATTTCTACATACAATGGCAAAACAACCATCCAGGCGAAACGCCGCGCGATGAGCTTTTCACCTATCCAGGCCCCAACCCCTTCACGCGCGAACAAGCCATCCTCATGATGTGCGATGCCGTGGAAGCCTCCTCCCGCTCCCTCAAGGAATACACCGAAGAGGCTATTAGCGGCCTCGTCAATAAGATTATCGACGGACAGGTGCAGGCGGGCTATTTCCAAGAGTGTCCCATCACGTTCCGCGATATTCAGGATGCCAAACGCGTACTGATCGACAGCCTAAAAACCGTTTATCACACGCGCATTGCTTATCCCGAGCTCAACAAGGATAAGCAGAAAGCGCAAAGCAGTATTTGGCCCCACCTCTTGGGCGGAAATCGCTACTACCATCACAATAAGAATTAGTAATACATCTCTCTAACGCCTCTTCCGAATGAAGAAGTTCTTCCTTCTCTTTATTGCCCTCATCCTGGGCATAGACTTGTCCGCACAGCGACAGGAGTTGTTCGTCACCACAGCCGATTCGGCCCATCCCTATCGTATTCCCGCCATCGCGCATCTCAAGGGGAAGCGTCTGCTCTCCGTGACCGACTATCGCCTCTGTGGCGCCGACATCGGTTTTGGTCGCGTTGATCTTCACGGGCGTTTATCACAGGATAACGGCCGTACATGGTTGCCGGAGTACCCCATTATTCGAGGTACGGGCGTGAAGCACGCCGCCGATTGTGGCTATGGCGATGCCGCCATCGTCTCCGCACCCAACGGTCGCGACATCCTGCTGCTCTGCGTTTGTGGCAATACCGTTTACGGCGCAGCCTCCACTACCCGACAGAATCCCAATCGTGTTGCCCGACTCTATAGTCACGACGGCGGGCGCACTTGGTCTGCTCCCGACGACATCACGGAGGATATTTATTCTCTCTTCGACGAGAGCCAGATCGGCCCTATCCAAAGTCTTTTTATCACATCCGGCCGCATCTGCCAGAGCCGCACGGTGAAGATTGGGAAGTACTACCGCCTCTATGCAGCCATCTGCGCGCGCCCCAATGGTAATCGCGTTGTTTATAGCGACGACTTTGGCCGTACATGGAAGCCACTGGGTAGCATCCACATTTCTCCAGCTCCCAAAGGCGACGAAGTGAAATGTGAAGAACTCCCTAATGGCGATGTAGCCCTCAGTTCCCGCACCTGGGGCGGCCGTTATTTCAATATTTCCATTATCGCAATATTCGCCTCGCTGAAGGCGAATGGGGTGAAGTAGCCTATTCCAGTGCCGCCAATCAAGGCGTTGATGCGCAGAAGAACAGTACGAACGGCGGCATCCTGATTGTTCCCGCTCGCCGCACTTCCGACAATCGCAAAACATGGGTTGCCCTTCAGTCTGTCCCTCTCGGTCCCGGCCGCAGCAATGTGGGCATCTACTACAAAGAACTTCCCTCCGCCCAAGCCTATTCCTCTCCGGCCGTCCTCGCAGCCAACTGGTCCGGCCCTTATAAAGTGTCGTCAGTAGGTTCGGCCTATTCCGAATTAGAACGCCTCGGCGATGGAAAAATTGGTATCTTCTACGAGGAAACATCCCACAAAGCCGACTACACCCTTGTTTTCAACAGCTTCTCCCTAAGCGAAATCACCAACGGGCGTTTTTGCTAAACTCACACATACATACAAAACGGCGAGGGACTCAATGTCTCCCGCCGTTTTGTATATCTCAACTTGCGCCTTGTGGGTAAGTCCGTCAGCGCACACTAAGTTCACACATATTCTTTTGCCTCGCGTTTGCCGCGCAGTACTGCCAGAGCGTTGCTCGCCAGTGCCAACATTTCGTCCTCGCCAGGGTAGCAATACACCGGAGCCAGAAATTCGATGCGCTCCCGCAGGTGTTTCACAACATATTCCGAATGCGCCAACCCGCCCGTGAGGAGGATGGCGTCCACCTTACCGAAAAGCACCGCCCCCTCAGCTGCGATGTTCTTTGCCACATGGTAAATCATCGCGTCCACAATCAGTTTTGCGTGTTCGTCCCCCACAGCGATGCGCTTCTCAATTTCCTTCATGTTGTTAGTGCCCAAGTGTGCCATCAGTCCAGCCTGCCCCGCAATGCGCTTTAGGAGTTCCTCCTGCGTAAACTTCCCGCTGAAGCACAGCCTTATGAGGTCAGCCGCCGGCAAACTACCTGCCCTCTCGGGTGAGAAAGGTCCTTCGCCATCCAGTGCGTTGTTGGCATCCACGGCGCGCCCGTGGTCGTGGGCCGCAATACTGATGCCTCCACCCAGGTGGCACACGATGAGGCGCAAGTCCTCATATTCCTTTCCCACCTCGTTGGCATAGCGGCGCGCGATAGCCCGCTGGTTGAGAGCGTGCCAAATGCACACACGCGGCATCAGCGGCGAACCGCTCACACGTGCCAGCGGCGAAAGCTCATCCACCACGCCCGGATCGGCAATAAAGCTGCGGCAGTTGGGGATGTCCTTTGCCATTTCCCACGCAATGAGGCAACCCAAGTCGCAAGCGTGTTTGTGGAGCGCCTTGCGCGTGTCGGTCACCATTTTCTCATTCACGGCGTAGATTCCGCCCGCAACAGGTTTTGCCAATCCCCCTCGCGCAATGATAGCATCGAAGTTGAGCGACACGTTCATGGCGCGCAGTTCGTCGAGAATCAATTGTTTGCGAAATCCGTATTGGTCGGTCAGTTCGGGATACTGCTCTAATTGCTCCGGCGAATGGTGGATGTTGCGAAGCAAAGCAGGTTTCTCATCGAGGTATACGGCCACTTTCGTAGAGGTAGAGCCAGGGTTTATCACTAAAATCTTCACTTTCGTATCTTTTTTAGGTGTCGCTACAGCGCAATGCCGCATGGCGATGTCAATTATCGTTGTGGATGGATTTCACAGCCAGTGCTAGACTGTAGTATTTACTCTCTTTGCTGTCGCTGCGACTGGTGAGCACCACGGGAGCATCGCTACCTTGCAGCATACAAGCCATGTTGGCGTGGGCAAAGAGAGTAACGGCCTTGTAGAATGTGTTGCCTGCTTCTATATCAGGGAAAACGAGCACATCGGCCGCTCCGTTGATGGGCGAGTGCAGACCTTTGTGTTGGAGTGCTTCGAGCGAGCAACTGGTTTTCACGTCGAGCGGACCGTCCACAATACATTGTCCGAAAGCCCCTGCTTGGGCTTCAGCCGCAATCTGCGGATAATCGACCGTGAAGGGGAAAAATTTCTCGTTCACCTGCTCGGAGCAATGAATCAGTGAAACCCTCGGCGTGTCGATGCCAAAGGCGTGGCACACTCTCACAGCGTAGCGCACCTGTTCGCGGCGTTGCTCGGGCGTGGGGTATGGAATGACGGCAGCATCGGTAAAGAAAAGCAAGCGTGGGTAGTTGTCCAACTGCGCACAAGCCAAATGTGTCAGCACGCGTCCCTTCGCGAGGATACCGTGTTCTTTGTTCAATACGGCGTGGAGTAGGACATCGGTGTTGAGCAAACCTTTCATTAGCACCTGCGCCTCGCCGCTGCGCACCAGTGCCACAGCTTTTTCTGCCGCCTCGCGGGCATCGTTGACCGCCACGAAGCGCACCTCGTTGGCCACAGCTGCGAAGTCGGGGTTTTGGCGCACTTCCTGTTCGCCTCCCACAAAGATAGCCGTCACAAAGCCCTCTCGCACCGCGCGCAACACGGCATACTGCGTCTCCGCATCTGTGGCGCAGACCACCGCCACACTACAACGGCGTCCCTGCTGCTGCAAGTTCTCCGTCAGATCATTGAAATTCAAAATCTTTTCCACCATACAAATCCAAAGATTGATGTTTTCGGGCCAAATATACGGAAAGGCGTGGAATAATTGCACAAAAATTGGGGAAAGATGCAAAGATTTTCTTCCCTTTCTTTATGAGAAGAGAAAGTTTTTGGAGAATTCCGACCAGTCGGACCAGTCCGACTGGTCGGACCCGTCTGAGAACCAACCATAAGTGCCCACCGACCACTCCCCCTCATGGGGGAGCTGGAGGGGGCTTCCTTTAAGTCAAAAATCTTCTTACTTTTTCCCTTCTGTGAGTGGCTCAAAACGGCGCTCTCCTTCCTCTTCTCGCTTGCAAGAAGCCTCTTGCGCGTCACTACAATAAGGCTGTTGGCCAACTCAATAAGGCTGCCAACTGATAGCCTTATTGTGTCGGCTGTCGCAATAAGGAAACCGACGCACCGCTCAAGGACGTTTTTGTCCGCTTTTGGGCAGAAATGGGCCTCAATAGGGCAGTTTTTGCAGGAAAAAGCCGTTTCGCTCAATGTGTGAAGAGAAATTTTCAGCCAGAATAGGGCGCAGCTTCGATTTTTAGCAGCTGCTGGTGAGCACGGCTTTGTAAAGTTTTAGGGAGGCTGGTGGGGAGATTGTCGGACGAGTCGGACGGGTCGGACTTGTCGGACTGGTCCGAGAACAAGCTCTATTGATCCGAGAATAGGTTAGGTTGCTCGGAGGATTTCTTTAGTTTTCTTATTGCTATGTTTGGTTGTCAAAATGGAAAAATGTATCTTTGCGACCCTAAGTTTCAGAACAATTACAATTTAATCAATAAAACCAACATCTTTTTATGACTAAAATTAGACTATGTCTCTCATTGCTGTTGCTGAGTGTGGCTGCGGCAGTGTGGGCAGTAGTACCGCCGTTTCAGCCAACGACCTTGGCGAATGGTAAGCCCGTTGACGGCACGCGGTGGTACACGATGACGATCCACAGCAATAAGTTTCAAGTGAGTCGTCAGGTTGCATCGGCCAATTATATCGGTCTGTCCAACCGTACCCTCAACTACGGCGGTCGCGACCTCTGGTGCTTCGTGGGCAATGCTACCAGTGGCTATCAGATTTATAATGCCGCTGGCGGAAAACTCATTGCGCCCACAGCGATGAAAGGCAACACCGGTGATCAGTCGTATGCTATTGTAAGTTCTGAAGTACCTGCGGGCTACACCGACCTGTGGAAATTTGAACAGAGCGGCGACCTCACATCGACAACCACAACCCCCGTCTATATCGAACAGTTTGGCAATAGTAAAGCCCTCAACAATCGTGAGGGCAAGTTGGCTTTCTGGGATGGCGGAAAGGACCACGGTTCTACTTTCCTCATCGAGGAAACCGATATGAAGGTGCTCAACTTCGGTACAGCTTTCGGCCGTTGGACAGCCTCTAATGCAGGTAAAACTTACCACTCTCGCTGGAGCAGCACGTCTACTGACCCCGGCTTCACCCTTTCTGCTCCCAGAAACGATATGTATCTGGTGAATGGCAAACCCCATCTCCACCTCAATACGTTCACACTCACTGCAGCCCAGGATTGGGACATCACCGCCTATGGTATGACTTTTACAGGCTTCAGTGGTACTTCCTCCACGCGTGCGGCAGCTACGGTGACTCCCGCGGGAGCTACAGCTGTGTCCTGCACCGCCAGCAATAGCGCAGAAGTGCACTTGGCCGGTCTCACCTCCACTCCGACGTTCACCGTGAGCGCAGGTGCTATCGAACCCGCCGACTTCTACGTTGTGCTTCATAAGGCACTCAGTCGCCACCCCTTTGTGGCCACTACGATTGTGGGCAACAACTTTGCAGAAGGTACGCGCTGGTACACCCTCAAGTTTAAGAACACCACGTTGGCAGCCGCTGCTGCCGATGGTAGCATTCAGCTCGCGCCCGTTTCGATTGGTGCAACAACCACCAGCCTGCCCGCTCAGCCCGACAACCAACTCTGGTGCTTCGTGGGCAGTGAGACACAGGGTTACACAGTATATAATAAGGCGCTCGGCACTACGAAAGCTCTCGTTGCCACAGCTCCCGCCACAAACGGGGCAGAGGCGCGTGTGGGAGGTATTGGCCGGAAATACGAAGAGCCATACTTGGTGGTTCTCTTCCTCAACGAACCTGACTTCCGCCTATACGGAACCCGTCTATATGCAGTTGCAAAACGCCAACGGCTATGCGCTGAACTTGAACGAACAAACGCAAAACATCTCTTTCTGGACTGGAGGCAAGGATGCCGGCTCTACGGTGCTCATCGAAGCCGCTTACAACACCCAACTCTCTTATGCGCTCGATGGCGACCACGGTACGTTCTATCGCGACGATAAGAAAACAACGGGACAGAATTGGAACACCTATCTGATTTCTACACAGACCGATCCCGTTCTGACGTTGGCCAATGCGAGCAACAAGAACAACATCGGCTTCATCAATACGACGACACCGAAGACGGTGAAACTTGCCAGCAGCAACTTCAAGGACTACACGCTCTCCGCCAGCGAGGGATATGTCATTACGGGTTATTCATTCACGTTTAAGGCCGAAAGTGGCAGCACGGGCGTGAAGGACGTCACTACCTCAAGACAGCTACGGCCACTGCCGCAACGGCTGAAAACTTCAGTGTGACGGGCTTGAACTTACAATCAGTTCCGTTCCAAATCACCTCGGGGATGGCGCTCGTTCAGAACCTCCGCATCACGGTTGTTCCAGCATCTGTTGAAGCCGACAAGCAACTGACAGCCGCCAACGCTAAATATAAGACCGCTTTGGTCTTTGACAACACCAAGTCGGGCCCAGGATACCGTATCCCCGCTTGGGTCAGGCTGCCGATGGTAAGCTCTTCGTGGCAGTAGACCTTCGCCGCACCGGTGCCGATATAGGTATGGGCAACGGCCATAATGATGTGATCATGAAGACCAGTAGCGATGGCGGACAGACTTGGGATGCCCAATTCCAGACCATTGCTGCCGGCGACCAGAGCCAACCCAATTCTTCAAAGAAATGGAACTACAGTTTCGGCGATCCCTCCATCGTTGTTGATCGCAACAATGCGCAGAACGTGCTCGTTATGTGCGTGGGCGGACATACCTCTTTCTTTGACGGACAATACAATGAGCCGCAGCACGTTGTACGTCTTCGCAGTACGAACGGCGGACAAACTTGGACGGCGGACTCGCTGACTTATCAGATTTATAATCTGACCAAGGACGGCGCAGGAGGTGTGACCAACTCTCTCTTCCTCACCAGTGGAAAGATTATGCAGAGCCGCTATATCAAGCAGGGCGATTACTACCGCCTTTATATTGCTTATCCTACCAATAATACGCGACAGAACGCCACCTTTGTGATCTATTCCGACGACTTTGGTGCGACGTGGAAACTCTTGGGTAGCAAAGCACAGTTGCCGAGTACGGGCGCTGATGAGTCGAAGGTGGAAGAACTTCCCGATGGTAGCGTTCTGGTGAGCGTTCGTAACCGTGGCTCTCTGAGTCGTGGCTTCAGCCTCTTCACTTATACCGACATCGCCAAAGGTGAAGGCAACTGGGATTTCCAGACCAATGCAACAGCGATGAATAATGCGGTGAACAATGTGAACGGCGAAATTCTCATCGTTCCAGCACGCCGCGTGAGCGACAATAAGCAGCTCTTTGTGGCATTGCAGAGTATCACGCTCTCCACCCGTCGTGAAAAAGTGGGTGTCTACTTCAAAGAGTTGGCAACCTATTCCGACTACTCCACAGCTGCCGCTCTGGCCAATGGTTGGACAAAGGGAATGCAGGTGAGCAATATCGGCTCGTGCTACACGGGTATGGAGCTGCTCAACAATGGCACTATTGGTTACATCTACGAAGAAGATGCGCGTGGCGGCTTGGGCGGCTACAACATCCTGTTCAAGCAAATCCCGCTGGAGGACTTGACCAACGGCCAGTATGTCCTTGACCGCACCAGTTCTCGTGCTCCCTATGTGAAGCAGGCAGCAGAAGCTCTCCGCGCTCGTATGACAACGATGCAGAGCAGCAATGGAAACTATGTGGGGATGGTGAAGCCCGAAAGCGTGGCTTCGCTCGCCACGAAGGTGAGTGCCGCAGAAACGGCAGCTACTACCGCTGAGACAACGCCCAATGAAATCAACGCGTTTGCAGCTCAGCAGAAAATTGCTACGGCCTATGATGCGCTCTACAACAAAGTGGAGAAAATCGAACTGCAAGACGGCGGCTGGTATCGCCTCACAAACAAACTGAAGAGCACAGCGGCACTGGCCACTGATGGTACAAACTTGACGCAGGCTTCCACTACGGGAGCTGCCACTAACCTCAACCTGTTGTTCCAGTTCCGCAAGACGGCCGATGGCGCATGGCTGGTGAAGAACGGCAACTACCAGGTGTTTGTGAAACCAACGCCTGCTGTCTACACCGCAGCCCCTGTGACCGCCAACGAAGCGGAGGCCGGAAAATATAAAGTGGTGTCGACAATCGAAGGTCTTAGCTACTTGCAGTGTTTGAACCCCACGGACGGTGGAAAACCTGCTATCCATGCCGACAACTCAGGCTCTATCGTGGCGTGGACTACCAGTTCGGATGCTTCGCTTTGGTACATCGAACCCGTGACTACTTGGACGCTCTCGTCCACTCGTCCCGATGGCGAAACCAGGCTTACGCTACGGCTTATATGCCTTTTGCTTACACCTTGGAGGGAACGGACGCTGTGGCCAACCTCGTTACGCTGGCGGCCGATAATCGCACTGTCAAACTCGAGGCTTGCAACGGTGCAGTGCCCGAAGGCACCGGCGTCTTGTTGCTCAACCACAATTTGGGACAACTGAACATGACGCTCAACATTGCTCCAACGGCCGCTCCGCTCACGCAGGAAAATGCGCTGCAAGGTACTTACCTCAGCAAAAATCTCTCGGCCAATGATTATGAGAAGTTCTACGTTCTCAGCATCCATCCCACAAAGAAAGTGGCAGGCTTCTACTATGTTCGTCCAACAGCCCCCGAAGCTACGGGCACAGCCACTAAGGCAATATTAGCAGCCAACAAAGCTTATCTCCCCGTATCGAACGCATCGGGCGTGCGTAAGTTCTTGCCCATCTCCTCAGATGAGACAACGGGTATCAGCAATGCCGCTATCTCCACCGACCTCGCACCGCAGATCTTCGACCTCCAAGGCCGTCGCATCTCCCAGAAATCCCTCCAAAAGGGCGGTGTGTACATCGTCAATGGTAAGAAAGTGGTGTTCTAAACAGTTGAAAATATCGCTGGATAAGTGGGGCGTTTCAGTTTCCTAAATCTTATCCGCCCCCTCTCTAAAAAAGCGGTCAGCGCGTTCGTTGCGTTGGCCGCTTTTCTTGTTTTTTGCCGTCCCCTCACGGAGAGAAGGATACCACTGCCTCAAGCTTTTATGGGGTTGATTATTATTTCTTTCCAATAATAATTCGTACTTTTGCACCCCGAAAAGAAACGGTAGGCGGGAATAGTCCTGTAAAGCCGTAAATATCAGATAAAAGAAAATATGACAGACATTCGTAACATCGCCATCATTGCCCACGTTGACCACGGTAAGACAACGCTCGTGGACAAGATGCTGCTTGCCGGAAACCTCTTCCGCGAAAACCAGCCCACGGGTCAACTAATCCTCGATAATAATGAGTTGGAGCGAGAGCGAGGTATCACCATTCTCTCCAAGAATGTCTCTATCAACTATAAAGGCACTAAAATCAATATTATTGATACTCCGGGCCACTCCGACTTTGGTGGAGAGGTGGAGCGCGTACTCAATATGGCCGACGGCTGTATCTTGCTCGTCGATGCCTTTGAGGGCCCGATGCCTCAAACGCGCTTCGTGCTCCAAAAAGCCTTGCAGATCGGACTGAAGCCTATCGTGGTGGTCAACAAAGTGGACAAACCCAACTGCCGCCCCGAGGAAGTGTACGAAATGGTATTCGACCTCATGTGCGACCTCGATGCTACGGAGGAACAGCTCAATTTCCCCGTTGTGTATGGTTCGGCCAAAAACAACTGGATGGGAGCTGACTGGCGCACGCCGACGGACAATATCAACTACCTGCTGGACGAGATTCTGAAAGAAATACCGGCTCCTCCCATGAATGAGGGAACGCCGCAGCTTTTGATCACAAGTCTCGACTACTCCAATTATACGGGACGTATCGCCGTGGGACGTGTTCACCGCGGCACGCTGCAGGACGGCATGAACGTTACGATTGTTCATCGCGACGGCTCACAAGAGAAAACAAAAATCAAAGAGCTCCATACCTTTGAGGGAATGGGACGCAAACGCACCGAAGAAGTGCATTGCGGCGATATTTGTGCTATCGTTGGTTTGGAGAATTTCGAAATTGGAGATACCATCTGCGATTTCAACGAACCTGAAGCGCTCGAGCCCATCGCTATCGACGAACCCACCATGTCTATGTTGTTCACCATCAACGATAGTCCGTTCTTCGGTAAAGAAGGGAAATTCTGCACCAGCCGCCACATCAACGACCGTTTGCAACACGAATTGGAGAAAGACCTTGCTTTGCGCGTCAACCAAATCGACGCCGACAAATGGCTCGTTAGTGGACGCGGTGTGCTCCATCTTTCTGTCCTCGTTGAGACCATGCGCCGCGAGGGTTACGAACTGCAGGTGGGTCAGCCACAGGTGATCTATAAAGAAATCGACGGCAAGCGTTGCGAACCGATTGAGGAACTGACCATCAATGTGCCCGAGGAATTCAGCTCTAAGATGATCGACATGGTGACCCGCCGCAAGGGCGAGATGACCAGTATGCAGAACCTGGGCGAGCGCGTGGATATAGAATTCAATATCCCCTCTCGAGGCATCATCGGCCTGCGTACCAATGTGCTTACAGCCAGTCAGGGCGAAGCCATCATGGCTCACCGCTTCAAGACCTATGAACCGTTCAAGGGTGAGATTCAGCGCCGCACCAATGGCTCAATGATATCTATGGAAAGCGGTACGGTATTCGCCTACGCCCTTGACAAACTCCAGGATCGCGGCCGCTTCTTCATCAATCCGCAGGACGAAGTGTACGCCGGACAAATTGTGGGCGAGCACGTCCATGACAAAGACCTCGTTGTGAATGTAACAAAGGCCAAACAGCTCACCAATGTCCGTGCCTCCGGTACTGACGAGAAGGCGCGCATCATTCCGCCCATCGTGTTCAGTTTGGAAGAAGCACTCGAATATATTAAAGAAGACGAGTTTGTGGAAGTTACGCCGAAGTCGATGCGTATGCGCAAGATGATTCTCGACCACCTGGCACGCAAGCGCGCTAATAAGAGCGAAGAAGAGTAGAAGTTCGCCGCCGGCCTCTCCCTCCTTTTTCGAGTCAAGAGCGAACTTCGGCATTTCTACATATAACAATAACGACGCTCCAGCCTATTTCTGGACCGCCTACAATCCTTATCCGCAATGTCTTCCCATAGGCATTGCGGATTTTTTGTGAGCTATTGCAGATGAGAATAAATTAGCACGGCAATAGCTATGATGTGAAGAGCGAAAAAATAGGGGAGGTGATCACCACGTCATCACTATTTCTGAATAGATCTTAAGAAGATTCAGGAAATGAAGCTTTGGCGAATATTTTCTGAAGCTTTTTTCAAAAACTTCTTAGCGAGGAAGTAGAAAAGCAATAAAGCAAGTCGTCAATATCCTTATTGCGTTTGAGAATACAATAAGGCTGTCAGTTCACATCCTTATTGCGTCAGCTCACGCCCTTATTGCGTTTGAGGTTAGAATAAGGCTCTCCGCCCACACCCTTATCGCACCTAAGAATCCCATAAGGATACGCCCCCACACCCTTATTGCATCCACCCTCCCCAGCGACATCGCGTGTTCTCCCACTGTCCCCAGCGGGGACACACCATGCTTAACCGCGGGTGATGCCCGAAGGGCGAACCCGTGGATAGACAACAGCACAACTCTCCGACGCCGGCGGCGTCGCACAGCACCCACCACTGTTCGTGCGAGCTTTCTCTCTCCACCTTTGCCGTGCGGCGGCGTCCTGCACGACAAAGATGAGAAAAGGTTCTTCTTATGTTATTCTTTAGTTAGAATATGACTTCATAAAATGAAGAAGCCCCCAAGAATGCTGTCTGTCGACGCACCTGGGGGCTTATTATAGTTTCTTATACGTTAAAATATTTCTTTCTGACGCAAAGATATTTTCTTATTCCATTCATCAATGTTTAGAACTCTCTTGTGGCCACTTCGAGCCATGCGCGATGGGCGGGGTCGGAGAGGAGAGGGAGCAGTCGGCGGCGCACTTCGGCGTGGTAGTTGTTGAGCCAGCAGATTTCTTCAGATGTGAGCATTTCGCGCACGATGGGGCGCAGATCGATGGGGCAGAGTGTGAGTGGTTCGAATCGACAGAAATGGCCAAACGGGGTTTCGCCATCGTCGACAACGAGGAGCGTGTTCTCTATTCGCACACCAAACTTACCCGACACATAGATACCTGGCTCGTTTGTGATGGTCATGCCTGGGCGGAAACCAACGAGGGTGCAGTCGCGCACGTTTTTCCGTATCTGATGAGGCCCTTCGTGTACACAGAGGTGAGCACCCACGCCGTGTCCTGTTCCGTGCCCGAAGTCGTACCCCTCCTGCCACATAGCGCGGCGCGCGGCATAGTCGAGTTCCAGTCCGGAAGTGCCGATGGGGAAACGAGCCGACGAAAGAGCAATGTGGCCTTTCAGTACGAGCGTGTACACTTTCCGTTCCTCATCGGTGAGCGGTCCGCACGGCAGCGTCCGCGTGATGTCCGTAGTGCCGTCTACATACTGTGCGCCGCTGTCGAGGAGTAAAAAGCGCCCTCCATCTCCCCCATGAGGGGGAGTGCTCAGTGAGGGAATCGATACTGCGGTTTGAGGTGTTGCTTCATAATGTACGATAGCTCCGTGCGCGCCGTAGGCAGCAATGGTAGCAAAACTGAGACCACAAAAACCTTCTTCCTTTCACGTTCGGAAGTGAGCATGAAGTCGATAGACAATTCTGTGAGCTGGCCAAATTCATCTTTTGTGAGTTCAAAACGTATTTTGTTGAGAACGCTTTCAGTATTAGCAATTATTTCTTCATTGGTGAAGCGAATAACGCGGAAACCTCTGCTAATGAGAAAATCTGTTCTGTTAGCATCAATCTCTATTTGCTGTTCTTTAGAATGGTATCTTCCATCCACTTCTATTATTAAATTCTTTTTCAAACAAACGAAGTCGGCGATGAAGTCTCCAATAATGTGTTGGCGTCTAAAGTCGAATCCTAAATTTTTACCTTGTAGCATTTGCCATAAGGCTTCCTCGGCTTCAGTTGCGTGTGCTCGATTCTCTCGCGCATATTCTTTTAGTTTAGCATAAATATCTGGCGAGGCTGTTTGAAAGGCATTTTTCCCATTTGTCCTTTGCTGAGCACTCCCCCTTATGGGGGAGATGGAGGGGGCTTCTAACTTTGCCAAAAATCTCACCATGGCGCAGCCGTCTTTCTCCATGGCTCTTCTGAATCCCTGCTGTTCGGCAGGTGTTTTGATGGCGCGGAGCATGGGAACGGGAGAAGAGACAAAGGGACATCTCGACTGGGTGGATACCGCAGCGTGCATAACCAGAACATTGGTTTCATGGGGCAGAGCGATACTGCCTTTCTCTGTTTGGAACGCGTCTTTCCAACCATCGTAGGGACGTACTTCTATGTGGTTTTCTTGGAGATATTCGCTGACGGTAGGCGTGAGTTGGTGTTCATCCACGAAAAGCACGCTGTTTCCCTCACGGCGCAGGAGCAGATAACTCATGAAGACGGGGTTAAACTCGATGTCGTCGCCTCTCAAATTGAGTGTCCAGGCGATTTCAGAGAGATCCGAGAGCAGAAGTGCCTGCGGCTCGGTCTCCTTTATGTTTTTCCAGATGAGTTCTATCTTTTCATCGACTGACAGACCTGTATACTCCAGCGGTTGCAATACGAGGGGGCGTTGCGGCAAGGCAGGGCGATTTGTCCAAAGTTCGTCGAAAGGATCTTCCCCTGCAGCTGTGAGTTGGTAGGAAGCATCCTCCAGCAGATCCGTGTATTCAGCCATCGTTATTGTGCCGCCGAAACAGCCCACTGTGGCACGTGCAGGCAGTTGGATACGGAGCCATTCTTTCAGAGACGGCACACCCTCGTCGCCATCCCGCATGAGTTGGAACGGCGTTCCCTCCAGCTGTTCCGCCGCCTGCAACCAGTAGCGAGAATCTGTCCAAAGTGCCGCAGCATCCTTAGTGACCACAGCAATACCCGCCGAGCCCGTGAAGCCCGTGAGCCATTCCCGACACTTCCAATGGTCGGCCAGATATTCAGAATTATGAGGGTCGGCAGTAGGAATGATAAAAGCCTGAAGCGCATTGTGGCGTTCCATCCAGTTGCGCAGAGCGTCGACGCGCTTTGTTATGATTTCGTTGAGCATGATGATTTGTGAAAGCATTTGTTAGGTGGCAGAGAGGTTCTCCGCCTTACTTTTTCATGCCGAAGTTACGATTTTTTTAATCAAAACGACAAAAGCGCAAATCCTTTTGGCCTTTCGATAAGAAAAATTAGAGTATTCCTTGTGAAAGTCCCGAAAGAATTTGGTACTTTTGCGGTATCTACAAACAGGAGCAGAAATGCTCATCTTTTGAACGAACAAATTTTTTAATTTATACACCAATGGCATATTTAAGTAATGAGAAACTGGTCATCGTCGGTGCTGGCGGTATGATTGGTTCAAACATGGTGCAGAGCGTCTTGATGCTCGGCTTAACTCCCAACGTTTGTCTGTATGACATCTTTGAACCGGGTCTTCACGGTGTAGCTGACGAAATCGCTCAGTGCGGTTTCCCTGGTGCAAACATCACATGGACAACTAACCCCGAAGAAGCTTTCACAGGCGCAAAGTATATCATCTCTTCAAGGTGGTGCTCCCCGCAAGGAAGGCATGACTCGTGAGGACCTCCTCAAGGGCAATTGCAAAATTGCAGCTGAGTTTGGCGATTTCATCAAGAAGTACTGCCCCGACGTAAAGCACGTTGTGGTGATCTTCAACCCCGCTGACGTAACAGCTCTGACGGCTCTGATCCACTCCGGCTTGAAGCCCAACCAGCTCACCTCTCTCGCAGCGCTCGACTCTACTCGTTTGCAGCAGGCTTTGGCTCTCGAGTTCGGCGTTCAGCAGGACAAAGTGACAGGCGCTCATACTTACGGTGGTCACGGCGAGCAGATGGCCGTTTTCGCATCTCAGGTGAAGGTAGACGGTAAGCCCCTTTGCGAGATGGGTCTCTCTGACGAAAAGTGGGAAGACATCAAGCACCGCACGGTTCAAGGCGGTTCAAACATCATCAAGCTTCGTGGCCGTAGCTCTTTCCAGAGCCCCGCTTACAACGCTGTTAAGATGATTGAAGCTGCAATGGGTGGCGAGAAGTTCACCTTGCCCGCAGGTTGCTACGTAAACCACGACGCGCTCGGTTTCAAGAACGTGATGATGGCTATGCCTACAACGATCGACGCTACGGGCGTACATTTCGTTGAGCCGAAGGGTACTGCCGACGAATTGGCAAGCTTGCAGAAATCTTACGAGCATCTTTGCAAGATGCGCGACGAGATTGTTGAGCTCGGCATCATTCCTCCTGTAGCAGAATGGAAAGAAATGAATCCGAATCTCTAATCCGCGATTCAATTCATTAAAGATAGAAGGGACACGCTTTGGTGTGTCCCTTTTTTGTGTCCTTTTGCTTGGGGAAGCGATGGTTGTGCAAACTGGCTCAATACTGCCCATGAGCGCGAGCTTCCGTGGCGCGAAAAATATCCTTATTGTGTCAGCTGACGCAATAAGGAAGTCAGCTGACAGCCTTATTGTATTTTCAAACGCAATAAGGATATTTTTGTGGGGCTATAAGGACGGACGAAATCTGCCTTTTTTGCTCGTTTTTTGAGCGAATAAAAACTACTTTTACATTATATGCCTCGAAAAGAAATAAATTGTTTTGTTGTGTGTAAGCAAAAGTGTACATTTGTGCACTTAATCGCAAAAATTACCTAACTAATATTCAAATACCTAAACCAAATTATAATGAAAAGAAACCTTTACCTGTTCTTTTTTCTGATGGCGGTGCTTTTTGCTCCCCAAGCTATGGCGGGCACTTTCCCAACCATCAGTACCAGCAGCAAAACTGTCTGGTATTACCTTCGCTTTACCAAAGGCGACTATGTGCTGACGGGCTCTTCCGTTGGTCAGCCTTGTATCGCGAGTTTCGCAGCTCGACGCGAATACCAGCTGTGGAAAGTGGAGGGCACAAGCGCACAAGGCTACACGCTCACCAATCAACTCGGTCAGACACTGACCTATGCTGGTAGGTCTTCGGGTTCAGAACTCTATTGTGCCAATGCTGCTAGCAATAATTCTCGCTTCGATATACCCACATTCCAGGGCGAACTGACCCTTAAGCCCCACGGCGAAACGGGCAACCTCTGTGTCAATGTTTGGGGCGGTATGGGTCTTGGTAATCCCATCAAGTTCTATTCTCCCGGCGATGCTAACTCCGTAGTGGCTTTTGTGGAAGAAAAGAACTTGAACTCTACCAGTGCCACCCTTCCCCTTATTCCTTACCCCGCTTCCGTAGTGAAGAGCGAAGGAACATTGCTCGTGAATACGCTCAAAGGAATTGTGGCCACAGGCGACTCTCTCAAGATGCTCGCCCAGACCTTTGCCGATGACCTGCAACGCACTTCAGGCATCGCTTTGCCCACTCTCGAACAGCAACCCACTACTGGTGCGGGACAGAACAGCCCCGCCGTTACGCTTGCCATCAACTCTGCGCTCGGTCAGGAAGCCTACCGACTGACAATCAAGGCCGACGGCGTAAAGATTGAAGGTGGTGCATACGGTGGGGTCTTTTATGCACTACAAACCTTACGGCAGTTGTTGCCGCGCAGCATCTATGGTAAGACGCTCGACAATAAATCAGCTTGGACACTGCCCTATCTGACCATTCAGGATGCCCCACAACTTGGCTACCGCGGCTTTCAGCTCGATGTGTCGCGCCATTTCTTCACGAAAGAAGAAGTGGAAAAACTCCTTGATGCGGCTTCTGTTTACAAACTCAATCGTTTCCACTGGCATTTGACCGATGATCAGGGCTGGCGCATTGAGATTCCCGAATATCCGCGCTTGACCACCGTTGGCGCAGTGCGTAATCGCTCACTGACGCTCAACGACCCAACTAAGGGCGTTGACTTCTTCGACGATACCGAGTACGGACGCGGTTGTTTCTATACCCTCAACGATTTGCGCGAGATTGTGGACTACGCTCGTGCCCGCAATATCGAAATTATCCCCGAAATTGACATGCCGGGCCACATGGTGGCTGCCGTAGCGGCTTACCCCTGGCTGTCGTGCGACTCAACGAAGCACTACACGGTGCGCGCTGAGAAAGGTATCAGCACCGACGTTCTCAACGTGGGCGACGACCGTGTAATCGATTTCTTGAAGTGTGTGCTTGGCCACGTCGTGGACGTGTTCCCCAGCCGCTACATACACCTTGGTGGCGATGAATGCCCCACCACCGTTTGGCGTACTAACAAGCAATGCCAAGACCGCATTAAAAACGAAGGCCTTAGTGGTGTTGAAGAACTCCAGCCCTGGCTCGTTGAAACCCTCGGCACTTGGCTCAAGACAGAATACGGCCGCGATGTGGTAGTTTGGGACGAACTTATCAACCATTGGAAAAATTCGTACACTGTAAAGCCCGTCGTGATGGCATATTCTTCGCCCGAGCGCATCAAAGCATCTGTGGCGAAAGGTTTCACCAGTATCTTCGCGCCCACCTTCCCGCTCTATTTCGACATCTTGCAGGTGTCGCCCGCTCAAACCGAGATCGACGCCCCCTACATTGGTGGCTACGGCGACGGATACGTGAACAGCGTTGACAAAGTTTACAACGTGAACCCCATGGCTATGGTGAGCGGCAAGGAGAAGCTCCTGCTTGGTGCGCAAGCCTGTCTCTGGACGGAGAGTTGCAACAACAATGCTGCTGCCGAGTATCAGCTCTATCCGCGCTTGCTGGCTCTCAGCGAAATGTCTTGGTTGCCGCAAGCAAAGCGCAGTTTCACTGATTTCTACCTCCGTTTGCAAACCCACGCAGCTTTGCTCGATACACTCAAAATCACTTACGCGGAACATTTCTTTGAGACACCGCGACAAACGGCTGCTGAAAAGGCATTGACCGAAGCCGACACACTGTTGGCGCAGAGCCATCCAGGCGCAGTGGGCTACCCTGCACAAACCGACTTCAACCTCTTGCAGGCGGCTGCCAACGCTTTCCGTGCCGACACAGCCAATGTGGCCAAGCTCACAGCCCTCACGCAGCAGATTGCTAACTACAAGAAAGCCGAGGTGAAGCTCCCCGAGGCAGGCAAGGTTTATCAACTCGTGAGCGCTTCTACTTACTATCGCAAACGCTTTGCAGGTTCTACGCTCTATACTGTAGGTGATAATCTGAAGATCCACTACACGCCGCAGACAGAGCCCGAAGAACTCTTCCTCTTCCAGCCACAGCAGCGCGGAGGATATGTGCTCCGTTCGGTTTTCAACGGAAAGAAACTCCAACTTGCCAATGTGGATGCGAAAGCAGCCTTGAACGCCAAGGATTCCACCGTTGTGTTCGTGCGCAAAGCCATGACAGCCACTGCTCCCTACGACTATCAGGCCGGTGTCCTGAATCTGCGTAGCAACAAGGGCGTTCTCTCTGTGAATGTAGCCGGTTTTGCCACAACAGGTACCGACTCCGCTCTTTGCTATCCCGGTTGCTGGCGCATCGTGGAGGTTACAGATTTCACGGCGCAGCTTCAGGGTCTTGTCAACAAAGCAAACCGCATTCTCTCCAATAGTCGTCCGGGCGAAGTGGGCGAACCTACCGCCGAAGCCATCAACTTCCTCCGCTCTTCCGTGGTAGATCCTGCTACGGCCGATGTGGCTGCTGGTAGCGTGAGCCGTGAAACTTTCCAACGCTATACTGACCTCTACGAGCAGTACAGCAAAATGAAACGTACCTCTGTGCTCGACGGCTTGAGCAGCGACTACTATTATTACATCCAAAACGGCTATTTCACCGCACAATATGCCGCTGGCGATGCCGTTGCTAAGGAAGTGAAGTCCAAAACCCTCGTGGAGAACAACGATAGCTATCTCTGGGTGATTGAGAAACAAGCTAACGGTTCGGTACGCCTACGCAATAAATTGACAAATACTTATGCCTATGTGACCTCTTCAGCAATAGACCAGGGAGTCAAGCTGGGACAGGCTTATTCATGGGAATTGAAACTCGTCACTACGGACCAAGGCAACGAAGCCATCGCTATCGTTGTTCCGAATGCGCAGAACGGTTGGTACACAAATGTGAACACCTGGAAGAATGTCCTGCTGAAACCCTACACTTGGGGCGCAAGCGTTTGGAACTTTGTGCGCAGAGGCAAGACAACAGGTATTGAAGCTCCCACCGTGCAGACCGAGAAAGAAAATAAGACTTACGATCTGCAAGGTCGCCGCGTGTTGAACCCCACTTCTGGCGTTTACATCATCAACGGCGAAAAGGTTGTGAAATAACACGAGAGTCACATGGGTCATCACCTCCTTTGAACGGTGATTGCCCCCATAAGGCTACCGATTTCTCCCATAAGGGCGTTGGCTGACACAATAAGGCTGTCAGTTGGCGCCCTTATTGTATCCGCTGGTTTCCTTATTGCGTCAGCCAGCAGCCTTATTGCGTTTCGGCCGCCTTATTCTGTGCAGTAAAATCTCGCTTGGAAGGCAGCGAAGCGTAAGAAAGTTGAGGCACACAATAAGCGCGTGGCTGAAAATCGTGGTTTATCCTTTTGCTTTGTGCAGGCTTTCAAGTAATTTAGCCCCCAAATAACAAAACGCGATAATCAGAATGGATTATAACTTTAGAGAAATCGAGAAAAAATGGCGCGAACAATGGGCCAAGGACAAGACGTATCACGTTGAGATGGATGCGTCGAAACCCAAGTTCTACGTACTGAATATGTTTCCCTATCCCTCTGGTGCTGGGCTTCATGTGGGGCATCCGCTGGGCTATATCGCCAGCGACATCTATGCTCGCTACAAGCGGCAGAAGGGTTTCAACGTGCTGAATCCTATGGGCTATGATGCCTATGGTTTGCCCGCTGAACAATATGCCATTCAGACGGGACAGCATCCGGCAGAGACCACGGAGAAGAACATTGCCCGCTATCGCGAACAGCTTGACAAGATTGGTTTCAGCTTCGACTGGGACCGCGAGATACGCACCTGCGACCCGCAGTACTACCACTGGACGCAATGGGCCTTTACCAAAATGTTCAATTCGTTTATTGCAACAAATGCCAGGCAGCACAGCCCATCGAACACCTCACGGCCCATTTTGCCGAAAAGGGAACGGCCGAGCTGGATGTGGCTCAGAGCGAAGAACTCAGTTTCACGGCTGAGGAGTGGAACAGCTACGACAGCGTGAAGCAACAGCAAGTGTTGATGAACTACCGCATCGCCTATCTGGGCGAAACGATGGTGAACTGGTGTCCAGCTCTCGGAACGGTGTTGGCCAACGATGAAGTGGTCGATGGCGTTAGCGAGCGCGGCGGCCACCCCGTGGTGCAGCAGAAGATGAAGCAATGGTGCTTGCGCGTGAGTGCATACGCTCAACGCCTGCTCGACGGTCTCGACACGATTGACTGGAGCGATTCTATCAAAGAAACACAGCGCAACTGGATTGGCCGTAGCGAAGGTACGGAAATGCAGTTCCGCATCAAGGGGCAAGAAGAGCCCGTCACGATTTTTACTACGCGCGCCGACACTATCTTCGGTGTGACGTTCATGGTGTTAGCACCCGAGAGCGAACTCGTGGAGCGTCTGACCACGCCCGAGCAGCAAGCCGCTGTCAAGGAATATGTTGAGGCCACGAAGAAGCGCACCGAGCGCGAGCGCATTGCCGACCGCCGTGTGACGGGTGTGTTCTCAGGTTCGTATGGCATCAATCCGTTCACTGGTGCAGAAGTGCCCGTGTGGATCAGCGACTATGTGCTGGCTGGTTACGGCACGGGAGCCATCATGGCAGTACCCGCGCACGATAGCCGCGACTACGCCTTTGCGCGCCACTTCAACCTGCCCATCATCCCGCTTATTGAAGGGGCTGATGTGAGCGAGGAGAGTTTCGACGCCAAGGAGGGAACTGTTACCAACAGTCCTGCCGCTGGCACTACGAGCCTCGAAGGTTTTAGCCTGAACGGCCTGACGGTGAAAGAAGCCATCGCCGCTACCAAGGAGTTTGTCACCGCTCACAACCTGGGCCGTGTGAAAATCAACTATCGCCTGCGCGACGCCATCTTCAGCCGTCAGCGCTATTGGGGCGAGCCATTCCCCGTTTACTACAAGGACGGTATGCCACAGATGATCCCAGAAGATTGTCTGCCCATCCTGCTCCCCGAAGTGACAAAGTTCCTCCCCACCGAAACCGGTGAGCCTCCATTGGGCAACGCCACCCGTTGGGCGTGGGACGAAGAGAACCGCTGCGTTGTTGAAAACGAGAAAATCGACAACAAAACCGTTTTCCCCATCGAACTCAGTACGATGCCCGGTTTTGCAGGCAGTTCGGCCTATTACCTCCGCTATATGGATCCTCGCAATGATAAAGCTCTTGTGGACGAGAAGGTGGATGCCTATTGGCGCAACGTGGACCTCTACGTGGGCGGTTCGGAACACGCCACCGGCCATTTGATCTACAGCCGATTCTGGAACAAGTTCCTCCACGACAACGGCGTGAGCTGCGAAGAAGAACCCTACCGCAAACTCGTGAATCAGGGAATGATTCAGGGCCGCTCCAACTTCGTGTACCGCATCAAGGACACCAACACGTTTGTGAGCCTCGGACTTAAGGATAAGTATGAGACAACGCCCCTCCACGTGGATGTAAACATCGTTGAGAACGACATTCTCGACACCGAAGCCTTCCGCAAATGGCGCCCCGAATTTGAAACGGCCGAATTTGTGCTGGAAGACGGCAAATATGTATGCGGCTGGGCAGTAGAGAAAATGAGTAAGTCGATGTTCAACGTAGTGAACCCCGACGACATCATTGAGCGCTACGGTGCGGACACCCTCCGCCTCTACGAGATGTTCCTCGGCCCGATCAGTCAGAGTAAGCCCTGGGACAGCAACGGCGTTGACGGCTCCGCTCGATTCTTGCGCCGCTTCTGGAACCTCTTTGAAACCATCGAAGAGACAGAGCCCACGAAGGACAACCTCAAGAGCCTCCACAAGCTCATTAAGAAAGTGAGCGAGGACATTGAGGAATTCTCCTACAACACAAGTATTCCGGCCTTTATGGTAGCTACAACGGAGCTGGGACAGCAGAAGTGCCACAGTCGCAAAGTGTTAGAGCAGCTTGTAGCCCTTCTCGCGCCCTTCGCACCCTACATCTGCGAGGAACTCTGGCAGCGGCTCGGTCACACAGAGAGTGTGGTAAACGCTCCCTGGCCCGAGTTTGACGAGAGCTACCTCAAGGAGGACACCATCACCATGTCCGTCTCCTTCAACGGTAAGACGCGCTTCACCATCGACGTGGCAGCTGATGCTCCGAAGGAGGAAGTGGAGAAGCTCGCCCTCGAAACGAGAACACAGCTCGCTATCTCGATGGCAAGCAGATTGTGAAGGTCATCGTAGTGCCCGGACGCATCGTTAATATCGTTATCAAATAAAAACATCTCAAAGCTCCTCCCCAGTGGGAGGGGTTCCTCCTTACTTCAAACAATGCTATGCTAGGTTTTAACAAACCCGTTGTCACGAAAGAGCAAGTGTTCTTGGAACTGAAAGACTACTTGTTTATCACTTTCGGCCTCGCGCTCTACGCTGTGGGCGTAAACTGCTTCATGCTGCCTTATCAAATCACGTCGGGCGGCGTTGCGGGTATCGGTTCGATCCTGTTCTATGGTTTCGGGCTTCCTATTGCCGTGACGTATTTCTCCGTCAATGTGTTCCTGCTCATACTCTCGGTGAAGATTATGGGCTGGCGGTTCAGCATCAAGACCATCTATGGAGTTCTCATGCTTACACTGTTCCTCCAGTTAGGGCACGACTTCATGATCAACTTTGGTATGACCCACCCCGGAGAGTTTGATATTATCTATAAGAATATGCCACAGATTGTTCGGAAGGACGCGTTTATGAGTACCGTTCTCGGAGCGTCCTGCGAAGGTATCGGTCTGGGCATCGTCTTTCTCTCCAACGGCTCTACAGGCGGCACGGACATCATTGCAGCTATTATCAACAAATACAAAGACGTCACGCTGGGGCAGGTGATTATGTTTGTCGACATCTTCATCATTTCCTCCAGTATACTCCTCAATACTGTCAATATCTCGCAACTGCTCTACGGCTACTGCACGCTGATCGTTACGAATATATTGCTGGACTTCGTGGTGGATAGAGGTCGACAATCCGTACAGTTCTTTATTTTCTCCAACAAATACGGCGATATTGCCGATGCCATCACCTCTACAGGGCGCGGCGTGACCGTACTCGATGGTGAAGGCTGGTATACCCATGCTTCGCGCAAGGTGCTAGTGGTGCTGGCCAAGAAGCGTGAAAGCGGACAAATCTTTCGTTTCATTCAGAACATCGACCCCGAAGCCTTCGTCAGTCAGTCGAAAGTTATCGGTGTCTTCGGTTACGGTTTCGATCGCATAAAGGCCAAACGCCAAGCCATGGCTGCACCGAAACGCGAGAATCTCCCAACGCCCGAAGAAGAGCGCCTCGTGGTGCCAGAATGGACAACGCTCAACGGCTACGAGCCTGGCAAGGAAAAATGAAACAAGTCACGATAGTTCCTCAGGGCGGACTGTGCAACCGGCTTCGCGTTGTACTCTCCGCCCTGACGCTTTCTCGCCCCGATGTCAGCCTGCGCGTGGACTGGGCCTGCAATGCCGAGTGTCGCGCAAGTTTTGCCGACCTCTTCGCAACAGCTCCGCTCACGCCGCTCCTGATTGGCGATCGGCGTTGGTGGAACGTGCCGCAGTCGCGCCGCAACCTGCACTTGCCCGCCTTGTTGCGCCGCGCCTGCTACGACCTCCAACTCGTCAATTTCAATGGAGCTACCGATAACCGTTTACCGCGACTCATCGACACCTATAATAATATATATGTGTCCACGGGCTATGTCCTTCAGCCATATTCCGCCCATTTCGCGCAACTTCTGCACCCCGTCCCCGCTTTGCAGCAGTGCATCGACGACCTCTGCCGTACGTTCGAGGATAGAGTCGTGGGCGTTCACATTCGCCGTACCGACAGCGTGCGCTCCATAGCCGAAAGCACCGATGCGGCTTTCTTTCCGCCATGCAGCGGGAGGTGGATGCCGATGCCAACGTCCGCTTCTTCCTCGCTACCGATTCGCTCGCGCTTCGCACCCATTTGGAAAAAGCCTTCCCTGGTCGCATCGTAGCGCAGCCCGTTCAGAGCGTTCGGCGCGACACGCTCGCTGGTATGCAAGATGCCGTGGTCGACCTCTTCTGCTTATCGCGCACACGGAAACTCCTGGGCAGCTATTGGTCGTCCTTTTCCGATATGGCCGCAGAACTTTCGGGCATTCCCCTCCAAATAGTAAAAACATCACACCCCTAAAGAAACAGAATATGAAACGCCTCGTTTTTGCCACTAACAACGTTCACAAACTCGAAGAAATACGCGCCATCTTGGGCAACCATATCGAACTGCTCAGTTTGGCCGACATCCATTGCGACACCGATATTCCCGAAACCGCTGACACCCTCGAAGGTAACGCGCTGATAAAGGCGCGCTACGTTTATAGCCACTACGGTCTCGACTGCTTTGCTGACGACACCGGCCTGGAGGTGGCCGCCCTCGGTGGTCGCCCCGGAGTTCACACCGCCCGCTATGCCTACCCCGATCGCCACGATGCAGAGGCCAACACCGCCCTTCTGCTCGAAGAACTGAAAAATAAATCGGACCGCAGCGCAAGATTCCGCACCGTTATCGCGTTAATAGAGAAAGGGGGAGGAGCACCTCTTCGAAGGTATCGTTGAGGGAACAATCGCTCCAGAGAAGCGCGGCACACAGGGTTTTGGCTACGACCCCGTCTTCTCTCCCGAGCAAACGGGCAAGACCTTTGCCGAGTTGGGCGTTGAGGTGAAAAACCATATCAGCCACCGCGCCCGCGCTGTTGCGAAGCTCGTAGACTTTCTCAACAAAGAGAAATAAAATGCCACTCCCTCCCCGTTCACGATAATCCTTATCCGAATGCGCAAACTCTCAATCCTTCTGGCCACGCTGCTGCTTGTGTTCGTCACGGCTTCGGCCACGGCCACCGATGGTTGGACACTCTTTCCGGCCTATCATAACTGCATCTTCAATCAGCCTGCGGCCGACCGCATCTACGCCCTCTATGATGGCAACTTGCTCTCTTACAGTCCAGCGGACTCCGAGGTGCGCCAACTCACGAAGCTAACAGGGCTCAGCGATAAGTCCATAAGTCTGATGGGCTATTCCACCACGCAGCGTTGCCTCGTCTTGGTCTATGCTAACGCAAATATCGACCTGCTCTTCGACAATGGCCGCATCCTCAACATCCCGCAGCTCAAAACGAGCAACGACGGTACAGCACAGCTCAACGCCCTCAATGTGGCGGGCGACTGGGCGGCGTTGGCCACCAGTACGGGCGTTGTCGTCATCGACCTCAAGAAGAGGGAGGTGAAAGGTTCTTATGTTTTGGGGACCAACTGCCGTGCGGCGGCTATCTTCAATGGGGCAATCTTGCCGCGCGGAATGGCGCACTGACTTATTGCCTGCTCTCCGACAATCCCTCCGATGCCACGCGTTGGCGGACGGCGCGCAGCGAAACGGCCCTCCAGCTAATGCCGTTTGCGGGCCGACTTTTCTATTCCTCTGCTGCAGGTCTCTATGCCCTCACGGGGTCGCCCGCTGCGGGGAACCTCGCAGTTAGTCAGCTTTCGGCATCTGTCTTCACCTCTTTTTATGCCGATGCTCAGAAGGCGGTCTTTGCCAACGCTTCGGAAGTGAATGTTTGCGAAGCCACTCGTCCCGACAACCTCTCGAGTTATGCTGCCAACGCGTCGTGGAAACAAGTCACTCGCGCCAATAATGGAACGTTTTGGGTGACTACTTCGGAGGGACAGCTCCAAGCTTACAAACTCAGCGGAAGTGCCTTTCAGGCAATGGAGACACCCATAGGTGGCTACGGTCCGAAGCGCGACCTCTGTTATTATATGTATTATGCTGGCCCGCGCCTGCTGGTGGCTGGCGGACGCCTCGACCCCTACGATCGGGTGCACTATCCTGCCACGTTGATGGCCTATGAAAACAATCGTTGGAGTTCCTTCCAAGAAACCGGCGTTGCGGCAAAAACGGGCGTGGTCTACCGCGATATAACGAGCGTCATTCAGGACCCCGCCGATGCGTCCCACCATTTCGCCACCAGCACCACAGGGCTTTACGAGTTCCGCAATCAGCAATTCCTTAAATACTATTCCAACGACAATGCAGCCCTTCAGTCGGCCGTGCCCGATGGGAATAAACGCTACATTCGTTTGGATGGCTTGAGCTATGATAAGCAGGGCAATCTCTGGATGGTCAATAATCGGTGGACACCGTTTTGCGCGTGCTCTTGGCCGATGGTTCTTGGGCAAAAGTATATTCCCCCTCACTGCGCATGGCTCCCACGCTCGAGCGTACGCTGATTGATGCTAACAACAACCTGTGGGTGGCTTCACGCCGTACGGTGAGCAATCATGTGTCGGGACTTCTCTGCTTGAATTTCAATAGTACGCCCGCCAATCTTTCTGATGATGTCGAGCGCTATCGTTCGGCCGCTCTCAACGAAGACGGAACGCAGGTGGATCTCCAAAGTGTCTATGCCCTTGCGCAGGATCGCAGTGGCTGGCTTTGGGTGGGAACGGCAAACGGCGTCTTTGTTGTGGAAAAACCGGCAGATTGGTTCAAAGAGGACTTTACCATCACGCAGGTGAAAGTGCCGCGCAACGATGGTACTAATTATGCCGACTATTTGCTGGCCAATGTCGCTGTTTCGGCCATAGCGGTGGATGGCGCGAATCGTAAGTGGCTCGGAACCTACGGCAGTGGCTTGTATCTCGTAAGCCCCGACGGAACAAAAATCTTAGCGCATTTCACAGCAGCTAAAACGCCGCTACTCTCCGACAATATATACAGCTTGGCGGTCAATTCGGAGACGGGCGAAGTTATGATAGGCACCGATGCAGGCTTGTGTTCCTATCAAGGTAAAGCCACGCGACCATCCCAGAAGCTCGACGAGCAACAGGTGAAAGTATATCCCAACCCCGTCCATCCTGACTATCAAGGGAATATCACCATCACCGGACTGACAGAAAACGCTGAAGTGAAAGTGATGACCACAGGCGGGCAGGTAGTAGCCGGTGGCCGATCGATTGGTGGCTCTTTTGTGTGGGACGCCTGCAACCAAAACGGGCAGCGAGTGGCAACGGGAGTCTACTACATCCTTGTGGTCACCGCCGATGCAGGCAGTGGCATAGTGGCCAAAGTGACCATCATATAACATCTTTTGCGGAGTGCGCGTCGCCTCAAAGTTTGGGTGACGAGTACTCCGCAAGAGTTTTATCAACAAAGCTCAAAAAACTTCGCAAATAAGAGATAAAGTAAGATTTCTCCCGTGAAAAGTGTATTTTGGTATGTTTTTTAGTAGAAAATATACGAAAAATTTGTGCAACTCTTTAAGTTACTTTATATTTGCCCTGTATTTAACGGAATTTATAAGTATTATTTTTTAAAATACAATAGCAATGAACAAAAGTGAATTAGTTAAAGCTATCGCCGAGAACGCTCAGCTGAGCCAGGCAGATGCTAAGAAAGCGCTCGATGCTACTCTTGAAGCAATCGCAGGTGCAATGAAAGAAGGTGACAAAGTAGCTCTCGTTGGTTTCGGTACTTTCTCTGTTTCAGAGCGTGCTGCTCGCGAAGGTCGTAACCCGGCAACTGGCGAGAAGATGACAATCGCTGCTAAGAAGGTCGTTAAGTTCAAAGCAGGTGCAGAACTTGCATTCTAAATGAATAAAAAGGCTGGAGATTTCTCTTTCTCCAGCCTTTTTTGTGTCTTGATCTAACTGTGCTGGACTATATTTGATATAGTCCTAAAAAGGGGGAAGCGTCCCACCAAAAGTATATAAATAAGATCCGTCTTTTTAGAGCGTTTTTATTTCTTTCTGCCATCGTCCGACAAGAGAATATTCCCAGTTGAGAATATCCCAAAAGAGAAGTTTTTACTATAAAATAAATATAAAACTCTCGCATTTTAGATTATTCGCTGTAACTTTGCAGCGGTATATATTAAAACATGAATCTTTTTAAGTGTTAGGATAACTAAACACAAAGACTATCTTGTATGAGAAAATTTTTACTTTTTGGATGGATGCTCCAAGTGTCCATGTGCTCTTTTGCGGCACAAAATCTGAAGAAAATAGGGGTCGATGAAGGCCCGAAAACTTCAGGCATTGTCATAAACGAGATCCAGGCCTCCAATGTGGATATGTTCGTGGATCCTTCGTTTAATTATGGAGGGTGGATTGAACTCTATAACCCTACGTCTTCACCCGTCGATTTGAGCCGTTGTTTCATCAGTGACGATGCAACGAACTTGAAGAAATGGGCCCTTGAAAAGTCTGTGGGGATGATTCCTGCAAAAGGATTTGCCACACTCTGGTTCGACCATCATAGTCAATATGCAGAGTCGCAAATTGGCTTTGAGTTGGAGAGTAAAGGGGCAACCCTGTATATCAGTGATGCCGATGGGGCTATTATCACTCAGCAGAAATATCCCAAAGCTATGAGTCGCACTTCCTATGCACGAACAACCGATGGCGGGACCAAATGGGCTGTAACTGCTATGCCAACGCCGGGCCGCACGAATGCCACAAGTATCTTCGCCGAAAAACGTGTGAAGAAGCCCGAAGTGAGCGTGTCAAGTCAGCGAATTAATGGGCCGATTAGCTTTGATGTGAAGATTCCGCAAAACACTACGCTGCGCTACACCACGGACGGTTCAGCACCAACATGGACGCATGGTGAGACATCTACTGACGGACATTTCACCGTGAGCGATGCAGCTGTGTTCCGCTTTTGTCTTTTTCAGGAAGGTAAACTTCCCAGCCATGTGGTGACACGTTCTTTCTTTAAGGACAATAAGCAAAACTTGCTTCCCATCCTTTCCGTAGTGTCAGCCCCCGAAATCTCTATGGCGATTCGCTCGGCGTTTTCGTGACAGGTGTTAATGGCAAACCCGGTAATGGCTCTGTAGAACCGCGCAACTGGAACATGGATTGGGACAGACCTGTGAGCATGGAGCTCATCTCTCGTGATAACAAATCGCTCTTTAGGCAAGAAACAAATCTTTCTATCTGTGGAGGATGGAGTAGGAGTAATGTGCCTCATTCCTTTAAGCTGAAAGCCAACAATATCTATGATGGGGAGAATACGCTTGATTATCCGTTCTTTTCTGCCAAACCTTTCATCCGCAACAAAACCTTGCAGATGCGTTCGGGCGGTAATGATAGTTTCGGCCGTTTTAAGGATCCTGCACTGCAAACTATTGTCCTCTCTTCAGGACTATACATTGATGGACAGTCCTACGAACCCGTTCTGACCTACGTCAATGGGAAGTACAACGGTGTGATGAATATTCGTGAACCGAATAATAAGCATTATTCTTTCGCTAACTATGGTTTGTCTTCTGACGAACAAGACCAATTCGAGATGGATGGTTCGCTGGGCTATCAACAGATGGCTGGAACGGACGACAGCTTCAAACTTTGGCGACAGCTGGCCGAGCGTTGCACAGAAGACAGTGTGTACGAGCGTATCACTAAAATGGTCGATATCGATGAGTATTGCAACTATTGGGCTTCGCTGCTCTATCTCGAACCGCTCGACTGGGGACATAATAATATCAAAGGATTCAGAGGCAAAGCTGAGGGAAGCAAATGGCACCACGTCATGTTTGACCTCGATAGTGCTTTTGACGGTGATATGAACAAGATGCTTAATACCGTAGAAAGGTACTACACCGCAGTGGAACGCCCTGGAAGCGTTGTCGTAAGGGAACTCGCTCCAACCATCATATTCCGCAATATGCTTAAGAATGCTACTTTCCGTAAGCATTTTATAGATGCGTTCTGTATTGTCTCAGGTAGCGTCTTCGAACCTAGTCGCTGTACGCACATTGTGGACAGTCTGCTCAACAATGTCAAAGAAGCTATGTTTGCAGAGGGAATCTCTCCTCTGGGCTCTGCTGGAACCATCAAAAACAAACTAACGGCAGAACGTCAGGCGGCTATGATTGCCAAACTGAAAGCTCATCCTTTGATGGAACTCAATGGCGTCGAAGCTGAACAACTGAATCTTTCTACCAATCTGCCGGAGGCTCGACTGCTGATCAATGACCAACCCGTGCCAACCAATAGCTTCAGAGGTGCACTCTTTTCGCCGATTCAGATCAAAGCCGTAACACCTGCGGGCTATCGCTTCATGGGATGGAAGAATGTACAGCCCAATTCCTCCAACCTCATTCAAAGAAAGTAACTGGGACTTCTACGATAAAGGCTCACTGGACGATCAAAACTGGAAAGCACCCAACTATAATAGTGCTTCATGGAAGCAAGGACGCGCGCCGTTGGGCTTCTCCAAAACTGGGGCGGGCTTCAATACGCAAATTAGCTATGGTGCGGATGCTGCCAACAAAATCCCTACTTACTATTTCAGAAAGACCATCACACTCCCTGCTCGACCAATGCCGACCGATGTCTTTAACTTCAACTTCAACGTGGACGACGGGTGCGTAATCTATCTCAATGGAGTAGAAGTGGGACGACACAACATGAACTCCGGAACGCCTACATACACCGACTTCGCTTCTACCTTCGCTGACGAGTACGATAGGGCTACGATAACCATTAGTCCGGAACTCTTCAAAGCTGGGAAAAATGTAATTGCTGTTGAAGTACACAACGTCTCAGCTCCTTCTTCCGATATTTATTGGGACGCATCACTCGAACAAAAATCTTCGTCAACGGACAATGATTATGTGAGTACGAATCCCGTATATGAGCTGCCGGCAGAGGGGAGCTATGAACTGGTGGCAAGTTTCGAACCTCTCAACGCTGAAGATTTGGCATACACTGAAAATCGTCCAGTGAAAGTGAATGAAATCAGTGCTTCAAACAGTGTCTTTGTCAATGAGTATGGAAAAAAAGACGATTGGATAGAATTGTACAACACTACAGATGAACCTCTCAATGTAGAAGGTATGTATCTCACCAACGACTTCCGCAACCCCGAGCTCTTCCGCATCTCTGGCGGAGATAGTATCAACACTGTCATTCCGCCTCATGGCCATCTCGTGGTATGGGCTTCTAAGCGCATTCAGAAAAAACAGTTGCATGCCAACTTCAAACTGGCAGCTGAAAAAGGCTATGTGATGCTAACTTCTGCGGATCGTACCTGGAGCGATACGCTGACCTATAAACTACACAATGGAGATCAATCTATCGGACTTTATCCTGATGGAGGCACTCAGGCCTATCTGATGGATAAACCAACCATTGGTGCAGCAAATATGTACACTATGTATGCTGAACCTTATGCCGATGATAAGAATGGTTTGGTAACGTCCCTTTCCTCTCTTATCTCTCGTATGGGAGGCCTAAGTATTGCCTTCGACGGACAGGCCTTGACCCTCAAGAGTGAATACGATACCCATTGCCGCCTGGAGATATTCAATGCCTCTGGACAAAAGATTTCCTCGAAGACCGTCCAACTCCCCGAAGGCTTCTCACAAGAATCTGTGAACAACCTACCAGTTGGTATCTATGTGGCTCGCCTGAGTGACAACGACGGCAACTACTGCTCCGTGAAATTCATTCGAAAATAACACATATCCCATTCTTAACCTAAAGCGCTGAAGTCCTCCAACTTCAGCGCTTTTTCTATGTCCCCAACTCCAATTGTTAGCACACCCACCAAGAGCCGTATCTAAAAAAATATGCATTCTCACCTTTTCCGCTACTCCTTATAATATAGCTTCCATTACAATAAGCCTGTGAGCTGACGCAATAAGGCTATCAGCTGACATCCTTATTGTATTTTCAAACGCAATAAGGAAGCCAAAGCTCATTTCTATTATTATAGTAGACTTTCTTCAGAAAAGTTTCAATAAAAAAGTCCAGAAGCTTTAGAAATCTTGTTTGTTTTGTTAATATATACATAATCAGTGTTTTACGCATTTGTGAGGTTTATCCACCCCTCTGAGGCACCCATCATTTTCTCCCTGAAAACCTCCATTCTAAAACTTTTTTTCAAAAAAAGTAGCGTATAGGCTTTGCTATTCCAAAAACTCGTAGTACTTTTGCATCCGCAACCGAGAAACGAGGGTTACTCCTTCGGGGTTGTCAAACGTGATCTTTGAAAGAATTGACATAAACTTTTAAGAAGAGAAGTACAAGAAAAAAAAAGAGAACAAGATGCAGAAATGTATCATGTTCGGGTAGAAGAAGTAAAAAATCAACCGTTAATTTTCTTATAGATACGGACGTTCTGAGTAAAACAGAAAATAAAACAAAATCATATTTACAATGAAGAGTTTGATCCTGGCTCAGGATGAACGCTAGCTACAGGCTTAACACATGCAAGTCGAGGGGAAACGACATTGAAAGCTTGCTTTTAATGGGCGTCGACCGGCGCACGGGTGCGTAACGCGTATCGAACCTGCCCTTTACTCAGGGATAGCCTTGCGAAAGTAAGATTAATACCTGATAGTGTTGCGATGAGGCATCTTGTTGCAACTAAAGATTTATTGGTAAAGGATGGCGATGCGTCTGATTAGGTAGTAGGCGGGGTAATGGCCCACCTAGCCTTCGATCAGTAGGGGTTCTGAGAGGAAGGTCCCCCACATTGGAACTGAGACACGGTCCAAACTCCTACGGGAGGCAGCAGTGAGGAATATTGGTCAATGGGCGAGAGCCTGAACCAGCCAAGTAGCGTGCAGGATGACGGCCCTCTGGGTTGTAAACTGCTTTTAGTTGGGAACAAAAAAGGCGACGTGTCGTCTCTGGAGTGTACCATCAGAAAAAGGACCGGCTAATTCCGTGCCAGCAGCCGCGGTAATACGGAAGGTCCAGGCGTTATCCGGATTTATTGGGTTTAAAGGGAGCGTAGGCGGACGATTAAGTCAGCTGTGAAAGTTTGCGGCTCAACCGTAAAATTGCAGTTGAAACTGGTTGTCTTGAGTGCACGCAGGGATGTTGGAATTCATGGTGTAGCGGTGAAATGCTTAGATATCATGAAGAACTCCGATCGCGAAGGCATATGTCTGGAGTGCAACTGACGCTGAGCTCGAAAGTGCGGGTATCGAACAGGATTAGATACCCTGGTAGTCCGCACAGTAAACGATGAATACTCGCAGTGTGCGATATATTGTATGCTGCCAAGTGAAAACGTTAAGTATTCCACCTGGGGAGTACGCCGGCAACGGTGAAACTCAAAGGAATTGACGGGGGCCCGCACAAGCGGAGGAACATGTGGTTTAATTCGATGATACGCGAGGAACCTTACCCGGGCTTGAACTAAGCAGGAAGATGGGCAGAGACGCCCGTTGTCTTCGGACCTGCTTGGAGGTGCTGCATGGTTGTCGTCAGCTCGTGCCGTGAGGTGTCGGCTTAAGTGCCATAACGAGCGCAACCCTTCTCCACGTTTGCCATCAGGTTAAGCTGGGCACTCCGTGGATACTGCCATCGTAAGATGTGAGGAAGGTGGGGATGACGTCAAATCAGCACGGCCCTTACGTCCGGGGCTACACACGTGTTACAATGGCCGGTACAGAGGGGAAGCCACCAGGCGACTGGGCGCTGATCCATTAAAACCGGTCTCAGTTCGGACTGGAGTCTGCAACCCGACTCCACGAAGCTGGATTCGCTAGTAATCGCGCATCAGCCATGGCGCGGTGAATACGTTCCCGGGCCTTGTACACACCGCCCGTCAAGCCATGAAAGCCGGGGGTGCCTGAAAGCTGTGACCGTAAGGGGCGGCCTAGGGTAAAACCGGTGATTGGGGCTAAGTCGTAACAAGGTAGCCGTACCGGAAGGTGCGGCTGGAACACCTCCTTTCTGGAGAACGAAAGTATAGATAGGAAAAGGTTGAAGAGCGACTTTTTTTACTATCTTGTACTTCTCGACTGAAAAAGTTATTTCAAATTCTAATAGATAGAAGAGAAAGAAGAGGCTGAGCTTTAGAGTCTTAGCATAGTTGGATTCTTTCTGCCAGTCCTATAGCTCAGTTGGTTAGAGCGCCACACTGATAATGTGGAGGTCGGCAGTTCAACTCTGCCTGGGACTACTTCTTAAGCTTAAAAGAACCTGAGGGGGATTAGCTCAGCTGGCTAGAGCACCTGCTTTGCAAGCAGGGGGTCATCGGTTCGAATCCGATATTCTCCACTATTTCTCGACATAATGAGAAAAGCGATCTATGACATATTGCACAAATCTAACAAGCAAAAAAAGTAAGGTAGACAAAACACTGAAAAAGTAAAGTACACTTTCAGTATATCTGACTGCTATGATGCTAAGTATGTGAACATAAATAGCGTTATAGTCCGAGGTCAAGGAAGTACGAAAGGGCGTACGGTGGATGCCTAGGCTCTTACAGGCGAAGAAGGACGTGATAAGCTGCGAAAAGCCGCGGGGAGATGCAAATAATCTTTGATCCGCGGATATCCGAATGGGACAACCCAGTGGAGCAAACCTCCACTATCCCGTGAATGCGGGAGGCGAACGCTGGGAACTGAAACATCTTAGTACCAGTAGGAAGAGAAAATAAAAATGATTCCCCTAGTAGTGGCGAGCGAACGGGGAAGAGCCCAAACCATCGGGATTCCGGTCCTGGTGGGGTTGTAGGACTGCGTGATTGCAAGAATTATGGTGAGAAGAAGCAACTGGAAAGTTGTGCCATAGCGGGTGATAGCCCCTTATTCGAAGCTATATGAAGCATAGCAGTATCCTGAGTAGCGCGGGACACGAGAAATCCTGTGTGAATCTGGCGGGCCCATCCGCCAAGGCTAAATACTCGTAAGAGACCGATAGCGAACCAGTACCGTGAGGGAAAGGTGAAAAGCACCTCGTGTAGAGGAGTGAAAAAGTTCCTGAAACCGTACGCCTACAAGCGGTCGGAGCTCCCTTGAGGAGTGACGGCGTGCCTTTTGCATAATGAACCTACGAGTTGCCGGTATCAGCAAGGTTAAGGGTTTAGAAGTCCCGCAGCCGAAGCGAAAGCGAGTCTTAACAGGGCGCTGAGTTGTTACAGGCAGACGCGAAACCAAGTGATCTACCCTTGTCCAGGATGAAGTCCGGGTAACACCGGATGGAGGTCCGCACCAATAAGCGTTGAAAAGCTTCTGGATGAGGTGAGGGTAGGAGTGAAAGGCCAATCAAACTTGGAGATAGCTCGTACTCCCCGAAATGCATTTAGGTGCAGCCTATGGTGTTTACTGCGTGAGGTAGAGCGACTGATCGGATGCGAGGGCTTCACCGCCTATCAAGTCCGGACAAACTCCGAATGCGCGCAGTTAAGAGCCATGGAGTGAGGGCGCGGGTGCTAAGGTCCGTGCCCGAGAGGAGAAGAATCCAGACCATCAGCTAAGGTCCCGAAGTAATGATTAAGTTAAACTAACGAAGTGTGGTCTCAGCGACAGCTAGGATGTTGGCTTGGAAGCAGCCATTCATTCAAAGAGTGCGTAACAGCTCACTAGTCGAGAGACCGTGCATGGATAATAATCGGGTATTAAATCATTCACCGAAGCTATGGAAACCGTAAGGTTTGGTAGGGGAGCATTCAAGTGCGTTGAAGGTATGAGACGACTCATGCTGGAGCGCTTGGAAAAAGCAAATGTAGGTATAAGTAACGATAAAGGGGTGCGATGCCCCCTCGCCGCAAGACTAAGGATTCCCGGGCAACGTTAATCGGCCCGGGGTAAGTCGGGACCTAAGGATAAGCCGAAAGGCGAGGTCGATGGAAGAGACGGTAAAAATTCCGTCACTACCTTATGGGGCGATGTGGAGACGGAGAAGTGACACTGCCGCGTTCTGACGGAAATGGACGTTAAAGAGTGTAGGTGATGAGGAAGGCAGGCAAATCCACCTTCCGAGCTGAACTTAAAAGTATGCAAAGCCTTCGGGCGGCGCAATAGCGCAGGTAAGCAGACTCCCGAGAAAATCCGCTAAGCTTAACCCATAAGGTACCCGTACCGTAAACGGACACACGTAGTCGGGTAGAATATACTGAGGCGCTTGGAAGATTCATGGTTAAGGAACTAGGCAAATTGACCCTGTAACTTCGGGAAAAAGGGTCCCTGCAGCAATGTAGGGCGCAGAGAATAGGTCCAGGCAACTGTTTAACAAAAAAACACAGGGCTGTGCAAAAATCGAAAGATGAAGTATACAGTCTGACACCTGCCCGGTGCCGGAAGGTCAAGAGGAGAGCTCATCGTAAGAGAAGGCTTGAATTGAAGCCCCCGGTAAACGGCGGCCGTAACTATAACGGTCCTAAGGTAGCGAAATTCCTTGTCGGGTAAGTTCCGACCTGCACGAATGGTGTAATGATCCGGACGCTGTCTCAACCATGATTCCAGTGAAATTGTAGTATCGGTGAAGATGCCGATTACCCGCGATGGGACGAAAAAGACCCCGTGAACCTTTACTATAGCTTAACGTTGTAACTGGGCAAGGGATGTGTAGGATAGGGCCGGAGGCTATGAAATATGCACGCCAGTGTGTATGGAGCCGCTGTTGAAATACGGCCCTTCCACTGTCTGGTTCCTAACTCGCAGATTGCGAGGACACCGTTTGGTGGGTAGTTTGACTGGGGTGGTCGCCTCCAAAAGCGTAACGGAGGCTTCTAAAAGGTGCCCTCGAGCCGATTGGTAACCGGCCGTAGAGTGTAATGGCAAAAGGGCGCTTGACTGGGAGGCCGACAAGCCGATCAGGAAGGAAACTTGAGCATAGTGATCCGGCGGATCCGTATGGAAGGTCCGTCGCTCAAAGGATAAAAGGTACTCCGGGGATAACAGGCTGATCCCTCCCAAGAGCTCATATCGACGGAGTGGTTTGGCACCTCGATGTCGGCTCGTCACATCCTGGGGCTGGAGAAGGTCCCAAGGGTTGGGCTGTTCGCCCATTAAAGTGGCACGCGAGCTGGGTTCAGAACGTCGTGAGACAGTTCGGTCTCTATCTATCGTGGGCGTAGGAAATTTGCGTGGCTCTGACACTAGTACGAGAGGACCGTGTTGGACAGACCTCTGGTTTACCGGTTGTGACGCCAGTTGCACCGCCGGGTATCTAAGTCTGGATGGGATAAGCGCTGAAAGCATCTAAGTGCGAAGCCCGCCACAAGATGAGATTTCCTCACAAGGGTCGTCAAAGACGATGACGTTGATAGGATGCAGGTGTAAAGTCAGCAATGGCAAAGCCGAGCATTACTAATTGCCCGAAACTTCTAGTCCTCCAGAGTCAGCTATACTGAAGAGGTACTTTAGGGTAGTGTATAAAAGTCGTGTAGACAAGCTGAAAGTTATCACGACAGGAAAGGCTTTATTTTAAGTATCTTGTATTAGATTGTGCAATGATGTCAAACTTATTTAGGTGGTTATAGCACCGGGGTTCCACCTCTTACCATTCCGAACAGAGAAGTTAAGCCCGGTCGCGCCGATGGTACTGTCCACAAGACGGGAGAGTAGGTCGCCGCCTTTTTTTAAATAAGAGACTCCTATCAGAGCAATCATCTGATGTGAGTCTCTTTTTTGTGTTTCAGGCAGAGGCTCGGTTGTATTTTGGGGGCAACCAAGCGAAGAAAAGGAACAGTTAGGGCGGATTATAAAAATATCAGGTGAGTCCGTTTGGGAGGCTCACCTGATATTTGATTTCCGCTTCTTTTTGAAGAGTAAAAGAAGGGTTTTTATGTTTTGTGCTTATTTAACGCTGAAGGTGGTAATCTTCATGCTGTTCTTCTCATTCAATTTGTCTGGATCTCCTAAGGAAATGCCGTATTCTCCTGGTTCAAGATTTTCTATGACTATGAGATATGAGCTTGTGCCATATTTCTTGGCTTGGAACTCTATTTGACCTAAAGAATTTGACTTGCTGCCTGAGAATGTGCCAGATTCAGCGAGTTGTGCTCTTCTTTCTTTTCCCTTTACTTCAAATTTGAAGATGCTGATGAAAGAGTTAGGATCTGTTGCGTTGTTGGCAGCTTTTATAATCAAGCGTACATCTCCGCCTTGTTTTGCTACTACGCTTGATGTTGTGCCTGGTAGAGAGATGCGTGTTTTGACTTTTCCGATACCTGTCAGATATACTGAAGCTCCGGCTTTTGTTTTTACTACGCCTGTTTCTCTCGGTAGTTTTACGTATTCGGTATTTGAGGTAAGGAGATACGTTTGATCGGAGAATTCAGGTTCTGGAACTGTTACTTTCTGGGCAAAGGCGAAGCTTATGCTCAAGATTGCGAGGGCTAGGGTTAGAATTTTTTTACTCATAATTCATTTGTTTTTAGTTCTGGATTGTGTGCAAATTTATGGTATTTATTCTTACAGTGCAACAAATAAATAAATTTTTTATAGCACAAAAAAGTATTTCTCTACTTTTATTCCCACAAAAAATCCTCTCTTTCCCTTGTCGGAGGACAGAGGGAGAGAGAGGAGCGTATTTGCTTTATTATTACGCTAATAGCGTGTAGCTTTCTTACTTAGCCACCTTTTTCAGAACGTAAGGCAGACCGCTAGCAGCAGGCTGTTTGTCAGCGCCGAGCATAGTGAGGCTGTCCGGAGTCATAGCGTAGAAGTTGCTGTCAGCACCTGCAACAGTTGTCAGGATATTCTTAGCATCAACGCTGTACTTACCAGTTTCAGTTTGGCTGCCAGAGTGTGTGCGAGTGAAAGTGCTGTCAGACTTCAGTGTGATAGTTACAGAGTCAGAACCATCTGCACCAGGAAGAACACCAGCATAAACTGTGCTGTCAGCAGTGCTGTTGGCAATGCTATCAGTACCGTTGTTGTTACCATTTGTTTTGTTACCGCAAGAAGCGAAAGTCATAACTGCAGCAGCAGCTACGAAAAGAATCTTTTTCATTGTCTTTTGTATATTTAAGTTATTATTCGTTTATTCCGCATTTAGGAATTTGCGACAAATGTACTACTAATCTTTGGACATACAACAAGAAGTAAACTTTTTTATGATTTCTGATGTTTTTTTTCTTGTGATATTCTCCATCTGAGTGGTAGAGGTGGCAAAAAAGGCGTCTGTAACAGTAGCTTAATTCTCCTTTTTCGTATTTTTGCACACAAGCAAGATAAGGATTGCGAGCTTCATTCGTTTGTTCAATCTGATGGATGGGTTCGCGCACACCTCCTCTTGCGGCATTGTTGCGCTTATGCACATTGCTAAAAATCCCTATTAATAGCACACCACGAAATATATGACACAAGGAAGACTACTTTGGGTGGATGATGAGATTGATATGCTCAATGTCCACATTCTCTTTTTGCAGCGCAAGGGCTACGAGGTGACCAGTTGCTCCAACGGCCAGGACGCCATTGACCTCTGCCGCGACAACGCCTATGATCTCATTCTTCTCGACGAGAATATGCCCGGCCTTTCAGGTCTCGAAACGCTTGCCGGCATCAAAGACGTGCAGCCCAATGTGCCCGTGGTGATGGTGACGAAACGAGGCCGAGGACCTTATGGACCAGGCCATCGGTTCTAAGATTGCCGACTATCTGCTCAAACCTGTCAATCCGATGCAGATTCTTCTCACGCTGAAGAAGAACATCCACCAGCGCGAGATTGTGGCCGAGGTGACGCAGAGCAGCTACCGCCAGGAGTTTCAGAAAATCTCCGCGCAAATCAGCGACACCTCCACGCCCGAGGAATGGAAGGACCTCTACCGCAAACTCGTTTATTGGGAGATAGAACTCTCTGAGACGGGCGGCAGCATGGATGAGATGCTGGCCATGCAAAAGGAGGAAGCCAACCTCACCTTTGCCAAGTTTATCCGCAAGAACTATGAGCACTGGGTCAACACCCCAGACGATCGTCCGCTGATGAGTCCCGATGTGTTCAAGCGTTGTGTTTTCCCACGACTGCGCGAAGGGAAGAAAGTGTTTCTCCTGGTGCTCGACAATTTCCGCTACGACCAATGGCGCGAGCTGAGCCGCGAACTCACCGACGACTTCGACATCGACGAAGACCTCTACTTTAGCATCCTCCCTACAGCCACGCAGTATGCCCGCAACGCTATCTTCTCAGGCCTCATGCCCTTGCAGATTCGCGAGATGTACCCCGAACTCTGGGTGGAAGAGGACGAAGACGAGGGTAAGAACCTCAACGAAGAACTTCTCATTGGCCACCAGCTCGAGCGCTACCGCAGAAAAGAGAAGTTCACCTACCACAAGCTCAACGACTCGCAGGGCGCCGACCATTTCCTTGGCCAAATCAAGCAACTCACGGAAACGCCGCTCAATGTCTTGGTCATCAACTTCATCGACATCCTCTCCCACGCCCGCACAGAAAGCCGAATGGTGCGCGAGCTGGCTTCCCAACGAAGCTGCCTACCGCTCCATCACGCTCAGTTGGTTCCGACACACGGCTATCAAGCAGCTCTTCACCAAGCTGGCGGAGATGGACTACGAAATCCTTATCACCACCGACCACGGCTCTATCCGCGTGGACGCGCCCATCAAGGTGGTGGGCGACAGAAACGTCAACACCAACCTGCGCTACAAGTTGGGCAAGAATCTGGGCTACAACGCCCGCGAAGTGTTTGAGATGAAAGACCCTCGCCGCTTCGGCCTGCCCTCGCCCAACCTCTCCACCACTTATATCTACGCGCAAGGCTCGCGCTTCTTTGCTTACCCCAACAACTACAACTATTACGCACAATACTATCGCAACACTTTCCAGCACGGCGGTATTTCTATGGAAGAAATGCTCATACCCCTCGTTTGCCTCAAGCCGAAGAAGCGCTAAGCCGCTGTTTTGCCGTCTCTTCCTTTTCCATTAACTTTGTGCCACAAATAAAGAAACGACAGAAAAGTATGGATTCCGCAACATTGATTGCCTGGGTTCTGGAGAACCTCAACTATTGGGTGGTGGCTGCCTTTATGGCCATCGAGAGTTCGTTTATCCCCTTCCCCCTCCGAGGTGGTGGTGCCGCCTGCGGCGTGGCTCTCGATGAGCGACCCGAGTATGAACATCGTCCTGGTTGTTGTCTTCGCCACGCTGGGAGCTGATGTCGGTGCACTTGTCAACTATTTCCTGGCGCGCTGGTTGGGCCGCCCTGTCATCTATAAGTTTGCCCGCTCCCGTTGGGGGCATTTCTGCCTCGTCACCGAGGAGAGCGTGGCTCGCGCAGAGGAGTATTTCCGTGACCACGGGGCTACGGCCACTTTCTTCGGCCGTCTGGTGCCCGCTGTTCGCCAGCTCATCTCCATTCCGGCAGGTCTGTCGGGCATGAAGCTTGGTCCTTTCCTCCTCTATACTACGTTGGGGGCTGGCGCATGGAACACTGTCTTGGCACTCATTGGCTATTTCATTTCGCGCATCCCAGGTGTTCAAACCAAGAGCAGGTGGTGAAATTGGCCATGCGCTATAGCCACGAACTCGGTTATGTCCTTTTCGGCCTCGCCGCTCTCTTTCTGGCCTATCTCATTTATAACGGTTTGAAGAAGACTGATATTCGAGAAAAGATCATGAAGAGCGTTGACGAGATGGAGAAGGAGGAAGAGGAGAACTAATTGAGAGCGATTTTTTCTCGGACTGGTCGGACTTTTTTCAGACTGGTCGGACTGGTCCGACTGATCGGACGAGTCAGATTTTTCTGAGACTGGTCAGACTCGTCCGACCAGTCCGAAATACTATAAGGCTATCGGCTGGCGCAATAAGGCTATCAGCTGACAGAATAAGGCTGTCAGCTGACGCAATAAGGAAAATCACGCTCTGCTTCATCCTATTCATTTTCTTTTGCCTACAACCTATTATGAAACACCTCATATCCCTCATTTTCTTACTTTCCGCCCTGCCTTTGTCAGCACAGCGGGCCGATACGCTGCGAGCCGTTGACCACAGCTGGCTCTTCGGCGTTGGGCGCACCCATGTGCTCGACACTTATTTGAGTCCGCAGGACTATGTCGGGGCGGGATTTTCCGTTAGCCACCGCACGGAGCGCAAGGCCCATTGGGGGCGCGGCCGCGTGACGGTGGTGGCGCACTACAGGGCCGATGCGGCTCATCTCACAGGCTCATCGGGCGACGGCCGCGAATGGGATGCCAACCTGCGAATGGGAGTGGGGTGGATGTGGAATAAGAGACTTGCTCAACGCCCCTTTCGCCTGGCTTTCGGTCCGCTGGTCGAGGCTGGAACAGGCGTTACCTACAACACGCGGAATGGGAACAATCCGGCGCAGGGTAGGCTCTTCATGGATGTGGCAGCAGCAGGGCTGGCGGAATATGACTTCCACGTGGGGCGGCAGCAATGGCAGGCGCGTGCCGAAGTGGCAGTGCCTCTCGCCGGACTGGCTTTCTCGCCCGCTTATGGGCAGTCCTACTATGAGTTGTTCGGTCTTGGTCATCGCGACCATAATTGTGTGGTTTCTCATGTGGGCAATGCGCCCTCGCTCCATTTTCTCGCCACGCTCTCCCTCCCGTTGGGCCGCTCGCGCCTCACGCTGGGCTATGGGGCCGATGTGCGGCAGAGTCGTTTCAACCATATCAAAACCCACCACTGGCAGAACCAATTCGTCATTGGCTACACGCGTCGATTGCGACTACTGAAATAAACCCTTACGATGAGAACACTTTTCCCTCTTTTTTTCTTTCGCTCCTCGCTGCCTTACTTTCGTCCTGCATCACAGAGGACGAGGCTAACAACACGCCCACGGGCAACTTCGAGACGTGCTGGAAACTTATTGACGAACACTATTGTTTTTTCGACTATAAGAATAAGGAATACGGTTTGGACTGGGCGGCTGTGCGCGACCGCTACCGTCAGGGCGTTACGGACAATATGCGGAGCGAACAGCTTTTCGAGGTTCTGCGCCGAATGACGGCAGAGCTTCGCGACGGCCATGTGAATCTCAGTGCCGCCCACGATGTGGCGCGCTACGGCGCTTGGTTTGACGATTTCCCGATGAACTTCTCCGACTCGCTCGCGCGTCGTTATCTCGGGCGCAGCGAAGATTTCCGCGTGGGCAGCGGACTGCGCTACCGTGTGCTTTCGGACAATGTGGGCTACATCCGTTGCGCCTCCTTCGCCTCGCCTCTGGGTAGTGGCAACCTGCAAGAAATGATGCGCGCCCTGGCCATGTGCGATGGCCTGATTGTGGACGTGAGGAGCAACGGCGGCGGCCTGCTCACCAGTGCGGAGCAACTGGCCTCGCTCTTCATCAACGAACCCACCACGCGCGCCTATATGCAGCACAAGCGCAGCCCGCGCCACGACGATTTCTCCCCCCATGGAGGCCATCCGCATAGAGCCGTTCAAGGGTTTGCGCTGGCAAAAGCCCGTTTGTATCCTCACAAATCGCCGCACCTTTAGTGCCGCGAACAGTTTCGTAATGTTCCTCAAAGGTTTGCCGCGCGTCACCGTCATTGGCGACCGCACGGGTGGCGGCGCAGGCCTGCCGTTCACCAGCGAACTCCCCAACGGCTGGACTCTCCGCTTCTCCGCCAGCCCCATGTACGACAGTGAGAAGCACATGACCGAGATGGGTATCGATCCCGACATGAAAGTCGACATTTCCTCCGCCGACTACGCCCGCAGCATCGACACCATCATCGAAACAGCCCGCCAGCGCATCCGCGAAGCAAGGAAAGCATCTTACTAAATGTAAAACGTGTTTTAGACAAATTGTCTGTTTTTTTAGTAATTTGATGTATTTTTTGTTGAAAAAATTTTGTTTGCATATATATATGTATATATTTGCGGTGGGAATTGATTAAAGTTATCCTAGAAACTTGTGAATTGAATCAGAAATAATAGAGAGAAGAGACACAGAATAGAGGTTGTGTATCAGACTTGTTGCCATAATAAGTCTGTCTTTTATCCGTGTTTTTTTGTATTTAATTTTACAAAATAGTATTAGATACATAAAGAAGAGGAACGATGAAGAAATGCGAATATATGAAGAAAATGTATGTCAAACCTGTAAGCACAGTCGTGGCTTTTTGTGACGAAACTACGTTCTTGGCTTCTAGTCCTGCCGTAAGGCCTGGTGGCGGAGGCAGCGGAAGTGTAACCATCACGCCTCCTGGAGAGGACGATGAAGACACAGATCTTACGGGAACGCGGAAGTTCTCTGAGAATAATTTGTGGGAATGAAAAAAGAAGAGTAATACGGCAGTAAAACCACGCAATATGAAAATCACGCAATATCATAAGCATTCGGTGCATCAGGCGGCGGTTGCTTTTCTCTGTATTATGGGGATGACTCTTGGCGCTTGTTCCGATAATGACCTCGATGATGCAACCAATCAGGGCGACCGTGGCACTGCGGTTTCTTATATTGTCTCTAATGCGCAGAACGGCGCGCACCGATCAGTTGCTGCTCGTGCTCTGCCCGGCAGTCCGTTGAGCCGTGCTGCTTTTGCGGAACAGATTGCGCCCTTGAGCCTCACTCCTGAAGATCTCATTTCGCAAAAGCTCGATGTGCAGGGCGGTGACGGCAACACCTGCCTCATAGAAATCACTACGGCCGGTATAGAAAGCATGCCGCGCAAGGCGGAGACGAGCACGGAAGCCGGAACAACACACCGTTCCCGCATTGCTCCCCGTGCGAATGTTGTTGAGACTTTCTCCGCTGCAGACCATTTTTCCTCCATCGGCTACCGTGGAACGACTTCTACCCTCAGCCCCACGCCGTGGTTCTACAACAAGGACACAAATCCCGACGGTACGCTCGTCAATGAGATTCTGTGGTCGTGGGAACAGCCCTATGGAAAGTTTTATGCTGTTTATCCTTTAGTGACTTCCAGCTACAACAAATTGCAGCTGTCTCCCGAGAGCTATACATCTACACCTTATGTTGATTTCGAAGTAGAGCCGAAGGTGGTCAATCAGAAAGACCTCATGACGGCCTGCTCCGGCGAAGTGAAGTATGCCACTCGCTACGTGGCTCCGACAACGAACCTCAATTTCCGTCACGCACTGACGGCAGTGCGCTTCAAAGTGGGGCAGAATCTTTCATGGAACAAGACAATAACGAAAGTGGAGATCGTCAACGCGCAGAGCAAGGGACGCTACACGCTCTCCTCGAAAGCCGACGGCACGGGGGCTGCGTGGAGCAATCTCAGCACTCCCGCCACGTTCACCCTTGGTGGCGACGGTACGCTCAATGTGAGCACTTCGCAAGCCGTTAACCAAATCATCATGGGCAATAATGGTGATAATTTCACTTTCTATATGATTCCGCAATCGCTTGCAGGCGTGAGCGTAAAGATCTACTTTGACAACAGCACTACACCTGCTATCACTGCCAACCTCTCCGGCACATGGAAGCCCGGCACAACGAAGACTTACGCCTTGTCGCAGAAGAAGTCCACGTGGACATACTGGCTTTCCGTGACCAATCCCCCTGTGGTGGACTATACAGCTACAGAGGCAGCCAGCTATACGGTGCAGAGCTGTCGCATAGATTTTAATGCTCACACTCAGCAGCCTGTGAAATGGAAGGTAGTAGGGTATGAGGAAAGCACCGACGGCGGTAATACTTGGACATCTCTCGGCACAAGCAAACCTGCCTGGCTCACCCAGTTGAGCAAAGAGGAGGGCGACGGAGGTACATCTGGCGAAAGTGGCGTTGCAACTATCACTACGGCCATCGATAACCGCCTCAATAAATACAACAAGGTGTTGCAAGATGCCACACCAAAGGGCGCTGCCGGCAACTACTACAACCTCTCCAACGCCACGGGTGCGGCCACTGTTGAGAATACTGCCAACTCTTATCTCATCTCTGCCCCCGGCTACTACCGCATTCCGTTGGTTTACGGTAACGCTATCACGGGCGGTGCTACTAATGAACATTCCTATAAAACCACTGTGTCAGGCTCTGATGTCTTGAAACTTCAAGGATCATGCAGGTAAGAATATCACTGATCCTTGGATTACGCAGAGCAATGGAGGCGCGAATGTGCCCGATGGAGCAAAGATTGTTTGGACAGACCAAAGCGGTATTGTAGAAGCAAGTAGTCTTTCTCTTTCTGCCGACAAAAAGTTTGTACAGTTCCATGTGCCGCAGGACAAGATTAAGAACGGTAACGCCGTCATTGCTGTCACGAAAGGCGGAACGGTTGTATGGTCGTGGCACTTGTGGTTCGCCCAGAATGATGCCCTCAACACGATTCCTGTAGTTAATAAAGCGGGCGTTACCTATAACTTCACCAAACTTCCGCTTGGTTTGCCTATATGAGATGGGATGCGTCTCCCTTCGACCAGCCTCGCATGGCTCGCGTGAAGGTGGAACAGACTGTCGCCAACGATGGTGAGAAACAGTTTGCTTATATCGACATCACGCAGACCCCTGGCGAAATAAAACAAATGTCTTCTACCTTCTATCAGTTTGGACGTAAGGATGCTTTTCCAGGAAAGAAAACTATCATCGACGGTACATTTGAGCCCAAAGGTGGGCAGAAAATGAGCATTCAAAACGGCATTCAACACCCCGAGACATTCTATTACTACGTTTGGTTTGATAATTTCTGGAAGGTAAACCTCTGGTCGATGGATAACACTGAGACAGGCTTCCATGACAATGTTGTGGTGAAGACCGTCTACGACCCCTGTCCCGCTGGCTTCAAGATGCCTGCCAGCAATGCCTTTTCTGGTTTTACCACTACAGGGAATAATGTCGAAAGTGATAAGGATGAGCTTAATGTGGTGGGAAATTACGACCAGGGTTGGCATTTCAAAACGGGAGACGGTTCAACTACTACGATCTATTTCCCTGCTTTGGGTTGGCGTCATCATGACGGCTATCTGAATGGTAGTGTTAACTACGGTTTTTATCATTCTGCCATTTCGCATAATTCGAAGAACACTAACTGCTTGTTCTTTAATAATTGGGGCGTGTATCCAAAGTATGAAAAGATCGGAAATGGTTACGGACTTTCTGTCCGTCCTGTCTCGGAATAATACGTTGATTTGACCTTGTAGGTTTAATATTAAACAGACAATTGTCCGATAGGAACATTCAAGAATGAGGCTGGTTTCTCAAATTGGGAAACCAGCCTTTCGTATAAAAGCGAGGGACGAGGTAGCACAGATGTCTAACCTCGTCCCTCGCGGTTCGTTTTGCGCCTTAGCGGCGTTGGCGTGCAGCCTTATTTGCTCAAACTATCGATCAGCGGCAGCACGTTGGAAGTGAAGAGACGCACCGAGATGGCCAGCAGAATCACGCCGAAGAACTTACGCAAGATGTAGATGAAAGTCTTGCTAACGTGTTCTTCCACCCAGCCCGCGCCGGCGATGATGATGTAAACCAACACCATGTTGAGGGTGAGGGCCGCCAAGATATTGATTTGCGCAAACTCAGCCTTCAGCGAAATCAGCGTAGTGAATGCGCCTGGGCCAGCAATCAGCGGGAACACCACCGGAATAAGGGTGGCCTCTTTCGTGGGTCCGCCATATTTGAAAATCTCAACGTCGAGGAGCATTTCCAAAGCCATGATGAAGATGATGAGTGCACCCGCCACAGCAAACGACTGGATGTCGACGTGGAAGAGTTGCAGCACGGCATCGCCGGCATAGAAGAAAGCCACGAGCAATACCAAACTAATGGCCGCAGCCTTGAAGGCATTGATAGGACGGCCTTTGGCTTGCAGGTTGAGGAATATGGGCGTAGAACCCAACACGTCGATGATAGCCATCAACACGATGAATGCTCCAGCAGTTTGTTCAATGCTGAATTGTGAAAAGGTCTGAAAAATAATGTCCATCATAAGGGAATCTTTTTCTGTTTTATAGCGCGAAAATACGAAAACAACGCGTTTCAACCAAGCAAAATGGTATAATCTTCTGTTCGCGAGGAAAGGAAACGCCTAAAAAGGTTGTAGCATAGAAAGTTTTTAGTATCTTTGAACACCTAATCATCTTGATAACGAAGAAAACAAATATACTTGTGACCCTCATTATTAACCCAAAATACGAACGCTTACGCGATTATTTAGTAAATATTGCTGACCATTTTGAAGATACTGGTCGCACACTCCCAATGGTAAATAATGGCATCCGCCTGCTGGATGTTGACGGACTCACGCTTTGTGTGAAACACTACGACCGAACCTCCTGGCGCAATCGCTTGGCGGTGCGCATCTACAAGGCCTCGAAGGGCCAACACTCTTACAATTGCGCTGCACAGCTCCGAGAGCGCGGTTTCGCCACCCAAGAGCCTGTGGCCTATGTGGCTTATCGCCGCAATTTGATGGACCAGAATATGTATTTGTGGGAGTTTTTTCCAACTATCGCCATTCTCTGCACGAAGCCTTCGGTATGCCCCATTCGGAGCGCGCCGAACTGCTCGAAAGTTTTGCCCGCTATGCTGCGCGCCTGCATGAGGAAGGTTTCCTCCCCATAGCTTGCCGTGCGGACAACATTCTTTTCGACCGCATCGACGGCCGCTACCGCTTCTCGATACTCGACACTGGCAACATGAAATGTGGTCGCAAAGTGAGCGTAGAAAAAGGCTGCAAGAGTCTGGCTGCCCTCCAAGCCGACGACGTGTTCAATAGCGCCCTCATCCGTGCCTATGCTGCCGCGCGCGGAGCCGATGAAGCGGAATGTCAGAAATACTTCGAGCGCGCCAAATCATAGTGGTGCGCCACATTTTTTCCATCCACTAACTCGGACCTCCCGTCCGAGTTTTTTCTTTTTCCAGCCACTGCACCATGGCCGTTAGGAGAGGATGAAAGGCTCAAGGAGAGCTTTGAGTTGCTCCGTTGTGAGATTAGCCGACCCTGTTTTTTCTATCAGCGAGTATGCTTCCTTGTTTTTGCCAATCACGTATTTTCGTTCTTTTCCATCGATGTCGGCATACAAATGATAATTGCCCTTATAGGCTTCCTCTATGCGCATATTCTCGACAGTGTGTCCCTGGATTTTGACCATGGAAGTATGCAGTGTTTCCTCCCACTCTCCCCAGCGTTTAAGGTGGTTGCTGATGGCAGTCTCCACTCTTCCTATCCATTTCTCTGTCACACCATTTTCTGTGGCAATGGAACGGAATTGTTTTAGGGCTTTAACGACGTCTCGGATGATGGCTTCAGGGCGGCGAATACCATTGTCGCGGGCAAAATCTATTATGTCCTCACGAGTGATATTGCGCAGTTTTGCACGGATAAACATACAGTGCTCCTCGTTGGGGAGATAGCCACCTCTGCTTATCACATAGGTGATGTCGTAGGCCGGAGAGAGTCGCCAAGCCCCCTCTTCGTTCATCACAAAGGAGAAGTTTTTGTTGTGGTCGTCCGTGTTGTTCGATAGGATATTGAACACCATTCTGCGGAACACCTCTTGGCAGTCAGCCTCTGGCAGATGCAGTTTCCGGCAAACCATTATGAGTTGCTCATAACTCTCCGCTTCCGGATAGATAGCTGCCAAGGTTTGCGTATGCACTTTCTTTCCACCATCACGATCGAACCGCTTGGTCAAGAAGTGCTGGTTGTTTTCCACTGGATATAGCTGAGAGTGCATCATGTTGATACCTGCTGAAATGGCCAAGTCGTAGTAAGTTTCTCAAGTTCCGCAGAGCTGTAGGCAGAATTGCCAAACTTCAGCAGGTAATAATCGAAGTCGTCCATTCCTGCAATCTGTCCGCTGCGAATCTCGCCCGTTTTTCGATGGATAGCTATAATGGCCTTTGGTTGTCGGCCACCGGCGGATGTTCCAACCGTTAGCAACGACTGCATAGTAATGGATTCTTCAGGCAGGATACATGCGTTCTCCCTTTCTGTGAAGATGCGTTCGGCCAGGTCTGCCAATGATTTGATGTCCACCTTTTCCATTTTTCGCTCGCGCGTTGTTTCGGGGAGATATTCCAAAGCCCCCATTCCTCGTCTCCCGATAAATGAGAGTTTGTCGAGCGGAGTGATGTCAGCGTTTGGGAGATGGTTTTGCTGCCGCCAGAGGTCGAAGAGCTGATTTCCCCACGCACCGGGCAGTGAGTCGGCAAGGAAAGCCGGAAGTTTCTGATAGATTTTTGCATCCTCGCCCCAAACTGGTGACAAAGCCCTGATGCCCTCACTGGGATCTACCAGCGGGGAAATATTCAGTCCTTTCTTGATAAATTCAGGATTGTAGGTGAAGTACGACAGTCGGCGGCGTTCGTCCCATGCCAGTCTCCCAATTTCTTCATCCCATAGGATAACTTTCAGCGACTTTATCATAATGACTCTTTTGTTTTGCGTGGCGAATACGTTGTGCTTTCTTCTCGTCCTTACGCATGAGATAAGGCGATTCAGGCAGTTCGGGCAGTACGTTATCCAAACTATTGATTTGCCCTACAACTTTCAGCAAAAGAATAAATGTGGACAAAGAGATATTGCCCGATGTTCCGTTCTCAAACTTGTGGATGGTGGTTATCCCTATCCCCGATAGTTCGGCCACCTCCTTCTGCGTAAGATTGCAGCGCATTCTATACTCTTTGAAGCGTAAGCCGAGCATACGAACCAGTTCGGGGGTGGAATATTCATATAGATTTGCCATAATCTTAGTTATAACTATTATTAAAGTGAAAGTTATAGCTGTTTTTATAGCTTTATCTTCACTTTATTGAAACTTATAAGTGCAAATCTATTCTTTTTTTTGAGATGTGCGAAAATATTTCAGAGAAATAAGTGATTTTCAATGTGATATTTAACATTTTAGGGCATGATTTCTCGAAGAGAATGAGAGGTGTAGTATGAAATGAAGCCAGTGTTTTTGAATCAAAATTAGCTGTTAGAGGTTTTCTCTTCGCTGAAAATCAATAGGTTTTGCAGTGCTGAAAATATCCTTATTGTGTAGGCTGACTTCCTTATTGCGTCAGCTGACACAATAAGGCTGTCAGCTGACGCCCTTATTGTATTTTTCGTGTGATAGGAACAAAGAAAAAGCCCCCTCCAGAGAGCCCCCTCCATCTCCCCCATAAAGGGGGAGTGCTCGGCTGCCACTTATCGCAGGATTCTTTGATGACTTATTGGATTTCTGATTTCTCAGCTTTGGTTCTCCGACAAGTCTGACCAGTCGGACTCGTCCGAGAACCAAAGCTGAGCACTCCCCCTCATGGGGGAGATGGAGGGGGCTCCCTGGGGCTTTCTGGGGCTCTTCTGGATATAAAAAATCCCCGACGGCTTCTGGGAAGCAGTCGGGGGAGGGTTGTGGTGCGCCTGATAGGACTCGAACCTACACGGCATAAACCACCAGATCCTAAGTCTGGCGCGTCTACCAATTTCGCCACAGGCGCGGAATGTGCGATAGGAGAGGGAAGGGGAACAGATATGGAAACTACGGTACAACCCAAGCCTTCCTAACGACATTGCGGTGCGAAGATAGGTTTTTTTCGGGAAATGAACGAGAGTAAGGGCGAAAATTTTGTATTTTTGCATAATAATTGGCTTATTGTGACCGAAAACCGCGCAATAGACCGCGAAAACAGATTGATTTTACGTTCATGTCCGACGAAAAAAAAGATAAAGACTTACAGCCGGAGGAGCACTCCTCCTATCAGCCAACGAGCTTGCAGGACGAAGCAAGGAAACACCAGCTTACGGGAATGTACCAGACCTGGTTTCTTGACTATGCTTCTTACGTGATTCTGGAGCGCGCTGTGCCTCACCTTGCCGATGGTTTGAAGCCCGTTCAGCGGCGCATCCTTCATGCGATGAAACGTGCCGACGACGGACGCTACAACAAGGTGGCGGGACTTGTGGGCGACACGATGCACTTCCATCCCCACGGAGATCAGTCCATCGGGGGAGCGCTCGTACAGCTCGGTCAGAAAGAACTGCTCATCGACACGCAGGGCAACTGGGGAAATATCCTTACGGGCGACTCGGCTGCGGCTCCGCGATACATCGAGGCGCGCCTCTCGAAGCTTGCCCTCGACATCCTTTTTAACCCGAAAACTACGGGTGGAAACTCTCCTACGACGGGCGTGCGAAAGAGCCTGTGGCACTACCTGTGAAGTATCCCCTGCTCTTGGCGCAAGGCGCAGAGGGCATCGCCGTCGGACTGAGTGCTAAGATCCTGCCCCACAACTTTGGCGAGATTTGCCAGGCGGCTATCAAATACCTCCACGGCGAGGACTTCCAGCTCTTCCCCGACTTCGACGGGCGGTAGCATTGATGTGAGCAACTACAAGGACGGCCTGCGTGGCGGTTCGGTGAAGGTGCGTGCCACCATTTCGAAGCTCGACAACAAAACGCTGGTCATCAGTGAGATTCCCTTTGGCACAACCACGGGCAGCGTTATCGACTCCATCCTCCGCGCCAACGAAAAGGGGAAAATAAAAATCCGAAAAGTGGACGACAATACGGCGGCGAAGGTCGAGATTCTCGTACACCTCACGCCGGGCACTTCTTCAGACAAAACCATTGATGCGCTCTACGCTTTCACGGACTGCGAGGTGAGCATCTCCCCCAACTGCGTTGTCATCCGCGACAACAAACCGGAGTTCCTTACCGTGAGCGAGGTGTTGCGCCACAACGTCGATTCCACCAAAGAGTTGCTGCGCCGCGAACTCGAGATACGCCGCAACGAACTTCTCGAAAGTCTCCACTTCGCCAGTCTGGAGAAGATTTTCATTGAGGAGCGAATGTATAAGGATAAGGACTTTGAAAACGCGAAGGACCTCGATGCCGTCACAGCCCATCTGAGCAAGCGTTTCGAGCCCTACAAGGCCAGCTTCTACCGCGAAATCACGCGTGAGGACTATCTGCGCCTGCTCGAAATCAAGATGGCGCGCATCCTGCGCTTCAACAAGGAGAAAGCCGAGGAGCTGATAGCCCGCATCAAGGCCGAAATAGAGCGCATAGAGCACGACTTGAAGAACATGACGGAGGTGACGGCCAACTGGTTTAAGATCATCTACGACAAATATGCTGCCGAACATCCGCGCCTGACGGAGATTCGCTCCTTCGATACGATTGTGGCCACCAAGGTGGCTGAGGCCAACCAGAAGCTCTATGTCAATCGTGCCGAAGGCTTTATGGGTACGAGTTTGAAGAAGGACGAGTTCGTGGAGAACTGCTCCGACCTGGACGATGTCATTATCTTCTATCGCGACGGAACTTACAAGGTGACGCGCGTGGCCGATAAAGTTTTCATCGGCGAGACGGAACGTTCCAAAGCCGAGAAGCGGAAGGCGGAAATCATCCATATTGCGGTGTTCAAGAAGAACGACAAGCGCACGATTTACAACGTGGTCTATCGCGACGGAAAGGCTTCTGCGTTCTATATGAAGCGTTTCAACGTGACCAGTATCATGCACGACCGCGAATACGACGTGACGCAGGGCAAACCCGGTAGTCGCATTGCCTATTTCACGGCCAATCCCAACGGCGAGGCCGAACAAATCAAGGTGACGCTCAAACCCAACCCGAAATTGCGCCGTCAGTTCATCGAACAGGACTTCTCCGACCTCTTGGTGAAAGGACGTGGCAGTCGCGGCAATCTGCTCACGCGCCTCGATGTCCATCGCATCACGCTCAAGGCGCATGGCGTTTCCACCTTGGGCGGACGTAAGGTGTGGTTCGACCACGATGTCAATCGCCTCAACTTCGACGAGCGCGGACAGTATCTGGGCGAGTTCCACACCGGAGAGCAAATCCTCGTGATTCTCCGCAATGGCGAGTTCTACACCACTAATTTCGACCTCAACAACCACTACGAAGGCGACATTATGAAGGTCGAAAAATTTGTCGACTCAAAGGCGTGGACCGCTGTTCTCTACGATGCCGACCAGAACGGGTATCTCTATGTGAAACGCTTCCTGTTCGAGTCGCCCAGCGGTGGCCGCCACTGGAGTTTCACCGGCGACAATCCCAAAACGAAGTTGGAAATCCTGACCGATGTGCCTTATCCGCGCATCCGCGTGACGCTCGGCGGCCCCGATGCCTACCGCGACCCCATCGAAATCGACGCGGAAGAATTTGTTGCTGTTAAGGGCTTCAAGGCCAAAGGTAAGCGCGTCACCACCTGCACCATAGAAAGCGTTGAGGAACTCGAACCCACGCGCTTCCCCGAGCCACCCGCTGAGGCTTCCGAGGCAGAGGGCGAAGCCGCCGAGACAGAGAAAGGCGAAGGCCCCAATCTCTTCAATCCCGACGATGTTCCCCTTCGAAATCACCAATAATGACACAGAAGAATAAGTCCGTTGCTGGCAGCATTTTGCCAGACGGACTTGTTCCGTATTATACACTTTGTTAAGAAACAACAAGAAAAGGCGCGGGAAATAATTGTATAAACCGTTTTTATTCTTTACTTTTGCCATTAACAAACCTTTAGTTCTGAAATCTGCGTTAAATCTACGCGATTCTGCACTGATAAAGACTATCGAACATGACGTTTTACGAAAGAGACAAGGAGCTTGAAGCCATTCGCAAGATAGAGGCCGACACCAAGAGCAGTGCCAAGATGGCCGTCATCACAGGCCGCCCCGGCATTGGGAAGACGCAACTCGTCCTGGAAGCTACGCGAGAAGGCAACCCCACTCTCTACTTCCCCGTTTCGCGCAAGGCCGAACCGCTTCTCTGCCGCGATTTCTTAGATGAAATGCGGAGAGTGCTCAACCTCCGTATCGACGAGGAATTTATCGACTTCCCCGAAGCCTCTTCAAATTTATTATCGTCAAATCCCAAGAGCTTTACTTCAACATTATCATAGACGAATTTCAGGAGTTCTATGTTATCAACCCGAAAGTCTATGGGGAAGTGCAAACCATTTGGGACCGTAACCGCGAGCGCAGCCACCTCTGTTTGTTGCTCGTGGGTTCCGACTCGGCACTGATCGATAAGGTGTTCCACGCTAAGCAAGCTCCGCTGAAAGATAGGCACGACCTCTGGCTCGACATCAAGCCTTATTCCACGGCCATGATTCGCCAACTCATCACGGCAGCAAAGCCCGATGCCACGCCGGAGGACCTGCTCGCCGCTTACACCTTCACAGGGGGCGTTCCCCGTTATCTCCACGGACTTATCCGTGCTGGAGCGTTCACTTGTGAGGACATCCTCAAGCATATCCTCCGCCTGGGTTCGCCCTACATCACGGAGGGCCGAAACATCCTCTTAGACGGCGTGGGCAAGGAGTACACTTTCTATTTCTCCATCTTGGCTTGCATCGCCAAGGACATTACGGCGCGCTCCGCCATCGAAGCCACGCTCGACAAAGAAATAGGCGGCTATCTCACCCGCATGGAGGGAGACTTCCACCTCATCACGCGACAAACGCCGCTCTTCTCCAAACAGGGCAGCAAGAACGTGCGCTATTCCATCAATGACAACTTCCTCCGCTTCTGGTTCCGTTATATCTACCACAACGACCGCTACATCTATCAGCACGATTATGAAGGGCTTCAGCAACTGGTGCTCAACGACTACGAGGTGCTGAAGCAGCAAAGCATGCGTAAGTATTTCGCACAGAAGCTCCAAGAGGCGGACGAGGCGTGGACTATCGGAGGATGGTGGGACAATGCCGAAGAGAGCCGCATCGATATCATAGCCACGCGCTCCGACACGATGCAATGCATCTTCGCCAATGTGTTGACCGACACCGTTGAGGCCGACCTCGAGAAGCTCAAGATACTGGCCGAGCCGCTCCTCGAACAGTTAAAAGGTTATGAGATAACGTATCAGATTTATAGCATCAACGATATTTAAGAGGCTTTCCTTCTCTCCCATGCAGGAGAGGGGTGAGCAAGCTCTTATGAGGTTCTCGAATTAGTCATACTTGTTGGACTATTTCGAGAACCTTTTTTTCTGCCTCAACTCTTGAGTGGATGGGTTTTCTTGCACTTGTCCGAGTACCAACGGGCGGAGAGGAGACACCGCCTTATCTGCCCCTTCGGAGCAAAAAAGAAAGAGAGAAGGCTGTTGAGGCCCTCTCTCTCTTTGCTTATCATTCTCCAGGAAAGGCTGAGCCTTCTCTGGGATTCCCTTATTCCGTCCACGGATTTCCTTATCCTTCTCTGGGATTCCCTCTCTCCGTTCACGGATTCCCTTATCCTTTTTTGGAGTTTCCTTATCTTGTTCAAGAGCATCCTTATTGTGTTCACGGATACCCTTATAGTCCCCACCGCTTTGCTCGTCATTCCACAGGATACCAGCCACCTTCGGAATCCTCAACGGGCGTGTCCTGCTTTTTGCGTTCAGGCGTTGTTTGCGTCGTCTTTTCAGTTTGTCGGACGGGTTGCTTTTTCTGCTGCTTCTCCGCTTCTTTTCGTTCCTCGTTGGTCATGGGATACGAATCGTCGGGGAAGTCCTCTTTCTTCTCCTGCTTCTTCGGCACGAGCGGATTCTCCTTCTTCTTCGGCACATCCTGTTTCTTCTGCGGCGTCTCCTGTTTCTTTTCGGGCGCGTTCTGCTTCTTCTCCGGCACAGTGTCGGTCTTCGTCGGCTTCGTCGGTTCTACGGGCACTTCCGTCTCTTGTTTCTTTTCCGTTGTCTTTTGTTTCTTCGGCTCGATGGGTACCTCCGTTCCCTCCGTGTCGGTCTGTCGGCGCGGTTGTGAGGGCTGTTCGGGCAGATAGTATTCGTCCTTGTCGAGCTGCTTGTTCTGCTGTTTGTTCAGCAAGTCCTGCGCCGCTTTGTTCGCCTTAGCAATGCTGTCCGCCTTGGCCTTGTCGATGCTGTCGGCCCGTGTAGGTTTCGTTGCAATGGGGTAGATGGTAGGCCGAACGTCCTCGTACTTCTGCACAACGGGCGCGTTCTCCAAGTCGAGCGGAAGCTCTGGGTTGAGTTTCATAGGCGCATAGTACTTAGTGAAGAACTGTTGATAATCGGAGAAGCTATAAACGGCGGGGACGAGTTCGAGATTTCTGCGAAATCAAGAACATCTTTGCGCGCCTCAATTGTGGGCGCAACTGCTTATCGCGGTAAATGTCCTGCGCATACTGATGGGCCTCGTCATAGCTGTTGAACCCACTGATGCGGAACTCTACCAGGCTGCCTTTCTTCGTGGCTGCTTGCGCCGGTGTGGTCTTGTCCGTCTTCGTTCCAGCAGGTTTTGTGGCCGAGGTGCTGCCGCCCGCTGTGGCTGGAGCCGCACCCACTTCGCCAAACTCCTCCACCTTGCTGATGTCAAAGTTGCGCACGTAGAAACCCGTGAAGTTGAAATGGGCAAGGTCGTAGAGCAGCTGATTATCTTTGATGGAATCTTTCGCGTAAGCAATGAGCACCACGAAAGGCGTGTTGCGTTCGGCCGAGAGCTTCTGTTTTGCTTTCGCACCTAAGGCCAGCGTGTCGGTTTGTGCCGTTCGACGCTCCCAGAGACTACCTAAATTATACGCTCCACTACCCGGTCGGCGACCCGCTTCGAGGCCGTTGACAATCATGCCCGCCATTTCGCTGACATCGCTTTGCGGGTAGCGCGTCACCAGTTCGCGCAGCTCTTTCGCCACATCGCGACTGTCGGCCTTTCCGATGCGTGACAGTGCGTGAACCAGAATGAATTTCGGACGATTGATGCCGTCACTGAATTTCTCCGTCGACAGAGCGAAGTTCCTTTCCACCTCCGCCGTCTGACGGTTGCGGTAGGCCATGTAAGTAGCCGTGTAGAGCGAATCTTCGATGGCCTTGCCGTCACGTCCCAGGCGCAGATAATCAGGGTCGAGAATGCGGCGCGTTGTTGGGCTATTCGGATATTTCGTAGCCAGATAGTTGCGATAGGTATTGGCCTCGTTCGGGCGTCCCCAGCGGGAATAGAGCAAGAAGAGCTGGTAGTAGACATCCTCGAGCTTCTCAAACGTGGGGTACTGCCTCACGATGCGCTGCAACGTGCGTGCCGCCAGCGGGAAGTCCTCGAGGTCGTCTTTCTCGATGAGACCTGCGTTGTAGAGCGCGTCCATCAAGATGAGATCCGAAGCCTCTTTCTGTTCCTTAGTAAAAGGAATCTGTTTCATATAGTAGTCCCGCTGATGCGGATCATCGGCCGGCGCAACGATGCTGTCCTTGCCCTCCTCTTCAGATCCCGCGGCTTTCTCCCTTGCCGCCTCGATGCTATCGAGCGCAGCATAGTCCACCCCCGCGTTCGTATTGAGTTGCACCACCGTCTTATTCGAACGGCGCCAATTGTCCTCGTTCTTGCGGTTGCCCCAATGTTTGCGGAAATCCTCCTTACCCTGCTGCACCAGCATCGGGTTGTAGAAGTACCACGCCTGCGTCTGCTGTGCCGTTTGTGGGCGGCGCGGCGTGTTGGGCATACCCCGATTGTCGTTGTCCTCGCCGTTTCATCAGCACGCGCATCGGCCGCACTGTCGCGGCGGGCGCGTTCGGCCGCTTTCTCCTGCTGTCGGAGCGCTTCTATGACGCGGTCGATGGCAGCATTACGCTCTTTCTCGCCCATCAGCGACAAGGCTTGGAGCGAGTCCTGCAACTGAACCGCCGAAGTATAGGGCACGAGTTTATCCAACACCCGTGAGCGGCGCGTCACCTCGGCGTAATCCTTCCGTCGGTTGTCTATCATGCCCAGTGCCTCGTTGTAGCACGTCTGCGCCTTGTCGTAGCGGCCACGTTCCCAGTAGAGCTGTCCCAAGCGGAGGAGCAGCACGCCTTTCTCTGCCCCGCTGCGCGTGGCTTTGGTGCGTCCTTGCTCATAAGCCGCAATGGCCGAAGTGGTATCGTTCTGTGTGAGGAAGATATTACCCAAGGCATAGTAAACTTGGTCCAAATACTCCTTATTCTTCTCCGAGCGCGCCATGCCCCGCAGTTGTGCCGTCATCTTGCGTGCTCCGCCCGCCTCCGGGAACACTTCCGTTTGGAGGATGCGGGCGTTGAATTCGAGTTGGTAGGGAGGTGAGAGTCGCGCACATTTTCCGAGCGCGCGATAGGCTTCGGCGCGGTGTCCGAGTTGTTGTTCCACCTGTCCGAGCAAGAAGTAGAGCCTTGCGCGGAGCTTGCGGTTGCGTGTTTTTCTTACGGCTGTTTTGAGATAGGGCAGTGCGTCTGCAAAACGCTCCTGGCGTAGTAGTAGATCGGCCCGAGTAGCCGCCAGTTCTCCGCCGAGGCGCGTGGGGATAGAGTCGCGGCGCACCTTGTCGAGGGCATCTTCCGCATCGTAGAACCAGCCCAGTTCGGCATACGAACGCGCCATCCACGTGCGTGCCTCTTGCACCACGGGCGGTTCGGCGGCATAGCGACGCGTGATATAGGAAAAGGTGGAAGCCGCGCCTAAAGAAGTCGCCCTTCTGAAACTGTGCCTGCCCCATCAGGAGCCACGCGTGTTTGAGGAAAGGGTTGAACTCCTTGCGCCGGAGGAACTGCTTCATCTTTTCGCTACGGCTCTTCGTCGGGTTCACCTCCGGTTTCACCTTGATGCTATGGAGCTGAATGGTTTTTTCAGCTTTGGTGATGGCGCGGTCAAACTGGCTTTTTCCAATGTTGCGCGTGGCCTCGTTGCCAACGGGGAAAAACGGCAAAATCTCCGTGTAGTTGTCCACGTTGCCCGAAATCTGCGCATCCACCCCCTCTTTGTAAGCCTCGTGGCCGTTGAAGTAGGTGTTATACTTTGCTGTGAAGCTCTGCCAGAAGCGCGAGCCTGCCGTGTTCTGCTTCGTAGTGCACGCCACGAGGCAGAAAATCACACATATATATAGGAGTAGTCGTTTCAATATACGAGGGAGATGATGTCTATCTTGTATAAACTCAAAAATTAGCGTATTATTGTCCGAATCAGGCGGCAGAAGAAGTAGAGCACCACCGAGATGAGGATGATCGAAGCCCCGCTCGGCACGTTGAGATAGTAGCTCACCACCAGTCCGCCCACGATGCCGGCGAAGCCAAACAAGGCCGAGATCCACACTATGCTGCGGAAGCGATGCGTGAAAAGCGCGGCCGACTGCTGGGGAATGGAAAGCAGCGAGATGACCAAGACGATGCCCACCATGCGCAGGCAAACCACGATGGTCAGGGCAATGAGCGCAATCATCACCCGCTCGATGAGGCGCACGGGTAGTCCCTGCGTCACGGCAAACTGGCGGTCGTAGGCCACCGTGATGATGGCAGGCGAGAGCAGCAGGTAGAAAGCGTAGGTCACGAGTGTGAGGCCGCCGATGATGTAGAGGTCGAGACGCGAGATAGAGAGGATGTCGCCGAAGAGGTAGGCCGAGAGGTCGTTCATAAAGCCCGGCGTGAGATAGGCAAAGAGAATGCCCACCGCCATACCGAAAGTCCAGAGCATCGCAATGGCGCTGTCCTCGCGGATGTTGCGACGGCTCAGGAAGTCGATGGAGAAACCCGAGAAGAGGGTGAAGGCCGCAGCTCCCACCAAGGGACTGATGCCCAACCATGCTCCGAGGCCCACTCCGCCCAAGCCCGCGTGGGCCATGCCGCCCCCAGCAATCACCAAGCGGCGTGTGACGACATACGTTCCTATCACGGCGCAGAGCATCGCCGCCAGAAATCCGCCTAAGAGGGCGTGCTGAAAAAATGTGTAGGAGAGAATCATAGGTTTTCGGCTTGTTCGCTCACAATCATATAGGCCTCGTCTTTCAAGGCATCGGGCAGTGCCACACCGCGCAGTTGCAACGAGCGCAGCCAACCATGAACCTCTTCGGGGCGCATCGTGGTGAGCACTTCTTCAAACTGTTCCACTTCGGCCGCAGTATAGGCATCTGAAGCCTTACCGCGGTAGTCGTCGAGTTCTTCATCGTCGTAGTAGTCGGGCTCTTCTTTCAAGTCCTCCACCCGACAATCCAGGTTGCACATTCCGCCCAATCCGCAGATGGGGCGCGGCTGTTCCTCGCGTTCAGACGGCTGCTGCACATCGGCAGCAGGGGCAGGCGCGGCAGTTGTTCCGAATTCCGATACTTTCTCCTCCGTGGTGCGCGGCTTTCGGCGCAGCGCGTTGATGATATTGATGAATACCATCAGGAGCGAAGCGATGGCAAATGCTATGAGAAATTTCATTGTTGTTCAAAATTTTTGAGGTCGTCCCAAAAGGAAGGATAAGATTTGGCCACCACTTCGGGGTGCTCGATGGCCAGTCCTGTGCAGCGATAAGCACAAGGCGCAAAGGCCAAGGCCATGCGGTGGTCGTCGTAGGTGGCAATGGGTGCTGAAGCCACAGCCGCTGGTTGTGGCGCATCGCAACGCATCACGGCGTCGCCCTCCACCGCCACCTCACAGCCCAGTTTGCGCAACTCCTGTTGCAGTGCCGCGAGGCGGTCGGTTTCCTTGATGCGCAAACTCTCCAAGCCGCTGAAGCAAAATGGCCGCCCCAGCATGGCGCATGTCACCACCAGCGTTTGAGCCAAGTCGGGCTGCGCACTGAGGTTCAGTTCGAGGCGGCCTGTCGTGGCCTCCCCCCTTGGTGAGCACCACGCCCTCGGGCGTAAATGCCGTGTGCACACCCAGCGGTTCGAAGAACTCACGCGTGCGAGCATCTCCCTGCAAACTCTCGTGCTGCAATTGTGGCAGCACGATGCGCGCTTCGCTGTCGGGAGAGAGAGCGCGAGAAGTTCGTACCAATAGGACGCTGCCGACCAGTCGGCTTCCACGGTGTAGTCCGCCGTGCGCTGATATCCGCCAGGAGCTACAAAGATTTCGTTCTCCGTCGTCCAGTGGGCAATGGCACCGAAATCGCGCATCAGGGCCAGCGTCATGTCTATGTAGGGGCGCGAAGCGATGTGGCCAGCGAGCGTGAGGGAGAGCCCTTCGCGCATCACGGGCGCAATCATGAGGAGCGCCGAGATGTATTGCGATGAGATATTGGCCTCCACCGTCAGAGAGCCGCCCGCGAGTTCGCCGCCTTTGATGCGCAAGGGCGGGAAGCCTTCTTCCCCGACATACTCCATCTCCGCCCCCAACTGTCGCAGCGCATCGACGAGCACGCCGATGGGGCGTTGCAGCATCCGCTCCGAACCCGTGAGCACGCGCTCACCGGGGCGTGTGGCGAAAAGGGCTGTCAGAAAACGCATGGCTGTACCCGCTCCGTGGATGTCGATGGTGGAGCGAAAGCCCATGAGTCCGCGCCGCATCACAATGGTGTCGTCAGCCTCGCTGAGGTTGTGCAAACTGACAGGCTGTGGTAAGCACGCGTTGATAGTGAGCAGGCGGTTGGAGAGGCTCTTCGAGGCTGGCAGCACAACCGTCCCGCGCAGCTTCGGCAAGAGCCGTAAAGTTTTCAGTTCCGACATGGTTTGTGGTCTTTGTATGCAAAGATAGAAAGAAATTGGGGAAAATGGCTGATTCCTTTCTTGGTGGGCTCAGACTGGTCGGACTGGTCTGACTGGTCGGAGGTCCTCTTGAGGGGGGTTGGTTCTCGGACTGGTCAGACTGGTCGGAGGTCCTCTTGAGGGGGTTGGTTCTCGGACTGGTCGGACCAGTCCGACTCGTCCGACCTTATTGCCTCGCCCGATACAATAAGGCTATCAGCTGGCTTCCTTATTGCGCCAGCTGACACAATAAGGGAAAACGCGCGTTTTCGGGCATTTTCCCGCGCTTTTGGCCACACCTTTCTGCCATACAATCCTAATTTTCCAAGAAAAACAGTATCTTTGCGCAAATACTAACAAAGCATTTATATGACTTTCACCGAAAAAGCATGGCCTATCTTTGAACAGGTTGTGCGCGATTATCACAAAACCGATAGTATCGATGCGGCAGTGCCCAACCCCTTTACGCCGCAAACCATCGAGTACGATCTCTATCGCAAATGCTGGATTGATGCTGCTCAATGGCACATGGAGGACCTCATCCGCGACCCGGAAATCGACCCGCAGGAGGGGATGACACTCAAGCATCGCATTGATAAGAGCAACCAGGAGCGCACCGACCTCGTGGAACTCATCGACAGTTATTTCCTCTCCCTCTTCCATGAGGTGAAGCCACTGCCCACGGCTACCATCAACACCGAAACGCCGGCATGGGCCGTGGACCGCTTGAGCATCCTGAGCCTCAAAATCTGGCACATGCGCGAACAAGCTGAACGCCCCGATGCTTCGGCCGACCACAAGGCGCGTTCCGAACAGCGACTGAACGTGTTGCTCGAACAGAAGAGCGACCTCTGCGGTGCGCTCGACGCCTTGCTCGACGACCTCGCTGCTGGCCGCAAGGTGATGAAGCTCTACAAGCAGATGAAGCTCTACAACGATCCCGAGACCAACCCTGTACTTTATAAAAATAAGACCTCTGTGCGCCATATAGCCATCCTCCGATTCTCCGCCTTGGGCGACATCGCCATGACCGTCCCAGTTGTCGACTGTCTGGCGAAGCAGTACCCCGATCTCCGCATCACCGTGGTATCACGCCCCTTTGTGGGCCCTCTCTTCGAGCACCTACCCCAGAATGTGGACTTCTTTCCCGTGGATTTGCGGAAGGACTATGTGGGGCTGCGCGGACTGTGGCGATTAGCGCGGCAGCTGAAGCGTCACGGCGTGGATGCTGTGGCGGATTTTCACAACGTGTTGCGAACCATCGTGATTCGCCGCATCTTGCAATTCCACGGCCTCCGCGTGGAGCATATCGACAAGGGGCGGGCGGAGAAACGCCGTCTCGTGGCGCATACCTCCCATGGGCGTTTGCCGTCCTCCTTCGAGCGCTACAACAAAGTGCTGGCTGCCCTTGGTCTGGATGTGACGCTCAATTTTCAGCGGCTTGCGCAGCCTGCTTCGCCCTTCATTGATGAGCTTTTAGGGCCGCGAGGAAAGACCGAATACCTCCTCGGCGTAGCTCCCTTTGCGGCGCATCGTGGGAAGATTTACCCTACCGGAAAACTGGCTGATGCGTTGGCACTCATCTTGGAGCAACGCCCCAGTACGCGCTTGTTTGTCTTTGGCACGCCGCGCGAGATGGACACCATCCGCAAGGAATGGGACGACCGTTTCCCCCGCATCGTCTTCGTCTCCGACACGCTGCGCGGTCTGGGGCAGGAATTGCAACTCATGGGCCGCCTCGATGCGATGATCTCGATGGATTCGGCCAATATGCACCTGGCCTCACTCGTGGGCTGCCCCGTGGTGTCGATTTGGGGACAGACGCACCCCGACGCGGGCTTTATGGGCTGGGGACAAATGGGCGCAAACCTCGTGCAGCAGGAGCTGTCGTGCCGTCCCTGCTCCATCTTTGGCAATAAGCCTTGCCGCTTCGGCGACTACCGCTGCATGCAGAAAATTTCGCCCAATATCATTGCGGCGAAAATAGATGAAATCTTTACTGGAAAAAAGCCGAAAGAGATTGTTTAGGGCCCTAGGCTTCCTAGGGCCCCTAGGGCTGCTAGGAATCCTAGGCCTCCTAGCCCAATAGCTCTATCTCGAAGGGCGCACCATGGCGGCGTATGTAGCGTTTCCAGAACTTTCGGCGGGCAGAAAGCATGCGTTGGCGGCATTCTGCGGGGGAAGCGTGGCGCGCTTCGGCGTAGGCATCGGCCATCGCCTCGAAGAAGGGGGGCTGTCCCCAGAGTCGGGCGAAATTGCGGCAGCCCTCGGCCACAGAAACGCTTCCGAAGCGCATACGATTGGTATCGACAAGGGAGAAATGCGGCTCGCCATCGATAACCTCAAAAAGAATGTTGCCTGGTGAATAGTCGAGATGAAGAATTCCCGCCTCGTGAAGGCGCGCCGTGAGGCGGGCAAAACTGCGAGCCACCAGCAAGACCTCAGGAGTGAGCGGCGCGGTGGCAAACTCATAGAAACGACGCGTGTAAGGACACTGCATACTAACGAAAAAACTCTCCGCTATCAATCCTCCTTTTCTTCGTTCGAGATAGGCCACCGGTTCGGGACTATCTACTCCGGCCGCGTGCATACGAAACGGATTCTCATAGGCGCGTAAGCCTTTGGGACGGCGCAAGAAGGTGTAGACCAGGCGCTGAAAAAACTGGGCTGGCGAAAACGCTTCACGTTGAGCTCCAAATCCTCCCACTGACACACGCGCAGGGAGTTGCGACTCTCGCGCAGGCTTCGACCCTCGGCAAAGTAGGTGTCGATGTGTTCGAGGAAGGGGCGTACCCGTTCGTATTTCGGATTGATGAGTAGTTTCATTGAGCAGTGTTGAAGATGGAAAAAAGGTGTGCCAAGTCCCGAGAAAGAGCGAAGACGGGCGGCAGCCACGGGCGAAAATCGGTGGGCACGCTGTCGTGCACACGCAGGTTGAGCTTCGCCGCTATGCTTTTCCCTTTCTGGCAAAAATAAAGAAGAGCGTGAAAAGAACCAAAATAATTTGGGAGAAATCATAATCTGATTTAATTTTGCAGTGAAGAAAGGTAACTCGCCTTTACACTTTTTGGGTTATGCATGCCTTTTGTTGATACAGCGAGGCTGCGAGTTTTCCCCTTTCTTTTTTACACTCACAACTATGCAGATTGCTTACGACGCTAAACGCCTTTTTAACAACTTTACAGGCCTGGGCAACTACAGTAGGACACTGATAGATATGCTCACGGCTCGTTTTCCGGATAACACATACCTGCTCTATACCCCTAAGATTTCGGATGCCAACGTGGTGAAGCCTTATCGCCACAAAGAACATTGCCGCATACGCATGCCCGAGGGACTTGTGCGCGGTTCGCTTTGGCGCGGCTATGGTTTGGCCAAAGAGCTGAAGAAAGACCAGGCTGATCTTTACCACGGCCTTAGTCATGAGCTACCAATGGGTTTGGGGGCTGCTCGAATTCCGGCAGTGGTGACGATGCACGACGTGGCTGGCGCACCTTTCCTGCGATGTACCACCGCTGGGACCGCGCCATCTACGACTTCAAGGCGCGCTATGCTTGCCGCGAGGCACAACGCATCGTGGCCATTTCGGAAGCTACGAAACGCGATGTATGCAAATTCTACAACGTGAAGGAAGAGAAAGTGGAGGTCATTTATCAGCCTGCTCAACAACTCTTCTATGCGGAACTCGATAAAGAACTGGCGCATCGGAAACTGAAACAGTACCTCCCGCAGTTGCCTACGGACTACCTCCTCTATGTGGGTTCGGTGAACCGTAGGAAAAACCTCATGGGCATCGTTCGCGCTCTCGAAGCCATCCCTGCTGGCGAGCAACTGCCACTGGTGGTCGTGGGCAACGGACGAGAATACCTCGAAGAGGTCCATTCCTATGTGTGCCGCTATAAGCTGAGCCGTAAGTTCTTCCTTTTCACCGATATTTACGACAATCGCCTGCTGCGCTACCTCTATGAGTGCGCCACGGCCTTTGTCTTCCCTTCCTTCAACGAAGGCTTCGGCCTGCCCGTGGTGGAGGCGCAACTCAGCGGTACGCCTGTGGTGACCTCCAACGTGTCGTGTCTGCCCGAAGCTGGAGGCCCTCACTCGCTGCTGGTAAACCCGAACGACCCAGAGAGCATTGCTCACGCCATCCGCACCCTCCTTGCCGACGACGAGGCGCGCCAACAGCGAGGCCGCGACAGTAGGCAGTGGGCGCTTGAGACCTTTGCGCCAACCCGCCTTGCCGAGCAGATGATGCAGATGTATCGAGGCGTGGTGGGGGAGGAATGACCTGTCCCCGTAGGGCCTTAGCGAGCGAAACAGTCCCGCCGAAGTGCTGACGAAGACCTGCCCCGGATCTGTTCAGCGTCTTGCAGCGCGGAGGAAGGAACGAAAGAAGAATATTTTTACATCAATAATAAGTTCTGTTATGAAAACATGGATTCTGGCAAGCTTTATGGCTTGCGCGGCCTTGTCTCTCCAAGCGAAAGACGCGGCAATTGTAGCCCCCGACACCTCCCGCACGGAGGTCGCGGCAACGGACCTGAAAGTCCTGCAACCCTCTTTGAATTTGGAACCCGTGAAGAACGTGACGGGTACGATACTTGGCCCATTCGGTTGGGTGAGTGCCCATTTCGACACGCGCCTCAAAGGCAACCGCGGTTGGGGTTTTGGCGGTGGATTGGGCTGGGCTTATTCAGGCTCCAATGATTGGTTTGGCGAAAAGGAGTCGTTCCACCTGCTTTCGCTCTCTCCTGAGTTCAACTACCTCTTCGGCAAGAAAAAAAGCAAATTTGAGTTGGGCGGCGGTATGACCGTGGCGCTCATCTTTGGAAAAGTTGAATATCTCGAAGACGGTTATATGGGACCTACAGGTCCAGGTTATGTTGTCCCTGGTAATACTCATGAAACATTCTTGGCCTATTATTTCTTCGGCACGATAGGCTATCGCTTGCAGCCCTTCCGTGGTTTCTCCATGCGCGTAGGAATTTCTCCCACCTTCGGCTTAGGCGGCGACCACTCCGTGGATGGCTTCCTCATCCTTCCCTATTTAGGTTTTGGATATTCGTTCTAAGAAATAGCTTCTTACATCTCCTCTACCTCCGCCCAGTCCGACTGGTCGGAGGTTCTCTTTTTGGTGGGCTCAGACTGGTCCGACTGGTCCGACCCGTCTGAGCCCACCAAGAGAGGCAAAAAGAATAGCTGCGGCCCATTTCACAACGTGTCGCAGCTTCACAGAACTTATATAGAGATGAAAAAACTATTTCCTAAATCAGAGCAACAGGGGCGGGCTTTGTGGGTGCCTCTCTCCCTTGAATGCATTGCAAAAATACTAAGCGTTTTTTATTTAAGCAAACAAATAATAGAAAAAAAAGCGAAAATTTTTTTCTTTCTTTTATTTTGCTAATTGCCAGTTAGCATTTTCTGGTCGTTTTCTCTGAGATAGGATTTTTCTCAGCAATATATGTCACTTTTTTGTTAGGCGAATGCTCTCGGGCAGCAATTCGATGCGGCGGGAGCGGTAGAGCGTACCCACAGCGCGTTTGAAGGTCTTTTTGGACACGCCAAATTCGCGCATAATGTCCTCTGATGCAGACTGGTCTGTAAAGGGAATCTCCCCTCCGGCCTCCTCGAGGCGTTCCTCCAGAATCTCTGCAAAATCGCGGAAGCGACTTTTGCCGATTCTTTGCAGTGAGAGGTCAAGTTTTCCGTCGGGTCGGAAAGTGACGATGCTGGCGCGGAGGCGTTCGCCGGTGCGGTGGTCTTCGTAGATCTGATTGTCGTAGATGAGGCCCGGCCAAGCATTGTCCACGATGACCTTGAAGCCGAGTGGCGTTTCTGCTGAATGAGGATGTCGACCTCCTCACCGCGGTGGTAGCGGCCGTAGGGGGTGGGTTGGATGAAGCGGTCCACCTTTGCGGAGGCCACGATGCGGCTCGTTTCTTCATCAATGTAGATGTAGACGATGTAGGAACGGTCCTTTTCCATGCGGCGTTTCTGCTCGCGGAAAGGCACGAAGAGGTCCTTCATGAGTCCCCAATCGAGGAAGGCGCCGTACTCGTTGACCCACGCCACGCGCAGATAGGCAAATTCGCCCACGCGTGCCAGTGGCGTTTCCGTGGTGCCCACGAGGCGTTCCTCCTGGTCGAGATACACGAAGACGCGGACTTCATCGCCGGGCTTCATCTCGGGCAGCACATAGGTTTTGGGCATGAGAATCTCGCCCACTTCGCCGCCGTCGAGGTAGGCCCCGTGGTCGGTGAAGCGCGTGATGCGCAGCGTGTTGTAGTTGCCCAGTTGGAGGGTGGAGGTGCGCTCAGTGGCAGTGGCTGTGGTGCGCTCAGATTGTGGATGCTTCATTTTCGGGGAGGTTGGAGGGCGGCACGCTGATATGGCCGTCGATGATGTGGATAGTGCGGTCGGTGAGTTGGGCCAGTTCCTCGTCGTGCGTCACGATAACGAACGTTTGTCCCAGTTTGTCGCGGAGTTCGAAGAAGAGCTGGTGCAGTTCGGCCTTGTTGTGGGAGTCGAGCGAACCCGAAGGCTCGTCGGCGAGGATCACATCGGGCTGATTCATCAATGCCCGCGCTACGGCTACGCGCTGCTGCTCGCCACCGCTCAGTTCGTTGGGTTTGTGTTCCGCACGGTCCTGAAGTCCCATAAACTGGAGGAGCTCGAGGGCGCGCTGACGGAGTTCGCCATGGGAGCGGCGGGCAATCATTCCCGGAATCATGATGTTTTCGAGCGCCGTGAATTCGGGGAGGAGTTGGTGGAACTGAAAGACGAATCCGATATGCCGGTTGCGGAAGTCGGCCAATTTGCGACTGTTGAGCGCCAGCACGTCGGTGCCGTTGATAAGGAGGCTGCCGGCGTCGGGCTTGTAGAGCGTGCCGATGATTTGGAGCAGCGTGGTTTTGCCTGCGCCGCTTGGGCCTACGATACTGACAACTTCGCCTTTCTCGATGTTGAGGTCGATGCCCTTGAGCACCTCGAGTGGGCCGAAGGATTTCCTGATTCCGTGGAGTTCTATCATAATGGCGTCAAAGTTAATGGAAAGCGGAGGAAAAAGCAAGAGGAAAAGCCTCTCCAGCTTTCGCGAGAGGGTCTCGGAGTTCTCGGACCAGTCCGACCAGTCCGACCAGCCTGAGGAGCAGCTTTCTTGAGAGGGTCTCGGACCAGTCCGACCAGTCTGACTAGTCTGAGGAGCAGCTTTCTCGAGAGAGTTCTCGGACCAGTCCGACCAGTCTGAGCCCACCAAAAAAGGCCCTCAGGCCTCTGAAAACTGTAGTTTCAAGGGAGAAGCTTTTTGGAGGTGAGCTTCGAGTTCTTTTTCCTCAATCTCGTAGGCCGAGAGAGTGGAGGAAGTGGGGTATTTGTTAAAAAACGGATCGTCGGAGATATAAAGGCGGATGGCTTCCACTTCGGGGTGTGTGAGCATTCGCTTGCAGTAGGCCTCGATGCGTGGGCGGCTGCGAGGGAGCACTTTGACGCCCGCACCGCCTGTTGCGAGGCGGAGAGCTGCGATGACGTGTACCGTTTGGCGCAACTGCTTCACGGCAGCAACTTTTTCGGAAGAGAGTTTGTGGGAGATACTGATGTTGCGACCAAAGGTTTGGTTGATGTCGTTCATCAACTTGCAGAAGATGAGGCCGTGAGGCGCTGTGTCGTGGAGTCGGTGGTAGGCGATGTGGTAGTGAATCATTTCGTGGATAATCACATCGTCGAGTTCTTCGGGCGTGAGGTCGAAAAGCACGCTGAAACGCAAGTAGAAGTCGTAAGGCTCAATGCGCCCCAGCGGTGTGCGGCGCGTGCGGTGTTGGTACTTCCCCACGAAAGTCGTTGCGCGGGAGAGGCGGATGGGGATGTCGGGGAGGTGGTTGCCGAAGATGAGTTGGTTGTATTCTTTGAATTTCTGTTCTATATAAGGAATGGAGGCACGCATATTTATATCTATGAGTCTGATGCAGAAGTGCTACTTCGGGCTTACGAGGATGAGAGCGTCCTGCACGCTGATGACGCGGATAGGAGTGCCTTCATCGATGAAACCTCCTGCGCTCTTCACTTCAACGTTCTTGCCGTCTATCTCGGCGTTGCCGATGAGGGCGAGGCGGGTGAGAGCGCGCCCTTCGTCGCCGGGGCGCACAGAGAGCTGTGCCGCGGTGGCATTGGTAGAGTCGATGTTGGTGTGGAGTTCGGCACGCTTGATGATGGGCGAGCGACTCACGAGCCAGAACAAGAAGAGCACGAAGGCCACGGAGGCGAAGAGAGCACAGGTGGCGATGAATGCGCCATAATGGTAGAAAGTGATGGCATCGGCCACGAGGATGAGGGCAGAGGCCGTGATGCCAGGCACGCCAAAGCCAGGCGTGACGAAAGCCTCGATGGCGAAGAGCAAGAGGGCCACGAGGACGATGGTGCCGATGAGGAGGAGTGGTGACATAATGCTGTTGTTTCGGACGGGACGGACTGTTCTGGTGAGTCCGGTGCGTCGGAATGTTTTTAGGGGAGAGCGAGAGGGAAGTACTCGTGTTTTTTTTTTTCAATACGCCTCGCGATACTTCGATTCATCTTTATCGTCGAGCATGGAAAGGTAGCTCTGATAGCGCGAAGGCGCAAGGCGGTGTTCTTCGAGGGCCTGAAGCACCGCGCAACCAGGTTCGTTGGTGTGCGTGCAGTTGCCGAAGCGGCATCCGGCGGAGATGCTGAAGAGGTCGCGGAAGAAATGGGACACTTCCTCCCTTTCAAACTCGAACGTGCCAAAGCCTTTGATGCCGGGGATGTCGATGAGTGCGCCTCCCTGGGGCAGGTCGTAGCGTTCGGAGAAGGTGGTGGTGTGCATGCCCGTTTCGTGGGCGTCGCTGATAGAGGCGGTGCGCGCGTGGGCCTCAGGAATGAGCGCGTTGAGGAGGGTAGACTTCCCCACACCAGAGTTGCCCGCTAAGAGCGTGAGGCGGTTGGTGAGCAATGGGGCGAGCGCATCGAGTCCCTCATGGGTGACGGCCGACACATGTAGCACATCGTAGCCTATGTCGCGATAGATGAGCGTGAGGTAGTCGAGCATTTCGCGCTCTTCGCAGGTGAGGTCGTCGATTTTGTTGAAGCAGATGGCAACGGGAACGCGGTAGGCCTCTGCGCTGGCCAGAAAGCGGTCGATAAAGGTGGTGGATGTTTCGGGGCGCGCAATGGTCACGACGAGGAGCGCCAGGTCGAGATTGGCCGCCAGGATGTGGCTCTGCTTGGAGAGGTTGGAGGCTTTGCGAACGATATAGTTTCGGCGCTCGTCTATTTCGCGGATGAACGCCGTTCCGCTGCCGTCCTCGATGATGCTAACGCCATCGCCCACGGCCACGGGGTTGGTGGAGCGGATGCCTCGCAGGCGGAAGTTGCCCTTGACTTTGCATTCCACTTCGCGCCCGTCGTCGGTGCGCACGGTGTACCAGCTTCCAGTGCTGCGTACCACCTGCCCGTGAGAGAGTGTGTGGTGAGGGTTGGCATAGTTGGTGGAGCTTTTTTTGGTGGGCTCAGACTGGTCGGACTGGTCGGAGGTCCTCTTGAGGGGATTGGTTCTCAGACTGGTCAGACTGGTCGGACTGGTCGGAGGTCCTCTGAGGGGGATTGGTTCTCAGACTGGTCAGACTGGTCGGACCCGTCTGAGCCCACCAAGGAGAGCTGCTTAGACAGTCATGATTTCTTTGTTCTTGACTTCGAGGAGCTGCTCGATCTGCTTCACCATTTTGTCGTGAATCTTTTGCAGGTCGTTCTCAGCGTCCTTGCGGAGGTCTTCGCTCAAGCCTTCTTTTTCGGCTTTTTTTGAGTTTGTCGATACCGTCTCGGCGAATGTTGCGGATGGCCATCTTAGCTTCTTCAGCCTCCTTGTTGCACTGCTTCGTCAGCGCGCGGCGGCGTTCCTCGGTCAGCGCGGGGATGGCCAGGCGGATCACCTCGCCGTTGTTCTCCGGCATGATGCCCACCTCGGAGTCGATAATGGCCTTCTCGATGGCGTGGAACATGCTCTTGTCCCAAGGCTTGATGGCGATGGTACGCGAGTCGGGAGTGGAGATGGCCGATACGTTGTTGAGTGGCACCTGACTACCGTAGGAGTTTACACGGATGCCGTCTAAGATGTGAACATTGGCCTTTCCGGCGCGGATTTGAGCCAGCGTCTCTTCGAGGTGCATCACGCTCATTTCCATTTTTTCCTCACATTCTGCGAGGCATTGTTTTACGTCGAACATATCTTTTTACCTTATTTATTTGTTATAATTCACTATTATTGGGCGAAGATAAGTATTTTCTCGGATTTTGTCAAAATACGCCCTGTATTTTTATTGCCGCAGGAGCACATTTCCTACTTAGCACATTTAATTATTACCTTTGCACGGAAGATGAACCAGTTTGCCGATATCATATTGCCGTTGGCCGTGAGCCAGCCCTACACCTACCGCCTGCCGCAGGAGTTGGCCGGGCGGGTTGTCGTGGGTAGCAGAGTTGTGGTGCCGCTCGGTCGCCGCAAGTACTACACCGGCATCGTTTTCCGCCTCCGCGCCACGCTGCCTGTCACCGTCGACGCGTCCGTCTTGAAGGACGTGGCCGAAGTGGTGGACGAGCAACCCCTGCTGCTGCCCGCGCAGTTGCAGTTTTGGGAGTGGATGGCGCAGTATTATATGTGCACGCTGGGCGAGGTGATGAAAGCAGCCCTGCCTTCGGGTCTCAAACTCGAGAGCGAGAGCGCGGTGCGGAAGCATCCCGATTTCTCCGATTTCGATGCTCTCACGGAGCGCGAGAGTCGTGTCCTCGACGCTCTTTCGGCTGAAAAAGGAGAGAGCCTTGCGAGTTTGCAGCGTGAACTAAATATTGACAATATCCTACCGCTTGTGCGCCGTTTGCTGGAGCGTGATGCTGTCGTGATGGAAGAGAAGATGACGCGGCAGTATCGGCCCAAAACGGAGAAACATGTGCGCCTTGCCGCCGACTTTCAGGATGAGAATCGCCTCAATGAAGTTTTTGAAAATCTCAAGCGCACGCCCAAGCAGAGCGAACTCCTCCTCAAGTATCTCGAGTTTTCCAAGGCCTCCACGGCTTTTGCTCTCTCCAATATGGGCTTGCTCGAGGAAGTGGCGCGGCGCGATCTTCTGCGCCTCCCTGGTGCATCCGAGTTTGCCCTTTCTGCCCTCGTCGGCAAAGGCATTTTGGAGGTCTACGACTATGAAGTGGGCCGACTCAAAACGCAGAAGGCACTGCCCGAACTTTTGACAAAAGAACTCAACCCAGCGCAGCAGCAGGCTTATGAGGAAATTATGCAATCCGCCTCTACTCCCGTCCTGCTGCATGGCGTTACCTCCAGTGGCAAAACGGAGATTTATATCCGCCTCATTGAGGAAGCTTTGCAGCGCGGAGAGCAGGTGCTGTATCTCCTGCCCGAAATCGCCTTGACCACGCAGATTATGACGCGTTTGAGTCGTGTTTTTGGCGACAAACTTGGCGTTTATCATTCTAAGTTTCCCGATGCTGAGCGCGTGGAACTCTGGCAGCGGCAACTCTCGGAGCGTCCTTTCCCGCTCATCCTCGGCGTGCGTTCCAGTCTGTTCCTGCCCTTCCGCAACTTGGGGCTTATCATCGTTGATGAAGAACACGAAACGAGCTACAAACAGCAAGATCCTGCACCGCGTTATAACGCTCGCGATGCCGCCCTCGTGCTGGCACGTTCCATGGGGGCACGCGTGCTTCTCGGAACGGCCACTCCAGCCGTGGAGACCTACCACAACGCGCTTTCTGGGAAGTATCGACTCGTGGAACTCACCACGCGCTACGGCGATCGGCAACTGCCCGAAATTGTGGTGGAAGATGTCAAAGAATTACGCCGTAAGAAACTCATGAAAAGTCCGTTCTCGCCGCGCCTGACCGAAGAGATTCGCGAGGCGCTGGCTCATCACGAACAGGTCATCCTCTTTCAGAACCGCCGCGGGTATAGTCCCGTTTTGGAATGTCACACCTGCGGCTGGACGCCTCATTGTGAACATTGCGACGTACCGCTCACCTACCATCAGCAGCAGGGCCGCCTCGTTTGCCACTACTGCGGAACGCCCTATCCGCTGCCCCAGCAGTGTCCCAACTGCGGTAGCACCGAATTGCGCGACTTAGGTTATGGTACGGAGAAGATAGAAGCCGCCGTGCGCGCCTTTTTCCCCGAAGCCCGCACGGCGCGCATGGACCTCGACACCACGCGCAGCCGCTCCAGTTATGAACGCATCCTCGAGGCCTTTGGACGGGGCGAAACGGACATCCTCATCGGTACGCAGATGGTCACGAAAGGACTCGATTTCGAGCGGGTCCACGTGGTGGGCATCCTCAATGCCGACCAGAGTCTCAATGTGCCCGACTTCCGCGCCTTTGAGCGTTCGTTTCAGATGCTCAGCCAGGTGGCGGGGCGCGCTGGGCGCAAGGGTCGTCGCGGCCTCGTGGTGTTTCAGACACGCCAACCGCAGTTGCCCGTGGTGCAGCAAATCGTGACGAACGACTACCGCGCCATGTACGCCAGTCAGCTCGTTGAGCGGCGCGAGTTCCTTTACCCGCCCTTCTGCCGCATCATCAACATTTTTGTGCGCCACCGCGATGAGCGCATTTGCGAAGACGCCGCACAAAAGTTTGCACAGAGCATCCGCCCTTATTTCCAGTCCGACCTCCTCGGTCCCGACCGTCCCGCCGTGGCGCGCATCCAAACGCTCTATATTCGGAAGATGATGCTCAAGGTGCGCCCCGCGTTCTCCGCGGCCAGCATCCGCCGCACCCTCCTTTCTGCTCGCGATGTCCTTTTAGCGCGTCCCGAACTCAAAGGCGTGCAGCTCTATTTTGATGTAGATCCGCTTTGATTCGCTCCTTTATGGCCTCTCCAGTGGGAGGGAAACGATTGTCTTTTTGTATATAATTGGAGCGGCTCTATTGTTAAATTTTGGAATTTCTTTATTCTTTTCTTGTTTGCGAAAGAGAAATTCACTTACATTTGCACATCTCTAAACAATTCATTAAAACAATTAAAACTATGAAAAGATTTTCCGTAATGCTGGCGATGCTCGTAGTGGCATTCGTTTGCTCAACAACGGCTTCTGCCCGTGGCGTCATTATCTATGGTAATGGCGATGCACTCAAAACGCTCCACGAATTGCCCGACAGTTTTACCAACGACGAGGGCGAACATTTCAATCTCGGTGTTCACTACAAGAGTTTTAGCCTTTTCTGGTGTCCTGTGTGGAACTATGGCGACTATACCTATGCTCTTGTTGACAACAAAGAGGAGAAATATGTTGACCTCACCGTGGAAGAAGCCAAAGAGATTGCTAAGGAATGTAAGTTTGAGATTGCCGACCAGCCCTCTCTGCCTCTCGGCACTCAGATTGGTCTGAAACCCGTTGTTCTTCTTGTCATAGGTCTCGCTATCTACGGTCAGATTCCCAGCAGAAAGAAAAAGAAAGAAGACTGAAGAAAAAAAGCCCCCTCCATCTCCCCCATAAAGGGGGAGTGCTCGGCTGCCACTTGCGTGTTCGATGATCTGTCTGATTTTCAACGGTCATCCAGCTCTGAGCACTCCCCCTCCAGAGAGTTCCAGAAAGGCCCCTCCATCTCCCCCATAAAGGGGGAGTGCTCGGCTGCCACTTGCGTGTTCGATGATCTGTCTGATTTTCAACGGTCATCCTGCTCTGAGCACTCCCCCTCATGGGGGAGATGGAGGGGGCTTTTAGGAGCTTTCTTTTTTCTTTTTATTTATTTACTTACTTACACCTTCTGCACTCTCACCTTGCCTTTTTCGAGGTCGAAGGCAGCGCGGAAGCGCGTGGGGCGCACCCAGCGAATCATGATGTTGCGCAGGAGTTTGGGCTCAAAGTCCTTGGCAGTGGCAGCACCCTTCGATTTGATGGTGGTGTGGAGACTACCCAAATCGCCGAGGCTCACACTCTTGCCGTCGAGCAAGGCTTCGAGGGCGTGGACGCAGGCCTCTTTGATGACGGCCGAAGCATCGGCAGCAGTGGCTGTACTGGAGTGTGAAATCTTGTCGCAGAGGGTGGCGAAACTCATCTGAGTTTGCTCAACTTCTTGGGCGTAGTACTTCACACTTTTGTCAATAGGATTCTTTCGCTGGATTACTTTGTACTTTAACATGGTTTTGATGATTTAAGCACCATCCACTCAACGTGGGTTTTGTGGTGCAGGTTAGTGATAATGATTTGGTTAGTGTCTCATTGAAGCTTCTTTCTTAAGACATTACAAAGATAGGAAATTAGACTGAATTGTGCAAGAGAAAAGGAAAGAAAATTCAAGCTTTTCTTGGTGGGCTCAGACTGGTCGGACTGGTCGGACTGGTCGGAGATCCTCTTGAGGAGGGTGGGTTCTCGGACTGGTCAGACTGGTCAGACTGGTCGGAGGTCCTCTTGAGGAGGGTGGGGTCTCGGACTGGTCGGACTGGTCGGACTGGTCGGAGGTTCTCTTGAGGGGGGTGGGTTCTCGGACTGGTCGGACGGGTCTGACAAGTCCGAGACCCTCTTGAGGGGCTTTCAGTTAATCCTCCTCCAGCCTCTTGATTTCGCTCTGGACATCGTAGCTGGGGCAAGCTTTGTTGGGGTTCACCTCGCGGTGGCCGCGGATGCGGGCGGTGGGGTAGTGCCAGTGGAGGAGGCGGAGGAGAGCTTCGAGCGTGGTGCGCTGGGCACAGGTGCGCGTGTCCTTCGGGCGACCTTCGGGGTCGATACCGCCGATGTAGGCCACATGGATGGCGTGTTGGTTGTAGCCCTGCACACCGTTGGCCACATGCTCTTCTGCCCAGAGGCGGCGTAGTGTGCCGTCGGCCTCGATCACGTAGTGATAGCCGGGGGCGTGCCAACCGCGGGCGCGGAAGCCATTGCGGAGCGCCTCGATGGTGGCGGAAGGTTGCGTGGCGGTGCAATGCACGAAGATGTTGTTGATAGTTCTCATGGTTGTTGTTGATTTTTAGGGTTAGTGACGAGTTTTGAGTTGGTGGTCGATGTAGACCTTCACGCCGAAGATACTACCGGCGTAGATGAGCGTCTGGGCTGTAAACCACAGTACGCTGTCGGAGATTTCACCCAATGGCGGGACGATGAAGCCCGCGACGGTGAGGCCGACACCTGCCATCAGCATACCGATGGCGGAGAGTTTTGAGAGATTGTCTTGCATGGTTTTGGTGATTTTAATTGGGATGGGGCAGTCCCCTCCAGAAAGCCCCCTCCACCTCCCCCATGAGGGGGAGTGCTCAGAGCAGGATGACTATTAGACTCTGATAATTCTTCAAAAAAACAAGTGGTAGCCGAGCACTCCCCCTTTATGGGGGAGGTGGAGGGGCTTCCTCTATGGGGGAGGTGGAGGGGCTCTAAAATTGAAACTTTCCCAGCTTCTCGGCAGCGGGCGAGGTAGCTCTTGAGGGCAGCGATGCCCACGAGGCCCTCGGGGTGGCGGCGCGCTTCGTTGGCGCGGTCTTGTTCGATGCGCTGCCAGGTCATGTTGCGCTCGGAGAGGAACGAGCGGAGGCTGCGCGTGAGCACCATGGGGTCGGGCGTGCCATAGAAGCGTTCGTAGCGGCCACCTTTGAAGTGCTGGAAAAACCAACTGAGCTCGCACACTGTGAGTTGGCCGAATTGCTGGAGGATGATGGCCGTAAGCTCCTGCATCTGGAGCGTGCTCCACCGCGCTGTTTGTCCGCAGAATTCGGCGATGCGCGTGAGCTGTGGCACTATCCACACGCGGCCTGAGTTAGGCCCGTAGAGTTGGTCGAGCTGGTGGAGCGTGGGTGCGCTGCGTTGGATGCAATCCGAGAGCGGGAGGCGACCGTAGAAGCGTTGCACGTCGGGGTTCATGGCTTGGCCAAAAGCCGTGAGAGAGGGGGTAGCGCCGTTGGAGTTCAGTAAGGACTGTTGGCAATTTGGCGGATGGCGTCGAGGGCAGTTTCGCGCCCAGCTTGGAGGTCGGCGTCGCGGCGCGTTGCAGAGGTAGATTGTCGGTAGTTTCCATAAGTTTTTTGATTGCGTTCCCAGGTGATACAGGCCGAATGCCAATTTTTCATTTTTGTGCGCCCCACGAGCCAGCCGTTCGATTCGTAGTGGCTGAAGAAGGCGACGGGGTCGAAGCTGTAGCCCTTCGCTGCCACATGGCGGCAAACTTCGTCGAGGGTGGGGGGATGGAAGCCCCCTCCACCTCCCCCATGAGGGGGAGTGCTCGGCTGCCTCTTGTTTGGGGCTCGGACTTGTCCGACTGGTCCGACTGGTCTTGCTATCCTGACTGGTTCTTCGACAACTTCGATGGCTGTTTCGGCCGTGTCTCGCGCAGCTAATTCTGACGTAGGAAGAATTAGCTTTTCTTCTTCTTTTTCTTCTTCTTTCAAGATAGGGGTGCAGGGGGAAGATGTTTTCTTCTGTTTTTCTTCTTCTTGCGATGAGTGCGAGATGAGTGCAAGATGAGTGCGAGATGAATGCAAGGTTTCTGTACTCTCTTTGTAGGTCACCAACAGCTGATTGAACGGCGTGTTGATGTTGCGCGAGAAGGCTGGTTTCTCCCCCGTCATGAGGTAGTCGATGAGTGCGGCCAAGGCTTGGTTGCGCAATCGCGGTTTGATGCGGCGATATTCTTCCCAAACGGGTCGGGTGATGATAACTTCGGAGGTCATGATTCTTGGATGGTTTTAGAGAGGGTTGTGAGGGCGCATCGCGCGTCCGGAGGGGTGGATTTTGGGGTTAGTGATAGAGCCTCGGTAGGAGGTTTGTTTTGCTTCGGCAAAGGTAGGGGAAGGCTCTCGAAAATGCAAATTTTTAAGCAACTATTTTCTCGCTTTTTATGTGGGTTGTAAACGATATTCTAAGTGTTAAAAACTTTTTTGTGCGTGTGTCACTATCTGTCACGATTTATTATTATGGGGCGCATCTTCAGGGAGTTGCTCGTTATGGGCTGTTTCTTGTGGTGTATAGCTTTATTGTGTCCGATGGATAGGGCTTTTCTCGCCCGCTGCCTTATTGTGCCGGAGGATAGCCTTATTGTGTCAGTGGATAGCTTTATTGTGTCGGGCAGGGGAATAAGGGGACGCGAAAGAGTGATTATTTTGTAAAAGAAAAATACCGTGTTTTTTATTGCTGAGTGGGAAGGGAATGCGAATTTTACGAATTAGGCGAATTGAGCGAATTTGGCGGAAGGTGGGAAGGGAGCACGAATTTGGCGAATTTTACGAATTTTACGAATTTTTTTAAGCTTGGTTGTGGTCTGCGAATTTTGGGCGAATTTGGCGAATGGTGGGAAGGGAATGCGAATTTGGCGAATTGAGCGAATTTTACGAATTTTTTTAAGCTTGGTTGTGGTCTGCGAATTTTGGGCGAATTTGGCGGAAGGTGGGAAGGGAATGCGAATTTGGCGAATTGAGCGAATTTTACGAATTTTTTTTAAGCTTGGTTGTGGTCTGCGAATTTTTGGCGAATGGGAACGAATAATAAAAAAGGGAAAATTCGCTCAATTCGTAAAATTCGCTCAATTCGTGTTCCCTTTCCACCTGCCTCACCTCAAAAAAGATTAAAAATTTCGTAGTTGCGAAATTTAAGGCTATTTTTGCACGTTGTATAAAATACTCCTTTGGCAGACGCGCGCGAGAGGCGCATGAGAGCGAAGGCCGGAGGACTACTTAAGAAAATTATGAAGAAATCCCGCATGGCGCTGATGCTTAGCGCACTACTCATGTTGATGGCCAATGTCGGCTGTAATACGAAAAGCGAAGTGGAGGACCTGACGTCGGGGGCTTGCCTGGTGAAGGCGATGACGCTCGGCACACTCAATCGTCATCTCCATACGCTCTCCCGCAGTGGGCGCGACTCGATCTATACCGTCAAGGTGACGGGGTCGCTCTATCCTTTGACCATCGACCAGGTGAACCAGCGCATTTTCAACGTGGATTCGCTGCCCGTGGGTACTGATGCTAAGAAAATCGTGTTCTCCGGACTTACGGCCACCGGCACCGTGGCGATACAATCGAAGGTGACGGGGAAGGATACCCTTCTGAATCAGAAAGACTCCATAGATTTTTCTACGCCGCGCATCATCACGGTGTATGCCACCGATGGCGTTTCCAACCGAAAATACCAGGTGGACATCCGCGTCCACAAAGAATGGGGCGACTCCGTGACATGGCAGCGCACGGCCAGCGGAATCTCCGCCTTTAGCTCCGTGCATCAGCTCCACGCCCTCGCCGTAGAGTCCACGCTCTATGCCTTCGGTCTTGAAGGCACCATGCCCGTGGTGCTCACCGCCAACACTGCCAGTCCGCAGCAGTGGACACGCCACGCCATCACGCCCGCCACGCTCGATGCCCATTCCGTGGTGCGCCACGGCAACCGTTTCTTTGCCCTGGCCAGCAACCAGCTCATGACGAGCGAGGACGGCATCAACTGGAATCCTGTGAACTCCACTGGTGGGCCTAACAGCTTCACGCAACTCGTGGGTAGCGGTACGAAGCACCTCTTGGCCCTCTCGGGCGCAAGCTTAGTGAGCAGTACTGACGGCGGGCACACCTGGACCGCCGATGGCCTCGACTCCTCGGCTCCGCTGCCTCTGGACGAGAACGCCGGCATCGTGTTTGCCTCCACCGTGAGTAAGAACTACGAGAAAGCCGTTGTGCTGGGACTGCGTGGCAATGAGCCCGTGTTGTGGCAGCGCGACCTCGACCTCTCGGGAACGGACACCTTCGGGTGGGTCAACTTCCCGCTCGATGCCCACCGCCGCGGCCATCTCCCCACACTTCAGAACTACACCCTCGCCCGCTATGATGACGCACTGCTGCTCACTGGCGAGAAGAACGACGGCAGTTTTGGCGGCCTCTATCTGAGTCGCGACAACGGTTACACCTGGTTGCAGAAAGAACTCAAAGTGCCCGCCATCAGTGGGGCCACGAGTGCAACCGTCACGGTGGACGCACAGAACTATATATATATAATATGTGCCGGTAGCGGCGAAGTGTGGCGCGGACGCATCAACCGCCTCGGCTGGAAACGAAGACACGCTCTTCAAATAAGTAGCTGCCCATAGGCATATATATATAAATAACAACATTCATCCCCATACGATGACAGTCACCACCGCTCACCCTCGCCCCCACGCGCAAGGCCCTCTGGCCCTCGTTCGCCGCTTGGCTCTGCTGCTGTTCCTCCTCGGAGCAGTTTCCGCGCTCCATGCCGCTTCGGGCGATGACGACGACGCTTTCTATCGCCTCGAATTAGGCGTAGGTGGCGGCTTCGGTTTCGGTTTGAACGACGTCAATTCCAAGCTCTACGGTACGCCCACACCGGCAGCCGCACTGCTGGCCCGCTTCCCGCTGAATCCGCGCATGGCCGTGAAAGTGAGTGGCGGCTACATGAAGGTGAGCGGCACTACCGATAAAATCCTGGATTTCTACCCCGCCAATCCCGCCGCAGCTGGCACGGCACGCCTCCACCACGAGGCCAAGGGAAACCTCTACGACCTCCACGCCCTCTTCGAACTTCATTTCCTGCCCTACGGCTGGGTGAAGAGCTATCAGGGCTTCAAGCGCATCGTGCCCTACCTGCAAGGCGGATTAGGACTGACCTATTCCGACGCCGGCAAAGTAGCCACGGTGAATATACCCATAGGGTTCGGCGTGAAATGGAAGATAGCCCCCCGCGTGAATCTCGGGCTCGACTGGACGTTTCATTTCACCCCCAACGACAAGTTGGAAGGTCTGGCCAATCCGCGCGGCATCAAGTCGGGCGAATTTCGCAACAAAGACCACTACAACCTAACCCTCGTCACCCTCACCTACGACCTCTCGCCCAAATGTCCCACCTGCAATAAGGACTGAGCGCGCGGCCGCACAACCCCATCATCACTATGACACTGAAAGAGCAAATCAATACGGAACGCATCCCCGCCCACGTGGCCATCATCATGGACGGCAACGGACGCTGGGCAAAGGCACGCGGACAGCATCGCAGCATGGGCCACCAAGAAGGCGTGGAAGCCGTGCGCGAAATCACAACGACCGCCTCCAACCTCGGTGTGCGCTTCCTGACGCTCTACACCTTTTCCACCGAAAACTGGAACCGCCCCTCCGACGAGGTGGCCGCGCTCATGGGGCTCCTGCTCACGAGTCTCGAGGACGAGCTCTTTATGAAGAACAACGTCCGCCTGCGCGTGATCGGTGAAATCACACGCCTACCCCAAGAAGTGCTCCGCGCACTCGTGGGACTCGAGCAGCGCACGGCCAACAACTCCGGTATGACCATGGTGCTCGCCCTCAGCTATTCCTCCCGCTGGGAGCAAACGGAGACGATGCGCCGCATCGCCCGCCGCGTGAAAGGTGGCGACCTACGCCCCGAGGATATCACCGAGGACGTTATCAGCCAAGAGCTCTCCACCTCCTTCATGCCCGACCCCGACCTGCTCATCCGCACCGGTGGCGAGCAGCGACTCAGCAACTACCTGCTCTGGCAGTCGGCCTACACGGAACTCTACTTCTGCGACACGTTCTGGCCCGACTTCCGCAGCGAGGAATTCTACCGCGCCATCGTCGACTACCAAGGTCGCGAACGCCGCTTCGGTAAGACCTCCGAACAGCTCACGCAGGAATAACCCCCACACCCCAACGCTATCTTGAAGAAAATGAATATATCACTCGCAAAACTATGGCTCTTTGCCGCCCTGCCCCTCGCCGGCATCTCCGCCGCTCAGGCACAGGTGAGCAATGTGCAGCGTCAGCCCGACATCGTTTATAGTGTCACGCCCTCGAAATACATCCTCGGCGGTCTCACCGTGGACGAAATCCCTGGCTACGACCACGACCTCTTGGAGAGCATCTCCGGCCTCGAAGTGGGCAAGATCTACGCCGTTCCCGGCACCGACATCACCGACGCCGTGCGCCGCTACTGGCAGCAGAAGCTCTTCTCCAACGTCAAGATTACGGCCGATAGTATCGTGGACAACCGCATCTACCTCCACGTTCATCTCACCGCCCAACCGCGCATCAGCTCCATCAGCTATAGCGGCGTGAAGAAGTCGGAACGCGAAGACCTCGAGAAGCGCCTCGGTCTGCAAAACGGCAGTCAGATTACGCCCGATATGGTCAATCGCGCCAAGATCATCATCAAGCGCTACTTCGACGAGAAGGGATTCAAGGACGCTGAGGTCGACATCCAACAGAAAGAGGATGCCACAGCCGACAACCGCGTGCTGGTGAATATCGACATCGACAAGCGCAGCAAAATCCATGTCAACCGCATCTATATCTCTGGCGTGACACCCAAGGAAGCCTCCAAACTCAAGCGCGCCATGAAGAAAACCCATGAGCGCACACTGCTGAACTTCCTCAAATCGAAGAAATTCCTTCCCGAGAAGTATGACGAGGACAAAGACAACGTGCTGAAGCGACTCAACGCCTGGGGCTATCGCGACGCCGTGCTCAAGAGCGACAGCGTGGCAAAGGTGGACGACGGCCATGTGGACGTGTACCTCGACCTGAGCAAGGGACAGAAATATTACATTCGCAACATCAGCTGGGTGGGCAACACGGTCTACAACACCGACGTGCTCGAGCGTATCCTGCAAATGAAAAAGGGCGATGTCTACAACCAAACACTGCTCCATAAGCGCCTCTCCGAGGACGAAGACGCTGTGGGCAATCTCTACTACAACAACGGCTACGTTTTCTACAACCTCGACCCCGCTGAAGTCAATGTGGTGGGCGACAGCATCGACTTGGAAATGCGTATCCAAGAAGGCCGCCAAGCGCGCTTCAACCGCGTGAATATCACGGGCAACGACCGCGTCTACGAAAACGTGGTGCGCCGCGAGCTCTACACCAAGCCCGGCGACCTCTTCAGCATGGAATCCATCAAACGCAGCGTCATGGCGCTGGCACAGATGAACCAGTTCGACGCTGAAGCTCTGCAAAGCGGTATGAACAAAGCCATCAAGCCCGACCCCTATAACGGCACCGTGGACATCACGTATCCGCTCGCGTCGAAAGGTGGCGACCAAGTGCAGCTCTCCATCGGTTGGGGACCTACAGGTATCGTAGGACAAGCCGGCATCAAGTTCACCAACTTCTCCATTGGCAACCTCTTCTCCAAAGGCAATCGCCACATCGGTTTCATCCCGCAAGGCGACGGACAGACGCTGGCCTTCAATGTGCAGACCAACGGTACCTACTATCAGGCCTATTCGCTCTCATTCCTTGACCCATGGTTTGGCGGCAAACGTCCCAACCAGCTCTCCGTGTCGCTGTCCTACTCCAAGCAGAGCGACATGAACTCCAGCTACTACAACAATAGCTATTACAACAACTATTACTACAACTACCTCTCGGGCTACGGCAATAATTCCAACTACTACAACTACACGAATTATTACGACCCCGATAAGTACGTGAAACTCCTCGGCCTCTCCCTTGGTTTCGGTAAGCGTTTGCGCTGGCCCGACGACTATTTCACCTTTACGGCACAGCTCAACTACACGCGCTATATGCTCAAATCGTGGCAGTACTTCATCATCCACGATGGTAACTGTAACAACTTCAACATCAACCTCTCCCTCAACCGCAACTCAACGGACAACACCTTCTACCCACGTCGCGGTTCGGAACTCGAATTGAGCGTGGCTTTCACGCCGCCTTACTCTCTCTGGGACGGCAAGGACTATAAGAACCTGGCCACCAACTACAAGAGTTCAACGTATCAGAAAGAGATGCAAGAGAAATTCCGCTGGGTGGAATACAACAAATGGAAATTCAAGCTCCGCACCTTCACCGCCCTCACCGGCGCCATCAAAGCCCCCGTCCTCATGACACGCGTGGAATTCGGTTTGCTCGGAGCCTACAACCGCTATAAGAAATCGCCCTTCGAGGCCTACTATGTGGGCGGTGACGGAATGTCCGGCTATTCCTACGGCTACGCCACCGAGACCATCGGCCTTCGCGGCTACGAGAACGGTTCTATCGCCGGCGACGACGGCAACAACGCCTACGCCTATAGTCGCATGGCCCTCGAGCTACGCTATCCGCTCCTCCTCGAAGGACAGACCAATGTCTTTGTCCTCGGTTTCGTTGAAGGCGGTAACGCATGGACCGATGCCCGCAAGTTCAACCCCTTCAACATGAAGCGCAGTGCCGGCATCGGTGTGCGCCTGATGCTCCCCATGGTGGGTATGCTCGGCATCGACTGGGCTTACGGTTTCCAACGCTACAATGCCAATGGTCAGAAAATCGGTGGCAGTCAGTTCCACTTCATTCTCAACCAAGAATTCTGATGACGGCAGCGTAACATTTCACTCCTGAACCCGTCTCTACCGAAAAGGGTCGGACCAGTTTGAGACCCAATCCCCTCAAGAAAACCTCCGACCAGTCCGACCAGTCCGACCAGTCTGAACCCACCAAAAAAAAGAAAAAGAATATGAAAAGAATCATCTCCCTCCTGCTTCTGGTTGTAGCCTTCACGCTCAACGCACACGCCCAGAAGTTTGCCCTCATCGATATGGAATATATCATGGGCAATATCCCCGCATACGAGCGCGCCAACGAACAGCTCAACCAAGTGAGCAAAAAATGGCAAGCCGAGGTGGAAGCCATCGACAACGAAAGCAAAACGCTCTATAAGAACTATCAGAACGAGGCCGTATTCCTCAGCGATGCGCAGAAGAAAGAGCGCGAACAAGCCATCGTCGACAAAGAAAAGCAAGCCAGCGAACTGAAAAAGAAATACTTCGGTCCGGAAGGCGAACTCTATAAGAAACGCCAAAGCCTCGTGGCGCCCATTCAAGACGAAATCTACAACGTGGTCAAAGCCATCGCACAACGCCGTGGCTTCCAACTCGTCCTCGACCGCAGCAGCGACACTGCCGGCATCATTTTTGCCAGTCCTTCCATCGATATTTCTAACGAAGTGTTGAGCCAATTAGGCTATTCCAATTAAAGTTGCTAAATTCGCCCGCAAAATCAATAATAAAAAGAAAATAAAGCTATGATCAAAAAACTTTTAATGCTGGTGCTCTTCCTCGCACCGCTCACTATCAGCGCCCAGAAGTTTGCTCACTTCGACCTCGAAGCCACTGCCAGCCAGTTGCCCGCCTACAAGCAGGCCATGACGGAGCTGCAAACCCTCGGTCAGCAGTATCAGAAGAACCTCGACGATATGCAGAAGGAGCTGCAAGCTAAGTACGACAAGTACAGCAAGAAGTCAACGAGAAGACACCGCAGAACATCAAAGACCGCTACGCGCAGGAACTTCAGCAGATGAGCGACAAACTCGAGCAGGCTCGCCAGGACAATGCTAAGGCATTCCAGGAAGCACAGCAGCAGAAGATGCAGCCCATCACGCAGAAAGTCCTCGACGCCGTTCAGGCCGTTGCAAAAGAGGGCAACTACGTTTACGTCATGGACGTGGCAACGGCTCGCGCCAACAGCATCTTCATCAACACCGCTGTTAGCGAAGATGTAACAGCAAAAGTAAAAGCTAAGCTCGGAATCTAAGCCGACGCCCAGCGCTAAAAAATAAGACAATCCCGCACCTCCCCCCAGAGGCGCGGGATTTTTTTGTGACAGCCGCCGTGCTTTGTTAGAATCTCGGACCCGTCCGACCAGTCCGAGAACCCACCCTCCTCAAGAGGACCTCCGCCCAGTCCGCCCAGTCCTCTTATAAAAACAAGTCCTTGGAGCATTTTATGCTCCAAGGACTTGCCCATTTTCCTACACAAGCTTATGCTGTTATTTCAGCATAAATAGCACCGACACACCAACACTTCGATGACGAGGATCGCCCCATAGACTATTCATTTCGTGCAGGCTATGCTCATAGTACGCCTTTAGTCTAAACATTGAATAATCAATATTGACAGCCACTGTTGCTCCATAATCGTACCTGTTGAACTGGCAGTAAGGTGTCACTTCGGGAGTGTTGAACAGATTCATCCTTTCACGATAGTGTTTTCCCCATCCATCGTTTCCCTCAACATGTCCTTTGCCTCCAACTCCAATTCCGGCATAGACTCCAATTTGTGGCAGAATCGAAAACTTCCCCAATTGCACATTATAGCCAGCAACGAAGGGCACTGTCAGATAATTCATCGGAAACGCTTCAACTTTACGTACATCATTAGCACCTCCTATTTTATACCCCTCAATAGTGCCTCCTTTCTGTGAGAATCCCAAACCTGACGAAAAAACAAAGCCAGATGAAAGTTTGTAGTCGGCAACAGCTTCCACTTTGAAGCCACTGTTTCCTGTTGATTTATAATGCTTCATAGAGAAATGGTTATGCAGATAACCACCACCAAATCCAAAGTTCCAAGTCTGCGCAACAGTCGTGAGGCTTACTATGAAGCAGAGACTGCTTAGAAATAATTTCTTCATATTCTTGTTTATTGATGATAAAAACTTTTCATTTTGTATTTATTAATATTAAAAATCGTGCAAATATATCTATATGCGATTAGAAATAAAGTTAATAATTTGTATTATTATACAAACAAATAAAATTGTCTATTAAAACACCTTATAGCTCTTGGAGATTCAAGAGAGTCATATAGAACAATATCTACTCACCATCATCCGCAGAGGTGAAAGGCGCTTTGTAGGGCATAGAGAGAGCCTCCTCCGTCCGCCCAGTCCTCCCCCCACCAAGAAAGCTCTCCCCTTTGCTTTCCCGCGGCTTTGCAGTATCTTTGCAGCCGCAAAATAGAAAAAGAAAGGACTGTGTTGCGGAAACTCCTAACCCTCATATTCTTCCTCCCACTGCTGGCCATGGCGCAGGAGCGGGACACGCTGGCTGTCGACTCTCTTGAGGTGGACACGACAGCGGAAACTCTGCTGACGGGCACCCTGCAAGAACGCTTGCAGCGCCTCCTCGCCGACGAACTCTTGCAGCGCACGCAGGTGGGCATCTATGTCTATGACCTCACGGCCGATTCGGCACTCTTTCGCTACAACGAACAGCAAACCATGCGCCCCGGCTCTTGCCAGAAACTCCTCACTGCCGTCACCGCACTCTCCCAACTCGGCGTGGACTACAACTATTCCACCTCGCTGCTCATGGACGGCACCATCGCGGGCCGGGTGCTCACCGGCAATCTCTACGTGCGCGCCGGTTTCGACCCGCTCTTCGGTCGCGATGACCTGCTGGCCTTTGTCCAGGCCGTGCGCGAACAAGGCATCGACACCCTGCGCGGCAACATCATCCTCGACCTCTCGATGAAAGACACCCAAAAGTACGGCTGGGGCTGGTGCTGGGACGACGATAACCCCGTGCTCACGCCGCTGCTCTTCAACGGCAAAGACACCTTCGCTGAGCATTTCGCCGAACTCCTCGCCGAGAGTGGCATCGTGGTGGAAGGCAGCACCCTCAGCGGGAGCATCGGAGCCGCCGTCACCCCCCTCGTCACTCGCAAACACACCATCGATCAAATCCTCTTCCGCATGATGAAGGAGAGCAACAACCTCTACGCCGAATCCATGTTCTATCAAATTGGCGCACAGTCCGGCCGCGCCTATGCCGACCGCCGCCGCGCCACCGAACGCCTCCAACGCTTTGTGCGCCTCATAGGCCTCGACCCCGCCCACTATCAGTTTGCCGACGGTAGCGGCCTCTCGCTCTACAACTACGCCTCTCCCGAACTCCTCCTCCGCCTCCTGCGCTATGCCTATCAGCACCAGGACATCTACAACCACCTCCTGCCCTCGCTCCCCATTGCCGGCCAGGACGGCACGCTCCGCCACCGTATGCGTGGAGGCACGGCCTATGGGAACGTGCGCGCCAAAACCGGCACCGTGGAAGGCGTCAGCACCCTCTGCGGCTACGCCCAAGCTCCCAACGGCCACCATCTCGCCTTTGCCCTCTTCAATCAAGGCGCTCTCCGCGGCAGCCAAGCCCGCCGCTTCCAAGACAAGGTGTGCCAAGAGATAACGAAATAGGGGAGGGAAAAGGCGAAAAAAGGAAAGATGGAAAGTCTCTGCCTATCAGAGTTGTATCTTCCCAACAAAGCTCTGCTGCAATCAAAGGTTAAAGAAAGAATTTCTGAATTTAGAGACACTGCAGAATGATATGAAGCCAAACATAGATATTAGTGAAAACGAACTTCTACGGCAATCAGAGGACTTACTTGTAGAATTGCTCAAAGACCATACAACCCAAAAGAATATCTTTTGGGCTACGGACGATTATGCCTCTCTGGGTGAGGCATATAGTTATCATGCGCCTATCACAATACCTTGCATCACTGGTGATAATGGTTCTGTCATACAACCGAGAGTCTTGAAAACTCGAGAAGAGCAAACAAGCCGAACCAAAGACAAAGCAGAGGTTTTTACTCCTTCTTGGGTATGCAATGTCCAAACAATCTGATAGATGAAGCCTGGTTTGGGCGCAAAGACGTTTTTAATCACGAACACCCCGAAACCAAAACATGGACTGCAACAACTACGCCTATTTCGTTTCCTAATGGCAAAACATGGAAGGACTATGTTCGTTCCACCCGTATGGAAATCACTTGTGGAGAAGCCCCATATCTTGTGAGCCGATACGATACGACCACAGGAGCATTTATCCCTCTCTCGCAACGTATAGGGATGCTCGATCGTAAACTACGAGTCATTTCGGAAAATACGACCACCACAGGCGAATGGCTCAAGATGGCACAAGAGGCATATAAGAATATCTATGGCTATGAATGGCAAGGGGACAATCTCTTGCTCGCTCGTGAGGCACTGCTCATGACTTTTATCGAATATTACACTGAAAAATTTGGAGCGCAGCCCCAAGACCGTTCTATCAAATACATTGCCTATATCATTGCTTGGAATGTTTTTCAGATGGATGGACTCAAAGGGGTAGTTCCCAATAGTTGTAAACACAATGAGGTGGTGGTCAAGCCAGATCTATTTGGGGCAATGGAGCAAATCGAGATTTGTCCTGGATGTCAGAAAGAGACCTACAAAGGACACAACGGAACCTACTGTCTCATCCGGGACTGGGGGTGTAAAGACCCTAACACAGGCGAAAACAACCGAAAGATCCACTTCATTGATTTAATAAAATAACAACATAAATCTCAAGCTATGGCAACATTTGAATCATCACTCAAACCTCGTTTGATATATGTTTTTGCTATTGCTGACAAACAGCATGAAGGTAGCCTGAAGATAGGAGAAACCACGCTTGGCGATGATATTGGAGCGGCTCTGCCTCCCTCAAACAGCGAAATTCTCAACCAAGCAGCCAAAGCTCGTATTGACCAATACACGAAAACAGCAGGTATCAGCTACGAACTCTTGCACACCGAGCTTACCTTTTACATCCGAGGAGGGCAGATTTGCTCCTTCAATGATAAACAAGTGCACAATGTTTTAGAGCGTTCGGGCGTAAAACGTAAGGAATTTAAGGGAGCTACCGAATGGTATTCTTGCGATTTAGAAACCGTCAAACGCGCCATTACTGCCATCAAAGAAGGCAAAGAAAGTTTGGGGGCAGGCGAGGTGACATATACCGAGAATCCTATCATTCTGCGTCCAGAGCAAAAGATCGCCGTGGAGCGAACGCTCAAGCAATTTCGCAAAGGCAATCAGATGCTATGGAATGCAAAAATGCGTTTTGGTAAAACCCTCTGTGCCTTGCGTGTAGCCAAGGAGATGGGAGCCGTTCGCACGATCATCATCACTCATCGCCCCGTGGTAGACGCCAGTTGGTTTGAAGATTTCGGGAAAACATTCTACGATCGCCCGGAGTGGCACTATGGTTCGCATAACAAGGGTGAGAGTTTTGCCTCTCTCCAGCGGCTTGCTTCTCAAGGAAAGAAATATGTGTATTTCGCTTCTATGCAAGATATGCGTGGCTCTAAGGAAGTGGGCGGCAAGTTTGATAAGAACAACGAGGTCTTTCCACCGCTTGGGACTTGGTCATTGTCGACGAAGCACACGAAGGTACGCAAACCGAACTGGGAAAAGCCGTTTTAGAGCAACTTATTGGTAAAAATACCAAGACCTTGCGCCTATCAGGTACACCCTTCAATCTGTTGGACGATCACAAGGAGGAAGAAGTCTTCACCTGGGACTACGTCATGGAGCAACAAGCCAAAACAGATTGGGAAATCAATCATCTTGGTGATGTCAATCCCTACGCTTCTCTTCCCGCTATCCATATCTACACCTACGATCTCGGGCGCTTGATGAGCGCGTATAGCGATGAAGAAAAAGCCTTCAACTTCCGCGAATTCTTCCGCACACGAGAGGATGGAGGCTTTGTACACGAGAAAGATATTGACCATTTCCTCAAGCTCTTGACAACCGATGATGAAGACTCGCTCTACCCTTACTCTAACGACAAGTTTCGACAAATATTCCGCCATACCCTTTGGATTCTGCCAGGCGTGAAAGCCGCCAAGGCACTCAGCCGAAAACTGGCAGAGCATCCTGTTTTTGGGCTCTTCAATGTGGTCAATGTGGCAGGCGATGGCGACGACGAGGAAGAAAGCCGCGACGCACTCGAGCTTGTCAATAAAGCCATTGGCGAAGACTCTGACGAATCCTACACGATAACCCTCTCTTGTGGCCGACTTACCACTGGCGTAAGCGTAAGGCCCTGGACGGGGGTGTTTATGATGGCAGGCTCTTACAGCACTTCGGCAGCCGGATATATGCAGACCATCTTCCGCGTTCAAACGCCCTACACCCACAATGGGCGCATGAAGACCGATTGCTACGCCTTCGACTTTGCTCCCGACCGCACGCTTCGCGTGCTTGCCGAGGCTGCCAAGGTGTCGCACAAAGCAGGGAAACAAACCGAGGGCGACCGCAAAATCCTTGGCGACTTCCTCAATTTCTGCCCCATCATTGCCATTGACGGAGGGCAGATGAAGAAATACAAAGTGGAGACGATGCTTGCACAACTCAAGCGGGCGCAGATAGAGAAGGTGGTGCAGGATGGGTTTGAGAATGGCGCACTCTACAACGACGAACTGCTCAAGCTCACGGAAGTGGAACTCAAAGAGTTTGACGACCTCAAAGGCATCATTGGCAAAACAAAGGCAATGCCTAAGCCAGGAGATATCGACATTAACCGACAGGGACTGACCAACGAGCAATACGCGGAGAAAGAGCAACTCGAAAAGAAGAAAAAGAAAGACCTCACGCCAGAGGAGAAAAAGCGACTTGACGAGCTGAAAGCCAAGGGCGACCAACGGCGTGAAGCCATCTCCATTCTCCGTGGCATCTCTATCCGAATGCCCCTCATGCTCTATGGAGCTGAAATGATGGACGAAGACAAAGAGCTAACTATCGACAACTTTGCCAACCTTGTGGACAACCAGTCGTGGGAGGAGTTTATGCCTCGGGGCGTAACCAAACAAGTGTTTCGCCGTTTCAAGCGTTATTACGACCCCGATATCTTCCGCGAGGCTGGTAAGCGCATTCGTGAAATGGCTCGTATGGCCGACAAGTTTACCGTCGAGGAGCGTATTGCTCGTTTGGCAAGTATCTTTGCCACTTTCCGCAACCCCGACAAGGAGACGGTACTCACGCCTTGGCGCGTGGTAAATATGCACCTTGGAGACAGTCTTGGGGGCTACTGTTTTATGAATGAAGATTTCACCTCCCCCCCTGGACACACCTCGCTACATTGAGCATAAAGGCATTACCTCTGAAGTGTTTCACCCACGGAGCGTCATTTTGGAAATCAACTCCAAGAGTGGTCTCTATCCCCTTTATGCCGCTTACAATATCTACCGCACAAGGATAGAGGAAGCTCGTGAGAGGTATGGAGAGATCAATCGCACCACGGCCCTCATGCTCTGGGACAGGAGTTTAGAGGAAAACATCTTTGTTGTCTGTAAAACGCCCATGGCACGCTACATCACCATGCGCACCCTGCGTGGTTTCCGCAAGACGAAAGTGCATGCCGAATACTATCCCGACTTAATCGAAAGTATTACCACACAGCCCGAAAGCGTAGTCAATATGTTACGCTCGGGCAAGAGATTTTGGAAAATAAATAACGACGAAAATATGAAGATAGACGCTATTATAGGCAACCCGCCGTATCAGGTGGTAGTAGAGGGCAATGGCAGATCCAAGCCAGTATACCATTTGTTTATGGATTTGGCTTGTCAGATTTCTCAACGTGTAAGCCTTATAACGCCTGCTCGATACTTGTTTAATGCAGGCTTTACACCTACGGATTGGAATAGCAAGATGCTCAATGACGAACACTTCAAAGTTGTTAATTACAAGGCAAATAGCACAGAGGTCTTCCCTTCTGTAGATATTAAAGGAGGAGTGGCAGTGATGTATAGAGATTCAACTCAGAAGTTTGGAAAAATTGGTGTATTCAAGGCTTTTCCAGAGTTGAATCAAATTGCAAGCAAGGTTGAGAAGTTGCACGAGAAATCCCTGGTAGAGATTGTTTATGCAGAGTCGAGTTATCGCTTCGACACGAGCAAACCTGAGATTGAACGGCTTGTTTCCGATAGGCTAAATGGTGATAAGAAAATCATTAGTAATATTTTCGACAAACTCCCCGACCTCTTTACAGAAGAGCAACGCCCTAGAGCGATAGGCTTCTATGGACGAACCAAGGGAGGACGCTGCTTTCGCTATGCCGATAGGAAATTATTTGAGAAGCATCCCAATTTAGATAAATACAAGGTAATTGTCCCCGAAAGCAATGGCTCGGGGGCAATTGGTGAAGTACTAAGTACACCCCTCATCGGGGAACCCCTCATCGGGGTTACCCAAACATTCCTGACAATAGGAGCATTCGACACTCGGGCAGAAGCTGAGGCATGCTTAAAATATGTCAAGACAAAGTTTGCCCGCACTATGCTGGGACTCCTCAAGGCTACGCAGCATAACCCCAAAGAAACGTGGCGACTTGTACCACTGCAAGACTTTACAGCCAGTTCTGATATAGATTGGTCGCAGAGCGTGGCAGATATCGATCGTCAGCTCTACCGCAAATACAAATTGGAAGAGAAAGAAATCGCTTTTATTGAAGAAAAGGTGCGAGCGATGGAGTAATACAAAAGAGGAGGCAAACCTTGTGATGGCTTGTCTCCTCGTGTTATCGTTCTGAGAGTGTCTGTTTGATGATAGCTTGCATTGGCTCATCTATTCCAAAAAGTCGATATAGTTGGGCATTCACATCTTGGGTGTAATCTATTATCCCGTTGTCGTCTGTATAGTCCAACAAATCGGGAACGAGTTTTCCCAAGGAAGTTAAAGCTTCATCGGTTAGCAAAAATGCGTAGCGTATGAAGTCCGTCTGGCAGTAAGCATAGAAGTTTCGTGCTTCTTGCTCTGTTTCAAAAGTTTTGAGGGCAACACGAGACCGACCAAAGGCAGAGCGATTGTCAAGCACTGCTATCTGATTGCTTCGCTTCTGTCCGCCAGCATTGGCACTCGACACCACGACCTTCCACCGATATAAGTAGTCCAAACCTGTCTTAATTACTGATTTATGGGCTACATACCAACTGGTTCTCCCTGCTTTACCTGCTTTATCATTGGCAAACAATTTTATTTCATCTTCTCCAAGCATCATTCCTTCTTGATAAGAGCGTACCAAGGTCGGATTTTTCTCAACAAAATCGCTTTCTATGGAGAAAAGTTTTTGCGATAAGACCGCATTAGAGATATAGTCAAAACGTTCACCAACAACGGCTTGTATCTTTTGACTGATTTGCTCTGCCATTGGATCAAGAGCCATTAAAGTATATCCAGGGTTCGGCATTGCAATCTCCATGGTTTTTCCTCCTTTGCTGTAAACATAGACAAAGCCCTCTTTTTTCTTAGCATTATCCATAAATACAATAGAGAGTCCATCGGCTATGCCGACATCTTGGAAAATATCTGTAGAATCGGGGAAGAAATGAAGACGGCAGAGCCTTTTATCGTTGATTTGATTGTAACCAAAATCTGCCAGTCCCTTTCCTGAACGATGTATCCACCGCCCAGCAGGATAAATGAGCGAGGAAAAACGTGGAGCAAGTTTGTCGGCAAGCAATTGGAAATGTTGAAATATATTAGAACTTCGCTTTTGCCCATTATCTGTATCTTTCTTTGCTACGGTCACCTGATACGGCGGGTTGCCTATAATAGCGTCTATCGGCGAACTTTTTGCGATATTGCCTTAGATACAAAAAACAAGTAATATGATCAAATCATTTAGGCAACAACTCAAGAAAGAAGAACTATCGGACAATACAATTACAGCGTATCTATATGCTGTAGAAGACTTTGGGCGGAAGTATTCTTGCTTCAATCGGGAAAATCTTTTGCTTTACAAAGCGGAGCAAATAGAGAGATTTAAGCCCAAGACCGTAAACCTACGCATTCAGGCTCTCAACAAATACTTAGAGTTTATCGGGAAACCTCGTCTTCGCCTCAAGTCTCTCAAAATACAACAGAGAACCTGTCTCGAAAACGTGATTAGTAATGCGGACTACCACTACCTCAGGGCAAAACTCAGAGCAGAAGAGGAGAATGTCTGGTATTTCCTTGTTCGCTTCTTAGCTGCTACGGGAGCTCGAGTGAGTGAACTTGTACAATTCAAGACCGAGCATGTGAGAATGGGTTATTTAGACCTCTACACCAAGGGAGGAAAGGTTCGTCGGATTTTCATTCCCCAAAATCTCTGCATGGAGACTAAGCATGGTTGGGACGAGCCAATATAGAGTTGGGGTATTTGTTTTTAGACAAACACGGAAAACAGATCACCCCGCGCGCCATTCGGCACAAATTGCAACGCTTCGCCCATCAATGGGGTATCAATCCTAAGGTGATGCACCCTCACTCCTTTCGCCATCGGTATGCCAAGAATTTTTTGGAGAGGTTCAATGATATAGCGCTGTTGGCCGACTTGATGGGGCATGAGAGCATTGAGACTACTCGCATTTACTTGCGTCGCACCAGCAGTGAGCAGCAGGCTATTGTGGATAAAGTAATCACTTGGTAGCCCTTCTCCTCCCACCTCTACTTCAATTTCTCGCTTGCTTGCAAATTGGAGAAGAGGTATTTTTTTAGGCGTCTGTAGGGGGCGGACATCGGGACGGGGTGGAAACCGGGGCGCGAAGTGTCGTAGCAGAAATCGCGAGAGGCAGAGGGATTGTAGATGTAGAGATGGTTGGCATCGCGGGCACACATCACCTCGTCGGCGCAGTAGAACATCATCTCCCGACGCTCCCGGAGGAGGTCGATGCCGAAGTTGCGCTGCACGTAGGGCAGGCGGAGCAGGCCCAGGAGGGTGGGGCCCACGTCGATCTGGCCTGCAAAGTCGTGGCGTTCTTCTGTGGGTAGGCCGCTGTTGTAGATGATGAGCGGGATGTGGTTGAAACTCTCCTCCACCTCATAGCCGTCGGCGCCGAGTTTTTTGCCGTGGTCGCCCAAGAAAACGAAGATGGTGTTCTTGAACCACGGTTCGCGCGCGGCAGCTTTCATAAATTCACCCACCGCCCAGTCGGCGTACTCCACAATGGCGCGCTGCGGGTCTTTGTGGCGCGGGTGGAAATAGGGCTGAATGATGTAGGGAGGGTGGTTGGAGATGGTGAGCAGTGTGGCAAAGAAAGGCCGCCCGCTCTCGGCTTTGCGGCGCAGTATGGGCAAGGCGTAGGAGAAGAGATAGTCGTCCGCCACGCCGAAGTGGTTCACAATTTTTTCGCGCGGGTAGTTCTCCTGCGAGTAGATCTCCTCAAAACCATTGGTGCGTAGGAACGCGTTCATGTTGTCGTACTGCGCTTCGTGGGTCATAAAGAACAGTGTGCTGTAGCCCTTATCGCGCAGAACGGTGGGCAGTCCCTCGTAGCGCGGTACCACCGTGCCTTTCATCGCGTTGCGTTTCAAGATACTGGGAAAGCCGTAGAGCGTGGAGAAAATTCCGTTGTTCGTATGATTTCCTGCCGAGTAGAAATTGGCAAAACTGAGCGAATGCTGATAGAGCGAATCGAGGTGCGGCGTCAGATGGTCGGGATTGCCAAAACGCCCCATGAGTTTCGCGCTCATCGACTCCATCAGCACCACCACCACGTTCTTCCGCGTGGGTTCTCCCTCCGGTTGGATACGGCGTGCTATCGGAGACACTCCCGCTATTCCCTCTCGTCCGAGGTAAGCCTGCACGTTGCGCACCGCCTCATTGTCGTCCATGAGGTGGAGGCGTTGATTCTCCGGCCGCGCATCGTCGAGCGTAGAGCGCAGTAGGCAGAACGCTGGATTGATGCCCAACTGGTTGAGAATGGCGTTGTCGCAATAGTAGGCCGCCGACACCTTGATGGGGTTGTAGCCCATGCGCCCACGGATGCCAAAAACGCACAGTCCGATGAGCGGCAAGAGCAGTGCCACGCCTTTCCATCTGCCCGCGCTGGCGCCTTTTCGAGTTGCCGCGCCGTGCGCCTTCCCAGCCACCACAGCAGGAGGGAGAAGAGGGCCACAAGGACGATGTAGAGCAGGATATATTTGCGCCACGACGCCTCGCCGAGCACCATTCCAGCCGTTTGTCCTACATAGCTTTTCCATTCCCAGATGCTCGAATTGAGCGTTCGGGAGAAATAGGCGAAGTAGGGGATATTGGCCGCAGAGCACATCAGCACGAGGCTATAAGCCACGCCGAACCACACGTTCAAGCCCCCGCAGCAGCGGCCGACGGAAATAGCCCACCGCCGTAGCCACCAAGGCCGCAACGAGTGCCGGCAACATGACATAGCAAGCCACTACATTGTCGAACCAAACTCCGCGCAGGAATGCCGGCCAAACCGATGCGGCCTCAGGGCCTACCTGCTCACTCATCACAATATAGAGCACTAAGCGCAGCACGCTGAGCAGCACCAGAGCCGCCACATGAACGCTCAGGAGATAAAGAAAAAGACGAAAAGCACGTTTCATATTTAGATTTTGTTTTAGTAGGGGAGAGAATCGGACCAGTCGGACTTGTCGGACTTTTCCGATACTCAATTATTTCGCTACCAGCACATTGGTGTTGCCGTAAGTGCCGCGGTAGCGAGCAGGATAGATGAGCATGAGGTTGCGCGAGGAGAAATAACGCTCCAGCTGCGTGGCCAGTTGCTCCATATAATTGTGGCGCGAGATGTTGCCCTGTCGCGCCAAGACGAAGCACACCAAGTGGTCCGTCTTCACGTTGTGCGCCAACGGCAGATAGTCCTTCCAGGAATGGTACACATGGTATTGCGCCGCCACGTTGAGGCGATTCTTTTTCCAATACTCCTCCACGGCGTTGAGCGTAATCTCTCCACTGTAAACCTCCACCGTGCAACTGAGTTGTGCCGAGAGGCGTGCGATGCGTTCGGCCCAGAGTCCGAAATAAGGCTCGTATTCCGCCTTTTTCGGTACCACGAGGTGGATGCGCCTCACCGTGTTGATGGGCATGAAAGAGCGATAAACGATGATCTGGCGGTCCACGGAGCTGACGAGGTCGGTGGAGAGCTGTCCGAAGAAGGTCTCGAAGATGCGCGCCCGCTGATGGAGACCGATGATAAGGTCGCTGGCGTCCAGTTCCTTCATGGCGTGCGTCAATCCCGACACCACATTCACCGACCAACGGCTGTGGGTCAGCATCCTCACGTTGGCCGCCGCCGCGATATGCGCCGCGCGCTCCAGGTCCTTTGCGCCCCTGCCGTTGTCGCTCCTCGTTGCCTTCCAACACAATGTTGACGGCCGAGAGAGGCAGAGCCGATTTCGGACGGCGCAGCATCAAGGCAAGATTCACCAGCGGATCCACCGTGTCGGGATTGGAGAGAGCGATGACCAGGCGGTCTTCCGTGTGGGTTTTCTGCCCAACTGTTGGCGAAGTGGCCGCCAGCAATCGGCTGGCACTCTCCGTTGTGAACGAGCTACAAATACACGTCACCAAAATCAGAATCATCGTGCCGTTGAGCACTTCCTCGCCGAAGAGTCGCTCCCCGTTGGGCATCATGATGCGATAGCCCACCAAGACGATGGCCAGTGTGGCCGCCGCCGCGCGCGCCGTAGTAAGGCCGAACATCAGTCGGCGGTCGAGCTTGGAGAGTCCGTAAAGGCGTTGCGCTGCGAAAGCCGCTGCCCATTTTGAAACGATACTCACCACAATCATCACCACCGCCACCTCCACGGCGCGGAGGTCCATGAGCGCGCTCACATCAATGAGCATGCCCACACCAATCAAGAAATAGGGGATAAACAATGCGTTGCCGATAAACTCGATATGGTTCATCAGCGGACTGGTGGCCGGGATTTGTTTGTTGAGCACGAAGCCCACGAGGAAAGCTCCCAGGATGCCTTCCATGCCCACAATCTCCATCAGGCCCGCGCCTAAGAAGACCATGCCCAGAACGAAGATGTATTGCACCACGCCATCATTGACCCGGCGGAAGAACCACCGACTCACGCGCGGAAAAGCATAGATGATAAACGCACCAATGAGAATGATTTTCAACACCAGCCACACCCAGTACATCCCTGTGGTGTGCTCCTTGAAGATTCCGCCCACCACGGCCAGCACAAGGAGCGTGAGCGTGTCGGCCACGATGGTGCTCCCCACAGCCAGGTTCACGCTCAGTCGCTGCGCCACGCCGTATCGCAACACTATGGGGTAGGGCAACAGCGTATGGGAAGCGTACATCGCACCCATCAAAACCGCCGTGGCTGCCGCTGTGCCCAGTATCCAGAGGTTGGCCGCCGTGCCCACCACTATCGGGATGGCAAATGTCAGCAGGCCGAAGACGAGGGCCTTCCAGCGGATTTTCTCCACATCTTGGAGGTTCATCTCCAAAGAGGCAAGGAACATGATATAATAAAGCCCCACCTTGCCGAAGAGCTCAAACGATGCGTCGCGGTTGAGCACTTCGCCACCGTGAGGACCAATGGCGATGCCTGCCAGAATCATGCCCACAATCGACGGCACGCGCAAGCGTTCCAGCACCATCGGTGCGAGCAGGATGATGCTCAAGACAATGAAAAATATCCACGTCGGGTCGGTAATCGGGAAGTATTGGCTCACGGAGATGCTCATTGTTAGGCGTTTCTGGTGTTAAAGTGCACAAAGATACCTAATTTTCTAGCAACACTCCCTGCTTTTCCTCCCGAAATCTCTATTTTTGCGCCCACAGACGACATCTTGTCGGCATCATCCCCCGCAAATGATCGTTTTAGTTATTTCAACCCTTAAAAATCAAAGACTGAACGTATGAAAGTAGCCATCGTTGGTGCCAGCGGCGCCGTGGGTCAGGAGCTTCTCAGTATCTTGGCCGAACGTAATTTCCCCATTGACGACCTGTTGCTCTTCGGCAGCACGCGCAGTGCGGGAACGAAATATCAATTCCGCGGTAAGGAATACGAGGTGAAACTCTTGCAGCATAACGACGACTTCAAGGGCGTGGACTTCGCCTTCACCAGTGCCGGAGCAGGCACATCGAAGGAGTTTGCCGACACCATCACGAAATATGGCGCGATCATGATCGACAACTCCAGTGCCTTCCGCATGGACGAGGACGTGCCCCTCGTAGTGCCCGAATGCAACGCTGAGGACGCGCTCAACCGCCCCCGAGGCATCATTGCCAACCCCAACTGCACCACCATCATGATGGTAGTGGTGCTCAAACCTCTCGAACAACTCAGCCATATCCGCCGCATCCACATTGCCTCCTACCAGAGCGCGAGCGGAGCTGGTGCAGCCGCCATGGCCGAACTCCAGCAGCAGTACAAAGAACTCTTGGAGACGGGCAAGGTGGAGACCATCAAGAAATTCCCCCACCAGTTGGCTTACAACGTGATTCCGCAAATCGATGTGTTCACAGAAACCGACTACACGAAGGAGGAAATGAAAATGTACAACGAGACGCGCAAAATCATGCACAGCGATGTGCAAACCAGCGCCACGTGTGTCCGCATCAGTTCGCTCCGCAGCCACAGCGAAAGCGTATGGCTCGAAACGGAACGCCCCATCACAGTGGAGGAAGCCCGCAAGGTGCTCGCTGCTGCTCCCGGTGTGACGCTCGTCGACGACCCGCAGAACTACGTCTATCCCATGCCGCTCGATAGTGCCGGTAAGGACGATATTTACGTGGGCCGTGTGCGCAAAGATTTGGCCAACGAAAACGGCCTGACGCTTTGGCTCACTGGCGACCAAATCCGCAAAGGCGCAGCCCTCAACGCTGTCCAGATTGCAGAATATTTGGTGGATAAAAAATAAAGAGAAGGGAAAAGGAAGGCTACCGCCCTCCAGAGAGCCCCCTCCAGCTCCCCCATGAGGGGGAGTGCTCGGCTATCACTTGCTTACATCTCCGATTAGTCCGGCTCGTCCGACTATTCGGAGATTTTTTTTGTGCCTTCTTGAGGTTGGAGGTTTCCGCTTATAGATAAGTAGAATTAGCGCTTTATTTGCTCCTCTGATAAGTCTGGCACGCCAGATGATCAATCAGGAGAAATTAGGGCATTCCCAAAAACTGTCATTTGTGTCACTTTTTTGGAATGAGGCCTTTTCTGCCCTCTCAAAAATTCTCTTTATCTCTTCTTTTATGGGAGAGCTGAAAGAGCTTCTGCTCAAAAGCAGAATAAGGCTGTCGATTGACAGCCTTATTCTGTGAACTGATAGCCTTATGGTCTCAGCTGATAGCCTTATGGCATTTTTGGTGGGCTCGGACTAGTCGGACTGGTCGGACCAGTCGGAGGGCCTTTTTGGGGAGAAATCGGATTGGTCGGACCAGTCTGACCAGTCGGACCAGTCCGAAGAATCAGGACCTGTCTGAGCTTTGCTGGAGTGGGTCTCCTCTCCTTTTATTGCCTTCTCAAATTCATGCGGGCCTGCACCACGTTGATGACATAGTCGCCGAGCTTTCGCACTCTTGGATGATGTCGAGGTAGGCCGTTCCGAGGTCGTAGGAATATTTATGATCATTGACATCGTCGATGTTCTGGTCGCGGAGACGCTCGCGCAGGTCGTTGATGTTGTTCTCAATCTCGAAAGATTTGTTTACGTCCACCTTCTCGCGGTTGTGCTGGAAGGTGTAGTTCATTTGCGTTAAAGCCGCGTCGGTGAGCTTGAACATTTGCTCCACATTCTGGCGCAGTTCGGGCGTGAGGCGCTCGTTGCTTTCTCGACCATGGGAGATGGTGCGTGCCAGGTTGTAGCAGCTGTCGCCGATGCTTTCTATCTCGCTGATTTCGCGCAACATGTTGCGGATTTTCATCTTCGTGTCGTCACTGAGATGGGCGTTGCCCACATGGTCGAGGTATTTGGCAATCTCGATTTCCATGCTGTCGCTGATAACCTCGTATTTCTTGATGCGCTCCACGAGTTTGGCGGACTTTCGGGGTTCTGCTCATGGAGCAAGTCCTGCACCATGCCGAACATGCGCTGTATGCGCTCGCCGAAGCTGGAGATTTCCTTCTGTGCCTCAAACACGCTCAACTCGGGCGTTTTCATGATGCCAGCCTGAATGAAGCGCAGGCGGAAGTCCTCCTCATCGCTGTCTTCCTTGGTGGGGAGAACGAAGCACACGAGGCGTTCGAGTTGCGGTATGAAACCGATGAGCAGGGCCGTGTTGGTCACGTTGAAAGCTGTGTGGAAAGCTGCCAGCACAATGGGGAGGATGGCGGCGCGCTGTGCCACACTGATGGTGGTGTCGGCGGGGTTGTAGCCCACAACGGAACAAACCATGTCCACGAAAGGATAGAACAGACACATGACCCATGTGACGCCGATGACGTTGAAAAAGAGATGGGCAGGGCAGCACGGCGCGCCTGCGTGTTAGCTCCCAATGCGGCGAGATTGGCTGTGGCCGTCGTACCGATGTTCTCACCCATGACGAGGGCTATACCCAGATAGATGGGCAGGACGCCTGTGGAGCAGAGCAGGATGGTGATGGCCATGACGGCGGCAGAGCTTTGCACGAGGCAGGTGATGATCGTACCGATGAAGAGGAAGAGGATGATGGTCCAGCGACTATTGGTGTCGAAGGAACTGAAGAAGTTGATGGCGTCGGGGTTGTGCTGAAGGTCGAGGTCGGTGCCAGCTGCGCTCAGCAAGACAAGGGCGAAGAAGAGAAAAGCGATGCCGAAGAGGAAGTCGCCAATGTAGCGGAATCGCTTGGAATAGATGAGGATGATGCCCACGAAGAAAGCCGGGAACACGGCCATGGTGAGGTCCACGTTGTAGCCCAGGGACATGATCCACGCCGTGAGCGTTGTGCCGATGTTAGCACCCATGATGACGGAGATGGCCTGTGCCAGCGTGAGAAGTCCGGCATTGACGAAGGACACAGTCATCACCGTGGTGGCCGAGGAGGACTGCACGGCGCAGGTGATAAACGTACCTGTGAGCATACCCGTCAGGCGGTTTGTTGTCATGGCTCCGAGGATGTGTCGGAGTTGTGAGCCGGCCATTTCTGAAGGGCCTCGCTCATTACTTTCATACCATAGATGAGCAGCGCCAGTGCTCCCAGGATTTTACTGAAAATAATCAGATAGTCAGCGGTTGTCATTGTTGTGTGAATGAGGAATGATTCTTTGTTGTGTTCGGGGAAGTCGCGCAGACTTATATAAGTGTTTTTTCAGCGCAACGTTCCGTTGAGGTCGGCACGGGTCAGGGGATGCGTTCGAGGCGTATTCCCACGTTGGCCACTCCCGGCAGGAGGTTGCGGCGCATGAGATGCTGCACGGTGACAGTACCCGTTTGCCCTTTTTCGAGGTGAAGTTCACTGACGGGAAAGGCGTACTGATAGAGACTCACGCCCTGTCCGTTGACATCGCCGTCCTTATCGGTGAGGCTGCAAAGGGCCGTGTCGCGCTGAGCCTTTTTCCCTTGCAGTCGGGTGGTGATGCTCAAAGCCAGAGTCTGGAAGGGGTAGGGATTGGCGGCCGATGTGCGCACGCCGATGCTGAGGCGGTAGCGGCCCGCTTGGTGGACCGTGTCAATGGGAAAGACGAGCGAATCCGTTGTTTCCCATCCGTCCACAGGTGTGGCGCGGAAGCAGTATGTTTCCACGCGGCGCTGCCCGCAGCCCACAACGATGAGGAGCAGCAGGACGAAGAGCGGCACGAGGCCAGCGGAGAGCATCTTAGGCTTGCGGAGCATTGTTGTCGGCAGCTTGGTTGTTTCGGTTCTGTGGTCCGCGCGGCCGGTTGTTGCGGCGGTCGGGGCGCGGTCGGTTGTTGCGGCGTTGCTCGCCACGGCGGTCGGTGTTGGCAGCCTCCGCAGGGCGGTTAGCATTGTCTGCCGGGCGGTTGCCGCCCTCTGCCGCCCGCTTGTTGGGCATTATCGGGGCGGTTGTCGGCCTGGCGCGCTTCGCCGCCGTTGTTGGGGCGTTCGCCCGTGGACTTATTGCGGCCGCCGCGGCGTTTGTTGCGGTTGCGGTCGAAGCGGGTCAGACTTTCCTGCTCCAAGAGATCCACGGAGCGTTTCGGTTCGTTGTCCGTTTCCTCGGAGAGTTGTAGCGGTTTCTCGCCCCGCTTGTTCATTTCCATCACCTCTTTGGCGCGTTCGGCAGATATCACCGTGAGGTTGGCCGCCAAGCGTTTGTCGGACGAATAAGTGACGAGGCCCGTCAGGATGTCGGCTTTGAAGAAATAGAAAATGCCATCGGCCGTCTCCAGTTCTATGCGGCGGTCGGGCAGTTGCTGACTCGCCTCTATATAAGTGTCCACCTCGTAGTTGAGGCAGCATTTCAGTTTGGCGCACTGTCCCGCCAATTTCTGCGGATTTGGGGAGATGTCCTGCACGCGCACCGCAGTGGTGCTCACGCTGTTGAAGTTTTTCATCCACGTGGCGCAGCAGAGTTCGCGGCCACACGGGCCGATGCCGCCGATGCGTCCCGCCTCTTGGCGCGCACCTATTTGTTTCATCTCGATGCGCACATGAAACTCATCGGCCAAGACTCTGATGAGCTTGCGGAAGTCCACGCGCTGGTCAGCGATATAATAGAAGATGGCTTTATTCCCATCGCCTTGATATTCCACATCGCCAATTTTCATGTCCAGGCCTAATTCCTTCGCGATTTGTCGGGAGCGGATCATGGTATCCTCCTCCAGCGCCTTGGATTCGTTCCATTTATCGATGTCCATCTCGCGCGCTTTGCGATACACGCGCTTGATTTCGGCATCTGGCTTGAGGTTGGCTTTCTTCATCTGCAAGAGCACGAGCTGTCCCGTTAGTGTGACCACGCCGATGTCGTGACCCGGCGCAGATTCCACGGCCACGATGTCGCCCTTCGCCAAATCGAGGTGATTGTCGTTGCGGAAGTATCCCTTGCGTGTGTTTTTGAATTGAACCTCCACCATATCGGAGAGTTCAGCATTGCCTGGCACATCGGCCAGATAGTCGTATGTATTGAGCTGCTTGTCCTGCCGTCCGCACCCTTTGGCGCAGAAGCCTCTCAAGCATTCAGCTGTTTCAAATTCGTGTTGCATAAATATATGTAATAAGGTCTGAGAAGAACCGAATCATGTTCGGCTCAGTCAGACCTTGGTGTTATTTAACGAGTAATACGATTAGCTTTAAGCAAATCGAAGAAGACCATGCGCGGATTAACGTTGGACTCGATGTCGCGTTGTGCCAGAGAAAATTCGTCCATGATACCGATGACGTTGCGCTCATTGATGAAGCGCGCGAAGTTGCGACTGAAGTCGGCCTCCTTTTGCGTTTCGTAGTTGAGTTCCGCCTGCCGGAAGTTGTAGATGAAGTTCTCGCGGATGAGTCGCTGGCAGTAGTCGAGGAAATGCTTCTGACGCTCTCGTCCCCAGGTACTCACCGTTTCGCTCCAGCGCGAAAGTTCTTTGATGTCGCGCATATAGCAGCGGCGCATGAGGAGCACAAACATATCGAAATACGTGGCCGCGTCGGCGTTCACTCCGAGCTGCTGGAGTGCCAGTGTGTAGTTGCCGTTCGCGCTGCGGGCAATGGTGCGCGCGTCGGCCTCCTGAAGGCCACGCTGGCGGCAGAGAGCCTGCTCTATGTCCTCTTGGCGAAGTGCGGGGAAGTCGATGCGCTGCACCCTACTAAGGATGGTGGGCAGGAGCTTTTCGGGCTGGTCGCTCACGAGGATGAAGGCCGTGCGCCCGATAGGTTCTTCGAGCGTTTTGAGGAGTTTGTTGGAGCAGGAGAGGTTCATCTTGTCGGCTTGCCATACGATGACGACTTTGTAGCCGCCGGCTTTTTTTGTGCCACAAGACTGAGTTTCTGGATGATTTCTGTGCTTTGACTTTCGTAGATTTCAGGTTGCTGATTTTTCGATGCCGAGGCGGTCGTTCCAGGTGTTGCGACTGATCCAAGGCGTTTCAGAGAGCAGTGTGCGCCATTCTGTGATAAAGGTGTCGCTGACGGCTTTGGTGGAGGAGCTCTTTTTGAAAATGGGGAAGATGAAGTGGAGGTCGGGGTGCGCGAAGTGGGCCGTCATGGCGCAGTCGTTGCAATGTCCGCACGGCGTGAGTCCCTGGCGTTGTTGGCAGAGCAGCGCCGTGGCAAAAGCCAATGCCATGGGAAGTTTTCCGCTTCCCGCAGGGCCGCAGAAGAGTTGTGCGTGAGGCACGCGCCCTTCCTCCAACTGGCGGAGTAAGAGGCGTTTCACACCCTCCTGACCTATGACCTCGTCCATGTTCATTTTCTTGAGAACTTAATAGATTTGTTTTGCAATTTGAGCCACACTGTCCACGGCACTCATTGTGTAGAAATGGATGCTCGGTACGCCGGCAGCGATGAGTTCTTTACATTGGCTCACGGCCCATTCTATGCCGAGAGCTTTGGCCTCCTCGTCGGTGCGGCATTTGAGAGCCTCGTGCGCCAGCGGTTCGGGGAAGTCGCAGTGGAAAGTCTTTGGCACAGCGGTCAGTTGCGAAAGGCGGGTGAGCGGTTTGATACCTGGAATCACCGGCACATCCATTCCCGCCTCCTTCACGCGCTGACAGAAGCGAAGGTAAGCCGCATTGTCGTAGAAGAGCTGCGTCACGCCGTAGTCTGCTCCGAGTTCCACCTTCTTGCGGAAGTAGGCGAAATCGGTCTCCAGATTGGGCGCTTCCTCATGCTTCTCCGGATAGCAGGCCACGCCATAGCTGAAATTAACATCAGCTTCGATGGGCGAGCCATCGAGAAATGTTCCTCGATTGAAAGCATTGATCTGTCCTTGCAGTTCGGTGGTGTGGGCATAGCCGCCACGCGTGGGCACAAACATCTTTTCGTCGCGAGGCTTGTCGCCGCGCAGCAACAGGAGGTTCTCGATACCCAGAAACTGGAGGTCGATGAGCACATACTCCGTCTCCTCCTGTGTGAAGCCCTGACAGAGAATGTGTGTGGCACAGCCGTAATGCCATATTCATATTGTATAGCAGCGGCCACCGCCACAGTGCCTGGGCGGCGACGCAGAGTAGAGCGGCGGAACGAACCGTCGGGTTGTTCGGAATAGACATACTCCGAGTGGTGCGTCGTGATATTGATATATTTCGGGTCGAACTCGCGTAGGCGTTCGATAGTGCGTTGCAGTCCGTCGATGCCTCTCCCTTTCTTGGGTGGCAAGACCTCGAAGGAAAAGGCCGTACTTGAGTTCTGTCGAATCAGATCGATGACTTTCATCCTAAAACAAATGCTTCTGGCGCGTAAAGTGCCAATATTTCACGTTGCAAAGATACAAAAAGAAAAATACAATAAGGCTGTCAGCTGACAGCTTTATTGTGTCAGCCAGCATCCTTATTGTGTCAGCTGACAGCCTTATTGTATTGGAGGTCGGACAAGTCGGACGGGTCGGACCAGTCTGACCCGTCCGAGCCCCAAGCCAGTGGCAGCCGAGCACTCCCCCTCATGGGGGAGGTGGAGGGGGCTTTCCCCCCTCTCCCGTCTTTTTATTATCTTTGCACCCTAAAACAACGAATTATGAGATATGCCGGACTGATAAGTGGCGGAGTGGACAGTGCCGTGGCCGTTCATCTGATGAAAGAACAAGGCATCACGCCCGACCTTTTCTATATCAAAATTGGTTCAGGCCCTGAAGGAGAGTGGGATTGCTCTGCTGAGGAAGACTGGGAAATGGCATCGACCGTGGCACGAAAATACGGGTGTCGCCTCGATCTGATCGATTTGCAAAAGGAATACTGGGAATATGTTGTGGGCTACATCGTGGATCGCCTAAAGGCGGGACTAACGCCCAACTCCGATGTAATGTGCAATAAATACATCAAATTCGGGGTCTTCGAGCAGCGCGTGGGACATGAGTACGACCGCGTGGCCACGGGCCATTACGCCCAAACCGAACGCGACGCCGACGGCAACGTGTGGCTCACCACCAGTCCCGACCCTGTGAAAGATCAGACCGACTTCCTTGCACAGCTCGACAACCTCGGACTGCGCAAAATCATGTTCCCCATCGGCCATCTCCTCAAGGAGGAAGTGCGCGACATTGCCGAACGCGAACACCTCGCGCCGGCACATCGCCACGACAGCCAGGGCATCTGCTTCTTGGGGAAAATACGCTTCTCCGAACTCGCACGGAAATATCTCGGCGAGAAAGAAGGCCTCGTAGTGGAAAAGGAAACCGGCAACATCATCGGTAAGCACTCCGGCTATTGGTTCTTTACCATCGGTCAGCGCAAAGGCCTCGGCTTCGGCGGCGGCCCGTGGTACGTCGTTGGCAAAGACATTCGCCGCAACATCATCTATGTATCTCACGGTTTCCAGACGCAAGCCGCCTACGGGCGCGAGTTCTTCGTGAGCCAGCCCAATTTCCTTACGCTCAACCCCTTTGCGGCGGATGGCGAATACGACATCACCTTCAAGGTGCGCCATACTCCCGAATTCACCCCCGGCCGTCTCCTCGTCAGTCGCGGGCGCTATAAAATCATCTCCGCCGAAGATGTCCAGGGCATCGCCCCAGGTCAGTTTGCTTGCCTCTATGATGCCCGCCACCATCGTTGCTACGGCAGTGGGGAGATAGCACAAAGTCGCTAACTCTATCTTACAAAATGTGCGAAATCTTTATTTCTAAATAGCAGAAATAAAGATTTCGCACTGTTTTACTTGGCTTGGTGAAGAATAACCCATATATTTGCGCGCTTTTAAGCAGGAAATGAGAAAGTTTCTCCGCTCAAGGCTCGAGCAAAGCGTGCTCCGCCTCTTGCAAGAAAAACAGCACTACATTTCCCTTATATCTATCAATAAATAGTGTTATTACAGATGGTAAAAGAAATAATCATGAGAAAGAAAACGTATACCTCACCCGTTATCGCCGTTTATTCCTTTTGTGAGGAAACCCCACTGATGAATATGTCGCCCGGTACAGGCCAGCACAATTCTGGGGAACACGGAACAGGCCCTGAAGCCGAGGATACGCGGCAACAACGATGGAACTCAGGCAATGCCTCTCAGCTCTGGGAAGACTGAAGCATGTGAACAACGAAATTGAGAAACCGAATAATAGCAAAAAGATTATGATCAAGCTCTTCAATAAAACATATCTCAGCATTGCTGCGCTCTTCTGTGCCTTCTTCCTGCTGGCAGCTTGCAGCAGCGAGGAGATCACGCCCACTACTCCCGGCGGCAATGCCTCAAAAGTGCTGACAACTTTCGTGGCGGGAACACCTGCCACCAACGATACGCCGACGACTTCCTCCAGCCGCCACACCTCCATGGACTACACCACGGGCAACTTCTTCTGGGAAGAGGGCGACCGCATTTTTGTGAAGGACGACAACGGCCAGTGGCAACGGAGCAGCAATGCAGTCGATGCCGCTCATGCCCATTCTGCTGCGTTCGAATTCAAAGTGCCCGGAACATTCACAGCCAGCAACACGTATAAGATATACTACGCCGGAAAGAACGGTACAAACGACCAAGTCAGTATCAGTACTGCGCAAACGCAAACATCGCCTAATACCACTCTCCACATCGGAGACGCTGGCGACTGCGGTATTGCCGATGCCACGCGCCGCGGCACAACCAATGAGTTCGACTTCCGTCTCAACCATCAAGCAGCGGTGCTCGTTTTTCAGCCCTATACGACCAATGCCGTTCTGCAGCGCTGCACGCTGACGAAGATAGAAGTTCTGGCAGAGGATGAAGTGGCGGGCACTTACACGCTTGACCCTGCAACAAATAGCCTAACGGGCAACGGCAATGCTAAAACTATCGTTCTGACCACCAAAGGTACGGGCGCACACGCCGATGGTTTCCTCCTGACGAATACGACGCCCGATCGCTCTCTTAATGGTGCTTACATGGTGATCAAACCTGGCACGCACCGTCTCAAAGTGCGCTTCTGGCTCAAGGATAATGTTGACAACATTGAAGGCACTATCACCAAACGCTTCCCATCGTTCAACTACGCCGCTAATACTTACTACGACCTTTCGGCAAATCTCAAACTGAAAGAATATGGTGCTCGCGACTATTCCATGTGGGATGCCAAAGAGCCTTATTGGAGTGGCCACGAGTGGGATTCTACCGATCCTTTGGCAGCCTACCATAAACGGTGAAAGTCATTCGGGACAACCGATACCCAGCGATCGCCTCAGATGGTATGCCGATGCAGGTATCAAAAAGATAGCACCCAAAACGGACCGCTTCAAAGCTACGCCCAATGTCAACCTCATGCGCTGGTATGCCGAAAAGGGAAATCCACACTGGGATGGCGAAGAGCTATGGTTTTCTATGGGACATCTCCGAAAAGGTGGACTGTGGTTGAAGAAAAAAGCAGTGATAGCGGCCGAAAACTCTACGACAGAGGTGGCGATGAGTACTGCGGCTCCCGATGGAACTAACTATGATGTGTTAAACACAGACCATACTTACCAAAAGAACTCTATTGACAAGAGCGTGCTTTCGGCCAGTGAAACGGCCAACTATTTCTACTTGCCGGCAGCAGGGGATTATATAGCCTCTCCTTCCACTGTTCCTGCGAAGTTAGAATCTGTCGGTTCGAGCGGCTACTACTGGACATCAACATCTGTTGGCTATTATTCTTATTGTCTTCAGTTTTTCACGAATAACAATGGAACAATCAGCCTGAAAGTTGCTAAAATTTCTCGCACCTATGGCATCCTGCCTTGGCCCTTTGAGTGAGAAAGAACCATAAATGTGAAAGCGCATAATTCGCTATACTTCTTGGTCACAAACTTTTGCAAAATTCAGCACAAGTTTGTGGCTTTTTTCATGTCCTCCCACTTCTTCTCAAATCTGTGTGTTTTCTCTCATTTCCATCTCTTTTCGGCTGGAAAGTTCATGCTTGAAAGTCGTAAGGCGGTACTTGAAAGCATTGGGTGCAACTAAAAAACGCGAGATTATGCCCTACTCTTGCGCTTTTTTCGTACTTTCGCGATATGCCAAGTTTTGCTTATTATCGTCTGCCGGGTAAACGCTCGTATGTCCGCCTGTTCCGCGAGGGAGCAGTGGGGACGCTGCCGTCGGTAGAAGAAGCCGATGGGCGAGCAGGATTCCTCATTGCGCCCTTCACGCCAAACGAAACAACGCCCATTGTCTTGCTCGAACCAGAAGAGGTGCGGGAAGGCGTTGTGCCCGAGGGGAACTACCTTCGAGCTGCCTGCGGCGCGGCGCAGCGAGAACCGCGAAACTTACGGACAAGCCTTTCGCGCCATGCAGCAAGTGCTGCGGACGGGCCAGTGCGATAAGGTGGTGCTGGCGCGCACGGCCACAATGCCCATTCCTCCTCTTTCTAACGAAGCGTTAGAACGTTTTTTCTTTGCCGCTTGTGCGGTGCATCCCCATGCTTTTGTATCGCTTTTTCAAACCCCTCAAACGGGTTGCTGGCTGGTGGCCACCCCCGAACGACTGCTTACGCACGAAAACGGCGCGTGGCAGACGATGGCGTTGGCCGGCACTATGGCTTGTGCGGACGGAGCGTGTGTGCCCCTCGATGCGTGGAGCGAGAAGAACCGCCGCGAGCAGCGCCTCGTGGCGCAGTATGTTCGCGAACAGCTCTGCCAGCTGACGATTGAACCAGAGGAGAGTGAGACCTACGTGCGCAAAGTGGGGGCCATTTGCCACCTCGAAACAGATTTCCGTTTCCTGCTTCCCGAGGGTCTCGGCGTGGGAACTGTTCTTTCGCGCCTGCACCCCACGCCGGCCGTATGTGGAGTGCCAACGGAGCGCGCTCGCCGAGCCATTCTTGCGTGTGAGCCGGAGCCGCGCCGCTACTATGCCGGCTTCTGCGGCCCACTCAATTTGCTCCACGAAACGCGCCTTTACGTCAATCTGCGCTGCCTGGAAGTGATGCTCTCCCTCCTGCGTTTCCACGCCGGTGGCGGACTCCTCCTCGAGAGCAACGAAGAGGACGAATGGCTGGAAACGCAGCGCAAAATGGCAGCTCCGCTCGAGCATCTCACAGCGCCTTCCTCCGCAACGCTTTCAGGCGAAGAGTAGTGCGACAGATAGCGCTGTTGGGGCGCAAAATAAGACACCTGATAACCTTCTTTAGGCTAACGAACGATACAAATGAAACAAAAATATAGCAGTGTAGGAAAGTTCTCCGCCGAAGCCTCCGCGACTTCGGTCTCTCCTTCATCGGCCTCCCCCCTCAGGCGAGGATACGGGACGGAGTGCTGCTTCCATCTTCACCTCCCTTCTTCTTTCTTTTGGCGTTTCAGATGCTGTGGTTTGTCCCGGTTCTCGCAATGGCGCGTTGGTGCACAATCTCTATTGCTGCCAACCGCAGTTGAGCGTGTGGCCTGTAACAGACGAACGTTCGGCCGGCTTTGTGGCGCTCGGTATCGCCCTCCGAACGGGGCGCACCACAGTGGTGTGTGTCACTTCCGGTTCTGCACTGCTCAATGTGCTGCCTGCCGTGGCTGAGGCCTACTATCAGCACGTGCCGCTCCTTGTGGTGTCGGCCGACCGCCCCGAGATGCTCCTCGGTCAGTTGGACGGACAAACGCTGCCGCAGGTCGGCGCGCTCCAGCCTATACGCCAACGATTCAGTTGCCAGAGTTGCGCAGCGAGGCCGACGCTTGGCATTGCAATCGCCTTATGAACGAGGCGCTACTCTCAACGCGCCGCCACGGTGGGCGGCCTGTGCATGTCAACATCCCGCTCACGCCGCCGCTCTTCCGCTTCGAGGAGGAGCGTTTGCCCGAGGAACGCCTCGTTTTGGAGGACTTCCGCCTCGCTCCCGCCCACTTGGAAGCGGCGTTGCAGGAGGTGGCCGCGGCGCGCTGCCCCGCCTTGCTCATTGGGCAAAGCAGGGAGAACGTGGCGGAGGAGGTGCTGCGGCTGGCAAAGAGCGGGCGCGTCGTCGTCCTCCCCGAATTGCTTAGCAACTGCCCCGGAACGGAGCGCATGAACGCTCTGCGAAATGGCCACTTAGACTTGCTCTCCGACATCGACTTACTGATTTCGGCTGGAGGCAATCTCATCAATAAGGACGTGAAGGAACGCCTGCGCCTACAGCCTGACCTGCGCGTGATTCGCATAGAGCCGACGGACGCTATGCCCGATACTTTCTTCCATCTCCACCGCATTTGTCGGACGACACTCTCCGACTTCCTCGCGCAACTCTCCGCTGCGCCGATGGAACAAAAGGAGGCGGTGGTCCGCATCAACGCGCTGCTCGAAAATACCCTTATTGCGTCAGCCGACAGTATAAGGCCGTCAGCTGACACAAAGGTTCTGCGGCGCGACACAATAAAGAAACTGACGGACACAACGGCCCTGCAACTTGTGGCCGAGGCGGTGGCGCACCACGGTATCGGTTCGCTCCACTTGGCCAATAGTAGCGTGGTGCGCAATGCCCAACCTTTCTTCGACGGCGGCCGTTTCCCTGTTCTCTGCAACCGAGGTGTCAACGGCATTGAGGGGTCTATGTCCGCCGCTGCGGGTTATTCGCTCCGCGCCGAGGGAACGGCTCTCCTCTGCATCGGAGATCTGAGTTTCTTCTACGATGTGAATGCTCTCTGGAATACTCGTCTCGATGGCCGTCTGCGGGTGGTGCTTCTCAACAACGGAGGTGGCGGCATCTTTCGCCATCTGCCGGGACTATCCAACTCGCCAGCTCACGAAGAATATATTGCGGGTCGCAACTGTGCCACAGCTGAGGGCATCTGCCTAAGCTACAACTGTGGCTATCTCCATGCCGCCACGCCCTCCGAGGCAGCTGCTACTCTCCAAAGCCTGCTGACAGTTCCCTCCGATAGGCCGCAAATTCTGGAGCTTTTTGTGAGCTGACCAGCAGCGAAGGCTGTTCTCGGACAAGTCCGACTCGTCCGACCAGTCCGAGAATCCGAATAAGAAAATAAAAACCCTATAATTATGACAAGAGAATGGACCTCCTTGAAAGAGTATAAGGAGATATTGTTTGAAATGTATAATGGCATCGCCAAGATCACTATCAACCGGCCGCGCTGGCGCAATGCGTTCACGCCGCTAACGGTGGGGGAGATGAGCGATGCCTTTCGTATCTGTCGGGAGAATCCCGAAATCAGTGTCGTTGTCCTGACGGGTGCTGGCGATAAGGCTTTCTGCTCGGGCGGCGATATGAATGTCAAAGGTCGCGGCGGTTATGTCGGTGGCGACGGCGTGCCCCGTCTCAATGTGCTCGACGTGCAGAAACAGATACGTTCTTTGCCCAAACCCGTCATTGCGATGGTCAACGGCTACGCCATCGGTGGGGGACACGTTCTCCACCTCATGTGCGACCTCACCATAGCTTCGGACAACGCCATCTTTGGACAAACAGGACCGAAAGTGGGTTCGTTCGACGCTGGCTTTGGCGCGTCCTATTTGGCGCGCATCGTGGGACAGAAGAAAGCCCGCGAAATCTGGTTATGTGCCGCCAATACTCGGCCGCAGAAGCCGAGCGCATGGGCATGGTAAACAAAGTGGTGCCTTTCGAGGAGCTGGAGGACGAGGTGGTACGCTGGGCGGAGAAGATGATGGAGCATTCGCCCCTGGCCTTGCGCATGATCAAAGCTGGCCTCAATGCAGAGCTCGACGGACAAGCAGGTATTCAGGAACTCGCGGGAGATGCCACGATGCTCTATTATATGCTCGATGAGGCGCAGGAAGGTGGGCGCGCTTTCCTCGAAAAGCGCAAACCCGATTTCAAGAAATTCCCGAAATTGCCTTAAGAGGGCGACCAACAAACAGCTATGGTTCTCGGACGAGTCCGACTGGTCGGAGAAATCGGACGGGTCGGAGAAATCGGACTGGTCGGACTGGTCTGACTGGTCCGACCCGTCAGAGAACTTTTTCTAAAACAAAACTCCCATGAACATCAGAATCATTCCGCGCACCCTTTGTTTTAAGCAACCGGCGGGTACATCGCGCGGTGTTTACAAAGAGCGGAAGGTGTGGTATCTCGATCTCACCTATGAAACTGAAGGGCGTATAGCTCGCGGACTGGGAGAGTGTGCCCCGCTCCCCAATTTGAGTTGCGACTACAACGGCGATTACAAAGCAACGCTGCGGCGTATCTGTCGCGAGGTGGTGGAGGCTGGACGGCTCGATACGGAGGCCCTCCGCCCTTACCCGTCCATCCTCTTCGGTCTTGAAATGGCCTTTCGCTCTGCCAAAGCCTCGCTCACAGGGCATTATCTCCAGCTCTACGACACGCCTTTCACGCGTGGCGCGGAGGGAATTCCCATCAACGGCCTTGTTTGGATGGGGTCGCACGATGAGATGATGGAGCGAATGAAGGCAAAACTCCGTGAGGGTTTCCATTGTGTGAAACTGAAGATTGGGGCTATTGATTTCGAGAGCGAACTGAACCTCATCCGTCGCCTGCGTGCTCGCTTCTCGCCCGAAACTGTCGAACTGCGCGTCGATGCCAACGGTGGTTTTTCGGTGGACGAAGCGCCACGCCGATTGGAAAGCTGAGCCGCTACCATATCCACAGCATCGAGCAGCCCATTCGGCAAAACCAATGGGAGGAGATGGCCGCACTTTGTCGCAATACGCCGTTGCCCATCGCCCTCGACGAGGAACTTATCGGTAACAACGACCGCGTTATGCGGCAGCGACTGCTCGACGAGATACGCCCGCAGTACATCGTCCTCAAGCCCTCCCTTCACGGAGGCTTCAGCGGTTGCGAGGAATGGATGATGGAGGCCGACAAACGCGGCGTGGGCTACTGGGTGACGAGTGCGCTGGAGAGCAATGTGGGACTCAATGCCTTGGCGCAATGGGTGAGCCAGTTGCCACCTATGCCCGTTCGTCATCAGGGGTTAGGTACGGGACAATTGTTCACCAACAATTTTGAAGCCACTACCTTGCAGATACGCGGCGAAAGGCTCTGGATGGAGGATTTCGGGACAAAGCGTTTCGGAAACAAGTGGACGAATTTCGAGGCGAATGGGAGAGCAAAACACCCACATTGACGGTGAAAACATCTGGTTCGACCGGACAGCCAAAGCTCTTGTGCGTGGAGAAAGAGAGGATGCGCCACAGTGCCGATATGACCTGCCGTTTCTTAGGTTTGAAAGAGGGCGACACGGCTTTGCTCTGTATGCCGCTCGACTACATCGCCGGAAAAATGGTCTGCGTGCGTGCCTTCACCCATGGCTTGCGCCTCGTGGTGGTCAAGCCCTCCGCCCATCCGTTTGAGACGCTGACCACCGCGCCCACCTTTGCCGCGATGACCCCGATGCAGGTGTTCGAGACGCTGAAAGTGCCGCGCGAGCGCGCCCTACTTCGCGAGGTGGCCCAACTCATCATTGGTGGCGGCAGCATCAGTGGGGCGTTGGCCGAAGAACTGCGCGATTTTCCCCATCCCGTTTGGAGCACTTACGGCATGACGGAAACGCTATCCCATGTGGCGCTGCGCCGCCTGAATGGGCCAGCGGTCGATGAGCGCTACAAACCCTTCGACGGCGTGAAACTCTCCCTCACCGCAGACGGTTGTTTGCGCATCGAAGCCCCCACCGTTTGTCCCACACCGCTTGAGACCAACGACCGCGCCGAACTCTTCCCCGATGGCACATTCCGCATCCTGGGGCGCAAAGACAATGTGATATGTTCGGGCGGCATCAAGTTGCAAACGGAGGAGATAGAACGCCACCTCGCCGCCTTGGAAGTGCCGTTTCAGATCACCGCTGTACCCGATGAGAAGTATGGCGAAGCCGTCACGCTGCTCTATGTGGGCGAAGCCGATGAGGCTGCTCTGGCGCGCTACTGCCATGAGCACCTCGGGCGTTACGAATGTCCGCGCCACTATGTGCGGGTGGAGCGTTTGCCACTCACCGCCACCGGAAAACCAGCAAGGGCAGAAGCACGCACGTTGGCTGCCTCCGCCCTTGGAAAATAAGTGTGGTGAGCGATTTCAGGTTTATACTTCTACCTCATACCCTCCTGTCCATGTTGTTCCGCCTTCAGCCTGCTGGATGAAGGTACGCTCCGCGATGGGGCCGCTGAATCCTTGCAAATCGGGTAGACCATACCACGGTTCGAAGCAGACAAACGGACTGTGGACGCCTTGTGGCGACCAGAAAAGCCAGACGGGAGCCGTACTGCGTACGGTGGCTATGGGACGTTGCTCCATGTCGAGCAGCGTGGCAGCCTCCACCTGACGCTCCAAAATAAGGGCTTCGTTGCGGAAAGTGTCTACGCACACCGGCACGAGGCCTTCTTCTGTCAGCGGAATAGGGTAGCGAGCCGGCGTTGCCCCCTCCATGATGATACACCCTTGTTCGCCGGCGCGGAGCAGATGGTCGGCCTTGCCCGTAAGGCGGATGTAGCCACAGACACCTCCGCCCTCCTTGTAGTCCGGCAGGTTCAGTCCCGGATGTCCTCCCATTTGGAAAAACATAGGTTCTGTGCCCTGATTTTTTACCTTAAAGTCGGCTTTCAGTGTGCGCCCATCGAGGTGGTAGCACACTTCGAGGCGAACGCATAGGGGAATACCTCTCGCGTGGCTTCCGTAGCTTCGAGGAAGAACGTCACGCTCTCCGCCTTTTGTTCTCCCACCTGCCAGGTCATATTCTTGGCAAAACCATGCTTCGGAATGTTGTAGGCACGGCCGTCAATACGGCTCTCACCGTTCCAAAGGCCACCCGTGATGGGGAAAAGGATGGGACTGTGGCCACTCCAAAAAGCGGGGTCACCCTGCCAGATGTACTCGCGCCCCGTTTGGGCATCTCTCAAACTTGTTGTCTCTGCACCTTTCTCTGAAAAGGTGGCAATGAGCTGTTTGTTTTCTATCTTGACCATAAGAATAAAGATATGTGTAGGGGCGAAGTTAGGCGAAAAAAGCGGTTTTATGGAAAAAAGTTGAGATTTTATTTTGTTCGTACCATTCTTTATGGTACTTTTGCACTCGCTAAAAGGAACTATCCCCTATATAAGTTCCGCAAGCTATTTCTTCGGGGTGTAGCTCAGCCCGGTTAGAGTACGCGTCTGGGGGGCGTGTGGTCGCTGGTTCGAATCCAGTCACCCCGACTGAAGAAAATAGGAAGTCGTCATCGAAAGATGGCGACTTTTTTTTTTTGTTCTTCCGCCATTTTGAGTGCTACGGCAGTCATGCAAGTGCATAAAGGCGTAGAAGAAAGTGTTTCTTATCCCTAAAGCCTCATTCGCATTTCGTTTCATTACTTTCCTCTTGGTTATTTGATGCCTTCAACTTTCCTCGTTGATAGAAGGCAGTCAATACCAGGCATGTAGGTATTTCTTATAGGCTCTTTTGCTTGCACATGCAAAACAATAGAATAAGATTCATTTTATTGCGGATAATCTATAAAAACACTCCAGATATTCTTTATATAGAGGATTTAACTATACCTTTGCCAGAAGAAATGATTACTATATGGCAAGTAAAAAATTAAATCGAATAAAAGTTGTTCTTGCGGATAAGCAGCGGACGAATAAATGGTTGGCTGAACAGTTAGGTAAGGACCAAACAACCGTATCTAAATGGTGTACCAATTCAAGTCAGCCCGATTTAGGCAATCTGATGGAGATAGCCAAAATATTAGATGTAGAACTGGCCGAGTTAGTGAGGTTTGAAGAATTCAAGAACGAGGCAAAATGAAAAAAGAAGAAATACAAGCGCTATTCTCTCAATTTGAACAAGTCTCATGTGTTGCAAATGGTATAGAATGTTGGAGTGCAAGAGATTTGTGTTCGCGATTAGGTTATATCCAATGGCGTAATTTTATAAAAGTCATTGATAAGGCAAAAGAATCGTGCGAAAATACAGGTCATGTTACAAAAGACCATTTTGCTGACGTCAGCAAAATGGTTGTACTCGGCTCTGGTGCTGAGCGTCAGATAGATGATATGATGCTTACACGCTATGCTTGCTACCTTATTGCTCAAAATGGAGATCCTCGTAAGCCACAGATTGCATTTGCTCAAACCTACTTTGCTGTGCAGACCCGTCGTGCAGAACTTATAGAACAACGCCTTATTGAAGTTGAAAGAGTCAGAGCACGTGCGAAACTACAAGAAACAGAGTGCAAGCATTCTGGTGTGCTTTATGAACGTGGTGTGAATGACAAAGTTTTGCTGTGATACGTTCCAAAGGAGACCAGGCGTTATTTCGTTTGAATACAGCAACGCTAAAAAGACGCATGGGAATCCCTGAGAAACGACCACTGACAGGCTTTCTCCCCACTATCAGTATCAAGGCAAAGGATTTTGCGGCAGAAATGACGAGCGTGAATGTTCAAGCTAAGGACTTGCGCGGTGAGCCACAGATAAACCATGAACATATTGCAAATAATGCTGCTGTTCGTGATATGCTCGTGCAGCGTGGTATAGTTCCAGAGTACCTTTCTACAGCAGAAGATGTAAAGAAGGTTGAACACAGATTGGCAAGTGAACAGAAAAAGGCTTTGGAGAACAAAAAGAAAAAATAAGATGGAACAGAATAAGAAGAAATTGCTTTTAGGGCAAATTGATAAAATCAATGAGGTTATTTCTACCCTCTCGGAAAACTTCTCGCAAGGGGATGTTGCTGACGAAATAAATTTTCTATCAGTGGTAAGAGATAAATTAAAAGATTGGGCTGAAAAATAACAATGAAACAATATAAATTTGTAGATTTATTTGCAGGGTGCGGCGGTCTGAGTTTGGGGTTGCAACAGGCTGGATTTACTCCATGGTTCGTTAATGAAATCGTGGAACAGTTTTGCAATACCTATAAATTCAACCATGATTTGAGTGATGACCACTATTTTGTGGGAGATATTGCGGAACTCAATCTACATCTTGAAGAATACAAGGATATGCTATCAGATATAACCTTGGTATGTGGTGGACCTCCTTGTCAAGGTTTCTCTATGGCTAATCGTCAACGAATATTGGATGATCCTCGTAATGCTTTATATAAACAATACTTGATATTCTTGAAAAATACTCGTCCTAAGTTCTTTATTATGGAGAATGTAAAAGGGATGATGAACAAAATAGAAGAAATCAAACAGAATTTTGAGGAATATCTTGGCGGTGAGTACCAATATGATTATGCACTTTTGAAGGCACAAGATTATGGCGTACCACAAAATAGAGAACGTTTCATAGTGATTGGCAACAGGGTTGGTATAGAACCCAAGTCGATTTTTGAAGAAATATTCGAGCATAAGCGCAAGCCTTTTGTATTGAAGGATGCTCTTGAAGGACTTCCGCACTTAGTTGCCAAGAAAGAAAAGGGGGCAAAGAGTGTAGAATGTGCAGAATCTGGCTTTACGGAGTGTGATTTTTCGTATATCAAGAATGAATTCTATAAATTTATCAATGGCGATAGAGAAATAACCAAACTCTATAATCATAAGAATCGTTACAATAACGAACGAGACATTGAAATATATAGAAGATTACCACAAGGTGCAAACTCCCTGCATGAGTCTATCGCTGACATCATGCCATACAAAAGAAGGAATGACATCTTCAAGGACAAATATTTCAAGTTGGATGAAACTCAAATCTGCAAGACCATAACTTCACACATGAAGTTTGATTGTAATATGTATATCCACCCTTGGGATGCAAGGGGATTAAGTCCTCGTGAAGCAGCACGTATTCAGACATTTCCTGATGATTACGTGATAACGGGTTCTCAAAATATGTGGTACGCACAAGTGGGAAATGCCGTTCCTGTAAAACTTGCCAAAGCCATAGGTGATGGCATCATGAAATTTATAAAATGAGACATTTAGAATTATTTGCGGGTATTGGAGGTTTTAGAAGGGCTATGGATTTGCTCACACAAGACCACATTATGGATTTTCATTGCATTGGCTATTCCGAGATTGATGCCAAGGCTGTGAAAACTTATTGTGCTAATTTTCACCTTGAAACTGATGATGAGTTGGCAATGGGAGATATAGTCGAATTTACCAGCAATGAAAATAACATAAATAATCTGCCAAAATTTGATTTGGTCACAGGTGGATTTCCTTGCCAAACCTTTAGTATGATGGGAAAGCAAGCAGGCTTCAATGAAGACCGTGGACAAATGTTTTTTCATATCATTGATATTCTTGCTGCAAAGAAACCACGATATGTGCTTTTGGAAAATGTGAAGAATCTCAAATCACATGACAAAGGTAGAACATTTGCACGTATAAAACAAGAGTTGGAGACTTTGGGATATAAAGTGTTTACAGACATCTTTAACACAGCGCAATTCCAATTACCACAAACTCGCAACAGACTTCTGATTTTGCAACAACAGAACCTGTTCCTGCGAATTTTGAAAAGAAGTTTACTTGTGATAATATTGCTGCGACATTTGAACAAGTGTATCAAGGATTAGGAACATACCATTATCAAAGTGTCAATGATATATTGAGTTTGGAGGTGGATAAAAAATACTTTCTGTCAGAGAAAATCAAGCCTACTCTGTTGGCAGACGGCTCAGCCAACTTTAAATCGAAGTCAGACATAAACATGAGTATAGCTCGTCCTTTGACTGCTACAATGCATAAGATGCATCGTGCTTGTCAAGACAACTATTATAGTCAAGACTTCATCGAATCACATGGTGCTGTCAATCCTGTTAGAACTATGACTAAGGAACAATTGGCACTATTGCCAATCCGCAAACTAACACCAGAGGAAGCCTTTATGTTGCAAGGTTTTCCTGCAAACTTTGCCATTAACGGTCGAAATGCAGGAGTTGCAGATGGGTCACTATACAAGCAAGCTGGTAATGCTGTCAGTGTAAATACAATTTATGCTGTTTTGTATTATCTTATAACAAACAAGATTATTCACGAGTAAAATTAATATTCATAAGTATGGAAGAAATAATAAAACATATCAATGACACTAATGCAAGCTATCGTCCTTTGGGAGCAGGTGATGCCAAAAATACAGACTTATTCTTAGACAATGAGCATTACCAACTCTTTGAGAGTGCTGGCGAGCATATAACTGTAAGATACCACAAGGAGAATCTTGCAAAAGCGATATTGTTTATTGCCTCTATCTTGCCAAGAAAATTTGACCAATCATCTGTACATTGTGTGATTCCATATACCAAGGAGTTTGTCGTCAATCAACTGGCTTTACTTGATGCTTTGTTTGTTGAAGACGGAAAATCAGTAGAGACAATTACCCAAGAGTGGAATGCTCGTAAGGATGTGCCTCAAAAAAATGGGAAGATAGATACTCGTTTCTACTTTAACGGCTTGTTGAAGGATGTAATTTATACAGATAGCAAAGGTAACGAGTGCAAAGGAAAATTTACCATACGTAATTACTTTGCAGGTGGTTATTCTGAATTACATATCAAAGGCTAATGGTGGTATTTTTGACATCGAAATTACGAATGTAAATACACCATATAATGATGGGAAGGAAGATGGATTGGAAGAAAAAGAAGTGATAGCTAAACCTTCTTCGTCTTTGCAGCAAATCTTTTATGGTGCACCTGGTACAGGAAAGTCGCATACAATTAAGGAGGAAACAAAGGAGTCGGATGTGATTCGTACAACTTTCCATCCAGACACTGACTACTCAACTTTTGTTGGGGCATACAAACCAACAACGGCATTACTACCTATTTGTGATGAACTCGGACAACCAATGAAAATTGGTGCGACAACATTACATAAGGAGCAAATTGTCTATGAGTTTGTGGCTCAATCATTCCTGCAAGCATATGTCAATGCTTGGAAGAAATATGATGAGGGAGATAAGCAGTACCTTGTCATAGAAGAAATTAACAGAGGAAACTGCGCTCAAATATTTGGTGACCTGTTCCAACTTCTTGACCGTAATGATTATGGTTTTTCTGATTATCCGATAAAAGCGGATGCAGATATGAAACGACAACTTCAAAAAGCATTTAAAGGTTTAGTTATTGCACAAAAAGACAAAATAAACACCTTATATAAAAGCAAAGATATTGTGTCGCAAGTGTTGGATGGCGATATTCTACTCTTACCTAACAACCTTTACATTTGGGCAACCATGAATACAAGTGACCAAAGCCTGTTCCCGATAGACTCTGCTTTCAAGCGTCGATGGGATTGGACTTACATGCCTATATCTGATGCGGGAAAGAACTGGATTATAGAAGTTGATGGAAATAACTATGATTGGTGGCTGTTTCTTGAAAAGATAAACGAGAAGATAGGCTCTACAACTAATTCTGAGGATAAGAAACTCGGTTATTTCTTCTGTAAAGCACAAGATGGCATTATATCGGCAAAAACTTTTGTCGGTAAGGTTATCTTTTACCTGTGGAATGATGTGTTTAAGGACTATGAGTTTGGTGATGCCATTTTCAATGATGAGGATGGAAGCAAATTGTCTTTCGATAAGTTCTACACATCAGAAGGTAAAGAATCAAAAGTGATAGAAGGAAAGGTCGTTTTATTCTTGGATAACTTGGGTATTGAACCTATTTCAACAGAGATTATATCAACAGACGATGACGTCAACACAATTTCTGTTATTAAGGTAAACGGCAAGGAAATAAAGAAAATAAATGCCATACCTTATACAGCCATTGAGGAATACGTTAAACAAAATCAAGGAAAGACTGCACAAGAAGTTATTGATGTTTGGAAACCTTTCAAGAAATACTCTATGCGCAGTTGGATTGTTGCAAATAAGGAAGAACTTGCCAATATGGATGAACGTTATGCCAATTATTCGTACAAGATAGATTGCGCAGATGGCAATTCTCTTTGGGTCAATAAGGATGGTTGGATGCACAGACCTGCTAATCCGTCTTTGAGAGATACAATCAATGAGTTTATTCATGCTGTCAACGAAGCGAGTTTGGGTATAACTATTACAGAGGAAAATATTTAACATATGCGCATACTGATAGAAGAATATCAATACAACGTAGCCAATATAAAGAACATTCTCTATGGCATTGATGCTTTGGAGAATGTTGAGGGTAAGGTGTCCGTTCATTATGTAGGATATTTCTACAATACTCTACTAAAGGATTGTGTGTTTATCCTGCCCAAGGTGTTGCTAAAGATGTGGGAGGACAAGAACTTGTATTTGGAAAGTATAAGCCAGAAAGCATTGCTAACTTGGATGAAACCAATCCACTTGATGCTGTTGAGAAAAATTTTCTCTACAAGTTTGCTGTTTGGATTTATCGTGCCATAGTGGTTTACAAAAACGATAAACGCAATGATACCGATATTGTATATCATTCGCAAATAGCTCAAGTTGGTAATGGTCAACGCAGATTAAGCAATACTTATCTTGATATTCTTCTGTCGTTGTTACAATTCAACCGTGACAACCAAAGATTCTTCTTTTTCATTGTAAAGAACTTGCATAGTGGCTTGAACAAAATTAATTGGACTCGAACCATTGGTACGCAAACAGCCATTGTGCAAGATGGACAACCAATCTATTTGAAGCCTGTCAACAAAAAACGACAAATCAACTTTGACGAGGAACTGCTTGTTATATTTTTCTCAATTTTAAATTATATCGGTGAGACTTATGGTTTCCCGAAAGAGATTTGTTGCCAGTTTCAGTTGATAACAGGGAAGAAGTTTGAAACGTACTTGAATGGCTTCGGCAAAACTCGTTTGCGCCAAATTAAGTACAAATATTTCTCAGATAAGGCACTACAATTATGGCAGTTATGCTATGCCTTCTTTGATGAAGCAAGGCAAGTGTTCATCACAACAGAGCAGAAAGAATACCTGTTGGTCAAGAACTTTTATATTGTGTTCGAGGCTATCATAGACGAACTGATAGGTGACAATCCTTTGCCTGATGGAATGGAGAAAAAACAAGAGGACGGAAAAATCGTTGACCATCTCTTCACAGCCAAGAATCTAATTGAAAGTGAAAACAAACAGACTTATTACATTGGTGATAGCAAGTACTATAAGATGGGGCATGAGCTTGGCTCAGAATCCATCTACAAACAATACACATATGCAAGAAATGTCATCCAATGGAATCTTGACATCTTCAATAGTGGCAAAACAACGGAGTCGGGCATTCGGCTTCGTGATGATGTGACGGAAGGATATAACATCATTCCAAACTTCTTTGTGTCTGCCAAGATGGATGAAAATTTTGATTACACTAATGATGGTATCGAAAAAACAGACCGCAAAAAGAATCGACACAAACAAGTACAATTCAACAACCGCTTGTTTGACCGTGATACATTGCTCCTGTTTCACTATGATGTAAACTTTCTTTTTGTCCTATCATTATATGCAAAAAATAACACGGATCAAAAGACACAATGGAAGCAGAGTATTCGTAATCGTTTCCGTACAGAAATACAGGAATGGCTGCAAAAAGATTACGACTTCTATGCAATGAAGGCACATCCAGATGTGAATGGAGAAGAATATATCAAGACACATTTTAAAGAGTTACTTGGCAAAGTGTATACTCCATTTGCGGACGAAAATGTCTATTCTTTAGCGTTAGACACGACAACAGATGCGAACAAGGCGGAGAATGAACTGCTGCTAAGTGAATTAAAGAGATATTTCTTTGTAGCAGATTGCAAACTTGGTGAGCAGCCAAATCAAGTCCTTCAAAAACCTATATCCAAGGGCTATTCACCTATTGCTGATGTAACAAAGACGGGGTCTTGATGGTAATGATGGAGAACTACGATGTGAAGAAACTGAAGTTCCTTCCAACAGGAAAACTTGCTGTTGGTATCAAATACACAAGGGACGGCATAGAAATTGTTGAGAATTTGCAATCTATTGGATATGTGCTATTTCATACTCGTAAAGATGTTGGCCAGCATCTTTTCCGTGTAAAGAGCGTTCAACTTATAAAGTCTGTGGACGACTTGCCTATGTGCGTATACAGGAACGTCAGCACTACGGAAATGTATGTCGTGGTTGATATTGATACATCTAATGAAATGAATGCCTCCAAGATGCATTCTTCGAAGAAGAAATATACTCCAAATACGAGATATGATGCACAATATTCAGAAAAAAGAGTTATCACAAAATAAAGAAGTCGCAGGTAATGATAGATAGAATTATTATCAATTACTATAAATGTATAGGGCAAGCTGATATTAAATTTAACCGTTTCAAGGATATTATTGTTAGCAATAATGGTGTCGGACCAGTCGGACCAGTCTGATTTGTCCGATCAGTCTGAAAAAGGTAGCAGCCACGCAATGTTTTGAATTTGCGTGGCTGCTGTTGTTATAAGAGTTTTTATGCGCCTCTCCCTTTTGGGAAAGGACGAGATGGAGACTTTAGCGTTTCAGTTGCTTCTGACCGTTGACGATGTAGAGGCCAGGACGGCTGGCCTTGTTGAGGCGGCGACCCTGGAGGTCGTAGATGTCCTTCTGCTTGTTGTCCTCGGTGGCAGATGTGATGCCCGTGAGCGTCTGTGGGTCGAGGAGGAAGGCGCGAACGCCAGAGGCAGAAGCGGCAGAGATGTAGGCGCGATAGGGGTTGAGCGGCGCACCAGCAGTGTAGATGTAGAAGCCTAAGCGATCTTGGTCCGGACCAGCGCTAAAGGTGTATTGCGAACCATCGGCCAGTTGCGGCGTGTAAGTACCTGTCAGAACATTGGTCTGCGTGAGTTCCGGAGCTGGAGCAACGATGTTGAGCGTGGCCATGGTGACTTCGGCCGACGGACTGATAAGCAGAACGCCCGTTCCGGCGGGGACGGTGGTGATGGCCGTTGTCTTAGCCGTGCTGCCCGCAATGCTGATGATGTTGGCCGTTATGCCGTTGTCCACGGTGTAGGCAAAAGGCATGTAGGCCGTACTGTAAGCCGCATTCTCAAAGGGGATGAGCGGGAGGATGAGCGTAGTGGCCGGTTCGAGTTTCCATTTCGAACCACCAGCATCTCCCGTTTGGAAGCTGAGGCTTGCTCCGCTTGCACTGCTGTTCTGCCAATAGCTGTTGCCCAAACCGTGGCCGTCCTTGGCATAAAGGGCATAGCTGTTGGCACTTGTGCGAAGCAGGAGAATGGGATAGGCCTGTTCCTGCGCATCTGTGGCCTTGAACGTGTTGTTAGCCACATAGCGGTTGCCATGACTCATGCGGATGGTGCCATCCGTGTTCTGTTCGAGCAAGAAAACGTTGGAAGGATTCATCATCGGTCTGTTGCCCGTTACGGAGAAGTTGCCGTCTGCGCCCAGCATGATATATTTGTTAGTCTGAGTGTTCTTCAGACGGAAATAACCGTTGAATTCCTCAGCTGTAGGAGCTGCTTCGACGATTACATTAGACCCCGCATCATCGTTTGCCGACGCTTGCCAGTATTTCAAGTAGCCCTCATTGGCGTACTTGTTGAAATAGCAGTTTTTGTCCTTCACCTTGATGCTAAGCTTTTGCCCGAAGCGTCGTTCTGGTTGGCGATGATTTCCCAACGGTCTTCGGTGGTGCCCATAACAGGGTTGCCGCCGTTGTAGGTAGTGCCGAAGGTGAGCGACTGCTGCGTACCCGTTGCCGCGTTGAGGATGCGGAAGCCCTCGAAGGGGTTACCGATGAACGCCCATTGACTGTTGTTCGTGGCACTTGGGGCAGGGGTGAGCAGGTAGGGAGCTTTCGCCGTGTAGTTGATGTAGCCATCGCGCACCTTGAGGTAGTAGTAGCGCAAGTTTGTGGTTGTGCTCGGTTGGAAGGGACCTGTGAAATTATACTTCACCGTGACCACTGTGTTACCATTAGCCACCACGTTGGGCGTTGCAGGAATGAAGTTGACAAAGCGTTTTGTGTAAGCCTGCATATCCGCGGGGTAGGTCGTCACAGTAGAGCCTTTCGTGAGGTCGTTAGTGGTGAACGTGTGTAAGACATTGTTCTTATTGTCCACCACGTTCCAAGTGATGGTGCTGCGGTCTTCGCCCTTCGTCATGAGCACATCTTCGCCGTTGCCCTGGGCAGCCTTGATGGTGTAGGGCTGACCTACGAGGCTCTCCGGCAGCGTGAACTTATTGGTGTTGGCCATGAAGACGAGGTTGCCGTCTTTGTCGTAGACCTTAAAGCCTACTGCGCCCGTGCCCACAGCCTGGACAGCTCTGGGATTGGTGACAGAGGTGGTGAACTCGTAGGCAGAGCAGGGTTGGTCGAAGCTGGTGTACTGACCCACATCGCCATGCTTGCCGATGAGGTTCTCGTCTTCGTCGCTGAACGCCGTTTTGAGTTCGCCCGGCTGGTGGCCTTCGTAGGTGGCCAAGGGGGCTGTGATGCGGTCCTCGATAAAGGCAGCGTTGCCACCGTTCTTGGTGAGGTGCATCGCCTTTACGCGCGCTTTGGATTCGTCAATCATCTGCTGCGTGATGGTGATGTAGTAGTTGGAGTAGTCCCCCACGTGGTAGGCCTTCTGTGTGGTACCATTCAGTGTGTACTCTTGCATCGTCGGAATCTCAAAGAAGCCGTAAGCTTGGAAGAACTCCGTCATGTCGTAGCCGCTGACCTTACATACCGTTTCATAGAAGCGCAGATAGTCTTCCGTAGCCGGCACGAAAGTTTCGGCACGCTGATTGAGCTCAGGACCTTTGCGGAAAGCCTTGAAGAGGTTCGGATAGAAGGATGTGTCCTTACCTGTGGCGTGGAAGAAGAGATAGAGCTGATAATAGAGATGGACACGTTCCCAGAGGCCGCGGTCGTTCCAGAACACGCCATTGGCCATGTTCTTCAGCGTTGTGGCAGTTGATGTGGCGCGACTCGTGTTGTGGCCTTGGCGGAATACGGCAATGTTGGAGAAGAGGTTGGTGGAAATTTCCGTTTGGCCAATCATGTTGATGAGCTTCTGGTGGATGTGGCCGTTTTCATGGGCCGGGCCCCACAGTGCACCACCACTGGTGGTCATTTGGTTAGCATTCATGATGGTGGACAAAGTACCATTATTGTAGTAAGTGCCATAGTTGGAGGCAAACATATAGCTACGGTCGATACTCGTACAAGTGAGCATACTATTGAAGTAGCCCTTGTATTCCTCCAGTCCCATCATCTCGCGCTCCCAGTCGATGAGCGTGTTCCAGGCAGTAAGGAGCTTCGTCATCTCCGTAGGGCACGCGCTCGTCACGCGGTCTTTGTTCATGTGGAAGATGAGTTGTTCCGTCTTGAGGTCTAAGACGCTGCTGCCTTTGAGCAGATATTGCTGCAAATTGGCCCAATCCGTGTCGTTGTCGCCACGTGTCAGGTCGAAGTAGCCGTTTATTGTGCCGCCCTCGATGTGTACATTAACCGGGGCGTAAGTGCTGAGCGGCGTGAAAGTGTTCTGATTGATGATATTGTTCACATCATAGTTGACAAAGACGGTGCCTTCTGCCGGTGAAGAGATCACGTTGTAGCCTTCTTTAAGTCCTATCTGTGTACCCGTGGCTGAGCCTTCGCCCACGATTTCGAGCTTCACTTTCTGTCCGGTCGGTATGCTACCAACATAGACCTGCAAGACGTCGTACTCTTTCACGCTGATACCCGTGGGGTTTGTCAGTTGGCCCAATCTGTAGTCCAGTTTTAGGATTTTAGCCCAGCCATCGTAGCCGCCATAGCTATAGGCTTTGTAAGTGCCCACACGGAAGGTTTTCTCTGTTTTGTTCCAACCAGTCTTGTAGACCTCCCAACTGTTGTTTCTCACTTTGAGAACCATCTGGCGAATGGTTTCGGGGAAACCGTCGGCCGTCAGCGCTGTTGTCAGATTAGCGGCAGACATGGTGGAGTAGGGAACTTTGAGTTCGGAGCACGAACCATCAGTGAAATACTTCGCCAATTTTGTGGTGTAGGCCGCGGTATTTGTTTGCAGCGTGCTCAGCGACTGATATTCAGCCTGTGCCGCAGCCAGAGCGGAAGGATCAACGGTAGCCGTTTTGAAGTACCATCCTGTGGCGTCGGCGTTGGTGTGCCAGCCCACAACGGAATAGCCCTGCGATTCTGAACAGTGGAGGCCTCGCGTGGTGCCCTTATCGGCCAGTGTGTAGGGTGGCAGTCCATTTATCGTTAAATTTAGCCAGCGTGAAAGTGCCTCCATTGGTGGAGGTGGTATATTCTTGCGACAGACCGCCCACATTATTGATGCGTTTGCCCGTCAGGACATTGACGAGGGCATAGTCCTTTCCACCTTTTGAAACGAGCTGCCAAACCTGCGCGAAGTTGTTGGCCTGCACCGCCTTTGCTGCAACGGTCGATGTGCCCACGGCCTCTGTCATCACGCGGTCGCGGTAGCTTTTGTTCACGAGGTAATAGTAAGTACCTGCTACCGGCGTTGGCACGTAGCCAGGATTGAGGTTGCCCACGATGGTAGCTTCATTGAGATCCGTGGCTGGCTGCAAAGTCCAGTCGGACGGCGTGTTGTCCTGCGAAGCTCCCGCGTACCATTTCACCACGTTGTGTTGCGCATCGTCGTGTAGGCAAGATTTGTCGGAGAAATCGGCTTTGGTGCTGATGGTGACAAAGGTGCTATTGCCCGTGTTGTTTGCGCTGTATTTGATGTAAAAGAGCGTGCCGTCGTTCGTAAGAGCCTGCGGCGTTGGGTAGTCTTTTTCCTTGAGGTAGTGGCCCGTGGCCGCATTTTGGAGGTAGAAACCATTGCCCGACTTGCGGAGCACCCATGCCTGGGAGTAGTCCGTTACGGAGAGTGGGGCAGTTCTTGTTGCACCGTTGTACTCCTGCATCACATAGTTGGCCGTGCGATTCCCGACAATGCGGAACACGCCGCCCGATTGCAAGTACTGATTGACCAGTGCTTGTCCCGTCTGCGCATGAGCCGTAGTGCCAACGCTCAGCGCCAGTACTATGGACAGGAGTGTTAGAAAGAAATGTTTCATTGAGTGTGATTGTTATTATAGAAATTATTATTTGTTCATCTGACCCGCCCTGCGCCACTTGCGGAGGGAATTAAGAAAATGTCCTAAATTTATAGGTCTATTAAAATATGTGGGCGCGAAGATACAATAAAAAGAAGAGATAGCGATAAAAGAAGTCCACTTACTGAAGGATAGCATAGTGAGCAAAACGCTTCTAAAGTGTCTATGAAAGAGCAGTATAGAGATGATAAAAGTGAGCATAAATGTAGGATTTGTTATCACCTTTAATTTTTTTATTTTTTAAAAAAACTCTTGTTGAGATGAAAAAAATAAGAAAGTTTTTCCAAAATAAAAAAATTAAAATATTGATTATTAGTATATTAAAAAAATTTAGTACAATAAAAAAGTTGTCCAAAACGATAATTTTCAAAATATGTTTCGTAATTTTGCGTCGCTAAAAAGTTAAGCCATGGCGGGTTTGCTTTGAGGCAATAATTAACCTACTAAAACAGCAGAGAGAAATGATACAAACTGTGGTGAAACGCGACGGACGCATCGTCGGTTTCAACGAACAAAAAATCCAGGCAGCCATCAGAAAGGCGATGCTACACACTGACAAGGGTGAGGACGAAAGCCTCATCAACCTCGTTACGGACCATGTAAACTTCCGTGGCAAGAGTCAAATGACCGTAGAAGATATTCAAGACTCCGTTGAGAAGGAGCTGATGAAGAGTAAGCGCAAGGACGTGGCGCAGAAGTATATCGCCTATCGCAACCAGCGCAGCATAGCGCGCAAGGCAAAGACGCGCGACATCTTTATGAGTATCGTCAACGCCAAGAACAACGACATCACGCGTGAAAACGCCAACATGAATGCCGACACACCGGCCGGAATGATGATGAAGTTTGCTTCGGAAACCACCAAGCCCTTTGTGGACGACTACCTCCTAAGCGAAGAAAGCCAAGAAGCTGTGCGCAACAACGTGCTCCATATTCATGATAAGGACTACTACCCCACAAAGAGTCTGACCTGTGTGCAACACCCGCTCGACATCATCTTGCAGCACGGCTTCACAGCAGGCCACGGCAGCAGTCGTCCAGCGAAGCGCATCGAGACCGCAGCTGTGTTGGCTTGCATCTCTTTAGAGACTTGCCAAAACGAGATGCACGGCGGTCAGGCCATCCCTGCTTTCGATTTCTATCTGGCTCCCTACGTGCGCTCCACTTATCAGGAAGAACTGAAGAATCTGGAGGCCTTGACGGGCGAGTCGCTCTCTGCTCTGTATGATGCCCCCGTTGACGACTACGAGCTGCGCCCCCTCGAAGGTTTACAGGGCGAGGCGCGCCTACGTCAGCACGCAGTGAACAAGACAGTTAACCGTGTTCACCAGGCCATGGAGGCTTTCATTCATAATATGAATACCATCCATTCGCGCGGTGGTAACCAGGTGGTGTTCTCCAGCATCAACTACGGAACGGATACGAGTGCGGAAGGTCGCTGCGTTATGCGCGAAATCCTCAAGAGTACTTACGAAGGTGTGGGCAATGGAGAGACGGCCATCTTCCCCATTCAGATTTGGAAGAAGAAACGCGGTGTCAATTATTTGCCCGAAGATCCCAACTACGATCTTTATCAGTTGGCTTGCAAGGTGACGGCGCGCCGTTTCTTCCCCAACTTCCTCAATCTCGATGCCACTTTCAATCAGCACTCCTCTTGGCGTGCCGACGATCCCGAACGCTATCGTTGGGAGGTGGCCACTATGGGTTGCCGCACACGTGTGTTCGAAAATCGTTTCGGCCCAAAGACCAGCGTGGCGCGAGGTAATCTGAGTTTCTCCACGATCAATATCGTTCGTATGGCCATTGAATGTATGGGTATCAGCAATAAGGAAGAGCGTATCAACACCTTCTTCTCCAAGCTGGACAATATGCTTGAGGTGACAGCACGCCAACTCGACGAGCGTTTGCAGTTCCAGAAAACAGCCATGGCAAAGCAGTTCCCGCTGCTCATGAAGTATCTCTGGATTGATGCCGACCACCTCAAGCCCGAGGACTCTATCGAAAGTGTCATCAACCAAGGCACGCTCGGCATCGGCTTTATCGGACTGGCAGAATGCCTCAAGGCGCTCATCGGTCAGCACCACGGCGAGAGCGAAGAAGCCCAGCAGTTGGGACTTCGCATTGTGACTATATGCGCGACCGTGCCAACGAATTTAGCGAGCGTTATCAGCACAACTATTCTGTCCTGGCCACGCCGGCTGAGGGCTTGAGCGGCAAATTCACAAAGCGTGACCGCAAAGAATTTGGTCTGATTGAGGGCGTGACGGATCGTGACTACTACACGAACTCTAACCACGTGCCGGTTTACTACAAGTGCTCGGCACTTCACAAAGCCCAGGTGGAAGCTCCTTACCACGACCTTGACGCGCGGTGGCCATATCTTCTATGTCGAAATAGACGGCGATGCTACGCACAACCCGCAGGTGATCATGAGCGTAGTGGACATGATGGACCGCTACAATATGGGCTACGGCTCTGTGAACCACAACCGCAACCGCTGCATGGACTGTGGTTACGAGAATGCGGAGGCCAATTTGGAAACGTGTCCTAAGTGTGGCAGCCATCATGTGGACCGCTTGCAGCGCATCACGGGCTACCTCGTGGGCACAACCGACCGCTGGAATTCTGGAAAACTCGCCGAACTGCACGACCGCGTGACCCACGTGGATACGCCTGCCGACGGCAAAAACTAACCCTCACGGCGCAATGATTTCCCTACTTCAGATAGTGCACGACACAATGGTGGACGGTCCGGGCTTCCGCACCTCCATCTATTGTGCTGGTTGCGAGAATCAGTGTCCTGGTTGCCACAATCCGCAATCGTGGGACATCCACCGCGGCACGCCGACGACGACGGAGCAAATCATGGCCGAAATAGAAAGCGATCCCTTCGCCAACGTCACATTCACCGGCGGCGACCCGATGTTTCAGCCCGAAGGTTTCCGCGAGTTGGCCGCAGCCATCCGCAGCCGTACGGATAAGACCATTTGGTGCTACACGGGCTACACCTTCGAGCAACTCATTCGCAACGAGGCCCAACTCGCGCTCCTGCGCCTTTTGGATGTCCTCGTGGACGGCCGATATGTTGAGGCCCTGCGCGATACCGACCTCCCGTTTCGCGGAAGTAGCAACCAGCGCATTCTGGATGTGAAAAAATCTCTGGAGAAAGGCGAAGCCGTGCCTTATTCTCTCGGTCTCTGACGAGTCCGACTCGTCCGACCAGTCCGACTGGTCCGATTTATCCCATAAGGCTGTCAGCTGACACAATAAGGAAGTCAGCTGGCAGCCTTATTGCGTCAGCCAACACAATAAGGCTACCGACGCACCGCTTTTGAGTGGATCGGGACTTGCTTTTTGCCAGAAAAAACACTTTTTTTGCGAAAAATTTGCAGACTATATTATAAATGTGTAATTTTGCGGTGTCGTAGTGAGGGACTTAACAAAAGTTCCTCACTTCTTTTTAAGGACTACAACCCTATTACATGATAGACAAAAAGTTAGTAAAATCGCTGGTTGACGAATGGTTGGACGGTAAGGACTACTTTCTGACCGACCTCACTGTCAGTACTGACGATCGTATTGTGGTAGAAATTGACCACCAGGACGGCGTATGGATTGAAGACTGTGTAGAGCTGAGCAAATTTATCGAAGCTCATCTCGATCGCGAGGAAGCGGATTTCGAACTGGAAGTGGGCAGTGCCGGCATCGGTCAGCCTTTCAAGGTGCTCCGACAGTATGAAATTCATCAAGGCGACCGCGTGGAAGTGCTGACGCGTGAAGGAAAGAAACTTTCCGGCCTACTCAAAGAAGTGACACCCGAACACTGCGTGGTCACGGTTCAGGAGAAAAAGAAACTGGAAGGCGAGAAGCGCCCCAAGATGATGGATGTGGACTATACATTCCCATACTCCGACATCAAGGAGACCCGCCTCCTGATCGATTTCAAGTAGACTAACAGGTCCCCAAGCGGCTTGTTAGTCTCTTGGTATCAAGAGGAGCAGTTCTCTCAAGAGCTCCAGTCCTCTTAATTAGGACCTCCGACAAGTCGGACAAGTCGGACCAGTCCGAGCAGTCCTCTCAATAGGACCTCCGACCCGTCGGACCCGTCGGACCAGTCTGAGCCCACCAAGAAAAGACTCCTCTCTCTCAGAAAAAACAAAATAAAACAATATATGGCAACTAAGAAAGTTGAGACAATCAGTCTCATCGACACATTCTCTGAATTCAAGGAGACGAAAAATATCGACCGCACGACACTCGTGAGCGTTCTCGAAGAGAGCTTCCGCAATGTCATCGCCAAGATTTTCGGCTCTGATGAAAACTTCGACGTGATTGTCAACCCCGACAAAGGCGACTGCGAAATCTATCGTAATCGCGAAGTCGTGGCCGACGGCGAAGTGACCGACGACAACAAACAGATTGCGCTCAGCGCAGCCCACGAAATCGATGAAGATTATGAAGTGGGCGAAGAAGTGAGTGAGCCCATCGAGTTTGCTAAGTTTGGCCGCCGCGCCATCCTGACGCTCCGCCAGACGCTGGCGAGCAAGGTGCTCGAACTCGAACACGATGCGCTCTACAACAAATACAAGGATCGCGTGGGCGAGATTATCTCTGCCGAAGTCTATCAGACCTGGAAGAACGAAACGCTCCTCGTTGACGATGAGAACAACGAACTGCTACTGCCCAAGAGCCAGCAGATTCCCCGCGACTTCTTCCATAAGGGAGACACCGTGCGCGCCGTCATCGACCGCGTGGACAATGCCAACGGAAACCCGAAAATCTTCTTGAGCCGTACCAGTCCTGCATTCTTGCAGCGTCTGCTCGAGGCCGAAATCCCCGAGATTGCCGACGGCCTTATCAGTCTGCGCCGCATTGCCCGCATCCCGGGCGAACGCGCAAAGATTGCCGCTGAGAGCTACGATGACCGCATCGACCCCGTTGGCGCGTGTGTCGGCGTGAAGGGTAGTCGCATCCACGGTATCGTGCGCGAACTTCACAACGAGAATATCGACGTGATCAACTACACCACGAACACCGCCCTCTTTATCCAGCGCGCACTCAGTCCTGCACAAGTCAATCGCATCATCCTGGATGAGGTAAACAAGAAAGCAGAGGTATATCTCAATCCCGAAGAGGTGAGTCTGGCCATCGGTAAGGGCGGTATGAACATCAAGTTGGCTTCCATGCTGACAGAATACACCATCGACGTCTTCCGCGAGTCGGACAGCAACGAACCCGAGGAGGACGATATCTACCTCGACGAGTTCAATGACGAAATAGAGCAGTGGATCATCGACTCTATCAAGGGTATCGGTCTGCGCACAGCTAAGGACGTGCTCAATGCTCCTCGCGAAATGCTCATCGAAAAGGCCGACCTGGAGGAAGAGACCGTCGACGACGTGCTCCGCGTCCTTCGCGCCGAGTTCGAAGAATAACGAGCGTGAGACCGTCAAAAATGTGCTGATGTAAGGTTCGGCAAACGAACCCAATGTGCTGATGTGGTAAGGGCCTGCGGGCTTGTTCGGAACAAAGGCATAAACACATTACTAAGCATCGGCACAGCACAAAAACAAATCATCAATAGCAGCACATTAGCACATCCCGCGGCAAAGCCGCACCTCATTTTAACAAACAAGCATGGCTATCAGATTAAATAAAGTTATCAAAGAATTCAACGTCGGAATGCAAACCGTCGTCGACTTTCTGGAAAAGAAAGGTCACAAGCTCGAGGAAGTAAACCCCAATACGAAGCTGACGGACGAACAGTACTCCTTGGTGAAGAAAGAGTTTCAAACCGATGAGCACCTCCGCAACGAAGCTGAAAAACTGCGCCAAACTCGACAAGAAGAGAAGCGACAGGAACAGCGCAAAAAGGAGAAAGCCAAGGAAGAACGCAAGAAGGCGGTAGAAATCAAAACCGAAATCCCACAGGTAGGGCCGAAAGTCGTAGGAAAGATTGACCTCGAACCGAAAGCCGCTACACCTGCCGAACAGCCCAAGAAAGAAGCTCCCAAGGCCGAGAAGCCTGCCGAGGAGAAAAAGCCTGAGGCTGCTCCAGCTCCTAAGGCCGAAAAACCACAGCCCAAAGCAGAACAACCCGAGAAGAAACCTGCTGAGGCTCCTGCAACTCCTGCTCCCAAAGCTGAGGCGAAAGCCGAGCCACAGAAGAAGCAGAAAGCCAGCGTGGAAGAACGTGCCCGCGAAATAGGCCAAGTGAAAGACGGCGTGTTCGAACTCAAATCAACGCCCGAACTACAAGGTCCGAAGGTGCTCGGCACTATCGACCTGGCAGCTATCAACGCGTCCACGCGTCCCAAGAAGAAAACGAAGGAAGAACGCCGCAAGGAGCGCGAAAACAAGCAGCAGAATGCTAACGGAGAAAAGAAAAAACGCAACCGCATCGGTGGTGGACAGCGCGTGGATATTAACGCGGCTGCCAATCAGCAAGGTGGCGGTGGAAACCGTAATCGCAACAACAATAACAACGCTAAGAACAACGGCAACAACCAGGGTGGCGGCAAGAAGAACAATCGCCGCGGTAAAGCTCCGGTGAAGCAGGAAGTGAGCGACGAAGATGTAGCAAAGCAGGTACGCGATACGCTCGCACGCCTCACTAATAAGTCCAAGACGAACAAAGGTGCAAAATACCGCAAGGAGAAACGCGAACAAGTGCGCGCCCAGGAAGAAGAGCTACGTCGGGAAGAAAAAGCAGAGAGCAAGGTGCTCAAGCTCACCGAGTTTGTGACAGCCAACGAGCTCGCAACGATGATGGATGTTCCCGTAACGAAAGTCATCGCTACGTGTATGAACATCGGTATGATGGTCAGCATCAACCAGCGTCTCGAAGCAGAGACCATCGATATTGTAGCCGAGGAATTTGGCTACAAGACCGAATACATCAGTGCAGAGGTGCAGGATGCTGTGGCCGAGGTGGAGGATGCTGAAGAAGATCTCAAGCCCCGCGCACCGATTGTTACGGTGATGGGTCACGTAGACCACGGTAAGACATCATTGCTCGACTACATCCGCAACGCCAACGTTATTGCCGGTGAGGCGGGTGGTATCACGCAGCACGTCGGAGCCTACAACGTGACGCTCGATAGCGGTCGAAACATCACCTTCTTGGATACGCCGGGTCACGAAGCCTTCACGGCCATGCGTGCCCGCGGTGCACAGGTCACCGACATTGCTATCATCATCATTGCAGCAGATGACGACATCATGCCGCAAACGAAAGAGGCCATCAACCACGCTATGGCGGCCAATGTGCCTATCGTTTTCGCCATCAACAAAATCGACAGCCTGCTGCAAACCCCGATAAGATCAAGGAAAGCCTGGCAGCGATGAACTTCCTCGTGGAAGAGTGGGGCGGTAAGTACCAAAGTCAGGACATCAGTGCCAAGAAGGGCATCGGCGTTAAGGAATTGCTCGAGAAAGTACTCCTCGAAGCCGATATGCTTGAACTCAAGGCCAACCCGAACCGCAACGCCATGGGTACGATTATCGAATCCACCCTCGACAAGGGCCGTGGCTACACTGCCACAGTCCTCGTGAGCAACGGAACGCTCCGTCAGGGCGACATCGTACTGGCCGGAACGAGCTTCGGCCGCGTGAAAGCGCTCTTCAATGAGCGCGGAGGGCGCATCCAGGAGGTGGCCCCCGCTATGGCCGCTACGCTCCTCGGTTTCAATGGCGCACCGCAGGCCGGCGACCAGTTCCACGTGATGTCCTCTGAACAAGAAGCGCGCGAGATTGCATCTAAGCGTGAACAGCTCCAGCGTGAGCAGGACCTCCGTACGCAGAAGATGCTGACGCTCGATGAAATCGGCCGCCGCCTCAAGCAGGGCGACTACCAAGAGCTCAACATCATCGTCAAGGGCGACGTGGACGGTTCTGTCGAAGCACTCTCCGACTCGTTTATCAAGCTCAGCACGCCGACCATTCAGGTCAATGTCATCCACAAGAGCGTGGGACAGATCAGCGAGAACGACGTGACGCTGGCGGCAGCCTCAGAAGCTGTTATCGTAGGCTTCCAGGTTCGTCCGAGTCAGGCAGCCCGCAAGCTCGCCGATAAGGAAGGTGTCGAAATTCGTCAATACTCCGTCATCTACGACGCTATCGACGATGTGCGCCAGGCTATGGAAGGTATGTTGAAGCCGATTGTCAAAGAACAGGTTACTTCTACCATCGACGTGCGCCAGGTTTACCACATCTCCAAGGTGGGTACTGTGGCCGGTGCTTATGTCTCCGATGGTAAGGTGAAGCGCACCGATAAGGCCCGCCTCATTCGCGACGGTATCGTAGTGTTCACCGGCGCCATCAACGCCCTGAAACGCTTCAAGGACGACGTGAAGGAAGTGAGCACGAACTTCGAGTGCGGTATCAGCCTTGCCAACTGCAACGACATCAAGGAGGGCGATATCATCGAGACCTACGAAGAAATCGAAATCAAGCAGAAACTGAAGTAAACAGCACGCGGACTGCTGACTTGCCGCAAGCCCCTCTCCGCGAGAAGGGAGCGGCTGGCCAACACTCCAAAGGCACAGTTTTTGATATACTGACGGATGAAAGGTTGGAAAGGATTCTCTCCCAATCCTTTCATCCGTTTTTTCTACACATATAATATATATAGGAACAAGAATGTTGGACATTTTCTTACTTATAGTCCTTTTGTGGGCCATCTACGACGGCTGGCACGACGGTTTTGTGAAGCAGCTCGCCAGTGCCGTCGGATTCTTGCTCGGCCTGTTTGTGGCCGCCACGTTCTACTCCACGTTGGGCGAATACCTCACTGTCGACGGTAGTCAGACCAACATGATGACCAGCGTCGTGGCTTTCTTCATCCTTTGGATCATCGTGCCCATCGCCCTCGGCTTTGTGGCAAAGGTCGTGACAAGGCACTCAAAGGCATGTGCCTCGGGCTTCCCAACAGTCTTCTCGGCGTGGGCGTCAGCGTAGTGAAATATCTCATTCTCCTTAGCTGCGTCCTCAACGTGATGGGAGGTCTCCGCATCCTCGACGAGAGCAAGACATCAACATCCTACCTTTATGCTCCCTGCAAAGACTTCCTCGGCTGGGCGTTCGACCATGCTTCTACGGAGGCATCCTCATCGACCGTCGATTCCGATAGTCTGCGCGCTCAGCAAACGGTAGGCGACACCGTTTGGGTGGATGTTAGCCACAAGCAAAAGCCCACTCATCGAAAGAAAACTACCAGCGATAAGCCGAAGAAGCATTAACGCTGGTCGAAAACTCAATCATTATGGCAGAACAAAATGAATTCGTCCGCAGTGTAGCCGAGAAAAAATACGAATACGGCTTCACCACGGACGTTAAAACTGATATCATCGATAGCGGCCTCAATGAAGAGGTCATCCGCGAAATATCCCGCCGAAAGGAGGAACCGGAGTGGATGCTCAACTTCCGCTTGAAGGCCTATCGCTACTGGCTCACACTCAAGCAACCCACTTGGGGACACGTCAACCTCCCAGAGATCGACTACCAAGCCATTTCTTACTACGCCGACCCGACAAAGAAAAACCGAACGGCAAGACGGAAATCGACCCCGAACTGATGCGCACGTTCGACAAGTTGGGCATTCCTCTCGAAGAACGTATGGCATTGAGCGGCGTGGCCGTAGATGCTGTGATGGACTCCGTTTCCGTCAAAACCACCTTCAAGGAACGCCTCTCAGAGAAAGGCGTCATCTTCAGCAGTATCTCTGAGGCCATTCGTGAAAATCCCGAACTCGTCCGCAAATATCTCGGCTCTGTTGTGCCTTATCGCGACAACTTCTTTGCCGCCCTCAACAGTGCTGTTTTCTCCGATGGTTCTTTCGTCTACATTCCCAAAGGCGTGCGTTGCCCGATGGAACTCTCCACTTATTTCCGCATCAACGCCCGCAACACAGGACAGTTTGAGCGCACGCTCATCGTATGCGATGACGGTGGCTATGTCAGCTATCTGGAGGGATGTACCGCTCCGATGCGCGACGAAAACCAGCTCCATGCTGCCATCGTTGAGATTGTGGTCAATAAAGACGCGGAAGTGAAATATTCCACCGTTCAAAACTGGTATCCGGGCGATGCCGAGGGCAAGGGAGGCGTTTACAACCTCGTCACAAAGCGCGGACAGCTCCGCGGGGAGAATTCAAAACTCTCTTGGACGCAGGTGGAGACCGGCTCGGCCATCACATGGAAATATCCCTCCTGCATCTTGATGGGCGACAACAGCCAAGCCGAATTCTACAGCGTGGCCGTGACCAACAACTACCAGGAAGCCGACACCGGAACAAAGATGGTGCACCTCGGACGCAACACGCGCTCCACCATCGTTTCCAAAGGAATCTCCGCAGGCCATAGCCAGAACTCTTATCGCGGACTCGTGAAATGCGGTCCTCATGCGGAAGGTGCGCGCAACTATAGTTCGTGCGATTCACTCCTGCTGGGCGATAAATGCGGAGCGCACACGTTCCCTTACATCGACGTTCACCACAACAACGCCATTGTGGAGCACGAAGCCACGACCTCCAAAATCAGCGAGGACCAGCTCTTCTACTGCAACCAACGCGGCATCCCCACCGAAAACGCCGTCGACCTCATCGTCAATGGCTATGCCAAGGATGTCATCAATAAGCTCCCGATGGAGTTTGCCGTTGAGGCCCAGAAACTCCTTAGTGTGAGTCTCGAAGGCAGCGTGGGGTAGTGGGGGAGTACTCTGCTCCCTGCTTTCTTCTGCCCACGAAAAGGATTTTTTTAGCCCACGAATAGACACGAAGAAGGCGAAGGGACACGAAATTTTTTCTTATTACTTAGCTTAGGTAGTGGTTTTCGGACTGATCAGAGTTGTCCGACTTGTCCGAGAGCTTAATGAGCTAAAAGATATAAATTTCGTGTTTTTTCGCCTTCTTCGTGTCTATTCGTGGGCTAAAAAATCCCTCCGAAAATATCCTTATTGCGTCAGTTGACAGAATAAGGCTGTCAGTTGACGCCTTTATTGTATCCGCTCGCACAATAAACCTCAATTCGGTTTAAGAAACGCTCTTTCATGAGTTTTCTTAAACCGAATTGGGGTGATTAAAATAAATTTAGTATTTTTGAAGCGTGTTTCTTCGGAGGCACAAGACATTTTGAAAACAAGAAGCGTTATGCTCATCTCGAAGTCGGGAACGTAGGAAATTCAAGACTTAATCCAGAGAGACAGCATAGTGGTTCTCACGCATAGGCGTGGGACTGCTATCTCCATTCTCTGGATAAGGTTTTTCCTACGACCTCCGACTTAGACGTGGACTTAGTCAGTTCCACGCTTCTATAATATCAAACTTTATATTAACCTGCCAAAAGGGACTGTGAGGCAGACAAAGAAATCTTATTTATGAAAAAGATTTTATTTTTGATGGTGTTTTTCTTTAGTGCAGGATTTATGTTTGCACAGAGTGGTAAGGTAACATTGAAGGCTGGCACACAGATTCCTTTGCAGGTTTCAAATGCGGTAGAGGCTGCAAATGTCAAGGTTGGTCAGAAGGTTACCTTTACTGTATCGCGAGACGTGATGGTAGATGGCAAGACTGTGATTCCTTTTGGAACATTAGCTCAAGGTACTGTCTATGAAGCAAAACGTTCGTCATGGTGGGGGACAAAGGGTAGACTCGGTATTAAGATTGACGATTTGGTCTTACCCAATAGTGAGAATGCTTTGGTACCTCTGACAAATAATGACATCTATGTTACAGGAAAAAATCGAACCCCATTGGCTGTCATTACTTTCTTGTTTGTTTGGCCATGTTGCTTTATCTGTGGTTCTAAGGCTGAATTACCTGCATCTTATACAATTATGGCAAATGTGGCAAGCAGTGTAGAGATTTCCTCAAAGTAAATATTCCCTTAATTGATTAACAAGACTGTCCATTAGGGCAGTCTTGTTAATTTTACTCCAAGATTAGGATGAAGTTCCGCCGTTATGACGGCATCAACCTCCTGAAACCCCAATTCGGGATAAACAGTTCTCTTAAACCGAATTGGGGTAATAAGGATATTTTCAGCTGGTTTAGTTGTTTTGAGAAACGATCAACTAAGCTCAGCAATAAGTAAAAATTCGTGCTCCTTCGCCTTATTCGTGTCCATTCGTGGGCTAAAAACTCCCTTTCTTTAGCAGTACTCCAAGTTCTCTTGGCGTACATAATCGTCCAGGCGTTTACCGCCGTCGATGGAGGCAATACCTTGGGTAAAGACGCGGACAGAGAAATTGCGCTTCACAAGGTTTTTCAGCGTTTCCAACACACAGTAGTCGCCCGCCACGCCGCAAATGGCCATGGGCCTGTTGGTCGTTATCACCTCGTCGGTCATAGTGGCCAAGCGGTATTTGCCATGGGCGAGTTCCAAGATATATTGAAAGCCCCATACTCTTCGGTTTCCTTCACCTCCCCTTTGCGTATCACCTGAAAAGGTATGTCGCGCTCCAAGCAGGCTTGCACGAGGCGTGGGTCGATCTGCGCGCCTTGTGAGAAACGTATGCAATGGGGCGGCCACGGCCCGCCTTGCGGAGCAAACGAATCGTCCTTGGCTTGGTGCCAATCAACGGTAAAAATCACTTCAGCAATGTTGTCCGTCGTTGAAATAAAGTGGAGGATATTTTCCACCGCTGTTTCCGCTCCTTTCACATAGAGCGTGCCCGCGGGATGGCAGAAATCGTGTTGGCAGTCCACGACCACCAGTGTGATAGGTTCTTCCATTTCTGATTATGTAAGGATTTTTTTCGCCTGCAAATATAGTGGGATATATTCACTTAAACGCGCCAAGGGCTTAAAGTAATGCATAAAAAAGACGACACAAGGTGTCGCCGTATAAAGTAGAGGAAAGGAATCTCTCAAAGTATCTTCCGCGCAATGGCAGCACAGGCTTCGGCATCGGCCAAGCATGGTGGTGGTTTTGCAGGTCGTAGCCACAGCGGGCCGCGATGAGGTCGAGGGTGTGAGAGCCTTCGGGCCACACTTGTCGGGAGCGCGCAAGAGTGCAATAGAAAGGGTAGTCGGGATAGTCCATCTGATAGCAGCGGAACACGGCTTTCAAGCAACTTTCGTCGAAGGCTTTGTTGTGCGCCACAAGCGGCAGCCCCTCTATGCGGGGCGCAATCTCGGCCCACACCTCGGGAAAGAGCGGTGCGTTCTGCGTGTCGATGGCCGTGAGACCATGCACCTGCGTGCAGAAGTAGTTGTAAACTTCGGGCTCGGGCTTGATGAGCGAATAGAACTGGTCCACTTGAACGCCATTTCTATAAATGACTACGCCCACGCTACACACGCTCGTGCGCTGGTTGTTGGCCGTTTCGAAATCAATAGCTGCGAAGTTTTCCATACGGTCGTTGTGATTATTCTTCCGTTTTCTGTCCGTCCTCCCAAGCCTGCCATTCGCGCATCGCCTCCTGCCAGTCGGTGGCTTCTCCCGTGTCCACAGCGTCCTGCATTTGCTCGGCCTCCCTTTGTGCCTTGTCGCGCGCGCGTTTCGCCTTCATCGCCTCGATGGTAGCATCGTCTAGCACCTGGATTGCCCCGCGGTCCACGGCAGCCTGCAAATCCTCCTCGCCAAAAGCCTTGCCCGGCTCGTTGAAGTCGGAGATATTAAATTCGTAGTCCACACGCAACTGATGGCGTATGAGCTTCTGCTGATAGCGGTTGCCAGCATTCTTTCTGCGCAACAGCTTACTGATAGCCTTTATTTCCTTTGCTGAAAATTTGTTTCTTCCCATAATCGTTGAATTCCATGTTTGGAGCGTTGAGCAGCCCTCTCGGAGGGACAAAGGCAAGGCACTTACCGAAAGTTCTGAGCCACCCCTCTGCCAACAAATACTAAAAAGTCCCAACCGCCCCACACGAGGTGATTGGGAACTTTCCGTGCCCGAAGCGGGACTCGAACCCGCACAGCCATTACTGACCAAGGGATTTTAAGTCCCTCGTGTCTACCATTCCACCATTCGGGCAGAACTGGGTGCAAAGATAAGCTATGATTCGGAAACTGACAAATTTTCGGGAGGTAAATTGAGATAACCGTATCTTTATATGATAAATAAGAGGAAAAGGAGTTCTCTTTACGCTGCTGTTTGAAAATTATCAGAAAAAAGAAAGTAGCCCACTGTTTCGTTGTGGCTACTTTCCTCTTTTATATCAGCTCAATGAATGAAAAACTACATTCATTGATTGCTCCTTGTCTTTAAGGTTGTTCCATTTTGTAGTTCAATGGTGACTTCTACAGGTGGAAGTACAAGAGCAGGATTTGCTGTATAATAGAAATGTAAGAACGAATCATCCCACATCTTTTCTAACACTTGATTTGCTGATAACTTTAGAATCTGCTCTTGATTCGTACGAAAAAACTTTCTGTCATAATGGTGCTTAAAATAGTCATTGAGTGGAACGCTTTTCACTGTCAGTACATCATTGAGCGAACTACCAGCAGGATGTGCTGCGTCCATATTGTCAAGTGCTACGACATTGATACTGCGAATGGGTGTTCCCAATGCTTCCTGTCGGAAGTGTCTTATCTCCTTATTGTATGCCGTATCACCATTAACTTTTGCAATCTGAAGAAAGCCGGGATCATACGTACCAGCGAAATGATTCAGAACAACCCCATCAAAGCGTACTTTCAAACCTTCAGGCGTACCCTCAACAGTCTTAGCAGGTTCTACAACCATGGTGTTGGGCAGCACGTATGAATTAACATAATGCTTACTCTCAGTGTAATCATCCAAATAGAAAGAGTCTTCCTTGCAGCCGCTGAATAACACCATCACTAAAGGAAGTACAATTAAAAGAAAGATCTTTTTCATAATGTAAGGATTTAGATAAAGAATTATACATTCACTTAACTTCGAGAGTTAAGATGAACTTTCATTATTGAAAACTTATGGACTTATACATAATTCAAAAGACTCTGTATATTGTTAACTTGGTTTTTTGCAAAAAAATAGATATTATATATGTATATTGCAAATATATAATACTTTTTTTGTTTGTAATTTCAGAAAAAAAAGAGAATATACAATTAAAAAGCCTTATTTAATAGCAAAATGTATATTCTCTTTTAAGCTTCTATTTAGCTAAAAGCTATTGTTTTTTAAGAAGTATAAGTGATAAAAAGATACCTACAACAATGTTGTATCCTCTTATCTATAAGGGGGGGATGAGTCTTTATTGATTGTTATACTTTGTCAGTTGGTGATGACCATCGCATTATTGCCGTATTGGATGTGGTATTGATAGAGTTTCTTATCCTTTTCGCTCTGCGCATTTTCCACCACGGCGCCTTCGTTGGCAAGGCTGTAGATGCGGCGGCACCTACTGCAATGGACGAGTGTGGCATCCTGTGTGGAGAATTCCAAAGAGCGTTGGATGAAAGAAGAAGCGTAGCAATTGGGGCATACCAAGTCGTAGGCCACCAGTCCTTTGCCAGACAGCGTTGCCGTGGGAAGCTGACCCACGATAAAGCCGGCGATAAACTGCGGCATACCGTAGGATTTGTCAGCTGCCGAGAGATTCTGGCGCGACCGCTCCCCCGCGGTGTTCATATAGTCCACATAGCTCATACTTCCCGAGAAGCGGATGGTGCAGAACACACCGCTGTTGGGAGCTAAGGCGTGCATCAGAGCCGGAGCTCCTGCCACGTTGGCACAACGATAGAAAGCGCGCACGCGAGCATACTCTGGCGTGGACGAACACGCCGAGAGTAAAAAGAGGACCGCAAGCGTCACCGCCCAACTCCAATGGCGCATCATGGCAGTACGCTCAAGATGTTGGCCAAACCATCGGCAGCCTGCTGGAGAGGTTTTGCCACCATGCCTTTCATAAACATATTGACTTCCGCCCCTACAGTGACGCGGAGTTTGCTGGAGTAAATGTCCGTTGGGAGCATCTGAATCCAGATTGTCAAGGGGATGGGACTGCCTTCGCTCCCCATCTTGACGAGTTTGGGCTCTTCGCGTTCCACCACGCGGAAGGTGATTTCCTACAGGCGTTGTGAGCAAGATGGCGTCCTCCGTAAATTCTACGTTCTGAAACTGCTGGCGAGCCTGCTCCAACTTGTCGGCGGGCAACTCTGCCGCCATGCGTTCTTGTACGGCAGGATCGGAGAGACGCTCTTTGATGCCCTCGAGATTACGTAGGTTGCTGAAACGTTCGTATAGTTGCTGCTGCGGCTGTGCCACATGTTTCACTTCGCTTTCATATTTGCTTAATCCCATATTCTTATTGTGTTTGTTGGGCGGCAAAGATAATAAAAAGATACGAGGAATAAGGAAACGGATACAATAAGCCCCCTTCCACCACTCCATAAGAGCGCGCGGAAGGGGCTATATGATGATAAAGAATTGCTCACTCATCGGGCCGAGCCTACCCCGTGGGAGGGGCGGACATCTGAATCTTTCCCAACGAAAGAATGAGGCGATGGCTTATTTCTTGCCCCAGTTGGCGGGGTCTTTGCGCCAATCGTGGAGCAGGGGAACTTGTTGCTCGCTGATATATCCTGTTTGGAGAGCCGTTTCCACCACTGCTTCGTAGTTGGTCAGCGTGGTGAGTTCGACATTAGCCTCCTCGAACGCCTTGCGAGCCACTTCGAAACCGTAGGTATAGCTGGCCACCATGCCGAGCACCTCGCAACCGTGGTCGCGCAAAGCCTGCACAGCCTTCAAACTACTGCCGCCTGTGGAAATCAAGTCCTCCACTACGACAACTTTAGCACCAGGAGCCACTTGTCCCTCAATGAGATTCTGCATTCCATGGTCTTTGGGTTTTGAACGGACATAGCTGAAGGGGAGTCCCAGTTCGTCGGCCACAAGAGCACCTTGCGCGATAGCCCCCGTAGCCACGCCAGCCACAGCCTCAGCGTTAGGATAAGTTCGAGGATGAGGCGACACAATTCGAGTTTCACGAAAGAGCGCACGTCAGGGAAGGCGAGCACTTTGCGGTTGTCACAATAGAACGGAGAGAGCCAGCCACTGGCCCAAGTGAAGGGAGCTTCAGGTTGCAGTTTGATAGCTTCAACTTGAAGCAGTTTTTGAGCAAAAAGATGTGCGAGTTTTTGCATAACGGATAGTGTTATTGGTAATGTTGAGGCAAAGTTACACAATTTTTCTTAGGAGAGTAGAAAATCAGCCAGCGGTGGCGATTCTCTTTTTGCGGTCTCTCCACCGAAGAGGATCAGTCGGATGAGTTGGGAGAAACTTTTTCAGCGAAGACAGATGAGGCGGACTATTGGGCGTTTCTCTTTTCTCTCAGCGCCTTGACCATGTCCTGAGCAGCGTGTTCGGGAGCGCCGGGTTGCCCGAGAATCTTGGCCATTCGCTCATAGCCCTGCAACTGCGCTTCGCGGCAGCGGCCGTTGGGGAGGATAGACTCCAGTTGGCAGCGAACATTCCTCACGTTCATTTCATCGGCTATGAGTTCGGGCACAATCTCTTCGCCGCCCACGAGATTGACCAAAGAGACGAAAGGAACTTTCAAAAAAAGGCGACGCAGCAGGCGGAAGAGCGGCCCCAACGTGATGTAGTAGCACACCACTTGTGGAACGCGGAACAGAGCCGTTTCGAGCGTGGCGGTCCCAGAGGTGACGAGAGCCGCCGTTGAGCGCGACAGCAACGCATAAGTCTGATTCTTCACCAGTTTCACCCTGCTGCGCTCCACGCCCGACGCACTGATGATGCGCTCATAGAAATCGAGCGGCAAAGCCGGAGCAACGGCAATCTCAGCCAGCATATCGCGCTCCGCAAGTACGGGAGCAGCCGCCAAGAGCATACGCGAGAGATTGTCCGACACCTCCTGCCGTCTACTGCCAGGCAGTAAAGCGAGGGTGCGTCCGTTGGGAGCAGGCAGTCCGTGCTGACGGACAAAAGCATCCACCTCATCCATGGTGGGATTGCCTACATAAGTGATGGGATAGTTGTGTTTCCGTTTGAAATAGTCTACCTCAAACGGCAGAATAGAATAAAGGCGGTCGACATCGCGACGAATGTTCTTGATGCGCCGCTCCTTCCAAGCCCAGATTTTGGGGGAGATATAATAGAAGACAGGGCAGATTTGCTCCGCGTGAACAAAGCGCGCGATGGAGAGATTAAAGCCCGGATAGTCCACCAAAATAACCACATCCGGCCGATAAGCTCTGATCTGCTCCTTGCACTGCCGCATCCCGCGCAAGATAGTGCGAGCGTGGAGCAATACAGGAATAAAACCCATATAAGCCAAGTCCTCGTAGTGGCGCAAGCATCCCGGCGCAACGACCTGCATATTGTTTCCACCATAATATTGGAACTCGGCTTCGGGATCTTCAGCCTGCAGAGCTTTCATCAAATGGGCCGCGTGTAAATCTCCGCTGGCCTCACCAGCAATTAGGAAGTAGCGCATAAGGGATTGCTTGTTTTCTCGGACAGGTCCGACAAGTCCGACTGGTCCGACCCATCCGAGGGAAGTTAGAACAGACTTTTCAGCATCGGCATCAAGCGTGTGGCCGTGTTGTCGAGTGTTGTCGGCGTAATAGCTACATAGCCGTGGGAGAGCGCCCAGCGGTCAGTATCGGTGGCATCAGGCTCTAATTCTTGGCAGTCGCCCACGAGCCAATACCAGTTGCCACTGCGTCCAGCATTGTCTAAATCTTTGATATCTTTTTCCCAACGACTTCGCGCCATCCGGCAGATGCGAACGCCTTCAAATTTAGCGCGTTTGGGGAAGTTCACGTTCAAACAAGTGAATTCTGGCAGACCCGCCATGAGAGCCTTCATCGTGATGTCGATCAGATAAGGGCGCAAAGGCGTGAAATCAGCTTTCGCACTCATATCACAAAGCGAGAAAGCCACAGCAGGGAGGCCCTGCATGGCAGCTTCCTGCACCACGCCCATTGTGCCCGAATAATGAGCGTTTACACTGGAATTGTCACCATGATTTATACCACCTATAACGAGATCTGGGCGGCGTTCGATGTAGCGATTAAGAGCCAGTTTGACACAGTCCGTTGGCGTGCCAGAACAAGCATAAACCGTTAGCCCGGTTCCTTGCGAATGAGGACGGCATGAATGGGGTGGGCCGATGTGATGGCAGTGCTGAATCCCGACCGCGGGCCGTCGGGAGCTACGACCAATAGATCGGCCACGGACTTGAGCGTGTCGATCAAAAAGTTAATGCCACCAGCTTGGTAGCCATCATCGTTGGAGATAAGAATATAGGGTCTATTTTCTGTCATAAAAAAAGAAACAAATCCCGTAAGCGAACCGACGGGCGAAAGGTTATCGTTCCACAAAAAAACGTTGCAAAAATACTAAAAAAGGCTATTATCCATGAGTGTTCCACGATTATTTGTTATTTTTGCGACCTAAATAACGAATTGGAACCCATGGGAAAAATCATCGCAATAGCGAACCAAAAAGGCGGTGTTGGAAAGACCACCTCTTCGATGAATCTGGCTGCCTCTCTGGCAACGCTCGAAAAGAAAGTTCTCCTCATCGACGCTGACCCGCAAGCCAACGCCTCTTCCGGATTAGGTGTTAACCTCAACGAGATAGACACGTCTATCTACGAGTGTATTGTGAATCGCGGCGACATACGCGAAGCCATTTACACAACCGAAATTGAGGGGCTGGATGTGGTTCCTTCCCATATCAATTTGGTAGGGGCTGAAGTGGAGATGCTCAACTTCAAAAAACGCGAGTACATTATTTCCGAGCTTCTCAAACCCGTCAAAGACCTCTACGATTATATTCTCATCGATTGTAGTCCTTCGCTAGGACTGATCACGGTCAACTGTCTCACGGCTGCGGACTCTGTCATCATTCCCGTGCAGTGCGAATACTTTGCCTTAGAGGGAATCAGCAAATTGCTGAACACAATCCGCATCATCAAGAAGAAGCTCAATCCCAGATTGGAAATAGAGGGTTTCCTCCTAACGATGTACGACAGCCGCCTGCGTTTGGCCAACCAGATCTACGACGAAGTGAAGCGCCACTTCCAGGAACTGGTGTTCAAGACCGTTATTCAGCGCAATGTGAAGCTCTCCGAAGCGCCCAGCCATGGTTTGCCCGCCATTCTCTACGATGCGGAATCCACAGGCTCAAAGAACCATTTGTCGCTGGCCCGCGAACTCATAGAGCGAGAGAAACAAACGAGCGAGAAGTAAAGCATCCTCAGAGAAAGGCTTATCGGGGCGGTTCGCCTCTTTAGCTCATCTGAGAATAGAACAAAGAAAAAAACAATGCCAGTACACAAGAAATTCCCCGCATTGGGTCGAGGCCTCGACGCCTTGATTGATACGGCCGACGAAATACACACCAGCGGCAGTTCGTCTATCAACGAAATCCCCGTTGACAGGATTGTCCCCAACCCCAATCAGCCCCGCCATGAGTTTGACGAAGACGCGCTGGAGGAGTTGGCAGAAAGCATCCGCCAGTTGGGCATCGTTCAGCCCATCACACTGCGACAGATGGACGACGAGAGCTATGAGATTATTGCCGGTGAGCGACGTTGGCGCGCCTCAAAATTGGCAGGTCTCACAACAATTCCCGCCTACGTCCGCACCGCCAACGATGAAAATATGATGCAAATGGCGCTGGTGGAGAACATCCAGCGCGAAGACCTCAACGCCATTGAGGTGGCGTTGGCTTACCAAAAGCTCATTGAGCAGTACCACCTCACGCAGGAGGAACTGAGCGAGAAAGTGGGTAAGAGGCGGGCCACGGTGGCCAATGCCTTGCGTCTCCTCAAACTTCCCGCCCCTGTGCAGCTGGCTCTGCGCAACAAATCCATCGACCAAGGCCATGCCCGCGCCATTCTCGGTGCGCAAGAGCCCAGCGTGATGCTGAAACTTTTCAAAGAAGTGCAGGAACGGGGCTACAGCGTTCGACAAGTGGAAGAAATGGTAAAGGCCCTCAACGCTGGCGAGACTGTGAAGAGCGGTCGGCACCAGTTGAGCAACCGCAAGAACCGCTTGCCTGAAGAATACAACGAACTAAAAGGTCGGCTCAGCGACTTCTTCCAAACCAAGGTGCAGATGACTTGTTCACAGCAAGGCAAAGGCAAAATCACTATCAACTTCGGCAACGAAGAAGAATTGGAGAAAATCATCGCTATGTTCGACAAGATGAGAAGTTAGGCCTTTGGCCACTCCTACAACAATGACGAAAACGCTATCGCAATACATCCTCATTATTTTGGTCGCCGCTTTCCTTGCACCTGCGAAGGGAGCGGCGCAAGCACGTCTTATTGTGGACGACTCCACAAAGGTCTCGTCCGTGAAAGCTATCAGCAAAAAAGCCAAGAAGCAGCAGAAAGCCATTGAGGCAGAAATGCTGAAGGGAGAAACCATTGAGATGCTGACCGACACGGTCAAGAAGGCACAAGAGGGGAAGCTGCCAGCCGACACGGCACGCCTGCGAAAGATGGCGGAAAGCATCACGAAGGAGAATCTCAAAAAGGCCGCCAACGCTGCCTTTGTTCCCGATCCTAAGCGCGCCCTCTGGTTGGCACTTGTGTGCCCAGGTGCGGGACAGATCTATAATCGCAAATACTGGGAAACTGCCTATCTTCTACGGTGGTTTCTTGGGTTGTACTTACGCCCTCATGTGGAACCAGCAGATGTACCGCGACTATTCGCAAGCCTATCTGGACATTATGGACGACGACCCAAACACAAAGTCGTATCTGAATATGCTTCCTCCCAACTACGATATCACGGGGAAGGAAGAACGCTTCAAAACCATCTTCAAAAACCGCAAAAACCGCTATCGCCGCTATCGCGACATGAGTATCTTTGCCTTCGTGGGCGTTTACGCCTTGAGCGTGATCGACGCCTATGTAGATGCTCAGCTCTCTGTGTTCGATATTTCGCCCGACTTGAGTATGCAGCTCCAGCCGGCCGTTATCCAGCAGTCGACACCTCTGATTCGCCAAACTTCCTACGGCATCGGTTGTAGTTTTAATTTCTAACCCCAACGAACATCTTTACGTTGGGACACAGCCCCCCCTTAGCATTGTGGGGCACACGCTAAAGAACAGTATGAACAAAATCAACAAGATATTTCTCACATTGGCTCTGACGGTTCTTCCCGCAGGCCTCGCAGCACAAAGCGAAATCACAGTTCACGACTCCATTACCAACCGTGATGAAGTCTTCGACATACCCGAAGGTATGAATAGCAACGAGAGTGTCCAACTTCAGAAATGGTTGGCCAAAAAGTATCTCTACGTTGACACCACCGCAACCACCTCAAACTACAATGTGACATACGCTCCGGAAGTGTACCGTGATCGATTGCAACGCTTGCCCAACAAGATAGAGATGCCCTACAACCCAATCGTACAAAAGTTCATCGACCGCTACACAGAGGAGTTGCGCAACAAGGTGAGCTATATGCTCGGTGCAGGCAACTATTATATCCCCATCTTCGAGGAAGCACTCGATGCCTACGGCCTACCGCTCGAGCTGAAATATCTACCCGTTGTTGAATCAAGGTCTCGACCCAACGGCCATCAGCCGTGCTGGAGCCGCCGGCCTCTGGCAGTTTATGATCACTACAGCCCGCCGCTACGATCTGAAGATAAACAGCCTCGTTGATGAGCGCATGGACCCCTACAAAGCCAGTTGGGCTGCCGCCAAGTATCTCAAAGACCTCTATAATATTTATGGCGATTGGAACCTTGTCCTCGCGGCCTACAATGCAGGGCCTCAGCAAGTGAGCAAAGCCATTCGCCGAACGGGCGGAGAACGCGACTATTGGAAAATCTATCGCTACCTGCCCAATGAAACACGCGGCTATGTGCCTGCATTCATAGCTGCTAACTATGTGATGAACTACTACTGCGACCACAACATCGCACCGATGAAAAGTCGCTATCCGATACTGACGGACACGGTGCTCGTTGACCGCACGCTCCACATGCAGCAGGTGGCCGAACTTTGCAAAGTAGACATCGAAGTTGTTCGCGCACTCAATCCGCAGTACAAAACAGATATTATTCCGGGACTCTCTGCCCTCTCCTCGCTCACCCTACCTCAGGACGCCACAGAAAGGTTTATCGACTTGCGCGATAGTGTCTACAACTACCGCGCGGATGAACTCTTAACGCAGCGTGCCGAAGTGGAAGTGGACGAAACAGAGGCACCGCGCACCACACACACAGTCGCTCCAGCCGTGCAGACCGACAGGAGACAACGTCCTCCAGCAACCGCGAGAGCAGAGCGGAGACACGCCGCCACACGCGCAGTACGCGCCACAGCCGGACTGATGAGCGCGACGACAATCGCAGCAACAGCAAGAGCGGCAAGCGTAAAGGACGCCACAGCAAGACGGCAGATACCAAGAGAACAAAGAAAACCGAGAAAAACTCCTCTACAACGGTCAAGAAAGGCGACACACTCTCCGACATCGCTAAGCGCAACAACACCACAGTAGAGAAGCTCAAGAAAAAGAACAAGATCTCTGGTTCGAAAATCAAACCCGGACAAAAACTCAAAGTGAAATAAGCAACGGCACAACCACTTCGAGCCATTTCTCCACCCCCTTAATTTCACAATCATGATGACCGACACGACGAAAAAACTTACACCTCAGGAGTTGAAAGATGAGGAAATGATCAGTGCAGCCTTCCAAAAGTTGCTCGATACCTATCTGGCCACCAACCACCGCAAGAAAGTGGATGTCATCACCAAGGCTTTCAATTTTGCCAAGCAGGCCCACAAAGGTGTGCGCCGACGTTCGGGAGAGCCATACATACTCCATCCCATCGCCGTTGCGCAAATAGCCTGCGAAGAGATAGGCTTAGGATCCACTTCGATCTGTGCAGCCCTGCTCCACGATGTGGAAGAGGACACCGATTATACTAACGAAGACCTCTCCAACCTCTTTGGTCCGAAAGTGGCCAATATCGTGGAGGGACTCACCAAGATCTCTGGTGGCATCTTCGGCGACCGCGCTTCGCTACAAGCCGAGACTTTCAAGAAGCTCCTGCTCACGATGAGCGACGACATACGCGTAATCCTCATCAAAATCAGTGACCGCCTCCACAATATGCGCACCCTTTCGTCCATGCTGCCCTCAAAGCAGTATAAGATTGCGGGCGAAACGCTCTACATCTACGCCCCGTTGGCCGACCGCTTAGTCTCAACAAAATCAAGACGGAGCTGGAGGACCTGAGTTTCCGTTATGAACACCCGGAGGAGTATAAAATGATTGAGGACATGCTGGCGTCCACACAGGCCGACCGCACTTCAATCTTCGACAACTTTGTGCCGCCCATCCGCGAACTGCTCGACGGCATGGGCTTCAAGTATCAGATTCAGCAGCGCATAAAGACACCTTACTCCATCTGGAACAAGATGCAGAACAAGCACGTGGCATTCAACGAAATCTACGATATTCTGGCCATTCGCATAGTCTACGTTCCGCTCGATCGCAAGAAAGAAATCGACGAGTGCTTCAGCATCTATGCGGGCCTAACGAAAATCTATCGTCCTCATCCTACGCGCTTCCGCGACTGGCTCTCATCGCCCAAGGCCAATGGCTATCAAGCTCTCCACAACACGTTTATGTCGGCCCAAGGTAAATGGATTGAAGTGCAAATCCGTTCCGACCGCATGAACGATATTGCCGAGCAGGGCTTTGCAGCACATTGGAAATACAAAGATAAGGATGCCGACTACGACGAGAATGAACTCGACAAATGGCTCGACTCCATCAAAGAAATCCTCGACGACCCGCAGCCCGACACGCTTGATCTGCTCGACACCATCAAGCTCAACCTCTTCTCTAAAGAAATCCTCGTCTTCACGCCGAAAGGTGAAATCAAGACCATGCCCAACAACGCCACGGCTCTCGACTTCGCTTTCCATATCCACTCCTTCCTCGGCACCCACTGCTTTGCGGTGAAGGTCAACCATAAACTCGTGCCGCTGAGCTACCGCCTCAAGAGCGGCGACCAAGTGGAGATTCTCACCTCCCGCGAGCAACAAGTGAAGGCCGAATGGCTCAATTTTGCCACTACGGCTAAGGCGCGCGGAAAGATTCAAGCCATCTTGCGTCGTGAGAACCGCGAGAAGATGCGCATCGGTGAGGAACGCCTTGCTGCTTTCTTTAAGGAGCAAGATATTGAAGCCACAAGTACCAATATCGACATCCTGCGCCGTTTCCACGAATTGGCCGACCGCGATGAATTGGCACTGGCATTGGGGGGGCAACAAAATTGAGCTGGGACAGCCCGATGTGGATGCCCTCACTGGGAAAGTACGCAAAACAGGCTGGCGACGCTATGTGCCGTTCATTGGACCTAAGAAGCAAGCGGAGGTCAACTCCACGGATGTGGAGGACTTTGTGCGCGGCCTCAATCGCAAGCAAACGCTTGTACTCAACGAGGACACATTGCAGAAATGCACCATAGCGCCGTGTTGCCACCCTATTTCCGGTGACGATGTCTTAGGCTATATCACGCCCCAGAATACGCTCGAAATCCACAAACGCAGTTGTCCCACGGCTGCAAAACTCAAAACGCGCTATGGCAATAATATCATCGCGCTCAAGTGGGATACCCACAAAACTCTCTATTTCCCCGTCTGTATCCATATTAAAGGTGTTGACGACCACGGCGTGCTCTATGCCATTGCCGATGTACTCCACAACAGTGAGCAGAACCTTATAATCAAAAACATCACCCTCGATACCAACGATGGTATCTTCGACGGAACAATCGAATTCCTCCTCCACGACACTGACGACGTGAAACGTATCTGTGATACCCTTCTCCGCCTCCACTACATTGAGAGTGCCTATCGTGAAGATAAAAAGAACTAACAAATGACTCCCAAACGTTTTCTCTCCACCTTATGCCTGACTGTGCTAACCCTTGTGGCAATGGCGCAGCCCAAGGCTAAGTATGTATTCTATTTCATTGGCGATGGCATGGGCGTTAATCAAGTCAATGCCGCCGAAACCTTCCTGGCTGCCCGCGAGGGACGTATCGGCATGAAACCGCTCTGCTTCACGCAGTTCCCTTATCTGGGGCTCGTCTCCACTTATTCTGCCTCCAGCGGTGTTACCGACTCGGCCGCAGCGGGTACGGCCTTAGCTTCGGGCGTTAAGACAAAGAATGCCGCTGTCGGAGTGCTACCCGACCTCACCACGCCTGTCAACAGTGTGGCTTGGCACGCGCAGCAACACGGGGCAGCTGTGGGCATCTCCACTTCAGTGGGGGTCAACCACGCCACGCCGGCCGTTTTCTATGCCCATGTGCCAGAGCGTCACGCTTACCATGAAATCGGACGGCAGCTCACCCTCTCTGGTTTCGACTTCTTCGCTGGTTCCGACATCTTGAAACATCAATCGGAGAACGGTGATAAGGACCTCTATCAGCAGGCTGCCGACAATGGGTATAAAATTGTGCGCGGCTATGATGAATTTCTCCAGCAGGCCAACCGACAGAAGAAACTCATCCTCCTTCAGCCGCTCCGCGACAGTAAGCAAAACGACTACGCCATCCCTTACAAGCTCGACCGCAAACCGGAGAATCTCTCGCTGGAGCAAATCACGCAAGCGGGCATCCGTTTTCTCTCCGAACGCCAAAAGGAACGCAATGGTTTTTTCCTGATGATCGAGGGCGGCATGATTGATATGGCCTGCCATTCTAATGATGGTGCTGGATTCATCCATGAACTCATCGACATGGACAGCTGTGTCCAGATTGCCTACGAGTTCTACAAGAAAAAGCCCGACTCTACGCTCATCGTAGTCACCGCCGACCACGAAACAGGTGGTTTGTCCCCCTCGGCAGAGGAAAATATGCCCTCCACCTCGAAAAGCTCCTCCACCAGAAGACAACCTTCTTTGCCTATCCGCGCCATCTGGCTGCTTTGCGCCGCGAAAAGGGTAGCGCGTTCAGCTGGGATGTTGTGCGCCAAGACCTCAAAGAAAACTTTGGTTTCTGGGAGGGCCTCGAACTAACGGAGGCACAAACCGAGCGCCTCCACAAGGCCTACGAACAACTCGTCGATGACTCATCGGAGAACAAGAAGAGCCTCTACAACTCCGTAGACCCAGTGTCCTACGCTGCGAGCCAAATCATGGACGAACACAGCCTCATCGGCTGGCAGAGCAACGGCCATTCCAACGGCTTCGTAGGAGTCTACGCTGTCGGGGTAGGTGCTGAGCAGTTTGCAGGACAAATCGACAACACCGAGATTCCCCGCAAAATTATGCGCGCCGCAGGCTGGGAATAGAAATATAACTGCAACCAACGATTATGAAAACCGCTCCTCAACTTTCGCTTATATTTTCTCGCCACCGCAAGAAAGAAACGAAGACTTCTAAGGGGCGGCTTTCATCTTTTCTGGCGGCAATCGTTCAAGCAAAAGTTCTTGTTAGCCTTCTTCTCCTACTCCTCTTTGCTAACCCGAGTGGCACAGTCCGCGCCACTTATACCGATAGCAGATCCGCCCAATGGAGCACAGCACCTGTCCATTCTGCCGCGCCGAGAGAACAGGGCAAAGAAATTCCCGCATTCTCCGCCCCCACAAGTGGCAGAAACCTTTCCTGCATCCTCCCTCTTGCTCCCACCGACACAACGCGATGCGACAGCAGCGAAGTGGGCGCACACTCGACCCTCACTGTCAAGCAGCAACCCAACTCTCAAACGGCAGAGAGAACCCTGGCCTTGCGAAACGGCACAACGGCCTACAATGTCAGCCCCATTAGCTGGGACGTCTACCAATATATCGGGCGTGAAACCACCTTTATCACCGACAGGGAAGCCATTACGGACATCTTAGGCAACATCTGCGAGCAGATGAGCGTTTCCATACAAGAGGCCACGCGCCTCGAGACCGCCCTCGGACTCAAAGAAGGCTCTCTCCAAAATGGTTTCAAAATCCGCGAGATATCTCTCACGGGGATGCCGGCCGAAAGAATCCGCGTTCCCGAACATGGCAACAAACATTTTCTGGGTAAAGGAAAAGGTCTCCCCGGCGGCGGCCCAGAACTGGAACTCCAGCCACGAGTATCGACCAAAGACAATGCGGAAGTTCGCACCATAGCCATCATCCACGTTCAGTAGACTTTCGCCCACAACGAATTGAGGAGGTAGAAAAGCACAACTCTCAAGAGCGTCGGATCTGTTCTAATATCTCCAATAGTGCTACAAAAAAAAATCTGCTGATGCCATTAAGTGTGTCAGCAGATTTTTTCATTGGCTATTTTCGTTACAGTGACCTGTTTCTCCGACAAAATGTGTACTTTTGCTCATCTTATTTCATTTTTTTTATTGACAACTACAAAGGAAATAAGAAGGGCTGAATGTACAAAACAATCAGCCCGTTTTTTTATTATTCTGAATTAAAAAGATATGAATGCACTAAAAGTTTTTATCGGACACCAATAAAATTAATTATTAAAATATTTAAAGATATTTACTCCATTTATAAGCACCAAATTTTTCTATATGATGTATATGTGTCTCGAAGATGCGCTCTATATTTTGTTATAAATGCTTTGGTTTCTTCCATGTTGAATACATTTTCGGAAACAGCAAGTTCTACTGGTATTGTTGATGTTTCCAAATTCTCTTTGCCATAAGCATACAGCATGTTTGCAGGGTATGTAATCTTACAATTGTCTAAGCCTATCAAAACCAAGAATTCAAACCATCAAAATCTTGTAAGTTTACAGTTTTAAGATTTGGCAACTGCATTAATTGCAGATTACTAATATATCTTTTATTTGGAGTAGTTGGAGTAGGCAACACTAAATCTTCCAAATTTTGGCAATTCAAAATATAAAGACCATTCTTTAATGTTGTATCCCATTCTTCAAAGTTTTGATTTGCAATCAAAGTCTTTGATAAATCTAAGGTTTTCAAAGATTTGTTATTGCTCAATTGTATTGAAACCAAGTTAGTTGCTCCAGACAAGTCTATTCCATTAAGCGTGTTGGTGTTTAACAAATGGAGTCCTTTAATATTGCCACGTGGAGCAATATATGCAACGGTATATGGCTCTGTATTCTTTGCGTAACGCATTAATACAGAAAAGTCTGGATAATAAGGGTTGTTGATAAAGTATTCTATACCGCTTATAGACTGAATCTGAGCGATGTCTTTGTACTGAAGTCTTGTCTCCAATGCAATCATTACATTCACTTCAGTAGTAGCCAATGGCTTGCTAATATCAATATGTGTATCATCCACAAAGATGCTTGCAAACAAATTCTTCAAATAAGCAGCAAAATATGTATCAGGAATCTCTCTCAAAGTGTTATACTTCTCCAAAGAGCCCTTATCATTTACCATTTGCATGTCAACAGTCTTGTTCTCTGCCTTATTCTGAGTATAGAAAGGCATCAAGTCCTCTACATTATACTTGCAGGAAGCAGGGAGATAAAGTTTTGTAAACTCATGAAGGATAGTAGCTTTCACCTCATCATTCTCAACCTTGGCTGTTACCAAGCCGTCGAAGTCATAGATGTCATTGCCTTGCAAGTCAAGACCTGTAATCCGTGAAGGAAGTGAAGCGATATGGAAAAGTGGACCATAGCCATTGTTACTAAGGTTCAACTCTTTCAAATTAGGGAAAACAGAAAGTTCTTTCAGGGCAGCGGTATCAACCTGTGTACCTGAAAGGTCGAGTGAAGTAGTGCTGGTTGCTTTGTCGTCAAGGAGCAACTTGCCGTTCTCGTCGAATGTATATCCTTTGCTTTCGAGAAGGGTTTTGAGCTGAGAATTGTCAACTGCCACCTTACTATAAGAAGGCGCATCATTATCGCTGCTGCAAGAAGCGAAGCCGAGGCAGAGAGCTATTGCAGCGAGGCCGATGAAATTCTTTAAAATTTTCATTGTTTTATTATTCTTTTAAATGTTTATAATTAATCAAAAATATTACCCTTAATTTGTGGCTGCAAAGGTATGTATTTATCAAATAATGTGCAATACCTAAAAAAATAGTGAAATTTGCAATAGTAATTTGTTATGATTTATAGGGTTTTCTCATCTGTCTTGTTGAGAAATCATAACATATCTAAGATTTTCAATTATTGCTGTCCGATATTTCCTTTTTTATTTAATTGTTGTCTCTTTTGTTTTCACTGCAAAAATAGAGAGTTTTTGAAGCACTTCAGTCTTCTAAAACGTTACAAAAGTGTTACTTTTGCGCTTCTATAGGAAACAGAACACTTTTGTCTTATTACAGAACATATTAACCCAAGGATTTATGACGAAGTTTGCAGATATGGAACAGATAAAATTTAATTATGAGGACGACAACCTCAAGCTTATCACCACATTTGATGAAATAGCACATCTGGAAACCTCTTCCTTAAATGGGTATATGATTTTGGCCTGTGACAAAGGGCGGATGGATGTTGATGTTAATGGCGTGTGCCACCATCTGGAAACTTTTGAAGCTCTCATACTTCCACCACACACCCGCCTAAGCAACTACATGGGCAGCTCTGGCATACGCTGCGATCTCGCCATCATTTCCACAAATATGATTAAGCGGCTACTTGGTGCACACGTGGAGGAGTGGGATCGCTGCCTTTATGTATATAAGACGAACCATATCGTAGCCAATGATGCAGAGCAAGAACAATTCGCAGGCTATACTGGCATGCTTTCTTTCAAACTACAGCAACAACAGCGCCGCTATTACAAGGAAGTGGTTGAGTCGCTGCTTCGCAGCATTCTCTTCGACTATTTAGAACTCATGATGTCGGCTGTGCCGCAAGAAGAAACAAAGACAATGCGGAAGTTCGCACCATAGCAACCGTGAGCATCTTGAAGCTCTTCTAATACCATCCCAAAAGGAAAAACATACACCCTATAAAGCCAAGCGTAAGTATCCTTATTGCGTTTGAAAATACAATAAGGCTATCAGCTGACAGCCTTATTCTGTCAGCTGACGCCCTTATTGTATCTACACCGACAATCGCAAAGGAATTTGCCAGAAGTTTCTCACATTTTTCCCGTGCAAGAAGGTGATTTTCCAAGAAAAAACTATCAAAAACTGCCTCAAAAGTTCGCCAACGATTCAAGTATTTATTGTCTCAATATATCACAAAATATCCGTCCTTCTCTCTCATAATTTTCTCGAAGAAAAAGAGCCGTTGCTCAGAGAAACAAATAAATGGTCCATGGCCCTACTTTGCCCCATGAGTTTTATTAAAAAAACGCCACATTTTTTTGTCAATAAAAAAATCCCCCATAAATTTCTTTTTGTTATTTTTTTAGTCTCAAAAAAATGTAGGTGTAAAAAAATATAGCCCTATTTTTTTGCACTAAAAATAGAGTAAATAAACGAATAAACATGCTACATAAACTAAGGTTTTTCCTTTGGAAATCATTCTGATAGTAAAAAAAGGAGGAAAGTACAAAAAAAGGGTAAATGGTATGAAAAATAAAACTTTAAGATGAAAAAAAGCATCAGACAATAATCATCACAGATACAATTGAAATGTAAAAAAATAAACGCTAAAAAAATAAGTATTATTATAAATGATGTAATACAGACACGAGAAGATAGCAAATATTATAACAACATTATCCGTTTTTAGTTATCTCCTCCTCACAAAAGAAAATAATGATAGCCCAGAAAAATGTTGGCTAATTAAATACGCTTCACTTTAAGATATAAAATAAATTAATTTAATGAGCTTATGAACAAAATTAAACTTTTGCTATTGACGTTACTTTCAATAGTAATGCCAATGAGTTTGTCTGCCTACACAAAGGATCAGATTGTTCATTTTGGTGCGAACCACTACAAGGTGGTTTCTGCAACAGAAAACACTCTCTACTTTTTAGGGACAGACGACTCAACTACAGGAGAACTAGAAATTCCAGGAACAATCCCCGATGGAAATGGCACCACTTTCAAAGTTATAGGTGTGAGCGCTCATTCGCTTTACAGATCTGCCAATATCACTTCTGTAAAACTTCCTGAGACTATCGAAAGATTGGAAGGAGCATGCTTCAGAGCTGCAAGATTGGAGAGAATCAATATTCCGAAGAGTGTAAAATACATTGCTCCTTATGCTTGGGGAGAAGTTCGTCGTGTTCCTAAACACGATGTAGCTACTGATAACCCTAATTACTGTTCAGATTCTCAAGGTGCACTCTATTCGAAGAACTATACTACACTCCAATCTGTGCCTTCTGATGTAAATCCTACTGACGGAGTTTATACCGTTGACAGTCGTGTGCAAAAGATTACAAGCCCGGCATTTCGCTTGATCGAAGGGCTGAAAAAGATTGTTCTGCCTAAGGATTTAAAAGAGATTGAAGAAGGTTACCCCACTATTGCGCCCACGAGCACGCTCGAAGCTTTTGAAATTGCAGGTGGAGGAGACACGCCTTACTCCGTTGATGCAGGTGTACTTTTTAAAGACACAATCCTTATGGTTTATCCTCCTGCAAAGCCCGAAAAGACTTATACAGTGCCCAACAATATTACAACAATTGGAAGCGATGCCTTTTTGCTGCCATCCATACTGGAGGAGATTGACCTAAACAATGTGAGAAAACTGAATGTGGCTTCAATTGATAATGCAGCGAAACTCACAAAAATCACCCTTCCAAAGGGTATCAAAACCTACAATCCTACCACAAAGATGGGTATGGCTGAGGGGTGCTTCACATCTTGTAAAAAAGTTGAAGAATATATTGTTCCGAATGAAAATACCGACTTCGTAGCTGAAGACGGTGTAGTCTATTCCAAACCTGCGAAGGACATCCTCTATTTCTATCCGCCTAATAAGGCTGGCGAAACCTACGCAATCCCAGCCTCGGTAAAGAAGATGGCTAAGAGATGTTTCATATTGGCACAAAACATCACCTCAATGGTTATTCCGAAAAATGTAGAATCTTTAGGTCAGGAAGCTTTCCTCGGTGCCCAAAAACTTAAGACCGTAACATTTGAAGAGCCCTCGAAGATTACAGAACTCGGTTTTAGAACCTTCGGTTCTTGTCCGAAATTAACTACCGTAACCTTTCCCACATCTCTCAAAAAAATTGGTGTTGCTTTCCTTGAAAGCCCGAATCTGGAAACTATCAATGTCCCCAACGGCTCACAGCTGGAGGAGATTTCCGATAACGCATTTACTACCAATACGAAACTGAAGGCTTTCAACATCCAAGGCAGTTGCCCGTTGAAGACCATCGGCCACAATGCTTTTGCTAACTTGAAGGAACTAGAAAAATTCGAGTTTCCCAAAACAGTAACCACTATCAATAGCAACGCTTTCAGCGGTTGCGAGAAAATGGCGACGGCAACGTTTGCTGACGACGCCGAGATTCGGACCATCGGTAGCGGTGCATTTGCCGACTGCGGTCTGAAGAATTTCATAGTGCCTAAAAACGTACAGAAAATCGAGCGCGAAGCTTTCCGCAATTGTGCTGCATTGGACACTGTCAACATTTCAGAAGCCACTACCGACATCAGCCCTGAGGCTTTCAAAAACTGCTCCAACCTCAAAGCTATCAACGTAAGCAAGAAAAATTCCGTTTACTCAAGTGTTGATGGTTATTTGCTCTCGCAGAACAAGAAGACGTTGATTATCTTCCCTCCAGGCAAAGCTAACGACCGTTTCACCCTGCTACCTCCGTCAATCACCTCTATCGGGAAATATGCTTTCTACGACTGCAAGAACCTGAAGAATGTAACCATCCCTAATTTGGTTACCTCAATCGGTGAACGTGCTTTCGGTCTTTGCACTAATCTTAAAACAATCACATTCCTCTGCGATGAAAAAATCAAGGCGGACAGCATCAATAAAGAAGAGAATAAGATGTCGTTCGATGATGGAACACAGACGAGTCATAACATGTTCCAAAACATCAATATTCAGGTGCGAAAGGAAAAACTAAATGACTACAATAGCGATCCATTCTACCAGAAGTTTAAATCCATCAAACCTTCTTTTGAGGTTGACACGGAAGAATACATCGCGGTGTCAGATAATGCTGTAAATATGCTTAATACAAAGCGCACTGACGAGACCTTTGTTCTGCCAACGGAAATTCCCCATGATGGCAAACTACAAAGTGAGCATGATCGGCGACTATGCTTTCCAGCACGTCACCTCTGGCATAAAGGAAGTGGTAGTAAAGAAAGACGTGGAATACATTGGTGCTCAAGCTTTCATCACCAACCGCGCAAACAATACAAGTATCATCAAGAGCGTATTCTTCATTGAAAGCAACCCCACGAAGCAAATGTTGAGCACTACTCGCTTCGAACTCGACCAAACAAATACAAACTACAGCGAGTTCGCTAAGGCGACGAAGATCTATGTAAAGAAAACGGCTCTCCCTATCTACCAAGAAAAGTGGGCGAAGAAAGTCTATAAAATTGCTACTGATAGCGAAGAAAAGAGTCCTTACGACTTCACTTCACAGCTTGAGTTCAAAATCAAGGATGTCAAAATTAGTAAGAAGTACGGTACTTTCGCTCGTGAATTCGATGTAGACTTCAGCGACTACTACAACGAGAATCACCGTTCAGAGATAGCAGCTTTCGTAGCCAGCACTAAGATCTTGGATGGAAAAGGCGACTACGGTACAGCCACCAAGCACGTTCGAATGACGAGTGTTGATAAAAACGATGGTTACTCAGGTTCTTATTCTTACGTTCCTGCTTATACGGGCGTACTTCTCAAGGTCCTCGATAAGGAAGCTACAGATGCTGACTTCTACTATACGATAGGTGAACAAGATCAGCAAGTCTACCATGTCACAAACAACGTTATGACAGGTGTAACAGTAAACCCCATTACCTCTCTCACAGCCACAACTACCGATCCCATTTATGTGATGCAGGGCGGTACCTTCCGCAAGGCTGAGAGCAATATCAATAATTTCCCTATCCACAAGGCGTATATGAAGTTCAGCGCATTGCCCGCTGGCACACGAGTTGTATTCGATTTTGACGATACCACAACAGGAATTGAGAGTATCGAAAGCATTGATACAGAAAGTTCCAATCGCGCTGCTGATGTTTACTACAATCTGCAAGGCCAGCGCATCAACAAGCCGCAGCAGGCAGGTCTCTACATTCTCAATGGTGCGAAAGTAATAATCAAATAAAGTCACAGAAGACAATGAATAAAAAAACAATATACAGCACCTAAAATAACTTCTATTACCTGGTCTGCTGAAAGTTTGATGCTTGTTGCCAGCCCAGGTGTAGGAGGAGGTTACAATTCTGGCGAAGAGATTGATTCTAGAAAGCAAGGTCCGTTCGAAGAAAATAGTGGCTCAAATATCTGGGACAAACAAAAATTCTCTCTGGGAAGACTAATCAGAGAAATATCTCTTTTCTGCAATCATTTCCCATTATGGGATTTATGATAAAAAGCAATTGATATTGGGGAAGGCTTCACTGCCTTCTCCAATTTTTTTATTCTTGCTGCCTGACCCACTTAGAAAGACCAGATTGCTTCTATTCGCAAGATCTAAACAATAAGGTTTGCGGAGTTTTTTTGAGGACACATCAGCAAAATTTATAGAAGAATGTAACGAAAAAGGCTTCGCCGTCGGGGAGAGGCGAAGCCTTTTGAAAAATGAGTGTATTTATTGTTTGATTTTATGGTAGCGGCTGATTATCAGAAACCGAGGGAGAGGCCGATGGCTATGCGGCGAGAGTCGTCAGAGCCAGTGGCATCTTGGAGGATGCGGCAAGGATTGTACTTCACATAGAGACTCACGAAGTCTTTACCCACTTGTCCGATGATATCGGCCGAGACGCGATTGGTGCGAATGTTCTTCATCTTCTCCATAAAATCGCGCCCATTGAGCGAATATTCGGAGCGAACCTTGGCTCTCCAAGCATAGTGGAGGTTGGTGCGCAGACCCACGAACCAGTCGTGGCAGAACGTATAGCGATAGCTGAAACCCAGGTAGTTGGTCGTGAGGAAGAGGCGAGAGAATTTAGGATCTGAACCAACGGGATAGGCTTCGGGGGCGAGGCCGTGGGAGGCATTCTTGCCGTAGCGCAGTTGCTTGCCTTCGTGGCGCAAGGAAGCGGTATAGAAACCTGTGTGAATGGCCAATGCATGGTGGCGACGCTGGAAGTTCACGTTGAGAATGTCGAGGTAGAACTCGGCAGATTTGCTCATCTTAGCTTTGAGTCCGTCGGGCATTCCTGGAGCGGCCACCCAGCCCATTGCCAAGCCAAAGATACCTAATTCTTTTTGCCATTTGTTGGACTTTTCCTGTTCCTTTTTCTTCTTGCCAAAGAGGATGTTAAAGTCCCAATCGTCCGCACTTTGACGAACCACCGATTCAGAGTTTTTCCCTACCGATTTAGAGTAGGAGTAGCGGAATGTGGGGTCTGTGCCATTGCCAAAGATGTCGATGTTGACCACTGAGTCCCGCTCCGTCACCACCACGCGGCGTGCGTTTTCCACGGTGGTCACTGTGTCGGTTGTCACTTGTGCTGTTGCAGACAGTGTGCCCATGAGTGTCAGGGCAAGGAAAGCTTTGAGTTTCATATTCATAAGGCTTTATTGTTATTTTTCTTTGCTTTATTTGCTAAACATCCGTTTAAGTTCGGCCGCTGTGGCTCGTCCCTGCAGATAGATGAGGGTGAGACGGCCGTCAGAACCCGTTTGATAGGAGTTGTTCCGAAAGAAGATGTAGCGGTTTTCAGCACCCACGGATGAGAGTTTGTAGAAACCGTAGTAGACATGGCCACTCTTCCTCACCTCTTCTTTGGATACAGCATGCGCCGCATCGCGAAGCACAGCAGCTTCTATTTGTCGGGTGTCGGCCGCCGAGGGAGTGAGCGAAAGGCTGCGCGAGAGGCTCAGATTGAAAGCCTTGAGCCTGCTGCCCGAGAACTGCACCGAAGTTGCATCTTGACGGGTGGAGTAGCTACCTTCAAAGATGGAGGCAATATTTAGTCCTGCTTGGGCCTGGGCGGGAAGCATCACGCTCATTAGAGCTATAAGAATCATCAGAATGCGTTGCATGACTTTATTGGTTTAGCGTGTTAAACATATCCTTGAGTTGGCTCTCCGGCGTGGGCGCATCTGTGGGGCTGCTTACGGCCTGCATCTCTTGCTGCATCAGTTTGACCACCTCGTCGGGGTTCGTCACCTTGCGCCCATTGACATAGGCGATGCAAACATCGTCTGGGTGAGCCTGCTGAATGGTATAGACACCTCCGAGCATGAGCACCACCACGGCGGCTGCGGCTGCCTGCCACCAACGGATGGAGCGGTGTGACTTGCGGCGCAGCTTACGCCCCACGGCGGTGAAGCCCATCACGGCGCGCACTTCATCATAGCGAGCATCGGTGGCAAAAGGGCCAGTGATGAGCCGTTGCAGTTCGCGCTCTTCCTCAACCGTTGTTTCCGCGTCGAAATAGCGGTTGATGAGTTCGTCCAAGTTTACTATTCATCTTCATAATCTCTTCTGTAAATTTCTCGAATGGTGCGTCGAGCGCGTGAGAGTTGCATCCTAACGGCCGCAGGTTGCATCTGCAAGCTCTGGGCAATGGCGTCGTAGTCCTGGCCTTCATAATCGTGGCGGCGAAGGATGTCGCGCTGGAGTGGGGAGAGTTCGGAGGCCACGATGCGTTCCACAGCTTGGGAAACGGCTTTCCACATCGGGCACGTCCTCTTCAGCTCTGTCGGCCTCGGTCAGACTCACACAGGCTTCCCGCTGTTGCTGGCGCAGGTGGTCGATGCTGAGATGTTTTACCGTCGTGGTGAGTAGTCGGCCGGCCTCATCTTCGGAACGCAACGTTGTGCGGCGTGTCCAGAGGCGGATGAAAGCATCCTGCAAAGCATCTTCGGCCACGCTCTCCCCCACCATGGAGGAGGCCAAGCGTCGCAGCCCTCGCTGGAGGCGCTGAAATGCAGGGAGGAGTACTTCCTCTTTTGAGCCGTCGCTATTTGGGAACTTCTGAGCCATTCGAGTGGTTGGTTTACATTGTGCTAACGCAGGACATTAGGTTTTGTAACATCAAAGTAAGATTTTTTTCTTTTATTCAATAAAAGAGAGGCAGCTCAGAGGCCGCTTACTTGAAAATCGGACTGGTCCGACGCGTCCGACCTGGCCCGACCCGTCCGACTGGTCCAACAGGGCAAAAAAATGCAATAAGGCTGTCGGCTGGCTTCCTTATTGTGTCAGCTGATAGCCTTATTGTGTCGGCTGACATCCTTATTGTATTTACGGAGTGGTTTAAGAGGTTGATTAGCAAGAGTATATGAGCTGGTTTTTCAGAAAGAAGAGCCGTTCCCTTGGCTTTTCTTCCTCGAAAGTTGGCAATATTTAGGAAAAGCCCGTATCTTTGCTTCGATAAATCCACGCGCACCATTGGCAAGGCTGATAGGTGGCGCAAAAAAACGGTAGTTATTTATGAAAATTCTCCTTGCAGCCACAGGGCTGCTCCTCTCTCTCACATCTTGCAGCGTATCCGTTCCAGGTATCAAGAGCGTGAATGCCAATGAGTTTGAAGAACTGCTGCAAACTTGCAATATTCAGCTCTTGGATGTTCGCACGGCTGAAGAGTTTGCTCAAGGCCACATTCCAGGCGCTACGAATATCGATGTGCAGCAACCCGACTTTCTCGAAAAGGCACAAGCGGCTCTCTCGCGCAAACGCATCGTGGGCATCTATTGCCGTTCGGGCAAACGCAGTATGCGCGGCGCTGAAATCCTGAACAAGGCAAAGTTCACCGTTGTCAACCTCCAAGGCGGCATCATCGAATGGCAGGATGCGCAAAAAGTCACAGAAGAGTGAAAAACCCTTAAAACTGCAAACTGCATCAGACAATTTGTAAGTTTTCGACTTGTCTGATGGGTAAGAATAGCATCTTTATTCTCTTTTTCTCTGTTAAAAGCCCAAAAAGAATTTAATTTCTGACAAAAACGCGTAACTTCGCGGCGTGGAAAAGTGGCAGGTTCGAGCAACCCGCTGCAAGAGAGGCTTAATTCCTTTCCCCTCTAAGTTTTAAAGGACATTCTAAATCTTTTCTATTTCTTATGGAATACTATCAAAGAGTATTGTTGGCAGCCTTGACGCCTGCAGTTGCAGTTTGCGTTCAGGCTCAGGTGACTACGTCCTCATTGGGCGGTCAAATCCTGAATGAGTCCAACCAACCAGTTGCAGGAGTAGTGGTAAAGGCCACTCACGTCCCTTCAGGAACGACCTACAGCGCAGTGACCAACGCCAATGGTCGTTATACCATTCAAGGTATGCGTCCGGGCGGCCCTTACACCGTAGCTATCCACTACCTGGGTTACAATGCAGAGAAGTTTGAGAACATCAATCTCGAGCTCGGCAATATGTTCCCGCTCGACGCTTCATTGTCACCAAAATCTACTGACTTGGGCGAAGCAACGGTAGTGGCCAACCGCAAAACGCGTACGGGAGCAGGCGAGAACTTCACGCTGCAAAAATGCAGAACATCCCAACGATTGATCGTTCAGTGGCAAGCATTGTGAAGAACACGCCGATGGCCGTTTCATCCAAGAGTGGCGGTATCTCCTTCGTAGGTTCTAACAATCGCTACAACAGTTTCCAGATCGACGGTGTCGTGGCCAACGACGTGTTTGGTTTGAGTGCTGATGGTACCAACGGCGGACAAACGGGGGCAAACCCCATCTCCATGGATGCTGTTCAGGAACTCCAGGTGGTTATTGCTCCTTATGATGTTCGCCAAGGCGGCTTCACGGGTGGCGGTATCAATGTGGTGACAAAGTCGGGTACGAACGATTTCCACGGAAGTGCGTACTCCTACTTCAACAACCAAAGCATGTATGGTAAGTACAGTGCTGTGCGCGACTATGCCAAGGTGCCCCTCACCGATCAGTTTGAGCGCACCTTCGGTGGAACGCTCGGCGGTCCGATCATCAAGAACAAACTCTTCTTCTTCGCTTCTGTAGAAAACAAGAGAAAGAGTTATCCCAACAACATCTACCCCGGCTATAGTGAGAAATACATCTCAACGGATGTGGCACAGCAGGTAGTGGACCGCTACTATGCGCTGACGGGCATTCGTGATAGTTTCGGCCCACGCAACGTTGAGAGCCACAGCCTCGGCATTACGAGCCGCATCGACTGGAATATCAACGAGACCAACCACCTCACACTGCGCTATCAGCACAATAATAGCTACAAAGACGGCTATGCTGTTGGTGCTACCAGCTATTTTTTCGCTAATTCGGGCTACCGCTATAACAATAAGACCAACGACATTGTTGCAGAATGGACAAACCGCATCAGTGATAGCTTCTACAATGAGTTGCGCGCCAGTGCAAGCTTCGTGCGCGACCACCGCGAGTCACCCTACCAAGGTCCAACGGTATTGATTCAGAACGTGTACAGTGCAGACAATTCAACTCGCATAGGCCTCAATATCGGTACAGAATATAGCTCTGCAGCCAACGGACTGGACCAGAACATCTACACGCTCGAGGACAACCTCAGCTGGTACTTGGGTAGCCATACGCTGACTTTCGGTACACACAACGAAATCTACAGGGTTTCTAACCTCTTCATTCAGGCTGCTAATGGTTCTTGGACTTTCGATAATTTGAACGATTTCCTCAACGATAAGCCCAACAGATTCAACTATAAGTACACCGACCCATCTCTCACCGGTGGTGACACGAAGTATTCTCCAGCCATCAAGGCAGGCCAGTTTGGTTTCTACGCGCAAGACAAATGGAACGCTACTTCCAACTTCAACGTGACTTATGGTTTGCGTATCGATCTGCCTGCTGTGTTCAACAAACCAACGGCTAACGAAACTTTCAACCAATATGCTAAGAGCAAGAATCTGGATGCTCAGGTAGGTGTCGTTCCTAGCACGAAACTCATGGTTAGTCCGCGTCTCGGCTTCAACTGGTACCTCACCGACGACCACAAGACGCTCCTGCGCGGCGGTACAGGTATCTTCACCGGTCGTGTGCCGTTCGTATGGCTCAGCAACGCCTTCAATAGTAATGGTGTAGAAATGAAATCTACCACTATCTCTAAGAACGTGCCTGGTATGAACAACTACCAGCAGGCTCTCACTGATGTGGTTAACTCTAGCGCTACGAGCCAGAAACCCGACATTGCTGTAGTGAGCAAGAAGTTTAAGTACCCACAAGTTTTCCGCTCTAACCTCGCTCTCGAACACACGCTGCCCGGCGACGTGAAGATGACGCTCGAGGCTATCTATAGCAAGACGATGAACAACGTCTTCTTCGAGAACCTCGCCATCAATCAAGTGGCAAAGACCTATGCTGTGCCTGGTAAAGAGAACTCTGCTGTTCCCTACTACAACAGTGAAAAATCTGACTACTACAGCATCATCAATCTGAAGAATACGAACCGCGGCTACAGCTACGCCCTCAGCGCACTCTTTGAAAGACTTTCAACTTCGGCCTTGACCTCGCAGCAAGCTACACCTTTGGCCACTCTAAGAGTGTGAACGATGGTACAAGTTCTGTTGCTTATTCTAACTGGAAGTACAACTATTCTCGCGACACCAATGGTAAGGGTGAACTTGGCTATTCTAAGTTCGACATTCCTCACCGCGTGATGGTTCGTGTGGGCTGGACTTCTCCGAAATACCTCAACGGCTGGACCAGCACGCAGATCGGTATCGTTTACAACGGCTCTAATGGTGGCCGCTACAGTCTCTCAATGAACGAGAGCGAAGACTTCAACGGCGACGGACAGAAGGGTAACAACCTTCTCTACATCCCAACGAAGAACGAACTCGCGCTGATGAACTTTGCGCCGACCATTGTAAAGGGTCAGGTGATTATGGATGCTGATAAAAACCGTGCAGCTTTTGAAAAATGGATCGAAGGCGACAGCTACGCTAAGAACCACCGCGGACAGTATGCTGAACGTAATTCTAACATGACTGAATGGGAACACCAGATTGATCTCCACTTCGGTCAGAAGATTTACTGGAAGAACATCTGCAACTTTGAGTTCACCTTCGATATCATGAACTTCGCCAACTGTCTGAACAAGAAGTGGGGCGCTCAGTATAGCAACGTCTACAACGTAAGCCCGCTGATGGTTTCTAAGATGACGAAGGGTGCTGATGGCAACTATACGCCGGTTTATCAGTATAATAACCCACGTCTCACAAAGAACGATATCCTCAGCCGCTGGCACATGCAGCTCGGCTTCCGCGTAAGCTTCTAAGCGAGACCTCCATTCTCTAAGCGGACTCTTTAGAGACCGCTCACAAAAAGGCTTCACCTCTGTTCGGGGTGAAGCCTTTTCTTGTTGTCTTTTTTTGAGTTATCCTATTTCTCGTCGAAGTTGATAATCATTCCCTCTACAGCATCTGCTGGCACACCGATAGCGGCGGGTTGAGCGGATTGGGCTTGTTGTTGAAGGCGCGCAAACTCATCGTCGAAATTGTGGAAGCCGTTGATGCTGAGGTCCTCTCTGACGCGGTAGCCCTCCGGCGTGATGGTTTCGTAGTGCGGAATGGCGTTGAAGCGGAAGAGTTCGCACAGTTGGTTGTATTCTGCTGGCGAAAGGCAGATACACTCCTCGTCGGCGAGCCATTCTTTCACATATTTCCTGTATGCCTCACTGCCCTGCGGCGTGTTCTCTGCAGCGATGAAGATGAGCTTCACATCCTTGCGTTGCGCAATGCTGGCGCGCAAATCCTTACTCTTCTGGATAGCGGCACGGCAGGGAGAGCAGCCCATTCCCCAGAAATCAATGAGGAGATAGCGGCCCGGGAAGCGCGCCGATAGTTGGCGGATCCTTTCGGCCGCTGCATTGTTGGCGGGGAGAGGCGTAGCGATGTCTTGTTCCATCATGGCTGCCGAACAGAAGAGGTCGGCTTGTTGGCGGATGAAGGGGGGAGGAAAGAACTTCCAAGTAGGGCGATAGCATATTGTTGAGCGCGGGCAGACTTTCCGCCTCGGCCAAGCGTTCTTGTTCTGTGAGGCTCGTGTCGGCAAGTATTCCAGGGATGAGCGCCTCATTGTTGCGCCACTCTTTGAAGTTTTCCTGAATGTCTTTGTAGATGCAGATTTGCAGCATCAAGTTGCTGTCGTTGCATCTCATTAGTTTTTTCAGGGCCGCACGCTTGTTGTTGAGAATTTTCTGCTGAATATCGGCCGTTATCTTGACGCTGTCCATCTTTCCAAGGGAAGCAAACTGCCCTGAGAAGACGGGAGGGGCGAAGCGCAGGCGGTTGATGAGAGTGGGGAAGTAGCTACTGGCTGTCAGCAAAGGATTGTCGAAAGGAATGCGCGATAAGAGTTTGAAATTGCTGGGATCGTTCAGCGCGTCCCTTTCGGCCCTGTCCGCTCCAGAAGGTTCCTTCTGTCCGTTGGCTTCTGCTTTTTTTGAAAAATCATCCTCACGGTTCATGGCATATTCTATCAATGCACTGGCAAAGCTCACTTGCAAATCAGTCAAGGCCAACTGCTCTTCCTTCGGAGTGAACTTGTCGCGCTCGCTGGTAAGAGCCAGCAGGGTCAGTGCATTGTTCCAGAGCGTTTCCGCAAGGGGGGCTGCGCTTGGCTAAACGGCCCATTGAAATAGCGTAGAGCATTCATGATGCCATTGAATGGGAGTTTCGCTTTGAGCCATCGTTCCATCTCTTTGCAACTCCCGTTGTTGTACTGACACTCATATTGTCCGCGCGCGTTCTTTTGCACCGTCACATCGATGGTCTCACCTGGGCGGGCAAAGAAAGGAATCTCGCTGAACGCTATATTGGAATTGCCCGCGAAGAAAGCCTCTCTCACGGGATAGCACGCCGAGAATTTCTTTTCGAAAGTCCCATCCGGCGCAATATTGAGCATGAGAATTCCCTGCTCCTTCTCAAAAATGTTTTCGTAGTAACATTCTAAGTGGTTGAAACCAAATTTTGCGGCATCATAGTCCATGATGCGGCCGCGAATGGTGATGGAATCGTTCTTGAACCACTCCGTTGGCAGCACATAGGGATGGCTCTCGGTGAGTGCTTCGAGTCTGGGCGTGGTGAGTGGGGTATTTTTGTCGTGGATACCGAGGAGCATAAACGAATAGAAGTCGTCTCCCCCTATGAAATCGAACACTCTGACGCGTTGCGGCATGGGGGCAAAATGCAGCGCGAATTGAGTCGGACCATTTTTAGGAGAAGAAATCGGTTGGTCGAGCACGACGCCATCAGCCGAGCGCAAGGCATATCGGTGGCCGCTTTCATCTTTCAGATAACTGCTCTTGTTGAGAATGAACGGATCTCCTGCTGGCGATTCGATGCAAAGGTGAAGCGTGGTGGCCGTATCTGTCAAGACCACTTCTCGCACAGTGATTTTTTCTTTGAAAGGGATTGCACAAGCCGTCACCTTGGGCGTTTTGATGGTTTTGAAGGTCTTGCTCCAGCTCGCCACCGTGCAAGTCAGGAGTAGAAGGGTGATAAAAAACTGTTTCATTGTATTTAGGATATGCTACCTATTGAAAAATAAAGCCTCGAACCCCTTTCGTGGTTCGATTCTCTTATCGTTTGTTTGCAAAAATACGTCATAATTCTGTTTTGTGCCAAGAGGAGCGTTCCAAATCCTTTGCCTTTCTGCTCCTTTCTCCCTGGTTTGAAGATATAACTTACGTCTTTGGAGGAGAAAAAAAGGCGCAAATTTGGAGAAATACGGGCGAAAGTGAAGAAGTAGGTATCGTTGTTATGCCTCCCTTTATTGCCCTCGTAAATACAATAAGGAAGCCAGCTGACACAATAAGGAAGTCAGCCGACAGCCTTATTGTATTTTCAAACGCAATAAGGATATCCACGCTCCGCGTTATAGCATCAGCGGAGGCTTCATCGCGGCAAAAAAGAGCGTGGCACTTGTCATAGAAAAAGAGCGAACCTGCTGCGGGGCGGGTTCGCTCTTTGCGTGGAGAGGTGGACCGTGTTAGAGAACCACCTTATAGGAATGGTTACCCAGTTGGAGGACAACGGTGTTGCCTGCTGCAGCCGGAATGGTGAATGTGCGCTTAGCGGTCTGCACAAACTTGCGACCTTGGAGGTCGTAAACGCTCACGCTTTCAACGTCAGTACCTTTGAGGGTCACCGTGCGGCCTTCGACCGTGAAGAGCGTCGCATTTTCTGTGACTTGCCTGACGCCCGTGGGCTGGTAGCTGCCGTCGATGTCGAACACTACTACGGCACCCTGACGAGCAGGGATGGCAGCGGTGTTGCTGTTTGCGCCAGCGGGCTGCTTTGTACCGTCGATGTAGCAGTTGGCTTGACCAATGCCGGGATACTTCACAGTTCCAGCTTGTCCCTTCACATTCGTCACCGTGATGCGAGTGGCCTTACCTGCCTTCCATGCAATGTCTACCGTGTAGTTACCAATGGCTTTGAGGCCCTTGATATGACCAGCCTTCCAAACAGAGGGGAGAGCGGGGAGCACTACGATGGTGTCCGTTGCGCTCTGCATGAGCATCTCTGCAATACCTGCACAAGCACCGAAGTTACCATCGATCTGGAACGGAGCGTGTGCATCGTAGAGATTGTAATAGATACCGCCAGCGTACTGGTTTGTGCCGAACGACGTAGCATGGCGCAGAGCGCGGTGGAGTATCACGCGAGCGTGATCGCCGTCTTGAGCGCGCGCCCAGAGGTTGATGCGCCAGCCCATAGACCAACCTGTTGATTCATCGGAACGGAGTTTCAGAGAGTTGACAGCAGCCTTGAAGTAAGGGCTACCAGGTGTCACCTGATTGAAAGGATAGAGACACATCAGATGGCTCTGGTGGCGGTGGCCATCTTCGCCGCGCGTGTAGGAGCTATATTTCCATTCGCGCAGAAGATCTTGACCGTTGCTCACGCCGTGGTGAGGAGAACCCCATTTGCCGGTATATTTTTCGATGGCGAGACCTTTGTCGGCCTTCTCCAAGCGGTCTTCCAGTTTGGCTTTATCAGCAGCGGAGATATTAGCATCGCTGCCCAGAATGTCGGCAGCGTCTTTGGTGTTCTGCAAGAGTTCAACCACGAGTTGCTGCGCATGAGCTACGGCATTTTCCGTAGGACCTTGTTCGGGAGAGTATTCGCTGGGGCATTCGTAAGTGCCATCGGCAGCCAGCTTCATGCGTTCAATCCAGAATTGCGAAGCACTCCACATTGTGGGGAAGGCGCTGAGCAAGAAATCGCGGTCGAGCGTGTAGCGATAGTGCTGCCAGAGGTGAGTGGCATACCAAGCGTTGGCGATGACATAATTGTGCATGAAACCACCTACACCGCCGAAGATATTGTTCTCAGTATAGCAAGTCCAACCCTTCGTTTGGCCGGCATCCTTGGCATACTTCTGCCACTGACCATGATTCATAGCCATGTTGGTGATATAATTGAGGAACGGCAGGTGCATCTCGCTCAGGTTGGTAGGTTCTGCTGGCCAGTAGTTCATCTGCACGTTGATGTTAGAGTGAATATCCGAAGCCCAAGGTGGAGTGTTGGTGTTGTTCCAAATACCCTGCAAGTTGCTGGGCAGATCCACACCGCGTGAAGAAGCAATCTCGAGGTAGCGGCCGTAAGCAAAGTAGAGCTGTTCGAGCATGAGGGAAGAACCCTTCACGCCAGTATTGTCAGCTGAGTAAGCATCCACCAGTTTGTTGGTAGGTATAGCATTCTCCGAACCTTCGAGGGAGAAATCCACACGGTCGAAGTAGTTGCGATAGTCGGCCACATGATCCGTCATGATGGCAGCCATACCTTTTTGTGCGGCAGCGTCCACGCGCTCTTTCATCGTGCTGGGAAGAGCAGCGGTGTTGCTGATATACGTAGTCTTGTAAGCATCGAAATCAGTACCAGCAGCAAGATATACGCAAATCTCATCAGCATTGCGCACCTCCACGCCGTTGGCATCCGTGGTCATCGTACCGCCAACGGGCACCACCTTCATGCGAGCGTTGAACGTTACAGTGGTGAGTTTGCCGCTGAACGTTCCTTCGCCGTCGGCATAGGAGGGAGTGGCCTTTACGCCCGGTTTGAGCGTGAAGCGCAGGGAGATGCTGCCCGGTTTGTTGCAAGCGTAGCGCACAGCAATAACGCGGTCGGGGAAGCTGGCAAGGTAGGTGCGGTCGTAAGTCTTGCTGCCGTCAGCATTGGTGAAGTGTGTAGAACCAATGGCACGGGTCAAGTCGAGCGCACGATAATAGTTTCACTTTCTTATCTGAACCGAAATCGAAATCTCCGCTCAAATCTTCGGCAAAGAGGGAACCGAAGTTTTGGTATGCCCCGTAGGAACTACCGTTGTCCGTGCTCGAACCACTCCAGAGGGTTTTCTCGTTGAATTGTACTTCGTCCTTGTACGCGCCATTGAAGAGGCTCGCGCCCAACTGTCCATTACCGATGGGCAAGGAATATTCCATCCAGTTGTTCGATGTTCCCCCGAGCGTAGCGGGCTGTGTGTACCAAAGCGTGAGTTTAGACAAGCCGCTTACAGATGCGGGAGCGATGCCCTCCACCTTGTAGTCAGCGTAGGTCATGTCCTTAGGTAGGATAAATTCCACGGGGTTGTTCACATCGTTAGCCGCCCACAAACCAATCTCATTTCCCAGTTGCGCACCGCCCCATTGGTTGAAAGCGTTGTTGCCACTGATACCGTTGGCGTGGATTTCCCAGTTGGGGCTAAATGCAGCCACACCTGTTGTGACCAGAGAGAAGCCGTTGGCGTCGGGCGTGGTGCGCGTTTGATGCGTGCGGCATTGCCCGTTCCGTCCACATAGGCGTAGAGTCCGGCCTCGTTGACGAGTTGGAAGTTGCTTTGAGTGCCCACGAGTTTCCATTTCTGCGCTGGTATGGGGTCGGCAGCTGCTATTTGCACGCTCTGGCCTGCACCCTGGTCGGCCAAATAGCCACCGCCTTGGCAGAACTTCACGAAATAGAAAGTAGAGGACGTTTCGGAGCTAAACACAGGCAGTTTGGCCTCAGTAGCCACAAAACGAACGGGATTGTTGTTGTCGCCAGCGGTCCACTCACCGAGGTTCACGCCAGCCGACGTACCGCCCCATTGGTTCATGCTTTGTGACGATGTCTTGCGCTGTATCTCCCAGCAGTCGGAAGCCGCAGCGTTGGTGCTCTCCACCATCTTCAGCGCAACACCAGTAGCGGAAGTGGTGAAGTTTGAGCTATTGAAATTAACGTAGTTGCCTTTCTTGGAGAGCAACACAAAGTTGTCCTTCGTGCCGATAAAGGCCCATTTCTGTGCATCGACATTTGCTTTTGTCGCTGTCTTGAGTGCGTTGCCGCGCCCTTGGTCTGCCAAGCAGTTGGAACCCGTCTTAAACTGAACGTGGTACCAAACTGGATTGTCGGCCGTAGAAAACGACGGCAAAACCTGCGCTTGCATCGAGCTGACGCCCAGCAAAACAAGCAGCAAGAGTAACAATTTTCTCATAGATTGTTGGTGTTTAGTAATTTGTTAAATGAATTATGGTGGCGAAGATACAAAAATTTCATAAAAAGCAGAAATACAATAAGGAAAAGCCTTTACAAATGTGTCGTTTCTGCCGGATTGTCTTTACTGTGTGTACACTTGTGCGTTTCTGTCTCTTTTCTCCTCACCATCTTTCCTATTTGAATTATAATACTTAATTTCGCAGCAACATAATCATTAAATAACTCATAGCATTATGGCACAAACACCGGAATTCAAGTATGCTCCTATGTTCCAGCTCGGCAAGGACGACACGGAGTACTATCTGTTGACGAAAGAAGGCGTCAGCACCAGCGAGTTCGAAGGTAAGACAATTCTGAAAGTAACACCCGAAGCCCTGACACGCATGACCAATCAGGCTTTCCGCGATGTGGCTTTCCTGCTCCGCCCCGCCCACAACGCACAAGTGGCTAAGATTCTGAGCGATCCGGAGGCTTCTGACAACGACAAATACGTTGCACTCACGTTCCTGCGCAATGCAGAAATTGCAGCGAAGGGTCAGCTCCCCATCTGCCAAGATACGGGTACGGCCATCGTTCACGGAGAAAAGGGACAGCGCGTTTGGACTGATTTCGACGATGCTGAAGCTATCGCGCGCGGTGTCTATAAAACTTATACGGAGGAGAATCTCCGCTACTCACAGAATGCGCCGCTCTCTATGTTTGAGGAGGTGAACACGCGCTGCAACCTGCCCGCACAAATCGACATCGAAGCTGAGGAAGGCGACGAGTATAAATTCCTCTGCGTGATGAAGGGTGGCGGTTCGGCCAATAAAACCTACCTCTTCCAGGAAACGAAAGCCATTCTCAACGAACCTACGCTCATTCCGTTCCTCATTGAAAAGATGAAGAGCCTCGGTACGGCTGCCTGCCCGCCTTACCATATCGGTATCGTCATCGGTGGTACGAGTGCGGAGAAGAATTTGATGACCGTGAAACTGGCTTCTACTCACTACTACGATAACCTCCCCACTACAGGCGACGAGACCGGCCGCGCTTTCCGCGACCTCGAACTGGAGAAACAGTTGCTCGAAGAGGCCTATAAGATAGGACTTGGTGCTCAGTTTGGCGGTAAATATTTTGCCCATGATATTCGTGTGGTTCGTTTGCCCCGCCACGGCGCAAGTCTGCCTGTAGGCATCGGCGTGAGTTGCTCGGCCGACCGTAACATTAAGTGTAAGATCAACAAGGACGGTATTTGGATAGAGAAACTCGACGATAATCCTACGCGTTGGATTCCGGAGGAACTCCGCAACGCCGGCGAAGGTGGCGGCGTGAAAATCGACCTCGACCAACCGATGGAAGAAGTGCTCAAGGAACTCACTAAGTATCCCGTGAGCACGCGCTTGAGCATGAGCGGCACCATCATTGTGGCGCGCGACATTGCCCACGCTAAGATCAAAGCCCGCATTGATGCCGGTGAAGGTATCCCTGATTATTTGAAGAACCACCCTGTGCTCTACGCTGGTCCGGCAAAGACGCCGAGGGGTATGGCCTGCGGCTCTATGGGTCCGACTACTGCCAACCGCATGGACCCCTATGTAGACCTCTTCCAGAGTATGGGCGGTTCGATGGTGATGATTGCCAAGGGCAACCGCACGCAAGTGGTGACCGATGCCTGCAAGAAGCACGGCGGTTTCTACCTCGGTTCTATTGGTGGCCCAGCAGCTATCCTCTCCTATAACAATATAAAGAGCATCGAGTGTGTGGAATATCCCGAACTCGGTATGGAAGCTGTGTGGAAGATTCGTGTGGAAGATTTCCCCGCCTTTATCCTCGTCGACGATAAGGGCAACGATTTCTTCAAACAAATCAAACCCACTTGCGGCAGCTGCAAGTAATCTCTATCAACTCCATAATTTTAGCCCCGAACATTCGCTGAATGCTCGGGGCTTTCTATTGAATAGCTGGTGCTTTGAAGAATTGGACTTGTCGGACGGGTCAGACTTGTCCGACTGGTCGGACTTGTCAGACTGGTCGGATTAGTCAGACTGGTAGGAGAAGCAGGCAGCTTTTTTATTCTCCTTTGTTGTGGATTTTGCTGACACGTTCGCGGTGGACTTTGGCCCGTTCGGCTGCAGCTTGGGCAGCAGGGCTGTTGGCCATGTCGGCAGGCGCGATGCGATAGGTTTCGGCCAAACGGAGGAGATCCTTCACCACTTCGCCGCCTGCGATAAGGCCGGCAGCAGCAGGTACGAAAGCGTTGCTGGCGGGAACGGAGCGCCGCCCCGATCCGTTGGACACATCAGCACCGGCGGGGAGGTTGGGGGGAGGTGGCGGCAGAAGCCTGAGTAGCAGCGGAAACGCTTTGGACAGCTTCGGCCGGCATCTCCTCGATGAGCGGGCGGAGCGGCTGCTCCTCGCTATACACCACTTTGAGATGAGGTATGCGCAGAGTGCGAAGTTTCTTGCGTATAACTTTCGCCAGAGGGTCCATTGTTGTCTTGGTAATATCCGTCACGCGAAAGGCCGTTGCATCCATTTTGTTGGCAGCTCCCATACACGAAATGATAGGCACGTGGAGCTGGTGACAACGCTTGATGAGTTCGATTTTTGCCGTGACCGTGTCGATGCAATCCACCACATAGTCGTATTGGCTCAAATCGTAGTCGTCGGCATTTGAGGGAAGATAAAAAGTGGGATATTTATGGACAATGCAATGCGGGTTGATGTCGTGGATACGCGCCTCGGCCGCATCCACTTTATATTGCCCCACAGTGGAATGAAGGGCCACGATTTGTCGGTTCAGATTGGAGAGACACACGCGGTCGTTGTCGAAAAGAGCGAGTTCGCCCACGCCGCTGCGGGCGAGTACTTCCACAACGTAGCCGCCTACGCCGCCCACGCCGAAAACCGCTACGCTGCTACCTTCGAGCGTATCGATGGCCGGACGACCTAAGAGGAGTTGGGTTCGAGAATGTTGTTCTTGCATAATGGATGGGAAAAGGCCGAGCCGCGGCAGCACGGAAACGAGAGAAGGTGCTGCAAACTGGCTCGGCTTTTAGGGATATGAGAGAATAAATCAGAGTGGACGGCCGTCGCTGTCGTACTGATTGAAAAGAAAATCGTTGTAGGGATATTTCTGAACGTGGAGCTGACGCACACGATTATAGAGCAAATCGCGGAGTTCGTCGATGTTGAGGCGTTCTCGAGCGGAGATGAAAATACAATTCTCGCCCATCTTATTCATCCAAGTTTGTTGAAGTTCCACAAGGCTCACGTTCTCGCTACCTGCCGGCGTGAGGTCGTCAGCCTCCTTCTCCGTCCAGGTGTAAGCGTCCACTTTGTTGAACACGATAATGACAGGTTTCTCCGCACAACCCAAGTCGGCCAGCGTGCGGTTGACCACCTCGATTTGCTCCTCGAAATCGGGGTGCGAAATATCGACAACGTGGAGCAGGAGGTCGGCCTCGCGCACCTCATCAAGGGTGGATTTGAATGAATCAACGAGGTCGGTGGGAATCTTGCGGATGAAGCCCACGGTGTCGGAGAGGAGGAATGGCAGATTGTCGATAACCACCTTTCGGACCGTCGTGTCGAGCGTGGCGAAGAGTTTGTTTTCGGCGAACACCTCCGTCTTGGCCATGAGGTTGAGGAGCGTGGATTTTCCCACGTTTGTATAGCCCACAAGAGCCACGCGAATCATGCGGCCGCGGTTGGAACGCTGCGTGCGCTTTTGTTTGTCGATTTCCGCCAAGCGACTTTGAGCAGTGCCATACGGTTGAGGATGATTCGGCGGTCCATCTCGAGCTGTGTCTCACCCGGACCGCGAAGGCCTACTGAACCTTTTCCACCGCCCGAGCCAGAACCGCCACCCTGACGTTCGAGGTGGGTCCACATGCGCTGCAAGCGCGGCAGCATGTATTTGTATTGAGCCAGCTCCACTTGCGTCTTGGCGTTGGCCGTCTGGGCGCGCATGGCGAAGATGTCGAGGATGAGTTGTGTGCGGTCGATGACGCGCACTTTCAGCTCGTTCTCAATGTTGCGGATCTGCTTCGCGCTGAGTTCATCGTCGAAGACCACCATATCTACATCCCGCTCCGCTTCGAGTTCGGACTCGATCCAGCGGCGCATCTCTTCGAGCTTTCCTTTGCCCACATAAGTGACAGAATTGGGCCCATCGAGCTTCTGCGTGAAGCGTTTGACGCATTCCGCGCCAGCCGTTTCGGCCAGAAAAGCCAGCTCGTCGAGGTATTCGTTAGCTTGGCGTTCGTCCTGCGTTTTGGTGATGAGCGCAACGAGCACCGCCTTTTCCACGCGGTTCTCTATTTTTTCTATTTCGAACATAATGATTGGTTTGACTGCAAAAATACGATATTGTGATAAGAACGCCAAATAAGCCTATCGGCAGAGCGGGCGGATTTTTAGGCAAAGCCTTTGGGCTTTTCCTTCTGCTTCTTCCATTGTTTCCCTTCTCCCTACTGAATCATGATTTCGCAGAGCCGTTGCTGAATGGGGCGGGCATCGAGGATAGACATCTGGCTATTGAGAATGGCGAAAGCCAAGAGATGGCCGTTTTGTCCGCGGCAAAAGCCCGATAGTGTGGAGATACCGTAGGGGCGAGTGAGTGTGCCGGTTTTGGCCTGAATCTTACCGCGCGCTGTGCTGCGTTCCATCATGTGGCGGAAAGAGCCGCTGGTGCCCGCAATGGGGAGGTGAGCGCGCATCATGCGGAAGATGTCGGGATGGTGGTAAGCATAGCGCAGGGTCTTAACGAGGAGCTGGGCTGTGACGCGGTTTTCGGAGCAGAGGCCGCAAGCGTCGTGGATGGTATTTGTTCCAGTGCTATCGAGCTGCTCACGCACAAAGCGGTGTATATAGTCCACGCCGCGCTGGCGCAGGTCGTGGCGGTCGGGATTTGCGGATGCACTGGGCGCCGACTCTAAGCCGAGGGTATAGAGGAGGCCGTTGCTCTGCGTGTTACTACTGTTGTGCCATGCGCGCCCGAGGACGAGGCCCATTTGGCGGCTGAAGCGGAAGATTCGGCGCGCTCCATGGGGCACTGTGCCTATGCCCACTCGTGCGGCGTCCACTTTGATGCCGGCGCGCTGCAGTGCGTTGCGGAGGGCGCGCAAGATGGTGGGGCGCGGTTGGTAGAAGAGTCCGTACTGAGGGAGCACTACATCGCCAGGGCCCCAATGTTGCTCAGGCGTGGGTACTTCATCGTGGACGGGCGCGAAGAAAACGTTGCCCTCCACCTCCTGGATGCCGTGGCGCTTCAAGGCGTTGGTGAACATGGCGAGGTCGGGAGCGTAGAGTTGCGGGTCGAGACTGCCTTGTAGCACTACATCGCCCTGCAATACGCCGTTGAGGATGCGCCCTTTCGTGTAGAGCGTGGTGCGGTAGAAGTATTTGTCTGTGAGCAGATGCATAGCCGCCACGCCACTGATGAGTTTCATGCACGAAGCCGGTGGCATCGGGGCTTGTTCGCGATAGCCAAAAACGGGCTTATCGGCCGTGAGGTCGTAGACATAAGCCCCAAATGGTCGGCTTGCTGTTTTTGTTCGACATAGTCCGCCAGCTGCCGGCGGAGGGCCTCGTCCACCACGGTATCGGCAGGGCTTTGCTGCTTAGAATGATTGTACTGATTTTTGCCACTGCTGCAACTGGCGAGCAGCAGCAGAAGGGCGGGGAGATATAGAAAAAGTCTGTGAAACATTTTTTGTGCGTTAAGTCTTACGCAAAAATACACCAAAAAAACGGTAGCTTTGAGGAATTAAAGATTTTTAGATACGGAGCACATGGATTCCTACAGAAGCGTATGTCTCCAACTATTTTGACACAGGAAAAAGTGTTACCTCATACTCTTTTGTCAGTTTTTTCTCTCTTTCAGTTCCTTCCTAATATGTACCATTTCTTAGAAAAAAAGAGGAGGCCACATTTCGCAATGTAGCGCTCCTCCGAAATAATTAAATGTTGATTGACTTTTGTAGATATTAGTCTATATATTTGGGCGAAGGCCCATACTTGTTGCTGTATGTACTCGAATCGCTGGCGCAGAACACCAAGATGGTGATGCTGAGAGCTAAGCAGATCAGAGCGCAAAGAGAGAGAGAATCACTACTGCCCAGATATAGCCATTCCATACGGCCAAAGGGAGAGTAGGTATCATTGGAAGTGCCGAGAAGAAAAGCCCGACAGTCCAACCGCCGCTCCGTCCCGTGTCATGTAGGCGTCGCACCGCGACGGCGAAGGACGGAATGAGTGTTGCCAAAGCATAGAGATAAACAAGGAATTTTACCCAAACAAGTCCCGTGATAACAGAGATCGTGAAAAATGCAAACTGCAAACCCATGGTCACAACCATGTTGAATAGTGCGAACCACCAGAATTCCGACCGGCGCGAGCGTCCACTGAAGACGGCGTAGTCGCGGAATGCTTTTTTTATTGCTTTCGGAGCCGAAAGCATCGGTGTTGTTTGCATGATTTAAGTAGTTGTATAGATGTTAACTTTAGTTGGGATAGGCAAATATATATACTATATTTTATTATGCCAAGTAAAGTTAACAAAATCTGCAATAAAATCGTAAAAAACTTTATCCTTCTCCTTTCCGTTCCATCTTTCTTCTCTTTTGCACCCTATATATTTACATTAGAGCTGTATGTGTGTAGCGCGGAGAGGACACAGAATGCTGCATGGGATATTGTCGTTTTTTCCCTCCACGAGCGAAACTGTTCTCTTTTTGTTGTCACGTTGTCACAGAGGTGCTGACGGATTGATAAACAGGAGTTTAGACGTGTGGCAACGATTTGTGTTTTGATTTTATTGTCACGCTGTTGTCACCCGCGCACCATGCATGTTTCCAGTTTGTTATAATGGAAGTGTGACAACGTGGCGACGTGACGGCACGAAAACAAAGCAGAGAGAGTAGAATGAATCCTCTTCGCTTCGGCTTTCCTTATCATCAGCTCCGCTACAATAAGGGTGTCGGCTGACAGAATAAGGCTATCAGCTGACAGCCTTATTCTGTTCTCAAACGCAATAAGGCTATGGACGATGAAATAAAAGATATGTTTTTTTCGCTTTTTTCTGGTGAAGACAATCAAAAGTGCAAAAAAAGAAGATTACACAGATTTTTCCGTATATTTGCAGTGCGAGGGTGCGGTTAACCTTCAGTTGTGAATTGCTTTCAGAATCGTATCTTTGCATTATCGTTCACAACCCTCCCATTCGGGTGCTTCTATCATGACGAGTTGTGAATTGCTTTCAGAATCGTATCTTTGCATTATCGTTCACAACATCTCATCAAACAATACTACTTTTTTACTGGTTGTGAATTGCTTTCAGAATCGTATCTTTGCATTATCGTTCACAACCATTTCTGTCTTACCTTGTGTTGGAGTAATGTTGTGAATTGCTTTCAGAATCGTATCTTTGCATTATCGTTCACAACCAACACCATGGGAGAAGTGGTCAGAGTCGGGGTTGTGAATTGCTTTCAGAATCGTATCTTTGCATTATTGTTCACAACATGATACAAAATAACTGCGGTCGCAACTCCGTTGTGAATTGCTTTCAGAATCGTATCTTTGCATTATTGTTCACAACCCTGTACTTTTCAACTCCACGAAACAGACGTTGTGAATTGCTTTCAGAATCGTATCTTTGCATTATTGTTCACAACTTATTCTTAATGATTTTACGTTTCATTAGAGTTGTGAATTGCTTTCAGAATCGTATCTTTGCATTATTGTTCACAACTCTATAGTGTCATCCCAATTTAATTCATGGTTGTGAATTGCTTTCAGAATCGTATCTTTGCATTATTGTTCACAACCATTTCCTCGGCAGAATACAAACCAGCCGAGTTGTGAATTGCTTTCAGAATCGTATCTTTGCATTATTGTTCACAACGGTGATTCCTGTACACCCCTCAAGGTAGAGGTTGTGAATTGCTTTCAGAATCGTATCTTTGCATTATTGTTCACAACAAAAAGAATATCCCTAACTTACAAGATATAGTTGTGAATTGCTTTCAGAATCGTATCTTTGCATTATTGTTCACAACAGAAGTTAATGTTTACCATTGCAATAAAGGTTGTGAATTGCTTTCAGAATCGTATCTTTGCATTATTGTTCACAACCCAGTACACCGAAGTATCCGCGGCCAAACAGTTGTGAATTGCTTTCAGAATCGTATCTTTGCATTATTGTTCACAACAAAATCAAGCACATGACCATCAGAAGCACCGTTGTGAATTGCTTTCAGAATCGTATCTTTGCATTATTGTTCACAACGGAGCACACCTTTCCCCGTGCCGCGTCCGGTTGTGAATTGCTTTCAGAATCGTATCTTTGCATTATTGTTCACAACAGTACGCCAAAGTATCCGCGGCCAAACAGGTTGTGAATTGCTTTCAGAATCGTATCTTTGCATTATTGTTCACAACCGCGCCGTGCAAATAGGATTAATGTCATAGTTGTGAATTGCTTTCAGAATCGTATCTTTGCATTATTGTTCACAACCGGTAAACGTACCTTGCATCTTTTGCGGAGTTGTGAATTGCTTTCAGAATCGTATCTTTGCATTATTGTTCACAACTGATAAAGGAGACGTATTAGTATTTTTCTATGTTGTGAATTGCTTTCAGAATCGTATCTTTTGCATTATTGTTCACAACTCCGCCGAACTCCTCAACATCATCCTCTGGGTTGTGAATTGCTTTCAGAATCGTATCTTTGCATTATTGTTCACAACGTATGCGTTTCATAATAAAGAACGAGAGATGTTGTGAATTGCTTTCAGAATCGTATCTTTGCATTATTGTTCACAACTTTAGAATTAGGCATTTGAGGAGTAGAAATGTTGTGAATTGCTTTCAGAATCGTATCTTTGCATTATTGTTCACAACGTATGCGTTTCATAATAAAGAACGAGAGATGTTGTGAATTGCTTTCAGAATCGTATCTTTGCATTATTGTTCACAACTTTAGAATTAGGCATTTGAGGAGTAGAAATGTTGTGAATTGCTTTCAGAATCGTATCTTTGCATTATTGTTCACAACTCTGATGGATTAAAGTCAGAGACACTTATAGTTGTGAATTGCTTTCAGAATCGTATCTTTGCATTATTGTTCACAACGTTCGTAAAGTTCACAATTCCATCCCGTACGTTGTGAATTGCTTTCAGAATCGTATCTTTGCATTATTGTTCACAACAGGATGCTTGCAAGAGTTTGATTTATAATCAAATAAGTGTTAGTTGCAGAAAAAGAAAAATGATGCAAAAAAAGGTCTCACCACTTGGGTGAGACCTTTTTTTGTTAGAATAATTCGAGTTGCTGTCCTGGAGCATTTGGAGCTTTGTAGCGTGCTCTTTGGAAAATTTCGATAGCTCCAAACTGTTTGTCTGTGATACTCATAATGCCAACATTTCCAGATTCGGGGAGGAAAGATTTGACACGTTTGATGTGAACTTTTGCATTCTCAATGCTGGAGCAGTGGCGGGCGTAGATGGATAATTGGAACATTATGAAACCATCCCGCTGGAGATTTTTGCGGAATTCGGTGTATGCTTTCTTTTCTTCTTTTGTCAGCGTAGGGAGATCGAAGAATACTAATACCCACATAATGCGATATTCACTAAAGCGTTTCATGCGAATTGCGGAAAGCTCAGTTTGCGTTGTTCTCCTGCAAAGCATTTGGCGAGTGAGGCTGTCGTGATGCCAGCTGCCACCATCAGTGGGCTGCGTTTACCTCCGATGATGACATCCAGCGTTGGGATGGAGAGCAACTCTCGTTTGAGTTCTGTTGTTAGTATTGCGTTTTCTGCCCAGAAATCGTATTGAGCGACTAACTGGAATACCAATTCATCGACAAAGGGGCGATAAGGTTCCATGATATCATCGGCCAAGCAGTAGGCATTATACCGGTTGTGGTGGTGAAGGCCGAGAGTGGGGAGAAGTCCACTTACTACGAGAGCGCGGGCTATGACTGCGCGCAGGATGGCATAGCCGTAATTGAAAAGTTGGTTAGGATCTGTTGCTTCTCTGTCGCGAACGAAAAGAGGATGAGTGGGGAAGAAGTGTTGCCAATAGTAGACAGCAGCACGGGCTTCTAAGTTGGATGTGTCGCCGCTCTTTACTTCTTCGCTCCAAACTTTCATACATCGTGTTTCGTAGTGGCTACAGCGTTGCAGGACAGCGGCTTGGTTTAGGATTTTCTGCTGGATGGTTTGTTGCCATAATTGTTTGCGGAGCGGGAGAGATGATTCAATTTGCTGACGGAAGCGTTCGCTTTGTAGTGTGTTGCCAGTGAGGGGAAGAAGTAGTCCTGTAGGCATACGCCGTTCGTCGCAGGTGATGACGGCGCATTCATTGTCGAGAAGTTTTGCCAATAGGCCTTGTGTGATGGTGATGCGCTGATGATCTAATACGACGATGCCGATGTCTTCAATCGGGATGATCCTTTCCGCTTTTTGCTTGAAGGTGGCAGAGAGATTGGAAGCCTGCTCAACCTCGGGCAGGCGGAGAACAAGCTGTCTGTCGCGGAGGTTGAGGTAAGCAGGATTTCCAAAGTAGAGCGTTTTCTTGATCATTTATCTAAGAATTCTAAACCACTTGTTGTAAATTTAAAATCATAACCATGAAGAAGGAACTTGAGTTTATTAAGACTTAATCTGATTGTGATAGGCAAATTTTGATAGTCAGTTATAGTTTCTCCTATTTCGTCTATATTGTAAAGATGATTAACTGCTTTAATACGTGTTATTGCAGCTTCAAAACCTTTAATTACATACAGCCGTTTTGAAAGTTCTGTCATTGAAAGTTTCTTTAATTCTTCAGGAGATTTCTCATATATTAAAATTGAGTCTTTAGCGTGTAAGAGCCGCTGAAGTGTTAGTGTTTTCGTCCCATTAAGAATTTTGCTAGGAATTATTTCATTGTTCTTTTTCTTGTTTTGCGCAATATCTTTCAAAGAATATATGACGAATTGTCTTTTATTCCCATTTGTGTATTCTGCTGCTGCATATAAACCTCCAACACCAGCATAAACATTTTGTTTATATGGCTTACTTGATAGAAAGGTGTGCTTCTTTACTGCAATAGGATTTTTAATACGAACGTAGCATCTGATATGGCGTAATACATTTATTTTTTCTCCCTTTCTGTTAAGCATATATATAGGCTGTCCACATGCTTCTTTAAAGGAAGTTCCTTCGCAAAACTGACTTTTCATCATTGGTATGAGTGCTTTATTCACAATCTGTTTTTCAAGATCTTCCCAACTAGAGAAGCCTGGAGCACTGGTATTGTTTTTGAAAACTAATGGTTTTCGGATGACATAATAGATGGTTGGATCAATTATGTTCTGTTCCTTGTGATTAGTTGTTTCGTTACGATTTGTCTTTTTTTTCCATTGAGTAATAGCACCATAGAATGATTGACCTGAAAGTTCTCCTCTTATAGAGTCACCAGAACTCCACTTTTTATGTTTGTTTCCATGATGATCGGTTACATAAATTTTCTTTCCTCTGATACGAATAGTGCGACGGCTGTTTTGTTGTGTCTGTTCTTTGCGAAGATGTCGAATGATAATATTGTTTTCAATGTACGATGGAAGAGATGCGATGTCGTTACCTAAATGACAACTATTTATTTCATATTGTAATTTTTGGTTGAGACTTATAATCTCTTGCTGCTTATTTGTGTCCTTAGAGAAACAAAGAATCTTCTTGAGTTCTTTAATTCTAAGAAAGATTTCTAACATACGATCGCGTTTAGCAGCAATAGGTATAGTTGTTAGGATGGTGGCATCAATAGCATGGTGGGAGTGTTTGTCGCGATTCTTTGCTTCATCAACGCTCTGGATTCCCAGTATTTTTCGGAAATCAGCTGTGACACTTCCTTTCTGTACCTCCACATTTTTGAAGAGGCTTTTGAGGAAGAGAGCTGCATGGCGTGTGATGATACCGGTATCCACTAACTGGCTATTGCGGAAACCTTCTTTGATTTCTTCCATCTCGAAATGCGATAGTTTTTCCTGCCAATAGTTTAGTTCCATTTGCCAGAGGTGACGCTGACGAATGCATTTGTCGCGGGTGCCTTTGTTTTGTGCACGGCGTGTACGATTCTTCCAGAACTCTACATTTGCTTTGAGTCGCTCAACACGCTTTCTCCACATTTCCAAGCGTGGTTTAATAGCTGTGTAGAGTGTGCCGTTGATTGTTTGATCGTGCTCGAAGTTGGGCAGATGTGCAGGGAGTGTGTTCTTCTTGATGTACCTATTATAATGTGCATCGCAAATGGTGAGATTGGCATCTGAATTATCGAACGATTTGCTGCGTGGTAGGGTGTGTTCGATGTCGAAAGCATTATCGTTGAAGATATTGGTGAGGTTGATGACTTTTCCTGTGTAGAAACAAATACCTCCTTGTTCGAGCCAGAGTTTATAGCGCTTCGTGTCGATGTTGAAGCTGAAGTCGTGTTGGAGTTCTCCTGTTTTTCTGTCTGATAGATATGTTCTTCGCGTTGTTCGAGAATATAGCGAGCAGTGTTGATGTCTGTCTCGCTGATAGCGCGTGTTGTGTATTCTTTTTCAAGAATACTACGAATGGTCTTGTTTTGTTCTTCGCGTTTTTTCTGAAAGCGATCGATTGCCCAGCGCATATTGGCGTCGTTGAGAGTTCGTGTTGTCTCTACCACAACGCGAGTCTCCAGGGGATCAATCATATTGGCATCTAACAACGCGTTGATTTTTCGGCGAAGTATGTTGAGTGTGCGTAGAGCAACTGGGTTGCGAATGGCCCCAATGTTTGGTGTACCTAAACGCCATGAATCGGGACAGTTCTTATCGCGTTCTGGATGATAGGATGCAATCTGCGAGGGATGATAGAGCTTTGCCCATGCCTGTTCGTCAACATGAGGGAACTTTTCACAAAGGAACGCGCGGAGCGTACTAGCATAGGTTGGGATATCATAGAAATTACGCTTCGTTTTGCTGAAAAAGTTTTGATAGAGCTGTTCCACTTCGTTCATTAACGTTTCCTGCTCTTCAGCGTCCATGAGTCCCCAAGTGACTTCTCCAAAATGTTTGATGATATGTTGAACGATGTCTTCTTTATCACTCTCCTGCAAGCAATAGCTTGTATCGTGTTCTGCAAATCGATCTTCAAAGGAGAGTGATTTATAATCAGCGATGAGCGAGTTTGTGATGATATAAATGTCTTTCGTGCGATCAACTTCTGTTTTGAGGTCTTTGCTGAAAGTTTCGATGAGTGTGTCAATATCGCTCTCGTTCATGCCAGCAATCTCAGGCACTTTCGCGAGCATTACAGCATCACTATATTTTAGTCCGCGGCACAGCATACGATTGATGTTGCGGATGGCTTTGAGACTTAGCATGGCATAGCCTTGCGGAATACTCGTCCATACGCGTAGCAATAGTTTGCACTTCTCGTCGTCCCATTGGAGCGAATCTTTGGCAAAACTTTGCACATCTTCCAACTCATCTGCTTGGAAACAGACGTGCCAAATATCTAAGGCACTGTAGCAAACCGTGTGTTTTGTGGGATGTTGTTTGCTGTGTGTCTTGTGTTCTTTCCTCCCTTCTTGTTGGAATCTTTCCCAATCGGTACCTAAGAGTTTGACGAGGCGAGCGGTGACGGGGCATCCTGCAACATTCTGTTTGTCTGCATAGTTGATGGTGCGGAGGCTCTTATTGTTATCCCAATGGAGTTGGACTTCAAGTTCTTTTTCAAGCCACTTACGAATTTCAGAGAAGAGGAAATCTGCTTTGACGCGGGCGGTGAAGACCTCGCGATAGAGTCTTTCTTTCATTTCTGTTGTAGGCTCTTGCCAATCGCTATCAATAGTGCGGCGATAGCGTATGTTGTTAATAAACGCCCACGCGCGGAACTTCTCAAATTCGGGATGGCCGATGGGGCAGCGTCCCTTCTTCGGCTCGAGAGTACATTTCCCAACAAGTCCCTTTTGAGACCGCAAGGGGTTCTTATAGAATATGGTACCTTCGCCCTTCTTTGTGCTGACAAGCCGTTTGTAGAGTTCGCTCTCTATGCTGAGTTCTTTCTGGAAGTTAAAAATGTATGTAATCTCTTTTTCGTAGAGATCGCGCGTTGCTTGGATATCTTCATTGTTGCGGATGCGCGTACCTTGCGATTCTAAGTAGGCAAATGCTTGGCCGATAGTCTTCAAGCCTTGTGTTTCAAGCAGTTCTCGAAGACCTTTTGAGCGCTTCATCTCCGATTTCTTCATTTCTTGTTCGAGATCGTCGCTATTAGCGCTGAACTTCTCATTTTTCTCCTGTTCAGCAATCGTCTCCCCCTTGCTGCTCTTGAAACCTCTCCGTTGAGCAATATGATAGAGTGCGCGCCCGAGTTTGAATTTGTTTTCGGGAGAAGAGAAGTCGAGTTGCGTGGTAGCCAATTCGCAGCGCAATTGGTACGGACTGGTGTAGTCGGGTTTACCATCTGCATTGAAGTCAAGTTTTATCCAGCGATTGAAACCTTCATCTCCAATAGGATATTCACGTTTCAGATTTTGTGTTTTATCATAAACGCTCCATTGTTTATAGGATTCTTCTGAAAGCGGACACAGATTGTGGTCCATCAATAGGCGCAACGTGGCCTGCAGGCGTCGGCGGCGATGTAGTTTGAGGCGGCGAGCACTTCTAAATGTCGTGCGCTGTGCTGCGTAGGAGAATTCTCCGCTTTTGTCCGTTCCTACACCTGCTTCAAAGATGTCTGAAGAGAAATATTCTAGTTGTTCCTTGAGATTATCTCCAAGGGCGGGATTGCGTAGAGAAATGCCTATAGAGTTGGTACCAAGATCAAGTCCGAGTGTTTTTTGTTCCATTTTTTTAGATTTTTATGTTTGTATTTTAAATTATTCTGTATCTTTGCGACAGATACGATGTGAAAGACTTTTCACAACAAGGCTATAAGCCGAAGATTTCTTGCTCCCGCGGTTTAACGTGGGAGTTTTTTTATTTCTTTTAGATAACTATTGCAAACATACGAAATAAAACAAAAAACTGCAAGGATGGTAATGTCTGTCTGCACTATCTTGTAGCATCTGATAGAAAAGTATCATTATCGTAAATGTAGTTTGGTTTTGCCATAACGTCCAACGGCTATAATTTACTTTTATCGAATATTCTCTTTACATTTGCAATGTAAAGTTCAGCATGGTAGAGACGTGATAGCTTGGAACGGAGGAGGCTTAGCCTTATGAGGGTGTCGATAGCCCCGCCATGCTGAGTTTTATATTCTGTCAAACCTGTTCCCTTCAAACCTCTTATTCTTGTTCAATTTTTGTGTCGTGATGAAGTTTACGTTCTTTGTTTTCCCATTCTTGAGTTTCATCTCATAGTTGAGAAGAATGATAAACTTGAACTTATTGCTCACATACACAAAATTCCTTCTCCTTTGATCGGCCTTGTTGTCAAAGTAACTTAGCTTAAACTTTATTGTAAACGTCTTAATAACCCCAATTCGGTTTAAGAAACTCATGAAAGAGCGCTTCTTAAACCGAATTGGGGTTAATAAAGAGAAAAAGGGAAAATTGTGCTTATTAATACCGATAATGAAAAGCCCCATTAAATCGAATAGGAGAATATCTTTGTCGCTGGATGCGCCCCTTTTCCTGGCTCTGTAGTGTCTGTTCAACCTCCGTTTCAATCCACGCACCCCGGGCGGGGTGCGACCTTGATTGGAAGATGCTTGAAGCACAAGCAGGCTTGTTTCAATCCACGCACCCCGGGCGGGGTGCGACACAAATTGCAACAAACTTTATTTTAATCAAATTATGTTTTCAATCCACGCACCCCGGGCGGGTGCGACCCGCGGCTCTCATTTCCGCGGCAGCTTTATCAGTTTCAATCCACGCACCCCGGGCGGGGTGCGACTGCCCCGCCCTGCTCTATAAAAATGCGATTTGCGGGTTTCAATCCACGCACCCCGGGCGGGGTGCGACAAAGAAGCTGCTAAGCTCGTAAAGGAAACATTGCGTTTCAATCCACGCACCCCGGGCGGGGTGCGACTGCCATGTCGATTTCCCAGTATACACCGTCTACTTCCGTTTCAATCCACGCACCCCGGGCGGGTGCGACATTCGCAATGCTGTACCTTTACAACATTGTTAAGTTTTCAATCCACGCACCCCGGGCGGGTGCGACTTCCCACGTTGTTGAACAATTAAAAACTATTATGTTTCAATCCACGCACCCCGGGCGGGTGCGACTTCTCTCCCAATCCTCCTCTAGTTCGTAGGCTGTTTCAATCCACGCACCCCGGGCGGGTGCGACATGGTAAACATTAACTTCTAAAAAAATAAGTAATATGTTTCAATCCACGCACCCCGGGCGGGGTGCGACGTGTGTGACTTATTAAGTTCACTCCAGTAATCAAAGTTTCAATCCACGCACCCCGGGCGGGTGCGACGGTTGCGAACGTTACGTCCGTTTATCATTAGATGTTTCAATCCACGCACCCCGGGCGGGTGCGACAAACGACATCGTGGTACTGCTTCCCTAATAAAGCGTTTCAATCCACGCACCCCGGGCGGGTGCGACACGATAAAACAATATTGAAAAGTATATTGAAACGTTTTCAATCCACGCACCCCGGGCGGGTGCGACCGTTTGTCTGCCGTTCCAGCTGTTCGAATATCTCCGTTTTCAATCCACGCACCCCGGGCGGGTGCGACATTTTCTAATCCGTATGGATTTGTCAAGGCAATGTTTCAATCCACGCACCCCGGGCGGGGTGCGACATAACAAAATCAGGACTTAACCGAAACGAAATGTTTCAATCCACGCACCCCGGGCGGGGTGCGACATCTTCCGGTAATTTTGTATTCTATTCAGTTAAGTTTCAATCCACGCACCCCGGGCGGGTGCGACTCTAATTTTGTTCATTGTTTCTTAATCATATCTGTTTGTTTCAATCCACGCACCCCGGGCGGGGTGCGACTGATTTCCACCTTCGTTATCTGGTAAATGTTTTGGTTTTCAATCCACGCACCCCGGGCGGGGTGCGACATATCCACCGGCAACTTCTTTGGCAGAATCTATATTGTTTCAATCCACGCACCCCGGGCGGGTGCGACCCCTATTTCGAAAACTCTTTCAGCTTAACTAACTGTTTTCAATCCACGCACCCCGGGCGGGGTGCGACGTGGCCGTCAGAATACGCCATATAGAAGATAATCCGTTTCAATCCACGCACCCCGGGCGGGTGCGACCGCCGTTGCCATCAATACCATACATTTTGTGCTGTTTCAATCCACGCACCCCGGGCGGGGTGCGACGCCATAGCGACGTTTGTTGTCCCTCTTTCCTGGTTTTCAATCCACGCACCCCGGGCGAGGGTGCGACAGGACTGGGGCGCGGGGATTACTTAGTGATGAAGTTTCAATCCACGCACCCCGGGCGAGTGCGACCTCCCTATCTCGGTATGCTTTCGGCTAGGAGGAAGTTTCAATCCACGCACCCCGGGCGGGGTGCGACAGAAAGGAATACAGAATCGCATTATTATCGTTATGTTTCAATCCACGCACCCCGGGCGGGGTGCGACGCATTCCCATCCACACGTGGTATGAGACAATCAGTTTCAATCCACGCACCCCGGGCGGGTGCGACTTTAAGTCTTGGTCAAACACCGTTAGACTAATCTCAGTTTCAATCCACGCACCCCGGGCGGGGTGCGACATCTAAATCCTCGCTCGTCTTCATTCGGAGTATATGTTTCAATCCACGCACCCCGGGCGGGGTGCGACTCAGGTTTTGCAGGTATCATGAGTAAAGATATGGAGTTTCAATCCACGCACCCCGGGCGGGGTGCGACCGGTATGTATGCACTAGTCAAATTACCGGTGGGTTTCAATCCACGCACCCCGGGCGGGGTGCGACCTCCGTACTTTTTCCCGCCTATTGCATACACGTGGTTTCAATCCACGCACCCCGGGCGGGTGCGACACCTTTTCGGCCATCTGGATGCGTCTGTATCTCCGTTTTCAATCCACGCACCCCGGGCGAGGGTGCGACTTTGCGGAAGCTACGGCCACAGTATCTGCTTTTTGGTTTTCAATCCACGCACCCCGGGCGGGTGCGACAACGGTTTCTTTACTAACTCTTTCCACATGAACGTAGTTTCAATCCACGCACCCCGGGCGGGTGCGACATTCAACTGCGCGCCTGCTTGCGTGGGGTCCTGTTTCAATCCACGCACCCCGGGCGGGGTGCGACCGGCAAATTGGTCAAAATTGGTCGATGTGCCTTGTTTCAATCCACGCACCCCGGGCGAGGGTGCGACGGAACATAGTGCAGACAAATCCAAGGCTATTTGTGTTTCAATCCACGCACCCCGGGCGGGGTGCGACACCTTTTCGGCCATCTGGATGCGTCTGTATCTCCGTTTCAATCCACGCACCCCGGGCGGGGTGCGACATGTATAAGGCCTTAGTCCCTTATCTTTGATATGTTTCAATCCACGCACCCCGGGCGGGGTGCGACGGCCTGGTCTTAATAATCTCTATCTACTATTATGTTTCAATCCACGCACCCCGGGCGGGGTGCGACTGTATAAAAAGGAAAGGGCTGAAAGTCAGGGTAATATATGGTACGTTTTGCGAACGTATTGGTGTGGATTTCCTTTGAATAAACTTTCTGACTTTTCCTTTAAGTTAAGTAGTTGATAATCTGAGACTGCGAAACTGCGATGATTTATGTAGAGCATAAGGTTCGCATTTTAGATCATCAAGAGACTTTCTACGTTATAAGACGTGATTTTGCCTATAATTATTGTGCTTTGTTGTGAATTATTTTTTAGATGATAGATTCGGATGCTATCAGATTCCTTGTCTATTATACTTTCGAGTTTATGTTTCAGAAGTACGAATTGGGATTCATCAACGTCACATTCGAAAACTGAATTTTGAACGCGTTGCCCGTGGTCTTTGCAAGCTTTTGCTACAAGGCGGAGTCTTTTCTGTCCTTCTTTTGTGATTGTTTCAACATCGTAGGTTATGAGAAGTTTCATGGTGTTAGGGAATTAAGAAAACGGGGTAGTTATCAATGTCGTGGCGTATGTATCGTGCAAGAAGCATAGCTTGTGCATGGGGAATTAAACCGATTTCTATTTTTTCATTCAAATACGGATGCATGATGGTTTCTCGCTTTCGACTTTGCCATGCTGTGAGAAACACTTTGCGTCCTTTGTCGGTAAGTAGGATTCCATTCTCACCTTGTTGAAGGAAGTCGGCCCGAGTGATTTGTTTGCGATTGATGAGAGATAGGACGAAGCGATCACCAAGATAGGCTCTGAGTTCTTCCATTAAGTCTAATGCTAAGGCAGCTCGTCCAGGGCGTAGCGCATGGAAGAAACCGACGTAAGGGTCAAGACCTACGCTTTCTAAAGCTGCTTTTATGTCGTTGGCGATAAGAGTGTATGCAAAAGAAAGTAATGTGTTTACTGGATCTTTTGGAGGGCGTCTATTTCGGCCATTAAAAGGGAAATCTGCATTTTGTTGTGTGATTAGATAGGGGAAGATGGAGAAGTATTCGTTTGCTGCAATACCTTCTATGCCTCTTAGTGTGTCTTTGTTATCAGCTTGTAGAGCTTCGTTTTTTCTGAAGTTGAGAGTCTTTGAAATTTGTTCAATCTCGGGAAATGAGCCATAGTCACGTATGCAGCGTTGCACAATGTTGCGATAGTTTCGTATTTTGGCAGCGATGAGTAGTCGAGAGATTTGTAGCGGCCATTCTTCGTCGTCTGCATTTTGATATTGTGCTTTTCGGAGCAGGACATTGCCGCGTGTTGGGCCTTGAAAATGTCCGATAAAGCGACCTGTTGGAGAAAGAAAAGTGAGTGAGACTCCTTTTTCAGCACAGAGATTCATGAGTCCAGGACTAGCTCCCATATAGCCAAAAGTAACGATGCTCTCTATATTGATAATGGGAATTCTGAAAACTTCTTCTTGCTTGACGGATACGACAACGTTCTCGCTATCTTTGCTAAGGTAGGCCTCTGGCGTAGTGATATAGAGTGTGTTAAGGAGTTTTCTCATAGAGATATTTATTGAGATAGGTTGCAACTTTTGTAGCTTTAGCAGAACTTGGCATACAATTATTTTTGAGTGAGCAATTCTGGCAATGGTGTTGAAGATTGATAGCGGGGAGTAGTTCCTTATTGAATATGTGATGCATCTTTTCTGCTATCTCTCTTACGATGCTTCGTAAATGCTCTGTTATTTCTATTTCCTGCCGATGTTTGATAGCTCCATAGAAGAAGTACGCTTTATGTAGCTGAATCTGGTACATTTCTTCCAGGCACATAACTTGTGCTGTTAGCTGTACCTCATCTGTTTCGTCCCTTTTAGGTTTGCCGTGTTTATATTCGATAGGATACGGCGTCCACAGTCCAGGATATTTGGGATGTTGTATGCTGTTAGTTTCATTGGATGTAGGATGAAGTTCGATAACATCTGCTATTCGTATAGTCCCAGTTCTTTGGAGGCGATATGAACAGAGCGTAAGCAAATGTTATCTCCGCATTTCTGCCGATAGAACGGATCGTCCACATTTCGGTGCATCAGGCTACCTTCTGTTGTCAGACGATTGTCCTCCCATTGTTGTTCTAAATGGATTAAAGCCCATTGTCGGGGACAGAACTTGAAGTGCTGTATCCCCGACAACATGAGCATATCATCTTCTGCGTACATATATTTAGATGACTTCTTCAACGCTAACTCCTGTGGGGAGCTTTGCTTTGTCTATCGTTACCCGATAGTCAGAGAAGGAGCGAGGAACATTGTCCGTGGTTCTTTCCACTTTGACCAAATCGAAGAGTTTGTTAGCAGGAGCATTACCTAAAACAGAATCGTGGCGGAAGAGAATAAGTTTCTGCGCGCTCATCAAACCACGTGCGGCAGAGCGGTCGCAATCGAACATTCCCTTGAGCGCGTCAATAAAGAGTGTGAAGTCTTCTTCCGAGAAGCCTGTTTGTTTTGCCAAACTGGCCGATACGAAACCATGACAAACATAGAGACCATAGGGGATTGTGGCTTTGCGACCCATGGTGTGGTTTTCACCATTTTGCTTTTTAGCATCACTCTCTCTAGCAACAGCCATTCTCGTAATAGAGTGTTCTGCTGGAACAATGGGATCTACGGAACGTGCAAAAGTGAATTGGATAGGGCCACGAACTTGTCCGGCATTTTTTCCCATAGACATTACGGCTCCAAAAGTGCGAATGTCGTAGTATTTGCTGCACATCACGTCCCGAGCTGCAGCTGTCTTGCTTTTCGCATCAGCTGCTTTAACTGTTTCATCTTCATGGGAAGCATCAATCAGTGTGTTGAGAACAGCTTTCTCTTTAATGAAAATATCATATCCTTGCGTGCAGTTCTTTGATAGTTGAACATAGTTGCGCACCTTTCGTTTCAGACAAACGTCTGTGACAATTCCACGACTTGTTTCGGCATCTACTCGAGGCAGATTGCCTGCATCAGGGTCACCATTAGGGTTGCCGTCTTGTACATCAAAGATGTAAACGAAATCAATTCTGTTTTTTAATTCTGACATAATTATATAGTTGTTTTAGGTTTATTCTTCAGTTTGTTTTGTTTCTGTTAAGAAGAAGGACTGCATCTGTTGGTAGTAGCCCACAAAGAAGCGTCCTTGGTCTTGTAAGTCGAGATGGGCAGGGAAACCATCGGCGTTTATCTTAGAGATGATTTCTTGCTTGAGTTTGTCATAGAAAATACGACTTCCTTCATTGTTTAAGTTGTTTGCATGAATAGCCGAGAGGTTAAGAATGGTTGCAAAAACCGTTGCGGGGGTGGAGCTTGCAGCATTCATGTAGCGCTCTCGGATGGAGTGGATGTGGTTTGCATCATTTTGTAGTTTGTCAATGACTGCAAACAAGCGGCCGCATAAGTAGCCTTGATTGGTGTTTTCTTTGTCTAACATAATTTGTATAGGTTTTTGATTTGTGTTTTTCTGTTTAAGTATGCCTTGAGGATTGCAGCTCGTGTGATGGTTACAGACTGTTTTTTCCGAATTCTGCGAAGACAGCTATCGCTCTCAACATGGGTCTTTTGGTAATCGTGCTCAGACTGTTCTGCCCGAATTCTGCGAAGACAGCTATGGTAAAGAGTATCAGGATAAGGGAGGCCTTGGAAGATACTTTTGATTACTGCGTTTGGGAGATTTTTAGTTACATCCTTGAGCTTACCTCCTAAAGTCACTGTGGCCAAGATTGATTTTAAAGCCATGTATGGCTTTTTTTCTTTTCGCGCATCAACAATTTCCATATCTTCGAAATGTCGGAGTATGGTATGAGCAAAATCTTTTAAGGGGAGCTCAGCCCAATAAATAACGGCTATGCGTGCTTTGCCTGGTGCAAGTCCTGCTATGTAGAACCTGTCATCCAAGTCTGTTTTTATAGAACCTGAATAAATACCTGTAAAAACTTTACGAACTTGTCGAATACGAGTGTTAGGATCTTCTTCTATGTTGTTGAGATTAGACATTGTAAAGAAACTTTCTTCTGTTTCTTTACAACCATTGCTGCTAGAAGACCCCCAGAAGATATATGTTTGCTCTCCAATGGAAAATTTATTTTTTGAGTCTTTAGCTAGCAAGTGATTAAGTGCAGTAGAATATGCAAATTCGGCCTCTACACTTATAGGCGCATTTGCTCCTTGCTCTTTCCCGTAAGAGTCATAACCAGAGTCTTTTTGGAAGGAAACTAATTTTGTCTTCCCACCTGCCAATGGAGAAAGAAAAGTTGTCATTACAGGAAAACAACGTTTTCCTGTAATAAGGCACACTTGTTCTTTATCGTCAGTTGCAATATTCCCAATGTCACATTGAATAATACTACTTTGAGAAGCAATTATTTTAGTGTCTCCTTCTAGTAAAAATGAAAAAAAGAAATTTTCTAGCTGAGTATTTTGGATGATATCTACCCATAAAGGATCTCTTTGGATGTTCTTGAGGTTGTTATCTATTCTTTTGTAGAAATTCCATACAGCTTTTACTGCTACATTTTCAGGAAGTTTTTTGTAAATCTCCTCTACAAGAGATCTAAAAGCTTTGTTGTTTTCTGAATTCTTTTTTCCTTTTTTTATCGAACTTCCAAGAACATATGAGATATTGTCGTAAAAATGTTTTGCAACAATCCCACTTGTCCGTTGTCCTGTTCTCTTTACTAAAAATTGTGACGCTTCGTTTTTATTGAGACGTCTGTCTTCAAAGCGAAGAAAATTGCCATCCTTGTCGATGACAAGAATAAAATGGATTTGTTGAAAAATGGTACCGAAGGGGGGAAGTTCTTCCGATTTTCGTTGGTAATAATCGTATAAAGCTTTTAGAATCATTTTAGTACCTCCTCACTATCTTTTAGTGGAACATTTATTACGCCATTTTCCATACGAGCACGATAAAACATAGCATCGGGGTCTTCTGGATTGTTTTCGAAATCCTTATCATAGACCATCAATCCTAAGTCTCTCGTTTCATTAATAGGGGGTGTGAGTTGTTCCGACTCCGGGAGGACGAGGCGGAAGGAAGCTGCACACTCTCGAGTGCCGAGATACGGCTGGTTAAAACATTGTCCCTTACTTGCCCGTCTTTCAAACATGGCGTTGTATTTTCCAGGGTTCTCGTCTTTGTGGAGAAGTTCTGCTTCTTCTCTATCTATTTCGGGATTGCGTGTGTCCAGATATTTTCTATTCTGCTTGGGAATAAAAACTAACTTGGCATAGAGTCGGTATCGAACATCTCTCAGCATCAGCGAGTTTCTTTGTTGTCTCTTCTTTCCTTCAATGAAGATTGGAGAAGCATCCTTTTTTGCTGAAGCTACTGCTGCCACTTCGTTGCGTCGAATGTTGAACCATTTGATAGGGTTGAGCACTTCTATTCGAGTGATTTGCCAACGGATGGCAGGCTTCCAAAAGATAGCTTCGAAAATAGCTCTGGCAGCAGAGGGCGTAATTACATCGTAGCTAACGCGCTCTACTTTCAGTTCTGGGCGCGTGAAGCAGGCAAGTGGTCCCCATACTTCCAGACAAATTCTTTGTCGTGATATTCCATATTGTTTATTTTATTAGTATTTCTTCAATCCAGTGATTTGTGGTAATAAGGCCTACTTTTTCGTCATAGAACAGTTTATCTCTAACAACAAAAATGTTTTGGAAAAGTTCTTCTATAGCTCCAGCTTCTTTCAGTTTATTGAAATCTTGTTGGCGAACGCTGACGGTGTATTGTGCCAGTTGTTTCATGAGTGAATAGCTTGGCGTGAACCTCTCAGCATCGTCAATAAGGCTGAGACTGTCTTTCCAATTTATGATGATAGGAATTGTATTGTCCTCAATGAGTTGGAATGCCTTTGCTGCTGTTTCAAACTGCATATAGGAGTTGTAGAGCAGGCTTTTTATATCTTTACTATCAAAAGTTTGTGTGCGGGAGTAGAGTTGGCGAAAGTATTGTTGCATAGTTTCAGGAGCAAACCAGTCAGAGTCTTTCGCTAAAGCCATACGGGCACTATTGGTTCTAGAAATAAAACCTCGCGGTAAGTTACTGATTTTTTGTAGACTGAATACATGTGTAACTCCACGTTTGAGTTTTCCTTCCCGATTGCAGCGGCCAGCCGCTTGGAGGATAGAGTCGAGTCCTGCTTGTTGGCGGAAAACAATGGGGAAGTCTATATCAACGCCAGCTTCTATCAGCTGAGTTGCAACGACACGAATAATTTCGTTTCCTTCATTTTTTAGAGCGTCTTTTATCTGCTCAATTGTTTCTCGGATGTGCTGGGGGCACATCATGCGGGAAAGGTGTAGCGTAATACCTTCTTTAGGTAGGCGTTCAAATATCTCTTTTGCATCTTTGCGCGTATTAACAATGCAGAGCACTCGTTTGTGTTGGGTGATTTGCGTTGCAATCTCCTCGTAATCTTTCGCGGAATCGTCAATCTTGAGATCTACTCTGCGCAGCTTGTCATAAAGTTTAGCATCCGAAGGGACTATTTCTTTGATATGAGAGAACCCTTTGATTTTGATGAGCGCATTTTCTCCTTCGAGCTCTCCTGTTAAAACGGGTTGGCTGGCAGTAGTAAAAAGAATGGATGTGCCAAACACTCGGTTGAGCGTCTTGAGAGAGTCAACGATAGGGCGGAGAAAATCGATGGGCAAAGTTTGTACCTCGTCTAGAATCAGTACGCTCTTGACTATGTTGTGTAGTTTTCTGCACGCGGAGGGTCTATTGCTGAATAATGATTCAAAGAGTTGTACGTTGGTTGTAACGATGATGGGGTAGTTCCAATTTTCTGTTGCCAGCACTAAGCGGCTTGTTAGTTCTGAATCTTTATTGTTGCTGTAGTCAATATTAGAATGGTGTTCCAAAACATTTTCTTCTCCAAAAATGTTTTTTAGGACGTGCGCTGTTTGAACAATAATACTTGTGTAAGGTATGGCGATAATGATTCGTTGCAGATTGTTACGGACGGCATGATGCAGGGCCCAGAGTACAGAAGATAGTGTTTTTCCTCCACCTGTGGGGACGGTCAAACTGAAAACTCCTGCTTCCGCATTGCTGGCACTAACGCATTGTTCTTGCACATAATTGCGGATACGATTGACGGGAGTGTTTTCAGATTTCCCTTTTAGCGTATTGAGGCATGATTGTAGTTTTTCGAGTAGTTCTGGCATAGATGCTTTTGCACCTCTTAAGCGTGTTTGATCAGGCTGCATGAAATGTTCCGTGTCCAAATAATCAGCATCAACAAGGCAACTGAACAACATTCGCTCGAGGTGGTGTAAATCTGCAACTTCTAGCTCCATTTTGAGCCGCTCTATATTTATTTGTGGAACCTCATCCGTGACATCCTGCGGAATCTGGTTCTTGAGCAATTCTTTCTCATCGCCAGCGTCATATAAGCCGCGATGATGTCCTGCGATGCAGTTTGTGAGGAATAGCGTAAGTTTTGGGAAATGTTTCTTTAGTAGGAGTGCTCCCACATAGGCATGATGGTAATTACCGTTTACTTTGATGTTGGGTTGAAAGCCACTTTCTTTCTTGATGTGTTGTTGAAAGCTTTCTTGTTCTTTCCCCTTGTCGTGTAAGAGTCCAAGGAGTTCTCCGTATTTCTTCATGCCAAAAGCATCGGCAAACTCGGCAGCCATTTTAGCAACACCTTGTTGGTGCTCTTCGTTGCTTTGAAATTCAAACGAGTCGTTGAGTACGCGGATGTGTGAGATTGTTTTGGGTGTTTTCATTGTAGTAAGAAGATGAACTTAGAGGTATAAGTCTAGAACTTTTATAAGCGCAAAAAAATAAAGATATTTTTTTAAGAAAATAAAACTTTGTTTATTCAGACTTGTGCTTTATACCAATGAGATCGTTCGTATGATTTGCAGTTATAATTGTTTGTTTTTGCCTATGAATTTCTGAACCTCTTCTGACTTCTCCACTTTTTTTAGAATGAACATTGATAAATGTTTTCTTTTTCAAAACTTCAAAAAAATGTAGGAATAATTTGTTATAAAAAAATTTTTCTGTAAATTTGTTTCCGAGATTATTATAATCTTTGTTTTTAATTTGTATGTATATTAATACCTTATGGTTACCTGAAATCAGAAAATACCCAACTTTTAGATACCTATAATTCTTTGAGTTCATATTCGACAGACTATTTTGAGCTAAAAACGAGATCTTCTCTTTTTATTTTTTATTAACTAAAACATATTGAGACATGAAACATTTTTTTATTCCTTTTGCGGTTGGACTTAGTCTGTTTCTTGCTGCAACACCGCTACAAGCAAAAGTTTTCTATGTGACAACAACGGGAACAGGCGATGGTTCTTCATGGACAAAAGCCTTTGGAAGTATAGATGATGCCTTGGCAAAGGCAACTTCTGGGGATGAAATTTGGATTGCAGCAGGCACCTACAAGCCTACACAGCTCATTAAATCTTCAAAGAAAAACTCACGCCATTTTCCTCTAAAAGATGGTGTTTCGCTCTATGGTGGGTTTGCTGGTACAGAAACAACGAAGGAAGCGCGCGCGAAGAAAGAAGGTGGCGAAGCCTACGAATATGTACATGAGACTATTTTGAGTGCCGATGACGACGTGGCTGATGAATGGGTAAGAGAATCCAACCCTGAAAATCCTTTTAGCTATGGGTGGAAAGTTGAAAACAACATTATACCAGGAACAAAATAATGCTAATCATATCTTATTCAAGAAGGAGGAATTGACAGCTCCAATCACAATTGACGGACTTACCCTGAAGGGTGCGAACGCAATGGTATATAACGTTCAATGTTCGGGTGGCGCAATCTATGCAGTGGGCGATGTAACCATAACAACTTGCCAATTCGTAGAAAACTCTTGCTACTTCACGGCTGAAGGAAATAGGGATGCCAATGGTGCTGCTATCTATTTGGAGGGTAAAGGCAAGGCGAAAATAGTTGATTGCTTCTTCAAGCGAACTTATGGCCACTCTCCAAACTCTCAAGCACAAGGTGGCGCAATATATGCAGTGAATACCGAGATAAAAGATTGTTACTTTTTGGACTGTGTTGCATTGGATGCAGGAGGAGCCGTTTATAATGTAGGGGGATCGGTTGTAGATTGCAATTTCGATGGTTGTTATGCTCGTGATGGTGGTGCTATCTATTCAGCGTCAGGTACATTGAGAAATAATAAAATTTTTAATTGTCGTGCACTCCTTGGCGGAGGTATCTTCAATTTAGGTACAGCAATCAATAATGTTGTAGGCAATTGCTTTGCAGATTATACTTTGGTAGGCGAAGATCAAGGCGGTGCCGGTGGTGGTGTATATAACAAAGGAACTTTTGTCGGAGGAATTGTGTACAACTGTACATCGTTCCATGGTGGAGGCATCTTTGTCGATGGCGGTAAGGTAATAAACTGTACGATCCAGAATAATAAGTCAAGAAAAGCCGCAACCAGTGCTAATATCGACTATTCTTCGAACAGCGAAGAGCAGAAAGATGTTATCAATACCATCAGTAGCACTACTGTAGATAAATCAAATTTCAAAGCTCCAACGACTTTTGAAGGAAGTACTATTGATGAAAAGGAGATGAAAGACATTCTTCTTGCCAATTGGGAACTGCAAGCGGGTAGCGAATTTATAGATAAAGGTGTGGCCATCAACGTTGAGAACTATACTAAAGACATTTATGGCAACGACCGAATAGTGGGTAATAGCATTGATATTGGTGCTTCTGAGTTCAAACCAGCAACGGCCATTGCGTCTGTTCTGTCTAATGGGGAGGCTCTCCGATATAGCTATTATTCTATTAGCGGACAATATATAGGTTCTGTATGTCCTTCTCTTGCAGGTCTTTATATTGTGAAAACAACTGAAGGAAACAAGGTTGTAAGCACAAAGAAAGTACTCGTTAAATAGAGACGGTCCAGAATCTTTTAAGGAACTTATACCTTATATAATAGGCTGCGCACTAATAAAAGTATTGGTGCGTAGCTTTTTCATGGATAGACCGAAAAAGAAACAATGGAAGTTTTCATGGTAGTAAGAAGACGAACTTAGAGATAGGAGTATAGAACTTTTTATCAACACGGAAGGAAAGTTTTTTCAAGAAATAAAAAAAGGCACAAAGAAAAAGGCGCAGTCCATAACGGGCTGCGCCTTTTTATAAAAAGGGATGAATAAGTGTCAATTAGATTTCGTTGCTCCAGTCCTCTTGAGTCTTGCGGACATAGGCAGCGTAGCGACGCTGAGCGGCCTTCTTTGTTTCGGCATAAAGCTCATCGGCCTGTGTGGGGAGAGCTTTGCGCAGTGACAAGAAGCGAACCTCGTTGTCGAGGAACTCTTGGAACTTGTCCCAGTTAGGCTGTTTAGAATCGAGCGTGAACGGATTCTTGCCTTCTTTAGCCAATTCGGGGTTGAAGCGCCAGAGATGCCAGTAGCCACATTCAACGGCACGAGCTTCTTCGGCCTGACTGCGACCCATACCGCCCTTCACCTTCAAGCCGTGGTTGATACACGGTGAGTAAGCAATGATGAGTGATGGTCCGGGGTAGGCTTCTGCTTCGCGGAAGGCTTTGAGGCACTGTGCTTGGTCGGCACCCATTGCCACTTGGGCTACATAGATGTAGCCATAAGTTGCTTGCATCAAGCCGAGGTCTTTCTTCGTGATTCGCTTACCTGCTGCTGCAAACTGTGCGATAGCGCCGATTGGAGTAGACTTAGAAGACTGACCACCAGTGTTGGAGTAAACCTCGGTGTCGAGTACGAGGATGTTCACATCTTCGCCAGAAGCGAGTACGTGGTCGAGACCGCCGTAACCGATGTCATAAGATGCACCGTCACCACCAATGATCCACTGGCTACGCTTCGTGAGGAAGTGGCTGAGTTCATCGAGCTGTGCGCAACCTGGGCAACCGTGTTCCTTACCTGCCTTGATGAATGGGAGGAGCTTATCGGCTGCTGCGCGACTTGCTGCAGCATCGTCCTTGCCTGCTTCCCATTCCTGTGCTGCTGCCTTGAATTCTTCGGGTGCGCCGTCGCAAGCCTGAGCCAAGAGGGTGGAGATGCGAGCGCGCATCTTCTTGTTGGCGAGCAGCATACCCATACCAAATTCGCAGAAGTCCTCGAAGAGTGAGTTAGCCCAAGCTGGACCTTGACCCTTTTCGTTGGTAGTGTACGGAGTTGAAGGAATAGAGCCAGAATAGATAGAAGAACAACCTGTTGCGTTAGCCACCATTTCACGGTCGCCAAAGAGTTGAGAAATCAACTTCACGTAAGGCGTTTCACCACAACCTGAGCAAGCACCAGAGAACTCGAAGAGCGGAGTAGCAAACTGGCTGTTCTTCGGGCTTTGTTTGATGTCTACGAGGTTTTGCTTAGACGTTACGTTCTTCTCGCAGTAGTCCCAGTTGTCGGCCTGGTCGAGCTGACTGTCGAACGGAACCATTTCGAGCGCCTTATTGCCACGCATACCCGGACAAACATCGGCACAGTTACCGCAGCCGAGACAGTCGAGCACGTCCACTTGCTGAACGAAGTGCATGCCCTTTAGAGCTGCAGGAGCCTTGATGTCGATCGTTGTGCCCTTGAAGCCTTGAGTTCTTCCTCGTTGAGGACGAACGGACGGATAGTTGCGTGAGGACAAACGAAGGCACATTTGTTACACTGGATACAGTTCTCTGATTTCCAAACGGGAACGAAAGCTGCCACACCGCGTTTGTCGTAAGCGGCAGTGCCTTGCTGCCATGTACCGTCTACGCTGCATTCGTAAGCGCTAACGGGGAGCTTATCACCCTGCTGTGCATTGATGGGGCGCACAATCTTGCTGATGAATGCTGGTTCATCGCGCTCCTCTTCAGCATCAGCGGGAAGATTTGCCCATGCGGGATCTATTGTCAGCTGCTGGTATTCGCTACCGCGGTCAACAGCCTGATAGTTCTTGTTAACAACGTCTTCACCCTTGCGGCCGTAGGACTTAACGATGAATTTCTTCATCTGTTCCACTGCGAGGTCAACGGGGATGACGTTGGTGATGCGGAAGAATGCGGACTGCAAGATGGTGTTCGTGCGGTTGCCGAGGCCAATCTCTTGTGCAATCTTTGTAGCGTTGATATAGTAAACGGTGATGTTGTGTTCAGCAAAGTACTTCTTGATGTTGTTTGGCAAGAAGTCTACCAGCTCTTGTCCCTCATGAATCGTGTTGAGGAGGAACGTTCCGTTGTCGCGCAAACCTTCGAGCACGTGGTACATGCGGAGGTATGCCTGAACGTGACAAGCCACGAAATTAGGTGTCTTGATCTGATAGGTGCTGCGGATGGGCGTGTCGCCGAAGCGCAGGTGAGAGCAGGTGAAACCGCCCGACTTCTTAGAGTCGTAGCTGAAGTAGGCCTGGCAATACTTGTTGGTGTTGTCACCAATGATCTTGACAGAGTTCTTGTTGGCACCTACCGTACCATCTGCACCCAGACCATAGAATTTGGCTTCGAAGATGCCTTCGCCGCCGAGTGCTTGTTCTTTCTCCAAAGGCAGCGACTCGAACGTTACGTCGTCCACGATACCCACACTGAAGTGGTTCTTAGGCTCAGGCAGAGCGAGGTTGTCGTAAACGCTGATAATCATTGTCGGGGTGGTGTCGCAAGAACCGAGACCATAACGGCCGCCAACGATCAATGGGCGATTCTCCTGATCGTAGAAGGCTTCCTTCACGTCCAGATAGAGTGGTTCGCCTTCTGCTCCTGGCTCTTTCGTGCGGTCGAGCACAGCGATGCGCTTGCAAGTCTTGGGAACTGCTGCAAGGAGGTGCTTCTTGCTGAACGGACGATAGAGGTGTACGCTGATGAGACCCACTTTGCGGCCTTGTGCCATGAGGTGGTCGATGGCTTCGCGAGCTGCTTCGGTCACTGAACCCATACAGATGATAACATCCGTAGCATCTTCTGCACCGTAGTAGCTGAAGAGTTTGTATTCACGACCTGTGATGCGGCTCACTTCCTTCATGTATTTCTCGACGATGCCTGGGATGGCAGCGTAGTACTTATTGGAAGCTTCGCGATGTGCAAAGAAGGTTTCGGGGTTCTCGGCCATACCGCGTGCCACGGGGCGTTCAGGGCTGAGTGCGCGAGCGCGGAATTCAGAGAGAGCCTTCTGATCCACGAGCGGACGGAGTTCTTCTTGATCTATCTCCTCGATCTTCTGATATTCGTGAGAGGTGCGGAAACCGTCGAAGAAGTTAATGAAAGGTACGCGAGCTTCGATGGTTGCCAGGTGGGCAACGGCGCTCAAGTCCATCACCTCCTGCACGCTACCTTCGCAGAGCATAGCGAAACCTGTCTGGCGGCAAGCCATGACGTCACTATGATCACCGAAGATACAGAGGGAGTGAGTGGCCAACGTACGAGCGGATACGTGGAAAACGCACGGCAGCAATTCGCCGGCAATTTTGTACATATTCGGGATCATCAGGAGCAAACCCTGAGAAGCTGTAAACGTAGTGGTCAGTGCACCAGCTTGGAGTGAACCGTGTACGGCACCTGCTGCACCTCCTTCGGACTGCATTTCCCTGAACGGAAACGGTGTCGCCGAAAAGGTTCTTGCGGTCTTGTGCGGCCCATTCATCAACGTGTTCGGCCATCGGGCTTGATGGCGTGATGGGATAGATGGCAGCAACCTCGGAGAACATGTAGGCTACATGTGCTGCGGCTTGGTTACCGTCACAAGTGATAAATTTCTTTTCTTTTGCCATAAGTTATAGAAAAAATATAAATTGTGAATTGTCGTTTGTTTGGCAGACTCACTGCCATGTATGAGTTAGCGAGCCGAGCCTCTTGTGCTCGGCTCGCTGTATGGGGACAGACTAATAGAGGAAGCCGAACAACCAAATGGGGATTTCGTTGTCGCGGCCCACTTCTGTCTGATAGCGGGCAAGATATGTGTTGGGGGCATTCTTCACACGGCGTGAACGGTCGCATACACATACGTTGGTGACACCATCGATAAGGAAAACGCCGTCGCGGCGGGTACTGTTGATTTTGTGGTGCCGCCACATCACGTTCACAAAGAATGTCTCCATCACGTTCTGCGTTGTAATGCCTGGCGCTTGTATACCATACACCAGATTGGAGTCGTGGAGATAGATGGCTGCAGGCTTTTTGGGATATTCATTGCCCTCGCGGTAAATCGTGTTGATGAGGCGCGCCTCTTCGAGATACTCGATATAGTTCATCACTGTGGCACGGCTCGTTTGGATTTCCTCTGCCAGCTTCGACACGTTGGGGGCGTTGTTCTCTCCGTTGGCTGCCAGGAGATAGAGCAACTTCTTGATCTTCGATAGATAGCTCAGCTCCACTTGTTTGCGGAAGAGAACGTCCACTTCAATCATGTTGTTCATCGCCTTCAGCAGGGCCTCGGTGAAATTGCGGTTTTCGAGGTAGAAGGGGTAGTAACCGTGATGCAGATAGTCCTGAAAATGTTCCTGTGGGCGTACTTTGGGGAGGATGGCCTTGAGGATGTGCTCGTGGTTCTCCAAAATCTGCGGTAGGGTGTAAGTTCCCAATTCGAGACCTGTCTGCTGGTTGATGTATTCGCGGAAAGAGAAGCCGTGGAGCACATAACTGCGTGTGATGCGATCCAACTCGTGGTTGGCATTTGCTCCTTCGCCATGTACGCTCGTTGTGGAGAAAACAACGCGCAGATAGGGGTAAGCGTGGTATATCTCTACCAGCTGGTCTTTCCAGTTGGGGAGTTTGAAAGCTTGGTCTATAATCAGCACTTGCCCTCCACGGTCTACAAATTCGTGGACGAGCTCTTGCAGGCCACGTCCTTGGAAGTAGAAATTATTGGCACTGATATAGAGGGCTTGGTGCAGTTGAGGATCGAAAAATTCCTTGGCAAACTCGAGTAAGAAGCTCGTTCGTCCAACACCTCGCGGCCCACGGATGGCTATCATGCGGTAACTCCAGTCGATGTTGTCCATCAATGTGCGACGAACTACTGTCTTCAAATGACTGACGAGGTACTCATGTGTCTGGAAAAAAGGTTCTATCACGGCGTAATTTATTTAGTGCTCACATTTATAGAACTTCGCTCCTTGGGGGAGTTCTGTGTCCTGATGGAGCTATTAGGTTGCAAATTTACTTATTTATTATTGTATATACAAATTTAGTTCCTACTCTTTTTCTCCCTTTTCTGTCTGTCGCCACTCCTTGTTGTAGGCATCCTCGGCCTTCTTTTGTCTTCTTTTTTGTTGTCTTCTTTTCCTTGTTGTTTTTGGTGGATTGAAGGCTACTTTTAGTCTGTTTTTGGGATGTGTTTGTGTGGTTATTTACTACCTTTATTCTTGACAATACTACTTGTGCAAATAGCGAGCGGCGGAATCTTTTTGAGTGGAAGAATGAGGAAGGAGTGAAAAAATAAAACCACAAAAATGTTCAATTTTCACTATTGTGGTCGATGGAATAAGGATGTTCTTGAACAAGCGGAGCGAGATGCTCCTGGCTGGTCCTGTTCTTTTCGTGTTTCTCCTTATTGCGCTGTTAGGCGCGATAAGGCTATCAGCTGACGCAATAAGGAAGCTGGCCGATAGCCTTATTGTATCGACGGATTGCAGTATTCTGTCTGTATTTCAAAAGGAAGGATGTTGTGAGAATATTATCGAAAGGCTGATTTTCTTGCGATTCTCAGTCTTGTAAAATAAGAATTTTGTTTACAAAACTAAGGTATTGAAAAACATCTTGTGAAAAACAATTAATTCTCTTTTGTTTGTGTGAGCGTAAGCAGTATCTGCTCATTAGCACATTCACTCATTAGCACATTAGCACATTAGCGAGCTTGCTCGCGCCCCATTAGCACATTAGCACATTAGCACATTCCCCCATTAGCACATTAGCGAGCTTGCTCGCGTCTCATTAGCACATTAGCACATTAGCACATTCCCCCATTACCTCCTTCTCATCAGCAGATAGAACACCATCGGGACACCGAGCAGTGGCGTGAGCGTGTTGAGGGGTAGCGTGCCACGGTCGCCAGGTAGCAAACTCACGACATTGCAAAGCAACGCCACGTTGGCACCCCAAATCATGGTGGCGGGCAAAAGACGATGGTGATCGCTGGTGCGCAATGTGAGGCGCGCGGCATGAGGTACGGCCAGTCCGATGAATGAGATAGGACCGCATAGAGCAGTGACAACAGCCGTCAGAAGTCCCGTGAGCAGCAATACGATGGTCCGGCTGCCCACTACGTTTGTCCCCAGATTTTGCGCGTAGTTATCGCCCAACAGGAGGGCATTTAGAGGTTTGGCCATGAAGATAGTGGCGGCGAGCGTCAGCAAGATAACGGTGGCGAAGAGAGGGAGTCGCTCCAGCGTGACCCCACTGAAGTTTCCCAGTCCCCAAATCATGAAACTCTGCACGCCTTGCGCTGTGGCGTAGAAACTGAGGAGCGAAATGAGCGAAGAGGTGATGAAACTAATCATCACGCCCGCAATGAGCAGCGTGAGCGTTCCAGGCATCCGCCGACTGAAGATGAGGAGCAGTACGATGACCACGGCGGCCCCTATGAAAGCAGCTACCACGGTGAGCAGGAAGCCACTCAGTGTGAGTTCGCCAGCCGTGAATGTGCCGCCCAGTAAAAGCATAGCGATGGCAACGCCCAATCCTGCGCCACTATTGACGCCCAGAATGCTCGGGTCGGCCAGCGGATTGGCAAAAATGGTTTGTAGCAGTAGACCAGCCACAGCCAGAGCAGCACCTGCCAGAGCAGCGGTGAGCAAAGCCGGTAAGCGCGATTGCAGGACGATGAAAGCCGTGGCGCTCGTAGTGTCGTTACCCGTCAGAGCCTGCCACACTTCGCCTGCTGGTAGGTCAATGCTACCCCAAAAGAGATTGGCCGTGGTGAGCAAAAGGAGTAGACCTACGCTTGCGGCATTCCAGAGGGTGCGCATCCTGCGGGCGTGGGAATCTCTTTGTGGAGACGTACTGTCGGTGGCGCGCGTCGGTTGATCGGGCATAAAAGTGTAAGGAAAAGAGGGTTATTTCATCGGAAAGAAATACCGCGTTTGATAGTCGGGCAGTATTTCCGGATGGAAAATCTTGATGAGGTCTTTCAGCAGAAAGTCGGGGCGGAATGGGGCTTCCTCGAAATAGGGCACTTTCATAGAGTTGCAGTACCAAATATGGTGTTCTTGGAACGCTTTGAACTGAGCGTTGGGGGCGAAGTCTTGTTGCAACTGTTTGTAGGTCAAATCCGTTGGACCGCCGCTCTTGATGAGCCAGAGGTCGGCAGCATGTGCTTTCTGGAAGACGGTTTCGAACGAGAGAGACACAGAGCCGCTCTCGTCATTGTTGGCGAAGCAATAGTTGGCCCCTGCATCCTTGTAGAGGCTACCTAAATAGCTCTTGCCGCCAGGAACGTACCACGCGCCGCCTTGCTTTGGTCGATGAGCAGCGTGGGGCGTGTGGTGGTTTTTTGAACCGTTGCGGTTAGCTCGGTGTAGTTCTTTTCCACGATTTTGAAAAGACTGTCGGCCGTGGCTTCCTGTCCAAAGAGCAGTCCGAAAAAGCGCATCCATTCCGCTCGCCCCAGCGGCGTGGCTTCCATATAGTCGGCGCACTCTATTAAAGGGATATTGAGTTTTTCGATACCGCCGTAGCTGGCGTTCTGAAAGGGCGAAACGAGCAGCGCGTCTGCATGGCTCGCTATCATCTTTTCCAAATCGGGTTGGGTGGACATTCCCATGTTTGCAAGCTTTCCGTCGGTCACTGCCTGGCGCAGTTCGGGTCGCATGATATAGTCGTAGTCGCACACGCCGCAGAGCTGCTTCATGGCGCCAAGGTCGCAAAGCAAACTGCCGTGGACACTTGTGAATGCTACGGCGCGTTCCAGCGGAGTGCGCACAACTGTGCCTTTGGGACATTGAGTGGGCATCGGAGCGGAGCGTGGGATGAGGATGTAGCGATGGAGTGTTCGCCCTTTGTTCCATGCGTCCATGACATCGCAAACGGTGAAACTGTCCGCGTGTTCTATCTTGAGGAGCTGGGCATACTGGATGCCGCCGTCTTTCGCTCCTTGGATGGTTTCGGCTTGCTTACCAGCGCAACCCGTGAGAAGGAAGTGGGCGAAAAGAAAGGATAAAGCGAAGAGGGTATCCCATGCATGATGGTGCGCCCTTTTCGTGTGAAAATGTTGCTGTTGTGTGTGGTTTTTCATCACTAAAAATTAGATGGAGATTTCCCCGCAAAGGCTCGTGTTCATAAGCTTGTGGATGGTGTCGCGGTCGTAGTTGTGCCCCAAAAGGAACATGAGCTTTGTTAGCATTGATTCGGGCGTGGAGTCGTAGCCATTTACCACGCCAACTTGCAGGAGTTGTAGACCTGTTTCATAACGGTGCATCTCCACACGCCCCTCGGAACATTGCGTGATATTGGCCAGCACAACGCCTTGATCGTCTAATTTTTTTAGGCAATCAATGAGCCACGGCTTTTGTGGGGCGTTGCCCGCACCAAAGGTTTTCAACACCACGCCGCGAAGGTTGGGAACGCTGAGAAAATGCTCTACGAATTCTTTACGTATGCCTGGGAAAATCGTCAGAATCATGACGTGGTCGTCCATCAAGTAGTGCGGCTTGAGTGGGCGGGAGAAGTCGCGCTGCAAGATCAGGTGCGGTTCGTATTTGATGTTGATGCCCGCATGAGCCAGTGAAGGATAGTTGAAGGAGCGGAAGGCATTAAATCCTTCTGCGTTTATCTTTGTGGTGCGATTGCCGCGCATCAGTCGACTGTCAAAATAGATGCAGACTTCGGGAACTATAGGCGTGCCGTCGGGGTTCTTGGCGGCGGCAATCTCTATGCTTGTCAGGAGATTTTCTTTGCCGTCGGTGCGCAACTGTCCGATGGGCAACTGCGAGCCGGTGATAATAACGGGTTTGGACAAGTCCTCCAGCAAGAAGCTCAGAGCTGAGGCGGTGTAGGCCATCGTGTCTGTGCCGTGAAGCACAACAAAGCCGTCGAAGTCGTTGTAGTGTTTGTCGATTATTTTCGCTATCTCAATCCAATTCTTTGGGTCCATGTCGCTGGAATCGATAGGAGGGTCGAAGGAAAAAGCCTTCACGCAGTAGTCCATGCGGTTCACTTCTGGCACCATCTTTTGGAAGCGATCAAATCCGAAGTTTTCTAATGCGCCCGTCACGGGGTTTTCTATCATTCCGATAGTACCACCAGTGTAAATAATCAAAATAGAGGTCATAAAATATGTATTTTATGGGGCAAACATACTAAATAATTTATAAATATGACAAACTTACGCCTTTCTTTAATAGAGGAAAATCTATCTCGGTGGGGCTTGCGGCGATTTTTGTTTAGATATGTGTTCTGTCTTTTTGTGGCGTTTCTGTGTTTTATACCCTATCATTTGTTGGGAAAAAGGGAAAATACAAGTGATATTTTTGTGCGGTTGGAAACCTTTATTTAATTTTGTGGCTCAAATGTGTAAATGCAATTTTCTCTAAAGAAAACTATAAATAATGTCTGGAAGCGTTCAAAATAAGAATAAGGAAGAGGATATTCAACTTATTCCCTTGTTCAAAATGTGCTGGGCACTGTTCCTCGCTAATCTTAAATGGTTTCTTCTCTCTGTGGCGCTCTGCCTCGTGTTAGGCTATATCTATCAGGCTCGTAAACCTCGCGTCTACCAGCGTCAAGCTGTCATTCTTTTCGAGGATAACGACAATGACAACAGTGGGGGAATGTCGCGCAGTTCGCGTAATAACGGACTCAATACATTGATGCAACTCAATGGTATCAGTGTTGGAGACAATCTCAAGAATGAGATGTTTATTCTTACCTCTGAGCGACTCATGACGCGCGTAGTAGATAGTCTGGGACTTGACGTGGATTACACGACGAGTGCGGGACTTCATTCCGTGGCGCTTTATACGGATCGTCCCTTTGAGATTGCTTTCCAGAGAAAAACCGAAGATCTTATAAATTTCGAGGCGAAGATTCAGAGCGATGGTACTGTGAAACTTTCCAACTTCGTTCGTTTCAATGGAACAACGGGGAAAAAGAAAATGTTTAAGGAGCATCTTAGTGTGCGCCCTGGTACTGTGGTGAAAACGCCTATAGGAAATCTGCAAATCAATAAGACTACGCTTTCTCGCGCTTTCCTGAAAATAAGGCCATCGAGATATCTCAGATGCCTGTTCAGATGGCGGCAAAAATATATAAGGATAAGATTTCTGCAAGTGCCTACGACAAGGAAACATCTCTCGTGGTGCTTTCAGCGCAAGATATAAATACTGCGCGGGCTGAGGACTTGCTCAACGCGGTCTATGAGTTGTACAAACAGGATGTTGTTGACAATAAAAATAGAGTGGCTTCAAGTACGGCCAACTTTATTGATAAGCGTGTGATGCTTATTGGGCAGGAACTGACAAACGTGGAAAATCGCTTGGCGTCCTTCAAACAGCAGAATAGTGTGATAGATTTCCAAGAAGCGGCAGGTGCTATGACAGCACAGAGTGCTGATGCTCGTCAGCAGGCTTTGCAGCTTGAAACGCAGCTTTCAGTGGCGCGCTATCTGCAAGAATTTCTTCAGAACAATTCCAATGAACACCAGATTATCCCTGCCATCAATCTGGAGAAAGCAACTTTCAATGGCCAGATTGATGCCTACAATCAGTTGATGAATGAGCGCAATAAAAATGCAGCTAACTCTAGTGAGCAATCGCCTTTAGTGCGCGATCTCGATAAGCAGTTGGCATCACAGCGCACAAGCATTCTTTCTTCTGTTCGCAGTTATGTGCGCTCTGTGGAGATGCAGGCTAATGCAGCGCGGAGTAATGAAAACTCGCTGATGGGGCAAGTAAACAACGCTCCTCAGGCTGCTAGAAAAGCACTCGATATTCAGCGGCAGCAGAATCTCAAAGAAACTCTGTATACTTACTTGCTGAACAAGCGCGAGGAGGTGGCTCTTCAGTTGGCCATCAATGAAGCCAATGTTCGTATGGTAGAAATCCGCTGGGTCCTTCGTCTCCTGTCTCACCACGTAAGGTGGTGATCATGTTTATCGCCTTCCTGATAGGTTTGATAATACCTGCAGTGGTTCTTTGGCTGCGCGAACTTTTCGATGTCACTATTTCTGGTCGTCAGGATGTTGAAGGTGTTGTTACGGCACCGATTGTGGGAGAATTACCTCGTTGGGAGTCGCCTTCGGAAGATGCACTTATCACTCATTGTGCGGCAAACGATCCTATCGTTGAGGCTTTCCGTATGTTGCGCTTCAGTCTGAGCTTCGTGCGCCGTACGGCAAAGGTGATGGTTCTTACGTCTACGACGCCACACCATGGTAAGAGTTTTATCTCGCGCAACCTCTCTGTTGTCTTTGCTATGGCAAACAAACGTGTCCTCTTGATTGACGCGGATATTCGTAAGCGTACGCTTTCGAGCGACTTCGGTCGTACTGCGGGACTCACTTCTTGGCTTGTCGATGTTGATAATCAAACGCGCCTGGAGGATATCGTGGTGAAGGATAGTCTAACGAAGGGCGTTGACTTCTTGCCGGCTGGTATCTTACCGCCCAATCCTGCTGAATTGCTGATGAGTGATCGTCTGGAAGAGTTGGTGGCTGTAGCACGTGAGCAATATGACTTCATAATTTTTGATACCACTCCAATCTTTGGTGTTGCAGATGCGAGCATCGTTGATCGTGTGGCTGATCTAACTCTCTATGTGATGCGTGTGGGCATGCAGGAGAAGGCTTTCCTTCCCGAGCTTGAAAAAATGTATCAAGATAAGAAGATGCGCAATCTCTGCCTTATACTTAACGATTCAGACGCTAAATCGCGTAAGAAGGGGTATGGCTACGGCTATGGTTACGGTTATGGTCAGTATGGCTATGGTTATGGCTACGGTTATGCCCAAGAGCGGAAACGCAAAAACTAGGAAGTGGGCTGCTTGGCAAACTTCGGAAATAATCTCGGTCTCTAACTCATATATATAATAAGAAAGGTGGAAAGTGGGCAAGGTCTCTCTTTCCACCTTTTTTCTTTGCCAGCTCAGTCCCATTCTTCTATGCCTTCTTTTCGTTACTGCGTTTTATTCTTCTTCTGTATTCTTTCTTGTCCCCTTGTCTTCTTCTAATCTTTTCAATAGGTCCGCCTCGTTGGCCTTCTCTTCTTTGCCGCTCTTTATCAAATGTTCTCAAAACTTGACAGAATCTTGCTGCTGATTGCCGTCTGGAAAAATCAAAACTTCCTCTTTCTTCCTGAAAATCCATACTTTCTCACCATCCACACTCGCCCAAAAGTTTGCAAAACCATCAGAAAAAACTGCAATCTTTAACGTAAATCTTCTTTTCCTGCACTATTTTTCCTAAAAAGGCTCTTCATCTCTTCGTCATTTTCCTTATTGTGTCCGCCGCTCCCATAAGCCTGTCCGCTCACAGCCTTATTGTGTCGGCCGACATCCTTATTGTAATGACGCCCAAGCCCCTTCAACTTCTCTCTATCTCCTGCGACTTTCCCAATTTACGCCCTTCTCCAACGAGGAAAAGTAAGAACATTCTTGATAAAATCTATCTACTCATCAAGAACAGCCACCCACCACTCCTATATATAATAGGGGACATCAATCTATATAAAAAGGAATCTCAATCCCTCCGTTTCGCTCTTTGGTCTTTCTGTATTCGTCTATTGCCACCTCTGCTCCGCCCGATCAGTCCAACCACATCTTTTCGTCCTTTTCTCAATAATTCCTTGTTTTTCTTCAGAGATTCCCATCGTTTTCTCCCAGAAAAGCCCGGATTTAAAACTTTTTTCAAAAAAAGTAGTGTATAGGCTTTGCTATTCCAAAAACTCGTAGTACTTTTGCATCCGCAACCGAGAAACGAGGGTTACTCCTCTGGGGTTGTCAAACGTGATCTTTGAAAGAATTGACATAAACTTTTAAGAAGAGAAGTACAAGAAAAAAGAGAACAAGATGCAGAAATGTATCATGTTCGGGTAGAAGAAGTAAAAAATCAACCGTTAATTTTCTTATAGATACGGACGTTCTGAGTAAAACAGAAAATAAAACAAAATCATAATTACAATGAAGAGTTTGATCCTGGCTCAGGATGAACGCTAGCTACAGGCTTAACACATGCAAGTCGAGGGAAACGACATTGAAAGCTTGCTTTTTAATGGGCGTCGACCGGCGCACGGGTGCGTAACGCGTATCGAACCTGCCCTTTACTCAGGGATAGCCTTGCGAAAGTAAGATTAATACCTGATAGTGTTGCGATGAGGCATCTTGTTGCAACTAAAGATTTATTGGTAAAGGATGGCGATGCGTCTGATTAGGTAGTAGGCGGGGTAATGGCCCACCTAGCCTTCGATCAGTAGGGGTTCTGAGAGGAAGGTCCCCCACATTGGAACTGAGACACGGTCCAAACTCCTACGGGAGGCAGCAGTGAGGAATATTGGTCAATGGGCGAGAGCCTGAACCAGCCAAGTAGCGTGCAGGATGACGGCCCTCTGGGTTGTAAACTGCTTTTAGTTGGGAACAAAAAAGGCGACGTGTCGTCTCTGGAGTGTACCATCAGAAAAAGGACCGGCTAATTCCGTGCCAGCAGCCGCGGTAATACGGAAGGTCCAGGCGTTATCCGGATTTATTGGGTTTAAAAGGGAGCGTAGGCGGACGATTAAGTCAGCTGTGAAAGTTTGCGGCTCAACCGTAAAATTGCAGTTGAAACTGGTTGTCTTGAGTGCACGCAGGGACGTTGGAATTCATGGTGTAGCGGTGAAATGCTTAGATATCATGAAGAACTCCGATCGCGAAGGCATATGTCTGGAGTGCAACTGACGCTGAGGCTCGAAAGTGCGGGTATCGAACAGGATTAGATACCCTGGTAGTCCGCACAGTAAACGATGAATACTCGCAGTGTGCGATATAATGTATGCTGCCAAGTGAAAACGTTAAGTATTCCACCTGGGGAGTACGCCGGCAACGGTGAAACTCAAAGGAATTGACGGGGGCCCGCACAAGCGGAGGAACATGTGGTTTAATTCGATGATACGCGAGGAACCTTACCCGGGCTTGAACTAAGCAGGAAGATGGGCAGAGACGCCCGTTGTCTTCGGACCTGCTTGGAGGTGCTGCATGGTTGTCGTCAGCTCGTGCCGTGAGGTGTCGGCTTAAGTGCCATAACGAGCGCAACCCTTCTCCACGTTTGCCATCAGGTTGTGCTGGGCACTCCGTGGATACTGCCATCGTAAGATGTGAGGAAGGTGGGGATGACGTCAAATCAGCACGGCCCTTACGTCCGGGGCTACACACGTGTTACAATGGCCGGTACAGAGGGAAGCCACCAGGCGACTGGGCGCTGATCCATAAAAACCGGTCTCAGTTCGGACTGGAGTCTGCAACCCGACTCCACGAAGCTGGATTCGCTAGTAATCGCGCATCAGCCATGGCGCGGTGAATACGTTCCCGGGCCTTGTACACACCGCCCGTCAAGCCATGAAAGCCGGGGGTGCCTGAAAGCTGTGACCGTAAAGGGGCGGCCTAGGGTAAAAACCGGTGATTGGGGCTAAGTCGTAACAAGGTAGCCGTACCGGAAGGTGCGGCTGGAACACTCCTTTCTGGAGAACGAAAGTATGGATAGGAAAAGGTTGACGAGAGACTTTTTTTACTATCTTGTACTTCTCGACTGAAAAGTTATTTCAAATTCTAATAGATAGAAGAGAAAGAAGAGGCTGAGCTTTAGAGTCTTAGCATAGTTGGATTCTTTCTGCCAGTCCTATAGCTCAGTTGGTTAGAGCGCCACACTGATAATGTGGAGGTCGGCAGTTCAACTCTGCCTGGGACTACTTCTTAAGCTTAAGAGGGGGGATTAGCTCAGCTGGCTAGAGCACCTGCTTTGCAAGCAGGGGGTCATCGGTTCGAATCCGATATTCTCCACTAATTCCTCGAAATAAACGAGGAAAGCGATCTATGACATATTGCACAAATCTAACAAGCAAAAAAAGTAAGGTAGACAAAACACTGAAAAAGTAAAGTACACTTTCAGTATATCTGACTGC